>Ga0189278_10004_pt1 | contig 609889 bp, 559 predicted proteins | sample N26A9minimetaG_FD_130326 | JGI IMG/M metagenome (GOLD analysis project Ga0189278, IMG submission 130326) | Marine microbial communities from the Costa Rica Dome - N26 A9 mini metaG | ecosystem: Environmental > Aquatic > Marine > Oceanic > Photic zone | place: Costa Rica: the Eastern Pacific... | reverse complement strand
CATCTTCGTCAAAAGTCACTCTAAATGTTACGGAAGTTGCTGTAGTTGTAGCCGTAGCAGGTGTTTGTCTTATAATAGATGTTACTTCAGGTGCTGTATTATCTACATTGTACTCTTCTTCAGCATTGATTACCCCCGCAAATGCATTTCCAGCAAGATCAGTAATGTCTTGCCCACCAGCAAAATCGAGATTTAAATTATCACCATTGCCTGAAACTGTAATTATATCTATGTCATACTCCGTGGCTGAGTTGGCGGTAACATTATCTATTGCACCGGAAGCAGTTCCTGATAAAGTAAAGTCCGCAAGGTTCACGTTAGTTACATTCTCATCAAAAGTGACTCTATATGTAACCGAAGTAGCTGTTGTTGAGGCAGAAGAAGGACTTTGTCTAACAATCGAGGTCACTTCTGGAGCTGTTACATCAGAAGTACCTGTGACAGCAATATTGTCAATAACAACATCTTCAACCGAGGTTATCACTGAGAATTGAACATCGAGTAGCGAACCTTCCTTAGGTATAGACCTTGAAAAAGATTGTAAGAGTGGTCCTAAGGCATTACTGCCATCTCCACCACCAGTTCCATCAGTATTCTCAGTCATGTACACAACGCCAGAGTTACCAGCCCATTGTGTTAGTAATTTGTAGCCACCACCATCAAACTGATATCTAATTGTAATAGAGTCATTATCTTCATAGCCATCACCAAGCGTGATATTGGCTATTGAAAAATGAAGATCAATATTTTCATAGGAAGAAACATCTATTGACGTGGAGTTGGTGAAATTATTGTTACCGATATTATTAGTAGGACTATTATTTCTGTACCCTAAATAATTAGCACCTTGAACTCCACTTGGTGCTCCCCCCGCAAAGACGTGATCTGTTGAATGGTCAGCTAGTGCATAAACATCAAAGAATTCAGTTGCTGGTGGTCCTCCTGCCGAAGTTGCCGAATTTAATGTGTAGTTAATTGATTCAAAATCAATGGTACTAATTATTGTATTTGGTGCATTAACCGAGCCATTTATTACAACATTGTCTATGCCCCATTCTTGAGTGTTGGCACTTTGATTATATGCATACAATCGGAATGTTACTGGTGAGGTCAAATTGTCAAATGTGCCACCAGTAAGATCAATATTATTACCTGTAGTTGTGCCAGGGTCTGTTGATGTAGTTGCATTTACTGCAAAGGGAGTAACAATATCAGATCCAAAATCATCAATGCTCGACCTGATGGTCCAATTGTAAGTGTGATTTGATGTAGGATCAGCATACAATTCATCTAATACAATAGATGTAAGCGTTAATTCATAGCCGCCATCAGGTACAATGGTAAATTCATAATAGTCTTCTGTGTTAATAGATCCACCAGTTGGCCAGTCATAAGCAGTGAATCCATCGGTATAAACTGTGGAGTTAAAGTAGGTTAGGCCTGAGCTCTTAGACATATCACTTGCAGTGACATTAGCACCGGAACTGGCAGGAGGATTGGTTGCTTGTCTTCCGTCTCCACCATTAAAATCATACGTAGCCAATTGGGCATGTGATAAAGCAGAATATAGTAAAAAACTGACGAGTAATGTCAGTTTTGATAATGTTATGTAAGCCAACTTCATAAATTTCTATTTTATAACTGCAAGTTATTTCACCTGTCCTTTGTTATCTGTTTTAATCAATGTCATGGTATCAATGCCACCAAATTCTGTATTGCCTAAAATAATATAGCCTCCATCACTGGTCTGTCTGACAAATACAGCTTCTTCTTCATTTTGGTCTCCAAATCTTTGCGACCACTGTACATCACCTTTAAAATCAGTTTTGATGATTATCATATCCAATTCACCCGCTGTGGCTGTGCGCGTATAGCCACCAATTATAAAACCACCGTCATTGGTTAAAGCTATTGTCAATCCTTCTTCCTGATCAGAAAGCACAATGCCATCAACTTCAGAATAAATTTTTATCTGTGGAGATGCTCCTAAATCATTTACACGGGCCAGAAATATATCTTCGTTTGTATTGGCGTTGGTTGTACCAACCATTGCATAGCCTGATATACTTTTTACGATCTGATTGGCAGTATAAGTTGTGCTGCTTTGAGATTGAATTAAAGGACCTGTAATCTGAGAATTCTGGCAAGCGGGTACTTTAATTAGACGTGAATTATTGTTAACTGCTGCTCCAAAAACCACATCTCCATTATTTTCAATACAAATTGATTTAAATATAGATGGGTCACTACTTGATGATGAATATCTAAAAGTGCAGGAAGGTATTATTGAGAGATCAGAAGAGTTGATTGTACCCACATACATATTTTGGGAGCTACTTTCAATCTTGCCAGTTACTTTTAATTCATTGTTTCCGTTATCTAATAAGTCAATTCCATGAGATGAGATTGTGTCTTCTTGGTTGGTTATGGTAATTGAGTTATTCATGATCTCCTCACCATTTAGGTCTACATGTAGTAAATACATGCTTGTGGTTTCGTTGTCATGAATACGGTCACCTATAAGTAAGTAACCGTCATCCCTGAGAATCAGAGAATTCCCTGTAAGGTTATCATCAGCACCTTCTTCCGATGGGTAAAATCTGTCCCATTGCGTATTGCCTGAGGCATCTGTTTTGATTAACCTTATCTGATAGTTACTGGTACCGTCATCATTTTCTGTTTCCGTAGTTGCCAATAATATAAATCCCTGATCGGAGGTTTCCAGCACAACTGATCCAATATCTGAGTTTTCTCCACCAAATAATTTAATAAAGGTGTCTGCTGCAGCAGGCTCAGCATCCTCTTCGGTTGTACAAGAGGTGATAATCGCCAGGAATAAAAATAACAGCAATATTCTCATAGATCTAGTTTGTTAATTTTTTTGGACTGAATTGAGGCAAAAGAATGCCCACAGAGAGCGTGGCCACCCCTGTAGAGATATCATTTAATGCGGCACCATATTTTAGCGTAAGCTCGTTGTCATAGTGCTTTTCGGTGATGTTGAATAACCCATAGCTATACCTCGCGTTTGCTATGAAGTATAATGTGCCGAACTTCTTTTTGATACCAACTCCGGCACTTACCATCAGGTTGAGCTTACTTCGCATCTCTTTTTCCCCGAGATCAAGACTCGTTCCTGTGGCTTGCTCACCACCATCAACCGCAGTTTCTGCAGAAAGGTCGGCAGTCATCAGATAGTACGCAGTTGGGCCCAATGTAACATAAGGCCGCCAGGATGAAGTTTTGAATATTTCATATTGACCCAAGACCGAAGCGCCTAGCCAAGTTTGGGTTTCAATTAATTCGGGAGAAGCAATACCGTTAGGCTCATTGGGTGTAGTTAAAAAAGTAGAGGAATAGGTAAATTTATGTGTGGAAAGACTGGCTTCGAAACGACCTGTAATCCTGTCTTTAAGCTCTTTTTCAATTATTAGGCTACCACCAATACCAATTTCTGGTGCATATTCTCCAAAAGTTGTATTCTGATCATAAGTGGCGAAACTATTGATGACATTTACAAAAGTGTAAGTAATGTCTAGTTTGCCACCCCACATGAAAATAGGCTTCGTTCTAAACGTACCATATAGATTAATAAGCTCGGCCGGATCTGATTCCTGATTAATCTGGAATTCAGGGTTATCTCGTAACAATGACAACATGGTTTCATCGGCCTTTTCAGGTTCATCCAGATAGATGTATGATAAAATGAGCAACCGGTATGCTTCTGTTCGCTCTTCATCTGTAAATCCGCTTTTAATACAGCTAGCCAGCAAAGAGGGGAGTTCGTGAATTCTACCTTCATCATAAACGGTTCTCCCTTGCCGTAATATCTGTGCACACTGAGAGTAACCCAACTGTGTGATGAATAGTAATATAAATAATACAAGTAGCCTTCTCATTAGTCTTTACAGGTTTTTTCATATGGCACATCATCACCAACAAAAGTCTCCCATTCGTCACTGGTCATATTCCGATTGAGTTTGTCACAAATTTTGTCTGCCATCACTTCGATATTCGTTGGCCAGGCCCGTACAACGGTCTCTTTTGTGCCTGCCAAAATTTGTTCACTATTAGGACTAAATGCAATAGCGAAGACCCAATCAGGGTGATCTTTTAAAGTAATTGGTTGGGCGTTGATATCATTCCTGTTCCAAAGGCGAACTGTTTTATCTCTCGAAGCAGTTGCAATAAACCTTCCATCAGGACTGAATTCGATACCTTCTATCGGTGATGTGTGCCCAATTAATCGTGTAAAACCTTGAGTGCCAAATAGCTTAAATACTTTAATTAAGCCATTTTCGTCACCAATCGCCACCTGGTTATCTTTACTTATTGCTATATTCAACAAGGTAGCTCCATTGTCCATTATTTCAGATTGAGCATAACCACCACTTACATCGTAGAGATACACCTTACCATTATTGCCAGCGGCCAAAAGGTACTTACCATCGGCACTTAAAGCGATATCGTTGAGTCTCACACTTGAGGTAGCCACTTCATTTACGGTGTTGAAATTGGAGTATTTGATGCTACGTCCGTTTTTATCCAGTGCATAAAATCCTTTGTCATTTGGTGCAATAATGATATTCCATACACTTGATTCAAATCCTGAGATCTTCTTGGGTGTGTTTTTGCTATTAGTAGCAAATAGTTCAACATAATTTGAACCGTTTTCAGCAATAAATTCACCGCCAGCCAATAATCTACTATTATCTGAAGTTACAGCTAATGCCCTTATCACATGGCTTTGATTCCTGGCACTCGCAATGGTATCAGCCACGCGACTTTCCCCTTGCAGCGACCATTTTAGAATTTTTCCCTGAGTGTCAGCAGAAAATACCAGGTTGCCAGTAGTAGAGGAGGTAAGCGCCCTTATTCCTTTTTCGTGCCCACCCAAACTTTCGACTAAAGGATCTCCAAGCTCTTTGATCGCATAGTATAGGCCATCATAAATATCGTTATCATATTTGTCACCCTCGTACTTTGTATTAAAAGCGTAAGCCTGCTGTGCTATTAAACCTTTCAGTTCCTTCTGCTCAGCTCTGAACTGGGTTGATTTAAGTCCCATGGCTTTACTTAATGAAATATAGCGTTGTCGTTCAGCTTCAGCTTGGGCAGCTTCAGCTTTTTTCTGTTCTTCAATAGCTAATTGTTCATTTTTAATTGCAAGTGCAGAAGCCTTAGTAGCTTTGTCGGCATTTTGTTGGGCTAAAATAGTTTGCTGTTCTGCCCGTTCTCTTTCTAATTCAGCTCTTTGAAAATTCTCTACTGCACGTAATTGTGCTTGAACAGCTGCTTCTCTTGCTAATACAGCACTATCACGCTGCACTTCAGCTACTGCAGCCAAGGAGTCTGAAATCAATTTTTGACTTTCGGCAGCGTCTCTCTGTACTTCAGCATCAGCTCTAGCTACAACAGCATCTTCTAAAGCCTCATCGGCTTTAGTTTTTTGATAAAAGGCATAAATTAAAAACCCGATAGAAATCACTGTGGCTGTTGCCAACACAAGTGCCACAATCCGTGCATTTCTAAGCCTACGTTTTTGTTGTAGCTCTTTTATCCGTTGTTCGGTCTCAAACTCTTTTTTGGAATACTCCAAAAAGATCATGGTCCGCTCGAAAGCTGGGTGGTATCGTTGTCCCCAAACTAGCGTAGGCTTATGTTTTGCCTGCCAGTTGAGCGCTAGTTGCAAATCTGGTGGTCTCCAAAGGCCAGCTTTACCTACCTGGTACATAGCGGCAGCCTCAGAGAGTCTTAAATACATCTGAACGGCCTCAGCTTCATCATCCACCCAGTTTTTTAACCTGATCCAAATCCGCATCAAACTTTCATGCGAAATATCGATCATTGATTTTGAATCGAGTTTGATTTGGCTGGCTGGGGTCAGTAAAGAACGGCCAGGCTGCCTGAATTTATCAATAACTTCAATGACTTCTTCTTCGCTTACATCAGCGATGGCTGCGATTTCTCCAAGACGGGTAGGGCGCCTGATACCGAAATTTTCTCCACGTTTTTCAGTAATGGCCTTAAATAACGACTCACAAATCTCCTTTTGATCATCAGTGAGTTCGTCATAGGCTTCATTGGCATGTAAGGAGAGGGCCTCCTTCATGGTACCAATGGCCTCGTAGTGTTTTATATCTACAGCTTCATCTTTATGGTCTCTGTATTTTGACCAGTAGCTCCAGGTTCTCATCAGAGAGTGCTGCAGTATGGGTAGCTGATCGGGGTTGTCGCCTAAATCATTTAATAATTGTTGTGTAAGGCGCTGAGTTATTTCAGCTCCACCTACAGCAACAGGTCCAATGATGGCCTTGCGCTTTTGCTCCCTGGTCATTTGAGGGATTAGGTAGTGACTATCATTGATTTTCTTTGTGAGGTCAGGAAACTGCGCGCAATCTCCAATAAAATCTGAACGCATGGTGATGCCCACGTATATGGGAACATCTAAATAGTCAACAGCCTCCATCAATAGGTTGACAAACGCCAATGTTTCGTTTACTGCACCAGCATCGGAGCTGTCCTTAAACCTGAAGAGTTCCTCAAACTGATCAACAAGTATGAGGTAGTTTTTATCTTCTGATCTCCTGAGTTGTAAAATAGATTCTACCAACCCAATGGAGCTACTGCGTAGGAGGGTAGTGATAATAGTGCGCTTTATCTTCTTTTCCTCAGCGTCTGAAGCAATGTATTTCGGGTCTTTAGAAAGTAAGGATTCCGCTAGGTTATCAATCGGACCGGCTCCGGGTCTTGTTACAATTACTTCCCAGTTTGGGCTGGTGTCGGTGAGAAAGCCACCGTATAATATCGGTAACACACCACAATAAATAAATGATGATTTACCACTACCACTTGGACCAATTACACCTACAAATCTGTTTTTAGATAATTTTAAGAGTACTTCGTCACTTTGCCCTTCCCGACCAAAGAATAAATGGCTTTCCTCAATTTTAAAAGGGCGTAGCCCGGGGAAAGGATTATTCCGATCTGCTGTAGCTTGTGGTGATGCGCTCTGTGGAGCTTCAGTAACTTCACTCATGGCTTTATTAATTTAGGTCTTTCAAAAAAGACTTAAGACTTTCCAGTGCCGTTTTAGAATCACCGCCTATTACAGTGATATCATGGTTTTTGTAGGCACTCAAATCCATTGATTTGTCTTTGCTGCTAATGATAACTTTACCTTTTACAGGTTTTCTCCTTCCAAAACCTGGTGCTTTCAGCAGGTCTAGAAGTTTCATACGCACCCATTGGTCATTTACCTTACCCTGATAAATGATGGCTGCATCTAAATCTCTCAAATTAGTAATATGATGTTGTCTTAATTCCAGTAGCTCACCTTCAAAAGAGGGAGTAAGCACCTTATATCCAGCATCTTTTACAGCATCTTTTATGGCCTTGGTTTCTTTCTCATCAATCTTATCATGCAAAATATAGATTGAAGCTTTGCCATTGTCGGATGAATCTGATGTTGAGAGTTTTTTATCGATGCCTACATCTATAAGTTCCTCGCGAACAATGTTCTTAAAATCTTCAAGAGGCGTTTGCAGAATTTCTGCCCCTTCTGCTGAAGCGAGGTCTCTCTTTATATTTTCAATAAATGATAATTGCTTTTCACTAGCATTTTGCAGGTTAGGTGAAATCCATATGAGTCTGGAAAAAGCAGACTTATCCTTTACCTCTGCACTACGTTCAGTAGCAATTTGATTTTGTAGATCCACAACAGAGCGATCAGCGCCATCAGGTATCTCACCATAGCTCGAACCTATAAGATGAATAGAAAGCGTACAATTTTTTAAATCTTTAGCTACTTCCTTTTTAAGATTACCGACCTCTTTAGGTAATGTGTGGTCAGGTAAAACTTTGTAACCGTGTCGTTGTAGATCTCTTTTAATGATATTTCTCTGTACCGATAAATCATGACCCGTTTCTGCCAGGTAAATCGTTCTGCGTGCATAAATAGATTTGATATCTTTAGTGCCAGAGGTTTGCTTCAAAATGATCAGTGACTCATGGATATCATAGGCCAGATCCACCATTTTCATCCAATAATTTTTCTCAGCATCTGGTCCAAAGAAATCCTTATAATCTTCGACTTCGCCTGATTCTGGACTTATAAAATATAAATCGTACCCGATGAGGTCTTTAAGCTTAGCAGGCTGTTCTTCTATAGATAATGGTGATTTTAACACTTTAAACAAGCGTTGGGCTTCACCTCCAGCACTGATTTTGTGAAAATCTTCCACTATATCGAGGCATTCGCCAGATGACATAAAGCTTTCGGATAACAAGGGGATCAAAATAGCCACCTTTTTAAGGTTTGCAGCAGTAATCGTATCGTGCTCAGATTTGAGCATGACATTTGGCTTATCTCCTAATACCTGGGTAAGCATCATCTCCAGAAATCTTTTAAAATCTGTTACCCAACCATTGCCGGTATCCGATGTCTGCTGATTGTCATTTTCTGAATAGACTATTAAAATATCGATATCAAAAGCCATTTACTATAGAGTTTATTTGTTGGTTTCTTCTAAAAATTGCTTCCCCACATTATTGATGAAGCCCTGTGCTAATTCATGGTGGTTGGCCATGACATTATAAAAATCAAATACTGAAATATGGAATACTACAGCTCGACCGAACGCTTCTATGGTATCTGCGCTATTATCACTTTGTAAGTGAAAAATGTTACCATAGACATCACCTTTCTTCAATTTAGATACTTCTGTTGAGTTTTCTTTTAATAAGACTTCGCCATCTGCAATGATGTAAATACGCTCATTATCTTCGCGCAGTTCAGCAGCCAATTGATTACCTGATTTGAGAATTTCTACTTCACATTTATCTGCCAAATCACATAAGATCACTCCATTAATTTCCTTGAAAACAGGGATGTCCTTTAGTACCATAACCATTTCTATTCTCAGGTAGAAACCGTCACTTAATCCTTCCTGGAGTTTGTTTTTCTCAATGGAGTCCATTAAAAAACGCCTGGTTTCTGTTGGCAGTCGATCAGAAATTGACTCGAAAGTGTCTTTATCTTTATAATACATCACCCAGGCCGCTACTTCCTGTAGCATTTTGTCTTTATTAAACAGCTGAGCAATTAATCCGCGGCTTATTCTAAAGTCTTTGATAAATGCAATTGCATGTACAGCACAAGCTTTTGTCCATCTGTTGATTTCATTATAGTTCTTATTGAGAAGGTAATTCAATACCTGAATTTCATTATATTCTTCTCTAGGAAAATGAATCTGAAGCTGTTTCAGCTTTTCTGTAACAGGAATATCATCAAGCAGAGGAAACAGTTTTGGTTTTAACTCCTGCTTTACAAATAAGTCTAATAGCTCAATAGCGAAGGCAATACCATCGCTTGTACCAGATTCGATATTCTCTCTTATCAATTGCACGGATTGTGGGTCGTATAGAATAGAGAGAATGATGTAAATAGTATCGAAATTACCAGATACTTCTTCTTTTAACGCATCACGTAAGTAGCTATAATGCTTCTCCTTTGGAATTTCGGTCAAGGCCGCCAGGTTCCATATTGTTTTGCCAATTTCAGTTTCAAGTAGTGAAATCAGGTTATTGGTTTCTTTTTCACTGGCCTGGTGATCGAAATATCTAAATGAAAGTAAAATCTGTCTGACAATCCGCTTGTCGGGGTATTCAATTTTATTCCATAGCAGCTCAATGGCTTTCTCACCACCAATACGACCTATGATTTGGACAATCTTCAATAAAACTTTATCTGATTGCCCAGATTTGTGGAAGGCTGATTCTAAATGGAATAGTGCATTATCACCAGCTTCTGTGAGGGCAGCTGCTGCAGCATTGCAATAGGTAGGTGACTCAAGAAGTTCTAATAAAACCGTAAAAGTCTCTGGCCTGTTTACTTTACGTGCTGTTACAACGGCTTCTTTCTTTACTTTTGGATCAATATCGCGCATCAACTCCAATAGAACGAAAATGTTATTATCATTGATGAGCTTCCTCAAGAGTTTGGCTGCCAGTATTCGGTCAGTGCTTTTTATACTCTTACTGAGTTTGTGAAGTTTGTTGGCAGGTACTGATATTAGTTCGCTGTCTTCTGCCTCCTGAGCAGCTCGTTTAGCTAGTTTTCCCAGTTCCCCTGGGTTTTCAAATTCGATATCGAGTGACTTGATTTTATCTTGCGCGTAGTTCTTAATGTTCCTCGAATCGCTCTCCAGTAGTTTTAATATCGAAGACTCAAACAAAGCAGGCTCCAGCTTTTCCATTAATTTAAGCCCATAAATTACCTTGTTTTCTACTTTGCCATGTATTTCATTTTCCAGTACTTTATTTACAGCATATTCTGTTTGTGCTTCATCACCCACGTTTTTGTCCTTATTGTTCAATAAAGTCGTTTGTAATGTGTCTTTATAGCTGTTATGCATTTTTGAGGTAATCAGATACCACAATGCCAATGCCGGCAACGTAAAGATTGATATGTGAATTCTGGAAAATATATCTACGTTGTTAATTAGAATGATCAGACCCCCAGCCAAAAGCCCTGCAAAAGCTGTAATTACACCCTCAATTTTCGTCTGGACGTCAAATCGTATAGCACCATCTACTGGTAGAAAGTATAGTTTGAACGCAGGTCCATCTAAAGCATCTTTTAAGGAAGCATTAAACAGCTTGCTCATTGAGATAATAATGAAAAAGAAGATGAATGAGTCACTTATCGTAGTGTACCCAAACGCATAACCAATAGGGATAGCAATGGCTGTGAAAAGCGCCAGGAGTATTGGGTTGATTAATAAGGAAACCCGTAGTCCATATAATGCAATGATTTTGTCAGTTACAAATGTTTGAAACAAAAAGCTAAAGATTACAACAGTTGCTTCGAATAAACTTAAAAATTTGGGAAGCGTGTCGTCATCAAACTGAGCAGTGGTTACACTTAAGAATGAGTAGTCGATAAAGTTGACTGCAATCATCGAAACTATAACAAATAGGGCCATCAAAGCGATGTATTTGTTTCTTATGATTTCCCCATAGCTCACACTGTATGTATTGGTTAAGCTCGGTTTGATGAGTCCTTTGAATGTGACAATCATAAAAACAAACAAATACCCAACTATACTGATCAAGGTGACAAATAGTAATTGCTGAGTTGTAACCAACGAACCAACAACTATAGGGATGGCAAATAGCGCAATGATAGAAGCGATAAGCTGACCGGTATCTATACTACCAATAATTCTCTTTGACTGTCGTAAATTAAACATCCGACCAAAAGAGCCCCAGAAAACCAGCAGTACAATAAAGTTTGATGGTACAATAAAGGTGAAAGCAAAGAAGTAAATAGGCTCGGGGTTCTCTACGGAACGAAAAGCTATTTCGATACCCAGTAGAATAAGTGCCATGGCTGTAATCGCACCAATGGCCAGCCTGGTAAATCGCACCCTGCCTTGAAAGAAGTTGTAAATCGCTGTAAAGACAATACCCAAAATACCAGCAAGTAATATGGCAAGTGGTAATTGTTCCTCTAGCTCCGCTTCTGTATAACTATTTAAGAATAGGGTCGAGGCACCAACTGACAAGGTGGCCAGGTAGATTCCCATAAAAAAGCCCATACCAAGAAGGAGAAAGACACGTGCCGACTCTTTCTCCTCAATGTTGAGGACGCTATATATGGTATTTTTTAAACCCATAAACCAACTAATTCTTTACAATTTAATACGATTAGCTTAGAAATGAATTATAATACAACAAAAATAAAGTATGCATGCATAACTAACTCATCTTCAGTTTACCTCGTCTTGGTGCCCGGAATCTGGTTTAAGATTTTCAAAGCCTGATTTGAGGTTTAGGTCTCTTTGCGGAAATGGTATTTCAATGCCAGCCTCTTTAAATTTTTTAAACATTGCAAAGTACAACTGGCTCTTTAAAATATTGGGTCGATTTATATATTCGGTTGTCCAGACCCGTAGGTGGAAATTTAATGAGCTATCGCCAAATTCATCAAATAATACCTGGGTAGGCGGTTTCTTTAATACACCGGAATTCTCCTCGGCCACTTCCATAAGTATTTTCTTTACAATCCTGGGGTCTTCTTTGTAAGAAACGCCCACCTTAAACCTGAAGCTTACATTCCTGTCGTTATGACTCCAGTTAATAACTGTAGATGAGATAAATTCAGAATTAGGAACAATAACGCTGATATTGTCATTGGTCACGACAGTTGTGGCACGTGCTGATACTTTGATGACATCACCTTTTATCTCGCCAACCTCGATGCGATCACCAACCTTTATGGGTTGTTCAAAAAGTATAATGAGACCAGAAATAAAATTATTGGTTATGTTTTGTAAACCGAAACCAATACCAACACCCAATGCACCCGCTAAGATGCTCAAGGTACTTAAATCGATTCCTGCTGTCTGTACGATGACAATAAGCCCTATGATTAGAATCACGTATCGTATAATGGTAGAGACCGAGTGTACCGTAGCAGGACTGCTTGTGTACTTTACTAATATAGATCTGCTTAATAGTTTGCTAAACCGGCTGGATAAGAAAAACAGAAGGAAAATAGCCACTGAGACATAGACAATCGTCAATAACGTAATGTCTGACTTGCCTAAAGAAAATAGGGTTTCGTTAAAGAGATAGCCAAATTGCTTTAAGAAATCCCATATTACATTAAAAAATTCCTTTATTTCATCCATAAAAAACGAACATATACCTCCAAAATGAAGTTATGTGTAGTTGAAAATATGCTTATCAGATAATATAATTAAATTTGTGTTCTCTAAGCAAGTGTTATTTTAGCAATACAATAATAAAACTATATAGTAATGAAACGATTGTTGGTAGTTATTTTTTTCCTCTCAGGAGTATTGGGAGCAATAGGCACCCATGCACAGAGTGTTGATAAGCTTATTTCTGATGCTGATAAATATTTTCAGATTAGAAACTACGAAAAGGCATTACCACTTTATTTAGAAGCATTGGATGGAGGTGCTGATGATGCCATGACCTACTATAGAACGGCAGTAAGTTATGAACAGTCTCCACAAATCGATCAGAAAATAAAGTCCATTCCATATTTTGAGCAAGCAATTGCTAAAGGCAAGGACCGCTTGCCAGCCAAGGTATTATTTGATCTGGGCCAGGTATATCACTTAAATGAGCAGGTGGATAAAGCCATTGAACTATTTGAGCAATACAAAGGCTCATTAAAAAATGACAGGAGATCTTTAAATGAAGTTGAAAGAGCATTAGAAATCGCTGGTAATGCCAGAGTGCTCATGAGTAGCCCACGAGATATTGATATTTATAACTTTGGCACGGTCGTAAATTCTGAATACACTGAATACAATCCTGTAGTTTCTGCAGACGAAAGCGTAATGGCTTTCACAGCGCTCAGACCTAATACTGGGAAGACAAGATCTAATGAAGAGTTTATTGAAGAGGTCTATATTTCATACAACACCTCGGGTAACTGGACGCAGCCAAATAGAATTGAAATTGTATCAGATTACAATGTTGGTACTGCCGGGTTATCGGCCGATGGGCAACGTATGATGGTGTTTATTGGTGGTGCACAAGGTATGGGTAATCTATATTCTATAAGAAAATCAGGCGCTGAATGGTCTACGCCTACATCGTTGGGAAATAGAATTAACTCACGATATCTTGAGACAACTGCAAGTATGACACCGGATGGAAAAATCATTTATTTCGCGAGCAACAGGCCAGATGGCTATGGCGGATTGGATATTTACATGGCTGAGATGCAGGAGTCTGGCGAGTGGGGCCCTGCAATAAATCTCGGGCCAAAAGTCAATACAAAATACAATGAAGATGCACCATTTATTCACCCCGATCAGTGGACGCTTTTCTTTACGTCTGATGGGCATAACTCCATGGGTGGTCGGGATATATTCGTTACCAGGTTGTTTAACGATGAGTGGACAAGTCCAGAGAATATGGGATACCCCATCAATACCACTGCCAATGACAACTACTTCAATTTAACTGCCGATGGTAGAAAGGGCTATTTTTCGTCAGATAGAAAAGGCGGCCAGGGTGGTCAGGATATTTACAGCATAGAAATGCCCGAAGAAGAAGCAAATATCCCTTTGACTATGGTAAAAGGTAGAATTTTGGATGGTGAAACAATGAAAGCATTACCAACTACCATCTATATCATTGATAAGGAGTCGGGGCAAAAGCTTGATTTTGTTTATCAGCCAGATCCAAAAACGGGTAACTATCTTATTATACTTCCTCCTGCGAAAAACTATGATATGATCATTGAGTCAGAAGGGTTTTTGCCATATACTTTAAATATTAATGTACCGGGACAAACTTATTTCTATGAGTTGTATCAGGAGATTCTGTTAAAGACAATCAAGCAATTTGATGTGGTAGTAGGGCAGGAGGTTGAAGTGAGAAATGCTTTTTATGACACACATGAAGATGCAGTGACAGATTTGAGGAAGTCTCATGAGGCCACATTGATCAAGTCTGATAGCATTGATGTATACGAGCTGATGAATGACTTGATTGCAGCTGAAGATCAAAAAGGGATAGAGTACCTTACTGGTTTGATTTATATGGCGAACCCTATTGATGACATTAAATTTCAGAAAAGTGACAAGCTTGAGGCTGCATCGAGAGTTTACTATTACGATGAAAGCGATGAGAGTAAGTTTGAAAAGAAAGAAATTGATGGTAAAACGATTTTTTCATTGCCAACTATGTACGTAACAGAAGAAGCTGAAAGGCAAAGAGAGCTGGCCAGCAAGGCAAAAACATTCAAAGAATACCCTGCTGAAGTAATCAATAAAAGTTTAAAGATTTATTTTGGAGTGGCAAAGAGTGACCTTGGAGATAAGTATAATGCCGACCTAAATGAGATTATCGATATTTTGAAGGAATACCCAGAGTTGGGTGTTCAAATTTCGGGTTATGCCTCTTCTGAGGGTAATACGGAGTTTAACCGCGAGTTATCAAATAAACGAGCTATTTCAGTACTAGACTACATCAATCAAAAAGGTGAGATCGTAAGAAGAAGAATTATAGCCAAAGGTCAAGGAGAGGCAGAAGAATCTGCCAGCCAGGAAGAAGGCCGAAGAGTGGAAATTGAGATTGTTGACCTAAACAAGTTTGGTAGGGTAAAATAATAGTTACTCCAACACCACATGCTTAATAAATACAAAATGTCAGGTCGGAAGACCTGACAACACAGTAAAATGTCATGTCGAAAGACCTGACATGTTTTCAAGGCAACAACAACGAGCTATCGCCATAGCTCAAAAATCGATAATTATTATCAAGTGCTTGATTATATACTTTTTTCCAGTCCTCACCTATAAAAGCAGCAACGAGCAAAATCAATGTCGATCCTGGCAAGTGGTAGTTGGTGATCAACCCATCGCATACCCGGAACGTATAACCAGGGAAAATAAATATTTCTGTGTGCCCGTTGATTTGAGTGACGTTTTGGGCAATCATAAAGGCCTTTACAGCCTCAACTGCTTCTTTCATCGAAGGTAAATTATACCCCTCATGCTGATATGGGTACAGTTTTGGAATTTGAAAAATATAGTCCTTTTCTTTCAGGATTTTAACCCCATACCAATACAGGCTCTCAAGTGTTCTCATCGAGGTAGTACCCACTGAGATGACTTGCTCACTATTTAGTAGCGACTCAATGTTTAGCAATGAAATTACTACCTGCTCGGAGTGCATGGGGTGGTCCAGTGCATTCTCTTCCTTTACAGGTTGAAAAGTGCCCGCACTAACGTGAAGTGTGAGATAATCAAGTGAGACGTTGTTTTGTTTCAATTGAGTGATTACCTCATCGGTAAAGTGCAATCCTGCTGTCGGTGCGGCTACTGCACCCTCATGGGCTGAGTAAATGGTTTGGTAGCGCTCATGATCCTCTTTGTCTACTTCTCTGTCAATATATGGAGGTAAGGGTACTTTTCCGGCTGCTTCTATGATGTCAACAAAGCGGTGATTACCATCCCATTTAAACTCAATAAGCTTATTCTCTCGGTCTGCAACAGTGGCGCTGAGGTTAATTTGTTCATCTTCAATGGTTAATGGGAGTGTTAGTTTTGTATCGACTTTCCATTTTTTAAAATTACCTACCATGCATTTCCAGGTGCATGTTTGTTCGACCAGCATACTGGCTGCTATATCACGAGTAGGGGCAGCCGGTTCAAGCAAGAAAATTTCTATTAGGGCACCAGTATCTTTTTGAAAGTGAAGCCTTGCAGGGATCACCTTGGTATCATTGAAAAATAATGTGGAGTTGGAGCCTATTTCCTCTGGTAAGGAATTGAATTTTTTGTGATTTATATCGCCTGATTTATAAACCAATAAATTAGAAGCACTGCGATCACTCAAAGGGTGCTTGGCAATACGGTCTTCTGGCAAATCGTAAGTGTAATCAGATAACGCTATTTTCTCAGCTTTGGGGTCAATCATCGTGCAAATATAGCCGCACATGTTTGATTAAAAGGGATATTTAGGTCAAATTGTGTCTTCATCAAAACAAAAGGATGTTGAACCTTAGCTTTCAAAAGTATATACTGGATTTTAAGTTTAATGCGGGCACCTCGCGAGGGGTACTCAGGCAAAAAGAGACTTACTTTTTAAAAATTGCCGGAGACAAAGATGGTGTATTTGGGTTGGGTGAAGCTGGCCCATTGAAAGGACTCAGTATAGATGACAAACTCCTGGAGGAAAAGCTTGAGGAAATACAGAAAGCGTTACAGTCCATTACCTTGCCTGATAACAGCGAAGAAATTTATGCACTGGCGAAATCTCTGGCAGGAGCAGGCTATCCTTCAATAAGGTTTGGTTTAGAAACTGCCATGCTCGACCTACTAAATGGTGGTAAAAGAACCATTTTTAAAAATGAATTTGCAGCAGGGAATGCCAAAATACCTATAAACGGGCTGGTTTGGATGGGGCATATGGAAGATATGCTCACTCAGATTACGGAGAAAGTAGATCAGGGATTTACCTGTATAAAAATGAAAGTCGGTTCGATTGATTTCGACAAAGAGTGTGATATACTGCAATATATTAGACGAAAATATTATCAAAAAGACATCGTAATCCGTGTTGATGCCAACGGAGCTTTTAGTCCTGAAGATGCCTTGGAAAAACTCCATCGATTAAGCCAGTTTGACCTGCACTCCATAGAGCAACCGATTAAGGCTGGCCAGCATGACGCCATGAGAAAATTGTGTTCGACTTCACCGATTAAGATCGCCCTTGATGAAGAGTTGATTGGAGTTGATGAAAAAGTAGAAAAGCAGGCATTGTTAGAAAAAATAATGCCACCCTACATCATTTTAAAACCAACACTAGTTGGCGGTATTGCCTCTACATTAGAGTGGATTAAAATAGCAGAGTCGCTCAATATAGGTTGGTGGATGACTTCTGCACTTGAATCAAATATAGGGTTGAATGCGATCAGTCAGCTGGCGGCTGAATTAGGAGTTGAAAATTATCAAGGCCTCGGTACGGGACAGCTTTACCATAATAATATTCCTTCGCCATTATCTATAAAGGATGGTTTTATATCTTCAAACGGTATGGATTGGGATTTAAGTCAACTGGATATATGAAGCCACCGATTACAGAAGATAAACTTCACGCTGAAGGCAATTATTGGCTTTTTGATAAAACATACATTTCAGAGTTCGTGTATGGCGGGATTGATGGAGCCATCACTACGTTTGCCGTAGTGGCTGGTGCGGCAGGGGCTGACGCAGCCATTTACTGGGTGTTAATCTTCGGTTTTGCTAACCTGATTGCGGATGGTTTTTCGATGTCTGTGGGCAATTATTTTGCGGTAAAAGCTGAAAGAGATAATTATGAAAAGCACAAAGCCGTAGAGTACTGGGAAATTGAAAACCTACGTGAAAAAGAGGTGGAGGAAATTAGAGAAATTTATGAGGCCAAAGGTTTTAAAGGGGAACTTTTAGAGCAAGTAGTTGAGGTGATCACGGCCGATGACGATGTATGGGTTGACACCATGATGAAAGAGGAACTGGAAATGACTAAAGATGACAAAACTCCTGTTAAAACCGCTTTTGCCACATTTCTTTCATTTAACATTATTGGCATTATCCCACTTTTGTCTTACATAATGGCCGCTTTTCTAGATCTTAATCAAGATCACTTGTTTTTGATCTCTTGTATAGCCACAGCTGGTGCTATGTTTATCATTGGATTTATGAAAAGTAAAGTCACGGAAAAACCGTGGGTAAAAGGCGTAGTTGAAACACTTCTTTTGGGTGGCCTGGCTGCATTCCTTGCTTATTTTGTGGGTGACTTATTAGCCAAGTACTTCTTATAGGATAAAGAAATACTCTTTTTTCTGTAACTATTTTGTGGCAATCAAGTCTACCCTATAACTCAACAACAAAACATGTCATGGTCAAAAACTACCTCAAAGTTGCTCTACGGAGTATTCTAAAGCATAAGATATTTTCAATTATCAATATCGTAGGCCTGTCCCTTGGTGCAGCAGCCTTTATATTAATTGTACAGTATGTAAAATTTGAAAAGAGCTACGACAGCTTTTTACAAAACCCTGAAAACCTGTACCGAGTAACACTGGATCAATACCTCAATAATGAGTTGATGATCAGTAGTGCAGAGAATTACCCTGGAGTGGGCCCGGCTATGGTGGAGGAAATTCCAGGTGTAGAAAGCTTTGCAAGGCTCTACAACATGGGCTACAAAAATAACATCATTGTTACCTATGAAGATGCTTCTGAAGGCCCCTTGGCCTTCAAGCACAGAAAATTTCTTTATGCTGATTCGTCCTTTCTGCCTATGATGGGTTATGAGTTGGTAAAGGGCGACCTGGAAAATGCACTGGCTGGTCCTAATCAAGCGGTTATATCGGAGTCTTATGCCAAAATGTATTTTGGAGATGAAGACCCAATAGGTAAAATGCTTCATTTACAAGACGATGATTATAATGATGAACTATGTAAGGTAACAGCGGTATTTAAAGACTTACCTGCAAATACACACTTAAAATTTGATCTGCTTTTCTCATACAAAACACTTTTTGGCAGAGGGGATTGGGCACCGGGACGGTACGACCAATCATGGGAAAGAAAAGATATGTACACCTATGTCAGACTTTCTGAAACCACAAACCCGGAAACAGTCGAATCTAAATTACCAGTCCTGGTATCAAAATATTCACCGGATTTAGCTGAGCGAAATAGAAGAGATGAACTGGGACTACAGTCAGTAATGAACATTCATTTACACTCTGATCTTGCAGAGGAGCCAGAGCCTAATGGGAATGCCGATAATGTATTAGCCATGATGATTATAGCTGTTTTTATCATCGTAATTGCCTGGGTCAACTACATCAATTTATCAACGGCCAAAGCTATGGAGCGCGCCAATGAGGTAGGTGTGCGAAAGGCGATGGGGGCTTTTAAAAAGCAGTTGGTTGTTCAATTTTTGTTAGAGAGCGCAATTATAAACTTGGTTTCCATCGCGTTGTCATTATTAATTGTATTTCTGGCATTACCAGTTTTTAATAATATTTCAGGGTTGTCATTCTCGTTTATGAGCCTACTTACACCATTTCTATTGATATGTGTCATCGGCTTGTGGTTGGTTGGCACTTTACTTTCCGGACTGTATCCTGCATTTGTGTTGTCTTCATTTAAACCCGTTTCGGTACTCAAAGGAAAGCTTAGGTCGAAGGGTAAGGGTATTTTACTTAGGAAAGGCTTGGTTGTATTTCAGTTTATCGCCTCGGTGGCATTAATTGCCGGCACACTGATCATCTACAATCAATTAGACTATATGCAAAATCAGGATATTGGAATGAATGTCGATCAGGTATTGGTGGTTGAACGGCCAGGCATTACACCGAGAGATCGCAATGAGTTTAGGTCGGTGGTAGATATTTTTAGAAATGAACTTGATAAAAATAACAATATCAAAGCCGTTGCATCCTCTGTAACAATACCCGGTAAAAAACGAGAGTATAAAGTGGGGGTAAAGCCATACGGCACCTCGGATGAAGACGCTGTAACACTTCGTTGGAATAGTATGGATTATGATTTTCAAAAAGTATTCGAGATGAATGTGTTAGCAGGTCGAGTATTTGCCGAAGAGTTTACCAGTGACACAGATACAGCAGTGGTGCTTACCAAATCGGCTGTTGAGTTACTTGGTTACGAAGATATCGAAGATGCCATTGGAGCCACGTTATCTATTCCGGCATTTCGATGGAATCCGATAGTTGTGGGAGTGGTAAATGACTACAACCAAGAGTCACTGCAGGAAGCCCAGGATCCTATTATTTTCTACTGTACATTATATGGCGGAGAGTTTTACTCCATGCGCGTTGATACCGACAATTTGAGTAGTACTATTTCACATGTTGAAAACGCCTGGAATACTGCATTTCCAGGTAATCCATTCAATTACTTTTTCCTTGATGACTATTTTAACAGACAGTATGAAAATGAAAAACGGTTTGGAGGCTTATTTGGGGCATTTGCCATTATGGCCATTGTAGTAGGTTGTTTAGGGCTATTTGGCCTTTCTGCATATACCGCTCAGCAGCGTACCAAAGAGATTGGCGTTAGAAAGGTATTAGGCTCTAGCGAAAGCCAAATATTCATTTTACTATCAAAAAGTTTTGTGTCATTGATAGGTGTGGCCATTGTAATCGCCATACCACTTACATACTATTTTATGGATAAGTGGCTCAACTCATTTGCTTATAAAGAGCCTATTTCCTTAGAGGTGTTTTTGTTAGCTGCCTTATCGGTTTTGGTTGTATCATTTGTAACCGTAAGTTTCCAAACACTTAAAGCAACAAGAATAAATCCTGTGGAATCATTGAGAAGTGAATAGTTTCTATTCTCCAATTAATACAAATGGCGCCCAGTAGAATGGATGGCTATACTCACTTTTGATCATATTTAGCTTTGATTGACGCAAGGCTTTCGAATAATCATCAGAAGAAATAGTGTCATAAAAATTTGTCATGAGTAGGGAGGTGGAGGCATCGGCCACCGTCCACAATGACACTACAATATTCTGCGCGCCAGCGTATACTAAGGCCCTGGAAAGACCAATTATACCTTCTCCTTTGGAGATTTTACCCAAACCGGTTTCGCAGGCCGAGAGTGTAACTAATTCAGCATTTAAGTCGAGGTTGTAAATCTCGCCTGAATATAGGTTGTTGTCTTCATCTTTGTCATCACCATCATATAAAAATATTCTCGACAACTCGGGGCTGTATTCATTGACCACACCATGTGTTGCCAAATGTAGGTAGCGATAATTGTTCAGCGGTTTGTTCTTAAATAAGGCCTCGCTGGCGTTGGCTTCCAAAAGTACATCTGAGGTCACACCTTTTCCTGTAAAAATTCCTTCCAATGAAGCTATTTCTTCACCTGATCCCGGCAAATCCTGAAGACTTGTAAATGTGATAGGTGCGCATAACAAAGCGGCATTGTTGGTAGTTGTGGAGGTTGATTGCGATGCCTGATAAAACAAAGTAGAAGCATACTGGTAGCTAATACTGTAATCATTCAATAAATATGGCAATGTAGAATAGTCGAAGTTTTTGTCTTTGGTATTATCTGTAAGCAATGCCTCAAAAGGAACTGTTCCAAGCCTGCCTGCTGGTACTATTACTAATTTTTCTACGCTTTTTGGTAGCGAACTAGGGAAGAGTATTTCATAAAGGCCTTCTGCAGTAACCTGATACACTTCCTTTTCTTGAAAATAAAGGCCATTTCTAAAACCACTCAAAAAACGGTCAAAATCCTCCGTTTGATTTACATTGTCTACTTTAAGCTTGCTATTTGTTATTTGAAAAACATATATTCTGTTTGTGGCATCGGCAATGAAGTAACTCAACAAAGCGGTTTGCTCATCTAGCACAGACTGTAAATCTGCAATAGTTGGGATGCCGATATTGTACTTTAGGTTATAATATTGAGGATACTCATTTTCCAGACGCTTAACAAAGGCAAGGTAGTCTTGCTTTAATTTTAATAGTGATTGTCTATACTCATTTTGATTTTCAGAGCTCTTTTCAGAAATTTTTTGTTCGTAAAAGGCTATTTCTGATTGAAAGAATTTTTCTTTTTCGATTTCAGTGGCTGGTATATTGGCAAATGATTTGGCAGCAGCATCTGATATCGCCTGCAATAGAACAGCAGCTTTACTTTTCTCAGCAAAATAAAAGGCATGCTCAAAATATTCTTCCTTCTTGAAGGATAAGTCAGCCATGGCATAGGAAATTCGCACACCGTTTTCATAAACCTGAGAGGAAAGTGCACCAATAGCTAATTTATCAGCTTTATTGGTGGCTGTTTTTCTCATATTATCGATTAAGGAGTCACATACATGCAGAGTGCTTAAGCTGAGTTTTAGATCTTTAAAGTCTAGTGAAAAGTTGAAGTGATAGTCTTCTAAAGCTTGCGCTTTGAAGTAGAGGGAATTAAGCATGATATTCGAGTTATAGTAACTCTCAATGGCCGGATTATGGTCAAGTTCGGATGAATTAAAAGTTTCTGAGTTGGCAATTAATGCCTGTTGGTATAATTTCAAAGCTTCTTCAAATTCGCCTTCTCTGTTTACAACATTTCCAAGTCTGTTGAGTGTCCTGGCAATATCAGGATGCTTGTCTCCGTAGATGCCTTTATATAGCTGCAGCGCTTTTTCCAGGTAAGTGCGAGCTTCAGCACCATTTTCCATTGCATAATATGTGTTTCCTAAGCTATGGTAAATGAATCCCTGAGTGGGGTGGCCGTCTGGGTATTGCTTTATAGCAATATCAAGAGCCTCTTCAAGGTTTAAAATGGCATCTCCGTAAAATTCTAGCTGACTATAGATACTGGCAATGTTTACTTTTAACTGAGCAATCTTTTCTTGTGGTACATTAAGTTGTTGATAGAGTTCCTGAGCTTTTAAATATTGATCTAGCGCAGCTTGCGCATCGGTATTACTCTGTATGAGTCCAAAATCATTGTATGCCGCGGCTAGCGAAGCTTTGTTACCACTGTTCTTTCGAATTTCTACGGCAGGTATCATAAAATCCAGCGCCTTATTATTATCGCCAAGACTCCATGCCGCCAGTGCAATTTTGTTTAAACTGGTAGCTTTTACATCATTGTTGGTAGCTTTTTCCAGTGCTTTCTCAAACACTTCCAGTGCTTTTTCAGCGAAACCTTTTCTAAGGTATACTTCTCCCACCAGGTTTAAGCATGCCGCATCCTCATTTTGATTAAACTTTTCAGCCAATGCTGCTGCCTCAACCAATTTACCAGTGGTCAATAAATGCTCAATTTCACTACAGGATTGAGAATAGCTGAAATTCGCTACGCCCAATAGAATAAATAAAAGTATGCTAAAACGTATGTACATAGGATAAAGACAATACACTATCTCTGGTCAGGCCGTCAGGATTCACATCTCTGTCTGTTATTTTATATCCATAAAGTAACTTAACACTGTGCATTGTGTTAAAATGATAGGCAACATTTAGCAATGTGGTTAATGCTAAACCTGTTGTTCCGTCCACTTCCACCAGAAGTCCTTCTGTTGGTGATCCAGGCACTCTATCTCTTACCTTGTCTTTTGTAATTCTAAAAATAGGAAGCACACCAATTCTGATATCAAGGTTGGAAAAGTGGAAGGCTCTTTCGGCTCTTACCATTACGTCCGTTCCGCGTTGCAATTCATTAGCCAGGTCATGTTCTAGTAAATAATCTTCCTGACTTGGGTAATTCCTCCACTCCTCAAAGCGAAAATCATTTTCATTATTGTGTATCAATGGCATTTGAAGACCTGCGGCAAACATCCATTCTTTAGAAATAAATGAAGCTCCAAGCACTAAATCGAAAGTACCTAAACTAGTTTGGTAATACATTGGTAGGTCAGCGGTTTGTGTACCATCACTTAAAAATTCCGTTTCAAGTTCCTCGTCCAGATCAGCATTATTAGTAGGTATTTTTGCTCCTAAAGTGGCGTTGATGTGAAATTTTTCTGTGGAATACATATTATGAGTGAGACTTAATGATAAATCTGCAATACCCGATGTGTTACCCAGGTTTCCACTTACCCATTGGTAGGGTAACTTAAACTGAAGGTTCATTTTTTCGGTGATTCCAAAGGTGAAATCTAATGTAGCGACATTGATAGTCGGAGATAAGGTTGTTTCACCTTTACCATAACTAAATTCAATAGCTCTAAGCTTAAAATTTATAGCCTTGGTGTAGACTTGGCTCGGTCGCATGGCACCCATGGTGCAAAAACCAGCATCACTACAGCCTTGACTATAGACATTAGGAATAATAAAAAGCAGTGAAAAACAAACTAATAGGTATTTCATGGTCAACAGTTTAACTATCCTGTTGAAGTTATAAAGAATTATTTACAAGATAAATACCGATGGTTGCTTTTTATGCCTGCGATGCCTTGAGTTCTGCAAAATATTTGCGTGCGGCTGCCTTTACCTTAGGAGCAAGAATGATCGCAGATACCATAGTTGGTATCGACATCAAAGCAAAAGCCCCATCAATCATACTAAATATAGTACTCAGAGAAGCCACGGAGCCAAAAATGATGGTGACAACATATATATAGTTGTAATAATGCTTTCTATCCTCACCAATCATAAACGCCATGCACCTCGATCCGTACCATGAGAAACTAAATAAAGACGAAGCAGCGAAGAAGAAGATGCATGTCAACAAAATATAATTTCCTACACCTGGAAATGCTGACTCAAATGCGAGAGAAGTGAGTGTTACACCATCAGCATCGGTTGTTTGCCATACGTTTGTAATCATAATCGCCAATGCAGTGAGTGTACAAACTATCAATGTGTCAATAGCCGGTCCTAACATGGCAACAAGTCCTTCACGTACCGGTTCATCGGTTTTTGCTGCACCATGAGCAATGGGTGCTGTACCTATGCCAGCTTCATTAGAAAAGGCAGCTCTTCGTGCTCCGGTAACAATTACGGCACCAATTACTCCGCCTGCAACCGATTTTCCTGTAAAGGCATCACTTACAATAAAACCTAGCATTTGTGGTACCTCGGAAACATTCATAAGCAAGATGGTGATTACTGCACCAAAGTAGACTACAATCATTAAAGGCACCATTTTACTGGCAACATTGGCGATACGTTTAAGTCCACCAAAAATGACAATACCTACCAGTGCTGTTAAAAACAAACCCACATATAAATCAGTGTGTCTGACATCATAACCGGCCACTGACCAAAACTGATCTCCCATGCCGTTTGGAATAATCAAAACATCTCTGATTACTTGCGTGAGTTGGTTGGCCTGAAAAATTGGTAAACAACCAATGAGACCAAAGAAACAAAACATATAGGCCAGGGGAGTCCATTTATCACCAAGTCCTTCTTTGATTACATGCATCGGGCCACCATGTACCTGGCCGTACTTGTCCTTTCCTCTATACATAATAGAAAGTGTACAAGTGAAGAATTTAGTAGCAATGCCAGCGAAAGCACTGACCCACATCCAGAAGATTGCCCCGGGGCCTCCCGTTGCAATGGCGATCGCCACACCTGCAATGTTTCCCATACCTACGGTAGAAGCAAGATGTGTAGCTAACGCCTGATAATGGTTGATTTCACCCTTTTCTTCCGGGTTGTCATATTTGCCCCTCAGCACATTGATGGCATGCCCAAAATATTTGAAAGGCAAAAACTGAGAATAAAACATAAAGAACAACCCGCCTCCGAGCAATAATATCAGCAATGGGTATCCCCAAATCCAATTGGCAAAATCAACTATATATTCTTCCATATTCCAGGGTACAATTTTAGAGGTTGCTAAGATATAAATTATTGGTTGTGAATGTGAATAATATCGATATTTGCTTATCTTTTGATTTTTCAAGCCTTTGGTTAATGAATTTACTCTATTCTTGCTTTTTTGTTTTACTTATTCAACCCACTGTCACTACTCAGACAATAGATAGTCTCGAGCTCCAGCTGGATGAGACATCTGGGAAAGAAAAAGTAATACTTCTCAATGAGCTTTATAAGCTGTATGTAAATAATAACCCTGTCAAGGCGCTTAGTTACACGAGGCAAGCACTTACCCTGGCTGAAAAGATTGACGACCCCAGTGGTATGGCCTCGTCCTATAATAACATGGGTGTCATCTATAAAAACCAGGGCAATCTCGACAAGGCTTTGAAAAATTATATAGCCGCCCTTCAGATACAAGAAGAAAATAAATTTGTGGATGCTTTGGCCTATACCTATAGCAATGTGGGCACCGTGTATTCTATGCAAGGTAACTATGATAAGGCTCTGGAGTATTTTAATAAAGCCAATGAGCAGTTTGAAAGTATAAACCACAAGCTAAGAATTGTAGGATCCCTCAGCAATATTGGTAATGTGTATGAAGCTCAGGGGAATCATGAGTTGGCATTGGAATACTATTTAAAGGCTTTGAAGTATTATGAAGAGTTAGAGGATAACTCCTCTGCTTTTGTGCCTTTCAATAATATCGGCAACATGTATTACAGGCAGGGCGATTATGCATCTGCAATGGCCTACTATCAAAGTGCCTTAGACCTTGAAAAATATAACAATGATCTCAACGGCCAGGCAAATGCCTTACACAATATGGGATCTGCCAAACGGGCACAGGGTGACATTGAAAAAGGGCTGGAGTATTTTAATGACGCGCTAGGTTTGGCTCAGGAGGCTGACAATAAATACTTATTATCCATCATTTATAAATCCTTAGCTGAGACCTATTTTAAGCAAGGCGACATGTTCATGGCTTATAGTTTTTTGAGCCTGCATACGACTGCAAAAGACAGTCTTTTTACTGAGGAAAGCTCTAAACAAATCTCTACACTGGAGAGTGCTTATCAATTGGAAAGAAAGGAAGCTGAAATTCAGTCTCTGAAGGTGGAAAGTGAGTTACAACAATTGCAAATCCAAAATGATAAAATCATCATTATTGGTGGTGTATTAGTTTCACTGGTTGGCGCTATTCTCTCCATAATTATTTTGAGAGAGTACAGAATTATAAAGAAGAACAAGAAACAGTTAGAGTCACAAAAGGCAGAGCTTGAAGTGAAGAACGAGATCATTGAAGAAAAGAATCAAAACATTACAGAGAGCATAGATTATGCTAAAAGTGTACAAAAGTCGATGCTCAATTTTAACATATCTGCCCAAAAAGCTGACAGGTCATTTGTGTTTTTTAAACCCAAAGATATTGTCAGTGGTGATTTTTACTGGTATGTAGATAAAGGTGATACCGATATTATAGTTGTAGCCGACTGTACTGGCCATGGTGTGGCAGGAGCGTTTATGACTATTGTGGGTATGACAGCCCTTGAGCATATTGTCAATCGAGGTGAAAAGCTTTCGCCTAATGACATTTTAAAGAAGCTCGATAAGGAAGTGACTGCAGCCATTCGACAAAACGAAAAAGATACGTCAGACCATGGAATGGATATCGCGCTGTGCCAAGTTGATCACAAACAAAATACAGTAACTTTTGCAGGAGCCAACAGGCCATTATTTTATTTTAAAAATGGTCAACTCAATGAAATAAAAGGCACCAAAAAGAGCATGGGCGATGGTGAATTTGATGTTGATTTTGAAGAACATCAGCTAAATTTTAACAATGGAGATACATTTTATATGACCACAGATGGGTATGTAGACCAATTTGGTGGCGTTAAGAATAAAAAGTTTATGCTCAAGCGCTTTAGAGAAGTATTGCAGAGCATTCAAGGCAAAGAACTAGCCGATCAAAGGCATATTATCAAATCTGAGCTTGAAAACTGGAAAGATGACGAAGAACAGACGGACGATATTTTAGTACTTGGTTTTAAGCCTTAAGCTGAAGTTTACCCTGAGAGGCACCCATCAGACAGCTCATTTGCCACAATACTCGCGCCCCTACATTGGCATCCCATTCGTTATCGCCAGGAGAAACTTCGTTTAAATCAAATCCGATTATTACGCGGCCGGATGTTACAACTTGCTTAAACAAGTACATCACTTGTTCATAAGTGAGTCCACCGGGAACTGGCGTACCGGTATTCGGACAAAACCGTGGCTCAAGGCCATCGATATCAAAACTTATGTAAACTTTCTTTGGCAGCTTATCTACGATCTGTAGGCAGATTTTTTGCCAGGTTGACCCTTCATAAAGCTGCTGTTTTAGGTCTTCATCAAAGTAAGTGATCACACGTCCGTTTGATCGGTTAATTACATTCATTTCTTCCTCACAAAAATCACGTATGCCCACTTGTATCAGCTTCGATACATTTTTGATCTTCAGTGCATTATACATGATAGAGGCGTGTGAATAGGTGAAGTCTTCATAAGCCTCTCGTAAGTCTGCGTGCGCATCGATTTGCAAAATGCCAAATGAGTCGTGCGTAGCTGCCATAGCCTTGATCAGGCCAAGAGGAGTAGAGTGGTCACCTCCCAGTAGCCCTACCATTTTTCCTTGTCCGAGCCATTTCATCGCTTGAGATTTGATGTAGATGGCCAGTTTTTCTGAAACCTCATCAACAGCTTTAGGGATTACTTTCAGCTCATCTGACACCCAGTCTTCTTCGTTGCTTTCAAGCCAGTTGATATACCTTACTGCCAGGTCACGGTACTTTTTGTTTTCCTCATTGAAACTTTCAGGCATTTCATCGAGGTATATTCCCATATGCCAGGCATTAGGGATGTCTTTTACAAAAAGATCTACCTGTGATGATGCTTCCAGTATGGCTTGTGGGGCATCGGCTGTACCAGCATTGTACGATACCGTAACTTCCCATGGAACAGGTATGATCACCAAATCTGCATGCTCAACGCCAAATGGCAAGCCATAAAGCTGACCACCCAGTGATGGCCCATTAGGATCGAAAGCGGCTATGATTTCTTCTTTGTTTTGCATGCTGCAAATAAACAAAATATTCTTGTGAGAATTGATTCCATCTACTAATTGCAAAGTGCAAAAGGAATTAATCCGGATATACAATGCTTAGGAGCGTTCTATTGCAAACAATAACACAGGTCGCACCTACGGTGCTATGAATAACAATTTATAATTGTGCTATTAACAGTTAGCCCTGCTGGGGCTATGAAAAAAAAAGCTATTAATAACAAAATATTAGCTCCGTAGGAGCGAACTATCAGTAGGAGCGTCCTGTAAATAGCCAGAAATACACGGGTTTAATAGCTCTGGTAGGAGCGACCTATACTGAACAGCGCAGTCACATCTATGTTGCTCTGAATAATAATTAATGATTGAGCAATTAGAATCTATTAATTGAACCCTAATAAAATCTAACATGTGATTTTTTAGCCCGTGAGAACACCACTTTTGCAAACAATAACACAGGTCGCACCTACGGTGCTATGAATGATAATTTATGATTGTACTATTAACAGTTAGCCCCGCTGGGGCTATGTAAAAAAAAGCTATTAATAACAAAATATTAGCTCCGTAGGCGCGAACTATCAATAGAGCCGGTTACAGATAAAATTAATGGCTCGGTAGGAACGGCTTATTTAGAACAAATGGAACAGGTCACATTATGGGTACCAGCTCCGTAGGAGCGTCCTGTAAATAGCCAGAAATACACGGATTTAATAGCTCCGGTAGGAGCGACCAATTCTGAACAGCGCAGTCACATCTATGGTGCTCTGAATAATAATTAATGATTGAGCCATTAGAATCTATTAACTGAACATAATAAAATCTACATGCGTGAACCACTTTTGCAAACAATAGCACAGGTCGCACCTACGGTGCTATGAATAATAAATTATGATTGTACTATTAACAGTTAGCCCCGCTGGGGCTAAGTCAAAAAAGCTATTAATAACAAATATTAGCTCCGTAGGAGCGAACTATCAATAGATCCGGTTACAGATAAAATTAATGGCCCCGTTAGGAGCGACCTATTGTACAGACAGCAGAGTTGCATTTACGGTGTAATGTATAATAATCTATGATTGTGTTATTAACAGCTAGCCATCCTAGTGCTATGTTAAAAAAGCTATAATAATTATGAACTCCGTAGGAGCGACCTATTCAGAACAGCACAGTCACATCTATGGTGTTCTGAATAATAATTAATGAATGACCAATCTAACATGTGATTTTTTAGCCCGTGAGAACACCACTTTTGCAAACAATAACACAGGTCGCACCTACGGTGCTATGAATAATAATTTATAATTGTGTGCTATTAACAGTTAGCCCCGCTGGGGCTAATATTACTAACAAACTTTAAGAACCAGCTCCGTAGGAGCGCCCTGAGAATAGCCAGAAATGCACAGGTTTAATAGCTCCGTAGGAGCGGACCTATTTTGAACAGCACAGTCTCATCTACGGTGCTATGAATAGACAATCTATGATTGTGTTATTAACAGCTAGCCATCCTGGTACTATGTTAAAAAAGCTATAATAATTACGAACTCCGTAGGAGCGATCTATCAATAGAACCGATATATGGTAATTAAAGCTCCGTAGGAGCGCCCTGTGAATAGCCAGTCAAAGCGCAGGTTTAATAGCTCCTGTAGGAGCGACCTGTTATTATTTAAAAATTCAGCAAATCCGGATATTCGTAATTGATGAGTTCACCGGTTCCTTCTGATATTTCCTGCCAATGATCAGTTGTAAATTCTATTCTACACACACCACAGGTGGTCATATTGCCTATTTCATCTCCTGTAAGGTATTCAGCCAGGTAGGTGATCGAAGGGTTATGACCAACCAACAAAACAATGTTCCATTCATCTTTAAAGCGGTTTACTACTTGTAATAGCGTTCTTACAGAAGCTTCAAAAATCTCTTCGTTTTTGTGAATCCTGGCTGGGTCATATTTTATTTGTTCAGCTATTAGAGAGGCGGTCTGTTCGGCTCTCACCGCAGGGCTGCTCATAATCATATCGAACTGCAACGATTTGTTGCTAAAATTCATACCCATGCGGGTTGAATTTTGTAACCCGATTGAATCGAGCTCTCGTTCTATATCTCTCTGACCAACTCCTTTATCCAATGCTTTTGCATGTCGCAAAAGAAATAATGTTTTGCTCATAACCTTTTTGAATTCTGACTTGTTAAAAATCAAATTCCGCCTCAAAGTACAAAAACAAATAAGGAATTAATAAATCGCGGCTTTATTTTATTTATCAAAAATTTAGTGATCTTTGGAATTTTCAGCATCAGTAGTAAATAATATATGTCTAAGAATCTAGTAATCGTAGAGTCACCTGCCAAAGCTAAAACCATTGAAGGTTACCTTGGCAAGGATTATAAAGTCACCTCAAGTTATGGTCACGTGCGTGATCTTCCCAAAGGTGATAAAGCTATTGATAAAGAAAACGGCTTTGCACCTACCTATGAGGTCTCTGCCGATAAAAAAGATGTAATTAAAGAGCTAAAGAAGCTCGCCAAAGAATCAGAAACAATCTACCTCGCGAGTGATGATGACCGTGAAGGAGAAGCCATTTCTTGGCATTTAAAAGAGGCGTTGAACCTGGATGATGCCCGTACCAGGCGAATCGTTTTTAGAGAAATTACTAAAAACGCCATAGACAATGCTATCAAAAATCCAAGAGGTATAGACATTGATTTAGTTAATGCCCAGCAAGCCAGAAGAGTACTTGATAGGCTCGTTGGTTTCGAGCTTTCACCCATACTATGGAAGAAAATAAAAACAGGACTCTCAGCTGGTAGAGTACAGTCTGTTGCCGTACGGTTGGTCGTAGAGAGAGAAAGAGAAATACAGGATTTTAAGCCTCAATCTTCTTATAAAGTATCTGCCATTTTTGATTTAGGAGATGGCAAACAGCTTACAGCTGATATACCCTCAAAATTTAAAACTCAAGAAGAGGCTACGGCTTTTCTGGAGAGCTGTAAAGATGCAGAGTTCTCTATTGTTGATTTAGAAAAGAAGCCTTCAATGAAAACACCAGCACCACCATTTACTACTTCTACACTTCAGCAGGAAGCCAGTAGAAAGCTTGGGTTTTCTGTTGCGCAAACCATGTCTGTGGCACAGAAATTATACGAGGCAGGTTTCATTTCATATATGAGAACAGACTCAGTAAACCTATCTGACGATGCTGTAAAGAGTGCAGTGAGTGAGATTAAAAGCGAGCTTGGAGATAAATATGTAAAGACCAGAAAATATAAAACCAAATCAAGTGGTGCACAAGAAGCTCACGAAGCTATTCGCCCGACAAACTTTGCCAATAGAGAGCCAGGTGTTGATCGAAATGGCGGCAGGCTTTACGAATTGATTTGGAAAAGAGCGATCGCCTCTCAAATGGCAGATGCTGAAATTGAGAAAACCACAGCTAAAATCGGTATTTCTACTTCGGATATGATGTTTACGGCAAGTGGTGAGGTGGTTAAATTTGACGGTTTTCTGTCTGTTTACCTGGAGTCCACAGACGAGGAGGATGAAAATGAAGTGAAGAAGGGCATGCTACCTCCGTTAACAATAGGCCAAATGTTGGATATGCTTTCGATGAAAGCAAAAGAAGGCTTTACCAGGCACCCTGCCCGATATACGGAGGCGAGTTTGGTGAAAAAACTTGAAGAAATGGGTATCGGTAGACCATCTACTTATGCGCCAACCATCTCTACAATCCAGAAACGGAACTATGTAGTAAAGGAATACCGTGAAGGAAAAGAACGAAAATATACAGTTGTTAATCTTCACAAAGGAGAGATAAAAGCTGAAGAGCAGACCGAAATTACAGGAACAGAGAAAAATAAACTGTTTCCTACCAATATCGCTATGGTGGTAACTGACTTTTTGGTGGAGCACTTCCCGAATGTGACTAATTATAGTTTTACAGCAGAGGTTGAGAAAGAGTTTGATGAGATCGCCCAGGGACTGATGAAGTGGGATGATATGATTAAGAACTTTTACACTGAGTTCCATTCAAAAGTTGAAACCACAGAAAATATTGAGCGATCAGCGGTATCAAATGCCCGAGAACTAGGTACTGATCCTAAATCAGGCAAGAAAGTAATTGCCCGATTAGGTAAATATGGGCCATTGGTTCAGATTGGTGACGATGAAGACGAGGAGAAAACGTTCTCAAGCTTAAGAAAAGGACAGTTTATTGAAAACATCACCTTAGAAGATGCTTTGGAGCTATTCAAGCTGCCAAGAGAAGTAGGCACTTTGGAAGACAAGCCGATTCAGGCTGCCATTGGAAGGTTTGGCCCTTACGTAAGACACGATGGTAAATTTGTATCTATACCTAAAGAAGATGATCCTTACACTATTGAAGAGGCAAGAGCTATCGAGCTGATCAAAGCCAAGCGTGAAGCTGACGCTAACAAACACATCAAGTCATTTGAGGAGAATTCGGACGTACAGGTGCTCAACGGCCGCTACGGCCCATACATCAAAGTAGGCCGTAAAAATGTAAAAATCCCTAAAGACAAAAAGCCGGAAGACCTTACACTGGAAGAGTGTCTGGAGCTAGCCGAAAAAGCCCCAGCCAAAAAGGGTAGAGGTGGACCCAAGAAAAAGAAGAAGTAAACGTTTGTTGCAAATAGAAATTAAGAAACTCCTCTCTGAAAAGAGAGGAGTTTTTTTGTTTCAGGTCAAAATTTATGTACTATAATTAGAATCAACCATTTCTAATAATAAACTAGAAAAAGAGAATTACAAAACGTGAAGTATAGTATAAAGGAAACTAATGAGATACATCTATGTCATAATATTTATATTGCTTTTTGGCTGCAATAATCCTCAAACTTCTATTGATAAAATTGAGGCAAGGTATGTCGATTATAATGCTTCAGCACCGATACCTATTGAGTGTATTGTTTTTGAATTAGAGTTTGAGCAATCGCTAAATGTGAAAGAAATAACTGACCATACATTTTTGGAAAAAATTGAATCTAGAATTGATAGTTTAAAGGTATCCGAATCTATAAGTGCTAAAGTACCACCCGATATTAGGATGAAAAACATCATTTTTTACAATGATGGAAATATCGATACCCTTTGTTTGGGAGGTTATTTTAATGTTGTATATAATGGTCAGTTAATGGAAGATGATGAAGAATTACTTGAATTAATGAAAAGTAGATTATATAAATAATCTTGTGTCCCTCGCTGGCGCCAGCTTGTAGCTGTTGTCCAACGTAACACACGTACTTTGTATGAATTGCCAAAAGACTGCTTCGTGCCTGGCAGTAATCATTATAATACATTGGTTATTGCGTGTGAGTAACGAACGAAGCAATCTTATTTCTCGCTTTGTTGGTGCTGTCACCAACAAGATGAAGCTGCATCCTTAATGTGGTCAAAAGACCAACATTGGTACAGTCGCGATTACCGGATAAGTCGTCAGACTACTGTGTTGCAATAGTGTCTTGAACTTGATTCAACACCCCGTTAACACAGGCTTCGAGTGCCTCAGCCTGACAACCTTTAAGCGCCATGCACTCAGCTCTAAGCGCTCTGCGCAACATTTGCCCTAATCAAACCTATGCTGTAGTTTTAAACTATGATCAAAGTTGTAGTGCTAACAGGAGCAGGAGTAAGTGCCGAGAGTGGTATCGCCACCTTTAGAGATGCCGATGGTCTCTGGGAAGGCCACGATGTCATGGAAGTGGCCTCTCCTCAAGGCTGGGAGAGGAATCCTGAGTTGGTGTTAGATTTTTACAACCAACGGAGGAAAGCTGCACTTGAAGCCCAACCCAATGAAGCGCATAAAATACTAGCCAGGCTAGAAGACGACTTTGATGTCTCGATTGTAACCCAGAATGTAGATAACCTGCATGAGCGCGCTGGTTCAAGCCATGTAGTTCACTTACATGGTGAGCTTTTCCAATGTAGGAGTACAGCAGATGAAAGCCTGATTTACGACATGGATGGCTGGGAGCTGAAGCTGGGTGATACCTGCGAAAAAGGAGCACAGCTGAGGCCTAATATCGTTTGGTTTGGTGAAATGGTTCCTATGATGGAAGAGGCTGCCCGAATCACTCAACAAGCTGATGTGTTATTGATTGTAGGTACGTCATTAGTGGTTTATCCGGCTGCGAGTTTGATAGATTTTGCACCTTACGATACACCAGTCTATGTAGTTGATCCAAAAATGCCTGCCGTAAGAGACCGCTCCAACCTTCATTTGTTTCAGGAGAATGCCACTACAGGTATGCAAAAGGTGCGAGAAGACTTGTTGAAGAAGTTTGGATGAAAGCAGCTGCGAACTATAAGCGTTTAGCCAACAAATCATTCCATTCGTCAGACCACTTTGAGTGGTCAGACGAATTTGGAGAGAGTACTGTGTCTGAAGGCTTACTAATCCTGCAAGGTTTAGTAAACTTTAGCACTTAACTCTCAGCTCTTCGCCCTCCGCGCTTCGCTCATTCTAGCTCTTCCAAAAACCTTTTAAACTTCTTTGTGTTGTACTTCGCCATACCCACTTTTTTAGAAACAACCTTTCCTTCCTTATTCACCACCAAAGTAGTTGGGATCGAAGGTGCACGAAGCATTTCAGGAACCCTGCTGGCAGGCAAGTAAACAGGAAAAGTAAAACCTTTTCTTTCGATAAATTTCTTCGCCTTGTCATTACTATCATCCATCGATAGCATGATAAATACCACATCGCTGTTGGTTTCTTCAAAAAGAGACTGTATGCCTGGCATTTCTGCAATGCAGGGAGCACACCAGGTCGCCCAAATATTAATGAAAAGCACTTTACCCTTAAAATCACTAAGGTGTACCTGTTGGCCGTCAATGGAAGCAAGTGCAAGGTTGTAATCAAGTTGCTCTTGCTCATTTTCAGGTAGCTCCGTGTCAGGTGTAATGATGCCCGTTTGTAGAATCACGCGTTGGGTAAAAGCAGCCACATCGGTATGTAGACCTGTGAGGTATAGTATACCAAAAATGGCAATCACAATTCCTATTTCCTTAAATTCCTTCAACACGCGTTTCTTATTCATAATACCAAAGTTAATATTTTCTCACTATCTTATTCGTCTTAAAACTGACACATAGCATGCCAAATTTGCAGAGTATATTTAGTTGCAAACTGTTGTTTCAATACCACATTCTCATTTAGATTTGTCGGCTGTCAAAAAGAATAAAACGTATTACAACAAACGAATGAGTAACATTACCAAAGTAGCGAAAGAGCTAAGTATCGCAGAGAAGCAGGTAAATGCCGTAGTTAAATTGTTGGATGAAGGTGCGACAGTACCTTTTATCTCACGATATAGAAAAGAAATGACCGGAAGTCTCGATGAAGTGGCCATTACTGACATCAGAGATCGTGTTACTCAACTTAGAGAACTAGACAAGCGTAGAGAAGCTATTCTTAAGTCTATAGACAAGCAGGAAAAACTTACTCCAGAGCTTGAAAAGCAAATCAATGAGGTAGAAACACTGGCTGAACTTGAAGATTTATACTTGCCTTATAAGCCCAAACGTAAGACCAAGGCTTCTGTGGCCAGGGAAAAAGGATTGGAGCCTTTGGCTAAGGTTATTTTCGAACAAAATGAAAAGGACATTTCTGGCAAAGCCGCTTCATTTATTAATGAAGAAAAAGAGGTTAAGTCAGAAGAAGAAGCTTTACAGGGAGCCAGAGATATCATTGCTGAGTGGATTAATGAAGATCAGGAAGCAAGAAAGAAAATACGTAGGCTTTTTGACAAAGAGGCGATCATTACAAGTAAAGTAATCAAAGGTAAAGAGACTGAAGGACAGAAATATAAAGACTATTTCGAATGGTCTGAGCCTATTTCTAAAACTCCATCACACCGCCTGCTAGCCATGAGACGTGGCGAAAAGGAGATGATCTTGTCGTTGGATATCAGCCCCGATGGGGATCGGGCAGTGGTAATTTTAGAGAAGCAGTTTGTTGAGTCATCGGGAGAAGCAGCAGAGCAGATAAAGCTGGCTATTGCAGACTGTTACAAACGCCTGCTCAATCCATCGATGGAAACTGAAATTAGAATCAATAGTAAAGATAGAGCCGATCTCGAAGCGATTCGTGTATTTGCCGATAACCTCAGGCAGTTGTTATTGGCAGCGCCTTTAGGTCAGAAAAATGTATTGGCGATTGACCCGGGTTTCAGAACGGGTTGTAAAGTGGTGGTACTTGACAAACAAGGTAAATTACTTTACAACGATGCTATTTACCCAAATGAGCCACAAAAGCAAACCACACAGGCGGGGCACGTAGTTATGGCCTTGTGTCAGAAATATGATGTGGAAGCCGTAGCTATTGGTAACGGCACGGCCAGTCGTGAAACAGAGGCCTTTGTTAAAAACCTGGATCTGCCGAAAAGTATATTAGTGCTTATGGTAAATGAAAGTGGTGCTTCAGTTTACTCAGCGTCAGAAGTGGCCAGAAATGAGTTTCCAGACTATGATGTAACTGTGCGTGGTGCGGTGTCTATCGGTCGCAGACTAATGGATCCGTTGGCCGAATTAGTAAAAATAGACCCTAAGTCGATTGGTGTGGGGCAGTACCAACACGATGTAGATCAAAATGCATTGAAAAGTGGTCTTGATGATGTGGTAATGAGTTGTGTAAACTCCGTTGGGGTGGAATTAAATACGGCCAGTAAAGAATTGTTGTCTTACATTTCAGGCCTTGGGCCAAGTTTGGCGAAAGCTATTGTAGACTTTAGAAATGAAAAGGGTCCATTCCAGGATAGAAAATCTCTTACTGAAGTGCCTCGATTAGGTGACAAAGCTTTTGAACAGGCTGCAGGCTTTTTAAGAATAAGTAAGGCGAAAAATCCATTGGATGCTTCAGCGGTTCACCCGGAGAGCTATCATATCGTTAAGAAAATGGCTAGAGATCTCAACTGCACCGTTGAAGATTTAATAAGTGATGTTTCGTTAAGAAATAAGATCAACCTAAAACAATATGTGACTGATGAGGTGGGAATGCCGACACTTAATGATATCGTAGACGAGCTTGCCAAGCCAGGCCGTGATCCTAGAGATACTTTTGAGGTATTCAGCTTCCAGGAGGGTGTAAACCACATGGAAGACCTCAAAATCGGTATGGTACTACCAGGCATTGTTACCAATATTACCAATTTTGGTGCTTTTGTAGATATAGGAGTGCATCAGGATGGTTTGGTACATGTAAGCCACATGTCTGACTCGTTTGTTAAAAACCCTGCTGAGGTAGTTTCCGTACAGCAACAAGTAACGGTTACTGTTGTGGAAGTTGATATCAATAGAAAACGAATTGCGCTCTCAATGAAGAGCGATCCTTTTGGTAAACAACCAGCTAAGAAGGCGAGCAAGCCTAAAAGGCAGCAAAAACAAAATCAGCCAGAAGGGGATATGCAGTCAAAGCTTAAAGCGCTTAAAGGACTTTTCAACAAGTAATTCGTAAGATATTTATATAATCACTAACTTAGGGAAGTGAGATATAGATTTGGCTTATGAGTAAAAGACTGATAATACTTTCAACCTTATTGTTGGTTGGGCATTTTTCTTTTGCCCAAAAAATTAAGTATAAGGATTTATACCCTTTACTTAGTGCTAATCGCTATGAGGAGGCTAAACCTTTTTTAGAGCAATTTCTGCAAGACGAAAAGAACAGGGAAAAAGACCCCAATGCGTTATTTCAGATGGCCAGGATATATCAGGATGAGGCGCTGGAATCAGATGTTCTATTAGAGACCAGTCAATTTCAATCTTATGCTGATTCTGCCATCTTCTACTTCGAGGAAAGCCTGAAGTTTATTGACGAAAAAGAAGTAAAAAGGAATGATGAGTATTATCAGGCTTACAAAAGAAGAGACATTCGAACAGGGAAATTTGGTATTAAACTAGGAGATGTACAGTTTGATATTGAAGAGAAAACAAAGGCCTTAAAAGAACGAAAGACCAAAGTGGCGGCTTTGTCTAAGTATTTTGAAGCCACAAAATCTGCTTATGACTCTGCCAACAGTCTTTATAATAGTATTAAAGAATCGTTTCCTACAAAAAAGCAATTACTTCTGCGCCTGGATGAGCCGACCAGAAATAAGTTGGGCATGATTGAAGCCAATTACAATCATGCGGTTGAAAATTTCACCAATTATAAAAACACGCTGGAGGATATAAATAAAACAGGTTACGATCAGGATTTGGTGGTGAAGTCAATAAATGATTATAATTCCGAGGGTGGTGACAAGGTAGATTTTACTAAGGACAATGTGGCCTTCTGGAATTATGCTGCCTGGGCTGATGAAGTGATAGAGAATTATAATGATGATGTACTGCCTCTCTTTAGTGAGCTAATGGCCATTGATCAAACACTTCAAGATTTACTTACAAAAGTGAACAGAGACAGTGTAAGCGTGATAAAAGATATTCCCGTTATTGAGAGCAACCCTTCAATCATTAAGCTTAAGGAGTTTGATAGCAATCCGATGCCCGTGGTGTTATTTAAGGCTAAGGCAACTCAGTTGACTTATGAGTCTAAAATTATGCAAAACCACTCGTTGAAAGACTCTGCAGACGTGTTATTGCAAATGAGGTTATTAAATGAAGAAGTAAATGGATTGAGAGCAATAGATAGCCTGATCAATCTCTTATTAGCTTTTAATATTGAAGAAGAGGCACTTAATTATCAGCCGTTTGTAGTCTCACAATATAGCAATGCAGGTAAACTTCAGAATTATATTAAAAACCAGCTTGATGATGTGATTGAAGTGAAAAAACAGAAAGAGATGGCCCTCGAAAAGATTATTGACAGGTCCAGGTGGTTGATTGCTGAAAATGATTCTATTCCGTTGTTCATGCCTGAGTCTGTGAGTGATACAAAATACTTACCTGTACTTTTGGATTCATTAGTTACAGCTGGTATTTATTTGTCAGGTGAAACACCAGCACAAGGTTATATCGCTGAAGTAAACAATGCACGAAATGCATCTATGCATACGAAATTTGAAATTAATACAGATCACTTTAATAAGGCTAACTACGAATACATCGAAGCAGATGCATTAGCATTAATTGGTGATGATCTGAGTATTTATTTTGTCATTATGTATGCACAATTACCTGAGCAGGAAGAGTATACTGCTATGGTTGTGAGGGCAAACGATGAAGAGTTGCTATGGTCAAAAAACATCACTTTGGCCTCGAGACCAGGTAAGTTGGCCTACAACATACAGACTGATGAAATCATTATTAATTATGAAATGGCTCAAATGGAAGGTGTGGGAGGTCAACTAGTTGGCAATAAACTTACGCTTTCTAAAAACGGTCAAATTGTTGACCCTTAAAGTATAACTAATGGTAAAAAAGAAAGCCGCTGGATAATAAATCCAGCGGCTTTCTTTTTGGTTATGACATTAGCTTATTGCTGACCTACTAATTTCTTCCAATCCTGGAATCGCATATCGATTCTATTTTCAATTGATGTGTAGTTATCCCAGGAGTCTTTAACATGATAAATTGATGGCAGCTTCTTTACCAACACTTCATCATAGTCATTTCTATAAAGTCCACCACCATAGTAATAGTAGGTAAACATATTTCCGGCCTTATTGAAAAGCTCATACCCAAGATAGCCATCCCAGATCTCACTTAAAATAGTGCAAGAAATTTCTCGCCTTTTAAATCTGAAAATCTGCATTTCAGCTTCTTCTTCAAAGTACTCGGAATATAGCCCGTTGTCAATTACCCAACCTAGGTACATACCGATGTGTACGTAAGCTTGTTCTATGGGTAGAGAGTCAGGAAAATTGCCAAGAAAGTGACTCTTAGCATTGTCATAAATGGTTTTTTGAATGTCTATCTTCTTTTCACCTGTCATGATTCAATAATTATATATTGTAGTAATACGTAATATACTAATTGTATTTTAATGGAAAAACATATACCCAAAAAGAATCGCAGCAATTATGCCTGCAAAGTCTGCAATCAATCCAGCGGTAATCGCGTATCTTGTTTTACTTATATTCACGGCCCCAAAATACACAGCCACTATGTAAAAAGTAGTTTCTGTAGCACCTCTTAAAACACTGGAAAGTTTGCCCACAAAAGAATCAGCGCCATGTGTTTCCATTGCTTCAAGCATCATACTTCTAGCACCACTTCCGCTGAGCGGTTTCATAAATGCTGTTGGCAGTGCTTCCACGAAATCCGTATTTACACCAAAGAGTGAGACCACGGCAGCAACACCATCAATCATAAAATCAAATGCACCTGATGCTCTAAATACGGCAATACCAACTAGTAGAGCCACTAAATAGGGTATAATTTTCACGGCAATACTAAATCCTTCTTTGGCGCCTTCAATAAATGTTTCGTAAATGTTGATTCCTTTTCGTAAACCAAGTAAAAGAAAAAAAATGATAAACGAGAAAATAATTAGGTTACTCGCTACCGAAGATATCACACCAAGTTGCTCTTGAGGGATTGTTGTGAAGTAATAAACAATAGATCCGATCAATAATGCAAAACCACCAAGGTAAGCTAAGATTGTTTTATCAAAAAGATTGATTTTTTGAAAAATGGCTACTGTAATGAGCCCTACAAGAGTTGAAAAGGCAGTAGCTAATAGTATGGGCAGAAAAATATCAGTTGGGTATTGAGCTCCAGCAGCTGACCTATCAATAATAACAGTTAGAGGAATAATAGATAAACCTGAAGTATTCAATACCAAAAACATGATTTGGGCATTACTGGCAGTATCTGGAGTAGGGTTCAAACTTTGCATCTCTTTCATGGCTTTCAACCCAAGCGGAGTAGCAGCATTGTCGAGCCCCAGCATATTAGCAGAGAAGTTCATAATTATACTTCCAGTTGCGGGATGATCTTTTGGAATTTCTGGGAATAATTTAGAAAAGAATGGGCCTATTAATTTAGAGAGTATTTTGACAATCCCTCCTTTTTCACCAATTCTCATTAATCCTAACCAAAGAGTCATGGCACCAGTTAACAAAAGCGATAACTCGAAAGCAGTTTTAGCCATATCGAATGTTGCCGTAACAATGGTTTCGAAAACCTCATAGTCCTGAAAGAAAATGAGCTTGCCTAATGCCACAACAAAGGCAATAAGAAAGAAGCCAATCCAAATGTAGTTGAGAACCATAAATCAGATTTGTCAGTCGGCTTGCAAGATGTCAAATATTATCGTTTTATAACAATAATTACCTTTATGAAGTAGGAAAATTTTTGGCTATAGTTTAAAAAATAGCTCGAATGCAAAAAGTGACCTTAATAAATACAATAACGACCATAAATTTTTAATTAAGCAAAAAACCTTACATGCATCAATTAATCATATTTAATAGACATGTTACCTTATGATAAAATGGGGTATAAAAAATGGACATAAATTTTAAATTTATTACTTTTACTTTTTGATATATTTTATTGTATTTAAATGGCATGTAAAAGTGTGTCTTTTTCCCTAAATGGGAAAATATACATGATATCTATTTTTTTAAATCATTGATAATCAATAAGAAATAAAATTTTAAATCATTGCGCACAATAATTGAGTAATCTAATTGGCAAAATAATTTGAATTTTTAATAGGGCCTCACAACTATGAAAGCAGTTATTACAAAATTTTATTTATTACTCATACTTACGGTTTCACTAGTATTTAGTAATAGTAAATCGTATGGTCAGGATACATGGTATAGTTACCAAAGTGGGAACTGGAATAGTCCTTCTACCTGGACTTTGGATGGTTCCGTGGCCCCGTTACTAATTAATCCTTCGAATGAAGTGCCTGATGCTACCGATGATGTAGTTGTTACTAGTGGTCGTACAGTAACAATTGACGTTGACAACATCACAACTGCATCACTAGAAGTGGAAGGTAGATTGGTTTTATCTACACATACTGGTCATAATTTCAATCAAATTGATGGTACTGGAATCATTCGAATGAGTGGGGATGGTTCTGGAAATGACAATTTTCCGGCTGGTACAACTACCGGAGCAAATGGATTCTCTAACGTCAATAATGGTGGTATTCTGGAAATGATTGGCAGCGGATTAAATCTCGATCAGACCAGAGAGTTTAATGATGTGAAAGTGATATTAGATAATGCTACAGATGAAGCTGTCTTGCTCTCTGATTATGTAATAAATGGTAATTTAACTATCACAAGAGGGGTTTTAAAAATCAATGATAATTCTTCTACAACTGCTTTAAACATAGATTTATATGGAGATATGTTTATTGCAAGCAATGGAGAACTTGCTGTAGGCACAGCTAATGCACGACATGAGTTTAACTTTTATGGAGATTTCACAAATAATGGAACAGCTGGCTTTTCTCAAAGAACAACTGCGGACATAAATGACGAGGCAACTGATGGAATAATTGATGCAAACTTTGTTTCTGCTGCCCAGGATCAAACCGTTGCATGTAATAACACTACTTATTTTTACAGAATAGAGATTAATAAAGGTACAGATGATACTTATACGCTATTTCTCGAAACTACTTCAACAGGTAATTTTAATCTTACTGGACCGGTTGACTATCAAATTAATTCAGATGTAACTACAAATGATAATGCATTGGGGCTTATTGCAGGTACTGTTAGCATTGGAGGTGATGTAGTAATAAACCCAATAGCTTCTACTGGGATTTATAGTGTTGGTTCCATGTCTACGTTGCTAGTTAATGGAGGTTCTGTTGCCATGGATGTGAGTAATTCAGTAGTTGTTTATGGAACCCTTGAGGTTGGAGCAGGTATTTTTGAATCAAATGGCAGTATTACTTTTAGGGAGGCAGGGTTGTTTAAAGTAACTGGTGGAACTGCTTATGGTCATGCTTTGAGAACATCAACAGGCGGAGTTGCTAACCAAGGAGGTGTCACTATTACCGGAGGAACCGTGAATATAGGGCTGTATTCAGCAGCTGACAGTCCTCTTATTGGTTCGGCTAGTGGCTCATATAATAGCTTTGAAAATGATTACTACACGTTTACAATGCCGTATTCCGGACAAAGCTTTATTATGGCTGGAGGGACCCTGAATGTGTATGAGGCCAGTAATAGTGGATTAATTTTTATAAATAGTGATCCAGGAAATATAATGGTCACCGGTGGAACGGTTAATGCGATTAGCTCAAATGGAAATGAAGCTATAATCACTTCTCGAGCTAGTTTCTATAATTTAAATATTGAAAATCAGAGTTCTTCAAGTGCACCTAAAGTGAGTGTGGATGGAGGTACAGTCGGAGGAGCAACCAGTGCAGACCCAATTACTTTGGCAGCACAGGATTTAAGAGTACTTAATGACATTATAATTCAAACAGGTACTACAAGAACAGCCAGCGGTTCAACGTATGGAAGCTATCTGGATCTTTGTCCTGATGGTGTAAATTGCGTTGATCTGGAAGTTGGTGGTGATCTGACAATTGAAGATAGTGCAGTATTGGATTTCTTTACCGATGACGGGGATGATATTGGAAGTGCTACACTTACATTTAACGGCAGTGGGAACGCGACATTCTATGTAGGAGACATTACTTCTTATGATGCCACCCTAACAGACTATGATGACCCTGACGGTGACGATAGCTATGTAGATTATCGCCTACCTGTTTTTAATATGGTTGTTGATAAAGGGGGTGACACGCTTCAGTTGGCTGCCAAAACGCCAGGTGTGGAAGATACGGGTGCGATACTCACTTCAGGTGGAGGTAAAAATCTGGATTCCAATAATGCACGCTTACTTTACATAAGAGATGGTTTATCAATAGAGTCAGGTTCTACACTTAGTCAGATTGACCCTACTGGTGCTCAATTTGGATATATTGTTAGGGTTTATGCCAGTACTATAGATGTTGATGGCAACCTGCTGGTTTATGAACAAGGTGTTAATCCAGTGAATGCATTCCTTGAAGTCAGAGAGCAAGATCAGCCTACAGTAGGAGATGTAATCCTTATTAATTCAACAGATGATGCTACGATAGGAAATATTGTGGTTGACCTGGGTAATGATGAGCTACAGCTTGGTAATAACCTTTATGTAAAGCGCATGGCTTACAGGCATGGTGGAGTGAATTTAGGCACCTATAATTTGAAGGTAGATATCATGGACTTCAATACTGAGACTAGTGGTGGCGATGATAGTTACAGGCTTAGAAGAGCAAACGGTGAAAATATTTTTGGGGACAACACATCAGGGGCTGAGCAATATTTCTTTACTTCTGGCAATGCTTCTGATGGAGGCTTAAGCATCAAAGTGCCAAGGGTCACCAATGTGCATGGCTCTGATGATACAGAGAATGTTGGGTTTGACCCAAGCTATGACGAAGAAAATAATGTCTATCAAAACAACAATTTGCTCTATTATCCTATAGGTGTAAAAGATAAATATACCCCGGCTGTAGTTTACATCATTGATGCCGGTACCAATGTATATGATGATGATGAATATATTACGGTAAGGCCAGTCGATGCGGAACTAATGACAACAGACCTAAATGTAGCATCTAACGATGGCCTTTTAGACTATTACTGGAATGTCGATTATGAAGGATTTGATGTGGGTGGAGAACCTACCGTTTCGTGGTTATTTCAGTACGATGATGCCGATGCTGGAAATATAGGTACGGAAGGCGAAAGTGCTTATGTGCCAGGTAAAGTACTTGATGGAGGTGCTTACTCTCGAAGTACTGATGGAGATGCCGATGCCGTGAAGGATGGTGGAACCTCTGGGGAAAATGGCGATATTATGGGCAATGATCCTGAAAATATTATTATTTTCAACGGAATCACTTCGGCTTCAGATACTGATGACGATATCGATGCAGATACCGGTGATAATGTATTTCTAGATAATGGAAGCCCAAATTTAAATGATGATCCTGTGGATAATAATTGGGACGAAACATTTCCCAATGTTGGTTTTACACTTGAAAATGCCAACTACACGGCAGGAGTAGCAGACAGATTTGTTGGAGCACCAACCGTGTATTACAGTAGGCGACACCAAATTGGCGGTGGTGGATTGACCTGGACTGACCTTAATGATTGGTCAACAGATCAGGTTTTACAGCATGGAGGTGCAGCTGCCTCAAGTATCCCGGGAGTTGGAGATATTGTTGTCATTGGCGCAGGCCAGATTAATGGAAGTGATGAGGCTAACGATACAGGGTTGACATCAACAATAGCCAGACATCAAATGGTTTCTGTTGGGAGTAGAACAGTTTCGGAAGTTGTTTTTAACTCTAACCCTGCAGGAACGGCAATAGGTAATAACCTTTCTCGTATAAGATTGACAAGTCCAACTGATGTGCTATCTGCAGGCAATTATTCAGGACTAGGCGAAATCATGCTTGCAATTAGTACTTCTGCAGAGGCAACAGTAGTTGGTGATTTGGGAGATTTTAATACTACTTCTAACAGCACCTTCTTTTTGGATTTAACAGAAGCAGGAACAGCAACTTTTAGCTCAATATCTGAATTTCCTGGTATCCGTATTTATGGAAGAAATTCAGCGGGAAGAACAATTCGCTTCGGAAACGACATTTCGGGACAGCAAATTCTTATTGATGGAATGGCAACGTTGGAAGTTGGGAATGACATTGACATTGAAGGAAATGTGCAATTGGGTAATAATAGAGAAGGTTATATAACATTCCCTGATGATGGTTCTAATCATACTTTCACTATTGGTGGTGACTTAACCACAAATGAGCCAAATACTTCGACCAACAATCAAATTAATGTAGCTGGAACAGGTTCAGATATTCATACTTTACAAGTTGGAGGTGATATTGATTTACAGTTCGGAGATCAATTTGATCTTTCAGGAGCCACCAATGTAATTCTTGAGTTTATTGGTGCTGGCACCAATGCGTTTACAAACTCTTCTGCAGCAAGCCCTGATTTATATCAAATAGTAATGAACAAGGGGTCAGACACTTCAGACAGTTTTACATTTAACGATAATTTTTCAATTACTGATCCTGGAGTTACTGGTATTCAACCTGTTGAAATAGTAAATGGCCTACTTATTTTTAATGATCCTGCTATTGATGTCACACTCAGTGATGATACAGGGGATTTCTATTTACCAAATACCAACAATATTGAGGCGTCTTCAGGTTCAGGTGGGCTGGAAGTACAACAGGGAACTATAACTATCGAAGGAGACGACACAGGGATGATATTGGATGGCCTATTAAGAGTCAGCGGAGGAACCTTGGATATGTCTACAGGTACCGGGAATGATAACAACTTTATAGAATACACATCTTCCGGCAATGCGCAATTCGAGGTATCGAGTGGTACAGCTACTATAGCCGGTCAGGTGAGAAGATCAACCACTTCTACAACTGGCATACTTCAATATACTCAAACAGGAGGTACAGTAACTATTGCCGAAAGAAATGGCTCCGCTGAATCAACACGCGGAGTGTTTGAGGTTGTAAATGATGACAGTGATTTTACCCATACAGGCGGGGACCTTATTATTGTGAAAAGCAATAATTCCACAACCGTGCCTTCTGTTTTACTTGATGCAGAAACAAGCGATGTATCTGGTAGTACTATTACTTTTGCTAATGATGCTGGTAATGATAACATGGGACTTAAAGCAGGAATCGCTTTAAACAATATCATTTTAAACGGTTCTGCCGTAGCCGCTCCTACTGTAAAACTTTATCAATTGCCTTTGACAATGTCTGGTGACTTAACTATTGATTCAGATGATAGTCACAATGATATTTTTGACGCCAATGGTTTTAATGTCACGCTAACCAGCGGAGATTTTGTCAATAATGGTTCATTTGTATCCAACGGATCTGGAACTGATCCTCAAACATTTACTTTTAGTGGTAGTGGTACTCAGTCTTTGTCAGGTACCGGTACTTCATCATTCTATAATTTCACAAAATCAGGTGCCGGCACATTAACTGCTACTGTGGATATTGATATTTCAAATGAGTTAAGAATTGATGGAGGTACGTTTGCCACAGGTGCTCAATCTGTAAATGTACTTGGTGATGTAATTAACAATGCTACACACACCTCATCTACCGAAGCTGCGGGTACATTATATGGTATCGTTATGACAGGAAGTGAGCAACAAAATATTCAGAGAGATCTAACAGGTACGAGTACTTTTGGCACATTGGCCATTGACAATCCTGAAGGAGTTTTGATTGAAGATGAAACCTATTACACTTTTGAGGTTGAAAATAAACTGATTCTTGAACAAGGTGTGCTTGATATCAGCTCCAACCTGTTTGTACTCAATGAAGATGCAGTAGTCGAAAATGCCAGTGGTAATTCTGGCGTTAATGATTTCACTTCATCTAACATGATACAGACCAACAGCTCTTTTACAGACTTTGGTTTAAGGAAGAAATTTAATACAGGAGTGCAAACTGATTTTGTTTTCCCAATAGGACAGCAGCTATATACACCTGTAGTTTTGGATATGTCGGCAAACCTTGCTGGCAGTTCACCTTTTATTACTGTAAGGCCTTCTAATGAGGCGCACCCTACCATAAGTGATCATGATAACTCAGGAAGTAATTCACCAGGTACATTAAATGATATACAAAATACATTGCAATACCATTGGATTATTACATCAAGCGGTATTACATCTCTCACAGGAGACCTTTCTTTTGAGTATGATGAATCAGATCTTTCATTTTTAGATCCCGGTGATGCCACAGCAACTGTGAGTTTTAATGAGGCTAATTATGCCGGTGCAAGGTTGTTATTAAATGATACAAACTGGGACAAAAGTTTTGATGAGTCATCTGTTGATGATGCTAATAATATAATTATGTTTAGCTCTTCAGATTTTTCTTCTGGAAATGGATTAAATGGAGGAGGTGATGATGAAATCACAGGTGATTATACTGCAGGTTTGCTCAGAGATGATGCTGATAATCCACTTGATGTTGGTGCAATTCCTAATACTGTACCAGAATATGAAACAGTTAATACTAGTGGTACTTTTGATGATAATACAGATTGGGTGGCAGTTAACGGTTCTCCAGTTTTAGGCCCTGGTGATGTTCCCACGGGAGCGATTATTACTATCAAAAGCGGAGATGAAATGACAATTTCCAGCTCTAACGCTCGGATTTATAGAACCGTAATAGAAAGTGGTGCCACATTGACTATTGATGAGAATGCCTCCAATACCAGACTTGGTCTGGTTGAAGGTACTGGAAATATTAAGTTATCAAGCAGCACACCTGGGATGGCACCTAACTTACCTGCTGGTTACTATGCAGATTTCTTTGCCAGTGATTGTTCGGGAGGGGGACTAGAATACGCGGGGTCAGTAGATTACGAAGTATTGTCTGGTGTAGCTGTAATTAGAGAAATTATATTTAGTGGATCTGGAGATAGGGAGATGTCTAATTCTGACCTGACAGTGTGTGAGGACTTTATTTTACGAGATAACGTGACATTCGTGAACTCAAATGATAGAGTTATTACTGTTTATGAAGATGTAATAAAAGGTGATAACGCAACGATTGATATGAGTCAAGGGTCACTTATTTTGGGCGGTACGTCCTCTCAACAAATAGCTGGTGATTTTACTGGTTCAGAAGCATTTTATAATCTTCAAGTCAATAATAGCGCAGGTGCAACAGTTATCAACTCTATTGCAGACGCTACAAATGGTATATCCACCGATGTAGATGGGGATGTTGAAGTAACGAATATTCTTACACTCACAGATGGCATTATTACAACCAATGCAGCCAATAACTTAATCATGGCTGTTACATCGTCTGTTGCTGGTGGGAGTGATGCCAGCCATGTCAATGGGCCATTAATTCGAGAATCAGTAAACGCAGCGAGTACATATAATTTTGTAGTTGGTAGAAATGGCCGATATGCTCCTGTTAGGATATCATCTGTAGGCACAGGCTCACAAGACTGGACAGCGGAATACTTTGTATTCAATAGCAATGATCCCTCTATGTTTGATACATCAGATTCAGGGTTCGGATCTCTTAATGCCATTTCTACTGAAGATTTATGGAGAGTAACAAGTGCTGGCTCTAATAGCGCACGAATTAGGTTGACTTACGGTACACACAATGGTGTAACTGATAAAGATGATTTACGTGTAGCGCATTGGGATGGCTCTGAATGGGATAATACAGGTGGAGTCATATCAGGTACTAATTCCTCTGGTACTGTTTTGTCTCAGGCAAGTATTAGCTTCAGTACTCAGGAATTTAGTATTGGTACGACAGGAGCCCCATTGCCTGTGTCGTTGTTGTCTTTCACAGGTAAGAGAGTTGGGTCAAGTGTAAAAATAGAATGGAAAACCAGCTCTGAGTTGAATAATGATTATTTTGAAATAGAGCATTCAACAGATGGAGTATCCTTTTCTTCACTTGGGTTCGTCTCTGGTAGCGGAACTACCTCAGAAGTTAATGCTTATAGCTTGTTTCACGAACTCCCACAGGTTGGTTACAATTTTTATAAACTGAAACAAGTCGATTATGATGGCAAATCAAGTTATGAAGGTGGTATTGTAAGTGTTCAAGTTGATGGTTTTGTAGGATTGAATATGTTACCATTCCCTAACCCAACTACTGCTGATAATGTTAAGGTGCTGATAAACATCAACGAGAATGCACCAGCCTTAATTGAAATGTTTGATTTGGTAGGTAATCGACATTTTATTAATCAGGTTTCTGCAAGTGAATTGGTATCTAAGGAATATGAGTTAAACCTAAATGCCAATATGGCTCCAGGTTTGTATATTCTAAAGCTTAGACAAGGAGCTGAATCAGTTGTGAAAAGAATAATGATTAAGGAGAGATAAATTTAACCTCAACACATGTGCAGGGTATGGCAGGCTATTATGCCTGCCGTTTCTGTTCTTAGTCGACTTGTACCCAGACCTACTTTTTTAAATCCATTTGATTCTGCCAATGCAAGTTCGTCAGAAGAAAAATCACCTTCAGGCCCTATAAGTACGCAGTGGCTTTTATTTTCTTTAGCTATATCGAATAGTTGCTGCGGGTTATCAAAGTCGACATAAGCTATGTACTTTCCATCCTGACTGATTTGTTCAAGCCTGTTTTCAAAGGAGTCGAGTGAATTTATTCTAGGCATAAAGGCATTCATGGATTGCTTCATTGCGCTAATTGCTTTTTTCTCAATCCGGTCGAGCTTCAATACCTTTCTTTCGGAATTTTGACAAAGGACAAAGCTGATCTCGTTTATGCCAATTTCAACGGCCTTCTCAACAAACCATTCAATGCGATCAATATTCTTGGTTGGAGCTATGGCGATATGAATGTAGTGGGAGGGAAGTGCTTGTTGGGTGTGTTCGATGATGTGAAATTGGGTTTTCTTTTGGTTTGCCTCCATGATTTCTGCAAGGTAAAACCCGCCCGCACCATCAATGATTTGTATTTTGTCTCCTGAGTTTAACCTCAGCACTTTGATTGCATGCCGCGATTCCTCAGGAGACAATATGGTAACTCCATCTTTTACCTCTGGTAGATAAAAGGTTGTCATTACTTAAGCGTATTTATTATGTAAGTCGTCCACAAGCGCGATGTATTTCTCGGTGGCCTCTTCCTTGCTCATACCTTTCAAAGTAGACCAGGCATCGTATTTGGCGATTGCTTTGAAGTCGAATCCTCCAGGCCTATCACCAGTTACATCACCTTCGGATGCTTGTTTGAACAATGAGTACAGATTTAATAATTCTTCGTTTGAAGGCTTTTGTGGAAGTTGCTTTGAACGTGCAACCGCATCATTAAATTTATCTTGCATTTTATTATTGGGTTATAAGCACAAAAGGCCGAATTTACTTCAGCCTTTTGTATTGATTAATATTTGATAGTGTTTTTATCTCTTGTTGACTCCTACATACTTACGCTCGTTTTCTCCAACGTAAATTTGTCTTGGTCTTCCAATAGGTTCATTATTTTCTCTCATCTCTTTCCACTGAGCGATCCAGCCTGGTAGTCTACCTAATGCAAACATTACGGTAAACATATCTACTGGTATACCCAAGGCTCTGTAAATGATACCAGAGTAGAAGTCTACGTTAGGATATAGCTTTCTTTCGATGAAGTACTCATCATTAAGCGCAACCTCTTCAAGACCTTTAGCGATATCCAATACAGGATCATTTACGCCAAGTTTGTCTAATACATCATCGGCAGCTTTCTTGATGATTCTTGCTCTAGGATCAAAGTTTTTATAAACTCTGTGTCCAAAGCCCATCAATCTGAAAGGATCATCTTTGTCTTTAGCCTTAGCCATCCATTTCTTGGTGTCACCACCATCTTTCTTGATGCCTTCAAGCATATTAATCACGGCAGAGTTAGCTCCACCATGTAATGGTCCCCAAAGAGCGTTGATACCTGCTGAAATTGACGCATACAAACTTGCCTGAGACGAACCTACAACTCTAACTGTAGAAGTAGAGCAGTTCTGCTCGTGGTCAGCGTGTAAAATCAAAAGTTTATCTAATGCATTTGCAATTACCGGGTCTACTTCATATTGAGCAGCAGGTAAAGCAAACATCATTTTCAAGAAGTTTGAGCAGTAATCTAAATTATTGTCAGGGTAATTTACTGGGTGTCCAACTTCATTTTTGTACGCCCAAGCCGCGAATGTTGGCATTTTAGCCAATATTCTAATGATGCTTAGGTTCACCTTATCAGCAGATCTATTTGGATCTAACGACTCAGGATAGAATGCTGTAAGCGTTGTTACCAAGCTAGAAAGTACACCCATCGGATGTGCGTTTGAAGGAAATCCATCAAGAATAGTCTTAATGTCCTCATGCACCAATGTGTGATACTTTATTTCATTTTCAAACTTAGTCAACTGCTCTGGAGTAGGTAACTCACCGTATATAAGGAGATAAGACACCTCAATGAAAGTTGAGTTTTCAGCCAGGTCTTCAATGGCATAACCTCTATATCTAAGAATACCTTTTTCTCCATCAAGAAAAGTTATCGCACTTTTCGTAGAACCAGTGTTTTTAAACCCCGGGTCTAAAGTGATTAAGCCGCTTTCTCCTCGCAACTTTCCGATGTCAATTCCTTGTTCTTGTTCGGTACCCTCTACTATAGGAAGGTTGTATGACTTGTCGCCTACTTTTAATTCTGCCATCTTAGACATACGCAATAAATTTTTTAGTTAAATTTTCAAAAATCACCCTGTAAAAATCGACCGTGAAATTAGTCAAAAATCACTTTAAATAAAAACGCTGCATGAAGACTAATTGTTACCTAATATTAAAGGTAAGCCTTCATCACCACCGCCAATGACTACAATTTTAGAGTTTGGTGATTTCGATAAATCAAGTGTTGCTTCAATTCCTCTCATTTTCAATAGCTCCGGTGTTAAACTGCTATTGATAATTTTGTTTGCAGCTGCTTCACCTTCTGCAGCAATTCTTTTTCTTTCGGCTTCACTTTTTTCTTTCTCCAATCTAAACTGATAAGCCAGAGCTTCTTGCTCTTGTTTAAGTTTATTCTCAATGGCAAGCTTAATCTGCTCAGGTAAATTGATTGATCTGATTAATAACGCCTTCATCTGAATATTGTTAGCACCAAGGCTTGTTTCAGTTTCTGTTTTGATCATCGTCTCAACTTCTCCACGCTTGGTTGAGTAGATTTCTTCAGCAGTAAAACGACCCATTACCTGTCTTACGGCAGATCTTACCTCAGGCACTACCAGACTAGTGATATATCCTTTGCCAAAGTTTTCATGTAAATGACCTATACGTCCATAAATTGGGTGGAAACGAACTGTTACATCAACATTTATACTCAGACCGTTTTTATCCAATACGTCCATTTTTTCTTCTACAGAATTTTCCTTCACGTCATATACATAAAGGTCGTTCCATGGTGCTTTGACATCAAACCCTGGAGTGAGTACATTTTCTTTGTCTATACCACCTTCAAAAGTCTTAAATATCACTGCTCTTTCACCAGCATCAATGGTGAAGAATAGGCTTGAAGAAAGCGCCATCACTACTACTAATATGATAATTCCAATTACCACGAATGGTAAAAATTTCCTGTTATCCATGTGTTTTTTTGTTTTTAATTTGACATCAAAATTGGCTATTTAATAATTGAAAAGCAATCTTATTATTTCCCCTCACTATCAGATGTCGAATTAAGCCCCTCGCACACCTGTTTCATTTTATCAAAATCTTCATAGTAGCCAAGCGCTCCTGCTTCATTCCAATCTGCACAGGCAGCCGATTTTTTACCCATTTCAAACTTACAGTTTCCTCTGTGAGAGTAAAAAGTGCCGTCATTTGGCTTTAGTACAATTGCTGTGTTATAATCTTCCAATGCTTTGCCATACTTATCTAAAGCCAGGTAAGCCGTGGCACGCTTATAATAACTATCTGCATTGTTGTAATTTTTAAGTATGGCAACATTATACATATAAATGGCATTGTTGAAGTCATTCATTTCCAGGTAAACATTCCCCTTGTAGAAATAATAACCATAAAAGTTATCATTGATTTCAATTAACCGATCTACAGCTTCCAACGCTTGTTTAAATTGCTCGGCTTCAAAAAGAGCGATAAATCGATAATATTGATATTTTTCTTCAAAAGGCTCCAGCTTCATCGCCATATCATAATCGCTCACCGCTCCTTCAAAATCCCCGAGCTCATATTTAACTTTTCCACGCAAAATATAAGAGTAGGCAGAAGTGTCTGTTGGGTTTAGAGATATATAATTAGAAAAAGAAGCTAGGGCCTCTTCGATATTACCCTGGTTCCTATAGGTGAAGCCTTTGTACATCCAAATAATCGATCTGTCAGGATTCTGCCTTTCTACTGTTTTAAAATCATGAAGCGCACTGTCATATTTACCTTCTTTGAAGTAGGCAATGCCTCTATGAAAGTACGCATCTGTAAACTCAGCATTCTGGTTTATACAATCGGAAAGCAGGCTGATAGCCTTTTGGCGATCTACAGATAAATAGTGGTAGGCTCGGTTAAATAATTTATCAACACTGTCCTGGGCAAGGGCTTGTGAGGTATTGATTAAAGACAATACAATAATTAAAGTAACTAGTTGGTTACTTATACCGAACCTTTTGTATTGAAATGAGGTTAAACAATCGGACAACTTAATTATAATATTAGCGTATAAGTTGAGTTGTATTGATATTTTTTGTATCATGCGAAATTTCCTGAAAACCTGGGAACAGATAGGTTTATTTTGTGTTTTGAACACCGAAAACATAAAACTTTCCAAAAATAATTATAAAGGTTAAGAATCATGGGAACATTTTAGTATTTAATTTGTTTCTAGAGGTTGTAATGAAAGAATACGGTTTTTAAATATATAAGTAGAGCAAAAGAAGCAGAATGAGACAACTTAAGATTACGCAGTCGATTACTAACAGAGACAGTAGAACGTTAGAAAAGTATTTCAATGAAATCTCTAAAGATGAATTACTTACTCCTGAGGAGGAAGTGGATTTAGCACAGAGAATAAGAGAAGGAGATGAGGCTGCGCTTGAAAAGCTTGTAAAAGCAAACTTGAGATTTGTGGTATCTGTGGCCAAGCAGTATCACTATTCAAACAAAATTCCTTTAAATGATTTAATCAATGAAGGAAATCTTGGTCTTGTAAAAGCAGCAAAAAGATTTGATGAGAAAAGAGGATTTAAATTTATCTCTTATGCAGTATGGTGGATTAGACAATCAATCATTCAGGCATTAGCTGAGCATTCTAGAATTGTTAGAATTCCATCAAACAAAATTGGAGCGCTTTCTAAAATTGACCAGGCAACATCAAAATTGGAGCAGCAGTTTGAAAGAGAGCCAACCGATGAGGAGTTAGCTGAATTGCTTGATATGACTATCGATGAGGTAAGAACTACGGTTAGATCTCAAACGAAACAAGTTTCTATCGACAAACCATTTACTGAAGATGAAGGTAGTTCTTTACTTGACGTGATGGAAGATGAAGATAGCAATGAAGTTGACAACATTGTTTATAGCGACTCTTTGAAGAGAGAAGTTATCAGATTGCTTTCGACACTTACTGAAAGAGAGCGTACGGTAATCAGTCAATACTTTGGTCTGAGCGAAACACCAAGCTTATCATTAGAAGACATTGGTGAAAACCTGGGCCTGACTAGAGAGCGTGTAAGACAGATTAAAGAGAAGGCACTTAGAAAGCTTTCTAAGAATCCTAAAAATGAATTATTGAAGCCGTATTTGGCTAATTAATAAATCGAAATAATCTTAAGAGCGGAGGCCAGGAATTAATTTTTTCTGGCCTCTTCTAATTTATTACGTTCTGTTTGAAGATCTCTTCTGAGCTTCATTTGCTTTTCCAATGCATTCCGTTTGTACTCCTCAAAGTCATTATTCAACTTGTCGTAGGCCTTTACTTTTTCCTTTGCAACCCTGTTATTATCCTTATACTGATAAAGTAAAAGCAATAGTACTACTACGAGAGCGCCTATTGTAAAGAAGCTAATGAATATAAAAGTGGTTTTTTCCATCACAGCACCGAAGACAGAGATCGAGCTTGTTTGTGTCTCTAACTCTTCAATCTGATTGTCTTTAGTCTCAATAGTTGTTTCTAATTGGCTAATGGTACTTTCCTTTTGAGTTCCCTCGCTAATTAGGGTAGCTTTCTCATTCTTTAATGATCTTACACTATCCATGGTAGTCTTCCAGAAGTTATTCAATGCAGCCTCATCGACTACCTTAAATTGCTTATAATTTCCAGCATCTTCTTTAAGTGTATTGAATTGTTCGTCAAGAGTTTGAGCATTAGACCAACCTGTTATTACTAATAGTGAAAATAATATGAGTACTCTATTCATTTGATCACGTGAATTTATATGTTCTATAATTGAAGGGTAAAGATAGATAACATACCTCGTTTAAGAACACCTGAAAATTTAAAATCAGTTAAAATATCGATAAAGCTTGTAAAATGACGTTGAAAGTCATCCATTCTGATGTTTCTACTTCACATGATTATGGATTTTAAATAACATTTGGCCTATATTTTTTGTAATATAGCTATAGAAAAATTTGAAACAACTAACCAAAAATCTAAAGGAATTATGAAAATGTTTAGAACAATGATGTTGGCCGGTGCGGTGGCAATGATGTATGCCTGCGGGTCAGCTGAAAAGAAAACGGAAGCAGAGGTTACAGAGCCGGAAGAAGAGGTTGTAAATGAAGTTGAAGATGCAACTGACGAACGAGCCATTGTTGAGGCTGAGGCACAGTTATCTAGCGCAAGTGGGAGCGAAGTAAGTGGTGTGGCGACTTTCACTGATTTAGGTGATGGGACAGTTACTTTTAAAATTTCAATCGAAAACGCTACACCAGGACCTCATGCGATTCACTTACATCAAAATGGTGACTGTAGTGCTGCAGATGCTACATCTGCCGGTGGTCACTGGAACCCTGCAGAGGTAGATCATGGCAAACGAGCCGTTGATATGCAATTTCATGCAGGAGATATCGATAACGTAGAAGTTGGTGAAGATGGTAAAGGAGTAATGGAAATGACCATTGAAGGTTGGTCTATTGGAGGTGCTGATAGCACAGACATAATCAACAGAGCGGTAATTATCCACGCAGGGGCAGACGATTTTGAATCACAGCCTTCTGGAGCTGCAGGAGCGCGTGTTGCATGTGGAGTTATCCAGATGAAACAATAGTTGGAGAGAATGCTAAGCAAAGAAAGCTGATTGACAATCCAATCAGCTTTTTTTATTTACTCTTGCTCAATGCTACTTTGCGTAAAGAAGTTTCTACATAAAACATGGCATTCTTTACTTTTCTCTCTAATTCTTCTCTAGAAAGTGCTTCTTTCTGAATTTTTTTAAAGTGACTTCTTATATCTATTATCATAACTACTTAAGTGTTTTATTAATATAACGAATTGTAAAATAAATGGTACGTTTTGTAAACAACTATTTTATATTATATACTAAAAAAACAGAGAAGGTAATTCAATTGTTTCATCATACTCCTCTTTTACTTCCATAAATGTGAATATGCATTCGATCAGTATAATTGAACCCATATCGCTTACATATTTCTATAAGCCAGGCCTGTTTCTTTTTTAGAGATTGAGAATCGGTGCCTTCAGGCATTAGGTAAACTTTACTTGAGTTAATTTTATATAAATGAATTATTTCAAGTACTTCTTCAAGGTCATTTTCACTAGCAATGACGAACTTAAAATTTGAATTAGAATGACTGGCATAATAAGTTAATGCTGGTGGTTTTCGCCTGATCTTTTGTTCGTTGTTACTATTAGCGAGTTTGGGAGAAACATTGTATTGGTCAATTAATTTGTCAAACTCAACGGTGGGTTTAAGTGTGCCATTGGTCTCGACTTCGAAGTAGTATGACGGATTTTCATTTTTTAGAATTTTCATTAATGAGACCAACTCTTTTTGTTGCATCATCGGTTCACCACCAGTAAGTACAATATGGTAGCATCCATATTGTCTTATTTCACTTGCAACATCTTCTGCTGTCGTTTCTAAAATATAATCTTCTCGTTTATATTTCTTATTTGTGACCGATTCGAAAGGCGTATTTTCCCAGTTCCAAGTATAGTCTGTATCGCACCATATACAATGTAAATTGCATAATGATGTACGAACGAAGATACTGGGTTTGCCCAGGTTTTTTCCCTCACCTTGAATGGTATAAAAAATCTCCGCCTTGTTATTTAGCTTCGCTAATTTCATAGACCAAAATTAGGTTTAATTAATTAAAAGCCAGATTGACAAGCCCATGAATTCTTATGATACCATAGTTGTAAAATTTAAAAAACACCCGATTTCAAACGATTGATGTGATTTTACTGAATATTTTTCATTCGTTTAAATTAAAAAATGAATAGTTTCGCAAGACATGGCCAAACTCTATCCATTTACTTTTAAGCCAATATTTAAAGAGAAAATTTGGGGAGGGGATAAAATAAAATCCTTTCTTAACAAAGATTTTTCTCCACTACAAAGTTGTGGAGAAAGCTGGGAGTTGTCGGCTGTAGATGGCGATGAGTCTGTTGTTGCTAATGGTGACCTAAAAGGGAAAACCATCCATGAATTGGTGGAAATGTATAAAGGCGAGCTGATGGGTGCGGGTAATTACCAGCGATTTGGAGATGAGTTTCCATTGCTTATCAAATTTATTGATGCCAATCAAGATTTGTCGGTGCAAGTTCACCCTGATGATGTGTTTGCCAAAGATCTTTATGGCGAAGATGCTATGGGCAAATCTGAAATGTGGTACGTAATGCAGGCTGATGAAGGAGCCAGCCTTATATCTGGATTTAAAGAATCTATAAATAAGGCAGAGTTTAAAGAGCGTTTAGCTGCCTCCAAACTTGAGGTCACGCTTAATCGAGAGGTGGTCGAGGCGGGTGATGTGTTTTATATTCCTGCAGGCAGGATTCATACTATTGGTAAAGGGATTTTAATAGCTGAAATTCAACAAACATCTGATGTTACCTACCGAATTTTTGATTTTGATAGAGAAGATAAAGATGGTAATAAGCGAGAACTTCATGTAGACAAAGCAGCCGAAGTTTTAAACTTCGAGGTCTTAAGCAGCTATAAACAGAAGGTAAAAGAGGTGCTAAATGCCCCTTCAGAGCTAGTAGACTGTAAACACTTTGTTTCCAGAAAATGGGTTGTTAATGAAAAGCAAGAAATCGATTATACGAGTCAAGATTCATTCAAGATCCTAATTTGTGTAAATGGGCAAGCACAATGTCAATACGACTCAGAGGAAATTAGTTTGAGCAAGGGTGATGTTTACTTAATACCCGCCTGTTTAGAAGGCCTTTCAATATTGCCCCATCCTAAAGTTGAGTTTATTGAGGTATACATCCGTTAGTATATTTTTATAATAAATTCTATCCAATTCTAAACACTATTCGTATTATTACTGAATGTACCTGCGATTATTTCTTGTATACGCGCTACTGTTTAGTAATACATTTGTCACTGCGCAAATTGATAGCCTAAAGAGAGTTTTGTCTAAAACTCAAAGTGTAGAGGAGCGACTTACCTTATACAATGCGCTATCCGATCAGTTATGGCATAGCAATATGCAGCAGGCAATAGCTTATGCGGATTCTGCCTATGCTATTTCCAGCCAAACATCTAATCCACAAGAACGGCTAGAGGCCTTAATAAATAAAGGAGTAGCTGAGTATAGCGTAGGTAATTATGATAGTGCGGAGCACTTTTATATTAGTGCCATTGAATTTAGCATAAATGAAAATTTAGAAACTAATGTCCACATTTACTATCTCAGCTTGCTTAAGAAACAAGGTAATTATACTGAAATAATAAACGTCACTCGTAAACTTCTGCCAAACGAAGAAACAATTCAAGCTGCTGATCCTGAGTATTTGTTGTCTTCCTCAGATGCATTTATTGAGTTGGGTAATGCGACCGAATCTAAGAAATACCTTGAGCCAGTACTTCTAAGTTCAGTTTACAAGGAAGACGAGGAGATGGAGGCTCGTACCCATATAGTGCTGGCAAAATACTTAGTATTGATAAGTGAGTATGATAGTGCGGAAGTGGTACTTAATGCAGCTATAAATACTTATAATGAAATAGAAGATATATTCAATAGTGCGATAGCCAATTTACAGCTGGGTAATGTACTCATGATAAAAGGTAATATCAAAGACGCCAGGTTGCGATATGAAAAAGCCTTAACACTGTATGACTCTGCTGCATATGAATTTGGAATAGCTGAGGCCAAGCGACACCTGGGCAATTTCTACTCAAGTATAGCTGAGTTTGCGGAGGCTTCTAAGTATTATTTTCAGGCTTTGGAAATTTTTGAAGCCAATAAAAATCTAAATGAGATTGCTAAAACTTACACTGAACTCTCCTGGATATATCAGGCCCAAGGTTCTTTTGAGACGGCTGAAGATTATGTTAATAAAGCTATAAGGATAAGTAAGGATGTCGGAAATAAAAATATACAGGCGGCAGCCTATAATACGCTGGGTATACTACTAGACGAGCTAAATGAGCATGAAAGAGCGCTGGCTGTTTATGACTCTGCCTTAACGCTACGAAGAGAAGTCGGTAATAAAAAGGGGGTAGCTTCCACTTTGTATAATAAGGGTTTTGTAAAAGAACAAGAGGAAGAGTATGAAGAAACTTTGAAGTTGTACTTACAAGCTTATGATATCGAAAACGAAATTGGCAATGCGCTTGGGGCGGCAATTAGTGAATACACTTTGGGAAGCCTATATACTAAACTAGGTCAATTTGAAAGGGCCAGAGAATTTTTAGATAGATCAAGAAATAAACTGGAAGAATTAAACTCTAAAGATAACTTACTCTACAACCTACTTTATACTGCGCGTCTTTATGAAAGACTTGGAGACTACCGACAATCCACGATTTTCTATAAAGAGTATATTGACCTGAAAGATGATCTTATTAATGAGACCGTTAGCTCACAGTTAGCTGAATTGGAAATTAAATATGATATAAAAAATAAAGAGAGAGCTATTGAACTTCTCGACCTTGAGAATAAAACTCGGATACAAGAGCTGAGCATTAAAGAAAAAACAATAAGTAATCAGCAGCTCATCATAGGCTTTATCATTATTGGATCTGTTTTATTGGTTATTCTTCTATTTGTGGTAATTAGGTTATTAAAGGTTAAAAATAAAGCCAATGCAGATCTAACTAGTCTGAACAAAGAAATACAAGAGAAAAATGAGGAGATATCTGCTCAGACTGAAGAGCTTCAGGAAGCCAATATGCACATAAGTTCATTAAATGAAAATCTTGAAAGTAAGGTAGGTAAACGTACTCGCGAGTTACAACAGGCATACAAAGAACTAGATACATTCTTTTATAGATCTTCGCACGATTTCAGGATGCCGTTAACTACATTTCTTGGGCTCGCTGAAGTGGCTAAGTCGACACTGCAGGATCCTTATGCGCTGGAGCTTTTTGACAAAGTTGAAAATACTGCTTTAAGGCTCGATAAGCTGGTTAATAAATTGAAGGCAATAAGTCTAATATCCGCAGAAACGTTGGATACCAAAGAGATGAAATTTGATAATTTTATCTCACTTATTATTGATAAGTGGAGAATACCATTAGAAAGAAAGCAAATTGAACTTACAACTGATGTTAAAATCAACAGAGCATTTTCCACATATCCTGATTTGCTTGAGATTATCTTTGACAGCCTGATTGAAAACAGTATTAATTACTGTGCTAACAATAAGGCGAAAATACATTTGTCTGTAAGTCAAGAAAAAGGTAGTCTATTGATCAAGGTAGATGATAATGGTATGGGTATCGACACTGCTTATCACAAACTTGTATTTGACATGTACTTCAGGGCAAGTGAGTTCTCAGTGGGTAATGGCCTGGGCCTTTACCTTGTCAGTAAAGCGGTGGATAGGCTGAGAGGAAAGATAAAACTAACCAGCCAGCCTGGTAAAGGCACTTCTATAGAAATTTCCCTACCGCAAGATTAAAATTTTCCTTCTGAGATAAGCTTGAATGGCTTTTTGAATTTAACTATCTTAATTAAAATTAGATTTTATGAGGGATAGAAGACATTACTTTGCAAGGATAAGAACTCTTATGGCCAACGAGAGAACACTCATGGCCTACCTGCGTGCTGCACTCGCCATGCTGGGTATCAGTGCCTTTGTTTTTAAGTTTTTCGATTCTGTTGTGTTTTTAATTCTCTCAGGTGTATTTCTAGTGAGTAGTATATCTCTGATAATTTATGGTGTATCCAGGTATTTTGTATTTAAACGCAAAATATTGAGGAAATAGTAGTTATGCAGCCAGACTTGGTCATCGTTTTTATAATAATAGTTGGGGGGCTGTTTCTATTTGTTTCCGGAACCATACCCATCGATCAAACATCCATAATTATAATGGTGAGTTTGATGGTAACTGGCGTTCTCACCCCAGAAGAAGGTGTTTCTGGTTTTAGCAATGCTGCGACACTTACTGTTTTAGCTCTTTTGATTGTAAGTGAGGCTCTCAAAAACACAGGAGTTGTTGATGAACTTGGCGACCAACTTCTAAAGTTTACGGGTAATCGATTATGGACAACGGTGTTATTTGTCATGGTTTTGGCAGCAATCTGTTCAGCATTTATAAATACTACCGCTGTCGTAGCCGTTTTTATTCCAGTAATGTTTAAGATCTCACGCCAATCAAAAATTAAAGTTGCCCTATTGCTAATTCCGCTATCCTTCGCAGCAATGGTAGGTGGCTCTTCAACAATGATTGGTACATCTACCAACTTACTGATCAACTCAGTGTCTCAGGCTAATGGGCAGCCAGCTTTTAAAATATTTGACTTAACTCTATTTGGCGCCATACTCTTTGCTGCCCTGGTCATATACATTTTGATCGTGGGTATTAAGTTCCTGTATAAAAAACCTGAAAACATAAATGTCTTTGATCGTGAAGTAGAGGCTAAAAACTACCTGACAGAACTATTGGTAACACCAGAGTCTAAATTGATTGGTGAAAATTTTGCTTCGCTCAAGTTATATGACAAGACTGAATATAAACTGCAAAGACTGATTAGAAATGAAACGGTAATTCAACCGGTGGGTGAAATGATAATACGAGAAGGAGATATTATTACCGTAAAAACTAATATCCATGAAATAATAAATATCAATAACAATCCTAACCTGCAGATTTTAACCAACCCGGAAAATAGGTTTATAGAAGAAGGAACTGAGCACAACAGGGTATTGTACGAATCTTTAATCGTACCAAACTCAAACCTCATTGGGCGAAAAATAAAAGACATTGAGTTTAACAGATTTTACGATGCGTTTCCACTGGCAGTGAGACGAGGGGCACTATTAAAAAGCCAAAAGCTCATGGACCATGAAATACAGGTGGGAGACATCTTACTCATGGATGGTAAAAATCAGAAAGAAACAGAGCAGTCAAAGCATGATTGGATAATTATTCAACAGATATCCAGAGAGAGAATAGAAAAGCAGATTTTAAGTCGAAAAAAAATGCTTACATCGATAGGTATTTTGTTGATGATCATTTTGCTGGCTGTAAACAATATACTTCCGATACTTGTGAGCGCCTGGTTGGGTGTGGTCCTTATGTTTTTAACGGGTTGTATTTCTGTAAAAAAGGCCTATGAAAACGTGGAGTGGAAGGTGGTTTTTCTTTTAGCAGGAATTATACCACTTGGCACAGCTTTGTCAAAAACTGGTGGCGATCAATATTTGGCAGAAATGATTTTAAACCTCACTGAAGGAGCTAGCCCCAGACTAGTTGTTTCTGTTTTGTTTCTTATTACGACCCTACTTACAGGTGTAATTTCTAATCAAGCCACGGCAGTATTGCTAGTGCCCATTGCTATCCAAATTGCGACTTCCATTGGTATTTCTGCCGAACCACTGTTGGTAGCAATTCTCTTCGGGGCTAATACCAGCTTTATTACACCGGTAGGGTATCAAACCAATGCCATGATCTTTGGTCCTGGTAATTACACGTTTTCAGACTTTCTCAAAGTAGGAGGTGGCCTGAGCCTTATATTCTGGCTGTTGGCCACATGGCTCATACCCTGGTTCTATTTATGATCTAAAAACAATGCTAAAAGCTCTGCGTTGATATAATAGAAGAATAAAAACAATCTACATGAGTAAACCACTAAATGCTTCACAGAAATTAATTGAGTCACATTTGCTATCTGGTGAAATGAAACCAGGTACTGAAATTGGTCTTAAAATAGATCACGTATTGCAGCAAGATGCGACAGGAACACTAATAATGTTAGAGCTTGAGGCTATTGGCCTTAACGATGTAAAAGCAGAAGTTGGTGTTCAATATGTCGATCACAACTTGCTGCAAACTGATTTTAAAAATGCTGACGATCATTTATTTCTACAATCAGCGGCCAACAAGTTTGGCTATTGGTACAGCAGGCCTGGCAATGGTATAAGTCATGCTGTACATATGTCTCGATTTGGCAAGCCAGGTAAGAGCTTGGTTGGCTCAGATAGTCACTCCTGCGCGGGTGGTGGTTTGGGTATGCTGGCCATAGGTACTGGTGGGTTGGATGTAGCTCTTGCTGCTGCAGGAAAACCCTATTTTGTGAAGATGCCAAAAATTATGGGCATCGAACTCACTGGTGAGTTGCCTGACTGGGTGAGTGCAAAGGATGTGATACTCGAAATGTTGAGAAGGTATGACGTTAAAGGCGGTAGAGGCTTTATTCTTGAGTATTTTGGTGAAGGTGTTAAAGCATTAAGTGCCTGGGACAGGCACGTGATTGCAAATATGGGTACCGAATTGGGTGCCACAACTACAGTTTTTCCTTCAGACGAGATCACTAAGTCTTTTTTGAGCGTTGAAGGTAGAGAAGGAGACTGGGAAGAGCTAAAAGCTGACCCGGATGCCTCTTATGATGCTTATGAGAAGATAGACCTTTCCAAACTCGAACCTTTGATTGCTTGCCCTAGTAGTCCTGGCAATGTGGTGCCTGTGAAAGAGGTAAGTGGAAAACCAGTGTCGCAGGTTGTAATAGGTTCTTCAGCCAACCCAGGGCCCCGTGATTTTTGGATTGTAAGCGAAATAATAAAAGATCAGGATATTAATGCTGAAGTGTCGTTTGATATTAACCCCTCTTCAAGACAGGTTATTCAAAATATGGCATCGGAGGGCAGTTTAGCGAACTTGGTTCAAGCAGGCGCTCGGTTTCACCAATCTGGGTGTATGGGATGTATTGGCATGGGACAGGCACCAGCCACAGGGCAAATCAGCTTACGCACAATGCCACGAAATTTCCCTGGTAGATCGGGTACAATTGACGATCAGGTATACCTATGCAGTCCGGAAACCGCGGCTGCTGCAGCAATAACCGGAAAAATAACTGACCCTCGTGAGCTGGAAAGTTTAATAAAACTCAAATACCCTAAGTATGAGGAGCCTAAAAAGATTCTTGTTAATACACAGATGCTCATAGCACCGAAAAAAGAGCGTGATAACATTAAGTTAAATAAAGGCCCTAATATTAAGTCTATTCCAGATTTTGATGAGTTGCCTGAGACTATTGAATTACCCGTAGTATTGAAAATGGGTAATAACATTTCTACAGATGAGATACTTAAAGCGGGAACTGAGGTGTTGCCACTCAGAAGCAATATCCCTGAAATCAGTAAATATGCATTTCAAGTAATTGATGGTAACTTTTATGAGCGCTCCCAAGCATGTATGGATAGTCATGGTGGGCATATAGTAATTGCAGGTGAAAACTATGCTCAAGGATCGAGTAGGGAGCATGCAGCGCTGGCTCCTCGCTACTTGGGTCAGAAGGCAGTTATTGCGAAAAGCTATGCAAGGATCGGTTGGCAAAACCTCATCAACTTTGGTATTGTTCCTTTTGAGTTCGAAGACATTGGAGACTTTGATAAAATTTCTAAAATGGACAATCTTAAAATAGAGGGGCTTCGCCAATCTATAAAAGAGTTGAAACCGGTAACTGCAATCAATACGAATACAGGTGATAGGATTAAACTTACATACAATATTAGCGAGCGACAACGTGACTTATTGCTTGCAGGGGGTGTGATCAATCATCTTAGAAAAGAGCTTCATTAGGCGCAGTTTACGCATTTGGTACTATGTGGCATTAGCATGAGCCTGCCAATAGGAATGGGTTGCTGACATCGCTGACAGACGCCAAATGTGCTCTCATCAATTTTCTCGAGAGCAGTTAAGAGCTTTTTGTGTTTGTCCTCAGCCTGACGCAGAGAAGCTTCGCTTATACTTTTATTATTTATAGCATCCATGCGACTTACTCTGCCAATGGCATTTTCAGGAGATATGGGCGTAGATTGAGCTTTAAGTTCTCTAATGTCCTCTTCGGTTTTGAGTAGCTCTTCTCGAATTTTTTCTTTGAGTATCTTTTTGTCTAAACTCACAGTCAGTAATTATTATAGTATTTCAGTGTGAATAAAGATTCAAAATGCGTTGCAAATTATTCACATCCATAATTTAATAAAACCCTGATAAAACTACTAAAACTGATATACACTAGCCTGGCATGATCCTTTCGATATAAATAGTAGAACTTGTTGAATTAAAAATGAAAGGAATAACATGAGTATTGTTAAAGTAATTGAAGTAATAGCAGCCTCAGATAAAAGTTTTTCCGATGCCACACAACAGGCAGTAGATGAAGCTGCTAAAACTGTAGAAAATATTAAATCAGTATACATTGAAAACATGAATGCCAATGTAGAAAATAATAAAATAGTTTCTTATGGTGTGAATGCTAAAGTGTCATTTGAAATAGAAGAACCAGTGACAGCATAAATTATGGTAAGATGAAATAATAAAATAAAAAACCGTCAGTTAGGAGTAAATCCAATGACGGTTTTTTTATATATAACACCTCTCGTTTGATCTATTGATTTACCCGGGTAAGGGGATGTAATTTATTGGTTATCAGGCTTCTGAAATTCAAATAAAATTATTAAATTGATTTATGCGATTGCGAGGGCTGAAATTCTCTCAAACGCGAAAGGAGGCTGTACAGTGATTTAAGATACCAACAATCTTAGATGCTAGCCAACCCAAAGGCGAGGACAACTCGCCTTTTGGTTTTAATCGCAAGTATTTTTTAATTCATGCTTAAACTACTTAAGTCTAATAAAGAAGATAAAATACCTCTTTTGTTTGTTGCTACCAGCTGTGAGATGCGAGCAGCTACATCGTTTTTATTAATATAAGAAAATGCCCCGCTAGCCATGCAACGATCTCTAAGCTCTTGACTGTCAATAGATGTGACGATCGCCACCTTTATTTTTTTGCTAATTAATTTTATTCTTTGAAGTACATCTAAACCGTTCATGCCTTGCATACTGAAATCTAAAAATATTAGGCTTGGCTTGTTACTATTTTTACTTAACTCACTTAAACATTCTTCACCGGAAGTAAAGTGTGTAACATTTTTGTAATCATGTCTTGCTAAAAGTTTATCGAAGACAGTTCTAAATACCGGATCATCATCGACAATAAATACGCTGTTATTTGCCATGCTGCGAAATTTTAAAAGAATACCTGAAGGTAGGCTTTGCTAATTCTATTTTAAAAATTACTCGATGAGTTACATCTATTACTAGATGAATGGCTATTGCTGTTCCAAAAATTGGAATGATTCTTTTGATTGATCAATTTTTGAATTACCTGGTTGAGGTCATTGTAAATGTTTTCGTTTTTGGTGATATACATATCTGCACCATTGCTTAGTGACTTGTTAATGACTTCAGGAGCTGTTTCTGAGGATACATATAATACTGCCGAAGATTGCGCATGCGTTTTTAATAGCGGAATGTAATCAGATCCCTTCTTATCATGAAATTCAAAATTATGGTCTAAAATAATAAGGTCAAGATTATTATTTAAACAAGGCAATGCTTCTTCCACCGAATGAAATGAAGTAACCGTGTAACCCCAATCAGTAATTTTTTTACCCATGATTTTTACATAAAAAGGATCATCATCAATCAAAACTATATTTTTCATATGGAATGGCTAGTTCATTTATATCGAATAAATCTCAATTGTTGTGCCAACAGCAAATAATTAATAAAAATCATTGGCTTACAAGGGAAAGCTTCCTGATTTGGGAATGGAAAATTAATTTGAGACCAGAAGGAAACCGCTGGCCAGGTCAAACGTTTCTCCGGTTAACTCAACGGCTTCACTCTGATACTTACAAATGAACCATCCTCCACGTTTGCTGAGCTGCAACGCGGTGAGCTCGGGCTTATTCAATTTATCAAACCAGTAGGGAACGAGGGCAGCATGTGATGACCCAGTGGCGGGGTCTTCTAACTGTCTTACTTTAGGAACAATGGTTCTACTTACAAAGTCAACTTCATCACCTGGGGCGGTAACAATGTACCCAAAAGGTTTAAGCTTTCTCAATAGATCAAAATTAGGTTCCATTGTCTTTACGCTAGCCTCATCCTTGACGATTACAAGATGCTTATTGTCATTTGCGTAATATTCCTGGATGCCTACACCCAGACCTGTTGCAATGATGGGATCATATTCGGCCTTTTTAGAGTAGATAGGGTCAATAATTAATGTAAAACTTGCTTCAGCTTGTTTAAGCCCTTTAATTATGCCATTCCGATATCTGAACTCAACGGTTTGCTGGTTTAAGTATGCCACAGCAGCCATGGAGCCATGGCCACACAACATGATTTCGCCATCTGTGGCATACCATCGTACATGCCAGTGGCTTTGGTCATCCTGCCATATAAAGGTAGTAGCTGGCTGGTTGATGTCATTGGCGAGGTCTTGCATGACTTCACTGCTAATTGGCCCCTGTAATTCCACAACCGCTGATGTGTTGCCTCGTATTTGATTTTTGAGGTCTGAGAAAACACCTATAATCTTAAAGGGCACTTGCATAGTCTAATTTAACAAATACTCTCGTTTTATGTCGCTAAAAGATTCAGTGGCTTTTGTCATATAACTCTAACTATTTAGTTTAGATCGTTGATTATACTCCTTTATCTTTTCATTGAGTCTTTTGAAATCTAGTTGGCCTTTAGCTTCTGTGAGGTGGCTTAGTATAGCCAGGCCTTTGTTTATCTGGCTGTCGATATTTTTTACTTTACCCACTATGTAAATCAGGCTTCGTTGTTTGCCTGGCGTTAGTTGATGGAAATATGCGCTGCCTTGTTCATCTTGGCTTAGTAATGCCAAAAAACTATCTGGCATTGGCACTCCATATTCGGAAGTGTCTTTATTGATGACTATGTTGACTGGATCTCCCTCTTTGATGTTCAACTTTTTTACATTGGCCTGATTCATTAAAATGAAATAACCTTTTGGATAAGGCATTAAAGCACAATGCAGTGTTACTTTATTGTTTATAGTGCAAATTACTCTTCTGTTGTCACTATCAATAAACCCCTCAGCTTGCTGCTTTGTAATAGGGAGGTGGTAATCCCAAACATTTGAGTCAAATCTCGTTAGGATGGATTTAATTAGCACTGTTAACTAAAATTCTGCCTTGGGAGTTCGTTCACCAGTTTCTACATTATATAGATAAGTGAAATGGTCTTTAGTTTTACCTTCAGGCATCACTCCGGGTATTTGAAAGATTTCCAGGTGTTTTGCATCATGCCACTTTATTTCACCCGGACCAAATGTATCTTCATTGATTACTTCATTCTTTTTAAGGTCGTATACAAAATAGTTGATCGTGTTTTGAGGGTATTTGACTGTACCTTTTTCGTTTTTGTAGCATAGTACATATTCATCTTCAGGACTATGCTCAAAAGTAACATCGGATCCAAGTTTTTCTTCAGCTAGTTGCTCATAGTCACCAATTTGTGCTACAGAGCTAGTTTTGGATGTGCTACAAGCTGTTACGAATACAAAAAGGAACGCTATAATATTTAATTTCACCATAGTTATTTTCTGTTTGTGTAAAGCAAATACTTACTCATATGTAAGACAAGTAAACGTCATTTTTTATTTATCAGGGTATACCCTGATAAACGCAATCATTTTTCTCAGGGTAAACGCTGACACAGAACTACAAAGATCCCTGACTTCAATCATTTCTCGTTTAATATTAAAATAAAAAAGTGATTAAAAAGCTTCAATACTGGTGTAAGGAGGTGTTTTTGGTGCCAAAATTAAATTCAGGAATACACTGATATTTTGAGTATGATATACACGTATAATTGTAATATGAATTTAAAACAAAACAGCAATATGAAATCTTTTAGCAAAGTCCTTACTACTTTATTAATGTCGGTATGCATTATTAGTACAGTGTCAGCACAATCAATTCCGCAAGTAGCAATATTTGATAACGTGGGCTCTCATAACGAAAATGGAAGTTTACATTTAACATGGACCAATCTGATATATGAAAATGCAGATTACTTTTTGGTTGAGAAGTTAGATGCTAACTGGGATTATGTTGAGGTAGGTAAACTTAAGGCAAGTCCTTTAGAAGTTATTTATTCAATAGAAGATACTAGCGCTGTTCTAGGAGAAAATTATTATCGCATCACGGTAATCACGGAGCATGGAAATAAGTTAGAGTCTGAGCTTTTGATTGGAGACCATTTTATGGACGAAGAAACATTTTCTCCAATAAATGATAAATCATTATTGGCTCACCAGTCATTGCAAAAAGTACTAAAAGGATCTGAGCTTTTAGAAACCAAGTATAATAAGCATCAATTACAGATGGCAAGAATTAAGTCTACGACTTCTTTCACGGAAACGTATACATCTACCATGGTGGCTTCTGTAGATTTTCTTGATTAATTCTTATGGCTACCTTATTAGTGATATATGCCATTTCAATAGCTCTGTTGTTTTATTATTTATTGAAAACTCTAAAAGAAATTAAGCAAGATTATGAATAAGCTGTACCATGCACTTTTATATGTCTTTTTATTTATCAGTGCTATGACTTACGTTGCTTATATAGTAATAAAAATTAAAGATTAAAAAATACGGTTTAGGTTGACAGGTTGTAAATTGAATAAGACTTCATCAAAAGAGATGAAGTCTTTTTTCTGTTCTTTGCTTTCCACAAAGATTTTATTGGGCTTGTTGCAATAACCAAGATTTAGCTTTTTCGATATCAATAAATACCCTGTTGTTAAAATCTCGTTGTTGACAAATTGTTTCCCAGTATTTCACCACATCAAAACTCTTTTCGTTTACAACCATAGATAAAGAAGCATGCACTAAATCGGGGAAATGTGTTTCGAAATGGCGTACAATATTGAAGGCCTCAATTCTCGTTACGTTGAAGTCCACTTTTCTATAATCTAACAAGAAGTAATAAATATTCTTTTGCTTCATTACCTCATAGATTCTGGCTGTGCCATTAACTATGTCTATGAGGTTGTTTCTTGCTCCCTGGGTTTTAACATGCGCATATCCATCCTTTATTTCGTATTCAAAATTCATTAGCCCAAGCAAATTTTCTTACCGCCTGCAAGTATATACATTACCATGCAAAGGCAACTATATTTTATAGAGGTATTCTTAATCTCTTAAGAATATGCTAAGCGTTAGATGGGTTCTAATTTTATATTTGAATAATTACTACATTGCATAATGGACAATCCAATCATGAAGGAATGGCATGAAAAGCGCAAGGCGCAAGAAATGAAGCCAGTTACTATTAAAAAAGATGCCTTTGGAAAATTGCTTTTGAGTACAGTGATCTGGTGTATTCCTGGCATTTTATTATTGATACCCATTATCTTATTTACAATGGTCATGATGGCCGCGGATGCTATTGGCTCTACGGACTGGTTTGACAACTATAAAAAATTACCTGATGGTTTGCGAGCAAGTCTCGGTCCATTACTTATCCTAATTACAGGAGCAGGGGCGATCGTTTTGATTTTAAATTCTTGGCATTCAATATATTTCTGGGGCGTACTTGTGTTGTCATTAATAGGAGGCTTTTATCTTTCTATTAAAGAACTACGATATATTTCATCACAAATGTAGTGTTACTTGATCATTGCCGTGTATTTATTCCAATGCTCAACAATAATCCATACTAATACTGCAGCAAGCACCAATGGTATTGGTAAACCAAAACCGAGGGTAAAATGATGAGCCAGTATACCTACCATGATAGGGGCGATCACCACAGCGCCTAATGCCCTGAATTTTGGAATAATAATCAGTACTCCGCCAATAATTTCGAAGATAGCTAACAGTGGCATCAGCCAGGTGATTTCGCTCATAGCCGCAAACATATTCATAGCCGCTTCAGGTAAATCTTCCGGTACGGGTATATATTGAAAAAACTTATTGAGACCCGCATTGATAAACATAAGGCCAAACAGCAGGCTTGCGACAAATAAAATCTTTGACTTCATAATATTGTATTTTTGAATACAATATAAATAATCTTTATTACTATTAAATTTCAGATGTGAAAAATGAATTGTAGACCAGCTACTGCTGCTTATTAATAAACTTTATTTCCCTTATTTAACCATATGCCCCAGGTTTTGCTAAAAGCATGTACATCTTTTGTGGCTTTACCATCTTTAAATACCTGCTGATCCTGGTTAACCCATTCAAAGATTCCTCCATATAAGTTTAAGACTTTTTCAAAGCCTGCATTTTGCAGCTTTTCCGTTATTTTCTCACTTCGATACCCTATGCTGCAGTATATCACTAAAGGTGTTTGCTTAGGTATATTTTCCATACGGTGAAGTTCAAACGAATCAAACCCAACCCACAAGGCATCTTTTATATGACTTACTTTGTATTCTTCTAAAGATCTGGCATCAATAAACTTGTATAAACCCTCTTTAGCCTTTGGAACGGTAATCGTTTCAATGTCGTCATTCAGCATAGTTTTTAAAACAAGGTCGTATGCGGTGCTGCGGACTTTTTGAGCAAAACTTAAAGTCATGGTTAAAAGGAATAGAATGGTAAATACTAGCCTCATTTTTTAGCTGGCATAAGCCTATGTACCAAGGCAATAATGAGTAAAAGCCAGGGCATACCATGTATAATAAGATCAATATAATCTGTTGAGCTCATACCATTGCCACCTCCATAAAGCCAGCGTAATTTACCGACCAAATGTGGCTCAGGGTAAAACGGTGCTAGGCCAAGTGTTAGACTCGCAATTAAAGCTATCTTAAGAAAGCTGTTTCTTGATAGCTTCATCTATTATCTTTTTTCCAGGCACGAATACCACCAGATAAGTTATAGAGTTTGTCAAAACCCAATTTGCTCATTTTTTTACTGGCTGAAGCACTGCGAGCTCCGCTTCTACAATATAACAAGTAGGTTTTGTCTCTATCTAAAGCCTGTATTTTCTTACCAAAATCCGGTGACATAAAATTGATATTGATGTGGTTAGGTATAGCTTCTTCAGCGACTTCTCCCGATGTCCTTACATCAAGTATAACGGTATCAGTCTTTGTGCTTAAAGCTTCAAAGGTCGCTGGTTCAATGTTTTTGTATTTCGATGGTTGGCCAAATCCAAACATATGATTTGTTTTTTTTACAAAGGTAATGAGAATAGGTAGGTCGATTGTAACATAGGTTACAATCGACTTATGCTTGTGTATTTGTTTTACTTACGGAGGAAGCTTTGGGATCGAATAATTTAAATCCGTGAAGATTTTGCCGGGTAAAGGATTTTGGAAAGCGTTCTACACCCGGAAACCCAAGCTTTATGTCTCTACCGTCATGAGGGATATAGTTTGTGCCCCATAGGTAGTCCCAAACACTTAATGTAAGACCAAAATTCACGCCATACCTTCTCTCTTTAGGTAGGTCATGGGCATGGTGCCATATATGCATCTGCGGATTGTTGAATATGTATTTCAACGGGCCAAGATTGAGTTTAAAGTTGGAGTGGTTGAAGTGACCCACCGCTAATGTGAAAATATGGATAATGAAGAAATCACGTAAGCCGATACCGATAAGGGCTAGTGGTAGATATTCCAGCGATCTGTAAACCACATTTTCCATCCAATGGTAGCGCAGGTGCGCTGCAAAGCCCATTTGCTCTACAGAATGATGCACTTTATGAAACTCCCACAAAAAGTCTGACCGGTGAAGTAAACGATGTATATTCCATTGAACAAAATCTCTTACGACAAAACCGAGTAGCAAATGCGCCCACATGGGCCATGTCATTACTTCAAAGGCTACCAGGTTGGTGATCCCTATTGAGGCGAGGGCATCATTGAAGAAATTGACCACTACATCTGAGGCAGCATTGTATATGATCAGTGAGAAAAGGAAAAAATTAAAGAACATATAGAAGAAGTCCAGCCAAAAGTCTTTGCGAAAAGTGGCTTGCTTTTTTCTCCACGGTGTGAGTATTTCCAGAAGGAAAAAGAAAGCCGAGACTCCTACTAACCAGTAAAAGTAATTGTGCCAGGTGGGGTTAGTGATTTCTTGCCACAGGTAGGAGGCATACCCTTTGTACCCGCTAATAAATATGTCTATGTACTTTTCCACTTAATTTCTAATTAAATCAATGATTAAACTATCTCTTTCTATCGGCAATTTGTGATAACTCCACTCGGTCCAGGAACCATCATAGTTCTTAACATGCTTAAAACCCAATAGTTGCGTAAGCACAAAGGTCGTATGTGCTGATCGTACACCCGAATGACAATACACAGCAATGGTGGCCAATGAGTCGATCAAATTATAGTTAGCTTTTATGTCTTTTATGCTCTTAAACTGTTGTGTTTCAAAGTCAACATTTACCGCCCAGTCGATATGGACACTTCCTGGTATCCTACCACTATCATAGGCACCTGTTTTTTTGTAGTAGCCATGATACTCATCTAATGTGCGACTATCGATGATCACCATGTTGGTATCCTTGTATTGGGTTTTCAATGCTTCAAGATCAACAAATCGTGATGAAGAATAATTTTCCGGGAATGAGAAATTTTTAACCGACCGTTGAGTTTTCAAATTGGTTAATTGGCCAACTTGTTGCCAGGCTTTGATGCCACCATCTAATAAAGCTGATCTTTCAAAACCATAAAAGTCAAGCGCCCACCACAGTCTGGCAGCATCGCATGAGGCTTTATCATCATATATTATGAGGAAATGGTTATTGGAGATACCTAAATTACCCAGTAGGGTTTCTATCTGGTGTTTTGAGGCGATCATACCGGTGTAGGGGAGTGTATCAGTTTGTATATCTGTACGCCAAATATTTACAGCCCCAGGAATATGACCTTTTTGATAGTCTTCAGGCTTTCTCATGTCTACCACCACCACAGAGTCTTCATATATGATATTGGCTAATGCATGAGCTTCAATGAGAGGCGTGTGTTTAAAGGACACATCAGTTTTATCTTCTGAATGTTTACAACCTACAGCCAGGGCAATTAGCACAGTCACGTATAAAAATTTAATTAAGTTCATACCAATCAATATTCGTTAGTGACGCTCTACGGCCTTTTTTCTGTGGTGGATAATTGGTGACCAGATAGTCGATTATCTTTTCTTCATTGTCTCCTAGTTCCCAAAGGTTTTGGGTTTCTTGCATCCATTGGATAATATCTTTCCAACCTTCCTTATCTGCTCGGTTTTGAATAATGATTTTTGCCGAGTGACAAGCTGTGCAATTTTGGACCACCAACATGAGTGACTCTCCATCTTTGAGGCCGGTTTTTACATGAATGCCATTTTCTACTAAATTGTCATCGACTTCGGTCGCGGCTTCAGCTATCTCTGGCTCTTTTTCAAATGCACTTAATGTTGGGTCTATTTGAATATAAGCCACAGCCACAGCCAATAAAAGTGTAAGGGATAATATACCGAGGGTAATTCGGTATAGCCTTTGGGTGAGTTTAAGCAGTCGTTTATCCATCACTTCACTTTAACTGCTATTCGGTGACAGGCGTTATTTAAGTAGCCTTTTGGATTCCAGCCCGGTATGACCATGGGCTGCATATTGCCTTGTTCGTCAGTAGCGCGCGCCCATACTTCATAGTAGCCTTTCTTTGGGAAAGTAACCCTCGCTGACCATTGCTGCCATGCTAGTCTATTAACCGGATCCTGTATCTTACAAGGCTTCCATGTGGCTCCAAAATCTATAGAGTAGTCGACCGATTTTACTTTTAGCTCACCTGCCCATGCATGGCCTCTGATATCTAGTGTTTTCTGATCTAACAATGCACCAGATTTTGGGTATGTAATTAATGACTTCACAGGCATTGATTCAATAATGCACATCTGGTCATCTGATACTTTGGCTCCCGGCTCAACGGTATCGCATGGAACGCGATACGACTGACCGCCCATTTTGGCTCCATCGTGTACCTGGTTTCGAATCACCAATCGGGTAATCCATTTGCCTGATACTGAAGCTGGCCAGCCTCCAGCCACGAGTCTTAGCGGATGGCCATGGGCCAACGGTATGGCTTCACCATTCATTTGATAAGCCAATAATGTTTCATCCTGCATGGCTTTAGCTATGGGCATGCCTCGCGAAATAGCCTGCTTGTCAGGGCTGCCACTCAGGTGTTTATCGGCTCCATAATAGCCAATATAGACCGCATCAGATTTGATACCCACATCGTTAAGCAAATCTTTGAGTCGTACACCTGACCAGGTAGCACAAGATACTGCGCCAATAGTCCATTGGTTTCCTTTTGCCGGAGGATTGAATTCACTGCGACCATTACCGCCACACTCCAGCGTAAGCTGATAGGTGTGCTTCGGAAAGCGCTTTAAATCAGCTAAAGAGTATGTCTTAGATTGTTTTGCAGACTCCCCCTCAATAGTAAGCGTCCAGTTGCTTACGTCAATATTTTCTGGAATCAGCCCGTTATTACGTACAAACATTTTTGAGGCAGGTGTAACCGTATCGTCTAATAAATGTGCTTGCGCTTCGGCATTCCAGGGACGATCATTGAGCACGATCATATCCTTGTGTTTATTGAATTTGGTGTAGAAATCATCATCCTGAAAAATGATGGGTGTCATTCCATCAGGAATATTTTTGGCAAAGACGATTTCTGCTCCAAGAATAGTTGAGAGGCTTGCAAGGGCACCTTTCTTTAGGAAATTTCTTCTATTAGTCATTTGTTAATGAAATAATATCGGAAATTAACCAATAAGAATTGAGAAGTAATGTAACAAATGTTACAATCGCCAGCCTTCCGAATTACAAGCCTTTTCTAAACCTGCAACGATTAGGATATTTGATTTCATGCCGAATTGCTAAAGTTATTTACTCCATCTTTTTGAAAACTTTCCGATCTGCGTAGAAAGTGCCAAATGGTATCAATGAGGCAATAAGGGTAAACATTGAAGTCTTTAATCCCCATTTGTATTTGAAAATTGCCATAAGGCAAAGTAGTATATATGCCATGAATAATAGTCCATGTGCCATCCCCACGATGAAATTTGGTTCGGGAATATCCATCATATATTTAATGGGCATGGTTATGCCCAACAACAGGTAGCTTATCCCTTCTAAAATAGCGATTAATCTCAGTCGACCTATAAATGATTTAATACTCATGATGCTAAAGAGTTTTGCAGTGCAAATATGTGGAAAAATTGCCGAGCGGTTACCGTCAGACAGTGGGTTAATTATTATATAATTTTTAGAAATTATTTTAGTATTTTGCTTCCTGACTCAATCAACCCTAAACCATGCATCGCTACAAGAATACTCACCTTTGGCTCTTAATACCTTTTTTCATCACACTATTTGGCTTTAGCCGCTACTGGTTAGGCTTTACAGATGCGCCTCTGGAGTGGCACCTGCATGGGTTAAGTGCGGTAGGCTGGTATTTGGTGTTGCTTGCCCAACCGTGGGTGGTTAATAACCTTTCGGTGGCTCAGCACCGCAAGTTGGGTATGATAGGCATTATGATCGCGGGAGCTGTTGTAGCTTCAACGCTTAATGTGATTTCTGGTAACCTGGATATCAATAGCGGCCCACGTGTAGCATTGAAATATTCAACTTCACTAGCGGAATTGATAACGGTAGCTGGTTTTGCATTCTCAGTAATAGCCGCAATTTTTAATGCGAAAAATGTAGATAAGCATGCCCAATGGATGATATCAACAGTGTTTTGGGTACTGCCTCCTGCTACGACCCGCCTGGCTTTTTTAATTGCTATTGGAATTTTTGGCTCACCTGAAAATTTTCCTTTCCACCCTTTCATATTAGGAGCGCTGAACGTGCTCATTTTAGTAATCATTCTGGCTTATTTGATTATACGGTATTACCGGAAATTTAAACTGTGGGCCGTACCTTACATCGTGGTGGGCGTTTTCACCTTACTACGCATTTTTATCATGTTTGGTCTTAAAGATGCCGCCTGGGTGAAAGGCTTTATAGAGGCGATTTTCGGCTAAATGAAGAAAGCTAAAACAAGCTTCTGACTTAAGCGTTAGACTGATAAAACTGAAAATTATACTATGGATTTTAAGAATATAAGAGCATACATTACAGGTGGAAGCAAAGGTATAGGTTATGGCATTGCACAAGCCATGTTGGAAAAAGGAGCAAAGGTCGCGATCACATCGCGGTCGCAAGCCAATGCTGATAAAGCTGCAAAGGAGCTTAAAGAAAAAGCCAAAAATAAAGACGTACTTGCCTTAGAAGCTGATGTGAAGAACATGCAGTCGCAGCAGCAGGCCATTGACGCCATGAAAAATCAATGGGGTGGGGTAGATGTAGTGATTGCCAACGCAGGTGTGGGTCATTTTGGCTCAATCGAAGAGCTTACTGAAGAACAATGGCATGATACGATTGATACAAACCTTACAGGAGTATTCAATACAATCAAAGTAAGCACGGAACAGCTTAAGCAAAACAAAGGCTATTTTATAACCATCTCTAGTCTGGCGGGTACCAACTTCTTTCCTGGGGGCGCTGCCTATAATGCCAGTAAGTTTGGACTTACCGGTTTCACACAGGCAGTAATGCTCGATTTGCGCCAGTATGGTATCAGAACGAGCACTATTATGCCAGGTTCGGTGGCTACCTACTTCAATAACCACCAACCTTCAGAAGCCGATACCTGGAAGATTCAGATTGAGGACATAGGGGAGATGGTAGTCAATATGATCAGCCTTAACCCAAGAACACTTCCAAGTAAGATTGAAGTGAGACCAAGTACGCCTCCGAGTAAGTAAATGCTTTCTGATCAAGAGATCGCTTCGATTCCTCGCGATGACGGTTTTTGTCGTCTGACCACTCTAAGTGGTCGGACGACTGATTAGGCATCTTCGATTTTCATTTTCTTTTGCTCGCACAAAAGAAAACGAAACAAAAGAAAAATGCGCCACGAACAAATCCCATTTTCCGCGCTAAACGCACGACCATCACTATCCTGGGCCGCCTCCCACAATCCTCAAATGGGCCACGCTGTTCGTGGATATCCCACACGCTATGTGAAATTATCCAGAGTAAAACAATAAGAGAGTGGTATTGGTCTGAAGACTATTAATTACTTTTTCCAAAACTCATCTGACCGGTTCTCTTCAAACACTTCAGCATTATGGGCAGCTTCAACGGCAGCCAACTGACTTGGACTGGCTATCTCTTGAATTTTGTTGAACAAAATACGCTCTTCAAAACGGATGTGCTGCTCTAGCTTTTCTTCAAGCGTTGTGAGCGTATCAGTGAGATTTTCGGTTGTATTGAATAATTGATGTAATTCACGATGTTCGAGTAAGGCCCTGTTAATCAGTTGGGCATCTTCGCTCAGGATGGGAAATATGTATTGCTCCTCAAATTCAAAATGGGGCACAAGGTGCGTCTCTTAAAACCAATCGCAATATTTCTTGATCCGCTCAGGATTTACGCCCATGTTAAAACCGGTTCTGATTTTCCAGCAGAGCAGTAGTCCAAAATGATGCTCTCTACTCACAGGCTGCAGACTCACATGTCGTTTGATAGGTTTGTGTGCCATATTATGGTCTTTCCCAAACAAGTCCATCTACAGAGGCAGTTTCATCAACAATACCTGCGGCTTTTAAAGTAAACAGTACACTGTTGAGCATTTTGTTACTTACCCAGCTGTTTGTGGTCCACTCGGTGGAGTGGAACCAATACTCGGCATCCTTGAGCGGTATGTCGTAAGTTTTGCTCACCAGCTTAGGAGCTTCATTATTTTCCATAAATGCTTCACAAGCTTCATGGATGATGCGTAACATTTTGTCAAGTACGGTAGGGTTGCTATCAATAATTTCGTCTCTGGCAGCAATCATAAAACATGGCCAGGGCGAAAGAAACTCTCCAATTCGCCTTAAATGACCTTTTTTAACAAACGGCTTGGTGGTGTATTTCTCCCAATAGAAAATATTGGTTTCTTTTTCGCCTAAAGATTTAAGTGCGCCATCAATATTCTGGACGGTGACAAACTGATCTTTAGCAATTTTCTCGCCCTTCATAAGCGCATCTACCGTAGGCATCAGGTGCGAACCTGACCCATGCCGGCTGATAGCGATCTTTTGCTCAAATACTTCGTCATGCGACTGTATTTTGCTGTCAGTAGCCGTATGAATGCCCCAGGTAAGTGGAGATTGCACATAGCCGCTGATGATTTTTGATGGGTTGCCATTGATAATATCCGTGATGATACCTTCCGTTAAAAGTACGCACACATCACATTCGCCTGTGCGTAGTGCCTGCGTCATAGCCCCGGTGCCACCCGGGAAGTCGACCCATTGTAAATCTATGTTAGCATCAGCAAAAGCTCCTGATTGTATGCCCAATTGTATGGGTAGGTTAAAGTGCTCGGGAACGCCCCCGATTTTTATGGTTGTGTTAATAATTGAAATGAATTTGTTGTAAACCAATACAAACTTAACAGAGTTTCAGCTGAATAGTCACTGAAGTGATCATAAAAGAATGGTTTTAAGGAGTGAAAACTGGAACTCTCTTTAATTTGAACGTCCCGTCTATTTTTTGACACCTGTAAAGAGGTATATTTTTTGATTTACAAATATCTTCAAGTTTAGATTGCTGCGAGTGTGGAAAATTCAGGCCAAGTATTACCTCTGCAAAAACTTCATCAGGTATTTTTACAACCCTATCGTGATCTTTGATTTTTTCTTTCGATATAGAAATAAATCTAAACTCTTCTTCATAACACCAAAACTTAGATTTATAAAACAATTCAATCATTTTATTACTTATAGTTGTTTCAAAATCATTAGCTGATGGATTCAGAGAAGGCATTTTATCATCTTCAGGATAATGTACGGAGTTAGCCGCAGATATGTAGTCACCTAATTTTACCCACATTAAATTACTATCTAATCCTACTGCAAAACCCTTATGGTTATTGGAGTAGTGTGACCACATTAATACTGAGTCCCAGATTTTGGAACAGCTAAAAATTCCAGTTGTATCTCTTTGTTGATGTAGGTATAGAGTTTTATAATTATTTATTACTTCTTCGGGGTCTTTATCGTATTTATCATTCAATTTAACTACATCCTGTTCACTTAGATTTATATTTTTTACAAAAATCTCCCATTGCTCTCGATTTTTTAATCTTTCATAATCTGGTATAATACCACAATCGAACGGGTCATTAAAACTATCAATAGGAGCAAAAAATATTTCGTTGTGATAGAGAATGTCGCGATGTAGTGGATTTGTGAAGTCTCTAAATTTGTATACAACGTCATTCATAACTGTTGAATTTAACCAAGGTGGAATTATTACAAATGAGTTTTGACTAAAGACTCTTTTGCATTAGGCTTAAATCAAAAGAACGAAAAGTTCAAGACCCATCAAAGCTTCAGTGCTCATTGTCCATCGCTCATTGTTAATTGTCCTCTGAAGTATTAGTTTTGTCAAAAAACAGACTATGAATTTAGACTCCACTGCCACTACCAACAAGTTGTTACTCATTCTGGTGATCCCTGTGGTATTTTATAGTCTACAGCTCTTGTCGTTCATTTTTATACCATTAATCTTCGCGATTTTTATCGCTTTACTTTTTACGCCATTAATGCGCTGGATGAAGAAGCGAAAGGTACCTCAACTTGTTGCACTATCAAGTGTGCTATTGATTCTGATTGTGGTGGGTTTTGCAGCTGTTAAACTATTGCAGGTATCAGGCCGGCAAATCGAAGAAGGTAAAGCTGAACTGTTTTTAAAACTCGATGACAAAGTAGAGCAGGTGATCAATCCACTGGCTGATATTCTGGATTTTGAGATGGAAGAAGAAGAAAACGGAGCGATCAAGACCCTGTTGAAAAGCAATAAGTTGGAGGAGTTTGTGTACAATAACTTTTCCATAACGTTTACCTTTTTGCAAAATACATTGGTAAACATCCTGATGACCTTGTTCTTTTTGGTCTTACTATTGGCGGGCTCACTCAACTTCAAAGAAATCTTACAAAGCACGTTGTTTGGAGGAAGTACACGATCGGTCAAGACGTTTATGAAAGTAGAAAGAAGCATTTCTAAATTCTTGAAGGTAAAGTTTTTCGTGAGTTTACTTACGGGTATTGCATTTGGCATTATCGCCTGGTCATTAGGCATCAGTTTTCCTTTGTTTTGGGGTATTATGGCCTTTGTCATAAACTTTATTCAAATGATAGGTTCAGTAATAGCCACAGTACTGGTGATGCTTTTTGCCTTTATTGAATTGGATAGTAGTGGGACGCTTTTACTCGCTGCCATATTATTTACCGGAGCACAGGTAGTATTTGGTGCTGTAATGGAGCCCATCCTGATGGGTAAGTCATTTTCAATCAACATCATCGTGGTGTTGGTGATGCTGATGTTTTGGGGCTTTTTGTGGGGTGTACCTGGGTTGATTTTGGCCATACCCATCACGGTATTGTTCAAGACGATACTTCATGAATTTCCGAGTGGCCAAAAGTTTGCCAATCTGATGTCGTAAAGCGGTAATCAATTTAGAGCATTTTATTTGACCTTGAGTCATATTCGTTGGCATAAATAAAAAATGGTACTTTAGACAAATTTTTTAAATGAAAAACTTGCTCTATAAGGTACTCTTTGGCTTTCTCAATCTGATTTCAAGATTACCTTTCTGGTTGTTGCACCGGGTCTCAGACGTACTTTTCCTGTTGATATATTATGTGATTGGCTATCGAAAGAAGATGGTCTTAAAGAATATCAAGAGGTCATTTCCTGAGAAGTCAGAAAAGGAAGCCAGGCAAATCAGAAGGACTTTCTTCAGACATTTTACAGATCTTATCATAGAGTCAGTTAAGAGCGCTACTTTGTCGCAAATGGAATTTCGAAAGCGTTATTTCATAGTAAATCAGGATGTGATAGAGGGTTTTTATAAACAAGGAAAGAGCGTAATCATCTTATCACCACATACGGGCAATTGGGAGTGGGTATTTTCACTTGTGAATGTTTTGCCTTACAATGTATATGCTGTATACCAAAAGCTCACCAATCCTTACATGGATGCCTACATAAGAAAAACCAGACAGCGGTATGGCGCAATGATGATACCTACCACTAAAGCTTTTTCTATAGTGACCGAAGCTATGGAAAAGGGGAATCAGGTATTGACATGGATGGCTGCTGACCAGGCATGCAAACCGGAAAAAGCCCACTGGGTCAATTTCTTAAACCAAGACACAACTTTTCATAAAGGTTTTGAGGGATTAGCCAGACAAACTAATCAGACGGTATTGTTTCTCGACATCAGGAAAGTAAAGCGTAGCTACTATGAATTGGAGTTGCATGTGATCACCGATGAACCAAATGCGCTACCTGAAGGTAAAATAGTGGAGGAGTTTGCCAGACTGACGGAGCAGCGTATCAAAGCAGACCCAGCTTATTGGTTATGGTCACATAATCGATGGAAGCATCGGAGGGAGGAGTAGTTATTCGAGTTGTTCTAAATATGAATTTAGAAGAAATTCGTAAATTGAGAATAAACGGTCGATTTGAAAAAGTACTTTAAGTTCATATTTGAGGTAATAGCCATTGTTTTAGGTATAACACTATCATTTGTTGTTGATGAATGGCGTGAGAAACGGCAGTTTCGTGAAGAAACTCTAAAAGTCTTAAAGTTCATTCAATCAGATTTAAAGCAAGACTCTTCTAAGCTGGCGGATCTTGTTGCGTTAAATCCTAAGTTTTTTAAAACCTTTTTAGATAATCCCGATGAGGCAACAGATACCATTAGGGTACAAGTGACCACCTTGGGCGTGGGATCACCACCATTAGTAGATATCACAAAAAGCGGCTACATCACTTTAACTACCAAGAGGTCAATTGTTATGAAAAATGACAGCTTACTGCCGTTAATTTCTTCTTATTACAATGACCATGAATATGATAGAACTACCGAAAATTTCCGTGCTTCATCCAGAAATTTATGGAATTATGTGAATAAAAAGTTTAAAAGCTTTTACAAAATAAGTGCCTATTCAAATAGTAAATTGAAATTTGAAGATTTGGCTGCAATACCTGATTATCTCAAGCATACACGAGAAGTCACCAACCAACCGGAGTTTAGAAATTTACTCTTTGATAAATATGTAGGGTTTGAAATTAACCTCAAGCCAGAGTCAAAACACTTGATGGAGGAGATCGGGAAAATCAATAGATTAATTGAGATTGAATTGAATGATTGAATTCAATCACATGGAAGCTGTAAATCATGGCCCAACATTACTCAGGCAAATAATCTCCAAATAGCTTCCAATCCATGCCATTGCCCCAGCCTTGACCGTGATCGCTGATGTTGACTTTTGTATGTTTTTCACTGACTTGATGCTCTCCATACTGAAGCAAGTATAAAATCGATCCAGGCCTCAGGTGAGTGCTGGCCCAGGATAGGGGTGTGTCGCCATTCATATCTTTAGCTTCTTTGTCAGCTCCATGCTCAAGTAGGTATTTAATAGTTTTTTCATCGGCATAAGCCGCTGCCCTGTGAAGAGGAGTCTCACCTTTTGTACGAACATCGCGCATGAAGGCGCCAGTTTCCAGCCCTTGTTTAGTTTTAACATTTACGTCCGCACCTTTTTCAATGAGTAATTTAATCGTGTAGTAATAATATGGGCGTCCGGCTTTTGCCAACGCATTGTGCAATGGAGTTTCGTCCGTTACATCTATTTTGGCATTGGGATCTGCGCCTTTGTTAATTAGAAAATCACACACTTTCCAATGCCCAAAAAATGCCGCATTACCCAATTCCGCATCAAGGTCAATACTATCGAGTGTACCACCTGCTTCTATAACTGCTCGAAGACCCGTAGTGTCGTTATAATATACCAGCCATTGCAATGGCTTTACCTGACCCTGATTAAGTAGTTCTTTCCAATGGTCTTCTTTCATTAAATGAAATATAAAATCAGTCCGCCCTCTGCTTAGATGATTTAATATGGTGTCTTTATCCATTTTTAATCAGGCTTTTGTACATTAAGTTTTTCTAATAATACTTGCAGCTTGCTTCTCAGTCGTTTTTCTCGGTTGGAGAAATCCCACGTGATAAGTGCCCAATTTTCAAAATTGTCGCGCAATGCCATTTCTGAACTTCTGTTCAGAATGTTTTTATAGGTTTCCTGTACGATGATGTTTCCTAGTTCTTCGTAGTGTGCCTGATCCTTATAAACTTCAGAAAGTTCTAAACTGATATCGTAAGAAAATTCATCTATGATACCTGTTTGCACAGAAGTCTCCCAGGCTGTTGAAAATAGGTAGGCAGGCTGGAAGAGTCCTTTTTCTAAATAAATTTCTCGAGGGGGTAATTCATTAAGCGCCTCAAAGTACTGTAATGTATCTCTGATACTTTCATGATGGTTGTTTGCCCTGTTTAAGCCCTCAATATTTTTCTGTAATTCTGATTTGATGGCCTCTAAAGCTACATTGGCCTCGGTACTACGCTGATTTTCAAAGCGCCTTTCATTAAGTACCAAAGCAAATAGCACACTGAGCATCAGCAATACACCTTCAGCTAATAGAGCAATAATCCAGGGTGGTTTGGATCTAAACAGTTTCCTTAAATTCAGCTTTTTCTTTTTGGCGGCCATATTTCTGCTTTATATAAAATTCTCGATTTTCTGTCGTAATTACACATTAAAGAGGCTAAAAAATGTCAAGCATCAGCATTGTCGGTATTATTTTTCAAAATAAGTGTAATGCTAAAGGCATTGTTATAACTTACTTAGTAGCATATGCCATTAAGTAAGGTTTGGACAAGAGACAATTAGAAAGGCAATTCATTGAAAAGGTCGAAGCATCGCAGGGGGTGGTTCATAAAATCTGCCGGATGTATGGCCAAAACGAGGCGCATCGGAAGGACCTTTTTCAGGAGATAATGATTCAGCTATGGAAATCATATCCCTCTTTTAGAGGAGAAAGTCAGTTTTCAAGCTGGATGTACCGGGTGGCCTTAAATGTTGCTATTCAGGATTTCCGTAAAGTAAAAAAACGCAAACTTCTATTTTTTGAATCGCAGGAGTTTATCGATCGATCTGACATTGCTTATGATCATGAGATCGAAGATAAATTTAAACAGCTCCATGATGCCATCAGACACCTGGATGGACTAGATAAGGCCATCGTACTACTCCATCTTGATGGCAGCACCAATGAAGAGATAGGTGAGGTAGTGGGTATTTCTCAAAATTATGTGCGAGTAAAAATGAATCGCATTAAAAAGAAACTTTCAAAAACTGTAAAGCAAAATGCAACTAGCTGAACTACAATCGGTATGGAATGAGGTGAACGCTGACATAGCGAAAACAGATTTTGTTGATCAGCGTGTGGTCAAAGAAACCATTCATAGTCAATCACAAACTGAAATAGGTAAAATCTGTAGGTCATTACGGATTAAGCTTATGGTTGGCGGGCTGGTTTTAATAATAGGAGTTATGCTCCTGGTTGGAATGATAATAGCCCCTCAGCAGTTTAACACACTTGATTTTGTATTTGGTACTAATGAAACCATTGCCTTTTATCTCACTTTGATTTTGGCAATAGGGGTGATGCTGAGATTTAATCATCAGGCCTATCAAAAGATATTAAAAACACAAAGGGAGTCGCTACCATTGATGGAATCGTTATCAAGAATTGTAGTGGCCATGAAAAAAGCGATACGTTTTAATATCTATTCAGATGCATTCATGACTCCGATTATTTTTTCATGGTTGCTTTATGCCTATGCCTATCGCACTCAAAATTTTGAATGGGATATGCGTGCTGCGGTTTTAATCATATTTCCGATGGTTATTGGGGTGTTTTCTTATTATGTCCAGCGGTACTCACAACAACTCAAGTTTGGCAATTATATAGACAAGTTACAATCGTACATCAAAGACCTGGAGGAAAAATAATTTGTCTATGAGTGTAATTATGCTCGGTGCTCTGCAACCTACCACTAGCAATTAAATTATATTCTATGAAAAATTCTCAATTAAGAACCGCAATGTGTGTGGTCGGAGTTGTTATTATGCTCATTGCTTTTGTTGTGGTGCCTGACGAATACCCCTGGTTTTATGAGCTTATTCTTTTTAATATAGGCATGTTTATGTGGCTGTTTGCCAAGAAAGGGCGTATAAGTAAAATAAAGAGCAGACTATTTTCATCACGAGCATGAAACGGCTATTGAAAATCGTTGGCACGGGATTGTTGCTTTTCAGCACCATCCAAATTTTTCTGAATGACCAAACCTGGCAACACGAATTGTTGCAGTGGATGTCAGTTGTTGGCATGCTTATGTACCTGATGAGCAAATCAAAAGTTGTGTCAGGTGAGTTAAAAGAATGAAACTTAGAAATGCACAACCTGAAGATATAAATGCGATTATCCGTCTGGTAAAAGAGGGATTAAAGGAATTTGGATTTGTTTATTCTCCTAAAACCTCTGAAGCAGACATTGAGCATTTTGTTGAGACCTACAGTAAAAATGATGGAGCCTTTATTGTGATAGAACAAGGCAATGAATTAATAGCAACAGGGGCGCTGCTCAGAGTGTCGGAGGGAAAATATAAAATTCGAAAGATGTATGTTGCTATCGCCTTTCGTAATCAAGGACTTGGTAAAAAGATACTTGAGGCCTTATTAAAAGAGGCCAAGCTTAAAAAAGCTAATGAAGTTGTGCTTGAAACCTCCAAAATGATGACAGCCGCTATTTCGTTGTATAGAAGTTATGGATTCAAAGAGATTGATCAAAAGCCTGAATCACCAAGGTGTGATGTAGTGATGCGTCTAGAGGCATAAATACTATTGAAGTTGCGGTTACCTCTCTGAGTGTTATTTTGAACTGGCCTACCGCTAGTCAAAATCTTATCTGAAAATTTTTATCCAGCATAATTGGTAAGTATTTTCATGGGTAAACCTAAACAACTCACTCATGAACTTACTCAAGTCATTGCTTACCCTGCTTGTCGCTTTTTGTTTTATTTTTCAAACAGAAGCACAACGTAGAAATCAGTCAAGTACAGCCCAGCTTCCCGATTCTGTATTTACTGGCCTCAAGCTTAGAAATATAGGCCCGGCTTTTATGTCAGGGCGGATTGGGGATGTAGCCATACATCCTAATAACGAAAACATATGGTACGTGGCGGTAGGCTCTGGAGGGGTCTGGAAAACAGTAAATGCGGGTACCACATGGACTCCCATTTTCGATGATGAAGGCTCTTACTCCATTGGTTGTGTCACGGTTGATCCAAACAACCCGCATGTAGTTTGGGTAGGCACCGGAGAAAACGTAGGTGGCCGCCATATGGGTTATGGAGATGGCATTTACAAAAGTGAAGATGGGGGTGAGAGCTGGACCAATATGGGTCTCAAGGCCTCTGAACATATTTCTGAAATCATTATACATCCAGACAACTCGGATGTAATATTTGTCGCTTCGCAAGGTCCACTGTGGACGAAAGGCGGTGAAAGAGGTTTTTATAAATCTACAGATGGAGGTAAAAGCTGGAAGAGAACTTTAGGAAATAATGAGTGGACGGGTGTCACAGACATCGCCATGGACCCAAGAAACCCGGCAGTGATCTATGCAGCCACCTGGGACCGACACAGAACCGTAGCGGCATATATGGGCGGAGGACCTGGCACCGGAATACACCGAAGTACCGATGGCGGAGAAACCTGGACCGAATTAACTTCAGGTTTGCCCAAGAGCAATATGGGTAAAATAGGCCTTGCCATTTCTCCAATGAAGCCTGATGTGTTGTATGCCGCAATAGAACTCGATCGAAGATCAGGAGGAGTATTTAAATCAACAGATCGAGGGGCTACATGGGCAAAGCAATCTGACGCAGTAGCAGGGGCTACGGGTCCTCATTATTACCAGGAGCTATATGCATCGCCTCATTATTATGATATGTTGTACCTGGTAGATGCGCATATGCAGTACTCAACTGATGGAGGCAAGACTTTTAAAAGACTTAATAATGAACACAAACATGGGGACAATCATACGATCGCTTTCAAACCAAGTGATCCTGACTATTTGCTTGTTGGAACTGATGGCGGCCTTTACGAAAGTTTTGACTTAGGAGACAACTGGAGATACATGCCCAACCTACCTATCACACAGTTTTATAAAGTGGCCCTTGATGATGCTGAGCCTTTTTACAATATCTATGGAGGTACGCAGGACAACAGTACGGAAGGTGGGCCTTCACGTACCGACAATGTGCACGGCATTCAAAACTCAGATTGGCGTGTAGTTTTAAACTGGGATGGGCATCAACCAGCTACCGAACCGGGTAACCCAAATATTCTTTATGGAGAAAGGCAGGAAGGTAATTTATCCAGGATAGATATGATTACGGGGGAGGTAATAGATATTCAGCCACAACCCGGCAAAGATGATCCTCACGAGCGTTTCAACTGGGATGCACCCATTTTGGTGAGCCCGCATTCGCCTACAACCTTATTTTTCGCCTCTTATCGCGTATGGAAATCTGAGAACCGAGGTGATAGCTGGACTGCGATCTCGGGAGACCTCACAAGAAATCAAAACCGTATAGAACTCCCAATCATGGATAGAAAGCAGAGTTATGACAACGCATGGGATTTCCTTGCCATGTCCAACTACAACACCATAACCTCTTTGGCACAATCACCTCAAAACGCATCTGTAATCTATGCGGGCACAGATGATGGCCTTATACAGGTCACAGAAAATGGTGGTGAGAGCTGGAGAAAGATTGAAGTAGGCGCTATCTCAGGAGTGCCTTCCACAGCCTTTGTCAATGATATAAAAGCCGATATGTTTGATGAGAATACGGTGTATGTGGCACTTGACAACCACAAGTATGGCGACTATAAGCCTTATCTGGTAAAAAGCACAGACAAGGGCCGTAGCTGGACATCTATAAGAGGTGACCTGCCTGACAGAACCTTGGTGTGGCGAGTAGTTCAGGACCATGTGAAAAAAGAGTTGATGTTTGCCGCCACAGAGTTTGGGATGTACTTTACCTTAGACGGAGGCAGTCAATGGATTAAACTGGCTGGCAGTCCTACGATATCATTTAGAGACCTGGCCATTCAGAAAAGAGAAAATGATTTGGTAGGCGCTTCATTCGGCAGAGGATTTTTTGTGTTGGATGATTATTCGCCACTTAGAGAAATCGATGCAGAAGCATTGAGCAAAGATGGAGCGCTCTTTTCCACCAGAAAGGCCTGGTGGTATATCCCGCGTTCGCATTTAAGCTTTGATGAAGAAAAGGGCTCTCAGGGTGCTTCACATTATGTAGCACCTAATCCAGACTTTGGTGCGGTGTTTACTTATTATTTGAAGGAAGACTTAAAATCATCAACCGAAGTGCGTCAGGAAAAAGAAAAGTCACTGAACAAATCTAAAAGCAATGTCCCGTTTCCAGGCTATGACGCACTAAATGATGAAAAACATGAGCTAGGGCCTAAAATCTGGCTGGTGGTAAAGGATAGTGAGGGCAATGTGATAAGAAGAGTTGAAGGTAAAACAGAAGCAGGCATTCACCGTACGGCCTGGGACTTGAGGTATCCTGCACCAGAGCTTGTGAGCGATGAGACCAACGAGGAGGCTGCAGGGTTTTTGGCAGCTCCGGGGAAATATAATGTCACCCTGGTGAAGGTGGAAAAAGGTGAATCATCGGTACTGGCAGGCCCAAGAGAGTTTGAGGTAGTGCCATTAAGAGAGGGAGCGCTAAAAGGAGCACCACATAGTGAGGTTTCAGCGTTTTTAAGACGCTATGAAAGTGCAGTAGCTACGAACTCTCAACTCATGGAGCAGTTAGAAGATTTGAATGAAACCCATAAGGCCATCGGCATCGCATTGAAAAGATCACAGGCAGAACCAGGTGATTTAGACAAACGATACTTTGAGATCAATAACAAAGTCAAAATGCTAAATACGGCCATTAACGGGAATGCGGCTAAGCTGGAAATTGGTGAGAAAACGAAGCCTAATTTATCAGAGAGACTTTTTGCGGTATATAGAGGTATCAGTAATTCGACCTATGGCCCCACGGAAACGCATAAAAAAGTAATGCAAATCATAGAAGATGAATTAAAGCAACGCATGGAGCAGTTGGAAGCCATTGACAATGAGATGGACAAACTTATTGAAGACATGCGTGCCGCTGGAGCACCTCCGGTGGAGTAGGGTTGAACTTATATTCTTACTTCAATTTGATATAGAAAAAAGGAAGGTATTTTTGAAAATAAAGTATTAGGTCAAGATGGTGTATGGTAAAAGATGACTAAATCAGACGTTCAGACGTTGAGCCTCTTGATAAAGAGTAAGGTAAATTAAAACGGGTTATTGAATAAAGTTTTGATCTACCGTTGATTAGGTGAAAGTTTTTCTTCTAAAGTTGTCAAAAAACTCACAACCTTTTCCACTATAGGGCTAATTAAAATACAGGGAATTGATGCTTTGATTAAACGATAACATGACAAAAAGCGAGTTAAAAGAACTAAACAAGAAGTGGGATTATCAAAATAACTTATTTTTAGAATTAGACGATTCAGATGAAAATATTAAGAAGTTAAGTGCTTTCTATTCAATGATTAAGGACTTAGAAATTGCTCAATCTTCCTTAAAGAAATTAATTGAAATTTTACTAAAAAGTGATTTTGATAAAAACACAAAAGATTATAGATTAATAAAACATGATGATGAGAATGTAATCATCCAAAGAGCTCTTTTTTTTTCAATTTTAGTAACATTTAGTAAGTGTTTTTCTCAATCAAAGGGTAGAATTAGGTTGGATAAGAGGATTATTTCCAATATGTTGACGGATGAGGAAAAAGAAAAGTTTTATTCAATATTTAAAGTAAGGAATGAATTTATTGCTCATGGTGGAATTTCAGATGAAGAAATAATTTACAGTATAATTTTTTTCAAACATAATACTGCCGGGGTTACGTGCAGATATTTTTCGTCATTTGGCTGGACTAAAGAGGCTTATATGATTTTAGAACAAATTATTAACAAAACTCATTCTTTTGTGAATGAAGAGTATTTAAAAGTACACCAGTTAATAATTTCCAAGATCAAGCCTTTAACAAAGAACCTATTAGTTCAAGCAAAAAAAGAAAAACAAAGATATATGGAGGATAAATGACCATCTCGAGCGCGTTTGCAACGCGTTCGTAATACAAACTCACTACTCAAACCTCTTGCAGAGTTAGAAGTTTCACCTTCTCTTTTTTCCTTTATGTGTATCCATTTTTACAAGCTTTCAGCCTGAGCTCTGCCTGTGATTCTGAAATATTCTCAGTAAGATCTATGAGCCTAGCTCTGGTACCTGCCAATCTCGCAAGTATATTTGGCAGCCAACCTTCTTGTATATCAAATCGAAATTTTCTTTCTACCCACGGTAATCGCTTCATGATGTTTCAATTAATTACTAATGGCTTGTTGTATGTTGCGTATCCAAAGGGTACGCACTATGTATCATATTGACCAGTACTTATAGTTTTATTGCTTAAGTCTTAGTTTTTCTATTACCTCTGTGCTTACCCAAAAAATATTCGATAGTCCCGGTTCTATATCTCTTTCGTCCCTGCCAAAAAACAAATACTTACCATCAGGACTGATACTTGGCGTTTTTTCAGAGAAATTAGTATTTACTGTGGTTCCAAGATTGATGGGGCTTGACCATGTTCCATCTTGATTTTTGAAATAGACATAAATATCATTGTCTTTTCTGTTTTCTTCTTCATTGTTCCGTGCTGTCACCAATAAGTAATCACCATTTGGTGAGATAAAAGCATGGTGCCCCATATCAATATCAACCTCCTGTGGTTCTATAAATTCACCATTTTTATTAGGAGCATAATAGGTTTTAAATTTTGATAAATTGAAATAATAGAGCCCATCATTTTTTGAATGATTGGGGAAGAATACCATATCTTCATTTACAGGAGAATTCAGTTTAATAGCATCACTCCACTCTTTCTCTAGGCGGTTAACGTGCCATATATGTTCATCTGAAAAAATTGAGTCATATGCGGTAAAGTAAATCCGTTTACCATCAGGACTTACGAAAGGGTGCATTTCTTCCTTTTTACTTCCTTTAGTAAAATTTGCTTTTTTAATGGTAGTCCAAGCACCATTGACGAGTTTAGAGAAATAGATTTGAGATGCTTCGTTTTCATGTTTTGCTTCAAAATACATTTCATTTAAATCCGGAGAAAACGAAATAGTACTTTCAAACCTTCCATTGATTGACACTACACCAGGGGCGAAGACTTCTGGTATTGAGTCAGGTGGTTTTTGACCTAGATATAGATTTTCTTGAGCAGTAGAAACATCTTCTTTTGTGTTCGATTTCTCTGTCTTGCAAGCGCTTAAACAGAGTATAATTAGGAGTGCTGAGAATTTAATTATGTGATTTTTCAAAGTCAATTTGGTTTAATTAATTAAAATATACTCAAAACTTCATTTCAGATTAGTAGTAGGTTACAAGCAGATTGTTTGCATTACACTATTTCAGAATTATTTTCTTCTGAGTTTTTAGGATATTGCTGCACATTAGTAAGCAATTATTCTAACCCCACTTATTCAATTCAGGATTCATTTTTTTGATTCATTTCAATCAAATGAGTATTGTACTGCACAGGCAATATTGCCTTCAGTGTCTTCAAATTTGGTTATCCAACCCACATGGGGTATTTCTGTCTTTGGCATAAGAATTTTTCCTCCTGCTGACTCAATTGCTTTAGCTGTTTCATCAATATCACTGACTACTATAGAGCACTCGAATCCCCTGACTTTATCTTGTATTAAAGAATATTTTGAATGCTGTAATGCACCTATTGGATTGGATTCTTTTCCCTCATCCTTCAATTTGATTTGTAGAAAATCGGGGGCACCATAATCCGTGAATTCCCAATCGAATATTGAGCCGTAAAACTTTGAGGCTCGCACCATATCTTCAATGTAAATGGCAAAATGTGTAAGACTATTTTTCATAATTATTTACTATTAATTTCAATCCATTTATAAGGTGTCTCGTCCTCTAACTTTGTCATCAGACCGGTACGTATAGAAAAGAAGTTCTTCATTGAGGTACAAGAGACTATTTTAATGCTGTCTTCTTGCTTTGCAATATCTGCGGGATTGACACCAATTAGAGCTTTATAGGATTTATTCATATGAGAGATATCCCAGAATCCATTAGAATATGCAGCATCTGATAATTTGTTACCTTTTAATACCATACTCAAGGAATCAACAACCTTCATCCATAAAATGAAATTTTGAATGGGTTGTCCTACTTGCTCTTTGAAAAGATGCCTTAATCTACTTTCAGACAAACAGACATGATTTGCTATAGCTTTGATCCTTAAATTCTTGTCTGCGGATTTTGTGATAAATGCAATAGCCTCCTCAATTCTGTTATCTCTTTTTTCAGGGTATTGGACATTCACTAATTCTGTGAGTATCGCATGGCATTTTATAAATAGCTCTTCACAGCTTTTGGATGCCAACAAGGTCTTAAAAAAGTCATTGCTTAAGGTTCGTATTGTTGAAGTATTTATTACTCCAATATCAGTTTCATTGAGATATTTGATTGTTAATTTTTGCGCAATTTCTGAGTCTTTATCCAGGTAAAAGAACAACTGCATACTTCCATTGCTATCTAATTGATGGGGATGGGAAGCTCTAATAATAGCCGCTGCATAAGGAGTCCATTCTGAATTCTGATCTTTTACTAGAAAGTTCTTCTCAATATCAAATGTAAGTTGAAGTGTATCATGTTTGTGCGGACTGGTGCTAAAAGAAGAACCCCAGAACACACTGAAACCATTCCATACGTATAAAGCGGATGTTCTTCCTATATCTCCTTTTTCCATAATTTTTGATACACTAGGGAGAAAAGTAAAAATCTAATCCCTATTTAAGTTGTAAAATGCGGCTATTCTAAAGTAGAATAGCTTTCCAAAGCGGATAAAGCTGTTTCTATCTTTTCTTTCAAACGTTTTTCTCTGTTGGAAAAATCCCAGTGATTACAAACCAATTTTTAAAGTTGTCTCTCAATGCTTTTTCCGAGCCTCTATTTAAAATAGTGCTACCACTCAATAAGGCTTTTTCTTCAACCATCCAGGAAAATTTAGCCTCTTTTTCTTTGATTTTTTTTGCTAGCCATTTTCTTGTTTCTAACTAAAGATCAAGAATTTCTGTGTTAACAACACAAGCACAGGGTATTAACGATTACTTTCTAAATTTTTTTCGTAAAATGTGTAATTCTCCAGTGGGTATGTCAACTTACTCTATGAGGGTTCATGACTTCAGTCATATAGCCGCATTTTACCAGCCTAAAATTGAGATTATTGCTTAATTGAGATATCAATTATTCTTAATATGAATCTACTCATATGAAAAACCTAAAATACTCCATAATTCTAATCTCAATCTTTGTTATTGGATGTGCTAAGCCTAATACTGATGCTTATGATGCAAGTCAAATAGCATCAGAGGTTGAAGCCGTATTTCAAGCATATGTAGACCATATAAACACAGCGGGTCTTGCTTCAGTTGACACCTTTTTTATTGATGATGAGCGATTCTACTGGGTAGAGGATGGAGTAATTCAATACCCTAACAAAACATCTTTGATTCATGGATTAAAAGAATTTATACCGCAAGTGACATCAATTGGGATGGAAATCATATCAACGAAAACACATGTAATCAGCGATGGACATGCATCATTTTTTGTGAGGTTTAAGGAGGAGATTGTTCTTAATTCAGGCTACAGCTTTACCTTGGATGGAGCCATCACTATACTGTTCGAAAAACAAGGTAGCACCTGGAAGTTCTTAAATGGACATAGTTCAGTTATAAAACCTAGGACAAATTAGAAACTCTAAAGTGATTTTACAAGTCTCTTCCTATTGATAAAAATGGTAATGTTAATACTAAACGGCAAATTAAGAGGAAATTGCATTCTGAAAATATTGCTTATTTAAAAAAAGCCCTTTTGTAGGTATGCCAACAGATAAATTACAACATACTAAATTAAAGATGTACACTCAAGCTTTAAGTATTGGATAGAAAAGACCTGGAAAAACAGTTTACCAAGAAGGTAAGGCACTCACAAGGTATTGTTCATAAAGTATGCCGCCTGTATTGTCAAGATGATGACCATCGCAAAGATCTCTTTCAGGAGATCATGGTTCAATTGTGGAGGTCATTTCCAACATTTAGAGGGGAGAGCCAATTTTCCAGCTGGATGTATAGAGTGGCGCTAAATGTGGCCATTCAAGATTTAAGAAAGGCCAAAAAGAAACAACAGTTCTTTTTTCAGACAAATCAATTTAAGGACACTTCCGAAGAAAAGAAATCTGAAGTTCAAGATGAAAAATTGAAACTTATGCATTCCGCCATTGCTAAACTTAGCAAAGTAGAAAAGGCCATCGTGATGCTGCACTTGGATGAAAAGTCGAACGAAGAAATTGCTGAAATCGTAGGAATTACCCAGAATTATGTCCGCGTAAAAATGAATAGGATAAGAACAAAATTATCAAAAACTGTAAAAAAGAAATAGGATGGAACTATTGGAATTAAAATCAGTTTGGAAAGGGGTAGTTGATGAAACAATCTCAAAGGACAATGTTGATGAGTTTGTCGTAGAAAAATCCATCAAGAAAGATTCAAGTTCAGTACTTGCTAAAATAAAAAGAGTGATGTATTTAAAGTTTTCGCTGGGCGGCCTTTCTTGGCTCATTAGCCTGGTAATGCTCATTGGGTCCTTTATTACCCCAGAGCAATTCACTTTTTATGAAGCCATTTTTGATTTAACGGACAATCGAATTTTCTTGGCTACAATTATTGTCTTTATGTCTGCATTGCTCTCTTGGAACTTTAGAGCATTTCGCGAGATTAAACATTTTGAAACAAAGTCTGTGTCTATTAAGGAATCTCTCAACAAGTTAATTGATTTCATAGGGAGGACAATAAAGCTCAACGTATATTCCGGTGCAGCATTCAATTCAGTAGCATTGGGTTGGATTTTCTATCTCGTAAACAACAAAAAAGGTTTCGTTGAAGGGGTACTTCAAATAACACTAATGGTCCTATTGGTTACTACAGTTGGCGCAGTTGTTTTTTACTTCTTATCGCGCTTTGAACAAAAGGTCAAATTTGGCAATTATTTGAACCAATTGAAATCCAACCGGGAAGACCTTAATGAAAAATAATCCGGCAAAAGTGTAATGCTGGCTGCTTTCTTGAAACATACTGATGAGAACAAATAATTCTAGTAACGAATTTGATACAACCAAAAAATAAACACATCAGTAAAATGAATACATCAGTAAAGTTTAAAGATTATAATGTCATCCAAAAAGTAGGATACATCTTGATAGTTATTGCAGGCGCAATGACCTTGGTGAATTTTTTCAATGTTTTTAAAGCAAGCCATTTTGTCGAAGAAGAGCTTCCAAACTATATTTTTCTATTAGGAGGTTTTCTGGTGCTTTTACCTTTTATAATTAGACGGATAAAAGGAAAGGGTACGCTTTATAAGGCAACTATTCTTCTTTTAACAGTATGCACAAGCTTTGGCGCCATAGCACAGGACTATTCCAAACAAATTGAGGCTTTTGAACAAAGCTTTTCTGAAAAGTCCGTATCGCCATTGAAAGAATATGTAAGTCCTACTTTAAAATTTGATCCCGTACCAGCGGCTAATACGCTTGCTGTTTTAAATAACATAGTCAATAACCTTCCCTTTAAATCTCTTAAAATAATTGATGTTGAAGCTGGCAAGGCTAAAATCTATTACAATTTTGATGTAATGGGTGAGCGAGAGTCATACATTCATTTTGACGGATCAGGTCAAATAGTAAGAATCGAATTAATAGAGAACCTTGTCAAGCAGGAAATGGAACAGGCAAGAAAGATGAGAGAAAGTATTCAGCAACCAAATCCAGGCGAGATGGCGGCTAAATATCCGTCTAAAAAAGTTGTATTTGAATCCAGTGACGGTCTTCAAGTGACAGGCAACCTCTTTGAAATAGACAAGTCTGCGTCAGTGATTTTACTCTGTCATCAAGCAGGTTATAATAAGTACGAATATGCCGACATAGCACCAAAACTTAATGCCATGGGTTATAACTGCCTTGCTATTGATCAACGGTCTGGAGGGACATTTGCCGAAAAGTCAAATGAAACATTTGAAAGAGCAAAGGAGCAGCAGTTGCTAACGGATTACATTGAAGCCGAAAAGGATATCGATACGGCTATTGACTTCTTGTACAATAAGTATGGAATGAAAGTCATTGTATGGGGCAGTTCCTATTCTTCAAGTCTTGCGCTGCATATAGCCTCAGAAAATAAAAAAGTGGCTGCCACAATAGCATTTAGCCCTGGTGACTACTTTGGTGATAGTAAAGTGGGTTTAAAAGAGGTGTTGCCAAAATTAGATAAACCATTTTTCATCACCTCCTCAAAGGAGGAATCTGCAATGCTTCAGGGGCTCATGAAAGATGTTGAGCTATCAAACAAAAGGATTCATTTTGTGCCGGAAAGCGATGGCTTTCATGGATCAAGAGCTCTTTGGAATGGTCAGAAAGGTGCAGATGAATATTGGAATGCTATTGAGACGTTTCTAAGTAGTATCAAGTAGAAATAGATAGGGGATGTCTAAAGGCCTATAGAATTTTTAAGATAGCAGGAATGGTACTGATGCTCATTGGAGGTTTGATGGTTTTTCCTCCAGATGAGTCCAGGCTCCACTTTGATTCAAACGACTGTCTTAAATCCTTGTTTTAATGTCGTAAAATATTCAATATCAAGATTTAAAGCTAGTATTTAAGGTCTCATTGTTAGTGGTTTGTAATGGTTTGATAAGTTACTTTCCGATACAGCAATGGCAATTTATTTCTAGTCAATAAGTTAGCTGTAAAGGCGTACAAATGGGGTACAAGATTGGTCTTGTTTTTAACTATTTTTCTTTGTTTTTACTTGTTTTAGGCTGATTTCAGGCCAAAATTGGAACAATAAGTAAAGTTGGACAATAAGTAATTTTTGACGCTCAATTTTAACCTCAAACTGAAGCCAATTTGCGTTTCGATTTATCAGAAATCTTAGCTTTTTCGATGGCCTTTTTGTTCTTGATTCGAATTCTATCAATCTCGTAGCTGACTTGGTATTTCATCCAAAATTCTGCTTTGATGCCAAGGGCATCTTCCAGCCTAACCGCCAACTCAGGAGTAAGGTTGCGCTTGCCATTGATGATCTCAGACATTACGTTCTTAGCAATGCCTAACTCCTTGGCGAGCTCCACTTGTTTCATTTCCCTTGCTTCCAGCTCATCCCTTAGAAGTTCTCCTGGATGCATGGCTGATCCGGGAACCAGATCATTTGCTAATTTTCTTTTGTTACTCATAATGCTTCGATATTTCAACAATTTCAATTTCTATCAATTCGTCTTCAACTTCTATAAGGATCAACCTGAATTGTTTATTCAACCTTATGGAGTATTGACCTTTCCTATCGCCAGACAAAGCCTCGAAATTCAATGACCTGATTGGATAGAGATCTTTCAGATTATCAATTATGGTGAGAATTCTAACCTTCGCCTGGTACTGTTTAATTACTTGCTTTGAGAACTTTTGCTTTCCCCTTATTTCGTTTAGTGGGGTGCTGTATAACCGCTCAAGTTCTCTTGTCTTAAAAGCTACTTTCATGAACAACGCTAATTTAGTCAAATAAGTTTACTAAAAAAGTAAACTTTATCTATTAATTCCGAAATATTAAGAATACGAAGATAGGAGTGACTTTCAAGTTATAATAGTATCAAACTGATACTTATAATGCATTATTAAAACGTAGTGCGACCAATCTGTTCGTTACGCGAATATGGTTATTCCAGAAATCGAATATTGCTAACGAAATCAAAATGAGTTAGCACATGGAAAACCCTTTTAATGAGATTAGCGAACGATTAGAAAGAATTGAAAATCTTCTAACAGATCATCACCAAATGAAAGTTGAACCTCCGGACAATGAGGAGGAGAGGCTTCTGAACGTGAAGGAAGCGGCTAGCTTCCTGGGTGAATCGGTGGCCACACTCTATGGCCGAACATGTAGGAATCAAATTCCCTTTTACAAACGAGGTAAGAAACTGTACTTCAAAAAGCCTGAGCTCCTGGCTTGGGTTGAGAAAGGCAGGAACAAAACCATTGATGAGATCCAGAAGAGTGCCAGGTAAATCCTGATGCTATTTACCTCTTTTCAATCTCTGGGTCAGGTAAAATTTGATTGCTTTTAATAGTGAATCTATGAGCATAGGTTCTATTGATACCATTTGACGGTTCAATGTTAAGGAAATGTTACCATTCACCTTAATTCAATAGTGATCAATTGACTTTAGTTGAGTTTGGTGATTACCTGCCTTGAGCGAGTTGAAAAGCCTCTTTTTTCTCTTTAAGATCACAATTCGAAACCAAAAGAATAGCTAAACAAAATGAACGAACACAATCAAAAGATATGGCCGATGACCCTACACCAGTTGGCCAGCTCCTACAATGTAAGTAAGAAGGTGATGAGTAACTGGATCAAGCCTTTTGAAGACCAGGTAGGAGAGCGAATCGGTAGGCTCTACACACCTAAACAAGTGGAAACCATTTTTGAGGTCTTAGGGCCTCCTCCCAATATGGATTAAGATGGATAGGCTTGAGAATACAAACGAGCGATTTGAAAGAGCAGTAAAGAAGCTGCAATCCAATCTTCAATACCTGGCGGATAACGACAAAGTGAGTGATCGATTTCTATCTACTCAGAACCAGATCATCAAAGCACTTATTGACTATCAACATGAAGTGACCGAAACCATCAGCCGGATGGAATGGCTAAATGTGGAGGCATCCTTGAAGGGCTCTCAAGAGTACTGTGAGCTCTTGGACATCAAAGAAGCATTTGAGGCACTCTGCATCATTCACGGTATTATGGACTTTAGAAGTTGGATGGTGAGAGGCAAGGGATATCTGGTTACTGAAGCAGTAGCCCACTACAAACAGAACCAAGTGCAACTTCCTTATAAGCTTATGAAAATGATCTGGAGAATGTCCGAACGTGACAGATCTGTTTTATGGGAGATTTTTAGAAAGTATGGACCAAAAGACGATGAAATGGAACACTATCAAATTATAAAATCAAATCCTGTGTATGCTGGAGCATGAGGAGATTCAAAAGAACGACAAGCCTTCGAAGAAGCACAACATCCTTGAGGTTAAGGATTACCTCGATCTGCAATACGAGTTCCGGAGGAATGTACTGACGATGGAGCTCGAGTATCGCGCATTGGATGAGGGTCAATTCAAAGTACTGGATGAAGCGATGATCAATTCGCTCTGGATTGATCTTCAGATAGATGGGTTCAAGGTTTCTGATTCTATGCTCATCAAGATACTCAACTCGAAGTTGGTTGGATCTCATCATCCACTCCAGGCATACTTCAAGAACTTACCTCCTCATGATGGCAAAGATCATATTCAAGAGCTCGCTGATTCTGTGATCATCAGTGATGAAGGCGTGGAGGATATCAAAGTGAGCGACCTTTGGAAACCTTATTTGGAAAAGTGGCTAGTAGGTAGTGTGGCCACAGCGATCAATCGGGGTACCAATCATCTGTGTTTGATTCTTGCCGGTGGCCAGGGGATAGGTAAGACTACCTGGCTCAATAAACTCTGTCCGAAAGGGATGGAAGAGTTTCTAGTGTGCTCGCACATCAATCCAGCGTTGACCGATACAACCACGGCCAATTATTTGGCGGAGAAATGGTTTGTGAATATTGACGATCAGCTGGAGACCATATTTGGTAAGGACTTCAATGCAATGAAGGCCATTATAACAGCAGGTAATGTCACTAACCGTAAGACCTGGCACAGGTTCTCGCGAAAACGCCCGAGGGTATGCAGCTTCATGGGTAGTGTAAACAACACTCAATTCCTGACTGATACAGAGAACAGGCGTTACCTGGTGTTCCAGGTGAAAGATATTGTGTTGGATGCTAAAGTGGATGTAAATAGGGTATGGAGCCAGGCATTACATCTACTAAATCAGAAGTATCCCTATTGGTTTAATCGTGAGGAAATGGATGTACTCAATAAAGTGAATAATTTGTACAGGCAAACGACTCCTGAGGAGGAGTGGCTGGTGCGATTGTTCGAGCCTTGCGAGCCGACCGATCAACGCGCTAATTACATGATGCCATCAGAGATTCTCACTCAGTTGAATGCCTTCTCTGGGATGAAGCTTTCTATTAAGAAGCTGGCTATGGCCATGGAGCGGATGGGATTCGGTAAGAAGATTTCAAAGCGAATCAATGGGCAGCCCAGGAATGTGTACCCGGTAATCAGGCGATCAGATATGGATGAACAGAAGCTGCAGAATGAGATACGCGATTCACTGGAGAAACCTCCATTCTAGTGGCCTGTATTTGGTTGTAGCAACTACATTTTACAAGTATTGAATACCTCATCATTTTGGTGGGGTATTTCTATTTTATTGCTATCCAGTGAGTTAGGATTTAGGTTTAGTTACTGCCTTTATTTTCATTTTTAAGTAACTACATGACTACAATCAAATAAGAGATTGAATATCAAAGGGATAGTTCAATTTCTTGTGTAGTCAGGTTGTAGTTGTTGTATTCGGTGTAGTTGGTAGTTGCTAAGAATGCTGCCATAATACTTTATGTATGCTTTACCCCAGCCTATGCTATGCTTTGGCTGGCAAGTATCCCCGGACTCTTTAGGCTTACTCACCTTTATTGATACTTATTGCACCTTAGTGTTCCCTGACCTATTCATAGTGGGAAGGTTGGTCAGGCCATCATTTCATATTGGTATGAAACAAAACTATTTGAAATATGGCAAGACAAAAGGGAATTGTAAAACTGGAAGGGACCATCGGGGATGTTTCCTTCTACAAAACCTCTGATGGCTTCCTGGCAAGGGAGAAAGGAGGTATCGACAAGGAGCGGATCAAGAATGATCCTGCGTTTCAGAGAACCCGTGAAAACGGGAGTGAATTTGGTGCTGCCGGCAGAGCTGGTCGAGTGCTGAGAACAGCCTTTAGGCTGTTGCTTCAGAATGCGGCTGATAAGAAGGTAACCAGCAGGTTGACTTCTCAGATGCTGAAAGTAGTGCAGTCAGATCCTACCAATGATCGAGGACAGAGAAGAGTGAGCGAAGGTAACATTGGGTTACTGGAGGGATTTGACTTCAACAAAGATGGTAAGTTGAGCGCTACACTGTTTGCGCAGTATCAAGCTAGTGTTGATCGTGCAGCTGGTGAGTTGAGTGTTTCTATCCCGGAGTTTATTCCTGCCAACAGTATTGTTGGGCCACAGGGGGCAACTCACTTCAAGATCGTTTCTGCAGGAGCAGAGATTGATTTTGATTCGGAGACATTCAACATCAATGCGACCAAGACCAATGACATACCATTGGATAACGAGCTTCAGCCACAGATCGATCTAGTGAATGCTGTAACAGCTGCAACTGATCAGGATTTGTTCCTGGTGCTTGGTTTGGAGTTCGTTCAGGAGGTGAATGGTGAAATGTACCCATTGAAAAATGGATCATATAACCCATTAGCCCTGATAGTTTCTGACCGAGCGTAGGGGATGGAGTTATCATTAGTGAGAAGGTATTTTCCGGAAGGGACTAACGGGAACCTGTGGAATGGCGATCACCTGGTGTGTCATACCATTGAGTTGCCATGGAAAGACAATGAGCGGAATGTCTCATGTATTCCTGAAGGAAGATACCTTATCCAAACCAGACATACAGAAGAAAGAGGCCTGCACTACATGCTGGCCCAAGTACCGAATAGATCCTTCATCTTATTTCATCCTGCAAACAATGCTTTGAAAGAATTGAAAGGGTGCATTGCACCCGTAAGCCGATTGACCGGCCCTGGTAAGGGACTGGAGTCAAGAAGAGCTAATGAGAATTTCAAGTTTGTGCTACGCACAGCGATGGAGAAAGGAGAGGAGGTCTATTTAACCATTAAAAGTATCGAGCATGCAAACCATCAAGTTTGAATTAATCGCCAGTGGCGTACTCTCCATCTTAGTTGGAATCGTTGCTTATTTCCTTAAGCAATTGATCAGTGACTTTAAGAAAGTGAAAGAGGATGTTACAGAGGTGAGGAATACAACCGAGATCATCAAGACTGAATTTAAGGGAATGAATGATCTCGTGCATCAGCGGATTGACTTTCTGGATAGGAGAGTCGATCGATTAGAACATGAAACCTTTAAATTTTATGAGAAGAAACAATCTTAATATCGTGGAGCGTGCGAAAGCACCTACTCCAAAGTTTTTCCGGATAGCCCGAAATGTGGGTTTGATTCTGGCCGCAGCTGGAGGAACACTTCTGGCTTCACCGGTGGCAGTTCCGGCAATAGTTGTGAAAGTGGCAGGATATCTCACAGTAGCAGGTGGAATTCTATCTGCAGTTAGCCAGGCTACTGTAGATGAGAAGGAACTTAACCTTAATCAGGTTGTCAAGAAGAAGTGAGATTAACCATGGTTAACCTTCATTAATGAGCCCTCAGAAAAGTGAGGGCTCTTTTTTTGCAAAAGCTTTCTTGTGATATTCTTGGCACCAGCCAAACATGCTTACATACATATCCCGTTTGGTTCCCGGTTCCAATTTCAATGCCTGATCTACTATGAACTTCATGCAATCTTCGAATTCTGTCCGGTTCATTTTACGCATGACTCTTCTGATAATTGCCGGATTAAGGTGATTAAAAAATGCTTCCATTTGCTACTCGGTTTAACTGTGAGAAAAAAACATGAGTAGCTTTCCAAAAGAAAAAAGAGAAAAAAAGAAAGCTTCATTCAAAAGTGGCGTGGGTAAAATGCAAGGCTTTGGTAGTGGGCTGGTTGTGCCGGCATTGCCATTTTAAATGGTGCGAAAGGTGGAGGGTAGCCACTTACTTTTGGTGGATTTTTTGATCCCGATTAAAAATTGAGGATAAAGGGTTTGTCATTAAAAGCACAAACAGCTTGGTAGGCCTTTCTAGCAATATTTTCAGGGATTTTGGTTCTTGCGTTTGGTCTAATGCAGTAAACGGAATTAGTTGTTTTAATAAGTTGAAGACCTCCGGATTCGGTATGTGTATAGTGTGTATTAACAAAGAAAACACCTAAAATACGTGGGAAGTTGGGTAAGGACGGGTTGAAAGCATTCATTAATATGTGTTCTGATTGTTGCAACTTGGCCTGATATTGCTTGAGGAATATCTCTGATTCGAGGGGATGTTCTGGCTCTTTATAATTAAGAAAATCCTCTACGCCAACGCCAAGGATACCATATTTATTTCCGTTTAAAAGACGTGTTTGAAAATCCCTCAAGATAGATTCAATTTTTTTATATGTTATAGAGTCAGGGTGTTTACATTGAATTAATATATCACCATATTCAATATCATCCCCTTGTGTAGTTTGAGGTAGATTAACATCTACATTTGAGTAGACTAATTGGGAAGCACTAAACAACTCAAGTTCAAAATCTTTTAGAAAATGTTCCATGTTTTGACTGACTGTTCCATGCTCTGTATCACCTTTAGCCATAGCCTTAAATTGAATTCCAAATTCTTTTTCATAAATCCAGAGACGTCTTAAGCTATCAGAAATGCTGTAGCTATTAACCAAAGGTTTAAGGTCATTAATGGTGATTTGGTCAGTGGGAGATAGCGATAAATAATGATCAACTCCTTCGATAACTTTAGCAATGCCGGAACCTGGAATAAGTTTTACTTTTTTCAAGTTTACCATGTACTTAATAAAATCAATGTCTGCTTTAACCAGCACATCATTGTAAGCAGTAACTTCTTGTTTTCTCATAATATGAAATATGATAGTCAATAATTATGAGCAATTGATACATCGTAACTTTTCAAGTTCTAAGAAATAACAAAAAGCATAGTAAGGATAAAATGAAGATTATGACTGAAATTTTGAACGAAATGGGGTCATCTGATTCGGCATCTGCTGATTTTGGATCCCTTGGGAAGAATAATGAATAGAAATCTTCAAACAATTGTCTCACAGTTATTTAAATTATCTAAAACGGAAGTGTAAACCAAATCAGGGTTGGGAAAAGGTAAAACAGCCTTGAGCTAGCGTTGGGAGAGTGGCGGTATAACAGTGCAAAAACATCCCCCTGTCACCGCACATAAAATCAGCGCACCCCCTTCAAAGAGGGAATTACTCCGCCACTGCGCAGCGAGCCGTTCGCGAGTGCGAAGGAAGCCTATCCAGAAGAAGGCCGAGGTACGAGGACGACTGGGAGTGGGAACAGGCCTGTAGTGTTGGGTTGTGGGGTGGACAGGCCGTGGTGACTGAAACTGACTGAGCCCGCAGGCGAGCAAAAACACAGGTAGCGGCTGGCCTGGCATGTGGCCGGGTGTTGGGTTAAGCAGTAGTTGATTTGCGGTTTTGTGTTGGAAGGAGTGGAGGCTACCGGAAATGGCTACTGCGGTGCGATGACAAAGAGGTCTCATGCAAGGACAGGGATAGCTACCGTGAGGAAGAAGGCAGCCAAAGCAGGTAGCATGACAGGCTGGCGATAGCCACTTTAAGTGAAACCATGTGCTGAGGCACGAATGCTTATGGTGAGGCCTGGCGTGATAACTGCTGGCAACTGATGACGAACACCGCTTTACCTGCTTCACATAATGTGTATATCAATTGTAAACGTACAATAGAGATCGAAAATTTTTGAAAACAGCTTCTAAAATACTCTCATTTGACAAATTTAAGATTTCGGATATTTGTGAAATTGTATTTTCCATATTTAGAGGAGTATTGATCTTTGACTCATTCTGAATAAATGGCCCATCTGATTCAGTTAGCAATCTTGATGATGGAATATTTTTAAGTATTTCTAATCCTTTTTTTGATCTGCACATAGCGGAGTTTACTGAAAAGTAGAACCCATATTTTAAGCCCAACTCAAGGTTCTTAATATTTCCAGAGTACCAGTGAAGTATCACTTTGCCAGGAAACTTATCACCGATAATATCAATCACCTCCTTTTCACTTCCCCTTGAATGCACTGTTAGAATCTTATTTTTCTCTATTGAGCAGAAATTAACAATGCTTTTAAAGACTTTTAATTGAGCACGTTTTGATGAAGGGCTACATCGTTTTATGTTATCCAGGCCTATTTCACCAATGTATTTAGTTGTATTCAATAATTCTTTGAATAGTAATAACTCTTTTTGCCTTTCCTCAGCTAATTCAGGATGAAGTCCAAGAGCAGGTCTAATATACTTTTTGTCTGAACATATCTCCTGCGTGAAATGATAAACAGAGGGAGTATTAGTTACAGCGATTGAATAAATCCTCAATTTTTCAATCTGTGACACCAAGTTTTCAGGATCAGGAAATAGATCTAAATGAAAATGAGTATCAATGAGGTTCATTTTATAAGATTTGCAACTTCCTCCATACCTTTTTCATATACGCGGACATATTTCTGTAAGTCTTCATTTTTATTGGGGATTGGACCAGACCTTAACACGTGAAGAGATAAATTAGGCTTGTTTTTCTTGAGTCTGGCAATACCCATTTTGAAGGCTCTCAAATCTCTGCCAATATCATCTTTATAGGGTAATTGATTTTCATTAATTGAATAAACATAGTGATTCTCGTTATCCAAATTAACTGACTTCAATGCAGCTCTTCTTATTAAACACGGGGTGCAATAACCACAATTTCTTTGATCTGGACTAGATCTTTTAACATTAACATTTTTTGAGTTTGGGTGAGCGCATGAAACGGTCTCATTGAAATGATTGCGAATAAATGTGGAATTTGAATCTTCAATCATTTCACCTTTAGTTCGGAATTGATAAGGATTGATGATTTTGTTCTTTATACCTAGGATATTTAACACAGATTCTAGTAGGTTCAAAAAATAGGGGTGAGTTGTTCGAGTACTTGAACTACCAATTCTTGAATAGGTTAATGGAATATTTAGTGAGATGAGCCCGTTTTCGGGTATGTATAAAGGTATAGTTTTGCCAAAAGAATTTGCAACAGTAATTCCAAGACCAATAAACAATATCGATCTTGCCCTTGAACTTGCTTCCTTCCCATATTTATTATTTTGCTGTATTGGTTGTGCATTGAATAGGAATTGCTTTATTTCCCTGTTCTTGAATTCTGATTTTAGTAATTCGATAAGTTTTGATTGAGATTGGTTTTCAAAACCCTGAGATTTGTGGTGACCTACTACTGCAATATCTTCTCCAGAAGATAACAAATCTGTAACTCCAATAAAGGAATCTAGACCACCAGAAAGTAATGATACCTTTGTAATTGCCTTTTCCTTAGTACTCTTTTTTATTTCTTCATAGCTTGATTTTCTTGACCTAAAAAATAGTTCCCAATGATCTCCGGTGAGAAAATTAAGTGCGGTTTGAAAGTCTTCTTTGGTTTTTTCCCACTTACGCAACCCGACAACTGGAAGATGTAACTTGAAATATCTACTCCAATTTCTATACCCATACCTGTCTCTTGAAACTAATTGGTCTGCAGTGTACACAGAAATCGCTGCGTTCAAGAAATCCATAACTTCATCAGATGGGTTTAGCTTTTGCTTTTTGATAATCCATAAAATGTTTTCCTGGAGGCTTTTCTTTGATTCTGAGCCATCTTCATATGAAACATATATGCATTTAGAAGTTTTATCCTCAACAGGTTTATAATTATCGTCTGCATCAGATTTATAGATAACATTAAATATTTTCATGATTCTAATGTTTTGTAAGCTTCCTGGAATATATTTTCAATTAAGTCTTTTCCTTCGCCTTTGGTGAAATCCATGTTGAGTAAATTTCTGTCTTCAAAATCATATTCAACACTAGATATTATATGCTCTTTCATGTCTGACTCTTTCTTCAAGGCTTCTCCAGGAGTTAAGCTATTTTTTTCGATGCATAGACTAAGTTCTTGTAGCCATCTCTCATATATATAGGCCTTTATACTATCTAACAAAGCATCTCCAATATCACTTTCGTTTAATGAGTCAAGCTTTTGAATATTATTATCATCAAGATCATATTTATCATAGAGTTTATCAAGTGTATCGATTATTGCCTGCCGTGCATCAGCTTCTTCGTTTGTTGATCCAATTGGAGCTATAGCATCAGCTATGCTAGCAAAGATGACATTAGCACTCTTTCCTATTAAATCTTGCAGTCCTAGATCAGTAAGTGTCTTTTCAATTCCACCTCTTGCAACATTACCTAAAAAACCTCCAAATGAGGATACAGCCCTCTTACCGCTCGAAGACGATAGTGAAGCTTTTTTTGCTCCTCCGAGTGATTTTACATATGATCTTGAGGCGTTTTTCACAGTATACCCCGGTTGATCATTGGAAAATCTAGATAAAGATCTTTTTGCACCTGAATAGTCTCCAGAAACAGCATTCTCTGTAGGGTCATTACTAGATTCTTGATCATCTTGATCATTATCATTATTTGAATTGTCTGGGCTAGTAGCCCATGGCGGAAGGAGTGGGGATTTTCCTTTTGGCCCCCCGAATGAACTTGAAGTTCCCATATTAGTTCTTTGGTTTTATTCTACTAGTGGCAATCTTTGCTAAATCTTTATTTGATGTGTTATTGGACCACTCTCTAATGATGTCAGTGCCATCTTGAGTGTACTCTGTTCCCTTTATTACTTTCAGTAATTCTGTAACAGCTAGCGAAGGGATAGATTCATGAGGAATACTTTTAAGAAAAGTAAGTAACTGCGATAATTGCTCTACTCTTTCTTTTACCCATGAAAAAAGTAATTTATAATTTGAATTTGATTCATTACCACCTATTTCCTGCAATAGTTTATTTTTCAACTCGTCAAAAATTGCAGCAGAATCTGCAGCACTAAGTGATGATGAGTCAGCTAATGCTTTCTTTACAAAGGCTTCACTACCACTAGTGAGATCATGAAAAATACTTAGAGCTTGTGAACTCATTTGTTGTTTAATACCCGAAGTTGAGTTTAGCCTATCCCTAGAAAAATAGAAATATGGACCTAAATCTTGTGCTGATAACCCAGGTTCTGTTTTGGCCCAATCTTGAATCCAATCATCTTTTAACCAGATTTCAACCTCAGCATTTGTGAGTGTAGCATCAGATTTTAATTCCTTATTAGATTCCTTCTCTAGGCTTTGCTCAAGTAATTTGATTTCTTTTGGTTTACCTTTTTGTTCTGCTTGAAATTGGTGAAGTTTTATGAAAGTTTCTTTCTTGAAATATTCTAGCAACATTAGCTTGGCAAGAATTCTAATTTCTAGATTCACATTTTTTGATTTTGCCATTCCAATTCTCATCATTAACATATTCATGAACCTCTTAGACTGACGTGGATTACCATCTAATCCAACTGTTAAAATTGGAGTTATTTGCCTAGTGAGTAGTAAAGACTTTTGAAGTTCATCTGGGATACTATCAATAATTTCATTGGCTGAATCGTGATCAAATTTTTTACCCTCAACCACTGAATTATCAGATTTATATTTCAACACTTCCTCCCGAGTCTTATCGAAATGATTATTTTCTAAATACAATTGAGAGAAAAGCAGGTTTATATATGTTTCTAACTCTGCTTGGTTTAACCTTGGTAGTCGTATAGGAAACTGAATTAATTTTTCAAGGTATGCGCTAGCAACTTCTAAACCTCGTCCAGGTACCTCAGGGAATTTTCTTCTTACAGCATACTCGATTATTTTCTCATCTGCACATATCACAAATGCAGAATTAGGTACATATAAGAACAGTTTTATAGCCTCTAATGTATCAATAACCGTATCTGTATTGCAGCGATCTAAGTCATCTATGAAAATGACCAATTTATCAATTTTTAAATCTTCCAAGAGTGATGCGAAATCTTGATGAAATTTCCTAATGCTCATTCTAAGAGTCTTTTCATCATCTTCACCGTCACCTTTTTCCTTTAGGTATTCCTCGGGATTAATTTTATGGGCAGCAGAAATTACATCACCAACACCACTTATAGCAAGGCCAGCTGGTCCTGCAGTCGCGAAACTCACTCCGTGCTTAATCAGACTTTTTGCTACCTTCATATAATCCACTTGCTTCAGCATCTTTTTAAGCCTCTCTTTAGCCTTCCCCGTAATTGTTTTCTTTTCTCCAATTTCTTCTAGAATGGTGCCCATTAAAACCGACTTGGCATCTTCATATCCCTCGAATAACCAGCCATTGAATTTGATTGTCAGAATTTTTTCATCTTTATTCAAGGATTGTTCAACCATTCTCATTAGGCTAGATTTACCACTACCCCAATCTCCATAGATTCCAATGGTACAAGGAAGAAGAGAAGTATTGTAGATAATATTCGTTGTTGCTGAAACTAAATACTTATAGTCCAATAGGTCAATAATCGTATCATTGTCACTCCACATATTATGTTTCTTATTATTCGCTTTTCATTACTTTGTAAATCTGTATCAATCTTTATGGTGCATTGCCCATCCTTCTTCCTTTACGATTGCAGCAACTTCAACCACAACATGAACTCCATCTTTATAGTCAGGATTTTTGAGGCCGAGATAAAGGGGCACATTATGACAACACTCAACTTCGACAATCCCTGATTTTAGGTTTTCTCTTGTGCCTTCCGGATATTGCCTGAATTGTTGCTTGCTTAGAAAAGGAGTGTAGTTATCATGATCGATTAAATAGACATCACAATAGTCCGAACCAGGGGGTTGGTTTAACATATTAATTCCTAATTGGAGAATACCAGACTGATCTAACAAAGATGATAGTTCACCAGCCAGATCCAGTGCTTTATTCACATTATCAACCTCACTCTCATTTCTTGAAGCTGAAAATTCGTAATACCACTTTACAGTGTTATCAGGAAGATTGATAGGAATTGTTGTTCTAGATTTTCCACCTTTAAACGTGGCATGGCTTCCACTGTTTAAATAGAATTTTTGAGCCTTTTGAACAACTTCAACTTTGTATGTTTCTTGCCAGCTAACAGTGGTATTAAAGTCTTTCGATTCTTCAGATCCAGGTATTCTCTCAATTTGGAATCTAGCATCTCTATCGAAGGCATGATTGGATGCAAAGGAGAATACATAAATTCCTCTTTCTCTTACTTTGATTTTTACATCTGTTAAATCTCTAAATGAGTCATTTGAATAAATCGTGTTTCGATCTGGGTAAGTAAATACTTCAATTACATTGGTTCCTTTTGCATTTGTCATATCAATATTGAGGACAATTTCGTCCCCATTTTCGAAAGCATATAAATAAGTGGGATACTCAAAATTCTCTTGAGCCGCAGCTGTCACAATTCCTGGAATATTGAAGTCGAGTTGAGCTATTAGAATCTTATCAGTTGAATTTGTGGTTGCCGCCTTATTTTCAAACTCATACTTTAATACTTGTTGCTTACCCTCTTCAATTTCAAGAATGTCATTCTTTTCACTATTGTCTGATGTAGAAATGACCTGTAAATAATGCTGACCTAATGCAATCTCAAACTTCTGAGGCTTATTCGGATTAATAACACCTAGTTCTTCGCCATCTACCAGAACTTTAGCTTCAGTATTGGCAATAACTAAGATTGTTCCCTTAACAGTTTGTGAGTAAATACTTAATGTGGTAATAAAGACAAGAATGGTTGTCAAAACAGATGATCTGGCAATAAACATAGAATCAAATTCGGTGATTGATATTTGTTAAAGATACCTGTTTGTTTGTCTTTATTTATGTCATTTTGATGAAAAATTAGAAATTTTTCATAGTGTTAAATTTTTATTCTACTCTATTTAAATTCTTCTCTAGCTCATCGATGATTCCTTGTTCCGGGTAGTAGTATACTCCGCCTAATCGGGTGAAGGGGATCTTGCGGGATTGGCGGAGGTTTTGGAGGGTGGAAGGGGAGATGCTGAGCATTTCCTGTACTTCTTCTGACTTGAGCCATCTCTTGCTTTTGTGGCCATTGTCCAAAAGGTAGGATAACGTGTCAAATACCTCTTTTTTAAATTCCTCAAGGTCTTTCCTGGTTATGAGTTCTACCTGCATTAGGTTCCAATAGTAGCGATTAGGTTTTAATGAGGATCAAAATTGCTCATTTAGACCTTATTAAGGCAGATACAGGGGTTGTATAACCCTAAAACAACCCGTTGGTTCTGAAAGTCTTAGAATACTAAAATTTCCAAAAATATTTTAAGGTGTCGTTACGGTGTAGACAAAATACCACGATTTCTTGAAAACGTTTTCAATCATCTCTAACAAGTGTTTGGGATGTCTAAATTGGAATAACCCAAAAATTAACTTACATATTGAAATTCCATCTTTAATTAGTTTAAAGAGCGATTTGATAGTTATAAGTGTAACGGTTATGTAACCCTATGTTTGTATTAAATTTTTGAATTAATCAAATCTTAGATGCAACTACTCTCATGCCTACAGGAAGAATTTCACCTTTGTTTATTAATTCTGTTTCGATTGCAAGAATTTGTTCTGGATGTATATTACTAGAACTAAGAGATCTGAATAGGTAGGGACACCTTTCAAAGTGAACTATTTTGAACTTCCTTCTTAGTGCCAGGTACATTTGAAGGCCGGTGTTAAGGGGAGGAGTACATACGTGTTCTTGTTCCCAGGTGCTTACAACGTCATTAGGTTTCTCATCCATGAATTCATAGTACCATTTTAGAGTAGGTTCATTTACATGTGTGAAATCAAATTCTTCCAAAATCAATAAGCCATTCTTTCCCATAAGGCTAGAGGCCTTTTCTACAGCGGTTTCGAGCTGATAAATGTGATGAAGTGAACGAGAGAAGATTATTACGTCATATTTTTCACAGGTTTTAAACTTAAGGAAGTCCAAATTAAAAACAGCAATACCTTTACCTTTTAGCCTTGCTTTTTTAGCTAGTTCAGGGTTTATTTCAATAGCACTCACATCTGCACCACGATTAGTTAGTTCCAGGCTCAGCTGACCATTACCACAGCCCACATCTAATATTGAAGCTGAATTGAGTTTACAATGGTCAGCAATAAAAGAAGCCGAATTGTGTATTTCTAGCTGAGTCATTTATTTTTTGTTGATGTAGTTAAGCATTTCAATAAGACGCTTTTTCACAGATTCCCTCGTACCGTTATCAACATTATAGTATTTTGCTTTTAAGCTTTTTAATGATATTTCCTGAGCGTTGGCAGTCGTGAAGTTAAGAGCAGCTACTTTGAGCATTTCTGTTTGATTTTTGTTTTGAAAATACTGTAGGTCGTACATTATTCTGCAGAAGTAGGCGAGCTGTGCGACAGACATATCGGTCTCAACTTTACCGATGTGTTCATGTAAGGATGCTGATACTCCAGATTTCTGAGATCCTGAAATATCTACATTGATGTTGAGGTTGATATCGAGTTCTTGCTTTTTGATTTGTTTTGATTTATGATCAGTGAAAATGGTATGATGAATGGTTATTTCAATACGCTGATGTCAGTAATCATTGATAAATCCAAATTCTTTCTATGAGTCCTCCTTTAAACTCAAATATCTCTAACTGATTTGTTTGTATATGAGTATTAGAACCGACTGGCTTTGAGTTAGTCATTACAGAAATTCTATATCCTATGGATATAAAATCGACAATTTCTACCTGTCTTTTTCTCATTGCCCTGTCAACATTCATTATATGAGAAATAAAATCTTCTTTATTATTAGCAATTAAATTAATAGTATCTGTCTGTATACTGAACAGTTCGATTTCTTCAGAAATTAATTCGTTAATTAAATCGTAATCACTGTTATTTAAAGCGGCAAAATAGGTGTTCACTTTACCAACAGGTTCTATTTCTTGTGAGTGTAGTGTGCATCCTGAAAGGCACATTAATAGTGCAATGATTGATATAGTTGCTTTATAATTCATTATTTTAGTTTTAATCTTGTACAATATCATCTAATTGTCTTTAAAGCTTTCTCTTCTTCATGTCTTTGGATTGCTAGCTCAATTAATTTGGTTATTAAATCAGCGTATCTAATACCGCTTGCTTCCCAGAGTTTGGGAAACATGCTTGTTTTAGTAAATCCAGGAATTGTGTTTATCTCATTAACTAGAATTTCATTATTTGATTTAAGAAAAAAATCAACCCTTGCCATACCCTCACAACAAAGCGCTCCGAAAACTTTTAGGGCTGTAGACTTAATTTTTTTAGTTACGTCCTTATCAATTTTTGCCGGTATTTCAAGTATCGCTCCGGATTCATCAATATATTTTGCTTCATAGGAATAAAAGCTATAAGTCTCTTCATTGCTCTTTACTTCTCCTGGAATTGATGCAATCGGAGAATCATTACCTAGCACCGCACATTCTATTTCCCTTCCCTCTATGCACTCTTCTACAATAATTTTTCTATCGAACTCAAAAGCCTTTTTGATAGCTATAAAGAATTCACTTTCACTTGAAACTTTACTTATCCCAACCGATGAACCCAGATTTGCCGGTTTCACAAAAACAGGAAGGCCAAGTCTCTTTGTTACGTTTTTAAACTCAATCTTATTTTCATGATTTTTTGTAAATGACATGAAAACAGGAATGGGAATTCCGGCATCTCTCAGTACTCTTTTCATTACTTCTTTGTCTAATGCAAGAGATGAACCTAGAATAGTTGATCCAACAAATGGAATATTTGCAAGCTTTAATAAGCCCTGCACAGAACCATCCTCACCATAAGGCCCATGCAATACGGGAAACGCTACATCTATCTGATCAATAGACAAATTCTGACCACTTACCGATATTTGATTTTGACGTATTCCTGGTGTAATGGAAAGCTTATCATCATTCGGATTTAGTGCAATTAACTCAGGGTTTGATGAATCAATTAGATACTGTTGAGAGTCAGACAAATGCCATATACCTTTTTTGTCAATAGCAATTAAGAGTGGAACATAATTTTCATTGTCAATCGCTTCAATAATGTTTTTTGCAGATTGAAGTGAGACCTCATGCTCGGCAGATTTACCGCCAAATATTATTCCTATCCTTTTTTTCATTTATCCTTAATCACGGTAATGGGAAATAATACTCTCTAACTCTTTCTTTCTATGCTTTTTATTTTTCTTAAGCATGTATTCCCATAGTTCAGCGTAGTTAAAAATTCCTTTTCTCTTACCTTCGACTTTTACCTGTTCTTTTGCGAATCCTTTGCCCCAGAGATCTATCCATGTATCATATAGAAATAAAAAGAGAATGTAATGAGGAGTTGGAGCCGTCCCGGGTTTAACATCATCAGGTATTAAATCCCATGTCAGCACATGTCCTAGTTCATGTACCAGGGTTGCCTTCTTGGTATCGCGAGGATATGAAGCCCGCATTTCTAGTGTATCGTAATTTGCTCTACTTGGCCCGCCAATTACTTTAATCCAAACTGTATCTATATCAAATTGCAATCCTGAATTTAGTTCAAGCGCCTGAATAATCCTGCCTCCCTCTTTATTGCAAATGTCCATATATTCCATTGTTGATTTCCGAAATTCAGAGCTTTCAACAAATAGAAATTTGATCGATTGAGCTAACGATTCATGAGAATTGAAACACATAGCAAATAGTAGCAACTTAAATTTCCCTAACATCTTCATTGATTTTTCTTGATCCAGTCGATCAATTTTTGATCAAATAGTTTACTTTCTTCAAGCTGTGGGGTATGCCCACTTTTATCAAAATACTCAATAGTAAAATTTGATAATGTATCATACCTTCCGTTCCAAAGAATATGTGGAACAACATAATCACTTTTACCAAGGGCTAAAAAAATGGGAATTCCAGGATGTGTAGCGTCCACGGACATCCTGTAATTGCTTAATAATTTACCGTATAAATGAGCTGCCAAATCAAAATTTAGTGTCATGTTCTCATAATACCTTGTTGCATCAAATTTTGCATTATACCATCTTTTTGGAGCCTCTGCTATGTTAGATTTTACAATGAGTTCCAGTGGTTTTAATTCCGACATGATTCCCTTTAACTTGGATATATTCTCTTCATAAATCGCCTTCCTATCTTCAGGCGCAGAAGACCAAAAATCAATTGTCGTTTCTTCATATTCTTTTGTTCCCCAGGTACATGGAGTGCCTATCATAATTATGTGAGTAACCCGCTTTGGATACTTTTTGGCGTATTCATATGCTAATATCCCATGGATTGAGTGCCCTATGATTGCAAATTTTTCCAAGTCCATTACTTCTCTAAGAGTGTCAATATCCTCAAAAAGTGTGTTTAGCGTATATTCTTCTGTAGGTATTGGAGAATAGATTTTAGCTGTGTATCTGGTATTCACAAAATGTAACTTGAAATGCTTGCGAAGCTTCTGAGAGTAAAAAGCTTTGTTTGATGGTAATACCAGGCAGGGAATCCCTTCACCTTCAATTTCATAGCTAAGTATAGTACCATCAACGTTTACTGCCCCATTATTTTTTATCACGCTCTTATGATATTGTTTTTCAGAGTCTAAATTCTGACAACTAGCAATTATTATAAATAAAAAAAGTGGCAAGATTTTCATGATAAATATTTTTGTTCATGATGCTTTCCAAACGTTAAACGAAAAGTAAAAAGGCCTATAAGTATTAATGACAGATTTAAGCCAATTAAAAGCAACGGAAATCGAGGAGATGGGTCATCAGACATGTATTTAAATGCGAATTGCCCCCAATTATTTAATGAGCCATGAGCAAATGCCACCACCCAAATACTTTTTGATTTGATCCATAAAAAAGCTAGAAATACACCTGCCCCAAAATGTCCAAAAGGATTAAGCACTGCAATCCAATATGGACTGACTCCTTCGATAGTATGAATACCGCTTAATGCAAATGGAATGTGCCAAGCTGCCCATATAGCAGCACTAACTAAAATTGCCTTGTGGATTCCGAATTCTTGGATTAATCGAGGAAGTAACCATGATCGCCATCCAAGTTCTTCAAAAAGCGCAAGGATTGAAACTACCAGTAATCCAACTATGGCATTTAGTATAAGTCTAAAGTATAATTCGTTTGTGTTAATCGATCCCCAACCCACTTGCTCTGGGGTATTAAAAATTCCATTGGCATCAGATTTTAGCCAAGAAACCCAAGGAATCGAATAGTCAGCTTCCAGCCAAACAACTGGTAAACAAACAGCATGTATTACTAATGGGAAAATTACAATGCCAACAAGAAACCATTTTAAATTAAAATTCTTGAATCCAATGCTGAATTTTTCTCTGAAAATTAGTCTGATAATTCCCACAGTAATGGCAGGAATGATCATCAGGGAATACGAAATCAGATAATAGGGGCTTTCTTGACCTCCAGTTAGAAAGATTAGTAAGGAGATTCCAGTGCTAAAAAAGAATGTCACTACAAGAAATAGCTTTATTTCTTTACTTAGATTCATCTTTTAATCGTTTTAACTTTTCCCAAATAATGAGTTTTCTTTCCAATACAAAGTCTAAATACTGGAGTCCAGAATTCGTTGCTTTAAATAAACGCTTTCTTCTACCACCTCTCATTTTTGTTGGTGAGCTGTAATGAGATTCCAGTAATCCCTTTTTCTCTAATCTGCTAAGTGTCATATGCACACTACCCTCAGAAATTTTTCTTTCGAACAGCTTCGTAATACTCTTACCAATGAATCTTAAATAAGCATCATCACCACAATGAAGCGTAGTTAGTAATACTACCTCCTCAAGCTCACCAAGTGTAAAATCTTTGAACTTCAATTTTTTTATTCGGCCAGCTACGACACTATTCGGCCTTAATAGCATAACTCTTTTGAATTATTCGCCATTTGCCTTCATATTTTGCCAACAGAAAATAGTCGACATACGCTTTTCCATTCATGGTCAAGTCTATCCTCGCTGTGGCAACAGTGTTCTCAATATCAATATTTACAATCTTTCCAGTTCGACTAGATTTAACACCTTTCTTGAATGCTGAGATATACTTTTCTCCTGATCTAATCCATAAGCTTCCATCCGGATTAACCGTGTAAAGATTAAAGTCGGGATGAAAGGCTTCACGAAGTAAGTCTGGGTCGCCATTTGCAGTGCCGTTCAAATACTTATTAAGTGTTTCACGCACCTGAGAAATATCGCTTTTTTGATTGCTTGGTTGAGCTATGCTCAGTGTACTCACCAGTAAAAGTGTGATCCACATTTGTGTTTTAATTGATTGATTTGAATTCATGTCTTAATTTTTTGTTTCATCTGGATTTTTACCTAGAAAATGATCATTAACAATTGAGTAAATACCATCAAAGGCATCTCCAATACTTTGTCCTTCTCCCCAATTTGTTAGAATAACTACTCCTAAACCGTATTCCGGATAGAGTGTCAATGACGAGGCATATCCATCAATATCGCCTCCGTGATAGATGAGTTGGGTATTTTGCTTTTCTGAGTAAACAATAAAGCAACCAAGGCCATAACTCCATGTCTCATTAATTGAAAAGTATTGCTTTTGCTGAATCGTGTTTATCTCGCTATTATTTAGCATTCCAATCATAAGTTTATTTAGGTCATTTACTGTGCTAAATACATTACCTGCAGCTGCCAGTTTCCCCATTTCCCATGGCTCTGTTTTCAATGGCGGTTGCGTTTCCAAGTATGGAGTTGCCAGCTTTTTAGCAAACTCTTCTTTGAATACAAGGCTTGAATTTTTCATTTCATATTTTGAGAAAATTCGTGAGTCCATTAGAGCTGGAAGCGACTGACCGGTGTGGTTCTCCATAGCAGCTCCGAGTACTCCAAATCCAAAATTTGAATAGGAATATCTTGTGCCTATCAAGGTGTCAATTTCAACATTTGAAATTCCTTCCAGCATTTGTTCATATGTGTAGCCTTTGATTGGGTGTGGATCTTCCCGTTCCAGGTTGAATGGGTACCGTGGAAATTCAGATGAATGTGTTGCAATTTCTTTTATGGTAACAATTTGTCCAGTAGGGGATACTGGAAAATTTAGAGAGTCCGGAAAATAAGTGGCCAATGTATCTGAAATTGATATCTTACCCTCATCGATCAAGCTAGCTAGCACATGACCCGTGAACATCTTAGTTACTGAACCAAGCTGGTAAACCGTATTTGCGTCAGCCTTTATATTTGCTTCAACATCAGCTAAGCCAAAGGCTTTTGCCACGACCGGGCTTCCATCTTTCACAATACCGATAGCAATGCTGGGAATCTTCTTTTCATTAATCTCAGAAATAACCAAGCTATCCAAGCTGGTGATTAAATCCTTTTCTTGATTTGATTTAAGATTTTGACAAGAAATCAGTAATAATGATGCTATTGTGATATTAAAATATTTCAAAGCAGGTTTCATATTTAAGAGTTAATTATTTGACGGTTCATTAAGAAGTTCTAAAATTTCCAATGCCAATGGATATGCAGAAGCTGGATTCTGACCAGTTATTAATCGCCCATCTACAATTACATTTGATTGCCAGTTATCAGCCCCTTTAAAATTTGCTCCACGTTCTTTCAATATTGATTCTAGCATAAAAGGAACCACCTTGTCCTGCTTACTTTCAATCTCTTCCTTGTCTGTAAATGAGGTGATTCTTTTGTCTTTTATTAAAAGTTCTCCGTCATTCAGCTTAATGTTTACTAAACCCGCAGGCCCATGGCAGACAGCTGCAACCACACCAGCCCCCTCATAAATATTTGATGCTATTTTAGCAAGTTGTGTATTAGATGGTAAGTCCCACATTGCCCCATGTCCCCCAACAAAATAAATAGCACGATAGTCATTTGGATTAATTTGATCAGGTGTTTTAGCATTAATTAGATCATTAAAAGCTTCCTTATTTTGAACAAACCACACTATCAATGAATCATTCATATTAGCTCCATACATATAAGTTCTTCCTCCTTTAGGGCTCACAAAGTCAATTTTATAACCAGCATCGTGTAGTGGTTTGTATACATGGCTGACTTCACCAAGGTGTAGTCCCGTTTTTCTGCCCGTATTACCCATACTTTCATGGCTCGTGACCACAAACAAAATACGAGAGTTTGTTACCTGGGTAGCATTTTGTGCCTCGACTAAAGAAGAAATCGAGAAGACCAGAAGAAAGTAAATGACTGAAGTATACCTATTCATATTGTATGGGTTTAGTTTGTATTACACTTACATGATTTTTCCTTATCGGCTTAACACCAAACATCACTCTGGTAACACTAAATGGTAAAATCAAAAAGTGATTGATCAGTACCGAGCCTATAAGTGCTGATGACGAAACAATTAACAGCTTAACTCCAATAGATAGATCTAGTGGTAGAATATAATAGCCGGTCATTATTAAAACTGACTGATGAAGTACAAATACAGGATATACCGCCTGATTTGCGTAACTTAAATAACTAGTGTTTTTTTCCAGAAAAATCATTCCAAAACCAAGACAACTAAGTACCATTGAAATTGAGTTGACCATCGTTAGAATGTTGAAAATAAAGCCTCCTGTAGTGGAGTTTTCAAGGAAATTAATTCCTGGTTGATGTTGACCAAAATAAACTAGTATGAAACAAGTTAACCCCACAATCAAATGCAGCCATCTCCATTTTTTAATGGATAACCATAGCGTCTGAATTTGAGCGATGAAGTATCCATAAATGAAGAAAGTGATGTAAACAGAGAAATTGTACCAATCAGAAACAAGGTTTCTATTATCAGGCCAAGCCTCTCTCAGCGTAAGTCTCATGATGATCAATGGCAAAGACAAAAGCACCAAAAGAGCCCCTTTTCTTTTTAGGAATAGAGTTAGTCTCTGTATTGCGAGTGAGTTTTGGTTTTGTCGAATAAGATTGAATAAGGGGAGTGCTATGAGGATAAATACAATTAAGTATACTAGGAACCATAGATGGCTCCACATAAAATTTCCATCAGGATATATACCTTCAAAGAACCTAGGATAGAAATCGAAATAACTACCATCAAATTGATCATAATGCAATCGCTCATAATATACCTGGATAGGCACGACAAGTAGAATTCCAGCAATCAGCGGAATGAACAATCGGTTAAACCTTTCTTTCAAATATTTGGAGATTGTTCTTTTTTTAAATGAGAAACTGACTCCAACACCAGAAATAAAAAACAGCAACGGCAATCTCCAATGATTTAGAAATAACATTGGTAGCTTGAGCGATTCACTTAATTCATCATTTTGAATGTGATACCCCCAATCAACGAACATCAAGCCCGCATGATAGATTATCAAAAGAGCAAAGGCTAGCACTCTTAGCCAGTCTAAAAAATAGAGTCTTTCATTTTTTATTTCGCTCATAAATCGATGTTTCCTGAATGATTAGGGTTTAGACTTAAAAAAAATACCAGGCTCTATAAATCAAACCGTTTTTCATTTCATATATCCCCATGGCCGATGCACTTTGAGTTATTCCTGAAGATGTTACATATCTTACGACTTCTTTGAAACTAATCCGATTGTTATCAATTGCATATTCAGCAATTTCAGACTTGACTTCAGCGATTGAATTGAAATATGACTCCATGCTCTTTCTAAAATTTTCTTTGCCAGAAACCTCGAGGTGAAGTGTGTCAGGGCCAATGAAATACCACTTGAAATCATCGGTTACATTCTCAACTAATCCATCGATGTCTTTTGTATTAAATGCCTCTACCTGCTCTTGCAAAATAGAATGGATTTCGTTTTCCTGAGCAAAGGATACAGTTGCTAAAAGCAGGAGAATGGAAGTAAATAACTGTTTCATAATCATTATTTTTTTGATTCTACATAAGATTTAAAACCGTCTTCAAAAAGCATTCGCCACCCGGCCTCAGTTTGCTTTTGAGCTTCATCCGACATTTTTCCGACACCCACATCACTAAGCTTTAATCTGGTGCTTTCACCTGATGATTCTAGCGCCAACCTTAAGAAGGAAAATACAGGACCACCATACTCCGGAGATAGATGACTTTTCAACTCCAGAATATTAGGCGAATCCACAATGATCACTTCTGCCCAAACTAAACCCTCATTGTTACCATAGTCCTCATACATCTTTCCTCCAGGACGTGCCTCAAGAATGAAATCTTTTGTTTTTGAGCTGGTGTAAAAATCCTTTCTCCACCAAAGGCCAATATCATTTATTAATGAGCTCCATGTGTTTTCTATACTGGCATTAATTATGATTTCCATTTGAATCCTTGTTACTTGTGATTGTTCCATTATGAGTTGTTTAGTTAAGTGATCGATGTTGGATTTGTATTCTGTTATTTCTTTCAATTGTAAAAGGCCAGATGCCCATTGAGCCTCATATTTTTTTACCCACCGCTCATATATCTCCTGAATGGGAATGGCATTTATGTGATTAAGCCTGTATTTTCCTTCTCTTTTAATTGAAATTAGTTTAGCTTCTTCTAGCACATTCAAGTGTTTCATCACAGCGAAGCGAGACAGATGCTCGAATTTCTCAACAAGCGTACCTGTTGTCTTGGGACTGGTCCGAATGATATCTAGAATTTCCCTACGAGTTGGATCTGATAGTGCTTTCCAGATAGAGTCTTCTCTTTCAACTTCTTTTTGTAGTGCTTGAGTGCGTATTTGGTTCATCATTAAATGATTTCGAATACAAGTCTAGCAAATATAAAAATAATATGTTACTTTTAGGTAACATGATGATGTTTAATGTAGTATTGTAATGAATGACTCGAGTAAAACGACAGGTTAGTAGCCTATTAATACTCCATATTCATTTAAACTCAAAATCATGAAAAAGCTGTTATTATTAATTGTACTCAGTGCGTTATGCTTCATTTCTAATGCTCAAATTACAGATTTAGCTTGGTCGTTCAGAGCATCAGGAAAAATCACTGCTTCCCCAATGGCCCATGAAGGAGTAATCTACATAGGAAACTCTGATGGAAATTTTTATGCGATCAATGCAAGTGATGGATCAAAGAAATGGTCTTTCAAAACAAAACATGCAATCAAGAGCAAAGCACTAGCCACCGATGAATTGGTATTTTTTGAATCGGGCAATATATTTTATGCGCTTGATCAAAGTACCGGCAAGCAACTTTGGAGCTTTGATACAGGAGACACCCAATATTATGATCAAATCGATATTTACGATGACACCAGGTCTCGTGCTGCTTTTTACAATGGTGCAATCTATGTTGGGACTAGTGATGGATTCATATACGGATTGAATAAAAGAAATGGAAGGGAAGTATTCAAAGTTAATTCTGACGCTAACTCACCAGTCAGGTCTAGTCCATTTATCAAGGATGACAAACTATATTTTGGAGATTGGAATGGCTTAGTGTATTGCTATAACCTAAGCAATAAGAAGCTTATTTGGAAAAAGAGAACCTATACTTTTCCAAAGCCCTATGACACATTTGGAGGAATCACTTCTGCATTTACAGTGTATAATAATAAGCTATTTTTCGGAGCTAGAAACCCCATATTCAATGTGCTCAATACAGAGTCAGGCGATCTGGAATGGTCCTATACCAGCTCTGAAGGCGGATGGATGTATAGTTCCCCTGTTTACTATGATAGTACCATTTTTATTGGTGGCTCAGACAACCATTCTCTTTTTGCCTTTGACCCAATTTATGGTTCAATTAAGTGGAAATACAACTCTAGTCAAAATATTATGGCAGAGCCTTTAGTTTCAGGATCCATTATAACTTTTACAAGTGGAGATGTCTATAAACCTAACTCTCCGGGTGCTATTACTCGGCTCGACCGAAATAGTGGGAAACTAATATCCAAAATACAACTACCCAAACTATCCATATCTGCTCCGATAATGGTGGACAATAAGGTGATTTTTGGGTGTCATGATGGTCAAGTGTACGCGATTAAATTCTCCAATTATGATGAATGAGGAGTATTGAGAGTAAATATCTATAACTAAAATCATGAAAAAACTATCATTATCAATTTTGCTTGGTCGGTTATCTGTAGTCATTTTGAGTCTTATACTTTTTTCATGCAACCAACCGAAAGAAACAAGAGGCACTGGCGAGACAAGTTTTGGCGCATCTGTGATTGAAGGTGATCTAGGGTTGAAAATAGACTCACTCCTCAGAGAAGAAACCAAGATTGGATTCTCCGGATCCGTTTCTGTGATAGTCGACAACAACCCCATTCTTACCAAGGGATATGGGTGGTCTGATTCATTAAAAAAGACTCCAATTACTCCTATGACGAAATTTTATCTGGCATCAACCACAAAGGGAATTACCGGAATAGCAGCAGTAATTGCTCAAAACGAAGGGTACCTGTCTCTTAGTAAACCGATAATCAATTTAGACAATGATTGCCCTGATTTTCTTGCTGAGAGTACCCTGCATGAGCTACTCACTCACCAATCCGGTTTGACGGGAAAATACAAGACTTTTGGATTCACTAGTATCTATGAAAACATGCAATACATATATTCTATTCCTTCAACCGAACGAGGTAATTTTAGATATGTAGGATCTGGTTTTTGGCTTTCTTCAGCCTTAATCGAGAAGTCTACTGGCATGTCATATGAGGGGTTTGTTGACTCTTTGGTTTTTAAACCTTTAGGTATGGAGTATACAGGTTTCTGGTTTGAAGAAGAGCAGCAAAACCCTCTTTCTATTGCCGGCAAAAAGAGCAAATTCCCTCCTGGAGAAGATGAACCAAATTGGGGATTCAGAGGGTCCGGAGGAGTTGTTACAAATATCCTAGATTTTCAAAAAATGGCGTTAGCGCTGGGAAATGATTCATTTCTAAATGAAGATTCATGGGATGAAGTATTTGGACCTCATTTGCATTTGGGAAGTATTGGTGTGGGGTATGGTTGGTTTACCACAACTACAGACAGAGGAACCACAGAAGTTTGGTCACGAGGCGGTGAGTCTTTTGGCCACAATGGTGCCATTAGATGGTTCAAAGATGAAGGTGTAAAGATTGTTATTTTAACAAACTGTGGTCAAATAGAAGAAGGTGATTATGAGGCTAATAAAACAGTATCTGATAAGATTGAGTCTATAATTTTCTAATTGTGTATAAATGTTTATGTCAAATTTAAGATTCTTAAAAATTGGTTTCAATGAACCAAAAAGAACGAAAAGTCAAACTATGAAAGCCTTCAAGTTTAAAGATATTTTCAATTGCAAAAGTGTTAGCAAAGTGGTGTTAATCTATTTTTTAACACATTTTCAAATACTCTTTTGCTTCAGTCAAGTTAATCAAAAAACTACTCTCTTATATGGTTTTAACCGGGGAGAGTATAATGTAGGTTATCAGTCGATCAATGCAATTGATTACTCTAGGAGTTTTGAGAATATACAGGGGCGTCAATTAAGCATTATGGTTTGGTACCCAGCTGAAAGTAAAAATAAGGAGAGAATTCTGTTTCAAGATTATTTGAAGCAAAGTAAAACTGACTCCAGTTCATGGGCTACATATTTCAAACAATTCTCATCAGATGTGCGTTATGAAAAACTTCTAAACTCCTCATTTTTAGCTAAAAAAAATGTGTCTATAGGAAAAGGTGAAATTCCCATAATCATCTATTCTCCAGGGGGGTACGGAGATGAATTTGAAAACTATATACTTTGTGAGTTACTGGCCAGCCATGGATATATTGTGGCTGCACATGAATCTAAAGGCCCAACTTCTAAGGATACAAAGATAACCTCTCTAGGATTATTGTCTCAAGCAAGAGACATAGAGTATACCATTCAAAAAGTCCAAGAAACTTTTCCTCAATCTGATGTTAATAATGTTGGATTGATCGGATGGAGTTGGGGAGGATTGGCATCAACAGTGGTGCAGATACGAAACCCAAATATTGATGCAGTTGTAAGTCTAGATGGTTCGATTTCACTGCATGAAGATAAACTCAAAAGCACTCCTTATTACAGTCTTCAAGATATAAACGTTCCTTACCTATTTGTCAGTGCAAGTAAAACCAGTAATGAGCTCAACCCTTTTATTTCAAAGCTCAAGTATTCGGAATCGTTATTTATTGAATATCCCTTTTTAGAGCATGGCGACTTTAACTCACTTGTCTTCAACGCATACCATTTTACAGATGAACAATCTGATAAGATGGTTAAGAACATTAGCTCTTATAGGTACTTAACTTCTACAGTTATTGCTTTCCTGAATAAGTCCATGATAAGAAATGAACAGGCACAATTGTCTACTTTACTCTCAGTTCAAAAGGAAGGAAATCTAATTGAATACAGAGAGATTAAATCTTTACCTGCACCGCCATCGACAGATGACTTTTTTCAATTATTCCAAACAAATAGCAAAGAAGAAATTCAAAATATTTTCGAAGAAACATATAAAAGAGATTCAACTTATATCTTCTTCCAGCCTGAAGAGGCAATCAATTACGCTTATGCGTTACATTATGATTTCGACCTTTCTCAAAGGGCAATTCAGCTCCTAACAATAAGTACTATTCTGTTCCCTAATAATTACTCAACCTATGGACATCTGGGGAATTTGTATTCAAAGAACGGTGAGCTACCCGAGGCTTTGGAGAACTTTAGCAAAGCTCATGCAATGGTTAGTAATGATCAAATGAGTTCTGCCGCCAAACAAGATTTCGATTGGTACACTCGATCGATCGAAAGAATAAAAACCAAACTTAAGAAATGAGTAGCACCTGCATTAGACATATCGCAAACAAAAACCAATTAACACATGATGGTTCATTTTAGAAACGTTTTCAGAAGGCTCATCAAGGTAGTGATGATACTATTGTTTATTGCTATAACCTCAATTTGCTACGGACAAGAAAACTATGAAATAGAGCAAATACAATTCAAAAATCAAGATGTTACACTTGCAGGAGAGCTTATTTCCCCAGAAGGGGATGGTCCATTTCCTGCAATAGTTTTTTTGCATGGTTCTGGTCCGCACACCAGGGAGGGCTTCAGATCATACGCAGTGAAATTTGCAGAAATAGGCTTTGCAAGTATCTTTTATGACAAAAGAGGAACAGGCTCATCTACAGGGTCTTGGATTACCAGTTCATTGGATGACTTGGCTAATGATGCTGTTGAAGCTGTCAGTCTTTTAAAAAATGATAATCGCATAAATCCCGACTTAATTGGATTCTGGGCCATCAGCCAAGGCGGATGGATAGGTCCATTGGCTGCCCGCAAGTCTGGTTGTATTTCATTTGGAATTATTATTTCAGGCGGAGGCGCATCGCCCAAAGAATCAGAAATATTTACCTACCAAAACATATTGAACAATACGAATTTGAAAGAAAGTGATAAGGAAGCAGCAATTGCATTAGTATATCATTACTTCTACTATCTGAAAACTGGAGATGGCTACACTGAATTAAATACTAAAATTGATGAATCGAAAGAGAAGGACTGGTATAAATACATTCGACTTGACAGGATTCTTCCCAGCGAAAAAAACAGACCTAATTGGGAGTGGGTAGCAGCCTATGACCCATCATTTGATATAAAAAGAATTGATTTCCCTCTTCTCCTAATGTTTGGAGAAAAAGATGCTAGCCATCCAACCGAATTATCTGTGTCAAAATGGGAAGAATTTCTTAGACCATCTGTTCAAGAAAAGACCCTCATTAAGATTTTTCCAGAGGCCGGGCATGGAATAAGAATGAGACATCTTGAAGGTAAACCTTTTGCCGAAGGATATGAAAATACAATGATTCGCTGGCTAAATGCAACACTGTTTGAGTAGGTAAATGAAGATATTCGATAGAGGATAATAAGGAAACTATTTAATCATCGCAATAGAAAAAATGAACAATTTAGTAGTAATAATCTTATTTATTGGTTTGAGGGGAATTCTTCAAAATAACTGTGAAGATCTATTGATTGGGTATGATGAGTGGACTTCAACAGAGATTGATCCTCAATGGTCTTTAAAAATTAGAAAGATAAACCTAACTGGAAGTTTAACCTATCAGGGCGTTTATCACACTTTCGATCCAAGTCACCCACAATATGCTGGCCTCATTAAACTTTGGGATGATACAAAACCGTCTATAGCATTTTATGAAGGCTCAGGCTCTGGATATGCTAGCATACTTGACAAAAGTATTGAGAGAAGCGGAGAGCCTGGATTGGTACGATTTTTAGCGAATAGAGATCAAATTGCAGCCAAGTCACTAGAGCCAAGTAAGCTGGAGGAAATAGCTTATCTATCAAATATTTATTCTAGTGATCAAATCATTCTGTTTTTCGAACTCCGCTACGTTACCAATTTACGAGAAAGAAAGCAGCTGCCTGAAGATGAACTGAGAGCACGAGCAATAGATGCCCTGAATTACTATGGTGAATTCGAACCTTTAAAAAACAGTATAAACGATATTCATGACTTAGAAAGAAAGGTTAGGGCCTACTGGCCGGGAAATACAGTTTGGTGGCGGTATCCTTCTAATTGGTTTTCTCCTACAGCTACTTCAGAGGAAACAGGAAGCGTATTCACAAATACTATCAATAGGTCTTTCAGCGAGTTTCGAGACCTATATATGTATAGACAACTAGTTGCTTCTGTTGATGAGGGTCATGAGGTGATTGCATTTGTTGGGAGGAATCATGTTGCTATGCAAGCCGAAGCACTTAAATGTGCTATTGAAAACTAGATTTTGAATGAGACATATTGAAGAAAGACATTCACTTGTAGAGTATGAGGAAACTATCGTGGAATGGTTGACCTCAACTTATCAAATTTAAAGTGGTATAATTATGAAAAATTGGATCTTTTTAGCTTTTGCTAGCATTCTTTTCAACTGTAAATCCTCGACTCAAATTTCTCAATTACAATTTGAGAACGACCTGTTCACACTCTTTGATATTGTTTTGGTTGAAAATGAAAACCCCGATAAAAATACCCTTTACTATTTTTTCGGATCCAATTTAGATTCTACAAATATTTACTATGAATTGGTTGATGGATACAACAATCAATACTTATTGTATCTGACGAGAAGGCCATTTCTTGACATTGATCTGCAATCATACTTGATTGATGGAGATACTATTCTCGGTACAAAGCATGACATCTATTCTAAAGCCATGAATCAGCCTTGGTTTGAAATGTATAGGACCTGTTTGGCATATTATCTCCAAAGTAAAGGAATTACAATTCAAGATTATGAGTTAGCTGAACCCGTAATAGTTAAAGGGGATGAGCTTATAAAAATAGCTTCAAGATTCTTCTATATATATACTTATGACGAAGAGAAAGGGTTTGGAGGAAAGGTGTGTGGTGGAATTAACCCCTACATGCGAGAGGGATTGGTAATTAACCCCTTAGTAGAAGCTCATGCATTTGAATCTTTGGTGCAATTGGTCGTTCAAGATAAATCCATTCACAACTACTTTTCAAGTGTATTGATTCCTGAACTAAATGAGCGATTCTCAGAACTAAATGGTTCGCACGATCAACTCATACAATTAGCTAAGGAATATACCTATGACTACTATGAGTCAGATTCTGATTTTCGAGAAAAAATGATTTCACAATACCACAACAAAAAAAGCAGCCTTCCATTCAAAATTGTAGAATGAGAACCTATTTGAATCCAAGCAATTATAAATCGTACGAAAATGAAACATATTGACTATGAATATTTCTATTTATAAAAAATGGCTTTTTCATTTATTGAAGAGATTGGCGCTTTGTGTTGTACTAGTCGTTTCCACGAATTTCTCAACTATTGCCCAAAATGAAGGGTCTTACAATAATTCATTAATTGAGATAAAAGTTGGCAAGAACATTCGGCTTGATATTGAAGATTCTGAATATCAGTTAGTAGAACCGAATATTTCATCTCATCCAACCAATCCAGATCACCTTTTAGCCGTTGGTTGGGTATATCCAGTGGGAAAAGATCAGGATTTAAACATTGAGAAATGTGCCGTTTTCATATCTAAAGATGGAGGATTGAGTTGGAAGAAGACATTTCTTTCGGGTAGAGGATGCGGTGATCCATGGGTAACACTAACAGACAATATGGCTGTATTAACATGTCTGGGAAGCCATCCGTTATTACCAGACTCAGCAAGATTGCAGTTAATGACATATTTCTCTTTAGATGGGGGTAATAATTGGAGCAAGGTCCCACAAAGCCTTGGGTACGGACATGATGGGCCTAGAACTGTAGCAGACTCCAAAGGAAATATTTACATTGCGTCAGGTCGTGGTATACGAACTGATTCAAAAACTGTAAGGTTTCCCATTTATGTTGGGCACATAAGGTCAGGTATACCTTTTGTTGAAAAAACTGCTACAATTTTCCCTAGCAACAATCTGAATCTAGATGCAGTAACTACACTATCAGACGGATCCCTTGTTTTAGTATATCAGGATTTCCAGCGTCCAATTAGTAAGAAAAGAAGTAGAGAAGGAATTCTTAAGACTTTTAGAGAATGGTCAATGATATCTAATGATAAAGGAAAGTCATTCTCTATTGCGAAGCTTGTCACTGAGTCATGTTTTGATCGAGCAAATGATCTTGTGGCTGATCGGTCTGATGGTAAGTATAGAGATCGGCTTTATTGTGTTTGTTCAGGAAATGATTTTCAAAGTATTTTACTTTCATATTCAACGGATCAAGGTGAAATATGGTCCAAGTCTATCCCAATTGGACAAATCGAACCTTTAGGAGTCAAAAGAGAGCCGCATATTGCTGTGAATGATGATGGTATTCTGGCAGTTGCCTGGATGGATAATCGAGGTGCCACATCTGGTGATTGCTTCACTCCATATATTGCTATTTCCACTGATGGGGGAGTCACTTTCAGCGAATCTGTGAAGGTTGGAAGTAAACCATCCTGCCCTGATTCAAATCTTTGTGGAGAATTTGTAAAGAGACGTTTCCCGACTGGTGGAGACTATTTTGGGTTTACTGCTGCCGCAGATGGTAAGTTTCATTTGGTATGGTCTGATGCGCGTGAAGGAAAATTTGAGTTGATGACAGCCTCCGTAGAAGTAAATATGAAGTAGAAATGATTTCTAAATCACTAAATATAGCAATTAGTCGAGCGATCAAAATACTATTACTTGTAGTAGCTGCAGGCTGTACCAGAACACCCAAATACACTGATCCAAACTCTATCACCGAGATCAAAGAAATTTCAGTAAACGGTGATAATCAATACCTTCTGATTAGAGGAAAGGACTCAAACAAACCTATTGTTCTTTTCTTACACGGAGGCCCTGGAATGCCCATGATGTATATGGCTAAAAAACTCAAACCGCTGGAAGAAGAGTTTGTAGTCGTACAATGGGATCAAAGAAATTCCGGAAAATCTTTTAAGAAAAACCTGGACAAGCATACAATCACAGTTAGTAACTACCTGCAGGATTCATACGAGGTAATAGACTATTTAAGAGAAAGGTTTAACCAAGATAAGATCTATCTGGCAGGTCATTCATGGGGTAGTTATCTGGGAATCTTACTAATAAATGAAAGGCCAGAGTTGTTTCATGCTTATGTTGGAATAGGTCAGGTAGTTAACGAAGAAAAGGCAGCTGAAAAGCAATATAACTATGCGCTTGAACAAGCACAATTTAATAATGATCATAAAGGTGTCTCTAGACTAAGAGAGAATAGAGGGTGGACAGAAAAATACTTATTTAAATACGGAGGGGAGTTAAAAAATCACCGAACATTTTGGCCATTTATTTGGGCAGGGTTATTCAGTAGAGAATATACATTAGGCGATGTTGGGAAAGTGCCAAAGGGTTCGCAATCCAGCTCCAAACTTATGCAATTTGATGTAATCCAAGGAGGGCTTGTTGAGAATGATATCACCAAATTTGAGATTCCGGTATACTTCTTTACTGGGGTGCAAGATTATACCACGCCATTTAAGATGATTGAAGAGTATTTTGAAAACATCACAGCACCAAACAAGAAAATGGTTTGGTTTAGCGAGTCTGCACATTTTCCGTTTTTCGAAGAGCCTGATGTCTTTTGTGATGAAATGATTAAAGTCAAAACAGAAACATTATTAAAAAAATAATATGTGAAAGAAATATCAAATACACTATGCGGAAAAAACAACTTCAAAAAATACTCAACTTTATTATGGATGCTGAAAAGCTAAAATGTGAAATGCGTCACAGTTGGCTTTCAAATGGACGTCAGGAAAGTGTAGCTGAGCACACATGGAGAATGTCGCTTATGGCCTTACTTCTCGCAAAAGAGCTAAAGACTAAGGTTGATATTCTTAAGGTTATTAAAATGGTAATAATTCATGATATAGTCGAAATGGAGGCAGGAGACATACCGGCAATGACCACTCTTCGTAACCCCCAAATCAAGGAGCTAAAAAATAGTAATGAATTGAAAGCAATAAATAACATTAAACAGTTTCTAGGAAGTTCTATTGGCGATGAAATTTATGACTTATGGCAGGAATTCGAGTTAAAAGAAACTCCAGAAGCCAAATTTGCTAATGCATTAGATAAGTTGGAAGTACAAATTCAACATAATCAAGCTTCACTTGATACATGGGAAGATTTTGAATTTGATATGATTTACATGATGGATAAGCACGTTCAATATGACTCCACGTTAGTGGATTTGAAAGAACTAGTTGTTAAAGATGCTGAGGTTAATATTGAGAACTATCGAAAGTAAAACCTAGTGGCAATGTCAGTAATTACGGGAGATAATTAAAATTAATAGTGTTCCAATCGGAGCAATGGGTAAGATAAAAAAATCAATATTATTTTGTGTGTACTTTGTTTTGGTTTGTAGTCTAATTGGTTGCCAAACAAAAAACAAAATTAGAGACGAAAGAATAAGAGGTCTTGTTTTCACAGGACCTGGAAATGGTCCGTATAAAGATGATGTAATTTCATCCATATCTCACATTAATGGCAATTATGTAGCTCTTGTTCCGGAAGCTTCCGTGTATCGTCAAAATTTAAAAGTGGTATACGATTTTAATGGGCAATGGTATGGAGAAACAAAGACTGCACTATATGATGGAATTATTCAAGCTAGAAATAATGGATTGAAAATCATGATTAAACCTCATTTGACTGTTCAATGGGATATGACTGGGTGGGACAGGCCAGCTCTTAATATGGATGACAGTTCGTCTAGAGTTAGCTACATGCAAGGTGCTCGTAAGTATTTAGCTACACAGAAGAGCAAAATTGATGGTGAAAGTAGCTGGAGAGGAGATTTTATGACTAAAACGAATGAGGATTGGAATGTATTCCAAAAAGAATATACAACGTTTATTCTTGACTATGCGCAAATTGCAGATTCCTTAAAAGTTGAGATGTTTTGTGTCAGCACTGAATTAAAGCGTATAGCACTTGAAAAACCAGATTATTTTAGGAGACTAATAAGGGATGTAAAGGAAATATACTCTGGCCACTTAACCTATGCCGCAAATTGGGACAGCTTTAATGATATCGAATTCTGGGATGAACTCGACTTTATAGGTATAGATGCTTATTTCCCGTTGAGCGAATTAAAGGAGCCTAGTCTGGATGAGATGAAAAGATCATGGATCATGATCTCTAAAGATTTAAGTAAAGTTTCGTATCGATTTAAAAAACCAATTATTTTCACAGAGTGGGGAGCAGAGGATGAGTATTATGTTGGTAAGGAGCCGTGGATTATGACCAAAGAAGTGAAGCAAAAGAATGAATCTTTGCAGGCTAAAGCTTATGAAAGCATGTTCACAACCATTTGGAATAAGTCTTGGATGAAAGGTGTATTTGTTTGGAGGTGGGATCATTATACTACCCCACCAGAGTATCCGACTTATTCTCCATCAGCGAAAGAAGCTGAGAAAGTGCTAAAAGAGTGGTTTAGTGATTAGAATCACGCTATCGAGCAATTTTCATATTTAATTTTGACCCTAAATCAGGAATTCTCTCTGCAGCTTCCTTTCTTCTTTGATCAATCACCTTTGCATAGATCTGTGTAGTCTTCACTGTTTTGTGATTAAGCAGCTTTGAGACTGTATAGATATCTGTTCCTAGAGAGAGTTGGAGAGTAGCATATGTGTGACGGAAACAATGGAAAGTAATCTTCTTAGTGATGCCGGCACGCATTACCCATTCAGATAGCTTTTGATTTGTCCAGGCTGAATACTTTAATCCTTCAAATATCTTTTGATCTGGAGCTTTAGGATAGCCAAGTATGGTAACTGCTTGCTCCGGAATATTATGCGTTTGTGGCCGATCAGTTTTCTCATGAATGAAACGTATGAAGTAACCATTGATTTCCGAGTATTGGATCTCCTTCCAGGTTAGGTTGATGAGATCACTCCAGCGTAAGCCAGTGAGGGCTGAGAAGATGGCTGCTTTCTTTAGCTCTGGCGATTCACATTCAGTATTGAAAAGGGCTTTGAGCTCCTCCAGGATAAGGAATTCCCTAACCGTTTCTTTCTGTTTGATTCGATCAATTTTTAGCATATAATTTTCTTCAAGATGTCCTTTCTTGAAGGCCTCCTCGATAGCTACTGAGAATTTACTGAAGTAGGAAGATTGACTATTTTGAGAGAGCTTCCTGGACTTACTTTTCAGTGAGTGGGTGGTTTTAAGATATTCTTTGAAATCCTCACAGAACTGTAAGTTGATGTCTGCAGTAGTACACTGGCCATGAGTGAACCTCACCAGGTACTTGTACGCACTCATCCAGTTGGCATGGTTGCCGTCACTATCCCATTTGGAGTTAGCCAATTTCTTGAAGAAGTGGAGGAAATTAATCTGCTTGGATTTCTTAAAAATGAAATCAAACCTGCTGGCCTGGATGTCCAGCTGTCTGGCAGAGCAAATGCTTTGTGCCTGGATTTTGGTTTCCTTGTTATGTTGTTTTTCAAAAACTCCTTTAGGCTTCTCATAAAGGTAGAGTTTGAGAAACTCTCTGCGCGTGGATTTCTTTGTTTCCGGATCCACTAGAGGAGGGTAGAAGTCGAGGTATAGGCTGATTCTTCCTTTAGAGATTTTCTTTTGGCGTAGTGTTACTTTCATGGGTTAGGATTTACAAGTTGATCGATTGATTTTCTTGAGATGACTTTCTTTTTACCAACAGCTCCGAATTTCAAAGAGCCATCTCTGCGCATGCGGTACAAAGTGGTTCTGCTTACTCCTAAGAGTGTGGCCGCTTCTTCCAAAGAGAGGAATTCCTTTTCTTGGATTTCAAGAATAGGGAGAGTCTTAATAACTGCAGTTTCTGTATTTGATTGAGCTATCTTCTCTTCCTTCTTGCGCTTTTTGTATGCTCTTTTAGCACAATCATCTCCACAGTACTTGGTGACAGTGGTCTTGGCTGTAAACTCTTTACCGCAATTCTGACAAATTCGCTGAACTCTGATATTTGAACTCATGATGATCTCTCAATTTCAAACTGTATCCAGGAGTTTCAATATGATTCATATTGTTTCAAAATGTTTCATATTCTCTCCTTTTTTGTACCTTATATAAAGATAAACAATTAGGTACAAATACGGTACAAAAGGAGACAAAATATCGCTAGAAAATGCGAATTAAAAAGAACCTAAAAACATCAATAAATAGCTTTATAGGTAGTATTTAAGGTTTATTTGTTGGTTGTTTGAGATGGTTTGTGAAGTTACTTCCCGATACAAAACTTCGAAAAGATATTCGCCAGCAGATCATCTGTGGTGATCTCACCTGTGATTTCACCAAGGTAGTGCAGCGACTGGCGGATGTCCATGGCCAGGAAGTCGCCCGTAATGTTGTTACCCAAGCCGTTGAGGACGTCCTGTAGGGCATTTCTGGTTTTAAGGAGGTTATCGTAATGGCGGATGTTGGTCACAATGGTGTCGCCTGTTTTAAAATTGTCGAGGTTTACAACTTCCAAAATACGGTCTTTCAATGCCTCCAGGTTTTCTTTCGACAAAGCAGAAATCACGACCGAGCCTTTAACTTTCTCAACAGCAGTTTTTAAGTCTGGTTGGGCGCTATCCGCTTTGTTACCCACCACTATAAACGGGATACCCATATTCTCCAGCTTATTGATGTCTCGGTTGAAGTCCACCACGTTGTCATTAGCCAAATCAATCATATAAATGATGAGCGAGGCTTTTTTCATTTGCTGCTGGGTACGCTCAACACCCATAGCTTCTATCTTGTCCTCCGTTTCGCGTAAGCCGGCAGTATCAATAAACCTAAATGTCACACCTCCCAAATTGATTTCATCTTCAATGAAATCACGCGTAGTACCTGCAATGTCTGAGACAATGGCTTTTTCTTCATTGAGTAAGGCATTGAGTAGGGTAGACTTACCGGCATTGGGTTTACCAGCGATTACAGTCGGTACACCATTTTTAATCACATTACCCAAATCAAAAGATGAAAGCAGTTTGTTGATGACATCCAATAACGCATTGATCAACTGTTTGAGGTCATCACGGTCGGCAAACTCTACGTCTTCCTCGCCAAAGTCTAGCTCCAGCTCGATCATGGAGGCAAAGTGTATGAGTTCTTCGCGTAACTTGCTAATTTGATCAGAAAATCCACCTCTCATTTGCTTCAGGGCAGTTTCGTGCGCTGCGGCAGAGTCTGCATTGATGAGGTCTGCCACCGCTTCAGCCTGAGCTAAGTCAAATTGCCCATTGAGAAAAGCGCGTTTGGTAAACTCACCAGGTAGCGCCAGTCGTGCGCCTTCAGCAAGGAGTACTTTTACCAATTGCTTTACAATGTAAGGTGAACCGTGGCAAGAGATTTCTACTACATTTTCCTTGGTAAAAGACTTAGGCTCTTTAAACAAAGAAACCACTACCTCATCTACCACATGGTCTTCTTTGTCTCTGATGGTGCCAAAATGTATGGTATGCGTGGGTTGCTTATGCAGGTCTTTACCTTTAAAAACTTTGTTGGTGATATCAATAGATTCTTTACCTGAAAGCCTGATAACAGCTATGGCGCCTACACCCGGAGCTGTGGCCAGTGCTGCTATGGTATCTTCCGTTGATCCTATATGTTGTTTACTTGATGGCATATTATTTGAAATACAAATTTATAGTAATTATATTCAGATGATCAATTCCACAGGAATTATTCATCCAATGGATTTTTTAATCTTATTTACACTTGTGAAACGCTATTTTTTTATATCCTGCTTAGTATTTCTAAACACTGTAGTATGGGCCCAGGAAGACCCGGTGGCCACGGCAAAAGTTTATTTAGAACAAGCCAATGCTATTTATAGCCAACAGAAAGAAGCTATAGAAATTGCCAAAGAGCTATATGCCCAGGCAGCTGATTTAGACCCGACAAATATTGAAGCCAATTGGATGGCTGGTAAACTGTATCTTGAAACGATCAACAAGGACAACGCACTTAAGTATTTAAAAAGAATAGAAGAGCAAAAGCCAAGCTACAGGTTCGATTTGCCTTATCATATCGGCAGGGCGTATCATTATGGACTCGATTTTGATGAAGCTCTCAGCTACTATGAGACTTATAAGCGGAGATTATTGGGTAGAAGTAATTACAGAGGCAAAGACCGTGTATTACTGCGCGATGTTAACCGCAGGATTCTAGAGTGCAACAATGCCAAAGACATCATAGATCGACCTGCACAATATTCGATTGTGCCTATTGATGACCGTGTTAATTCGCAATGGCCAGATTACGCCCCGGTAATTAATGCCGATGAAACGATGTTAATATTTACTTCAAGACGTCAGGATGGTAACACAAGCCCTAATGTGGATCAGGATAACTTCTATTTTGAAGATGTTTTTATCAGTAGAAAACAGGCTGATGGTAACTGGGGTGAGGCCAAAAATATTGGCGCTCCAATAAATACAGAAAACCATGAAGCGAATATTGCTTTGAGTCGTGATGGTAATCGACTGTATCTTTATAAGGACACCAACATGGGCGATATTTACTATTCTGATTATGACGGTAGTAACTGGTCGGAGCCAAAATACCTTTCTAATCGTATCAATTCATCCATTTATAGCGAAAACTCGGTAACGGAAACGTCATCACCTGATGTAATTATTTATACTAGCAACCGCCCGGGGGGTGAGGGAGGATCTGATATCTATTATTGTGTGAAAGATAAACCAGGCGGTGAGTGGTACAAGTCAAAAAGTCTTGGGCCGGTAATTAATACAAAATACGATGACGACAGCCCGTTCCTTGCGGCCGATGGCAAAACATTGTATTTCAGCAGCTCAGGGCACAAAGGGTACGGTGGATTTGATATTTTCAGATCGGTATACGATAGTGCCAAAGGAGAGTGGTCGAAACCCGAAAACTTAGGTTACCCTGTAAATACACCTGATGATGAGATCTACTTCCAAATGTCTAATGATGGTAGAAGAGGTTATTTTGCTTCAATTAGAGAAGGAGGGGTGGGCTTCACAGATATTTTCATGGTAAGGTATCATGGAAGTAAAGATCAGCAGCCAGTTATTCTACTCACCGATGAGCAACATGAGTTTTTAACCAAGGCAGAAGCAGAGGTGATCGCTCAGGAGGAAAAAGTAGAGTTTAGTGATGATGAGCTCCGACTAATGGACCATACGCATCGTATTTACTTTAGCACAGATCAATCTGCTATAAAAGAAGACCATGCGGAAGAGTTAGATAGTATTGTCAATTTGTTGAATAAGCACAAAGTGCTAAATATAGACATTGCAGGGTTCGCCAGTTCGGACGGTAACCCTCGATATAATTTAGAACTATCGCATAAACGCGCTCTTATTGTCCTTGACTATTTCTTATCCAGAGGTATTAATGAAGAGCGTATCGTGGCTAGAGGCTATGGCTCTATTGACGAAGATAGCGAGCCAGAGATGCAGCGTAGGGCAGATGTTAGAATTGTGACACAACGAAAACTCCCTAAGTAGCTTTCTCACTTATTGCTCCAAGTTTTGCCTTTCGTCTGGTAAAAATGAAAGCCATTCCAAATAGTAAACCTGCAATAGATGCCATTGCTCCGGCAATCGACCCATCAAGCCATGCTGCTAAATAGTACCCTGATATGGAAACGATCACACCCAATATTGAAGTGAGAATCATCATTTTTTTAAAATCATCTACTAGCAAATAAGCGGTGGCCGGAGGTGCAATGAGCAACGCCACCACCAAAATAGCGCCCACAGCTTCAAAAGAGGCAACGGTGGTCAACGACACGGCTCCCATCAGTAAATAATGCCATAAAACGGTAGAAATACCAATGGCCGAGGCATATGCAGGGTCGAAGGTTGTTAAGAAAAGTTCTTTGTACCCAAAACCAATGAAAGCTAATAAAATGACCAGCACGGTGGCTGAAATATAAATCACTCGCGGACCCATGATCGTACCACTATCCGTAATCCACAAGTCAAGCGGTACATAGGCGATCTCACCGTATAGCACACATTCTTGATCGAGGTCTACTTTTCCGGCAAAAACAGAGATCAGAATAACGCCTATAGCGAAAAGCCAGGTGAACGTGACTCCAATAGAGGCATCTGTTTGGAGCTTGCCTTTGGTATGGAAAAATTCGATTAAAAAAGTGGTAAGAATACCAATCAATCCTGCTCCAATAAGCATAGTGACAGAATCACGAGAGCCTGTAAGCATAAATGCAATCACAATACCGGGTAGTACGGCATGCGAGATAGCATCACCTACCATGGCCATTCTTCTCAGTATAAGGAAGCAACCAAGCAACCCACATGAAATGGCAACTAAAGATCCGGCTAATATGATTTGGAGGGAATTCATCTGGTTGCTGGTTGCTTGGTTCTGGTTTTAGATACTGCAGCTATAAAATTGTTAAGCATCTTGCCTAAAATATTTGTTCTCTCGATCAGTTCTGTATAGATATTTTCGTCTGTTAATGAACCGGTTTCAAACAGGGTTTCTATGTGATCCAGGGTCTCATCGTTTGAGGCGATTGAAAAAGTAAGAAATCGAATGTATTCATTGATATATTTCCTTCTTCCATAGCCTTCTACAATATTTGATCTCACAGACTTGCTCGATCGCCTGATCTGACTTCCGGTTTCATATAATTCAAACCTGGGCAATGAAAGACTCATCTTATGAATTGCTATCGAATTCTCTCTAGCTAGTTGATATATATCTAAATTTTTATAACTCATGTTCAATTAAATATTGCGTCACTTCCGAACCACCAGCACCAAGAACCAGTACCCAGCGCCCAGCGCCCAGAAACCAGTCCCCAGAAACTAGTAACCAGTAACCAGTAACCAGCGCCCAGTCCCCAGTCCACAGAAACTAGTAACCAGCTCCCAGTCAACGGTACGGTATCTCACTACTATGCGGATCCACTTTAGGGTAATCCAATAATTTTTCTAATCGTGCTTCCAACTCCGGTGTCAAAATATGCTCAATAGTATCGGCATCATCATGCACGTGATCAGGAGCAATTCTTAAATACTCAGTTAAATACAGCTCCCATAAGCGATGCAGTTTTACTACGCGCTGTCCCTTATCTCGGCCTGCTTTGCTAAAATACCAATGCCCATTACTGTTGTGGATATATCCTTGTCTCTTTAGGCGCTTAAGTCCAACTTTTAATGATGCAGGATGAAAAGCACGCTTTTGCAAAATTTCCCCAATAGTTCGTTTCTCAAAAAAGTTCTTTTCCTCTTCGCCCAGGTGGTAAAGAGCCTTTAATATATTCTCATCATTGATCTGTTTTTTAATCTTTCGTTGGTTGCGCATGCGGTAAACAATACCTCTCCGTGGTGCCATGAAAAACGAAATAAACGCTATAGTAGAAACTACAATCACAATCCAGGGCCCTGTAGGCATCGATGGGGCTATGTATGAGATGTAGGCTCCTGACAGACCACTAAATGCACCAAAAATGGCAGCGAGTAGTACCATGATCTGAATTTTTTCCGTCCAAAATCGGGCGGCTGCGGCTGGTGTGATGAGCATGGCTGCCATAAGTACGACCCCAACGGCCTGTATACCAACTACCACGGCCAGTACAGTAAGTGTAGTGAGTACCAATTCAATGGCCCGCACTGGAAGCCCCAGCGTGGAGGCATAGTCTTCGTCAAAAGCCAAAATGGTGAATTCTTTAAATAGAAAGATGACAGCACTTATGAGGATAACTGCAATTACAGCAAAAGCTATCAGATCTTGTCCTACTAAGGAAGCGGCTTTTCCAAATAGAAATTGATCCAGGCCTGTTTGTGCTGCATTTCCAGACTTTTGGATAATCGTCAGCATAAAAATGCCGATACCAAAGAACACAGATAGTATAAGACCAATGGCCGTATCTTCCTTAATTTTTGATTTGGCTGAAATGTAATCTATAAGTATTAATGATAGCCATCCGGTTAGAAATGCACCAATGATTAAGATGAAGGGATTTTTCTCACCATATAGTAAGAAAGACAAGCATACTCCGGGCAAAACAGCGTGAGCCACTGCATCACCTACCAGTGCTTTTTTCTTAAGAAATGTAAAAGAGCCAACAATAGCTGAGCTTGCTGTAAGCAATATTGAGCCAATCACCACATATCTGATGTTGGGGTCGGTAAAGGAGAAAAACTCAATGAAGCTATCCATTTTACTTTTTCGTTTTTGCTGTTTGTTCTCTACTAGGGAAGCGTTCACGCCTGATAAGGTCGCCAACATCACTCAATAGTGTCAGTTTACCACCATAAGTTTCCTGCAATAGGTCTTTATTAAATACCTCACTAGTTGGCCCGCTCGCCACTAATCGCATGTTTAATAGGATCAACCAATCAAAATATTGAGTTACTGATTGTAGATCGTGATGGACTACCACCACGGTCTTTCCTTTGGCTGACATTTCCCTTAGGAGGGTAATAATAGCTTTCTCAGTGGCTGCATCAACACCTGAGAAGGGTTCATCCATAAAGTATAAATCCGCCTGCTGCGCTAAAGCCCTTGCGATGAATACCCTTTGCTGTTGACCACCGGATAATTGTGATATCTGTCGGTTTGTGTAAGCTTCCATGCCCACTTTTCTAAGCGCATCTAATGCTACTTCTTTATCGGCCTTACGAGGTCTTTTAAACAAACCCAGCTTTCCATAACGTCCCATAAGTACTACATCCATCACAGAAGCTGGAAAATCCCAATCCACAGACTCTCGCTGAGGCACATAGCTGATTTTGCCACGCACATCTTTCAATGGCTGGTCAAACAGTTTGATGTACCCGCTGCTATTAGGGATCAGATCCATAATAGATTTGATAAGCGTAGATTTACCAGCGCCATTAGGACCGACTATACCAATAAGCTGGCCTTTAGGTAATGTCAGGTCAATGTCCCATAACACGGGCTTTCTATCATAAGAGACTGTGAGGTCGTGTATTTCTAATACCGGATCTTCTGCCTGATGTATCATAAAGCCTTATTTAAGTGCGTTTACTATTGTATTTACATTGGCTCTGACCATGCCGATATAAGTTCCTTCCGGTGTTCCTTTTGCGCCCATAGCGTCAGAATATAGGTTTCCGCCAATTTTCACATCGAATCCTCGCTGTTTGCAGCCTTCAACTACAGCGTTAATGGCACGCTGAGGCACAGAGGTCTCTACAAAAACTGCCTTGATTTTATTTTTAACAATAAAGTTTACGAGATCTGAGACATCTTTTAACCCATACTCAGATAGGGTAGAGATACCTTGCAAACCACGCACGTCAATGTTATAGGCTTCCCCAAAATAGCCAAAGGCATCGTGTGCTGTGATCAAAATCCTTTGATCGGTAGGGATTTTGTCGATTTCTTCTTTTATCCATAAGTGAAGCGCTTCAAGCTCTGTGATGTATGCTTTGGCATTTTGCTCGTAATATTCAGCATTCGCTGAGTCTATTTCCTGCATGGCTTTTTTGGCGGTTATTACCGCCTCGGTCCAGAGGCTTACATCAAACCATACATGGGGATCAATGGCATAACCATAATTAGGGGCAGACTTAAGCTTAGTTGTGTCTATTTGATCAGCTACTGCCACAACGGGTTTTCTCACGCCCAACTTGCTCAATACTTCTCCCATCTTGCCTTCCAGGTGGAGGCCATTATAAAAAATCGCATCAGCTTGTGTTAACCGTTCAAGATCGCCTTGCGTAGCTTTATACAAATGTGGATCTACACCGGGGCCCATCAATGCCTGCACATCTGCTGAGTCTTTTACAATGTTTTTTACAGCATCCTCAATCATGCCTGTTGTAGTAACTATCGATAACCTGCCAGTGGTCGTCTTGTCTTTCACATTACCACAGGCTGCCACAACCATTAGCCCAAGGGCTATAACTACTATTCTGTAATCCATATATTTTCAGATACCTCTTTAGAAATAAATACTTTTTTGTGATCTAATTCGATTTCGAGCGAATCGTCAAATTCCACACGGTCGATAACTTTGACTTTAGCCCCGATATAAGCACCAATTTTATCCAGGTATTTTAAGAATGCTGAGCTGTCGTCATTAACGGCAATTACAATTCCATCTTTACCGGGATGACATTCACTTAAAGCAATCTTGGCCTTTAGTTTAAACTCTCCATCTTCATCAGGAATCGGATCACCGTGTGGATCGTATTTAGGATAACCCAAAAGCTCGTCTAGTCTTTTGATGAGTAGGGGGGATCGAATGTGCTCCAACTGCTCTGCCACCTCATGTACCTCATCCCAATTGAACTTTAATTTTTCCACTAAAAATGTCTCCCATAACCGGTGCTTTCTAATCACATGAAGGGCAGCTTTTTTGCCTTCATCGGAAACGCGTACCCCACGATATTTCTGGTAGGAGACAACCCCTTTTACCGACAGCTTTTTGATCATGTCTGTCACCGAAGCGGCTTTAGTGCTAAGACTATCTGCGATAGCATTAGTGGAAACGGGGCCGTCCAATTCCCTGGATAAATGATAAATTGTTTTGAGGTAATTCTCCTCAGCAAAACTTAGTGTCATTTCAGTAAATTTTAGCAAATATATCAAATTTAGATATATCTAAAAATATTTTTAACTGATAATTAAATTTAACTCAAAATAAGCGAATATGAAAGGTATAGGTGGTTATTGATTGTTTTCTTCACTGAGCTATCTAAGTGAAAAACGGGTCAAAATGAGGAGGTAGACGCGATTATTCTCGTTGTTATGCTGAAAAGGCCCGTTTTTGGTCAGTATAGGCCTGAAAATAGTATTAAATAATCAAATGAAGTTTGACTAATTAAATAATTGATAAATAGATATTTAAGTATCTATAAGTTGTCAATACAATCAAGTAATTTAGACTCTTCTGATGTCCATAATAGCTCATCAATAGCCACATTTTCATAAAACTGTTGAGACTTCATTTTAGTGAGTAAATTGGCATAGTCAATTTTTTCAAAATCGATTACAAGACCAGCATTATACTTGTCAATAATTATGTTCCAGGCCTGGTGTTTCTGGATGAGCACTGGCAGTTTAGACCCAAGGTATTCATACAATTTAGTTGGGGTACTGCCAACAGTACTTGGGTTTTTCGGGTAGTAAATGATGCCAAAGTCTGAGTGGTGAATGGCATTAATTATTTCATTGTGAGGTACAAGATGATCACCTCCCTGTAAATGGATAAATTCATAGGGTTCGATGGCCGCGATAAGTTTGTGATAAGTTTCTTTTTTAGCGCAATAGCCTAGAATATTCAATTCGACAGATGGGTCAATCTCGTACAAAGCTTTTGCAGTATTGATAGCTTCAAAAACTCCGGTGCTTTCAGCGATTGTTCCGGTAAATAACAATTTGAGTTTGTCAGTTGCTCTATTACTATACTTTTTATTGGTGGGTGGTCTGTACTTATTTTCTATTATCACCGCCTTATTTTTTACAAAACTAAGCTCGTCCTGATATGCTTTTTCAGCCAGAATGTATCGGTCCACAAATAGGGTAGAAGCATATTCTTTTAGTCTGACATAGGCTGCAATGAAGGGTCTGACTATTTTGACAAAAGCAGTTGTGTGAATGATGTTTCGGAAGTAGTTTTCACGGATATCATAGATCAATTTAGTGCCAAATAAAATTTTGTGTATAAATGCAACTAACAGTAATTCATGGGTATTAACTATTAATACCTGAGGTTTAACTTTAATAATTCTTTTTAAAAAAGCGTAAGGCGCGAAAACCCGTCTAAGACTAATTCTTTTGAAGTTGAAAAGCGGATGAAATGTAATGTTGGGATCGGTTGGAATATTTTTTGAATAAAAGCCTATGATATTAATATCATATTTGTTTGTTTGGCTCATTGAAAGACCAAATTTCTCGTACATCCTGGTGTCATCAACAGGCTTGAGAATGGAAGCTATTACTAGTTTGGTTTTTTGCATCAATAAGTAATTATAAACAGATCAAAAGAAATCTATAGATGGAATTAAAGGAAATTATTGAAAGAGCCTGGGATAATCGAGAAATGCTCAAGGAAAAGGATGTACAAATTGCTGTAAAGACAATTGTTGATGACCTCGATTCCGGCCATCGTAGAGTTGCTGAACCTAATGGTGATGACTGGCTCGTAAACGAATGGATTAAAAAAGCGGTAATTCTTTACTTTCCTTTAATGAAAATGAAAACCGTTGAGGTGGGTCCGTTTGAATTTCATGATAAGATTGGTTTAAAAAGCAATTATGAAAAACTTGGGGTTCGTGTAGTACCACATGCCATCGCGAGATACGGTTCGTTTGTAAATAGAGGCGTAGTAATGATGCCCTCCTATGTAAACATCGGTGCCTATGTAGATAGTGGTACCATGGTGGATACCTGGGCTACTGTTGGCAGTTGTGCGCAAATTGGTGAAAATGTACATTTGAGTGGTGGTGTAGGTATTGGTGGAGTATTGGAACCCGTGCAAGCTGCTCCCGTTATTATTGAAGACAACGCCTTTATTGGCTCCAGATGTATAATTGTTGAAGGCGTTAGAATAGGCAAAGAAGCTGTACTAGGAGCCAATGTTGTGCTTACAGCAAGCTCTAAAATTATAGATGTTACTGGAAGTGAGGCCGTAGAAACAAAAGGCTATGTGCCTCCAAGATCTGTGGTTATCCCTGGTTCATTTACAAAGAAATTTGCTGCCGGAGAATATCAGGTGCCATGTGCGCTGATCATTGGTAAAAGAAAGGAAAGCACCGATAAGAAAACGTCTCTCAATCAGGCCTTACGTGAAAATGACGTAGCCGTTTGATCAAAAGCTACTTTGGCACTTACTTTGTAAGTATATCTGGTATACATTAAAAATACTTGGCTATGGTGCGTATTATAACCTTATTTCTAACCTGGATAGTATTTTCAGCGTTTCTCAACGGTGACTCAGATTCGGTATATCACAAAGTAGATTACGATAGTTTTACGAAAGGTGAAAAACTTGAGTACAAACTTAATTTTGGCATTTTCACAATAGGAAGAGGAGAAATGATCATTAGCGATAAATTCTATCGTATTAATGGTCGTGATTGCTACAAAATCGATATCTATGGTCGTACCAGTGGTATGGTAGATTGGGTAGCCAGGGTAGATGATCAATGGGGAGCTTATGTCGATTCGGCTGCACTTGTGCCACATATTGCTTATAGAAATATCAAGGAAGGTAATTATCGTAAAAACGAGGTGGTGAGGTTTGATCATAAGCATGATGTGCTGGAAACCAAAACCCTTGACAAGAAAACAGGTGAATGGAAAGAACCCATCATTTACGGTGCACCTGATGATGTAAGAGAGATGCTTTCTGGTCTGTTGTATTTACGGACCATGGATTTTTCTCAAATGGAAAAGGGCGAAATATTTACGGTAAGCGGATTCTTTGAGGATATGTTTTATGAGCTGGATGTGAAATACAGAGGAAAAGAGAAAGTTAAAACCAAAGCAGGTAAGTTTAAGGCAATCAAGCTTGAGCCCATTATGCCTGATAACGACCTGTTTGATGGCGAAGATTCCATACTGGCCTGGATTTCGGATGACGAAAATAAAATCCCATTAAAAGTTGAGGCTAAAATGTTTATCGGCCATGCCGGTGTAGAGCTTACCGATTATCAGAATGTGAAAAACCCTGTGAGTAAGATTAAGTAATTCATCTAATCTTAACGTGCTTAAATCACATGTCCGGTTGAGATTTGTTATCTTAAGCAAATGATGAGATTGATAAAGATTGTACCTGTCATTTTATTACTGTTTTGTTCGGCTGTACATGCTACAGATAGCAATACCATATTTTTTAAATCCAAAGATGGTATTGAGGTGGCTGCTGAGCTCTACATGCCACATCCAAAATCAGCGCCATTCATAGTGCTTTTTCATCAGGCCAATTGGAGTAGAGGTGAATACAAAGAAATTGCTCCTAAGCTTAATAGTATTGGCTACAACTGCATGGCTGTTGATTTAAGGTCAGGAGGGAGTGTTAATGATGTGGCTAATCAGACAAAAATCAATGCTGTAAAGGCGATGAAAGACACACAATACATTCACGCTTTACCTGATATGCGGGCAGCAATTACTTATGCAGCAACACATTTCGCTGACGACAAACTTATCATTTGGGGCAGCTCATATTCAGCTGCACTCTCAATAAAAGTAGGTAGCGAAATGAAGGATAAGATAGATGCTATTTTGGCTTTTTCGCCCGGAGAATATTTTGCTTCGGAAGGCAGAGACTTCATAGCTTCAGCAGCACAACAAATTGATGATCCGATTTTCATAACCTCTGCCAAGAATGAAAAAAATGCCTGGTGGGGCATCTACGTGGCTATTTCTGCAGAGAATAAAACCTACTACTTGCCCGAGACAATGGGTAACCACGGTTCCAGGGCGTTATGGAGTAAATTTACAGATGCTAATGGCTACTGGACAGCCGTATCTGCCTTTTTATCAAATATTTGATTAAAATTTATATATCTTTGCATGAGTGGCAATCAGAAACTGGTTGGCCACTATTTTTTTATCTAAAATTAAATGAATAAAAGTAGTGAAAGCAGTAAGTAACATTCTCATCGGGTTATCTCTCCTTTTGTCTGTAGTGGCTTGTAAAGACGAAAGATCTAAACTGGGTGATCAGTATTTTAAGGGTGGAGAATATGAAAAGGCTATTGATGCCTATACGGAATATTTAAGGCTTGAGCCAACTCACATAAAGTCTCTTTACAACAGAGGTCGAGCATATGAAGAGCTAGGCAAACACCAGGAAGCATTGGAAGATTTTAACAAAGTCTTGAAGGAAGACCCTCAAAATGCTAATGCACTATTGAGTCTGGCTTCGGATTATTTCCACAGACTTCAGGATTATGAGAATACTATATTCTATGCTCAGAAGGTACTAAAAGTAGAAGAAAGTGCGTTGGCACACACGCTGATAGGTAAGGGACAGCAAAAATTAGGAAACCTTGAAGAGGCACTCGCTGCGTACAACAATGCCATTAGCGTAAATAAGGAATTTGCTGACGCTTACATTTCCCGAGGTTCTTTAAGAACATACCTGAAACAATATAGCAGAGCATGCACAGATTTTAAGTTAGCTAGCTCTTTAGGCGCCACAAGTGCCGACAAGTTGGTTAAAAAATACTGTAATTAGCGAGCTTAGCTTAAAAAAAGAGGCTTTCTCAAAAGATACCCGTCATTCAGAACGCAGTGAAGAATCCCTTAGAAACCTAAGACTCCACGCTTCGCTCTGAGCGGCCAAGTCTAGACTTTTGAGAAAGCCTCTTTTTTGTTTTAACCAAATCACTTTATTTCTTAAACTGATCGGCAACAACAAGGTCTTTCGTTCCATGATTCCAGCTGTAGAAACCACTTCCTGACTTCACTCCTTTGTGCCCAGCCTCTACCATATTCACGAGTAGCGGACAAGGCGCGTATTTAGGATTACCGAAACCATCATAAAGTACATTTAAAATAGACAGGCAAACATCCAGTCCGATAAAATCTGCGAGTTGCAAAGGTCCCATAGGGTGGGCCATACCTAATTTCATCACGGTATCGATTTCTTCCACACCGGCTACGCCCTCGTATAATGAGTAAATGGCCTCATTAATCATTGGCATTAATATTCTATTGGCAACAAAACCCGGGTAATCATTAACCTCTACAGGTACTTTCTTGAGGTTTTTAGAAAGATCCATGATCTTGTCAGTAACCTCATCGCTTGTATTGTAACCTCTGATTACTTCAATCAACTTCATCACAGGCACGGGATTCATAAAGTGCATGCCAATGACCTTATCCGATCGGTTGGTTACAGCAGCAATTTTAGTTATGGAGATAGAAGATGTGTTAGTGGCCAGTATGGTATTATCAGCACATAACTCATCCAGTTGCTTAAATATCTTAAGTTTTAGATCTACATTTTCGGTGGCAGCTTCTACTACCAGTTCTGCTTTTTTTACACCTTCTTCAGTTTTGCTGTAAGTAGTGATATTAGCTAGTGTAGCTTTTTTATCATCTTCGGAAATAAGCTCTTTTTTAACCTGGCGATCCAAATTCTTTTCGATAGTGGCAAGGGCTTTTTGAAGGGCATCTTCTGAGATATCAATCAACGCAACGTTATGTCCATGTTGAGCAAAAACGTGTGCGATTCCGTTGCCCATTGTGCCAGAGCCAATAACAGCTATATTCTTCATTTAGTTGTATGTTTTTAGGTTAGAAAATCATTAGGGATGCCAAAGATAATAACTTTTAACACTCCCTTTTACTTAAAACCTGCTTAACCTGTTTTGGTTATTTTTATTGAGTAAATTGCGGCCATGCAAATAGGAGTTTATCATGAATTAGAGGTAGGTAAGGAAGTAGATTTCGGTTTTTACCTAAATTCTGAAGCCGGAGAAATCTTACTGCCTATCAAATATGTACCGGAAGGACTCAAGGTAGGTGATACGATTAAAGTATTCATATACCGTGATTCTGAAGATAGAATTATTGCTACTACACTAGACCCTTTGGCCAAGTTAGATGATTTTGCAGCTCTGGAAGTAAAGGATACCAATGATCATGGCGCATTTATGGAGTGGGGTTTAGAGAAAGATCTATTTGTGCCTACCAGAGAACAGCCCATAAGGTATGTTATTGGTCGTAAACATGTGGTAAGGGTTTGTTTAGACCACAAGACGGACAGGTTGGTTGGTACGGGTAAACTACGAGCATTCTTTAATAGTGATACAAGTGAATTAGAAGAAGGTCAGGAGGTAGATTTGCTGATTTATAACCAAACTGACAAAGGGTACACTGCCGTTGTTAATCAACAATACACAGGACTCATCTATGGCAATGAAGTATTTGAGCCAATAGCTGTAGGTGATAAGAAAAGTGGATATGTCAAAAAGATCAGGGAAGATGGTAAGCTGGACTTAACGCTAAATCCAATAGGTAAAGAAGCCATGGATGAGCATATGCAAGTGGTGCATAACCTGCTTAAATTACACGATGGTTTCCTGCCGTATCATGACAAATCAGATGCAGCTGAAATTGCTGATTTCTTTAATATGAGTAAAAAGGCATTTAAAAAAGCCATTGGTGGACTATACAAGTCTAAAATAATAACTCTTGAAGCAGATGGTATTAGGTTGATATGAAAGCAATTCTATGGGTTTTTGGTGTTGCGCTATTGCTATTTGTTCTTGTATGGCTTAACGAAGACAACATAAGGAACTGGTTTTTTCCTAATAACATTGAGGTCAAAGTTTATGGAGAAGCAACACCTGAAGGAGTAAAAATAGACTGGACCGCTGAATCGATTGAAGATACGGTGACACTTTATGAGAAAGGAAAAGCGCTTGATTACGATTTTAGGGCAGGTGGGTATAATACATTTTTACTTTATTACAAGAACGAGTTCATAGGCTCATTTGAGCAATTCAAGTCCAACAAAGTTTCTGGCCATCAATACAATTTTATGATTTGGCAAGGTAAGGATTCCATCCAGGCCGATCTTAAAATACTTGGCCCTGAAGCACCGCTATGATTCATGCCTCAAGTGCGGGGGGATTTTGTTATTGCTGATACTGCTAATATCTAGTTTTAGAATATCAGTAGGCTTTACACACAAAACCGCCTTGTTATTATAAAAAGCCATAGGCGCCTTTAGCAGTTGCGGATTATGGTTCAATACTTCCAACCAGCCCTCCATGGTAAAATCATTACCTCGTACTTTCTCCTGATACTCTGGTTTGGACTTATCCAGCAAGTCCTTAGGCTTAAGCTCTAGTTTGTTTACAATTTCTTTCCAAAGAGTGGTAGTGAGCTTGGTATTATCCAGGTGAACTTCATTCACATGGTTAGATATCGATCTGGCATAGGCTCTTGTTTGCTTCACAGAGTTGGTGTGCGTGTCGTTATAAATTAACAAAAGCTCATTAGGGTGAAATTGTATACTGCTCATAGAATCTTTTTTGTTATCTGATTAAGATATTAAATTTTAATGGAGCAAAAAAGGAAAAAGGTATTGAGAGAACGTCTATTTTAATTTTGGTAGTTCATTATAATCACTTCTTTAGCCAAACCAGTGGCATTAAAACGAATGCTTAAATAGATATTGTTGTCGGCAGGTTCATCACAGGCTTCACTAGGAGTGATCTGATAGTAGAAAAACTTCTGGCTGCGTTTGTAAAGCTCGTGCCGCTCAGGTTTACCCAAAAGCGCTACAATTTCGTTCTGATTCAATCCCTTAAGCTCCTCTTTTGAGTTTTGCAGGTTTTGAATCATTGACACCCGATCGCCTTTGCAACCATTTTCATCAGCCTGCCAAGCCGCTTCATCAAAATTGGTAAGATCATGGTTTTTGGTAGTACAAGCGATAACAAGTACTACAAGAGAGACTAATTTTAAGTATTTCACTATTTGGTTACGGTTACGTGTTGCTTTGAGGTTACAGACATATTGATAATCAAAAGCCAGCCCAATGATACAAGGGTATAAGCAATTGCCAAAACAACCAACCATATATCAAGCGAATAAAAGTAAGCGGCTGCTGCCAGTCCAGTTGAAATAGTGACAATTCTTACTTTTTCAAGTATCCATACCCAGTTCTTCATTTCAAATAAAGCGCCACAATTGGTGATTGTTAGTACAATGGCAAAAACTACCAGTCCCTTTTCGATAATTGTAAAGTTGGCTTGTTGAAAAAGAAAAAATGCGGTAGCACCCAGCACCAATATATATTGGACGAGTACATATAGATTTAATGGTTTTGGCGGGAGCGCATTATACTTACTATAAGAGCTTTTGTCTACTTCCGGTGCTGCCTGATAGCCGCCCATATTTTCGGGCAACCAGCCTGGTTTGTAAAACATAAACTTCAACTTGTCTTTCCATGAAGGGATTGCTTTGGCTGTATGATACATTTCATGGTAATGATTTAGGTTCACCCATACTGGGTTCCAGCTATTAATGGGCTTAGTAATACCATAAGTCGGTCGTTCTTCTTCTTTTTGAAATGTGCCAAACATTCGGTCCCAGATGATGAAAACACCCGCATGGTTTTTATCAATGTATTTAGGGTCTCTTCCATGATGCACGCGATGGTGCGATGGCGTATTCATAAACCACTCCAGAAAGCCCAATTTTTCGATGGTTTCCGTATGTATCCAAAATTGGTATACCGTTACCAATGCAGAAATTAATACAAACGTCACCGGATCGAAACCTATCAATGCGAGTGGGAGGTAGAAAGCAAACGTCCATAAGATTTGAAAAGAACCCTGACGCAAAGCCACCGAGAAATTGTAGTCTTCACTTTGATGATGTACCACATGTCCTCCCCAAAACAAATTGATCTGGTGGCTCATACGGTGTGCCCAATAATAAAAGAAGTCAGCAGCGACAAAGAGAATTATAATCGTATACCAAACATTGGGTATCTGCCAAATCGCCAAATATTCATAGACCAATACATAAGCCCCAACACCAATCACCTTTAAAAATATGCCTGTTACCTGTTGTGTTATCCCGCAACTGATGTTGGTGATGGCATCATTTAATCTATAAAGTCTCTTTTTAGAAAACTGTTGAACGAGTAACTCAATACCAATGAGTAGAAAGTAAATAGGTATAGAAAGGACGATTGGATTGATATCCATTGAAGTAATTTATTTTTTTTAACTTATCGGGGATAAAAATAATTCAATCGATGAGTAAATAAAAGCCTATGTAAGGTTCTCATCTGATTTCCGCCACTTAATAATATAAACAATGAAGTATTTATCTCTACTGATTATTTTAATAGCCACCAGTTTTAATGCATTTGCGCTTCAAAATACTGATTCTTTACAACAAAATGAGTTAGTGGTAGGTGTAAAGCAAACTCCACCATTTATTTTTAAAAATGCCTCAGGTGAGTATCAGGGCATAAGCATCGAACTCTGGAAGAATATAGCAAATAAGCTTGGCTATCAGTATACTTTTAAAGAGTATGATTTGGCAGGCCTGCTTGGTGCTTTAACAAATGGATCTATTGATGTATGTATTAACCCACTTACTGTTACCAGCGATAGGGTAGAGCAATTTGATTTTACTCAACCTTTTTATATCACCAATTTGGCCATAGCCGTAGATAAGTCTGGCAAAAGCAAATGGTTGTCATTTATTAAAAACTTCTTTTCTGTTCAATTCTTTGAGGCGGTGCTATTGCTCCTGTTGGTCTTACTCATTTTTGGTGTACTCGTGTGGGTTTTTGAGAAAGATGCTAATAAAGAAGAGTTTGGCCCGGGTATGAAGGGAGTTTGGAATGGCCTGTGGTGGTCGGCCGTTACAATGACCACTGTGGGGTATGGCGATAAATCTCCTAAAACTACCGGAGGGAGAATAGTTGCACTTGTTTGGATGTTTACAGCAATAATTATCATTAGTGGATTTACTGCGAGTATAGCTTCTTCTTTAACAGTGAGTGAGTTGGAATCAAGTATTGAGAGTCCATCTGATCTTAAAAAAGTAGATGTAGTAGCAGTAAGCGCTTCCACCGGTGCTGATTACCTAAAGAATAACGGTATCAATTTCCAGGGCGTAAAGAATATTACTGAAGCGTTGAAGATGTTGTCAGCTGGTGATATTGATGCAGTAGTTTATGATGAACCCATTATGCGATACAGTATCGATCAGCAAGGTTTAAGTAAAAAGATCACCATCTTGCCTTACAGTTTTGCTACTCAGTATTATAGTTTCGCACTACCTAAGTATAGCAAAAACCGTGAGCTTATCGATCCTGTTTTACTCGAAAGCATTGCAGGCTCACAGTGGAAATCTCTGCTAAGGGAATATAATTTGGATGACTAAGCAATAATCCACCTGATTGACATTAAATAGTTCCAAATTATGACATAACTTCGCAGCCACTTAAGTGCTGAAAGTTATGATTTTAAGATTTATTAAGTTTGGTTGGGCAGTATCCTTAGTAGCTGGATTAGGTGCGTTATTGTATGTTTATGCCTCAATTCCTGAGCATGTTGTATATAGCCTTAGCGATAAATATTTTGCTAAGGGTGCCGTTACCAGAGAAGTGTTTTTCTACAGCAGCCTGGGTTTTATGGCTTTCATCAATTTTCTCCTTTATGCTCTGTCAAAAAACCTCAAATATCAGGATGAGTCTATCAATGAACTAATTAAGAAATGGCAATTAAGCCTGGCCGTGTTGATCAACATTTTTGCTATTGTGATTATGAACTTCGTGTTTTTAGTGAATAGCGGAGAGACATTTGATTTTGACAATATTGGTTATCTCATTTATGTGTCATTTGGCTTTATTGTCTTGTGGATCATCGCGCTTCCCATCTTATTAGTTAGGGCTTTTAAAAGAAGCAAACAGAAGTAATAATTTATCGTTTATAAACCTCTAATGGTCTGATACTTAGAGGTATTGAAGTGAATTTTTGCTCTAAAAGCAATTAAAATTCATTTAGTTCATTTCCTTGAATAAATCTGAAAATTCATGTTTATTCGCTAGGTCATGATTTCCCTTCATGGCGTAGTTGGCATATTTTTTAAACTATATTGATACATGGCGATTGAGAATGTAGAGTACACCGAAGACAGTATTAAATCCCTGGATTGGAAAGAACACATCAGGTTAAGGCCAGGGATGTATATAGGTAAATTAGGAGACGGATCCGCTCAGGACGATGGTATTTATGTGCTGGTCAAAGAAGTGATGGATAACTGTATTGATGAGCACATGATGGGGCATGGCCGCACCATAGATGTTAAAATCACAGATCATCGTGTAGAGGTGAGAGACTACGGTCGAGGCATACCTTTAGGTAAAGTGGTAGACTGTGTGTCTAAGATCAATACTGGTGGTAAATATGATAGTGGAGCATTTCAGAAGTCTGTAGGCTTAAATGGTGTGGGTACCAAAGCAGTAAATGCCCTATCCAACTACTTTAAAGTGCAGTCATTCAGGCAAGGGGAGACTAAAGTAGCGGAGTTTAAGCAAGGTGTAGTAGTAAAAGACCACAGTGTTTCTAGCTCTAGTGGTAGAAATGGAACACTGGTTGTCTTTGAACCTGATGAATCAATTTTCAAAAACTATCATTTTATACCGGAGTATCTCAATGATTTGCTTTGGAACTATGCATTCCTGAATGCAGGACTAACAATAAACTTTAATGGCAATAAGTTTCACTCAGAAAACGGGTTAAAAGACCTGCTGGAGCGAAAAACGGAAGCTGACAATCTAAGATACCCGATCATACACCTCAGAGGTGAAGATATTGAAATGGCGCTCACACACTCTAACCAGTATGGTGAGGAGTATTACTCTTTCGTAAACGGCCAAAACACAACGCATGGAGGTACGCACCTTGCGGCTTTTCGTGAGGCTATAGTGAAAACCATTCGTGATTTTTATGGTAAAAATTTCGATGCTACCGATGTGAGAGCATCAATTGTTGGATCTATTGCTGTAAGAGTGCAGGAGCCAGTGTTTGAGTCACAAACGAAGACCAAGCTGGGCTCTCAAAATGTCGGTCCTGATGGTCCCACGATGCGAACTTTTGTGAATGATTTTGTAAAAAAGGAGCTTGACAATTATCTGCATAGAAACTCAGCGGTTGCTGAGGCCTTACACAAGCGTATTTTACAGTCTGAGCGTGAGCGTAAAGAGATAGCCGGAGTAAAGAAATTAGCTAACGAAAGAGCCAAAAAAGCCAATCTTCACAATAAGAAACTAAGAGACTGTCGCGTACACTACAGTGACAGTAAAGGTGATAGAAAAGAAGAAACAATGATTTTCATTACGGAGGGAGACTCTGCGAGTGGATCAATCACCAAGTCTCGTGATGTACAAACACAGGCCGTTTTTAGTTTGAGAGGTAAGCCGCTCAACTGCTATAACCTTACCAAAAAGGTAGTGTATGAAAATGAGGAATTCAACTTATTACAACATGCACTAAACATAGAAGATGGAATAGAAGGCTTACGTTATAGAAAAATTGTAATTGCTACCGATGCCGATGTCGATGGTATGCATATCAGGTTATTGTTACTTACATTCTTTCTACAATTCTTTCCGGATCTTATCAAACAGGGGCACATATATATACTTGATACCCCATTATTTAGAGTGAGAAATAAAAAGGAGACAATCTATTGCTACTCAGATGAGGAAAGAAAGGCCGCTATTGCAAAAATTGGAGAGAAAGCTGAAATAACCAGATTTAAGGGTTTGGGTGAAATTTCACCTGAAGAGTTCGGTAATTTCATTGGCGAAGACATCAGGCTCGACCCAATTATTTTAAATAAGGACACCACCATAAAACAACTATTGTCTTTCTACATGGGTAAAAATACACCCGATAGACAGGAGTTTATTGTCAATAACCTGAAAGTGGAAAAAGACCTTGAGGAGGAACTAAAGGATACGGCTGCTTAATTTTGCATAAATAACGCAAATAATAAATATTTGCATAAATAACGCAAAATATGTACTTTTGTATAAATAGCGCAATATGAAGGCATTCGTACTAATGGCAGATATCATTGAAAGCTCATCTTATTCAGGAGATAAGTTGATGTCAGATTTTAAGGCTTTGGTAGATCAGGTTAATACTAAATTTGCCAGTAGCATTAGCTCTCCATTGACCATTACTTTAGGTGATGAGTTTCAAGGAGTCATAAAAGATCTTAATTCAGCTGTTCAGATTGTTTTTGCGATAGATGAGCTTTTATTGAAGCGTAGTATAAATTATAAACTGCGATACGTAATAAACTACGGGAAAATAGATACACCTATTAACAAAAAGTCATCGCATGAAATGCTTGGTGAAGGGTTGACCGGGGCCAGGCAGTTTTTAGAAGAATTGAAAACAAATGATGCTAAGGTTTTAATCAGCGGATTAGAGAATAAGAAGCAGGCAGAATTAAATCTTGCTTTTGTGTTATACAGGTCGCTATATGATGATTGGAATGAAAAAGATAAAAAACCGGCATATGATTTTTTGCAAAATGTAGATTATAAAGAGTTAGCAAGAATCAATAAAAAAGCCGTTTCCACCATGTGGAGAAAGAAAAAAAGTTTGAAAATAGAAGATTTTAAAGCTTCTAAGCAACTGATCGAGTTATTAGTCAATGAGGGATGATGTACTTTGCATATTGATTATTCTTGTGCTTGAGATAGTAGGATTTTTCATTTTCCTACTTATTTCAAAATGGAATAACAACGATGGTGAAAGAAATAAGATTGATTTTAGAAGTGTACTTAAAGGTGTTTTAGAGCGTATTTTTATAACATTTACACTTCTGTTAGGTTTGCCACAGGCGCTAACGGTATTTGCAGCGCTAAAAATTGCGACCCGAATTAAAGATGATAATAAAGTGTCAAATGATTTTTATTTAGTGGGCAACTTGCTTTCGATAATCATGGCACTTGTATATGTAAAGTTGATTGAGCAATATTTTTTATTATAAAAAATGTCAGAAGAGAATAAAGAAAATAGCAACGGTAAAGCACAACACGAAAACGAAGATGTAATCCATGATGTCACGCCTGTTTCGGGCATGTATCAAAACTGGTTTTTGGATTATGCCTCTTATGTAATTCTTGAAAGAGCAGTACCCGCAGTAGAGGATGGGTTTAAACCTGTACAGCGTAGAATTATGCATGCGCTGAAGGAGATGGATGATGGCAGGTTTAATAAAGTGGCCAATGTGATCGGACAAACCATGCAGTACCATCCACACGGTGATGCATCTATTGGTGATGCGATGGTAAATATTGGTCAGAAAGATCTTCTCATTGAGACGCAAGGTAACTGGGGCGACATACGTACCGGAGATAGTGCGGCTGCGCCAAGATATATTGAGGCCAGGCTTTCAAAATTCGCTCTAGACGTAGTTTATAACGCTCAAACAACAGAATGGCAACTATCTTACGATGGTCGTAAAAAAGAACCAGTCACTTTACCTGTAAAATTCCCATTGCTACTCGCCCAAGGTGTGGAAGGCATTGCAGTAGGACTGTCTACCAAAATACTTCCTCATAACTTCTGCGAGCTTATCAAAGCTTCAATAGACGTACTTAAAGGAAAGAAACCAAAGCTCTACCCTGACTTTCCAACCGGGGGTATGGCTGATTTTTCTGAGTACAATGATGGATTAAGAGGAGGTAGGATAAAAGTAAGAGCCAAAATAGAAGAGTATGACAAGAAGACACTGGTCATCAAAGACATTCCTTTTGGTACTACTACCACCAGCTTAATTGAATCTATCATTAAAGCCAATGATAAAGGTAAAATCAAAGTAAAGCAGGTAATAGATAACACGGCCAAGGATGTTGAGATATTGGTTTCGCTGGCTCCCGGGCAATCACCTGACATCACTATTGACGCGCTGTATGCGTTTACTGACTGTGAAGTTTCAATATCACCTAATGCTTGTATCATTATTGAAGACAAGCCACACTTTATTCCGGTTCATGAGATATTAAAATACAACACAGACCAGACGGTCGAACTACTCACAAAAGAGTTAGAAATAAAGCGCGATGAACTCAAGGAAAAGATCCTTTTCTCATCACTGGAAAAAATATTTATTGAAAATCGTATTTACCGGGATATTGAGGAGTGCGAAACCTGGGAAGCAGTAATTAAGACAATTGATAAAGGGCTGGACCCATTTAAACCTCAGTTTTATAGAGAGATTACAGAAGACGATATTGTAAGGCTGACTGAGATTAAGATCAAGAGAATCTCAAAATTTGATACATTCAAAGCAGATGAGTTGCTTAAAAAACTTCAGGAAGACCTCAAAGAAACTGAGCACCATCTGGCCAATATTATAGATTACTCCATTGCTTATTACAGCAGACTACTTGAGAAATACGGTAAGGGTAGGGAGCGAAAAACGGAGATCAAGTCATTTGATTCCATTGATACTACCATTGTTGCGGCTAATAACCAGAAGTTATATGTCAATAGAAAAGATGGCTTTGTAGGCTATGGCCTTAAAAAAGATGAGTTTGTCACCGAATGCTCAGACCTTGACGATATCATAGTGATCCGTAAGGATGGCAAATGCATGGTCTCTCGTATTTCTGATAAGGTATTTATGGGCAAAGACATCGAGCATGTGGGTGTATGGAATAAAGGTGATGAACGCATGACCTACAACATGATCTATGTTGACGGCAAATCTGGTAGGTCAATGGCCAAGAGATTTAATGTCAAAGCCATTACTCGAGATAAGGAATACGATTTAACCAAGGGCAATCCAAACTCACGAATGCACTATTTAAGTGCTAATCCTAATGGTGAAGCCGAATTGGTAACTGTTAAGCTCACTTCAGGGTCTAAAGCCCGAAAAAAGGTATTTGAGTTTGATTTTGCGGAACTTGACATCAAGGGTCGTGGTGCAGGAGGTAATATCCTGACTAAATATCCTATTCGTAAGATTGAATTGAAAGCAGAAGGCGTATCTACGCTCAGCGGTTTGGATATTTGGTATGATCAACATGTAGGGCGTTTAAATAAAGACGAACGTGGCAAGCACATTGGTAAATTCAATGGTGACGACAGCATATTGGTAGTTTACAAAGACGGAAGCTATGAGATGACCTCATATGAGCTGACCAACAGATATGAGCCCAAGAAGGTAGCAATTATTGAGCGTTTCGATCCTAAAACCGTTATTTCTGCGATTCACTATGATGGTGAGAGTAAAAATTACTACATCAAACGTTTTCAGGTAGAAACTACCAGCCTCGATAAGCAGTTTAGCTTTATTGGAGAGTCTGCAGGCTCAAAGCTTGTGGTTGTCAGTACAGATGCCAACCCTATGATTGAGGTAGAGTTTGTAAAAGGCAAAAGCAAAACAAAAGAAACGGAACAATTGGCTATGCCTGCCCTGATTGATATAAAGGGGTGGAAAGCCATTGGAAATAAACTTTCTCAGTACACGGTAAAAAAAGTGAAATTGCTTGAGCCTGTGAAGGAGAAAGATGAGTCTAAACCAGTAGAAGAAACTAAAGAAGCGGAAGAGACTAAAGTTGCTACTGAATCAGTCAAAGAAAACGCGAAGAAGGAAAGCACAGCAAGAGAAGAGAAGCCGAAGACTGATTCTGATAGAAAAGAAAAGGGTGGGGACTATGGCATTGGAGACACTATTGAGCTTGATTTTTAAGCAATGGAACCAAAGCAAGAGCAGGTGCTTCAATACCTTGCAGGCTACATTTCAGCTCACAAAATTGACCTGATTGATAAGGCGCTGGAAAAGCGTACCAGACACCTAACTGTAGTTTTAGAGGACATCTACCAGCCTCAAAATGCCAGTGCTGTTATTCGCACGGCTGATTGCTTTGGTATTCAGGATGTACATATCATTGAGCATAAACATAAATTCAAACTAAATCCACGTGTTGTTCACGGATCTTCCAAATGGGTGGATGTTCACCAGTATGAAGAAGAAGGTTTGAATGCTGAAAAATGTATTTCTGCTTTAAAGTCTCAAGGGTATAAGATTGTCGCCACTGTACCTGATCAGTTGGCTAAACCTTTTCATTCCATAGACTTATCTCAAAAATGCGCGCTTGTTTTTGGTACTGAAATGACTGGTATTTCCGATTATATGAGAGAGAATGCTGATGACTTGGTAACGATACCCATGTATGGGTTTACGGAAAGCTTTAATATTTCTGTGAGCGTAGCTATCATATTAAATACCCTGGCGGAGAAACTTTTTTCTTCTAATTACGATTGGAGACTAAATGAGGAAGAGAAGAAGACATTACGATTAAGTTGGTATCGTAAAATTGTCAATCGGTCAGAACTGTTAGAAAAAGAATATTTAAAGACCTTATAAGGATACATAATTTTCCTCGTTGGATTGTCTATGCTGAAATATGTTAGTTGGTTAGTTAAAGGGTCTGTCGCCCTGGGCGTAATTGCCTTGCTATTTTTACTTATATCCAATATTTGGATTGTGAATAGTACGAAGGATAGAATTTATGATTCTATTGAAAATGCCCCGAGCACCGATATAGCCTTAGTTTTAGGTACAAGCCCAAAACTTATGACTGGAGATCCTAACCCATATTTTCAAGAACGCATTAGATTAGCTGCCGAATTGCTAAAACAAGGCAAAGTCAAGCACATCATCGTAAGTGGTGACAATCGCTCTAAATACTACAATGAGCCTATAAAAATGTACAATGCTTTACTTGAGTTAGGCGTAGATAAGAAAAATATACACCTCGATTATGCAGGCCTCAGAACTCTTGATTCCATCATTCGCTGTAAGGAAATTTTTGGCCAGGATAACATCACCATTATTACACAACCCTTTCATAGTTACAGGGCGTTGTTCATAAGCAATTACCACAATATTGACGCGTTTTCTTTATCACTCACAAATATCCCTGACGATTTCTCGTATAAAGTAAAAGCCAGAGAGTATCTTGCACGTGCTTTGGCAGTTTTAGATCTTTATGTTTTACATAGAGAGCCTAAATATTTAGGAGAAAAAGAAGTTATAGCTATTTAATTCTAGGAGTGAACGCAGTTTTACGGTTAAAATTACTTGTATTTTTTATTGTATTGGGTTGCTACCCAACCTTACTGGCACAAACCGTTGTATCAGGTAAAGTGACTGATGCCAATTCGGGAGACCCTGTGCCATTTGCCAATGTTATTTTTAAGGGCACATCCATTGGTACCACCACCGATTTTGACGGCCGCTATCGCATTGAAACAAGTCAATCGGTAGATTCAGTGCAGGCATCATATATCGGATATATCACCAGAAGTAAGTTCATTAATCGTGGCACGAGTCAGGTTGTAGATTTTCAACTGGAGGAAAACGTCATTTCACTACAGGAAGTTGTGTTTTTGGCTGGCGAAAACCCTGCTTTTGAGGTGATGCGAGGGGTGGTGAGAAACAAAGATAATAATGACAAAAAGTCGCTGGATGCCTACCAGTATGAGACTTATACCAAAATTGAAATTGATGTAGATAACATTTCTGAGAAGTTTAAGAAGAGAAAAATCATGCGAAAAATATCCAGTGTGATGGATAGCGTTGAGCGTATGGCAGGTGAAGATGGAAAGCCCATATTACCCATATTTATTTCGGAGTCACTTTCAGAATACTATTACAGAAATAACCCCAAACTAAAGCATGAAAAAATACTTAAGACCAAAATCACAGGTGTGGGTGTTGAAGATGGAACTTTGGTATCGCAATTCATTGGCTCTTCCTTTCAGGAATATAACTTCTATCAAAACTGGTTAAATATAGTAGGCAAAGAGTTCATTTCACCCATAGCTGATGGTTGGAAATTATATTACGAGTATGACCTGACAGATAGTGCTTATGTAGGTGACCACTATTGTTATAGACTAGATTTCTTTCCGAAAAGTGACCAGGATCTCGCATTTAGAGGCACTATGTGGATTGATAAGGCAACCTATGCGCTCAAGCAAATGGATGCTACTGTAGCCTCAACGGCTAACCTCAATTATGTTGAAAAGATTAAAATCCAACAAGAACTTGAGCCTAGCGATGCAGGACCATGGCTTCCAGTAAAAAATAGAGTGCTGATTGATATTGGTGAAATCACAGATAATATGGCAGGTGTATTGGCTAAATTTTACACTTCCAATAAAAATATTGCAGTAAACCTACCACAACCTCAAAAGTTCTATGCCCGACCGATTGAGGTAGCAGAAGATTTTAAGATTGGTAGCACTGACGAATATTGGAACCAACACAGACACGAGCCACTTACACCAACGGAGGTAAATGTATATAGTATGATTGATACGCTGAGAAATATCCCAGTGGTTAAAACATACACCGAGATACTAAAGATTGCTATCAATGGATATCTCAAAGCTGGCCCGGTTGATATTGGGCCGTATTTATCACTTTATGCCAACAACACCGTAGAGGGTCATCGTTTTCAGCTGGGTGGTCGTACCAATATTAACTTTAGTAATAAGTGGGTAATGGGAGGGTATGTAGCCTATGGTTCAGAAGATGAGGAGTACAAGTACCAGGGAACGCTTAAATATATAGCCTCCAGAGACAAATGGACAACATTTGAAGCTCAGTATACTAAAGACATAGATCAGGTGGGTCTGGCTGCCGAAGATTTGCTAGGGAACAGTGTTTTTCTCACAGCCACCAGATTTGGCAACCTGGTAAGGCCGTACTATTACGAACAGGGTAAGTTCACCATGCAGCGCCAGTTGTTTAGAGGCTATAGACAGAGCATTACGGCAAGATACAAAAGCTTCAATCCGCTATATAATTTTGCGTATTTTGAAAATCCTGAAAGCACCGATAGCCCTATTAAAGAAAAAATAGAGACAGCAGAAGTGATGTTTGAGGCAAGGTATGCTAAAGACGAAGTTTTCGTACAAAACGATAATGATAGAATAAGCCTGGGAACGCTAAAATGGCCTATTTTTACTTTAAGGTACACCAGAGGTATAAGTGGAATACTGGGCAGTGACTTTGATTATAATAAAGTGAGCCTAAACATTACAAATGACTTGAAAATGGGCTTTTTCGGAACTTCCAGTGTTTCATTAACAGGTGAGTATATTTTTGAAACGCTGCCTTATCCATTACTTAAAGCTCATATTGGTAATGAATCTAACTTTTATACTTCAGCAGCTTACAATCTGATGAACTTTTCAGAGTTTGCCAGTGATCGATATGTTGAACTAAGGTATCTACATCGCTTTCAAGGCTTTGTATTAAACCGCATACCACTCATGAAAAAACTAAAGTGGCGATTAATAGCGAGTGCAGATGTGCTTTACGGTAGGTTGAGAGAGTCTAATCGTAATATCCTCTCTCCGGTAGATCAGGATGGGAATCCAACAGAGCCCATCGGTTTCTTCGATGACAGGCCTTATGTAGAGGTTGGATATGGGGTAGAAAATGTATTTAAAGTACTTTGGATTGAGTTTTTTCACAGGCTCACCTATCTTGACAGACCAGATGTCAACAAATTTGGTGTGAAAATAAGCTTCCAATTTATACTTTAGTGTAAATGAAGTTCATAAAGCTCCTTGTAATAAGTCTATTTGTATTTGCGTGTCAGCAGCATTCTAAAGATGCTATTGAAGAGGCTGGTTTTTCTGTAAAGGCAGAAGAAACACTCGAGTATCTCAATGACATTGCCTCACAGAATAAAAACAATGCTACTTTTTATTATCAACGTGCACTGGCAAATAACGAACTCGGTTACAATGAAGCAGCTTATGATGATATTTTAAAAGCCACCAATATTGATCAAGAGTCCGAGCGTGCGTATTTGCTTAAAGGTAAAATCGAGCAGGCCATGGAACGTCCTGAGGAAGCCATTGAAAGTTTACTGATTGCGGAAAAACTAGGTGCACGTGAAAAAGGGCTTTACAAGATTTTGGCATCGGAATATTTACAACTGGGCCAGGTGAAGATGGCAAGAACAGCTGTCGATAGGCTTGTGAAACTTCAGCCTGATGCGTTTAGCCATCAACTGGAAGGGGAAGTAATGCTTGCCATTGGAGATACAGCCGATGCTCTGAATAGCTTTACAAAGGCAGTTTCCATTAACGCGAATTTAAAGCCAGCAAACGAAAAGCTGGTGGAAATATATTTAGCTAAAAATGACCTACAAAAAGCTGGTGATATCATCAATAGATACTTAAACAGCAATATTGGTGATGAGACCATGCTGCTTAAAAAAGGAAGATTACTTAGTAGTATGGAAGCTTATGACAGTGCAAAACAAATATATCATCATTTATTAGCACTTGATTCTAACAACTACCTACTCAACTATGAGTTATCCAGCCTACATTATGTCACCAATAAATTCGACAGCTCGGGATACTATAGTCAAAAAGCACTACAATTAGATTCTACTCAAGTGGAGGCTAAGTTATTACTAGCTCGTTCATTGGATAAAAATAGAGATTACCAGCAAGCGATAGACATATATGAAAACATCGTCAGGGGTGATTCTACGAATAATTTAGCCGCTAGTGAGTTAGACAATTTGAAAAGAAAAGTTGCATATTTGTGGCAATTGGAGCAGCAGCGTAAGCAGAGAGACTCGGTATTGAACAATCTGCCTCCAACCTTAGAGAAAAAGAACATAGATAATTAGAATCAGACAATTTCATGATTAAAATAACCCTGCCAGACGGATCGGTTAAAGAATTTGAAGACAGCGTAACAGGACTAGATGTAGCTATGAGTATTAGTGAGGGTTTGGCCCGAAATGTACTTGCAGCAAAAGTAAACGGTGAAGTTTGGGATGCAACTCGTCCCATTGATAAAGATGCAACTGTTCAGTTATTGACATGGAATGATGATGATGGTAAATCAGCCTTTTGGCATTCTTCGGCTCACCTCTTGGCTGAGGCGTTAGAAGAGCTTTATCCAGGTGTGAAATTTGGCATTGGTCCTCCAATAGATAATGGGTTTTACTACGATGTAGACCTTGGCGAAAAAGATTTTGGTGAAGATGATCTTGTTCTGGTAGAAAATAAGATGTTAGAATTAGCTCGTGAGAAAAACGAGTTTAAAAGGTCTCAGGTATCTAAAAGTGAAGCGCTTAAATATTATCAGGAGAAAGGAGATGAGTACAAAATAGAACTCATCAACGATCTGGAAGATGGTACCATTACATTCTACAATCAGGGAAATTTCACAGACCTCTGTCGTGGGCCACACATTCCACATACAGGCTTTGTAAAAGCAATTAAATTGCTCAATGTAGCAGGTGCTTATTGGAGAGGTGATGAAAAGAGAAAGCAGTTGACTAGGATTTACGGAGTTACTTTTCCGAAACAAAAGGAGCTTAAGGAACACTTAGAAAGACTTGAAGAGGCCAAAAAGAGAGATCACAGAAAACTGGGCAAGGAGCTTGAGCTTTTCACATTCTCTGAGAAGGTAGGTATGGGCCTTCCGCTATGGTTGCCTAAAGGTACCATATTGCGCGAGCGTTTGGAGAATTTTATGCGTAAAGCGCAGATCAAAGCGGGTTATGATCCTGTTGTGACACCTCATATTGGCAGTAAGCAACTTTACGTGACTTCTGGCCATTATGAGAAATATGGTGAAGACTCTTTCCAGCCAATAAAGACACCTAATGAAAATGAGGAGTTTTTATTAAAGCCTATGAACTGCCCGCATCATTGTGAGATTTATAACTCAAAGCCAAGATCGTATAAAGACCTCCCGGTAAGACTTGCAGAGTTTGGTACCGTGTACAGGTATGAGCAAAGTGGTGAGTTACACGGGTTGACGAGGGTAAGAGGCTTTACTCAGGATGACGCACACATTTTCTGTCGACCAGATCAGGTAAAAGAAGAGTTTATAAAGGTTATTGATCTTGTGCTTTATGTGTTTAAGGCATTGGGATTTGAAGAATATACAGCACAGGTGTCTTTAAGAGATCCTGAAAATAAACAAAAGTATATTGGTGAAGATAAGCTTTGGGATCAGGCCGAAAGAGAGATACAGGAAGCTGCAGACGAAAAAGGTTTGAAAACTGTAACTGAATTAGGTGAGGCGGCATTTTATGGCCCTAAGCTTGACTTTATGGTAAAAGATGCCTTGGGTAGAAGCTGGCAGTTAGGTACAATCCAGGTAGATTATACGCTACCAGAGCGCTTTGAGTTGGAGTATACAGGTGCCGATAACCAAAAACACAGACCTGTAATGATTCACAGGGCACCTTTTGGTTCGCTGGAAAGATTTGTGGCTGTATTGATAGAGCATTGCGGTGGAAACTTCCCATTATGGCTGTCTCCTGATCAATTTGCCATACTTCCTATCTCTGAGAAATATCATGATTATGCCGAAGAATTGAAGAATATTCTAAACGAAAAGGACATTCGTGGGTTTATTGATAATAGAGATGAAAAGATTGGAAGAAAGATAAGAGATGCCGAAGTAAAAAAGGTACCTTACATGCTTATTGTAGGAGAGAAAGAGAGAGACGAGCAGAAGGTATCGGTGAGAAGACATGGCGAAGGTGATGTTGGAAGTATGGGTGTTGAAGAATTCATCAGTCATTTTGCAAAAGAAAGTGGAGTATAGGAGCTATAAGGCTCATTTTTAAATAAAAGTCAAATAATTAGATAGTTTTTGAATATCGAAAATATATAACGATATTTGCAACCTGTTTTTTCTAACTAAATAAGGAGGTAAAGATTAGTAAACAAAGATTTCAAAGAAGGGGTTATCGAGGGAGAGTAGAAGAACCCTATCGCGTCAACGAAAAAATTCGAACATCCAGAGTCAGAGTGGTGGGAGAAAATGTGAAGGTTGATGTATACCCAATTGAACAGGCGATCAAAATGGCTAAGGAGCAAAATCTCGATTTAGTAGAGATTTCACCAAAAGCTGATCCACCTGTTTGTAAAATAATCGACTACTCTAAGTTCAAATACGAGCAGAAGAAAAAACAGAAGGAGATAAAGGCTAAGGCCCAAAAGACGGTAATTAAAGAGATCCGTTTTGGTCCTAATACAGAGGAGCATGATTTTAACTTTAAGTTGAACCATGCGATTAACTTCTTGAAGGATGGCGCTAAAGTAAAGGCTTATGTACACTTTGTTGGTAGAACCATTGTTTTTAAAGAGCGTGGTGAGATTTTACTACTTAAGTTTGCACAGGCTGTTGAGGAATATGGCAAGGTTGAGCAGCTTCCAAAATTAGAAGGAAAGCGTATGACCATGTTTATATCGCCTAAGCCTCAAAAGAAAAAATAAGAATACAGATCGACAAAAGATAGATTGAAATGCCAAAAGTAAAAGTAAAAGCAGGAGCGAAGAAGAGATTTAAGCTGACTGGTAGTGGTAAAATTAAAAGAAAGCATGCTTTCAAAAGCCACATCCTAACTAAAAAGGAAACCAAGCAGAAGAGAAATCTTACAAAAATGGCGTTGGTTCACAAATCAGATGAGTCTAACGTAAAAGCAATGCTTAATATCTAAGCAAACTAGTATAACTAGGTTTTATTAAATTTTTAACCCGGTGACAGGCATAAAAGATCTCGAAAGAGGCGCCTTTGACCAAAAACAAATTAAGAAATGCCAAGATCAGTAAATCATGTAGCGTCTAGAGCGCGTAGAAAAAAGATACTTAAAGCCGCCAAAGGTTATTGGGGCAGAAGAAGTAATGTATGGACGGTAGCAAAAAATGCCGTTGAAAAAGGTTTAACTTACGCTTACAGAGATAGAAAAGCGAAGAAGAGAGACTTTAGAAAGTTGTGGATCCAGAGAATCAATGCAGGTGCGAGAATGCACGGCATGTCTTATTCGCAATTCATGGGTAATATCAAAAAGTCAAACATCGATCTTAACAGAAAAGTGTTAGCCGACTTAGCGATGAATCACCCAGAGGCTTTCGCTGAAGTAGTGAAAAAAGTAAAATAAGTAAGTTTAACCAACGATCTGTATTAAAAAACCCTGACCATTTGGTCAGGGTTTTTTTGTTTGCCCATACACTTTATTTTTCTGACTTAGTTTGAAGGTTGGGAAGTGTGATTGTGAATGTAGTTCCTTTTTTTACTACGGACTCAACTGTGATTGTTCCCTGTAGTTTTTCTACAGTTTCTTTTACTATATAAAGGCCAAGGCCTGAGCCAGAACTGTTTTCTGTTGCCCTGAAAAACATTTTAAAAATATCTCTCATGGCATGCTTTGCGATACCAATGCCGTTGTCATCAATTTCGATAGAGGTATAGATTTTATCACAGTGAATATTGATACTTATTGTTGGGTTTTGCTTTTCATTATCTCTGTACTTAAGTGCATTTGAAATCAAATTTCTTAGAATAATAGCAACTCGCCTACGATCACTTGCAAAGCTTGATTCTCCATTAAAAGACTTGTTAATAGTAACACTGTCATCATGGTTAAGGAAATTGAGCTCATCCAACACATCATCTATTAACTCAGGCATTGAAAATGTAGAAATCATAACCTCTTTGCGCTCATTGCTTGAAAAGTCAATAATATCGCCAATAAAGGCATCGAGCTTTTTTACACTGGTTTTCATCTTTTCAAGATATAAGCCGGTGTTTTTACTGTCAACATGAGCCAGATCAATAAGTCCTAATAATGATGCAAGAGGTGATCTCAAATCATGTGAAGCACTGTAAACAAAGCTATCGAGCTCACTATTTACCTTTCTAAGTTTGACGTTCATCTTTTCTATGCCGTGTATACGCCACTTGTAAGTGATAAATAGAATTGCAGTGGCAGCCAAAACAACCAGTAAGTAAAACCAGGTAGTTTGATAATAGAAAGCTGCAACGCTAAACCTTAGCTCATCGCCAACCTCATTCCATACACCATCATTATTAGATGCCATTACACTAAACTTGTAATCACCAGGTGGTAGGTTGGTGTACTCCACTTGTCTCTCATTTTTAACCTCAATAAAATCTTCATCAAAATTTTCAAGCCTGTATCGAAATTTCATTTCATCAGGTGAAATAAAGCTTAGCGCAGTGAAATTTATGACATACCGTATGTGGCCAGCAGGTATTTCTAAGTCGTTATTATTTTCGTAAATGGTTGTATCAGCAGTGAGTGATGAGATATAGACGGGTGGTTTTATGGTATTAGTCCTAAGCAGGTCGGTGTCAATCACAGAAACACCTCCAATGGTTGGTATCCATAATCTTCCTGCATTATCTGTTGAGGCTTGCACAGCACCAGTGCATTCTTCTTCGCGCATGCCATCGGTACTGTTTATCATTTTTGATTCTACTATATGGCTATTGTCTTTAAAAAACGCTGCAAGCTCTGCTTTCGGGATATTGATTACGCCTTGACTTGATGTGATCCAGGCATCACCTTGTGGGCCTTCTAGCCAATCAAACATACTTATGCCGGATAAATTCTTTTGTAATGCAATAGGGGTGAACTTACCATCTTGAAAATGATACAACCCGGAATTACTTACAACCCAGAGCTGACCTTGTTTATCTATGTGTGTGTTGAAAATGATTAGACCTGCATCATTTTCAGAGATAGAATGGTTTGTAAAGTCTCCTTTAGGACTTATCTGTGTCAGGCCGCCACTGTGAGTCCCAATAAAAAGGTTTCCGTCATTATCTTCTTCAATTGAAAGCACAAAATTTGAATTCAATCCATTGTTTTCATCATAAATCGCTACCACTTGATCATCCACAATTTTTACCAGACCTCCTGAGCGAGAGCCGACCCAAATGTTTCCTTTTTGATCCTTATGAATGACACGTAAGTCCATGGAGCTTAAACCTTGACTCAAATCATATTTAAATTCATCATCTCCTCTTTTTCTGATTAAACCTCTATAGCTGGCTACCCAAAGTGTTCCATCTTTTTCTTCTAAAACATCTCTTATCCCAGTTTGTGACGACTGCAGCTTCAAAGGGATTTTGGTTATTTGGTTGTTATTATAAGTAAATAGGCTACCATCATCGCATCCAATAAACTGACGATTACCCAAATAGTCGTTTTTAATTATGTTGATTTTGTTGCTACTAAGTCCATCATAAGTGGTGTAATTACTCACACCAGTTTGTCTGAGCTGTATAAGACCGTCCCGACCAGTACATATCCATAAACTACCTTCTTTGTCAAACTGAATTTGATTGATTCTTGTAAGTGTTGTGGCTTCTAATGATCGGGTGTAATCACCATTGTTCGTCTTTATATTTAATCGTCCTAAGCCATTATTCGAACCAACCCAGACAATATCTCCCTTAGATAAAATGGTATTAATTGATTGGTTCTGCATAAATTCGATTGGCTTGACTTCCCTGTTTTTTAGTATTGCAATACCGGCCTGAGTGCCAATATAAACTTGTAATGAATCAATAGATAAAGTGTTAATAACATTGCTTTGAAGCCCGTTTTCAATGCCGTACCTTCTTGTGTTACCCTGTGGATCTAATGAATACAATCCCTGACCTTCGGTGGCGATCCACAAAGTGCCGTTATGATCCCTTTTTATGTCAATCACATTCATTTTTTTAAAGATACTTGGCTTTAAGGGGGTTATTTTATTGTCTTGATACTGATAAAGTCCATCATTGGATCCTATAAGGATCGATCTATTTTCCTCTACCAATAGATAGTTGATAGATTTTGGGATGGTCCCATTGGATGCAGTTAATAATTTGAAGTTATTGTTTTCATAAACAAGAACACCACTTCCCTGAGACGCGAAATATAGTCTTGACTCATCGGGTGCTTCAAATCCTTTGCGGAAACCATCAATGGCTAGAAAGGGTAAATTGTTACGGTTATAAAATTGTGACTGATATCCATCAAACTTTATAATTCCGGAATAGGAGGTAAGCCATAAATAGCCATCACGAGACTGAAAAGCAGAAGTTATATTTTTAGTGTCTAACCCGCTTTTTTCTGCCCAGGAATAGACAGACAACCTGTCTAATGATTTAGGTATTTCTTGACCCAGACAAAATGTAGAAAAAGTAAATGCAAGAAAAAGGTTAATGCAGATTCGTTTCATAGCCAATAAGACACATCTTATTTATAAGATACATAAAATGTAGAAATATCTATTGGCTGGAGAACTATTTGTATTGGCCAGCTACTAGCCTATGCATAAGTACGGCCGCTCTTTTAGCCTGAACAGAAAGTTTGCTTAAATCGCCTGTTTCGTTAATGGTATGATCATCAGCACCACTTAAACCCATGCCGTCAATGGCCATATCTACATGGCCAGAAGTGAACGATACATCTGCCGCACCGGCATTTCTTGGGTTTACGGGTTGAACCTTCCCAAACCCTAAGTCTTGACTTACATTGCTATAATAACCTAACAACTCACTATTTCCTTCCGAAGGGGCTAGGGGAGGGTAGCCACCCGGGTTAAATGTGAGTTTTGCAGATGTGCCTGGGTAATTGTTAGATGCAATTTCTGACATTATCTTTTTTGCCTTCTCTAACTGCTCTAATGAAACCGCTCTAATATCACCTGTAACTTTAACTTGTTGAGCTACTACATTACTCTTACCGTAAGCCGTACCACCACTTTGGCCAGCATCATAGGTGGTTGATGTACCCCCAAGAATGACTCCAGGGTTAAAGGTTAAGTTTTCTTCTTTTGAAAGTTGTTGATAAAACTCGTTAAGAATTCTTGAGGTCTCATAAATGGCTCCCACACCCACCTTTTCGGTAAATACCTGAGAAGAATGTGCTGCATTACCAGACACTTCCAAAGACCATCCTGAAGAGCCTCTACGAGAAACTACGATCGTTTCAGGATCTCCATCAGCATTTTCAAAAGCTAAAGCAATATCTGCCCATTTTGCACCTTCTACCAGATCCTTCTTTGATAACTCAAGTGGACTGCCACTTTTTTCCTCATCGCCAGTCATCACCACCTCAATCTGCATATCATCTAATACTTTAGCTTCCTTTAGTGCTTTTAGAGCAAGAAGGATGATAACATCTCCGCCTTTCATGTCGGCCACACCTGGTCCTTTTAAAATTGAGTCGTTGAGCATTTTGTATGACTGGAAAGGGCTGTCTGGCTCAAATACTGTATCCAAATGCCCAATCAATAGCATCTTAGGCCCCTTTTTACCTTTATTGGTGGCTACTAAATGCCCGGCACGATTAAATGCTTTACCATCAACCCACTTGGTCTCCAGGCCCAAAGCATCAAACTCTTTCATCAACACATCTCCTACAGCTTTAACACCTTCAAAATTCATGGTACCGCTATTCATGTTTACCAGCTTTTTTAAAAGCTCAGTATAGTATTCATTATTTTGATCAACTGCTTTTACAATTTTCTTTTCAGTCTTAGAAACCTGTGCTAAAGACATGAATGAAATGGTTGAAACTATAAAAAGTATGAGGGCAAATCTTAATCGGAACATAAGAAGTTAGTTTTGATTGAGAAATGGAAGATAGTAATAATAACTGCGGTGGTCAATGTTACTGATCTTTTTGCAACAGCCGGCCACTGAGGTATTTGAGCTCTATTTCTGAAAGCTTAGCCGCAAAGGCCGCGTTTTGCAACCTCAGTTCGGCATTGATTAAGTTTATTTGAGCTTCCCGTAGTTCAACAGGGTTGCTTAATCCAATTTGATAGCGCTCCTGGGCAATTTCATTGTTCTCTTTGGCCACTTCAACATTTTCTTCTTCAAGGGCCATGAGGTTGAGGTTATTTTTATAGTTGATATACCTGGAGCGGGCTGCAGTTACTAAAGATAGAAGCTGCTCCTCGTAAGCAAATTGACTGTTTTCAATTTGAATTTTAGCGTTCTGAATTCTGCGTTGCACGTTAAAGCCATCAAATAATGTCCAGGAAGCAGTCAAACCATAACTAATATCATCTGATGTGCTTTCAATGGCAAAGCCCGCAGGTGATTGTGATTGACTATGTGTGTACGCAGCGAATAAATTCACTTCGGGAAAGCGATCACCGCGATTAATTTCTTTTTCCTTCAATGCTATGACTTGATCACGCCTCAACGCAGTGAGTTGTGGATTGGTAGTTTCTATGTTATTTATAATATCAGCAAGATCGATGTTAGGATCATTTCGTAAGTTATAGGCAAGCTCAAAACTTATTGTATCACCAGACAGAGCCATCAGCTGAAGCAGGTCAAGTTTTCTCAGATCAAGTATTTCAAGTTGTCTGATCTTGGCGGTTTTATCTGCATTGAGATCTACTTGAGCTTGTAAGTATTCTAGTTTTGAAGCTTTACCTAACTCATATTTTTCTTTAGCCACTCTAAGCCGTTCTTCAGACAACTCAATATTGTTTGATGATAACTTTAAGCGTTCATTCTCCAAAGCTGCCTGATAATAGGCAATGGCAACACTAAACGCCACCTGCTCTACCTGAACTCTTAATTGATCGTCTTGCTGTAGTGAAATCTCCTCTAGTTGACCATAAGTGCTAAACATGCTCAAGCCATCAAAAAGTGTCCAGTTTAATGAGGCTCCATAAGAGGTACGCTGACTTTTTGCCCCAGAAACGGATTGTTCCTGACCGGTGGTTAGCTCCCTTTCGAAGGACTGCCTACCGTAGGTACGATCTGCATTTGCGCTAAGTGTTGGTAAAAATCCAGCATTACCCAGCGTCAGATTATTGGTGGATATTTCTTTATTATTTCTTGCGATTTTTATTCCATAATTATTATCTAAGGCTGTAGCTAAAGCCTCTTCAAATGTGAGTGTTGTCTGGGCAGAGCTGGCAACACCCCCTACAAGCATGCATAAAGTTACTATCAGTTTTCTCATACCCTTGCTTTCCTTTTTTCTTTCCCTGTGATATATGTGTAAACAGCTGGTATAACAAATAAGGTGAGTATTGTGGCAAATAGCATACCTCCAATTACTGCAACACCCATAGACACTCGGCTTTCAGCACCTGCTCCAAGGGCCAATGCAATGGGGAGTATACCCAAGATGGTAGAAAGACTTGTCATGAGAATAGGGCGGAAGCGAGCTTTAGCCGCACCTACAATAGCTTCCTCGATTGACATATCTTGCGCCTTTCTCTGGTTGGCAAACTCTACTATGAGTATACCATTTTTGGTTACCAGACCAATAAGCATTATCACACCTATTTGACTAAAGATGTTTAGTGTTTCTCCAAAGAAGTAAAGTGATAGAAGTGTCCCGGCAAGTGCTAATGGCACAGTAAACATGATAATTAGCGGATCTCTGAAGCTTTCAAATTGAGCTGATAATACCAGGTAGATTAGCACAAGTGCAAATCCGAATGCGAAATAGAGGTTGCCCGAGCTTTGCTGAAATTCCAGTGATGTTCCAGCCAAGGCTGTACTAAAGGAGCCGTCCAGCACCTTAGATGCTACTTCATCCATGGTACTGATGCCCTGTCCCAGGCTGTAACCAGGCTGTAAACTGGCAGATATTGTGGCTGAAGCGAAACGATTGTACCTGTAAAGCTGAGGGGGAGTGCTTTTCTCACTTAAAGTGACGAGGTTGTCCATTTGTATGAGTTCGCCTTCATTGCTTTGTACATAGATTGACTTTAGATCTAAAGGATCATCTCGATCTGATCGCTCCACCTGGCCGATAATCTGATATTGCTTTCCGTCTTTAATGAAATAGCCAAAACGCTGGCCACTCAGTGAAAGCTGGAGTGTTTGGGCCACATTTCTCACAGACACACCCAAATCTCTTGCTTTATCACGGTCAATTTCAATGTTGATTTCTGGTTTGTTGAATTTTAAATCAACATCTACAAAGCCAAAAACTCCGGTTTTATTGGCTTCTTCTATAAATGCAGGAATCGCATCTTTGAGTTTGTCAAGATTCGGAGCTTGCAATACATATTGCACAGGTAAGCCACCACGCCTGTTTCCTATACTTTGTGGCTCTGAAACAAAGGCTCTTGCCCTCGTATTTTGAGAAACCTTTGGCTTTATATCATCAACAATTTCAGTTTGGGTTCTTTCGCGTTGGTCAGCATCTACAAGGTTAATTACAGCAAAACCTGAGTTTACACTTGAGGATGCTCCAAATCCAGGGGAGGTGATAGTTAAAACGGTTTCGTTTTCGGGTACTTCTTCCTGTACCAACTCAGTAATCTGATCCATGTAGAAATCCATGTACTCAAAAGTGGCACCTTCAGGTCCGGTAGCATAAATTCTGAAATTACCACGATCTTCCATCGGAGCGAGCTCTTGTGGGATGTTTTGGTTAAGTAAGTAAATACCTGCTCCAGAAAGAATAATAATGATAAATGCCAGCCACTTAACACGCATGAATTTATCTAATAAATTGGCGTAACTTTCATTAAGCCAAACGAAGAAAGGTTCTGTCTTTCGATATATCCATTGCTTCCTTTTTCGCTTTTTAAGCATATTGGATGAAAGCATTGGAGTAAGTGTCAATGCGACAAAACTCGATATAATTACTGCTCCGGCAACTGTTACACCAAACTCCCTGAAGAGTCGTCCGGTGAGTCCTTCAAGAAATACAATCGGGAAAAACACCGATGTGAGTGCTACTGTTGTGCTAATCACCGCAAAGAAAATCTCTTGTGTACCTTTTTTACCGGCCTCATGTGGCTCTTCTCCGGCTTCTATTTTGGAGTAAATATTTTCTAACACCACAATGGCATCATCTACCACTAACCCAATAGCGAGTACAATACCCAAAAGTGTCAATACATTGATGGAGAAACCAAAGGCATACATCAGGAAAAATGAGCCTATGAGTGCTATAGGTACCGTTATGATAGGAATAAAGGTAGTGCGCCAATCTCGTAAGAATGCAAAGATAATTAGAGCTACAAGTCCAAACGCTATGTAAATGGTTTGCTCGACTTCAGCAATGGATTCGCTAATGTATTCGGTATTATCAAACGAAATTTCAGTCTCAATATCAGCAGGAAGGTTCTTTCTGATTGACTCTAGTCTTTTGTAAAACTCCTGTGATATCTCGAGGTTGTTGGTACCTGGTTGTGGCCTTAGCACAACGATCACCATAGGAGTACCATTATTTTTTAATATCGTCCGTTCATTTTCAGGAAAGAATTCGGCACGGCCAATGTCTCTAAACCTTGTTACGCCACTTTCATCCTCTTTGATAATCAGGCTGTTAAATTCTTCAGGAGTATTTAACCTCCCGAGGGTTCTCACAGACAGCTCTGTTGAGTTACCTTCAATTCTTCCAGAGGGTAGCTCAAGATTCTGAGCATTTACTGAGTTGAGTACATCAAGAGGAGTGATTTTATAGGCAGCCAACTTCACGGGATCCATCCAAAGTCTGATAGAATACCGTTTATCACCCCAAATACTTACCTCACTGACTCCGGAGATGGTTTGGAAGTTTTCTTTAAATGAATTACTGGCTAACTCTGATAACTCAAGGAGATTTCGTTTTTGACTAAAAACCCTAACACCAATAATGGGAGAGGAGTCAGCATCTGCCTTCGAAACGACAGGTGGTTCGGCATCTGGAGGAAGACTCCTGACGGCACGTGATACTTTGTCACGTACATCATTAGCAGCCGCCTCTAAATCACTATCTAAACCAAACTCAACACGTATAGTACTACGACCATCTCTTGAAGTGGAGATTAATGACTTTATACCTGCAATTCCATTGATCGATTCCTCTAGAGGCTCGGTTATTTGTGTTTCAATTATTTCGGCATTAGCACCGGCATAACTTGTCGACACAGTAATAACAGGAGGATCAACCGATGGGTATTCTCTAACTCCAAGGAAATTGAACCCAACTACTCCCATAATAATAATGAGGAGCGACATCACTATGGCCAATACCGGCCGGTCGATACTTATATTAGAGAGGCTACTCATAATTTGTGTCTCCCAAATTTAACGCTACATCCATGCCCTGTCTGATTTGAAGTATACCTGTTGTGACTACTGTGTCACCATCCTGTAAGCCCTTGGTTACCTGTACTCTATCTGCTGTCCTTATGCCTGTTTCTACCGATCTGCTAGATACCAGACCATTTTCGATAACAAAAACTTTCTTGCCATCAAGCTCGGGAATAACAGCTTCGGTGGGAATCATGAGAGCCGTTTCAAAAGTTGAGATTGTTAGCGTTATTTTGGCGAATTGCCCGGGGAGTAGTTTGCCCTCCTTATTCTGACTTATTGCTCGAAGTTTTATTGATCGGGTTTGTGGATCTATTTGTGGTTCAATAGCATAGATTTCTCCATTAAAGGGAGTGTTATAAGCATCAACTGTGAAGCTGATTTTATCACCTTCATTGATTTCTGCCGTATATTTTCCTGGAATACTGAAATCAACTTTAATTGGATTGATATTGTAAAGAGTAGCTATCTGGTCAGCAGGATTGATGTAACTACCCTCACTAATATGACGCAGACCAATGATGCCATCAAAAGGCGCTCTTATTTTGTGTTTTTCAATCTGCACCTTTTTTACATTCATTTCAGCAATTGAAGTATTAAGCGTAGTCAGGGCGGTCTCATATTCTTCTTTGCTGATGGCTTCTTTAGCTAAAAGTTGCTTTTGACGGTATTCAATGTCTTCGTTAAGTTTTTTGGTGAATTGAAGCTTTGCTAACTCAGCCTGTAGCTCATTATCATTGAGTTGGACCAATAATTGACCTTTTCTTACCTGCTGTCCTTCTTTGAAAAGTATTTTATCCACAACTGCTGAAACCTCTGATCGGAGGGTTACTGATTCGTTAGCTACTAAAGAACCTGTCACATTGAGGTTATTGTCAAGTGGTTTGTTTTTTACAACTACTGCTGCTACCTCAAGTTTTTGGTTTTCTTGATTCTCTGTTGGGGCAACTTCTTCCTTTGAGCCAAAGTTGAGTTTAGGTATTATTATAAAACCCAGGCAAACGAGGACAATTATTGCAATGGTAATTTTAGTAGATGTCTTCATGATTCAAGTTACTTAAGTCAAAGTAACGTGAAATTGTTTAGAGCAGCGTTTAAATTCTATATTGATGGGAATTAATAGTGATGGAGGGTTGTAAAAATCTCAAAGTGGTAAACAAATTAAAGGCCACACAAGAGCGTGGCCTTTAACGGGTTTAGGTTGAAAAGAAAGCTTTAGTTTAGTACAGTGTGCTAAGTGCAGTTTTGTCATTATTGGTAAAAGGTCTGTCTCCTTCAGGACTACCACAAGCCAACATCCAGGAATTGGCATCAGGACCTGTTGGTGTTCCTGCAATATGGTTGGCACCTACACCGCCATCTCCCTCATCATCAGGCGTTCCGCCACAGCTATAGCTGCGATCCATATAGTCGGTGTGTCTGAATCCTATACAATGACCCATTTCGTGGGCAATTGTGGTAGCAAGACCGTTTATATTACTTACGCCATCGTAATAAGCACGCGTCATTAAAATTTCATTGTGAGGATCCCCACTGGCTGTCGGAAAACCGGCTGAACCTAAAATACCGAACCAGTAATAATACCAAGGTGAAGCTTTAATGGTGATGTCAGCACTGGATGAACTTGTTACTCTTTGAAAATTGAGCTGCAAGTTTTCAGTATTATACCTAGCAAGAGCAATGTCCGTTGCATCCTTGTATTTTTGTGGCATATTAACATACACATTAATGGTTCTTGGGGTTGCTGTTACCAAATTGTCGGTGTTGTAATGCTCAATAGTTGGTATACCATTACCGGGCGTAAGATTCATTATTTGCTCATGTGTAAATACAATGTCCTTTTCAACAATGTATTCACCGCCATCGAGCTTTTGTACATCAAAGTCCACAGTGTTGAAACCCGCCTGATTGAGCTTAGCAATGATTTCTGGGGATACTTCTTGTGGTTGTGGCTCATTGGCTTCTTGTTGCTCACAAGACCAAAGTGCTGCAAACGAAAGGGCTACGGCCCATAACTTTAATTTTCTCATTTTAATTGGGTTTAGGTTTGAAAATATTTACAAAACCCAAGGTAGTATTCTCAGAGAAAATTAAAAGTTAATCATGCGTCAGACATTACACGTCTAAGAAAATCTTAAAAATTTTATAGTTTAATTTTGATTGGCATCCCCATTATAGATAAAAGGGTAGGCTGTTTGTGAATCATTGCCTTCAGCAATTACATCAATGGATAAACTCCATGTACCATTTTTCAATTTTGTGCCTTTGATGTTACCCGTTTTTATGAGATTGAAGCCGGCATCTATACATCTACAATGTCTTTGCAAATAGGCGTTGTCGACATCTGTCATTTCAAAACTTGATTTCTCGTTACTTATCTGAAAAATAAGCTCCGTTTTTATTTGGGTGTCATTTTTCGGGTCCCCTCCGCTAGTGCTGGTAACTTTAAAAACGATGTTGTCACCTGAAGCTACCTTTACATAATGGTTACCATTGTTGGACTCGGCCTGAATGTTACTATTTACCAAAAATGAAGCCGTTACTCCTTTTTGATTACCATCCTGATTTTGAGCGCTGCTACACTGCATGCTAAAACATGCAATGAGCATAAGCGCTAAAGTTTTGAGTTTACTCATTAATAGTAATATTTTCGATTTTGTCACCCTGCTTGATTTGGTCTATCACATCTTGTCCTTCAACAACTTTGCCAAAACAAGTGTGATTTCTGTCAAGATGCGCAGTATTGTCTCTACTGTGGCATATAAAGAACTGACTCCCTCCGGTATTTCTACCCGCATGTGCCATAGACAATACGCCTCTGTCATGGTATTGATTTTCACCATCCAATTCGCAATCAATTTGATACCCCGGACCACCTGCTCCGGTGCCATCTGGGCAACCACCTTGAATAACAAAGTTTGGAAGTACACGATGGAATGTAAGCCCATCGTAAAAACCAGCCTTAGAGAGTTTTATAAAATTCTCAACTGTGTTAGGAGCATCGTCAGCATAAAACTCCACCTTCATTGTACCTTTTTCTGTTTTTATTTCAGCTGTTTTCATGATTCAATATTATGATTTTCGATTTCTGACAAAACTATTAAAAAAAATGCGGGGTTTGTGTTCATGGTGATTTACTTTAGTATGAATGTTGAGTAGAAAAACAAAAATGAAGCTCATTAACTGGTGGCCACCAATGCTGGGCACGGGTATTAGTTTACGCAAGATATCCGATGACTTCACACGCTTCGAAGTTCAAATCAAAAGAAGATGGTATAACAGAAACCTTGTTAATGTCCATTATGGTGGCTCTCTTTATTCGATGTGTGATCCCTGGTATATGTTTATATTGATGGCATGTTTAGGTAAAAAATATGTGGTATGGGATCAGGCAGCTACTATAAGGTTTGTAAAGCCCGGAAAAGGGACGGTTACAGGAATTTTTGAAGTGAAGCCTAACGAGGTAAAAGCCATTAAAGATGAAATTGATCAGATAGGGAAGAAGGTCTACACATTTAAAACGGTACTAACTAACTCAGAAGGAGAGGTGGTCTGTGAGGTGGAGAAGGATGTTTATGTAAGAAAAAAAGACTTTGATTGGGAGGCGTTCAACGCCAAAAAAAGTTAAATACAATTGATTTTCGTCAGGTCGAAAGACCTGACTACACTGAAAATGGGTGAGTATTATAAACTGATTTAATTTACTATGAGTTGTAGGAAAATAGTAATGGCGCTATCGTTAATAACCTTAATCGCATGCTCTGATGACGATGCAAGTGCACCACCCGCCTCGGGTATAGTTTCGTTCTCTGACGGATTTGAAACCAGTAGTGGCGAATTAAATGATTTATTTGGCCCAGAACGCTGGTCCAATTTTCAGCAGGTAAGTCCGGCTGGTGCAACAAATGCTGTAAATCTAGCGACATCACAGCAACGTTCGGGGGAGTATTCACTTTATTTGGAAGCTTCACCCTCTAGTGCTCCTGTTTCAAAAATGGGTATAGAAAAAGGCGGGTTTGAGTTTTTCAATAAAGAGGCCGTTGAAATCAGTGCGTGGTTTTATGTTGAAGGAAATGAAAACCTTCAAAACCTTACTTTAATAGACTTAGAATGTTGTCAGTGTTGGGATCCAGATGTTCCTGATAACCAATGTCCTGGTGTAAGGCTACAAATGAGTGGTGGTAATGACTACCTTGTTATTGAAAGAGGAAAGATAGGACTCAATTCAATATCCCAAAGTACTACTCGTTTTCCACGGGATAAATGGGTTAATATTAGATGGATTTTGGACTTGTCTGATGAAGCAGATGGATTCAGTCAATTGTATATAAATGAGCAGTTAGTGATAGAAGAATTGGGAATCAACATGCCAAATCAGGAGATTTTTGGTTCTATATTTGCTCAGGAAAACATTGATTTTCAATTACAAACACCACTTTTTTACGAACGAGTTCAATTTGGAATAACAGCCAATAGTACTGGCAATCCGGTGAGATTGTATCTTGATGATGTACAAATAAACAGCCTTTAATAATAATCAAAATTCAAGTGTGATTGTGTGCTCTTGATTCTGCTTTTCGCGTGTAGTCAGGTGTTTCCACCTGACTAAAAGTAGGAGTCACCAGATTGAAAGACCTGTTGGCACAGTTATATATTATAGCCTCATGCTTTTACTAAAACTCAAGCGTAAGTTGAAGACTCCTTGATTCTTCATCTTCCTTCACCAAATCATGATTTAAGTTAGAAAGTGTCAGGCCAAGTAAACGAATACCTTTATCAAGTTCAACCAAATCTGCGAGTTCAGGATATAGTTGCGCTACTTTATCTGCACTATCAATCCAATAGTCTACTGTTTTACTTCTGGTTATCTGTTGAAAATCTGTGTATTTAACTTTAAGGGTCAGTGTTTTTCCTTTTGTTTTTGAACGTTCAATTCTACCCTTTAGTATATCATTGATTTTGTCCAATTCGTTGAGTACTTCTTCATAACTCATCAGGTCCTTCGAAAATGTATTTTCAGCTCCCAATGATTTCCTAATTCTATTGGGGTTTACTTCCCGGTTATCAATGGCGCGGGCAATTCTATAATAGTAACGCCCTGATTTCCCAAATCTGTCAATTAAAGAGTATTCACTCCATTTTTTAAGGTCCAGCCCTGTGTTAATACCCATTTTATGCATTTTCTCAGCTGTTACTTTGCCTATGCCAAAAAACCGTTCGATTGGAAGTCTTTCTACAAACGTTTCTGCATCCTCTGGTTTTACCAGGTAAAATCCGTCTGGCTTATTTACGTCTGAAGCTGTCTTAGCTAAAAATTTATTAATGGAAATTCCGGCCGAAGCTGTCAATTGGGTTTCTTCTTTAATTCTTTTTCTAATTTCCTGAGCAATAAGTGTGGCAGAAGGCATTTCCTTTTTATTAGATGTTACATCGAGATATGCTTCGTCTAAAGACAGCGGCTCAACTAAGTCAGTATAATCATAAAATATGTTTCTAATCTCTTGAGAGACCGATTTGTACGCATCAAATCTAGGTTTTACGAAAATTAGTTGTGGACATTTCCTGGCGGCAATTTTTGAAGGCATGGCCGACTTTACACCAAATTTCCTTGCCTCATAACTGGCTGCGGCCACTACACCACGCTCTGCGCTTCCACCGACAGCAATGGGTTTACCCTTGAGTTCAGGATTGTCTCGTTGTTCTACAGAAGCGTAGAAAGCATCCATGTCTATGTGAATGATTTTTCTCAATGGGTAAAGTTATCGAATCATTACAACGGTAATATACGACCGCTTAAATAATTAGGATTTGATTTTGATTAGCTTTTAAACAATTTAAACAGAGCAAAGGTCAAATGCGGTCTTTTAAATAATTCATTCAATTACAAACCAAAAAAGGAGGAAACTTGAAAAGAAGAAATTTTGTCCAGTTAGCCGGATTAGGTGCAGGAGCGATGATGCTCCCGGCACACCTGATGGGCAACTCAATTCCTGTAGAGGCACTGCTTGCCCCTGGAATGGACGTAGCCAAGAAAAAACAAATGGCAGATGTGGCGCTGAATACAGCCAAATCACTCGGAGCAAGTTATGCAGATGCCAGAATTGGGAGATACCTTAATCAGTATGTATTTACTCGTGAAGACAAAGTGCAAAACGTGGTAAATACTGAGTCTTTTGGTATTGGTGTTAGAGTAATAGCTAATGGAACCTGGGGTTTTGCTTCTACAAACTCTGTAACACCTGAAGGAATCAAGGTGGCAACAGAGCAAGCTGTAGCCATTGCAAAAGCTAATTCTAAGATTCAAAAAGAGCCTGTAAAGTTAGCACCGGTGCAGGGTCATGGAGAAGTTAGCTGGAAAACGCCTATTAAGAAAGACTTCAAAGATGTGCCTGTTTCCGAGAAAGTGGACTTGCTGTTAAATGCTAATGCCGCTGCCATGGACAACGGAGCCAATTTTGTCAATTCGGCACTTTTTATGGTAAATGAGCAAAAGTATTTTGCATCTACTGATGGATCATATATTGACCAGGATGTGCATAGAATATGGCCAACATTTGGCGTAACAGCCATTGATAGATCAAAAGGTAAATTTAAGTCCAGACAGGCCTTAAGTGCACCAATGGGTATGGGCTATGAATACATGGATGGTCTCGCATCGGAGAAAATAGAGGGGCCTGAAGGCCTAAATCTGTATAGAAACAGTTATGACATCGTAGAAGACGCAACTTTAGCCGCAAAACAGGCCAAGGAAATGCTTTCTGCAAAATCGGTTGACCCTGGGAAGTATGATCTTGTACTTGAGCCTAATCATTTAGGACTTACTATTCATGAATCTGTAGGTCACCCACTTGAGCTTGACCGTGTATTGGGCTATGAAGCCAATTATGCAGGTACCAGCTTTGCCACACTTGATAAGTGGAAATCCGGTGATTTCAATTATGGTAGTGACATCGTTAATCTAGTAGCTGATAAAACACAGCCAAACTCCTTGGGAGCAGTGGGTTATGATGATGAAGGTGTGAAATGTAAGAAATGGGATCTCGTACGAAATGGTACTTTGGTGAACTATCAGGCCATAAGAGACCAGGCGCATATTATTGATGAAGACGAGTCTCATGGCTGTTGTTATTCACAAAGCTGGAATGATGTACAATTCCAAAGAATGCCAAACGTGTCACTAGAAGCAGGCACTGAGCCATACTCTTCTAAGGATATGATTAAAGATGTCGAAAAAGGTATTTATATAGCTGGAAGAGGTTCTTACTCCATTGACCAGCAGCGATACAACTTCCAGTTTGGAGGCACAGTATTTTTCGAAATAAAAGATGGCGAAATTGCTGGAATGTTAAATGATGTGGCCTATCAGTCCAATACCCAAGAGTTTTGGAACTCATGTGCAAAGATCTGTGATAAGAATGACTACCGCTTATTTGGTTCATTCTTCGATGGCAAAGGCCAACCTTCACAGATTAGCTCTGTATCTCACGGTAGCTCTACCACTCGTTTTAATGACGTGAATGTGATTAATACAGGTAGGACTATATAATTATTGTTTAACAAAAAAGCATAAAATAAAATGGCAATATATACAAAAGATGAGGCAAGAGCGATCATGGAAAAAGCCTTGGGCTATTCTACTGCTGATACCTGCGAGGTAAACTTGAGTGGTTCAGAAAGTGGAAACATTCGCTATGCCCGAAATACAGTAAGTACTGCTGGTCATCGTTCTAACCAAACATTGGTAGTGCAAGCCAGCTATGGTAAAAGATCAGGTACAGCTACAATAGATGAATTTGATGATGATTCATTGGCTCGTGTAGTAAAGCGAGCGGAGGAATTAGCGAAATTATCACCGGAGAATCCTGAGTTTATGGAGCCTCTTGGCCCGCAGCAGTATGATGAATCGGTAACATTTGTAGAAGCTACTGCTAACATTACACCAGAACAACGTGCAGGTATAGCCAATGCAAGTATCGAACCCGCAAGAGCAAAGGATGTAACAGCCGCTGGATTTTTAAATGACTCTGCAGGCTTTAGCGCTATGATGAATTCAAATGGTTTGTTTGCATACAACCAGTCTACAGATGCGAGCTTTTCAGTGACCATGCGTACCAATGATGGTACTGGTAGTGGCTGGGCGACAAGAGATGCTAATGACATTGCAAACCTTAAAGCGGAAGAAGCTTCTAAGAGTGCAATTGATAAAGCACTTATGTCGAAAAATGCAAAAGCCATAGAGCCAGGAAAGTACACCGTCATTCTTGAACCAGCAGCATCAGAGCAATTGCTCGGCAATATGTTTGGTTCTTTTAATGCACGTACTGCCGATGAAGGTAGAAGCTTTATGTCCAAAGAGGGCGGAGGTACTAAACTCGGTGAGAAGATCGTTGACGAGCGAGTGAATATCTGGTCAGATCCTCGTGATCCGAGGGTGCCGACAGCAACCTGGAATGGCGCAGGCCAACCGGTGAAGAAAATGAATTGGATTGAAAATGGAGTAGTCAAAAATCTTGCTTACAGCAGATATTGGGCTGAACAACAAGGTGTTGAGGCGGTTCCATTTCCAAGTAATGGTATTATGGAAGGTGGTGACGCATCTTTAGAAGATATGATCAAAGATACCAAGCGAGGTATTTTGGTCACTCGTCTATGGTACATCCGTACGGTTGACCCACAGACACTGCTTTATACCGGGCTTACACGTGATGGTACATTTTTTATTGAGAATGGTAAGTTGAAACATCCAGTAAAGAATTTCAGGTTTAACGAGAGCCCAATTATCATGCTCAATAATCTGGAGACGTTAGGTCAGCAGGTAAGAATCAATGGAAACTTGATTCCATACATGAAGGTGAGAGACTTTACTTTCACCAGCTTATCTGATGCTGTCTAATTATGTGGTCTAGTTAGTTATTATCCATCCGATGGCTGTGAGCCAACGGATGGATGTTTAAATGCCTATCAGTTAAACTGATGGGCTTTTTTATTCCTGTATTTTGCTTCGCTCGTCTATGAGTTCATCTAAGCATTTCATTTCATCTCTAATACTCTTTCTTATAAAAAATCCAAAAATCATAAAGACGGGTATGTATGAAAAAATCAATACGATAAGCATTACACGACTGAAATAGTTGGCAAACTCCGGCATCAATAGATAATAACCCACCGAATAGACGAATAATATGCCCAGAGTAATACTACCATGTATGTTCTTTCGATAGCGGTGAAAGTCAAGGTATTGGCGGTTGGTTTTTTCAATGGAGCTACTCATATCTATCTTTTTTGACTTGGCAATACTTACAATTTCAATAATTATTCGCACAAGTAAACCTCCTAACATCAGTGTGATGCCCACATGACTCAACACATCTTGAAGTGGCGCCAGGTAGTAAAAGAATAGCGATAGACCTATCAGGGTTAATGATAAGATGGCAATATTTCCAATATGCATGTTAACGGCCTTCTTCATCTTGTGTTGAGACTGTTTAATGATGTCTTCAACTGTATCTTTTGTTGGCTGAGAGCCTGATCCTGCAGCTTTCCATTGCCCTTTTAATTTGTCGATAGAATTATCCATGATTCATCAATTTTTTAAGATTCTTTTTTATCCTGTGGATTTTAACTCTTAATGTGCCTTCATTTATTCCTACCACCTCAGCTATATCGTTGTAGTCTAATTCGTCCAACACCATCATTATTATTAGTCTGTCCACTTCGTTAAGCTTACCAATGGCTTCATATAATTCCTGATGTGGCAATTCCATGGTATGCTCTGCTCCGTGGTCATGTTTATCTTCGAGCGTCACATGTTGTTTAGTTTTTTGGCCTCTTACATATTTCAAACACGTGTTTACTGTTATTCGGTAAATCCATGTTTTATAACTAGATGCACCCTTAAACTTGCCGAAAGCACTCCATGTATTAATAAATACCTCCTGTGTCAGGTCTTTGGCAATGTCTGTATCACCTTTGACAAACCCCAGGCACATTTGATGCACCATAGGGTGGTACTCTTCGTGCAGTTGCTCAAACCGTTCTTTATTGGGCATGCTTAGTTAAGTAATCATTGATTTGTGAGAAAAGCCATTCCGGCTGGTCAAACATGATGAAGTGCTTGCTATTATCAGCTAAAACAATTGATTTATTTTTCAAATTACTATACTGCTGCTCAAATGTTATTTGCGTCATTTCTTTAGTAGGGAAGGTGGCACCCAAAATCAGCGTTTCTATTTGAATGTTCTCCAATTGCGGTCTAAGGTCTAGTTTTAGTAAGTCGGTATACCCATGAACATATGTCTTACGATCTGCATTGATTGACCATGAGGCGATTTCTTTTATCTTTTCCTGATTGTTAGTCATGTTAGCGGCCATTCCATACGCCATTTGTCCAAACGCTTCATCATTCATGGCAATTACCTGATTGTTATACGGACTGTTGTACTGTAAGGAGCTAGCTGCAACTCCAGGCATCATCAGCTCACGCATACAAGCCAGGGCATCTACGATGATGAGGCCGCTTACTTCCTCTTTTAGCTCGACTGCTAGTTCTGTAGCTAAATTGCCTCCCATGCTATGGCCAATTACCGTAAGGTTTTGCAACCCCTCTTTCTTTATATAGTCAATTAGTTGCTGTTTAATTGGGGCATACCATGGCGTACCAATAGACGCAATGCCATTGAAGCCAGCATAGGATACAACATGCGTTTCGTATGATCCATTAAGGTTTTCAATGGTTTCATCCCAAACGGAACCCGGTGTTGTAAAGCCTGGTAATAATATTATTGGATTGCCTCTACCATTTTTTACTACCCTGATGGCATCCTGGCTGTGAGCAAATTGTACAGTAAATAAAGCGATGAGTGTAAATATTAGATTTTTCATATCTGTGTTTTCGTTTAAAATTTTCCCTTTGATCCAGAGAAGTAGGAATTGTTACACAGACAAGAAATTATTTCTTTATAATCTCATTAAAGAGTCGCTTTACCTGTATATCACCATAGCCATAAATAGCTTCCCGTTTACAGAATTCACGGAATACAGGGCCAAATTCTGTGGTGTTCAATTCAGCAATAATTTTTCTTAAAGTTTCGGTAGGTCTGCCCAAAGAGTCACCATTGGGAATACTTTCAGCAAATGCTTTTACTGCAGTTAGAATGAATGGGTATTTATGAGATAGGTCGTTCGCAGTTGATTTTAGCGCTTCAGTATCTTGTTTTTGATATAAAGGCCATAAGGTCGTTAAGAGGTGTAAGTCATCTAAGGCTACTTTATTAGCAAGTAACTCGTTGAGTTCATCAGGAGAGTAACTGGCAAAACCATAGGAGTTATGCTTTTCGGGTCTAATTAGAAAAATAGACAAGTTATTGGCATGAGACATTAGGGTATGTAACACAAACCAGAAGTTTACCTGACAAAACAAGTCATCTTCAAACCATAGATTTACTTCAGCACTCGCTGGTATCTGAGTTAATTTCTTTATTTCAGGTACCGTATGCTCATAGTAATATGCTTCACTGACTTCTTCATAGTTTTTGCTCAAATATCGAGCCCGGGTGGCAAATAACTCTTCGAGACTACCGCCATGAATATCACCATCTACAAGACACTCCCTGGCGACTATAACTTCACCCTCAATGTTTTTGGGAAATTGCTCTTTGAGTGCATCACCATTAAGTATATGATATACCATGAGTTAGCTTATATGACTACTCAGTCCTGCTTTTTTAAATATCAGTTGTATATCCTCAGCAATGGGAAAGGGTTTTAATGGAGGTACATTGGCTCCGCCAGGATTTCCAACAGGAACTTTACCCACAAATGATTTAACCCCACCCACGAATAGCCTTGGTAACTGACCAATAATCTCATTGATATTTTTGATTCGAAAACCAAATTGCAACATTTTCCAATGAACATAACTATGCGCGAAAGGGTAGCGCTGCCCAATGATATGCGCACGCTCCAGATGTTGCCATGCCTGATTTAAATCGGCTGCGGTTAGCGCATTTTTATAATGCTCCAGCTCTTTGTTGAAATATGGCTTTAAGGAGTTGGGGAGTGTGGTGTAGAGTTTCATTTTGATTGTAATTTAGCACTTGACTCTAAAAGATATAAATTTAACTTACCATTTACTTTAAGCCCCACAAAACCTAAATTTTCAATAAAATAAAGTTTATATTTTATTCGTTTATTTTTTGAAATGATTTTCACACTTTCTATCACGAGGCAATCTTCATAGGTCTCAGAGGGTGTTCCCAAACGCTCATGTAAAGAAGATATTTGATGTATCCATGTTCCATCTTCATTTGCCCATGTCTTATTAAGTTTTATTTCATTTGGGATACTAATTGATTCATTGCCTGTATCAGGGTTGTATTGGACTTCGTTTCCCAGGCTATCAATCCTGGTATATACTAATTGCTTTTCACCTCTGGAATATGTTCTCTGAAAGACGAAGAATTCTTTTCCATTAATTATATGTTTATCATTAATAATTTCGGTAAAAATAGTGCCACCTGTGGTAAGTTCGTATTTCCATGATAAACCCTTTTTTAGGGGGGAATAGTTTTGTGAAAAAGCCTGAAGGCTAGATAATACTAGGAGTGTACAAAAAATAGATCTTAACATCAATGTACGAGTTTTACTTCCTAATATATGATAATCTATTTTTTCCACCAACGGCATATCCTCAGGCCTCATTTACAGCCGCTTAAATAATGCGGTTTTGCATCCCCGTATTATGCATGCATTTTTACTTAAACGATCACAGTTACATGCTCAACGTATCAATAAGGGAGGTAGACCAAGATGAATTACTACTGCTACATAAAATAGGCAGGGAGACATTTGAGGCTGCTTTCGGAGACCAAAACACGGCCTCTGATATGAAAGCATATTTAGATGAAAGCTACAGTATTGAACGAATACAGCAGGAATTTAGAAATGATGAATCTCTTTTCTTCTTTGCTGAATTAGACGAGGAGGTGATTGGCTATCTAAAAGTGAATTGGGGTGAAGCCCAAACAGAAGGTAATAACAATGATTCATTAGAAATAGAACGAATTTATGTCATCAGTGCGTTTCAAGGTAAGAAAATTGGTAAAGTATTGTTTGATAAGGCTATAGAGGTTGCTATGGCGAAGGGTAAGCAATCAATTTGGTTAGGAGTGTGGGAAAAGAACATAAAAGCAATTAAGTTTTACGAAAGATTGGGTTTCACAATGTTTGGTAGTCATGACTTTTTGCTAGGTTCAGATCTACAGACAGACATGCTTATGAGTAAATATATTGGATGAATAAAGCTTCTTTTATAAATAGAGACAATGCCTTCTTTTTTACCAGACTGCAATACGAGTCTGGCGATTGGGATGTAGATCAACGTATGCCTTCTAACGTGCTCAACTCGTTGATTGAGTATACTACCCTAAAAGTTGATACACAGGAAAATATCATTCCATTGAGTAGTGATGAAATTTTCGAATGCCCATTTACCTATATGGCAGGACATAAGTTGGTGCAGTTTTCTAAAAAGGAGCGGGAGAATTTCAAAAAGTATGTAGAAAACGGTGGTTTTGTGTTTTCAGATGATTGTAACCATGATATTGATGGCTTATATGCCAAATCGTTTGAGTCACAGATGGCTGCTATTTTTGGAGAAAGTGCATTGAAGAAAATACCCAATGATCATGTGATATATAAATCATTTTTCGAATTTGACGATGGACCTCCAACGACCTCGCAAGAGCTGAATGGCTGGGGTGATGATTTGGTGCATGATTACCTTAAAGCCATAGAAATTGACGGTCGTATAGCCGTATTATATAGCAACAAAGATTATGGCTGCGAGTGGGATTACGATTTTAGAAACAAACGTTGGTATAAAATAGACAACACAAGGTTTAGTGTCAATATTGTCATGTATGCTTTGACATCTTGAACAACAGGTTAAAAAGGACTCAAAAATGAACGAACAACTAGAAAAAGAGGAGCAAGAAATCAGGTTTTTGATAGATAAATTAAGAGGCTTGAAGAAAGAGATTGCAAAAGTGATCGTAGGGCAGGAAAAGACTGTAGATCAACTGCTCATCACTTTTTTAGCGGGTGGTCATGCTTTGCTGGAAGGTGTGCCCGGACTGGCTAAAACATTAATGATCAGAACGCTATCCCAGGCTATTGATCTTGATTTTAGAAGAATACAATTTACTCCAGACCTCATGCCCTCAGATATTGTGGGTACTGAGATATTGGAAGAAGATCATAGCACAGGCAAGAAGTTTTTCAAGTTTAATAAAGGTCCTATATTCTCCAATATTGTATTGGCTGATGAGATAAATCGTACGCCTCCAAAAACACAGGCAGCCTTGTTGGAAGCGATGCAAGAATTTGAAGTTACCTATAGCGGCCAAACATACCCGCTGGACAAGCCATTTCTCATTTTAGCGACTCAAAACCCAATTGAGCAAGCTGGTACTTTTCCTCTACCGGAAGCACAGCTTGACAGATTTCTACTTTATATTCAAATAAATTACCCTGACGAGCAGCAAGAGCTGGATATACTTAAAAACACCACGGGTGGTAAAGTAGGTGTTGTGAATAAAGTCATAAGTGGAGATGAAATTATTAAGCTACAGTCTATTGTGCGTGAGGTTGTTATTAGTGACGATTTGATAACTTATGTCAATAAGTTCATTAGATCTACTCGTCCAAAGCACACAACAGACAAATATGTAAAAGAATGGGTGAGTTGGGGTGCCGGGCCAAGGGCTGGCCAGGCTATGATTCTTACGGCAAAAGCAAACGCACTGCTACAGGGACGTTATGCCGTAACAAAAGAAGATCTTGATGCAGTAGCTCGTCCAGTGTTAAGGCATAGAGTATTGGTAAACTTTAAAGCGGAAGCAGAAGGTATTACTTCTGATGATGTAACCAATCATTTGTTGAAAACAATCGCTTTGCCAATTAACGGCAAGTAACCCATGAAAACGGACTACAGAGATTTACTAAAACCAGATATCTTAAACAGCATCAAAGGTTTGGAACTGATAGCCAAGGTGATTGTCGATGGTTATTTATCTGGTTTAAACCACAGTACAAGGGTAGGATCCGGCATGGAATTTAGCCAATATCGCAGCTATGAGCCGGGTGATGATTTGCGACTGCTCGACTGGAAAATGCTCGCTCGCTCAGACCGGTACTATATCAAGCAGTCTGAAATCGATACCAATATATCTGTCAAGTTTATCATTGATGCCAGTAAGTCGATGCTACATGAAGAAGATGGACTCACTAAAATGGATTTTGTTAGGGTATTGGTAGCTTCATTGGCCTATTTGGCTCAACACCAAGGAGACGCAATTGGCCTTTTCGCATTAAATGATGCTGACTTTTACAGTGTTTACCCGAGAGTAGAAAAACAGCATTTTAATCGCTTTCTACACCAATTGGTAGCAATTAATAATAAGGGTAAGTGGCCTACTGATCCTACCACTACAGAAAAGTTACACGACCGAAAGCATAAAGAGCTCATTGTAGTTATTAGTGATATGTATGAGCATAATCAGGAGCTTACATCCTTTGTTGAACGCTTAAAAACCAAGCGTAATGAAGTCGTTGTTTTTCATATAATGGCACCCAACGAAAAAACATTGGATTACCAGGGTTCATATACTTTTGAAGACCTGGAAACCGGTGAACAAATGAAGTTAGATGCCAATGATGTGAGGAAAAACTATATAGATCGTTTCGAAAAGCATTTAGGTAAACTTAAATCAACCATGTTTGAGCAGGGGGTGGGGTATCAGCAATTTTTTACAAACGAGCATATTGGTGAGGCACTCCAATGGTTTGTTCAAAAAAGAAAACTGTTGGTATAAATGACTTTCCTTAGCCCATTATATCTCTACGGCTTATTTGGTCTGCTTGTACCGATTGCCATACATATATGGAGTAAGAAAGAAGGCAGATTAATTAAGGTAGGAAGTACGCAGTTCTTTCTTGAGGCTGAATCGAAGCAATCGAGTAGCTTACATATCAATGAGATTTGGTTGCTGATTTTAAGGCTATTATTGATCACAACGTTGGTGCTGATTTTAGCAAAACCAATGATTCAGTCAACTGGAGGAGAAGGTGAAAAAATTGCTCTGATAACTCCAGGTGTTGAAGAAAACCCACAGGTGGTAGGTCTGAGAGATTCACTCGCAGATGATGGCTATAATTTTAAATGGCTGGCTGCGGGCTTTCCTGATTTTGATTCAGAAATAAACACTGAAGATCCTACGTATTATTGGCAATTACTAGATGACCTGATGGAATTAGAAAGCAAAAACGTGGTTGTTATTTGTGATTTGAAGTTTAAGGGTATTGTTGGTAAGAGACCCATCCTGCCTTTTAATCCTGCAGTGATTTATGTCGAAAATGAATTTTCTCACGCTTTCTTGGCGGATGCACAGCCAATTGATAGCAGCAGTTTTAAAATCATTAAAGGTTTAGCGACACAGCAATCCATCACTTTTGATGAACAATTAGTCGCTGCAGGTCAGGTATTTATAGAGGAAGGTGAATTGAGCCTCTCAGGCCTTGAGGGATCAGCAACCCTTATAAAAGATACTATTCGTATTAAGTTTAAAGCTGATGATACTTATTCCAAAGATGGGTTTTTTATTAAGGAAGCTATTCGATCAATTCAAACCTACACAAAATGGCCGCTAAAATTTGTTGAAGATGGAGAGGCTGATTGGCTCATATGGCTATCAGATGAAAAGGTTGATGTCGATGCCAATAACGTGCTTACGCTCAGTTTGCATGAGACTAAACGGGATCTTATTATATACAATGTGTTCGATAAAAACTATGAGCTTACTAAGCGGCTCACAGAAGATATTGTAATTGAAGAAAATCTGGCGATCAGACTGCTTAAAATATTGAGTGAAAAGCATTTTAATCAAACACAAAAGGCAATAGATGCATATGATGTTAGGCAAATTGATGAGCGGCAGGTAAACGCAAAAACTAATGTTATTGAAAATGAAGCTGTAACCAGACAGGCAGCCAGTTCCTATTTATGGTGGCTGTTGTTGATTTTATTTATAGGAGAGAGATTACTGTCGGCATTTAGGAAGCAATGAAAAGAGCATTGACCATATTGAGTAAAACTTTACGAGTTTGGCAATGGCTAAAAGTTTGTGAAGCCCTGGCATATGGTCTTGGTATAGGCTTGTTTGTGCTGCCATTTACTGGTTTAACAATTGCTATTGCCACGGTAATCATTGCTTTCATTGCAGCACTTTGGGGGTTAAAGCCATGGGCCATCACGCTAAAAAACGTAGCCTCTTTGTTTGATAACCGTTACTCAGAAGTTGAAAACAGCACGCATCTATTATTAGAAAAGCAGGAAAACCTGACCTTATTAGCGAGGTTACAGCAAAATAGGGTGGCTAAACATTTTGCCAATCACAAAGCGGCACTACCACCACATAAACTATCCTTTGCGGCTGTTTTTATTGTAGGTATGATGCTAATCGGCTATGGTTTATCCAGAGTAATCCCGAAAAACCATGAGAGCCCTCAACTGGACAATACTTTACCTACTTCCACTCATCTTGAGGAAGATACAATAGCGCAAGCGCATGTAGTTGTTCCTGAAATTCTTAATGCTACACTCACCATAGACCCACCTGATTATACGGGAGTAAAAGTGAATAATACGTCCGAATTAAACATTGAAGCCATCGAAGGGTCAAGGCTAATTTGGCGTCTAACGACCAATGAAGCTGTGGATGAAATGCTGCTTGAAACATCTGGTAAGTCTGCACAGAAGATGCAGAAAAGTGGAAATACATTTACCATAAGTGCTAAAATACGGGAAAATGGTTTTTATAATTTTAGATTAACGGGGATAGATCAAGCAGATGTAATAACGGATTTATATCAAATAAAAGTAATTGAAGACCAGCCACCATCAGTGGCTTTAAAAGGTATCAGGCAGTATGAGTCATTTGATTATGATGACAAAAAAGAGGTCAAATTTCAGACTACTATACAAGATGATTTTGGGCTGACCGATGCATATATCATAGCCACAGTTGCTAAAGGATCAGGAGAGTCTGTAAAGTTTAGGGAAGAGAAGCTGCTATTTGATCAGTCAGTATCTGGTAAACAAGCTTCATTGTACAAGTCAATACATTTGGATGAAATGGGCATGACTCCAGGTGATGAGCTATATTTTTATGTTGAAGCGTTTGACAATAAACACCCTGTAAGGCAAAAAACCAGGACTGAGACCTATTTTCTATCAATAAAAGACACTACAGACATAGAGTTTTCTTTAGCGGGCTCTTTAGGTGTTGATCTTATGCCAGAATATTTTCGAAGCCAGCGCCAATTAATTATTGATACAGAAAAACTAATAGAAGAGAAGGCTCAACTGTCCAAACAAGATTTCAACTTTAGAAGTAATGAGCTTGGCTTTGATCAAAAGGCCTTAAGGTTGAAGTATGGGCAGTTTATGGGAGTAGAAAATGAGTCGGGTATTGCGATTGAAACTGAAGAAGTACTTGACGAAGTGCAGGAAGAAAGTGATGACCCATTGGCTGAGTATTCTCACGATCATGACGGTGATAACGAGCATAACCTTGTAACAGAAGACCATGAAGAAGAAAGTCCGTTGGAAGAATACATGCATGATCATGACGATCCAGAGGAAGCTACACTTTACACACAATCAACGCGTAGTATGTTGAAAGTGGCCATGTCAGAAATGTGGGATGCAGAGCTTTATTTAAGACTGTACCAGCCAGAAAAGTCGTTGCCTTATCAATACAAAGCGTTGGAGCTCATCAAAAAGATTAAAAATCATGCACGTATATATGTGCATCGTATTGGGTTTGATCCACCGCCAATTAAGGAAGATAAACGACTTACAGGCGAGTTAGGTGATGTGAAATCAACGACCTATGCTGAAAATATTGCTAAGTCAGATGATTTAGAGGCCATAAAAGAAGTAATAAGTGTTATTGAAGACATTATTATTAATCGAAGACCTGTTGAGAATGATGAATATGAGCTATTTGAGCAAGCTGCAAACACCCTGGCCCCATATGCCATTGAGCAGCCTGTACAGTTTTTGAAACCACTGGAAGTACTGAAGAAGCTTGGAAATAGAAGTATTGCAGATGAAACTTTATATGAATCGCTGGCTGAACTCAATAAGGACTTAGTGCGCTTATTGCCCATTGAAAAAGATGAGATCATACCCAGAAGACATCCGGTTGATGCTTTAACTAAAATATACTTGGAACGACTAAATAAGGCAGACAATGAGTGAGTTAATCACGTTTGAGCAGTCGTGGTTGATTCCGGCAATAATTGCTACAGTGGTATTTATTGGCCTTTTTGTCAAAGAATTTTTAAGGGCAAATAGAAAAACACTGTTGTTAAGGTTACTGCTAAGTGCAATAGCTGTGTTATCACTATTGCTGATTGTGCTTAAACCTTCCTACAAGAAATTCACACAGGGCACATCAAGCATTACGCTTACAAGTGGTTATGATCAGCAGGATCTTGATTCATTAAAAAAGGCCATAAGCTCAGATAGGGTGGCTCATTATGATTCAATGAGTTATGCCGAAAAAGTATCATGGTTTGGTCAAAGTAGCTCAATTACTATTGGTGACGGTGTCCCTGCATATGATATTCCGCTTTGGAAAAGCAGTGATATAAAATATACCGGAAGCTTAACACCCGTTTTTGGCGTTCAAAATTTAGATTTTAATATAGAAAATTATGTGGGCAGCGATTTGGTGCTTCAGGGAAGATATCAGGCTCAGGATTCTGCAAAACTCGTACTAAAAGCAGTTGGTATAGCCAGCGATTCCGCTCTTCTCAAAAAGGACCAAACACAATTTACTTTGCGCGTACCTCTAAAAGCAGCTGGAAAGTTCCTATTTACATTAGAGGAGCAGGTTGAAGATAAAGTGTATTCTCATACTGTGCCGGTTGTGGTACAAGAGGCTAGAATGAACAATATTTTAATGCTCAATGCCTTCCCAACCTTTGAGTTAAAGTATTTGAAAAACTATTTGGCTGAGGCAGGACATAAAGTGACGGTAAGAAACCAACTTACACAAGGTCGGTATAAGTTTGAGTCTTACAATACTCAACCTGAACGTTTCTATAGGCTAACCAAACAATTGCTCGAGAAGTACGATCTTATCATCATAGATCAGTCAATGGTAGATCAGTTGAGAAAAGCTGAAGTAGACGCGGTTGTTTCAGCATTAAAATTAGGCTCAGGTGTATTGATTATGCCTTCAGAAGATACCTTTAGTAAGCGGACTGACTTACATAACTTTAATTTTAGGCCATTAAATGACTCAAAGCAATCTTTAAACCTCCCAGATCAGACATTTAGTTTAGACAGTTACAGTTTCAAAATTGAAGAGGATGTGCTTATAACAACTACCCTTAATGCCACAGCGGCTTCTTACCGTATGGAGGCCGGAAAAATAGGTACAACTACTTTAAAAAACACCTATCAGTTAGTCTTGAAAGGTGAGTATGATGCATACAAATACTTATGGTCAAGTATTATAAAACCGCTGATATTTATTGCTGAGGATGAAATGGTAAAATCAAATTGGCCACTTTTTCCGGATGAACCAGCAGTACTAAGTATTCAAGGACCCGATAGTATTTCAAGTTTAGCGATAAATAAAACGAAGTTAGCTCCCAAACAAGATCTTCACATTCCAACCCATTGGTACGCTACATACTGGCCGGATTCTTCAGGTTGGCATCAAATATTTATTAATTCCGACACCTCGTGGCTTTATGTTAATCAGTCTGGTGAATACCAGTCATTAAGGCAAATTCAAAATAGAAATACGAACTTTAAGGTGTTTGGAGACTTAAAAGCCAATGATCAAGCACTTTCCTATTGGAAGGAGATTAACCTTGTGTGGTTTTACTTGTTGTTTCTTCTGTCTGTCGGATATTTGTGGTTGGAACCTAAATTATCATGAAAAAATCAAAGAAGATTTTCATTGCATTGGCTTTATTGTTTTTCGTAGTCATCATTTATATAGGCTACGACATTTCCTCACGTACCTCGTTTCCTGGCTCAAAGCCACAGCTTAAAGAACGTTTGATGGGAGAGGAGAAGATAGAAAATGATAGTGATACAGTTAATTCAGATAGTATTCAATAGTCTTTATTATCATTCGTCTGGAAATGCTGCAGCTTAACGCTAAAACCTTCACTTCGACTTTTCAGGGTTTGCAGTTTTGATGCTGGTCTGTATCATTGAAGTATTAAAGCCAACTATAGACAACGATTCACCCGATGAGGCAAGGTTCTTCATCGGGTGTTTTGTTTTATATCTGTTTCGACTTGATCACTCCGATGTGGCATTTCTAATTAACTCAGTATAAAACGCAATAGCTTTATCAAAGTCTTTTACTGCTATGCGCTCATCTATGCCATGAAATGTCTTCAGTGATTCGTCATTCAAGTAAAATGGCGTAAATCGGTAAATATTTTCAGATAACGGATAGTAGTGTCGTGAATCTGTTGCACCAATTACAAGGTTAGGTGTTGTAATTGTTTCTGGAAATACCGCTCTGATAGTTTTGTTTATAGTTTTGTACCCAAATGTATCTGTGCCTGAGGCGGCTGGAGCTTCACTCGAGAAGCTGCCCTCTGTAATTACAATACGCTCATCATTGATAGTGTTCTTTACATGTTCTTTTACTTCTGTGATTGTCGTACCAGGCAGTATTCTAAAGTTTACAGTTGCGGTAGCCTGATAGGGGATGACATTCTCTTTTACGCCTGCTTGTATGATGGTGGGAGCAGTTGTTGTCCTTACCGTGGCATTACCTGCTTTCGATTTCTCAAAAGTGCTGATGAGCATGGGCTTAAATAACCATTGGTTAGCAAAAGCCATTTTTTGTAAAAATCCGGCTTCTGGACCAAGATGATTCATAAAGTCAACTACTGGTTGAGAAAGCCTGGCAGGAAATGGGTTGCTTTTAAGTTTGGTAATGGCTTCAGCTAAAACATCAATTGTAGTTTCTTTTGCAGGCATACTGGAGTGCCCACCATCCATGGCCAGAGATAGCTTTAAGGAGATAAAACCCTTTTCTGCCGTACCAATTAATGCTACATCTTTATTAGTACCAGGAACGAGTCCTTGCGTAATTGCTGAGCCTTCATCCAATACAAATTCGGCCTCAACACCTTGTGCCTTTAAGTGGCTAACAATGGCAATAGCACCATTAATACCTCCTATTTCCTCATCATGCCCAAAACACAGATATAAGGTTCTTGTTGGCTTAAAACCGCTTTTCAACAAATGTTCGACAGCTTCCATATTGCCAATGACACTGATCTTATCATCAATGGCACCACGGCCCCAGATTTCACCATTTTTAATTTCACCTCCAAAAGGTGCTGCTTGCCACTTATCCTTATTTTCTTCGGGCACAGGCACTACATCAATATGCCCCATGACTATCACAGGTTTGAGTGTGCTATTACTACCTGGCCATTTAATGATTACACTAAACTCATTGATATAAGTGGTTTCCAGTAGGGAGTCAGTGTAGGGATATGTGGTCTTCAAAAAATCTCTGAACCTATAAAATGCAGCAGAATCAATGTCTAAATAATTTTCATTAGAAATTGTAGGTATCTGTATGGCTTGTGACATGTGTTGTCGTGCATTCGTGTTAACTTCTATTTTAGCAGCTGGGGGAACATCAATTTGCTTTGATTCGGAAGTAAAAGTGTTGAAAAGTAGGTACCCTACGATAAGTACAACTACTACTAAAAGGGAGAGGAGTATTTTTTTCATGACGCAATGTAGAATGAATCAATGGTATTTCAAAGAGGGTAGGGTGCGCTTTCTATCACTAAAATTTCGTAAATTATTATACATGGAGGCAACCTTTAAATGCAGCTTTACCGTGATAGCAATGAATTGGGACTTACGATACGTACATAATTAATTATGAGGGTACTCATCGAAGGATGTAGAAACCATGATAAGGAGAGTCAGCGCTTACTTTTTAAGCACTACTATACCTATGCGTTAAGTATATGTATTCGTTATTCCGGCTCAGAGACGGAGGCAAAGGAAATTATGAGTGATGGATTTTTAAAGGTGTTTACCAAAATTGACCAATACGATACAGAAAAGTCTTTTGAGGGCTGGATAAAGCGAATATTAATTAATACGGCTATAGATTACTATCGAGCTAATAAAAAGTATAGAGAGCAGGTTTCAATTGATGGGCATGACAAGGAGATCACCAAATCAGCGGTTGATGATTTGTCATACAATGAGCTGCTAATGCTAGTTCAGAAACTTAGTCCAATGTATAGATCTGTGTTCAGTTTATTCGCTATTGATGGGTATTCGCATGAAGAAATAGCAGAGGCTTTGAATATCTCTATTGGTACTTCCAAGTCTAACTTGTTTAAGGCCAGGACTAATCTAAAAAAGATGTTGCAAGTGAGTAATAAAGAAGTGTATGAGCAATATGTCTGATAATGAGTTAGATAAGCTGTTCAAAAATGCCGCTGAGGGCTTTGATAGTCCTTATGATGGAGAAGTATGGAGTAGCGTTGAAAGTAAATTGGGAGGAGCTCCAGGAGGTGGTTTATCTTACTTCAAACAGGTAGGTGGCGTATTAGTAGGCATAGTACTATTGGTGAGTTTTCTGATTGGTTCACAATCAAAAACCTCGGAAGAATCAAGTGATAAAACATCAATCAATACATTGCAATCTTTAGATGTTGAGGAAGATCAGAATTTCGCTGAAAGCAGTGCTTCAAATAATTCATTAAGTGAGTTTAAGGAAGAAGATAAAGCATTACAGGCTCAAACCACAACAAAAGAAGAAGCAGTGGTTATTACTGATGATGCTGACAGGTTTTATACTCAAAATAAAGAGACTAAACGCCAACCACCAACCACTTTCATTGAAAGTCATAAATCAGTTAATAGCCCTGCAAAATTGAGTGCAATTGGCATAAACTTTAACTACCCTGAGTTATTACCAAACCGAACGTTTAACCAGGTTGAATATGAAGCCATGGAGAATGATGAAAGAGAAGAAAGAGAGGCTCGTACCCAACTTCAATTTGGTCTTAAAGCCATTTATGCGCCCGATCTAAGTTCTGTGGGATATTTTTCACCTGATAGGCCGGGTAGTAATTTTGGTTTAGTCGCTGAAGTCTATTTTGCTAACCGCTGGTTTGCATCTACAGGAGCCATGCTTTCTCATAAGATTTACAATACCGACAAGGCTTTTGAATCATACAATGCCCAATATGCTGCAGATTATGTTGATGCGGAATGTCGGGTACTTGATATACCCTTAAATATAGGTTACAGCGTGTTTAGCAATGAAAATCATGGCTTTTATGTATCTACAGGCCTATCCAGCTACATCATGCTGTCAGAGGATTATCAATTTGAATCGGGAGGATATTACCCTAATACCTGGTCTGAGAATTATAAGAACGAAAACAACCATTATTTTGGCATTCTTAATTTATCAATTGGCTATGAACGAAAGATTAGTCAACAATTTTTTATTCAACTCGAACCATTTTTAAAATCACCATTGGTCGGTGTTGGTGAGGGTAAGGTAGATTTGGTATCAAGTGGTGCCATGTTTAACCTTAAATATGTTTTTTCAAAAGCGAATAGACCATAACGATGAAGATATTTTTTAGTGCTGTACTATTTTTTGCAATGCTTATGCTGGTTGGTTGTGGAACCGGTGATGATCCCGAGCCGGAAAACTGTGACAATAACCCTCAGGTTACTGTCATATCTACCACACCTACAACAACATGCAACGCCAGCGATGGCAAAGTGGTCGTAGAAGGTAGCGGTGGCATTGAGCCTTATGAATATAGTATTGGTAATGGTGGAGATTTTCAAACTTCTGCAGAGTTTACAGGATTGGTCGCTGGTACCTATAAAGTGGTAGTAAGAGACGCCAAAGGCTGTAAAGGAGAAGTGCAGGTTGTTGTTGATCCGGGTGACAATGACCTGGCAGCCAGTGCAGAAGCGACCGCTGACACCGAATGTTTTGAAAATAATGGAACAGTGGAAGTCAATGCAACTGGAGGTGAAGGCCCCTATCAATATAGCATAGGAGACGGATTTACTTCAAGTGCTACCTTTTCAGCTTTGGCTCCGGGAGACTATGAAGTAATTGTAAAAGATAATGTAGGCTGTATGGCATCAATAGCTATATCGGTGAATAAAGGTGATACCGGTACGAGCTATCAAAATGAAGTTGGCTCTATAATAATGACCAATTGTGCCATCTCTGGATGTCATAATGGAGATAATGGTTCAATTACAGACTTCACCAATTTTGGATTGGTACAGAATACTGCAGATGAGATTAAAAGAAGAACACAAAACGGATCTATGCCGCAGACAGGATCGATAACTGAAGAAGAAAAAGCCTTAATTGCCTGTTGGGTAGATGAGGGCGCTAAAGATAACTAGTATGGTAAATCGAAAGTTAGTGGTATTAATGTTGGTAGTAGCCTGTTGTGCTACCACAACATTTGCCCAAAAGTACAAGAGTAAAAGCAGTGAGATTACATTTTTCTCAGAAGCACCAGTAGAAAATATTGATGCTACCAATAAGGATGCCAGCAGCGTATTTGATGAAGGTAAAAATGAAATTGTCTTTTCAGTTCCTATTCGTTCGTTCGAGTTTGACAAATCATTGATGCAGGAGCACTTCAATGAGAAGTATATGGAATCTGAAGAATACCCAAAAGCTTTGTTTACAGGCACAGTACAAGGGTATGACAAAAGTAAATCTGGGCAACAGCAGGCAACGGCTAAAGGTAAAATGACCATACATGGCGTCACTCGGCCAGTTGAAATCACCGGATCGATCAGTAAAACAGCCGATGAAATTGAGATACAAAGTACATTTATTATCAAGCTTGAAGATTATAAAATAAAAATCCCGAAAGTGCTTTGGCAAAACATTGCCGAAGAAGTGGAAGTAAAAATTAAATTCGTTTATCAACCATTATGAAGAGACTGTTAGGATCAATTTTGTTACTGTTTTGTATTTCAAATGCACTTTTTGCACAAGACGATTTACTCGAGTTAATTGACGATAAAAAGGAGAAACAACCGGTAAATGCCACTTTCAAAGGTACTCGACTAATTTTGGGGCATTCAACTAAGATGCAGGCCAAAAAAACGCTTGAGTTTATAGTCTCACATCGTTTCGGACGCGTAAATCAGGGAGCTCACGACTTGTTTGGCCTGGATGACTCTTCCGTTAGAATAGCCTTGGAGTATGCTCCTTTTGATAATTTGAATATTGGAGTGGGAAGAAATTCCTTCGATAAGACATTTGACTTTTTTGCGAAATATCAGGTTGTGCAACAGTCTACAGGCCCAAGTAGCTTTCCACTATCATTGGTTTTGCTCAATAGTTTCACTATAAAAGCAAGTCCAAAAGCCGAAGACGATCCGAATATAGAGTTTAATGACCGATTGGCTAATGTAAGCCAGCTGCTGATATCCCGCAAGATAAGCAGTGCATTGTCATTACAACTAATGCCTTCATACGTGTACAAGTCTTCGCCAACACCTAATGCAGCAGGCATTCCTGGCGACACAGAACTATTTGCCTTGGGAATGGGAGGAAGACTTAAAATAACACCGGGTGTCTCATTTAATACCGAATATTATTATAGAATTGATCCTGTTGAAGGCACTGGTAGAACCAATGCTTTTTCAGTTGGTTTCGATATCGAAACAGGTGGCCATGTATTTCAATTGCATCTCACCAATTCGGTGTTTGGCTTCGAAAGGGGCATTATTTCAGAAACATTTGACGACTTTTTTGATGGCGATATACATTTCGGGTTCAATATCTCAAGAGTCTTTCAGCTAGGTGGAAAAAAGAAAGAGTGGTAAATAATCAAATTAAGCACTAATAGTTGTCCTTCAAAATCGTAAATCAATACATTGAAACATTTAATTTTTTCATGCTAGTAGACTTAAAATGAACATAACCAGAACAAGAAAAGCTACGATCCAGGTAAAAGATTTGGAGCGTAGCATTGGAGTCTTTGTCTCAGCACATGCCGCACAGCTGTTTTTGGCTGGCTTATAAGCCTGATAAAAACTAATCGCAAGCATTAAAAACGAAAGCCCCCAAAGGTACGGGCGCAAGGGGTACACCCATGCGAGATAGCTGCTTCCGGCACCTAATGCCGTCACTGCCGAGCTCCAGCAGCAAAACTTTGGGGCAATAACTGTAAGAAATGATGACCCTAGAGCAACGGCCTTTTCTAAACTATGCAACATATCTTATTAATTTAATGGTTGGCCAATTCCTACTTCTATTTTCTATTAAACTGTTCCACCCCCTGATTCTCCAAGAACTATAAAATTTCTATTATTCTAAAGTTCCATTTACCAGTTAACTCACCATCTTCTTCGTCTTTTACCAATCCTTTTAACTGGATATTACCGGGGTTAAGCTTAGATAGTATGTCACTTGTAGTATCATCGCTGACTTTGAATGTTTCTCCATTGACCTTAATTCTCCACTCATTGCCCTCTTTAAGCAGTTCTCCTTTTAAAGCGACTTCAGCATTCCTGGCTGAAAATCCGTTACTCTTTACTACTTCCTGGATTTTTTGTAAGGTCAGTTCATTGGCGGAAGCAAGCTTAAGATAAGCTTTGCCATCATTGAGGCTTACTCTTACGCTTTCCAGTCCATCCATTTTCTTAAGTCCACGCTCCAGGCCATAGGCGCAAGGAGCACAATCCATTCCAAAAACCTCCTGATCTACTTTGATCAACTGAGCCATTACACCGCTCAAACTAAAAATTGTCAACAATGCTATTATTCCTAATCTTTTCATTTTCTTCTGTTTTTTAAAATTTATAACCAATAACTAATGTTCATTGAAAGCCTGTATTCCTCTTTTGGGCCTTGTGTTACATCCTGATAGACCGGAAATAATGCTCCAAAGGATATACCCCAGGCTCCATAAAGCCCCAGGAATGAAGGGCCGAGCATAACTTTTTTCCCTCTTTGATCAACGGGGGTAAGCTGACCTTCACTGATATTAGCTCCGGGAAACTCCGCCAGCGATTCCACAAATATCCTCCAGTCCGGTTTTGGATAATCGCCCATAAAAATGTTTGGCCGATAACCGACTACCAGACTTACGTAAGGCAGGTCGCCTAATTGATCATTGCCTTCCTCAAAATAATATTGATAACCACAACCTACCCAGGCATACCAGGTACGTGAAGCATAGCCGGTAGAAATTGCGCCATGAATGGAATTGCTTACATTGATACCACTCCTGATTTCTTCAGTAGGTGTCGAAACGCTTAAAATAGCCGTGGATTCAAAGCGTTTGCCAACACCGAATGCATTGGAAAAGAAACGGTACCATACCGATGCTTCTATATCGCCATTTGCCGGCATGTTGTTGTTACCTCGTGTTCTGGGTGCTTCAGACAATCTGTTGACCATGGTGGGTGTCGTGATATTAATTTGCAGATCTTCCGTCACGCCATACGACCAGATGTACCTAAGCATAAAGGATTGATCATCTTCGGTAGCCAGGCTCATAGCTGCTGCATTAAAGTCAAATCCTCCTTTTGCCAATGTGGGGGTTTGTAAACCATACAACGGTCCATGACCCTGTCCGTTAACTTCGTTAATTACGGAAATGGTGACCAATATTATAAATGCTAATCTTTTCATGGTGTGTATGTTAAAGTCCTAAAAATTGTTGAATTGGGAGTAGCAGGTAAGCGGAGAACAGTCCAAGAAGGTACAATCCAAAGGATATCCACAGGATAATTTTACTCCAGCGGGCGGCAGTATCGCATGGTGTCTCATTGCCATAGTCGTCTATTTCACAGGCCTGGTCGCTTTTGCGACCGTAAAACAACCAAAAGTTAAATCCGATCAAAATACCTGCTGCCAGAAAAGTCCATTCCTTATACTTGCTCAGCCAGATCAATGCCGGAAAGTCCGAAACCATTCCGGCCACTACCGCTCCCATACCCACCGCTACGAGTAATGACGGAAGGGCACAGCACAGCAAGGTAGATACTGATGTAAATAAGGATGCTATGCTGACGAAATCCTGTTTTAGTGATTTTAAGAGGCCCATTATTTTAAATGTCAATACATTGATGAATTCCCTAACCAGCACGGCAGCAAGGGAAAATAAATCAGGTAAGCCGTGCCTTACATAGTTTTATCCTTGTCCTATGCCCGCTTTGATCAGCTCTTCTTTAGAAATCCCCTGATTTTCACAGCAGGATAAAAGCGAGCCATTTACAGCGATAGCAGGGACTTTTTTAATCCTATATTCTTCCAGCTTGCTCAGACAGGTCTTGTCCTCACACTGCTCCACCAAATCATAAATGGTGATCTCGCATTGCTCACAAGCCAGATCTTTCACCATTTGAACTACAGGGTCGCAAACAGGACAGTTTGCCGTAAATATTTCTACTTGTCTTTTCATCTTTTCCTCCTTTTAAAATATTCAGTTTATATGTTTGAGGTTCTATCCGGATAAGAACAATTCAAAGGTAAGTTCAGGTAGGGGGTGGTAACCAAGAAGAAAAATCAGAAAGTATAGATTTATTTTGTAGTGAAGTAAAAAGTAAGGGGCGGCAGTGTGTTAACGCATTAAATGATATACTGGTAAAGCTAGAAAATTTAACGAAATATATGTATGCCATTGAATAACAATGGCGTTAGGAGAGGTTTAGGAATTATTTTGATCCAATTTATTAAAGCGATCCAGGTGCTTTTTTAGTCGAGCAATTTCTTTCATTTTCTCTGTAAGATCATCCACTTCAATAGCGGGAAATTGTTGTCGTAGCATTTCTATTTGCGCTTCATTGCCACAATTACCAGGGCAGGCACCTGAAGTTTCTGATATTTTAATTGCCAGTGATTTTCTAAATGTTTCGTCCAATAAAAGGAAGTGTGCTTTTTCTAAGCCACTTTTTGCCGCTTTGAATTGTATGAGGATCTTCTCCGGATCTTTCCCCTCATTCAGCATTTTTATTAACCCATCCATTTGACCTTTGATGCTTTGCAGGCGGGTTTTTATGTCTTTTGTTAAGTCTTTGGGTATCATAGTATTTACATTTAGCAATTACAACTACCGTTTTGAATCGGGGGACAATTCTCTGATCCATAGCTGCAATATACGCAGCAATCACCATGTTGTGGTTTTAACACCTCATAACAGCTTTCACACTCATAGAAGTACTGACATGCATCCGTAGGCATTGTCTCCTCTTTCTTGTGTCCACAGTTTGGACACGTGATAGTCGATTGTAATATGGTTTCTTTTTCCATTTTATTGACCTTTATTCTCTTCTAATACAGTATAGCCTGTTTTATTAATTGTTTGAATAATATCAGTTTTTTCTAGTACCTCTGGTAAGTACTCAATTGTAGCGTTACCATTAGCATAGGATGCATCAACTGACTTCACTCCTTGAAGTGCCCCAACCTCATGCTCGATTGAAGCTTCACAACCTGCACAGGTCATTCCCTTTACATCCAGGACAATCTTGTTTGTTTTAGTCGTGTCTTGCTCAATAATGGCGGCAGGAGTCTTGTTTCCACCATTGAAATAGAAAATATGAGCGTAGCTAGGGAAAGCAAGCATCAATACCGCAAAGACGGTAACGGTTCCAAGAAACTTCTTAGACTGCCAAAAGGAGGGACGCTCATCCTCATCACAGGCACAGTCGATTTCCTCCTGGGTCTTGGGTCGTAATTTTTGATACCAGGCAAACCCTAATACCAAAATGGTGAGGCCTATTAAATACGGTCTAAAAGGCTCCATCCATGAAAAGGACGAAGCAATACCACCAATCCCTGCCAGTGTGGCGAAAACAGGGGTGATACAACAAAGAGATGCAGTAATGGCCACCAACAAACCGGCACCAACACTTTTTGGGGTTGTATTTGCTTGATTTGAATTGCTCATGATACGGGTTCTTTTTTATTGTTATCAAATAAGCTTTTTAAGACTGGCTTGATCACCTGTATATTTTCTACCACCAGTGAATAGAAAACCGTTTGGCCTACCTTCTTGTCTTTGACAAGCTTCCCGTCCTTTAGCTTACGCAAATGCTGTGAAACACCGCCTACTGATATATCCAGAATATCGCTTAGGTCGCAAGGACACATTTCTCCTTCTTTATACAAGAGAAAAAGAATCTTCAATCTCATTGGGTTTCCCGAAAGATTAAAAATCTGGGTTGCTAGTTCCAACTGCTCATCAAGTTGCTTTAGGGATTCTTTGCATTCCTTAATTTGGACGGGATCTGCTAATACTCTAATACAGGTTTTACTCATCTTTTGATATTTTAGTGATTACTAAAACATAAAGATATAAGATAAGGTTCAGTATTTAAGTAAATACTAAAATAAATGTTGTATTCTCAAATAATTACGTTCGATAGCAAATAGCATTAATATTCATACCTGCTCCTACAGAAGCCAATAAAATTACATCTCCTTTATTGAGCGTATGATTATCGAGTTGCCCTTTCCAAACTAAATCAAGTAGGGTAGGGACCGTAGCCACCGAACTGTTTCCTAATTTATGTATGCTCATAGGCATTACATTTTCAGGTAGGGTTTGTCGATCGTAGAGTTTGTAAAAACGCTTGATGATACCCTCATCAAGTTTTTCGTTGGCCTGGTGTATGAAGACTTTCTTCACTTCATCAATAGCTACTCCAGCCTTATCCAGACAGTCCTTCATGGCTTGAGGAACATATTTCAAGGCATATTCGAATACTTTTCTTCCCTTCATTTTGATAAACCGCACCCTCGGGTCAGACTCAGGGAAATTAGATTTGCCAAGGTATAGGTAAAAGGCTTCATCTTCGCAATGGGCCTGAGTGCCTGCTGATAAAATTCCTGATTCCTGATCTTCTGATTTTTCGATGATGGCAGCCCCGGCTCCATCAGAAAATATCATGCTATCCCGGTCATACGGGTCGAGTACCCGTGATAATGTTTCTGTACCTATCACCAAACACTTTTTGGCCATACCTGCTTTTATGAAAGCATCAGCCTGAATCACACCCTGAACCCAGCCAGGACATCCAAATAATATATCATAGGGTACGCAATTGGGATTTTTAATACCAAGGTTATGTTTTATCCTCGAAGCCAGTGCAGGTAGTACATCCGTTTGGATGCTGTGCTTTTTTACATCACCGAAATTATGTGCGACAATGATTTGATCTATGGTTTCGATGTCAATACCAGAGGTTTCGATTGCACTTTTAGCGGCTTCAGTGCCAATACATGATGCGGTCATGTCACCTTCGGCATATCTTCGCTCTTCGATACCTGTTATTTGCTGAAATTTCTGAATTACTTCGTCAGGAGTTTTACCAATGTTAGTGTTGTCTTCCAGGTAAAATTCATGTACCGCAAAGTCTTTGTTGGTTTTTACAAGAGAAGGAATAAAGCTGCCTGTACCAGTTATTTTTGATCCCATAACAAACGATCGTTAGTTAAAATAATACAATGATAAATTAGAAATAGTCAACTAACTTAAATCATGATATTAAACCAACAAGCGTTAGGCTGTGTATTTTTTAAGGATTTTTATATTAAGCAATCAGGTTTTGCTGAAGAGGCCATGAAGTTCCACATCAATCTTACTGATGATTTCTGCAAAATCTTCGGTATTAGATACGAAATCTATTTCATTGACATCGATCACAAGCAATTTGCCGATATCGTATGATTCTATCCATTCAGCATAATGCTGGTTAAGGTTTTTAAGGTAATCGATACGGATCGCGTTTTCATAATCCCGGCCACGTTTTTCGATTTGTTTTACAAGTTTTGGTATATCGGCCTTCAGGTAAATCAAGAGATCAGGAGCTTCAACGTGTTGAATCATTGATTCGAACAAAGTAAGGTAGCTTGAGTAATCCCTGTCGTTTAAAAACTTAGATTTATACAGGTTGGCTGCGAATATGTAGGCATCTTCATAAATCGTACGGTCTTGTACTGTGGTAACTTTACTGTCCCTTATCCTCTTGATTTGGTTAAATCTACTGTTAAGAAAAAAGATTTGTAAATGAAAAGCCCACCGCTTCATGTCTTCATAAAAATCAGCCAAATATGGGTTGTCTTCTACAGATTCTAATTCTGCTGACCATCCATAATGTTTGGCTATCATCTTTGCCAGAGTAGTTTTACCTGACCCAATATTTCCACAAATTGCTATATGCATACCTCTAGTTTAAGGTGGGCAAAAGTATTACAATCGAAACTATAAAGGAAGGAATTATATGAGAACTCTGTGGGTAATAATAGAAAAAAGGCCGACAACTTTTTGCCGACCTTTTCCTATACCTATAACCTAAACCTATGAAGAAGTTTATGTCTACAAAACTACAAGCACCGTGCCATATTTAGTTGTAATCTATATTAATGCTATATTATTTATAATCGCGATGTTTAATATTTTATTAAACTAGCCATAGCCATGATTGGCCCAGGGATAAAAGCTGCTAAAGTGCCCAGAACCTTGGATAAACGTGATATATACCATAAACAGGTGTAGAGTAAAGAAGAACTAGTGTCTAGCCATCTCCACACCATCACTTACAGTAGTATAAGCTCAAAATGGGAAACCACAGTACCAAATAGAAATGGGCCATGTGTTCTTCCAACTGCTGGTTTAGGTTGTAATTAAATTTGAAATTACTGTTGCTTAAAGTTAGCTTAGTAAGAATGAAAAGAATTTTATTAATACTCTTTACGGGTTTTGCTTTTAGTGGGTTTAGTCAGGAACTAGCTAAGGGTTCATGGCATGGAGAAATACTTTATGATCAGGCGACTGTACCATTTGAGTTTATCATTGATAAAAATGGAGAACAGTTTAAATGTATGATCATCAACGGAGATGAGCGTAAATTACTCGATGTTGTTACTGTTTCTGGTGACAGTATTTGGATTCAGTTAGATGTATTTGATGCTGAAATACGCGCAAAATTTACTGACCAGTCAATGACTGGCAATTGGATAAAGCATTACCGTAAGAGTAGCATTCCCTTTCAGGCTTCCTATGGAGTATCTCGCTATCCAAATAGAGGCCGAACCGATGTTAAGATTAATGAACCCTGGGAGATTACATTTACGCCATCACATGCGCTTGCTTATAAGGGAGTGGGGTTATGGGAGCAAACGGGTAGTAAAGTAAGTGGTACCATTATGACAGGGGTAAGTGATTTTAGGTATTTTGAAGGTGTAGTGTTTGGAGATAGCATTGAGGTTTCCTCCTTCGATGGTGCACATGCTTTTCTGCTTCAAGGAGTCAAAACGGATGAAGGTTGGCAGGGAATATTTCACTTTGACAATGGTTACACTGAAGATTGGACTGCTCGATCAAACCCTGAAGCCAGCTTACCTGACCCGTGGGAAGTAGTAAAAGTTGATAAAGGAAAGCATCGACCATTTTTTGATATTTTATCTGCGGGTAGCAAGAACCAAAATATTGATGAATCTGACTTTTTTGGTAAAGTTTTGATCATTCAATTGTTTGGTACCTGGTGTCCCAATAGTTTGGATCAAACACGATTTCTATACCAATGGTATCAAGAAAATAGTCAAAGAGACGTTGAAATATTGGCGGTATCATATGAAACTAATTTTAGTGAAGCATACGGGCTGAGCAGGATCGAAACCTACAAAGAAACATTAGACATCAATTATCCAGTAATATTAGGAGGGCGGTTAAGCAAAAGTCAGGCAGCTGTTGGTTTTCCATTTATGGAGAAAATTGAAGCCTTTCCAACGCTGGTAATATTAGATAAAGATGGTTATGTACGCTACGTTCATAGCTATTTCAACGGCCCTGCAACTGGCAAATACTATGACCAGTTCGTAGCACAGTTTAATAACATTATCGATGAGCTAGAGGCCGAGTGATCATTTGGGTAATGTAAAGGTAAATGAGGTGCCCTTTCCTAAACTAGACTCCACTTCAATGGATCCACCAAGATCATTGGTTATTTTCTTAACAAGCGCCAGCCCCAGGCCTGTTCCTAATTTCTTATTTCTGTCCTCTCTACCTAAGTTGGTATAATGTTTAAAAATCCTTTTTAAATCTTTTTGGGCAATACCCAGGCCATTATCAGATACCTTAAATTGATACTCACTTTGTAAGTCTTCAAATCGGATGGTTATTTCAGGGTTAGGTTTATCGTTGTATTTCAGTGCATTTGTAATGAGATTAGAAAATATTAATTCCAGCGCTGCCTTATTTATCTCAATTGTTGGCAGGTCAGTAGCTTTAATCAGTTTTACCTCATTTTTGTCATCAATAATTGTTAAAATATCATTGATTGATTGGTTCAGGTTAACTTTTGACCTTTTTCTTTCAATGTCTGTGTTTTTATAATACGCCAAAATACCATCTACGATAGACTTAAGTTTAGATGCAGATTTTGTTAAGTAAGAAATATATTCTTTGCCTGTTTCATTCAGTTCTTTACCAAGTTCTATCTGCAGTAGCTCAGTTATTGAAGAAATATTGTTTAAAGGACCTTTAATATCATGGGAAACGGCAGCAGCAAAATTTTCAAGCTCCTTATTTTTATCTTCAAGTTCCTTTTCATGAGCTTGTAAAGTAAAGTTGCTCTTTCTTAGCTCAAGTAGGTTCATCACCTGATTGGCCAACAGTTTTAATGCTGCTTGCTGTTTCTTACTTAGTTCTTGTGGTGTCTGATCCATTACGCAGATCGTACCTAATACATATCCTTCTGAATTTAAAAGGGGAGCGCCTGCGTAAAATCTAATATTCGTGGGCCCTGTTACTAATGGGTTTTCATTAAAGCGATTATCTTTTAAAGTATCTGATGCATACGTGATCTCATTAGGATTATTAAGGGCATGAGAGCAAAGTGCGAGATCTCTGGTATTACGATTGATGTCGGTGCCTTCATGAGCTTTAAACCATTGTGTATCCTTATCAATAAAGGTAATTAAGGCTATCTCGGTCCCACAAATAATTTTTGTGAGCTCAGCAATCTCATTGTAATCACGTTCTGGCTCGGTATCAATTATACCATATGCTTTGAGAGCATTTAGACGCTTGTCTTCATTTAAAGGCAGTGCTGCTTTTTTCATATCTTCAGTTGTCACTAACATCAATTCGCTTTGAATGTTCATTCAAAACAATATACGACAACTATAAACAGATACGATTTACTAAGCCAGAATAGTTTATAACCGAGAGGGTAAGACTTACAATTCAACAGGCTTTACTGTGTAGCCTTTTTTACGTAGCAACTGTATTAAGCTAACTTCCCCTACCAAATATGGAGCCCCTAAGGCAAAGAAAGTAGGGTCACCTTGTATCAGTTCTTCAATTTTTGGCATCCAGTGCTCCACACGGTCATCATAATACACTCTTCTAAACTCCTTACTTTCATTGGTAGCCTTCATGGTCTCATCTTTTACTTTAGCCAGGTCTTGATCATCGATGTATGCATCAACAAGAGCCATATAGTCTGCGATGTGCTGGTCAAATTCATTGACTGTATATTTAGCAGCTTCTACCTGATCCTCGATAGGAAATTTTTCAAAAGCTGCAATTTCTTCTTCAATTGTGCCTAAACCAACAAAATCCATTCGGTTCTTTTTAGCCAGATGTGCTAGCTCTTCTTCAACAAACACAATATTTTCACCTAAGTACAGTGCGGTAGTAGATGTTACCAGGATAATCGGTTGTAGCCTGCTGTAGAAATCGTGATACTGGTGTTCTTTTACTTCAAAATCAAGAAGTAATAATAGTCTCAGTTGATTGAGTTCATCATCAGTAAGGTAGTCGTTAATCCAGCCATCATTAGGTATTCTTACAGCTTTGTTAAACTGTCTTCTTGCATGATTATTATAAATGATTTTAGTCGCAAAAGTTTCGCAGTCTTCAATTTTCTGCTTGACCTTACGAGGCACTTTGTATTTATCTTTAGGTAAGAAATTGATTATTCCGTAGATATAAGATGGAGACTCAATTCCATTACCCGTGATTTCCCATAGTACGGCATTTTTAATTTCATCGTCTTGGGCTTTGGCCAGTAAAGAGCAGGCCACAAATACCACTAATAAAAAGCAAGAATAAATCTTTTGCATGTTGATTTACATTATGAATAAGTTAAAGATTTGCAAGTTATACTTCCTTACATTTCTGGCAAGTATAAGTATGATTATTTGAATTTTTGTACACAAATTTAACTATTTCCTGCTACAATGATCCTTTAATTGAAACAATGAAGTTTCTGCCAGGGGCACTTATTCCGCTAGAATATGTGCGATAATGTTTGTCTAATATATTTTCGATTCCACCACTTATAGAAACATTCGGACTCACTTGATATGACATTTTCCAGTTTAAAGTATACCAGCCAGGGGTCCCGTCTTTATCGCGATTGCTTTCATGCATGGCATAAAGATGCGGCTTAGAAACTATCTCACTATCGGGTATGTCATTTCTGAACCTCGAACCATTAAATTCACTATAAAACTCACCGCGTAATTTATCCTTTTGATACAGTACGCTGATTTTCCCAAAAAGTGGGGTCGTATGTCTCAGGGGTTCATCATTAGTAATGTCACGACCAAATGTATTGGTAATGGTTGCATCCACGGCCCAATGAGTAGATAACAAAGCTTCTAATTCAAAGCTATAACCATAAATATTTGCTTCTCCTGTGTTTTGTAATGCCACCACATTACTAAGTTCACCATCAAAAATGATAGAATCAGACCCGTTAAAAGTAAAATCTTGTCTTACAATCGCATCATCCAACCAAGTGTAAAAAATGGTTGCACCTACCTCAAAATTTTCAGAAAGCTTAGTTTCAATGCCCGCTTCTACATTGTATGTGTATTCAGGCTTAAGGTTTACATTTGGCACTTGTACCTCACCATCACTAAAGTCAAAAACTTTACCTACATCATCAATGTTAGGAGATCTAAAACCTGAGGCAGCTGCTATATTTACCTTTACATTTTCGTTTGGGTTATACACTAATCCAATACTTCCGTTGAAAGCATTATTGTCAAGGTTAAATTGGTCAAAAGGGAAATTCAAGCCGCTATTATCAGTTATTTTTGCTTCAATATTTACCTGGCTAAATCGCAAACCGGTATTGAGTATAAATTTACTTCCAATATTCCATTTATGATTTATATAAGCAGCATAGCTTAAATAATCACTACCACCATCGGGGTATCTTGTGGCAGGAAATGTAATCTCACCTGTCACCTGATTTACTCTCACAGCAGATGACTGCACATCATTATGGAGCAACTCAAATCCATAAAATAAATTTCCATGCCCAAGCTGTTTGTCAAAATCAATATTTGCACTCCAAATGGCCACCTCTTCGGTTCGCATTCTTAACCTGTTATCTCCAAAGCCACGGTCATTTCTACTTTCTTTATAGTCTTGCCTTGCAACTATTAACTTGGCCTGATCAAATAATGTAGCGGGCCTGTTGTAGGTAAGCTTTAGGCTATTCATCATCCATTTTTGGGGGCCATAATACCATTCAGCATCGTAGGGGACACCATTATTGTCCACTTCCACTAGTCGATCATAGCGAGGGATATTAGATGTATTACTCATATAAAAATTATAGTTGAGCTTTACATCATCACTTAGGTTAAACCTCAATTTTTGAATGGTACTCCATGATTCAAAGCCGGAAGGTGACTGTGTGTTGGGGTGCGGATTAACGACTACAACATCATTTCCGTTAAAATCTTGCTCAACCAAAAATAATTTTTTTCCAAAATCATCGTATCCATCCGGTCGGTGTTTGCCAGCCTTAAGATCACCAAAATCACTGTATGTAAATGAAGAAAACCAAGAGACCTTTCTTCCGCCAATTCCTAAACTCAAATGTGTAGTTTTCTCATTGGCTGCTGAAGAATACCTGCCGAAAACCGTAGCAGAAGTCCTCAGTGATTGGTCAAGTGAAAATTTAGGATCCTTTACATGAAAATCCATCACACCTCCAAGTGCGTCACTTCCATAAATTACTGATCCCGGCCCCAATATCACTTCTGCTCCGGCCAAGGCATTTGGATCTATATTGATTACATTTTGCAAATTACCACCTCTAAAAATGGCATTATTCATTCTCACACCATCAACCACAATAAGTACCGAGTTAGCTGCAAACCCCCGTAATTTAGGGCTACCACCTCCAAACTGGCTTTTTTGCATAAACACCTGACCAGATTGACTTAGCATATCTGCTGAAGTTTGAGGGTTGTTAAAGGCTATTTCATTGGCAGATATACTAACTATTTTATTAGGAATCTCATCTGCCTCTTGTTCCCATTTATTAGCAGAAACGACAACATCTTTCATCTTTATTATTCGTTCAGATAGTTTTACAACATCAGTAGTTAAGCTGCCTTTAGCTATGACAAACTCCTGATATGCAGGATGCTGAAAAGTAATAATAGATTCGTTTGAAAACTTATCAATATTTGCCTTGCCATCGATGTCGGTAACCACCGCACTTGACTTTTCCAGGTTAAAAATGGCTACATCTTCTATGGGCTGATTGGTTCTTTGGTCAACTACTTGCACCACTTGCCCCTTCACATATACACTCAAAAGCAGAAAAAACAATAAAAGAAATCTCATAGAACTGATTTGGTTTGCTTGCGAAGCTATGTAAAGAGCGTTTATGGTCAAAAATAAATTCAACCGTTGGTCATTATATACCCATAGATGGTGCAGACATTTCTATTAATTACTTTATTTGCTTATGCCCATTGTTAATTCCACGTATAAAGCACCGCTTTATTTAAGAAATGGTCACCTGGCCACAATAATTCCAAGCTCCTTTAGAAAGGTACAAGGAGTGAGGTATGAGAGAGAAAGAATACACACCCCTGATGGAGATTTTTTAGATCTGGACTGGTGTAGCAATAACCATAATCGACTGGTTGTTGTAAGTCATGGATTGGAAGGGAGTTCAAACAGGCCCTATATGAAAGGTATGGTCAAATACTTTACAGAACGTGGTTGGGATGCGGTGGCATGGAACTGCAGAAGTTGTAGTGGTGAGTTGAACTGGAAACCAAAATTTTATCATCACGGAGCAACCGAAGACCTAAAACAAGTGATAGCTTATGCGATTGAAAGCCGTGGTTATGATGCTGTGGCACTCGTTGGTTTTAGTATGGGTGGAAGTATGACATTGAAATATTGTGGAGAAATGGGGGAGGAGATACCTAAACAAGTGGTGGGAGCTACAGCATTTTCTGTTCCTGTTAGTCTTAAAAGTAGCGTAGATGCGCTATCTACTTATGGTACTTCGTTTTATAGGAAAAGATTTATCAAAAAGCTTGAGGAAAAAATCAAGGCAAAAGCCGAGCAATATCCTGAGGAGATCAAATATGAAGGTTTCGAAGCTATTAAGTATTTCCCTGATTTTGATAACCTATATACAGCACCTTTACACGGTTTTGATAGTGCAGATGACTTTTATGAAAGAGCAAGTGCAGGGCGCTATATGTACGATACTAAAGTGCCAGTCTTATTAGTAAACGCTGCTAATGATCCTTTTCTTGGTGAAGCTTGCTACCCGGTAGATGAATGTAAAGATCACAACAATATTTTTCTGGAAATACCGAGACATGGAGGTCATGTTGGTTTTAGCTTAAAGAAAGTGGATGAAAACTATATGGAAACCAGGGCCTATGAATTTTTAAATGGCTTGGTGAATGCATAAAAAAAGTCCCGTGATGAAAATCACGGGACCGAAAATTGTAATACGTGTTTTATATATTTAAATCAGCTTACGCTAATTTAACATTCACTGCATTTAATCCTTTTCTTCCTTCTTGAAGCTCAAACGTAACTTCATCATTTTCTCTGATATCGTCAACGAGACCAGATACGTGTACAAAATACTCTTCGTTTGATTCTTCATCTTTAATAAACCCAAAACCTTTTGAGTCATTAAAGAATTTTACTGTTCCATTATTCATTACTAATAATTATTATTTGTTTCAAAGCTACAATTAAAAAACAAAAACCCACTACAATGACCTATTTTTAGTATAATTATTCGATAATAATCTCTTACCTTGCCTGTATTCTAATCAAATTTTACTATGAAAAAGTATTTGCCCTTTCTATTTATAATCGCAATTGGCTGTTCTTCAGGAGGTGATGAGAAAAAGGTTGAAACCGAATCAAACCAGCCAGACATAATTGGTGAATGGAGAAACCTATCAATGATTGTTAGAATGCCTGACTCATCTGTGAATGTTCCTGAAGGGGCATGGGAAGAGGTGTTAGGTATAAAACCTATAAGAACAACATTTAATGAAAATGGAACTTTTGTCTCGGAGTATCGCACGCTGGAAGACTCCGTTTTCATGACAAGTAACGGAACCTGGAAAATTGAGGACGATACCTTGGCGATGATTGAGAGGGGTGCTGAAAATAAGTATTTTTACTCAGTTGATGGTGATACGGTTACCTTCAGAGGATACCTGGACTGGGATCAGGATGGCTTACCCAATGACCACTATGCTGGTAAACAGATCAGGTTTAGAGCTGAAAGCGAAAACTAATATTTAGGAATACTAGGGTCAATTTGGTCAGACCAGGCCAAAATTCCGCCTTTTAAATTGTATAAGTTATCTGTTCCCAATTTTTGCTGAAGGTATTGTACTGCCTGCGCACTACGCGCGCCACTACGGCAGTGGATGACAACTTTTTTGTTTTTATCAATCTTCTCTACAGCGTCAGGTATGTTACCTAATGGAATCAACTGGCCATCAAGGTTTGCAATATCAAACTCGTGCTGCTCGCGCACATCTATAAGTTGAAAGTCTTCTTTGGCATCTATCATAGCCTTTAACTCCGATACAGTTTTCTCCTTTACCATAGATTCTGATTGGTTTGTAACACCACAAAACTGCTCATAATTAATCAAATGCTCAATCTTTGGAGCGTTAGATATTTTAGGAATGGTTATTATGCGACTGTCAAGGTTTAACGAGTTGATGATTAATAGCTTTCCAACTAACGGCTCGCCCATTTCCGCTAATATTTTAATTGCTTCATTGGCCTGTAGGCTACCAATTATTCCAGGTAAAACGCCAATAACACCTCCAGTTTCACAGGTAGGAACACTTTCAGGATCGGGAGGTTCGGGAAACAAGTCTCTGTAGGTGGGCCCACCTTTATAATTAAATACTGCTATCTGCCCTTCATACCTGAATATTGAACCATAGATAAATGGTTTTCCTTCTATAGAACAGGCATCGTTAATGAGGTACCGGGTAGGGAAGTTATCCGAGCCATCAATAACCAGGTCATAATTGGAAATGACATCCAGCGCATTCTTTGTTGATAAGACTTCTGGAATGGGAGTGACCTTTACATGCGGATTTAGGGACTTTACTTTTTCTGAGGCAATTAATGCCTTTGATTTACCAATATCATCGGTGTTGAAAAGAATCTGGCGCTGTAGGTTAGATACCTCCAATATATCACCATCAACAATACCAATCTGACCAATACCAGCCGCTGCTAAATAAAGCAATACAGGGCTTCCTAAACCACCAGCACCTACGACTAAGACCCTGGCTTTTTTTAATTTCAATTGGCCCTCGACTCCAAAGTCAGGTAAGGAGAAGTGTCTTTGGTAGCGCTTATTTTCTTCATTGCTCAATATATTTCCATCACTTGTCATGAGAAAACGGGTGTATATCTTTAATTAAACCTTTAGAGTTGAAAATCACGTTGATAAAGGTACCAGCAATGAAATTATTTATCACATACTGTGTCATATTATTAATTGGCAGTGCGCATTTCAATACAGAAAAAAGAAATGATGCTTTAGACTCGACAGCTGAGCTGCCTAAATCCGATACTCCTAAATCCGATACTTTGAATACTGTCAATGAGGTTGCAATGTTGAGTTACTCTGAAGACATTTTACCTATTTTAAAGACTCGCTGTCAACCCTGTCACTTTCCTGGTGGCAAGATGCACTTACGGTTGCCATTCGATTCTGTGGAAACTATCTATGATGTGGGTGATGGCTTTTTTACACGAATAAAAGACCCCGAAGAGCAAGAAGTCTTCAGGGCCTTTTTAGATCAGGAAAATAAATAATTTATTTTGGTGACCAGATCGAATAGCTGTGAGGTGGAGCTTGGATTTTCACCCATTTACCTCCTTGAGTTACAGGTTCCCAGCTTGAGTGACCTGTGAAATCTTTAATTCTGGTATTGCTCCAATTTGTTTCTATCCAGCGTTCTTTCCAGCTATCAGAATCATTTAAATAGACCACTAGTCCTGGGCTACCGTTTCTTCGTGCAACATATTCGTCATTGTCAGCAAAGAGTATAGTTGTATTGCCAACTGCTTTGTTTCTATGAATCCATATAAGGTTGTTGAGTTTATTTTTGTCCAGCCATTCTTCATAGTCTCTGTAGAAAACGGTTGGATAACCTTCATGCGTCATGATGTAAGCGTAAGCGAGCATTTTGTCCCAGATAATATCAGCGTCATGGTTTGCCACAAAAGTCACTGCTTTTGACGGGTTCCTTTTCCAAAACATGTCATCGTTTAGCTTAGTAAGGTCATTGTTGTCAAAAGCCTCATCCATTTTATAGTAACAGGCAAAATCAAAAGCAGATGCAGTGCCATTGGTGCTGTTTACCCAATTGTCTAATAAGTTAACATTAGAGTCCCAGTATTCGCCTACTGCAAAACCACCTACGCTGTTCATCCAATCTCTAACTACCCAGCCGCCAAAGCCTTTGACATAATCAAATCTCCAGCCGTCAAACCCGAGTGTATTTTTATAATACTTTGCTACCCCATCACTTCGGTTCCATAACCAGTCTTGTACATACGGAGATGAATGACTCAGGTCTGGAAAGCCTCCAAACACCCCTTCATCATTACTAGCATAGCTATTTGGATGGAAATCGCTCGCTGATCGGAAGAACTTTCCTGAGGCGGGATTGAAGTCGGTATAGGTTTGTGTGCCTGTATAAGGATTATTTTCCAGGTCACCACCACTATTATGATTAAGGACAATATCAGCATATACATCAATATTGTAATTATGCGCTTGATTGATAAGGCTCACAAGTTCGTTTTTTGAGCCAAAGCGTGTTTCAACTGATCCGTGTTGATTGTACTCTCCAAAATCAAAATAATCTGCCGGGTCATAGCCCATGGAAAACGGTCCGTTTTGGGCTTTCGAAACAGGAGGGAGCCATATGGCAGAAATACCAGCAGCATCCCAGGCAGCAATTTTACTCTTCACGGTATTGTACCAGGTGCCTCCGGCCGGTACATCCCAGTAAAAGGCCTGCATCATTACTCCACCACCGGGACCGGGATTCCGACCTTCTTTGTTAGTCTTTTGGTCAGTTTGTTCGGGAGTTACATCCTGATTGGTTTGAGTGGGTTGTTCAATGTTTTCTGTGCACGACCAACTACAAATGATGATAGCAAGTAATGCGTAATAATTGATTTTTTTCATTGGTTTAGGTTGTTTGATGAATAATAAAATTCATCATTAACCTTGAGAATATCGGAAATGAGTAAGGATAGCACAGAAATGGAAACCGCTATCGTTTGTGAAAACGATTGCATGAAAAATAAATGAATTCAAAATGTAATAAAATTGTAATGTAATTTATTCTTCATTGTTATTTTTGATCGAACATTATTTTTAAGAAAAATGAAATACTGGAATTTACTGATTTGCGTGGTTTTATTGTCTGCTTGTGGTGATGATGATACACCTGTCTTAGAAAAAGTTGCCGTTGAAGGTACCTGGGAATGGTATACCATAAATGTCGTTAGCTGTGATGAAAGGAATAATAACCAGGCAATCCTTGTTGATTGCAGTACAGACTGCCTTTTGTATCAGTTTAATGAAAATGGTACAGGGTTATATGAGGAAGAACCAGGTAGTGGAGAACTTTCTTTTACATGGACTTCAGATGACAATCTTGTTCATGTAGATTATCTTGATGGTAATTCAGATGTATTTATAAGAACTGATGACAACCGGCTTTTAATTAAAAGCAAACCGAATACGATCAATTATCAATTTGACGATTACGGAAAAGGCTGCGATGTAAATGTGGTTTTTATTAAGAAGGTATAATTTTCCTACACAGCATCTTTGTTGATGTTGTCACCTACAAATTACATTAAACAATACGTCTGGGCTCAAAGCCTTGTGCCGTATCAATCTAGAATCTGATTCAATTGTTTGACCTTTGTAAATCGATTGATTCAGAGTACAAAATATAAATCCAATAGATTAGTTAAAAGGATTAATAAACAAAAAAGCCTCTCAGATTACTCTAAGAGGCTTTTAAGCGGTCCGGACGAGACTCGAACTCGCGACCTCCTGCGTGACAGGCAGGCATTCTAACCAACTGAACTACCGGACCAATATTTTATCACTTTTGAGTGGTTAAACTCTTGTGTTTCTGTGTTCCCTTTCGTTTAAGGTGGTGCAAATGTATAGTGGCGATTCTTTATTTGCAAAACATATTTCAAATTTATTTTAATTTTTTTGAAATCCTCAATTTAGATCTGTGAGGGTTATCATTAATCAATATTAGTTCTAATTTTGTTGTAACTTTAACTAAACAGAAGATGCTTTTGGATTTTGAAAAACCTATTGCAGAGTTAGAGGCTAAACTTGATGATATGAAGAGAATCGCTCAGGATAGTGATGTTGATGTCAAGGATGCCGTAAAATCGTTAGAAACGAAAATTAAGAACCTTAAGAAAGATACCTTTCATAACCTCACCCGATGGCAACGTGTACAGCTCTCACGCCACCCGGAAAGACCCTATACGCTAGACTACATTTACGAAATCGCTGATGATTTCATCGAATTGCACGGTGATCGCACCGTGGCAGATGATAAGGCGATGGTAGGAGGGTTTGCCACGATTGATAAACAGTCATACATGGTGATTGGTCAGCAAAAGGGTAGAAACACCAAACAACGACAAGAACGCAACTTTGGCATGGCTAACCCTGAAGGATATAGAAAAGCCTTGCGGTTAATGAAACTTGCGGAAAAGTTTAATAAACCAATCATTACACTCATCGACACTCCTGGTGCTTTTCCAGGTCTTGAGGCAGAAGAAAGAGGTCAAGGTGAGGCTATTGCCAGAAACCTCAAAGAAATGTTCATGCTCAAGGTGCCTGTAATATGCATTATTATTGGTGAAGGAGCATCCGGTGGTGCATTGGGTATAGCTATTGGTGACAAGGTCATGATGCTTGAAAATACCTGGTATTCGGTGATCTCCCCAGAATCCTGCTCTTCAATATTATGGAGGAGCTGGGAATATAAGGAGCAAGCTGCCGAAGCACTGAGGTTAACTGCGAATGACATGCTTGAGCTGAAGCTTATAGATGATATCGTAAAAGAACCACTAGGAGGTGCGCATACCGACATGAAATGGATGAGTAAAGAGTTGAAAAAGACTATTACTGCCCATACCCAGGAGTTACTTAAATTGTCTCCTCAGGAACGAATTGATAAGCGTATTGATAAATTCTGCGCAATGGGAGTGGTCAGCGAGTAATTATTAAGAGCATTCATTAAATTAGAGCCACGGAATATTCCGTGGCTTTTTGGTTTAAAAAATATGAAAAATATCAACTGGCTTGACCATGGTGTAAATTTAATTGTTGTGTTTATTGGCATAACAGCAGCATTTGGACTCAATACTTGTAATGAAAATAGTAAGGCTAAGGATCTAGAAGTGCTTCATCTCAAATCTTTGAGAGGAGATCTGGAGGAAAACATCGATGAGCTTGATACCTTAATTCATTTTGACTCGCTCAAAATGAAATTATTTAATCGTGTGGTAAATGCTGAGTTTATTAAGAACCCACACAATGATTCACTTAGGAATGCCCTTTTGGACTTATCATTTAATCTTCCTTTTACTCCACAATCTAGTACATACGATGCTTTGCAAGCATCAGGCACTTTAGATTTAATTAGTAATTTTAATCTTCGAACTGATATAATTTCACACTATAATCAATATTACGTGGGCACGGAGTTGTGGGATGCTCAAATACAAAAATATATTGATGACTATTGCTCACCTTATATTTTTGAGGAAGTAAACTACTATGGTCAGCAAGTTGACCCTTCTTTCATAGAAGATTATAAGTTTCAAAAAATTGTTTGGGGTTATAAATTATCGTTAGCCTCTAAAATTGATTTTTTTCAAAAGACACTCGTTGCCACGAAAGCGCTTGATTTGAAAATTAGAAATGAATTAGAAAGATTATGAATTTACACATTATCAATACGGGTTATTTCAAATTAGATGGGGGAGCAATGTTTGGTGTAGTACCGAAATCACTTTGGCAACGAACTAATCCTGCAGATGATAATAATATGTGTACCTGGGCTATGCGCTGCCTACTAATAGAAGACGGAGATAAGCTTATATTAATTGACAATGGTATAGGGAATAAACAGAGTGATAAATTTTTCAGTCATTTTTATTTACATGGAGATTTCAGCCTAAAAGGGTCGTTAAATCAAGCAGGGTTTAGCGAAAACGATATTACCGATATGTTTCTCACGCATCTTCACTTCGATCATTGCGGTGGAGGTGTAGCCTATGAAGGAGAAAAACTGGAACTTGTGTTTAAAAATGCAAAATATTGGTCAAATCAAGACCATTGGAAATGGGCCACTGAGCCCAATGCGCGAGAGAAAGCAAGTTTTCTAAAGGAAAACATCATGCCAATGCAAGAAAGTGGCCATCTTAACTTTGTTCCTTTGGATGGTTCTTCTCCTTTTAGTCAATTTGATATACTTACAGCAGACGGCCATACTGACAAACAGATGATTCCTAAAATCAAGTACAAGGACCATACAATTGTATTTGCCGCTGATTTACTACCTTCCACTGGTCATATTCCTTTGCCATATGTGATGGGATATGATACGCGGCCATTACTCACACTAGATGAGAAATCTGCATTTCTTAATGAAGCCGCTGATAATGAATACATTATTTTCTTAGAGCACGATGCAGCCAATGAATGCTGCACGGTAAAGCATACCGAAAAAGGTGTCAGGCTGGATAGAACCTTTCCTTTAGCAGAAATTTTATAATATAGAAGCGAACATGCTAATAAAGGAAAAATATACTGCGCATCGTGTGGCTTTATCAAAAGCCACCGGACGGACTGAAGCCGCCCGATGGAGATAAATGCGATGACAAAGCATATGTTTATAATTGTAATATGAGCATGACTTTATTCCATATCTATAATAGAGGGAACAACTCTGCAGAAATATTCTTCGAAGAGAAAAACTATGAGTTCTTTAAAAAAAAGATGTCTAAACATCTTAAGCCTGTTTGTGATGTTTTGACTTACTGCTTGATGCCAAATCACTTTCATCTGTTAGTAGCGTTGCCATCGGGCGGCTTAGGCCCGTCCGGTGGTTTAAGTCCAAAACATGAATTGAGTAAGGCAATGGGTATTATTTTAAGTTCATATACCCAAGCCATTAATAAAGCCCACAATCGCACGGGTTCATTATTTCAACAAAAAACAAAATTCAAGCAGATTTTTCGTAAAGATCAGGCAGAAATTGTTTTTCATTACATCCATCAAAATCCTATTAGAAGCGAACTGGTTTCAAAAATGGAAGATTGGGATCATAGTTCATTTCGATGCTACTTTAGTAAATCGAATGATTCATTAATAAACTATGACCTCGCATATGAATTGTTAAATATTGCAAAAAACCCAGATACATTTTATAAGGATGCATATAAGGTGATTAATTATAAGGACTTTAAACCAATGAGCCCAAAAGATCAACCGCCCGAAGATGATAGAAGAAAGAAAAAAATAGGACTTGTACTATCAGGAGGTGGTGCCCGAGGGATAGCTCATTTGGGCATAATTAAAGCCTTGGAAGAGCATGATGTACAATTCAGTCAAATATCAGGTACAAGTGCAGGTGCCATCATTGGAGCATTGTATGCCTGTGGACACAGCATTGATGACATTGTTAAGATATTAGGAGAAATTAAAGGTTTTAAACTGTTTCAACCAGCATTGAGTTGGAAAGGAATATTGAATATGGATGTGGTGGAAAGGTTTTTGGAAAACTATCTACCTGTTGATGAATTTTCTTCACTTAACATACCCTTGACTGTAACAGCTACTAACCTCAGAACTGGCCAGTCAGAGTATTTTAATAGTGGAAAACTACGGGCTGTCATTTGCGCTTCATCATGCATTCCAGTGCTGTTTAATCCGGTTTCTTTAGATGGTGAGCTTTATATAGATGGCGGTATTTTAAATAATTTACCCGTTGAAACCATAAGAGAATCATCAGATGTAGTTATAGCTTGTCATAGTAATCCGGTTGGTGATAACTTTGAGGCAAAGAACGCCAAAGCCGTAATGGAACGTGCATTGATGATGGCCATTACCCAAAATGTATATAATAGAAAAGACCTATGTGATATCTTTATTGAACCTCTCGGCCTTGAGTCATATAAAGTGATGGACTTGAGTAAGTCTGCTGAGATTTTCGAAATAGGATATCAATACACAAAGCAAAAGATAGAAACTGAAAATTTACTTGAGAAACTAGCATGAATTTTAAGGAACAAATTTTACAAGGCATACCCAATGAACTTCCCGATGCAAAGCCATATGATCAACAGGCAAATCATGCGCCCAGACGGAAGAAAATTTTAACTGATGTTGAAAAAAAACTCGCTTTAAGAAATGCATTGAGGTACTTTGAACCAAAACATCATAAAATCTTAGCTAAGGAATTTGCTGAAGAATTAGATAATTATGGCAGAATATACATGCTTAGGTTCAGGCCCGATTACGACATGTATGCCCGACCAATCGAAGAGTACCCCTATAAGTCAAAACAAGCCGCAGCAATCATGCTGATGATTCAAAATAATTTGGATCCTGCTGTGGCTCAACACCCACATGAGTTGATCACTTATGGGGGCAATGGTGCGGTATTCCAAAACTGGGCGCAGTACTTACTTACTATGCAATACCTGGCTACTATGGATGATGATCAGACACTGCATATGTATTCTGGCCATCCGATGGGCCTTTTTCCCTCTTCAAAAGACGCCCCTCGGGTTGTGGTAACCAATGGTATGATGATACCCAATTACTCATCACAGGATGACTGGGAGAAATTTAATGCCTTAGGAGTAACACAATATGGTCAAATGACCGCTGGTTCATATATGTATATTGGCCCTCAGGGGATTGTTCATGGAACAACCATTACAGTATTAAATGCTGGCAGAAAGATTTCCAAATCAGGAGAGGGCCTCGAAGGAAAGCTATTTGTGACATCAGGACTAGGTGGTATGAGTGGAGCACAACCAAAGGCAGGAAACATTGCTGGTTGCATATCTGTAGTAGCAGAAGTAAATGAAAAAGCGATACAAACGAGGCATTCGCAAGGATGGGTCGATGAGGTTATAAGTGATATTCAAAATCTCTTAGAAAGAGTAGGCGAGGCAAAAAAGAATAAAGAAGTAGTCTCGATTGCCTACCACGGTAATATAGTAGAGGTGTGGGAAGCATTTGATAAAGAAGAGATTTATATTGAATTGGGTTCAGACCAAACTTCCTTACATAATCCATGGGCTGGTGGGTATTACCCGGTTGGTTATGATTTTGAAGAAGCCAACGAACTTATGGCATCTGATCCAGCCAGGTTTAAAGAAACAGTGCAGGAGACCCTGAGAAGACATGCTGCAGCTGTCAATGCCCATACGGCTAAGGGCACATACTTTTTTGATTATGGTAATGCATTTCTACTGGAAGCCTCAAGAGCGGGAGCCGATATTATGGCTGAAGATGGCATTAGCTTCAAATATCCTTCATATGTACAGGATATTATGGGCCCCATGTGCTTTGATTATGGTTTTGGTCCATTCCGGTGGGTGTGTGCCTCAGGAAAGCCTGAAGACCTGCAAAAAACAGATGTAATTGCAACGAAAGTGTTGTCTGAAATAATGAAAGAATCACCAAAAGAGATTCAACAGCAGATGGATGATAATATCCGATGGATTAAGGCTGCAGGTGAAAATAAATTGGTCGTAGGCTCTCAGGCCAGAATTTTATACGCAGATGCTGAAGGGCGAATGAAAATTGCAAGTGTATTTAATGATGCTATTAAAGCAGGCGATATTGGACCAGTTGTATTGGGTCGTGACCACCATGATGTTTCAGGAACAGACAGCCCGTACCGTGAAACTTCTAATATTTATGATGGATCTAGCTTTACCGCTGATATGGCGATACAAAATGTGATAGGTGATAGCTTTAGAGGAGCTACCTGGGTAAGTATTCACAATGGTGGTGGAGTTGGCTGGGGAGAAGTGATCAATGGTGGCTTTGGTATGCTGTTAGATGGGTCTGAAGAAGCGCAGAGAAAACTAGAAAATATGCTTTTCTATGATGTGAACAATGGAATAGCCCGAAGAAGCTGGGCCAGAAATGAGGAGGCGATTTTTGCGATCAAACGTGAGATGGAAAGGAATAATAAACTAAAAGTAACGCTGCCTAACTTAGTTGATAATGATTTAATCTGAGTTATATTTAAGTATAAACAAAAAGAGCTGCCATTTGGCAGCTCTTTTTGTTAGTATGTATATAATCTTGATTAGTTTCTTCCACCAAAGATGAAAGCACCTACTCTGATACCTAAGTAAGAGTTTTTAATATCAGTTTCAATAGTGTTACCACTACCTAGATCAAAAGTCTCTTCAGTTGCTCCGATAATATTATAATCTATATTAACATTGAAGTGTCCAAGATCAAAACCTACTCTAGGGTAAAAGCCAATTTTAGATTCATCACCAAACTCAGCAGTAGTTGAACTAAAAGAAACAGCTGCAATTGAGTAAATACCTACACCTAAACCAATATATGGTCTAAATGTATTATTACTTAAGTAGTATTGTCCATTAAGAGTGTAAGAACTATTTGTAGAAACTTCTCCTTCTGAATCACCTACTACTCTAGCAAAAGCCGCTCCTTCAATTCTAAGACCAATAGCTATTTCATCAGATAATCTGTAAGCGGGCTCAACGTCAAATAGGATTCCTCCGCCACCATCACTTGGAACAGTATAACCTAACCCTAGACCTAATTTAAATGGTTTGAATTCTTGTGCGTTTGCAGCTACCGCAAAAAGTAAGATAGCGCATGAAAGTAAAATCTTTTTCATAATTGATAATTGTTTGATTAAAAAGTTGCTCAAATCTAGTGATAAATATTTATCACGCAAATACTGGCAACAATAATGTTTAGTATTTATTAAATGTTAGAATAGTTATAAATTATAACCTTTATAGTTGAATATGGAAGAAATGCTCACCCTAAGCAGTAATGTTTGAAATACAGAGGTAGATAGGATTAAATTAAAAATTTCATATATTGTATTAAATCAAACATATACAATTATGAAAAAGGTCTTATTTACAATTGTTTTCGGGTGCTTTTTTGTAGCCGTTTCTGTAGCTCAAACACAACAAGGTTCCTTTTTAGCTGGGGGTACTATTTCGCTGGCATTTGAAAAAGAAAAATCAAAAACTGATGCTTCTACAGTTGATGGTGATAGTCATACAAATATATCTTTTGCTCCATTGGGAGGTATATTTTTTGCTGACGGTATGGTTGCTGGTGCAGGTATTAATGTAGGTATATCCTCAAGTGAAACTGATGATGGTTCTGTTAAAAACACCACCACTTCTTTAGGCTTGATGCCATTTTTTAGATACTATCATGATTCTGGCCTTTTTGGTCATGGTTCGATAGAATTAGGCACAGCTAAATTTAAATCCGAATCTGGGGGAACAACTACAGAATCTGATCTTGGTGTTTTTGCATTTGAGGTAGGACCAGGTTACGCCATTTTTTTGAATGAAAATGTGGCTATCGAAGGATTGTTGACATATGGATCGCGTACTTTATCAGTTAAGGATTCTCCCAGTGATTTGAAGGATATTACCACAGGAATACTCATTAGGTTCGGATTCACGGTATTTATTAATTAGGAATATCATTTTTTCACGAAGCCGGATTTATCCGGCTTTTTTTATATACTTGTGAAGAAACTAAAATCAAAAACAACAATTATGAAAAAGATTTCAATTCTAGCAGTATGCTTATTTGGGTTTATAGTTGGTACTAATGCTCAAGTAGCTCTTGGTATAAAAGGAGGACTTAATTTTGCAAATGTTGATGCTGATGATGCCTTTGGTGATCCTGATAGCAAAACGGGTTATCATTTCGGTGCTTTTCTTGAGGTTGGTTTAGGTGGTATTCATTTACAGCCTGAATTATTATTTTCAGTAAAAGGAACGGATGATGTTGATTTGTCATATGTAGAAGTTCCAATATTATTAAAAAAGAACTTTGCTAAAGTATTAAATGTACATTTTGGCCCGCAATTTGGATTTTTAACGAGTGCAGAGGGCGATTTGGATGCCGATGGATCTGATGAAGATATCAAAGACTTTTTTAAGTCATCTGATTTAAGCGCAGTGATTGGGGCTGGAGTAAATGCACCTTTTGGATTAACCGCAGGGATCAGATATGTCTATGGTCTTTCAGATGTCTGGGACAACGACTTGTTAGATACAGAAATAAAGAATAGAACTACACAAATTTATGTAGGCTGGAAATTTGCCGGAAACTAATTCTAAGACTTATTGAATACAAAAAAAAGCCCCGATTCGGGGCTTTTTTATTTTGCGATGATTAGATAATAGTTCTTTTTACCTTTCTGAGCTAGTAAATATTTACCTTGCAAATAGCTTAATTCAGGCTTTTCGCTGCCATCAGCAATTTTGGATTTGTTAATAGCGACACCTCCACCTTGTATCATTCTTCGCGACTCACCTTTAGATTTAAATATTTCGCCATTTGTTGTGTCTGACAATAAGGTAATATAGTCCTCTGAGCTGTCAATGGCTTCTTTAACCACCTCAATTTGAGGCACGCCTTCAAATACTGAAAGCAAAGTTTTCTCATCCAGAGAAGCCAAATCTTCTGTAGTAGACTTCCCAAATAAGATTTGAGAAGCTTTTACTGCCATATCATAGTCGGCTTGTGAGTGTACTCTCACCGTGATGTCTTCTGCCAAAGCTTTTTGTAATGAACGCATGTGTGGTGCTTGAGCATGTTCTTTTTCTAAAGCTTCAATTTCTTCCTTGCCCTTCAGTGTAAAGATTCTAATATAATTGGCCGCATCTTCATCAGAGGCATTGAGCCAGTACTGGTAGAACTTATACGGAGATGTTCTTTTTGGGTCTAGCCAGACATTGCCTTCTTCTGTTTTACCAAATTTCGTACCATCAGCTTTCTTAATGAGGGGTGTAGTTATTGCAAATGCTTCACCCTGCGCTTTTCTTCTGATAAGTTCTGTGCCTGTAACAATATTGCCCCACTGATCTGAGCCGCCAAGTTGTACTTTGCAGCCTTTGTTTTTATACAACCAGTAGAAATCATACCCTTGTACCAGTTGATAGGTAAATTCAGTAAATGACAAGCCTGTTTCCAGTCTTTTTTGTACAGAGTCTTTAGCCATCATATAATTGATAGTGATGTGCTTTCCGACCTCCCTGATAAAGTCTAAGAAATTAAAATCTTTAAACCAGTCATAGTTGTTTACTACCTCAGCAGAGTTAGAACCACAGTCAAAATCTAAAAATTTTTCTAACTGCTTTTGTACACCCGCTAAGTTCTTATTGAGTTCTTCTTCTGACAATAGATTTCTCTCAGCAGACTTACCTGAAGGATCACCTACCATGCCTGTAGCACCTCCAACCAGTGCCAGCGGTCTGTGTCCTGCTTTCTGAAAATGCACTAATGTCATGATTTGTACCAGGCTACCAATATGCAGCGAGTCTGCAGTGGGGTCAAAGCCGATATAGGCAGAAGTCATTTCTTTCTTCAATTGTTCTTCAGCTCCAGGCATGATATCATGAATCATACCTCTCCACTTTAGTTCTGATACAAAATCTTTCATTGAGTATTTAGTGTATTTATTAGAAATGCTGCAAATATAGAAAAGGACGTCAGATATACCTATGAGACTCTTGTGATATGTGATTAGGAAGCATGAATTAACGTTCATTTAACACCTCAAAAGGCCGCTTGAGTATCAAAAGACCACTTCGCCAAAAAAGTAGAACAAAAATATAATGATTAGGGTAACAGTTAATGGGAATACATGGTCTAACTCCCAAAATGTAAATATCTATAATACACAACAACAAGTAATGAAATCCAGACAGTTAATAATTCTAGGAATTGGTTTAGTGGTGGTTGCCGGCTCAATATTGCTGAGCGGTATGCTAGGGGGTATGAAAGAAGCCCCTGAAGTTAAACCACCTGTTGAAATTAAGAAATATGTTAAGACAGAACCAGTAAGCTACGGTGAGATACCCACTCAGGTGGTGGCTTTTGGTAGAGTACGTACAGCAGAATCTCTTGATGTGATCGCAGAAGTATCAGGCCGCATGTCTGCTGGCCAGATGTCTTTGAAAGAAGGTCAATCTTTCAAAAAAGGTCAGTTACTATATAAAATCGATGATACAGAAACCAGGCTTAACTTACAGTCACAAAAAAGTAATTTTCTAAAAGATCTTGCAGCGATAATGCCAGACTTGAAAATAGACTTTAGTGACAATTATCAAACATGGGAAAACTACTTTAATAGCATCAATCTTAACGAGTCACTTCCAGAGTTACCGGAATACAAGACAAATAAAGAAAAGACCTTTCTGGCTACTAAAAATATATTTAGTAGCTACTATTCTATAAAGAGTAGTGAGGCTAACCTGAGAAAGTATCGATTCTATGCTCCGTTTGATGGCACTATTTCTCAGGTCAACCTCCAGTCAGGCTCATTTGTAAATCCTGGTAGCAACATTGCCAAGGTGTTGAGATCTGATAAGTTGGAGATAAAGGTAGATGTAAATGCAGAAGACATCTTTTGGATCGAAAAAGGGGCACCGGCAAGTATTGTTGCTGAAAATGAGCGGGAGTGGAAAGGTACAGTTACACGAATAGGTGAGTTTGTTAACCAAAGCACGCAATCAATAGATGTACATATTGCGGTAAATGCATCCGATGAAAGGCTTTATGATGGACAGTACCTTGAGGCGAAAATACCAGGAAAGGTGGTTGATAATGGAATGGTAATACCAAGAAATGCCATTTTCAATGGAAATGAAGTTTTTGTGCTTCAAGACAGTTTGTTAAAGGTTAGAGAAATCAAAATTCATAAAACAAATCCTGAAACTGCTATTTTCTCAGGTTTGGCAAGAGGTGAACAGCTGGTTGTTGAGCCACTAATAAATGCCCATAACAATATGAAAGCCTATAAGCTTGAGGAAAAGAACAAGGATATTGATTTAGAGAAGAAGGAATCGAATACCAAACTAGTAAATAACTAATTCATGGTTTCAGCAGTTAAAAGTCTTGTAGAATATTTTGTCAAGTTTCCAATACTTGCAAATATTATTATCGCTCTAACGCTAATAGGCGGTATCGTTAGTTTGGTAAATACCAATAAGTCCTTCTTTCCGACACGTCCAGATAAAAATATTAATATTCAGGTGGCTTACCCTGGTGCTTCTCCCGAGGAGATGGAAGAAGGGGTAACGCTAAAAATTGAAGAAGCACTCAATAGCATTGCTGGTATTGATGAAATTATTTCTACTTCATCAGAAAACTCTGCCAGTATCACAATAGTGACACTGGAGAGTTATGATATTGATGAAGTCTATACTGATGTAAAAAATGCCGTTGATGGTATTAGTGCATTTCCTGTAAGTGCCGAGAAACCAATAATCTTTAAGCAAAGGCAACGATCCACGGCACAGTGGCTGGGATTAACAGGTGATGTTGATCTCAAGACCCTGGAGATGTATTCGGAAGATATAAAGGATGACCTTTTAGCTTCTGGAGTTATTTCTCAAGTCAATATAAGTGGCCTGAGCGCCCTGGAAATTTCCATAGAGGTCTCTGAGGATGACCTCAGGCGCTATGGGATTACTTTTGATGAAGTTGCCAGTGCGGTCCGTCTTAACAACAGAGATATTTCTGCCGGGTCGATCAAATCAAGTAGTGAAGAGATACTAATCAGGTCGAAAGCTAAAGAAACGGAGGCTGCGATGATTAGCGAAATTATCGTGAGATCTAATCCTGATGGTAGCAATTTGCTCTTAAAGGATATAGCTACTATTAAAGAGCAGTTTGCCGACCAGCCGACCAAGGCCTTGCTCAATGGTAAACGGGCTGTATTTATTGAAGTGCAAAAGCTCGAGGAAGAGGATCTTCAAGTTATTTCTGACTATGTGACTAATTATGTTGACGAATTTAATGCTACCCATTCGGGTATCAACTTAGAGCTCACGTGGGACTTCATGTCAATGCTTAACCAACGGCTTGATTTACTTACCAATAATGGTATGATCGGGCTGCTGCTCGTATTGATTGCATTAGGAACATTCCTAAGCCTTAGACTTTCTTTTTGGGTGGCCTGGGGTATCCCTTCGTCCTTTTTAGGGATGTTTATCTTCGGTGCCTTTGTTGGCCTTACAATCAATATGATTTCACTTTTCGGGATGATTCTCGTAATCGGTATCCTGGTGGATGATGGTATTGTAATCGCTGAGAACATTTACACTCATTTTGAGAAACATAAAAATCCGGTAAAAGCAGCTGTGCAGGGTACTATGGAAGTATTGCCTGCAGTATTTACTTCTGTAACGACTACAATTGTGGCCTTTATGCCGCTGTTGTTGCTTACTGGTGGTTTTGAGTTTTTGAAGGATATGGCTTTTGTAGTAATCTTCAGTTTAGCCTTTTCTTTATTAGAAGCGTTTTTTGTACTGCCAGCACATTTGGCCAGCAGGAAAGTGCTTAGCGCTAAAAAAGAAGATACAAGAAGTTACAAGATCAGAAATGCGATAAATAAATTCATTGATTTCTTAAGATATAAGCTTTATGGTACAGCTCTGAAGTATACCATGAAATACAGGGTCATTTCTGTTTGTTTTATCATTTCCCTTTTTATCATCACTGTTGGGTTATTTCAGGGAGGTTTTATAAAAGCCACATTTTTCCCTCAGATACCTTTCAACAGCTTTAATGTAAATATTGCCTTCAAACCAGGCGAGAGAGAAGACAAAGTAGAAGCTTATCTTGAGCGCTTTGATAACGCCATATGGAATGTAAATGAAAACCTGAAGTCTGAACTTGACACAGAAGATGATATCGTCAACTATACTTTTGGATTTGTTGGGGGAACGGGTGATGGCTCTGAATCTGGCAGTCATGCAGGTAACATCAATGTTTTTTACAAAGAGTTAGACGACTATGGTATCAACAGCTTTGACTTGATTGAAAAAATCAGAGCCGAGATTGGTCCGGTGCCTGAAGCAGAGAAGTTCACCATAGGAGGTGCCAATAGATTTGGAAAACCAGTTTCTGTTCGTCTGCTGGGGAAAAATTATGAAGAATTACAGGAAGCTAAAGATTTTCTCAAAGCTGAGCTTAACAAAATAACTGACCTGAAGGATATTCAAGACAATGTAGCTGTTGGTAGACGAGAGATGTTGTTTAATCTGTCTCCACAGGCCTATTTTCTTGGATTAACTCATAACGATATTACCAAACAAGTACGACAGGGCTTCTTTGGTGAAGAAGTTCAGAGGCTACAGAAAGGTGATGATGAAGTAAGGGTGTGGGTGCGTTATCCAAAATCAGGTAGATTGAATGTAGGCCAGTTAGAGGAAATGAAAGTAAAAACGACCGGTGGAGAACAATATCCATTAACGCAGGTGGCTGATTATGATGTAGAGCGTGGTATTTCTGGTATCAGACACTATAATACAAGTAGGGCAGTTACGATAGAAGCAGATTTGGTTGATCCATTCGGAGAAGTACCGCCTATTTTAGAAAAAGTGCAGAATGACATTATACCCGCATTACAAACGCAGTTCCCGACTGTAAAAGTAGACTATGGTGGGCAGGCACAGGAAAGTGCTCGAGCTGGGCAGGAGATAGGGCTGTATTTTGGAGGGGCCTTTTTGCTGATCTTTTTTATCATAATGATCACATTCAGATCATTTTACCAGGCCGTACTCATTATCATGATGATACCACTCGGGTGGTTAGGTGCAGCGTATGGCCACGGGATTGAAGGCCATCCTGTTTCATTGCTAAGTGCATGGGGTATGATTGCCTTGTCTGGAGTAATTATTAATGATGCCGTAGTGTTCCTGGCCAAATTCAATTCTCTGATAAAGGTAGAAGGACAGTCGGTATACCAGGCAGCCTACAATGCAGGTTTAGCGCGTTTTAGAGCGATCATGCTTACTTCTATTACCACTGTTGTAGGTTTATGGCCATTAATTGTAGAAAAGAGCTTTCAGGCTCAATTCCTTATTCCTATGGCGATTTCAGTGGCTTATGGAGTGCTGATTGGTACAATTATCATTTTATTATTCTTCCCGGTATTTATACTGGTTTTTAATGATGTGAGAAGGTATGCTAAATGGCTGTGGACCGGAGATGAGCCGACTCGCGAGGATGTAGAACGCGTGCTCATAGATGAGAAACGGATGGAGGAGTACAAAGAATCCGCTTAATTTTTTTGAACATCGAACTTATTTTAATGATGAAATATATTTTAACAGGCGTGTTTTGGATAGTTGCTTTTACAGCAATGGCGCAGGAGCAACTATCACTTAGTGAGGCCATTCAGCAGGGGTTAGAAAATAACTTCGCTATTAGAATCGAAAGCAAAAACCTTGAGGTTGCTGAGAATAACAATAATTGGGGCGAAGCTGGCCGCTATCCGACTGTAAGTTTGAATTTAAATCAGAATAACTCACTTACTGACAATATTAAAACAGCAAGTCCATTTCAGCTACAGGATCAAACAGTGTCTAATAGCCTGAACCCAACAGTAAATCTTAACTGGACATTATTCAATGGTTTTAAAATCAATATATCCAAATCTCGATTGGCAGATCTTCAGGCAGAATCAGATGGTAATGCAGATATTGTAATTTCAAATGCTATTCAATCCATCATACTTGGATATTATAAAACGGTATTGGAAAAGCGCAGGCTAGATGAATTTCAAAGACAGCTTACTCTTAGCAGAGATAAATATGAATATACTACTATAAAGTCAGAATTGGGCAGTGCAGTAAGTACAGAATTACTATTAGAAGAGGGTAACTACCTAACTGACTCAACAAATTTTATTAACCAGCAGCTTGTATATCGGAATGCCATGCGCGATTTAAAAGTATTGTTAGGGAAAGACGATATGCAAATTAATTATCAGCTCACGGATGGTTTGAATTACGAAGATGAAAATTATCAATTGGAGGAATTGCTATCAAAGCTGAATAGTAAAAATATAGACTTAAAGAAGCAGTATATCAGCCAGCAAATAATGAAGCACAACCTTGGTCTGGCAAAAGCTGATCGTTACCCAACTGTTTCGTTAAACTCTGGTTACTCACATAACAGGAGCAGGGTAGATTTAAGCAATGCATCATTCCCAAGTCAGGATGGTAGTTCAAGTCCTGGACCCATAGAACCATTAAATGCAGTAACAGATAACTACTTTGCAAATTTTACCATTTCGTTTACGCTTTTTAATGGAGGTAAAATCAATCGTGCTATTCAAAATGCCATTATTCAGGAAGATGTCGCCAACCTGCAAACAGCCCAATTAAAAACTAATTTGTATCGAGACCTGGCCAAGGCATATGATCAATATCAAATAAGAAAGCAGTTATATGGCATCACTGAACGGAAACAAGATGCGGCCAATACTAACCTGTCGATTTCGGAAGAAAAATTTAAGAATGGATCAATTAATTCGTTCGACTACCGAACTGTACAGAATAATAGTTTGAGTGCATCATTAGAAAGGCTACAGGCTATTTATAATTTAATTGATTCTAAAATATCGCTGATGCGACTTACCGGAGGAATCATAGAGACCTACGTAGAGTAAATTTTTAATAATTTACATTGGAAAGACCCTCGTTACAATTTGGTGCGAGGGTCTTCTTTTTTTAGGTGCTAAAATATTATCATTGCTTATCCATTAAATTTTAATCACTAAATAACTTATGAAACAGCCAGAGTCACTACAGCAGGTAGCAGAATTCCATAAAACGTTTAAGCACCCTATTTTAGAGCAACCCGGCATACCAGAAGCCAAGCGCTGTGCCTTGCGTGTATCGCTCATTGCTGAAGAGCTCAAAGAGCTGGAAGAAGCTATTGCTGATAACGATCTTGTCGAGGTGGCAGATGCTTTGTGTGATATTCAATATGTACTCTCTGGTGCCGTCTTAGAGTTTGGCCTGGGAGATAAGTTCAAAGCTTTATTTGACGAAGTGCAGCGTTCAAATATGAGCAAGGCATGTAATAATGAAGAAGAGGCAAAAGCTACAGTGGAGTATTATAAAAATGAAAAAGCTACAGCGTGTTATTATAAAGAAATGGATGGTAAATTCCTGGTATTCAGATCATCAGATGACAAAACTATAAAGTCAATTAACTATTCTCCTGCAGATTTGAAGACAATTTTAGGCAGATAAATTGTGGATAAAAGCTTCAATGTTGTATCTTATTTGATGCTTAATTATGGCCACTGATTCAAAATCACAACATAGGAAGAGTACCATGGATGAAAAGGGAGCTGAAAATACCTTTAAGAATATTTTCGACAATAGTAGCGACCTCATTTACATCCATGATGAGAAAGGTGTGTTTATTGACGTAAACAAGGCCGTAATTGATAAGTATGGATACAGTAAGGATGAAATCATAGGTAACACGGCTGTGTTATTCTCTGCACCCGACAGGAATGACTTTGAAGAAGTAGGTGAAAAAGTAGGGATTGTATGGAATGGCGGGCCACCACAGTCTATGGAGTGGTGGAGTATGAAGAAGGATAAGACTATTTTTCTCAAGGAACTCATACTTAGAAAAGGCGTGTATTTTGGTCAGGATGTCATTATCGCCACAGGACGTGATATTACTGAGCGAAAAGAAGCTGAAACCAAACTCATAGAGAAAAACGAGGAACTCAAAAAGCTTAATGCTGCCCTTGATGCATTTGTATATAGTGCCTCACATGACCTTAAAGCGCCACTTTCTTCAGTAAAAGGCCTCATTAACCTATTGCAAAGTGATAAGCAGGCCGATCCTAAAGAATACCTTCAAAAGATGGAAACATCAGTGGATAAGCTGATTTCCTTTGTCAACGACTTAGTTGAATACTCAAGAAATGCACGTACTGCACTTAAAAACGAAGAAATAGATTTCAATAAAATTATTGAGGAGATCTTATGTGATTTTGAGTTTATACCGGATTATCAGGGTGTAAAAATTAATAAAAATATCGAAGATATTAAGCAGTTTTACTGCGATCCCTACAGGGTGAGTGTGATTTTAAACAACCTCATATCCAATGCATTAAGGTACTCAAATCCTGAGAAAGAGGAATCGGTTGTAGATATTTCAGTTACTCACAAGGAGGGTGGTGTGAATATTTCCATCTCAGATAATGGTATTGGTATAGCATCTTCTCATGGGAATCAGATTTTTGACATGTTTTACAGGGCTACTGATAGGAAAACGGGCTCAGGGTTAGGACTTTTTATTGTAAAGGAGACTGTAGCTAAATTAGGTGGCTCCGTAAGTTATACGTCATCCGAGAATACCGGCACAAGTTTCAAAGTATTTTTGCCTTACCATTCAGATTAATAGTTATCCCCCACAAATACTGTAGATCCAAACGCTGTTTGTGTTGCAACTGGTGATGCAATGCAACAAGTAGAGCCTAGAAGAAATAGTCCAAGCTGGTCGATAATATTAACCTGAGCACCTACTTTTATGTTTTCTGACAATACTATTGTTCCAACGGCTGGGCCGCCTACAATCGATATAAACCAATCTTTGCCACGGGCATCTTCAATGACAATATTTACTCTTTCATTCCTCATGGCAGGCAGCGAAGGGTCGTTTTTATATACCCATGGGCGCAGTAATACCAAATCACCTTTTATTCGCTCTATTGATGTTACACGACCAGAAACTGGTGCATGAATACGGTGGTAATTGTTGTTGTGTAAAAATATATTGGAGAAATAATAGTTGCGAGGTATAGTGTCACCCGATTTGCCAAAAATTGTGCTTATGTTTCTTACATCTCCTTTTACATTTATTGCCGGCAATGAGTCTATACGTCCATAGTCACAAAGCAGTCCTTCACATGGCCAGACATAATCGGAGTTAACTTGTGGTGGTGTTTTGTATACACGCGTAAAAAAATCCTGAAAACTGCTGTATGTGCTATTGCCTGTAGTAGAGGATACAAATTGATTTAAGTATTCGTCATCTGAGTAATTGAGTTTACAATAAGGCTTAATAATAAATTTGGTAAACGGCTTGTTATATATAGCAGCATACAGTTTAGAAACTGCTCTTTGGAGGTTGGAAGGCAAATTTCCCCAGACATATAAGGAAATAAATCGATAAAATGGTTGTAACGTCATATCTGTAAATAGTTAACAGTATAACATACGTAGCAAGGGGTTTTAAAGGTCTGTATAATGGCAAATATTCCCTAAATGTCTGGTTGCAACTGCTCAACAACTTATAGCGAAAGACAAAACTCCAAAAGAAAAGGCTGTCGTTTTTACGACAGCCCTTAACTGAATGGAATAATTTCAGGTGTTACAACACTTTCTTCACTATGTATTTGCCGATTTCTTTGCCAAGCTTGGCGTAAGCTTCCTGAATCCTGTATCCTGTGTCAAAGTCATATCCCATAGCATCTCTGCCAGGTACTTTATCTACAGTCATAGTCGCCAAAGTTTCTCCGCTGGCTTTGTTGATAAACATTACTTCTACATTGATGTGAGCCGGTCTTCTAACAACACCAACGTTAAAACCCGGTTCTGTATGCACTGTATGGATTACAGCTTTGTATTCCGCATCAGACAGGCCTCGTTCTGCTTTAATGCCTTCATCACTTAAGTATTTATTTACCAACTCTTCAAATTGAGGTTCAAATCTTTCTTTACGGTCATTTACCCATGCTTCTCTCCATTCATCGCCTTTGCCAGGCTCATCTTCATTTCTTTTGGCGACTCTTTCAGAAAGGTACTCTTCCTCTTTGTCATACTTACCGACACTCATGTTGTCATAAGTAAACTCAAGGTCAAGCGTTTTAACTTCTTTCATAAATTTCATATCGCCTTTAACTTTTAGCTTTTGTGCGAAAGCACCGCTAAAGACCAATAACAGGCCTAAAGCCATTAATAATGATTTAGTTTTCATAATTACAATAATAGTTAGGTAGTTGTTGAATGATTATTCTAAGACGAATTTAACATCTTATTATAAAATACCTAGTTTCTAGACATAAAACTCAAATTGAAACACCTGAGCGCTGTTAACGGGGAGTGGACGTACCGCTAATATATTGAGTGAGTTGAAGTTTTCTACAAATTCTGTTCTACTAATGCGCTCTTTGCTTTTTCCAGGAATGATTTTATGATACTGCATACGGCCAGATTCATTAGCCGTAGCACTATATATCATCCTGTATTCCAGAGGAATAGGAGAGGGGACAAATCGCATGTTGCCAGCAATGGGCATGATGAACTAATATGTGTTTTTGAATTCAGTTAATACCATACTATTGAGTAAGGCATTGTATTGTGCCAACAACTGATAAGCACTGTCGGGTACATAATTAAACTGAGATTTAAACTCCTGCACTTTGGCAGATACCTCCTGAAGATAAAACCTTACCTGATCCAGGTTCTTACATTTTTTAGGTTTTTCGAAATTTCTCATTGAGAAAATTTCAAACTCTCGGTCAATTCTTCGTTTCTCTAAGTCGCTCATAATAGTGTAATATTGCACATCTAATATTGTGAATATATGTAATTAAATAATTTATAACAAATAAAAAGATTATATAAATGTGTAATAATGCACAATATAATTTGACACAAAAAAACACCAGGATGGTAAACTGGTGTCTTTCAGTGATTTAAAGTTTGTATGAAGTTTTTAATCTAGTGCATTTTTGGTGATGTAGTATCTGTATCCTACCAGCGCCTTTTCAAACTTAGTGAGTTTAGTAATATCTTTTTCGCTGAATTTGGGCATAATTATTTTATTAATTCTTGCCATGGTTTTAAAGAAGGCTTTTTTGAGTGGTTTCATATTAGAAGGCTATTTTTTTATTATATTACAGACTAATCAATGTATTTGTTAAATAGGAATAATTACAACAACTAAAATACTAAACTAAAAATGGAAGAGACATCATCAGATGGTTTTTTGGCAGTTTGGCATCAGGTAATGGTCGTAGGGGCAATTGCTATGTGTGCTATTGCTTTCCTCATTTATCTGGTACATCAGATAAAGATTGCATCAATAAAGGACTTTAAGGCTAAGTACGATTACATAAGAAATCGTGAAATTAAAAATTATAAGATCGCATTTGTGTTCATTGCGATAGGTGTGGCCATGTTGATTAATACTTACGGACAGGGTGAATTAACTTTCGACCCGGTTTGGTTTTTTGTCAGGGCATTTATGTCTGTGGCAGGAGGTACATTAGTAGGTTATATTTCAGCATTAATCTTACAGTATTATTATCCTACCAGGCTAAATAAAAAACTAAAGAAGTGGAGATACATGCCACGTATCAATGCTAAAACAGGAAATAGAATGCGATTACTTCGTGAAGACGAAGAAGATGTACACCTTGATGAAGGTATGCAGGCAGAAGAAGATGTGTTTTCGGTAGACTATGATGTCTGGATTGATGAGGCTACAGGTGATACCAAAATTGAGAAATATCAAGGTCATCTGGAGGCACTCCAATGCGGAAATTGTGGTTTCTATACTTTAAAGGTAGTAAGAGAAGAAATTGTGCAACGGCCCACCGATGAACAGGAGGGTGAACTCATCAAACATTACGAATGTCAGTATTGTGGATCGGTGAGGGCTACTCAATTTAATATTGCTAAAGAGGAGAACTATGCTTCTTTCAAACCCGATGAGAGCGCTTTTGAGAAAAATGCCTTGATTGACGTTGTAAAAGTGGAAATACACTCATCAACCGGTGAAAAGAAAAATTATGACTTTCAAACTGTTGAACAGGCACAAAAATTCCTCTCAGAGTATGACTTTGATAAGGTGAGTTAAAATTCACTCAACGTAGACTTTTAGCCAGGCCATATTTATGGCTTGGCTTTTTTATGTTTTTAGAATTCTTTGGCACCCTTTTCGCTGCTATTTCGTTAGATTAGAGAATTATAATAGTGAAGAAAGCATGAAGAAAACCAGAAAGTATCTTTCCCTGACATTAATCATTGTATTTAGTACCATCATACACGCTGTAGGCGGTATGATGACCGACTCTACAAAGCTTGAGCCTAAAGCGCACTATAGTGATGAAGCTAAGCTAGTGAGTCAAATACTTGATACTTATCACTTTAAGAAAATAAAGCTGGACGACTCGCTTTCGTCAGTTATTCTAGATGAGTATATCACTACTCTTGACAATAATAAATCTTACTTCTTAGCTTCTGACTTGGCTTCTTTTGAAAAATACAGAAAGGTATTAGATGACCTTACTAAGTCTGGTGACCTTACACCTGCATATGAAATTTATGATGTGTTTAAGCAACGCTTTGAGGAACGTATGCAATACGTAAAATCAGAATTGATAAATAAGGATTTTGATTTCACAATTGATGAAACATATAATATCGATAGGTCCAAATCATCATGGGCTTCTAGTGAAGGAGAGTTAGATGAACTGTGGAGAAAAATTATAAAGAGCCAAATGCTAAGCTTAAAGCTGGCTGGAAAAGAAAAGGAAGACCGTAGAGATAACATAACAAAGCGTTATGCGCGATTTGAAAAGGCGATTAGTCAATATAAAAGCGATGATATTTTTGAGTTATACATGAATGCGCTTGCCGAATCCTTTGACCCGCATACCAATTATTTCTCACCAAAGACTGCGGATAGGTTTCAGCAGAATATGAGCTTATCTCTTGAAGGTATTGGTGCGAGATTGCAAAGTGATAATGACTATACTAAAGTGGTACAAATACTCCCTGGAGGACCTGCCGAGAAGAGTGACTTGATCCATGAAAATGATAGAATAATTGGTGTGGCTCAGGGTGATGAGGAGATGGTAGACGTGATTGGGTGGAGACTCGATGATGTTGTGCAGCTAATAAAAGGTCCAAAGGGTACTATAGTGAGACTTGAGATTTTACCTGCGGAAACTGGCGTAAACGGTCCTTCTGAGGTGATAACTTTGCAAAGAGATAAGATTAAGCTTGAGGATTTACAAGCAAAATCTGAAGTTATTTCATTTAACAAGAATGGAAGAGACTTGAAAATTGGTGTCATTACCCTCCCTAGTTTCTATATGGATTTTGATGCATATCAGGCGGGAGATCCTAACTACAATAGTACCACACGTGATGTAAAACGAATGGTAGAAGAACTCAAAACACAAGGTATTGATGGCCTGATGATGGATCTTAGAAATAATGGCGGTGGGTCATTAGCCGAAGCAATTGATTTGACAGGACTATTTATTGAAGATGGGCCAGTGGTACAAGTAAAGACTTCTAATAATAGAATTGAAGTAGGAGAGGATGAAGACCCTGCTGTAATATATGATGGACCTATGGCTGTATTAATTAATCGTTTTAGTGCCTCGGCCTCAGAAATATTTGCAGGAGCTATTCAGGACTATCAGCGTGGAGTAGTGCTGGGAGAACAAACTTTTGGAAAAGGGACTGTACAAAGTGTAATTGATTTAGGCAGATATATCAAAATGCCTGAAGGACAGCAGGTGGGTCAACTGAAAATTACTTTACAGAAATTTTATAGAGTGACAGGAAGTAGTACCCAACACATGGGCGTTAACCCTGATATTAATTTCCCATCAGCTTTTGATGCTAAAGAGTTTGGTGAGAGTGCGAGTCCTAGTGCTTTACTTTGGGATCAAATTAAAAGTACTGACTTTCAAAATACCAAAGTTGTTTCTCCACAGTTAGTATCTCAACTGTCAGACGTTTATGATAGTAGGTTGGCTTCAGACCCGGGTTTAAAGCAGCTGGTTGCAGAAACTAATGAGCTGAAAGAGACTTTGGCCACACAAACAATATCTCTCAATGAGGAGGTGCGTAGAAAGAAAATGGAGGAAGCTGAAAAGAAGAAATCTCAGATAGGTCTTTCTGGTACTAACATTGCCAAAGAGGGTAAAAACTCAAATGGTGATACGCTCGAAATGGATGATAAATACTTGAAAGAAGGTGTAATAATCCTTTCTGAAGTAATCACTTCAATTGGTTAGACCCACAATTAACTATACTTAAACTCGGGGAGCTAATTTTCGTTATATTTTAACGAAGGTTGCTTCCCGTTTTATGTTTAGGTACTTAACAATAGCTTTTTTATTTATAACCGTTACGGCTGTTTCAGCTCAGGATTCTCTCATTGTAAAGAGTATATACTTTGGTGGCGGCAGTTTTTATATTGATGATATACAGCTGCAGGAAATGAAGGAATTTATTGATGCAGTTGAAAATATTGAATACTATGAGGTTGTAATTTTCAGCCATACTGACAATATAGGAGGCAAAGAGTATAACGAATGGCTTTCCAGAATGCGCAGTATGTCAGTCTATCAAGAGCTGCTCAATATCAATGTACCCAAGGAGCTGATGGAAATCAAAGACTTAGGCTATAGCAACCCTTTATATACAAATAGGTCTCACGGAGGAAGAAGAATGAACAGGCGAGTTGATATTATCTTGTCGCCTGTCGTGTTTTAGTTATTTGGTGGTTTTACCTTCATACAATTCGGTAAAAGAAGAGTCAATAGGTTCCCAAAGTTCGATTTTGTTGCCTTCAGGATCCATTATATGCACAAACTTGCCGTATTCATAGGTTTCAATGTCATCTAACACCTGCACACCGTTTGCCTTTAACTCTTCTACAAGCTCTTCCATGTTTTCGACCCTGAAGTTGATCATAAATTCTTTTTGGGAGGGTTCAAAGTACTTGGTATCGTCCTGGAAAGGACTCCATTGTAGATAACCTTTTTGCTCTGGCTCGTCTGCATGCCTAAACTCAAATAATGAGCCGTACTCGTTGGTAACAAGACCTAAATTGTCTCGGTACCAGTTTTTAGCTTTTACAGGATCTTTTGATTTGAAGAATATTCCTCCCACACCCGTTACTTTCTTTTTACTCATGATTTTTCCTTTTTGATAAGTGTAAATGATGATATCAATGTAATGATTAGTCCTATGATCCAAACGGTAAGAAACATGACAAAAAACTGTGTCATTGGATTCATAAACATTGCTTTTTCTGTTTCCATTTGAGCCTTAGCTGATGTAAACTCCTGACTGCTCATAGAGGCCTCCATAGTTTGCAGTTGATACTGGTAGTAGTTTTCCATAAACTCAGGGTCTAAAAACTCAACATATAAAATGTTGTATATGCCAAACGCCAAAGCAGGGAACAGTGCAATGAGAAGACCAATTTTGGTTGCCTGTCCGAAGCCAATGTAGCCGTTCAACTGCTCATTTCTATACTGCCTTATCCCAAAGTAAATAAATACTAGTGATAGGGTAATGGATGTATAGCCAAGTATCTCTCCAATTTTATAATTGTCTGGAGATGTGCCTAATGTAAAAAACATCAATAAACCTGTTGCGATTAGAAATGCTGATGCGTAAAGCCCGTAGCGGAAAATGATTTTGAAATTCATAATATTGTTATTTTGTTTCCTTCAAATAAGCAGATGTCACCAGTTAAACATCTCATACTAAAGTATGATTTTAATGATTAGTACTTTCGTATGAGCTGATCAAACCTATTTCACGCGCTTTATTTATCGCTTCAGTTCTTCGCTTGGCATGTAATTTCGACAATAAATTTGAGACATGTGTTTTTACCGTGTTTTCAGAAATAAAAAGCATTTCAGCGATCTCTCTGTTAGACTTACCCTCAGTGATAGCTTTTAGTACATCTACTTCACGCTTGCTGATACCTAATGATTTTATTTTTTCATCTGAAAACACTTCGGAGTGAGGGGTAGATTTTCTCCCAATGAACCTGCTAATGTAGATGCCAAAAGCTGCAAATGCGACAGCTATCAAACCTACTACAATTTCTGTTTGAATATTTCTTGTAAGAAGAGAATACTTACTCAATTCAATGAGTATAAGTGTTGCGATGGCTAACAGGCCGAACTTGATTACTATTGATTTCACTTTACCCTAAATGGTTTTAAAGTGAAAAGTAAAGATTATTTATTGGAAAAGTAAAAGTTGGCCAGATTGCTTCTTAGCTCTGCCGAAAACTGTTCTGCCTCCAAATTGGTGCGACTGTGCGCGTTCTTTATTGAGTATTTGATTAAACTTCTGATTTTCAGCTTGGTAAGAAGCTTCCCTCTTTTGGGTCATGGTATGTAATTTTTTAATTGCATTAGACTTATCGGTTAAACCTATTCGAGCATTGCTAATAGCTTTACTCAGTTGTTCTATAGTTTGATCATATACTTTTGTGGGCACAGGGAAGGGGTGACCGTCTTTACCTCCATGAGCAAATGAAAAACGAGCCGGGTCTGTAAAGCGAGAAGGTGTACCATGAATAACTTCGCTTACCAACGTTAGCGATTGCAATGTCCTGGGCCCAAGGCCCTTAATAAGTAAGAGCTCCTCAAAACCATCCGGTTGATTTTCATAGGCGAGATTCAGCACAGCTCCAAGCCTTTTTAGATCAATATTATACGCCCTAACATCATGGTGTCGGGGCATTAATAATTGTCGGCTCTCTTTGAGAACCTTGTCAGTCTGATATTTAGAAAGAGTCAATATTCCTTCTCTTGTAATACCAGCATCCTTGGCAGTAAGATTCAATATCTGCCCCTTATTTGTTCCACATACTGCTGTGTGGGGTGTTTCAACATAACTTGTAAGTTGCGTGGAGCACCAATGATACCTTCTGGCCATACCGTTTTGGTTATTCATGCCTTGTTGTACCACTGACCAGTCCCCTTCACTTGATAGGATAAATGAATGAAGATAAAGTTGATAACCATCCTGAATGGTTGTATTGTCGATTTTGGCAGTGAGTTTACTGCTTCTTACTAAATCATTGCCTGGCAATCCTGTCTTATCAGCGACTCTAATTAGCTCTTGTGGCGTTTTAAGTGACTGCTTGCCTCTGCCACCGCAGATGTAAATGCCTAGCGCTCGTGAATGTGGGTTAATAGCTTTTTTTAGTGCACCTAAAACCGAAGTAGTAATGCCCGAAGAGTGCCAGTCCATCCCTAATACGCACCCGAGGCTTTGAAACCACAAGGGGTCAGCCATTCGTTCAATAAATTGCTTCTTTCCGTATTCTCTTAAAATGGATTCGGTGATTGCCAACCCCAATTTTGCCATTCTATCAGCTAGCCAGGCAGGGACTTTGCCTCCGTGAAGCGGTAAATCTGCATTTCCAGAACGATTCATATGTAAAAATACTAATATAATTAGTAAATACTAATTAAAATGCGCTGTGTTTAATATTAATTTTTGGTTTTAAAAATCAGATGAGTTTATTATCTTGTATCAGTTACAGTCAAACAGAACTCAAATAATACAGAGATGGAATCAAGTTCGAGCTTTTTGAATGAGTGGCACATGTATACATTGTATGCGGCCTATTTTTTCGGTGGTCTGGGGGTTGTTATTACATTAGTTTACTACCTCAGGTATGCAACGATTAAGAGTCTCTCAAAAAAATATGAATACGTAAGTAGCAATGAAGCCAAGTTCTTTTGGTATGCATTACTTTCTTTGGTAGTGGGTGCGGCACTGTTTCTAAATAGTTATATACAGCTATTATTTGATGCTGAAGGTGGGTTTGAGTTCATATTTGGCATATTTATATCAGTGATTCTAGGCGTAGCCATTGGGTATGCGGCCTATGCATATTTCAAATATTATTACCCATCAGTAATAGAAGATAAGCTAAACAAGCTGCGTTTTAAACCCAGGATTTCACCCGAAACCGGAAAAGAAATGAGACTGTTGGATGAGTCGGAAGAGGATGTACACCTTACCGAAGAAATGATAGCTCATGAAGATGCTGCGGTTTATGAATATGATGTTTGGGTTGATGAGGAGACAGGTCATAAGTTTATAGAGCGCTACGATATCCATTTACATGCACAGATTTGCCCTAATTGTAATTTTAGAACGTTGAGAGATTATAAGGAGGAAGTAGTAACAGAGCCAACACATGATGATCCAGGTCTTATGAAAAACTATTTTAGCTGCTCTTATTGTGAGCATGCTGAGGTTCGCGAAACACGTATTGCTCCACTAAAGGAAGAAGAAGGAGTTAGAATACTATCCTAAAAGAAAATTTTATCTATCCTATATAGCCACTGATGAAGTGGCTATTTTTTTTGTCTTGAGTTGACATATTTCTTCCGTAATATTAAAATAGTGCAAAAAAAGTGACAAGTCTACGTTATTTCTTACATACACACAGGTCTGAAATATGGAATTAATTCCCAAAATGAGAGTATGTTAAGTGACTTAACGTGCTTATTATGTAATTTATAATGATAATTAGTTTGGTATGGTTTTTAATTTATAAGTAATATATTACATTAGTATTATAAATAGTCATGAAGCCAATATCTGTAAATACTAAACTCTATTTCTTGCTTACCCAGGCTGATGGGGAAGTGCATTCCAAGGAAATTGAAATGGGTGAGAAAATGATGTGGCATGAAGCCATTAATCAGGATCAGTTTAGTGAGGACATCCGTATTTTGTCTACACAAAACCATGAGAGTATATTTCAGGAATGTGTAACTGAGCTTTTAAAGTTCAATAAAAATGATCAGGTAAACGTAATGGCATGGATGTGTCTAATTGCCAATGCTGATGGATTCATGGACAAAGATGAGTGGCAATTGATTTATCGCATTTATCATAAGCATTTAGACCTGGAGTTGAATGAGATAATGCAAAGGCAGAAAGAGCTTTACAGATTTATTGCTCAATATAGAACTGAGCCAGATGATAAGAAGGAAGAACAGTCTAAGATAAAATTGAAAAGTAGCGGTGGCCAAAATATGGCTTTCCCGGTATAAATAAAGAGTAACTTAAAAAAGTTAGTTGGTTTTGATTTTTTAGCCCTGACGATAATGTCAGGGCTTTTTTTGTAATAATTTATGCGCTTTAGAGAAATTGTGGAAGCATTCGCTTTAATTTTTCAATATTATCTTGCTTTCTTTTCTCTAATACCTGCCGGCCATAAGGTGTATAGTATCGATGGTTTTTGAGAAAATATATGTTCTCACGGATCCATTCTTCTTTGGATATTTTGAGACCGCTGGTCGCCTCTAATTCTATTCTCAATTTCTCGGCAAATAGTGGGTATTTTTGATCCGATAGGTGCCGTAAATCTGCATCACTTATTACTTTTTCTAACTTTGATTCAGGATTTTTATCAAGTCTTGTTGCTTCAATACAGCAGCATACTTGTTTGATTTTATCATCGCTATAACCATTTACTTTAAGAAAATTTCTTGCAAATTTCTTACTCACAAATTCATGCCCATTTCGCTTTTTTATAAATCCTGTGTCATGATACCATGCGGCAATTTTTAGAATTTCAATCTCCTCTTTGCTTAGATCGTAACTTTTTTCACCAATTATTTGCACGCCTTCTACCACATACTGCGTGTGGTCTGTATTATGAAAGCTTAAATCTTCGGGTAAAGACTTAAGGATAGCTTTAGCCATTTTATTACATTTTGTAACCAGTGACATGTCTAAAGGGTGTATTTAAATTCAAGATTCAAGGCCCAGCTAAAACCCAATCTATTATATCCACTTAAGTTAGTGTCCCCAATTTCGGGAGCACCCGCTGATTGTTCATTGTTATCGGTGCCAGAATAGTAGCCACCAAAGACAACACTTTGACTTAAGGCCAGCTTATCAGTAAGTTGATAAATAAAGCCATAGCCAAGATGTTGAGTAATTAAAAGCTCGTCATTTTTATATTTATGAGATTGGTATGAGGCTGTCTCTTCGCTCCAAATTTGTGACTTCCATTTATTTGAAATAAGTTGAAAGTTTGAGGTCGTAATAAAGAAAAAGTTAATCTTGTCAGTCTGCTTGTAGTGATAATGTATATACGACACACTAAGACCGCTCAATTTTGGATAACTGTTATCAGAAGCAGTACTCTCGCTATGTACGATAAATGTTGGCCCAATGCTCCAACCCTTATTGTCATTTTTAAACTCAAACCTGGGAGAAGCCAACAACCTGAAAGATTGCCCTACAAAAAGACCGGTATTTGTGAATGTTAAAGCTTTCTTTTGACTATAAGTAAAAGTGCAAGATGCAGTCAAAATAATAATTAGTATTAACTTTTTCATTTTTCCGTTAGTTTACAATTTCATAAATAGATTTACCGTCTCCTTGCCATGGAAAGCCCAATAAATTGGCCACTGTAGGTGCTATATCGGTTTGATTATAATGTGAAGAAACCTGTTCGCCTTGTGGCACTCCCGGCCCAATGGCCAGTAAATAGATATGACGGCATCCCGGACATCCGTCTCCGTGGCCAACAAAACCTGATCCGATACCATCTAAATGGCGTCCATGATCAGTAGTAACAAGTAGTAGCGTTTTGTCTCTATAGTGAGCGTGGGCTTGAATATAACCCCATAATTCACCGACATACTGATCTGTTTCTTCTATTTTCTCTAGGTAGCCGTTCCAATCAGCACCATGGCCTTTTATATCAGGTCCACGGAAGTGTATCATGCTCAGATGAGGCGTGTGTTTGTTTAGTAGAACAATTGATTCTTCATATGTTAGTTGATCTACCCTGTCTGCTGCATCAATAGTAGGTAAGTAAGAGCCATTCCAATCGAGGTCTTTCGTATCGCGCAAGGCATTTAATTTTGACTTACTCGTTACAATCAAAGCCTTTTCGGGGCTGGCTTGTTTGGCCTTTAGAAATCTTTGAAAAATAGAAGGGTTGCTAGGTACTTCATCCCCATTGTTAACTACATTCTCGTACACTCCGGTTGTTATAGCCGTATGCCCAGATAATGTATAGGTGATTCCATCATTTTTAAAATTTGTAAATAAAAGTCCTTGTTGGCTAATTGCATCCTGTCGTGGAATATGTTGTCTCGTTGCATCTCCCCAGGTTTCAGAATGCCTTGGACCATCAATAACCACTATTACTATATTCTCAATACCTGTTTTGTCAGGTTTAATAAAAGGAATTTGATTTTCTTCCTGGCAGGCAATAACCCCACACAGTAGTATAGTATAGAATAATAATTGTTTGAATAAATGGTTCATAATAATGTCCTGTTAAATGGTGTTTATAAGCCTATTTTCTGATTGTAAACCTGGCTGCCAAAAACGTATATTCTTTGACAGACCAGATAAACAATCAGTTGGGTAAAGAGCTGAAAATATTCATCACAGTTTGTTTTTCGTAAATTCAATTGTCTACACGTTGAGTTTTTACCTAATGGTTGGTTGAGAAAAATTATATTTTCCTGAACCAACCCTTTTAGCAAAAGCCTCGTGATGACTGTGTTACAAGTGCTCAAATTATGGGTGCTGACTTTGGGTAAAGACATATAAATTGATTTCTGATAAAGAGCTATATAAACTCTTAGCTGGGTGTCGAAAGGGTAATCGTAAGAGCCAGGAAAAGCTTTATGAACATTACTTTGGCTATGGAATGTCCATTAGTTTGAGATATTCTAAAACCCGGGGTGAGGCTGTTGAAGTTTTAAATGATGCTTTTATAAAGATTTTTAATAAGCTGGATAAATACTCGAAGGGACTTTCATTTAAAGGCTGGTTGAGACGAATAATTATAAATACAGCAATTGATCATTTTAGGAAAAATGAGAAGCATTACCACAGTGTTGATATTTCTTATGCTAAAACTCAGGAAGTTTCTCAAACTGTAATTCAGAAAATAGCTGCAGATGAAATTTTAGAGGCGGTAAGGGAGTTGCCACCGTCATACCGTTTAGTGTTTAACCTACATGTAATAGAGGGTTTCAAACATGAAGAGATTGCGCAGAAATTAGATATTAGCGTAGGTACATCAAAGTCAAATCTTGCTGTGGCAAGAAGTAAGCTCAAAAGGGTGTTGATTAATAACGGAACAGAAAGGAAAGAGAGTCATGGATGACAAGCAATTTGATAATATTATAAAGGATAAACTTGAAAGCCAATCTTTGGAAGCCTTTGATCCTGCTGCATTGGCAGATTTGAAATTGCGCATGGCGGAAGATATGGTGACCCCCTGGTATGTCACCTATAAGTATGCTTTAATGACTGCGGCAGCTGTGGTTGTTATTTTACTTTTCAATGGGGGCTTATTTTATTATATGTGGAAAAACCAACCGGAATGGGCTGAAAATAGCACCACCTCAACCAATGATATATTAGCAAATGCTCCATTAATTGACACCATATACATATCAGACCCAAGTTATAGAAATGAAATTTTGGCCTTGGAGAAAAAGATAGATGGACTTATACAAACCAATGAAGAGTCAGTAAGCGCCCTAAACAGGGCAAGTTTGTTAGCTAATTTGTATCAAAATCAAGCAGAACAATTGGCAAGAGAATTAAGCAAATTACAAAATCAGGATGCAAGAAATACAATAGATACAGTACAGGTATCTGGTGTCGATAATAGCAGATTGGTAGCATTACAAGAAGAGCTAAGAAAAGTGTACAATAAAATCGATAGCCTGAGTACTGCAGAAAATACTAAATTCTTAAATGAGGACAATCTGATAAGACTGGGAAGCATGAGTCAGCTACCTGAGGATGTATTAAAAAAGCTTGATGATTATAACCTCTTAGTTACAAAAGGTGAGGATGTATACTTAAAGCCCAACGATAGGTTTATTCCTTTGCTATATAAGCAAAGAGGTACAAAATCAGGAGAAGAAGTACTTGTGCTGGTACCTTTGAGTGATGAAAATGAGCAAATTGTTGCGGAATTAACAGCGAGTGAAGGCCTGAGTAAAGACAAGGCCGGTTTGTTGCCAGTGAAAATGCAAAGAGTACTAGAAAAGCATTATACTAAAGGCGTGGGTATTAGGTTAGGCCCTACAATAGGAGTTAATAAACAGTTCTTTGATGTTGGTAAAGGTGAAATAAAACCTATATATGGCATGAAAGCTGACTTTATAATGTCTCCCTCCATTAGTATCGAGACAGGTTTTAACTATACACAAGTTATAAATGAAATAGAAGGCCAATCTAACCTTTCGAGGATTGCAAAACCTCAATTTGATCCATCAAGGGGAGAATTGATTACGATGGAAGTTGAAAGTGAATTTATTGAGGTACCCTTAAATGTGAAATATCGATATCCTATTGGCGATGGGGAAGTTTTTGGCAGCTTAGGTGTCTCATCAGTATTTTATTCAAGCCAGGTATTTGACTATGATCAATTATTTGAAACGGGAAGTCAAACGTTGGGGGTCAGCAGTGGTGTCAATTTTATACCATCCGCACAGTATATGAATTATGCAAATATTAGTTTAGGGATTACTCAATTGGTGAAAAAGCAAAACAGCTTTGAACTTGCTATAATTTATCAGCAAGGGTTGCAGGATATGGGTGAGTCAGATTTTAAGAATAGTTTACTAGGCCTACGTACAGCCTATTGGTTTAAAATAAGATAACCTAAACATCATACTCACCATTGAGCCATGCCCAAAACTTGCGGATAGGATTTTTATATTGTGGCTTTACTTTTTTAGGTGTGGTGCTTGTGAATTTCTTTTTTAAAGCCTTCTTTTTGGGTTTTGCTGCGACTTTGGGTTGCACCTTTTCGAAATAATGCTGCTTCTTTTTCTCCTTTATTAGGCGTTTTATCTTTTTCTTTTCCCTTTCAGCCTTCTGTTCTTCCTTTTTTACTTTTTCAGTATAGCTTAACTTTTTCCTTTGCTTCCTTCTCTCATTACGCCTTCTCTCAAGTTTTACATCCTTTTTCTTTTCTTTAACGGATTCCTCAGTTTCTTTTGGCTCTACAGCCTCAGGTAAATCGATCTTGCCAACAACTTTTATGCCTTCAAGTTTTACCTTTTTAGCTCTAATCACTTCTGGCTCTGGCTGCTGCAATTCTATTCTATCTTCATCTTCTGCAGTGTCATGTTCCTGCGTGTCCACAACAGCTTGAGCGGGCTCAGGTGTTTCTTCAACATCAGTTTTTTCAATATCCTCATCAGCTTCAGCTTCAGAAGTGTCAACTTCACTGCCGTCAGTTACTACCTCTTCGTCAGAAGTTTTGTTTTGGTTATCTATATTATATTGAGCAAAAAGCAGGTCTAACTCTTCCTGTGAAAGCTTCGTATTACCGTTTTCTTCTATTTCAAAGCCATTTTTTGATAATACTTCAACGATCTCACCTTGAGTGATTCCGATATTTCTTGCAAGTTGAGCGAGCCTCATAGTTCTGATTTATAGCAATGTTTTTATAACTATTTGCAAATATAGATCAACTAGTTGCTAAAAGCCAGTTAAGAGCAGATGCAATAGATAAAGAGATTGAATCTAAAATAAATTATCGCTATATTATAAATAAAAAGATCTTCCTATGGTAAAAAGTTTTCAAGGTGTAAGGCAGGTGAAGCCTAAAACAGCACCTGTTCAGGATGTTCATGTAAAAGACCATATGACCAGGCAATTGATAACCTTTCATCCGGAACAGACAATGGATGAGGTCATTCAAATTTTACTTACTAAAAGAATTTCAGGAGGGCCGGTAGTCGATGATGACAATAAGCTCGTGGGGGTTATTTCTGAAGGTGATTGCCTGAAAGAGGTGGTAAAGGGTAAATACACAAATACCCCAAGCTTAGCTGGCAAGGTGAAAGACCACATGGCAAAAGAAGTGAAAACCATGGATCCTGAAATGAACATATTTGAGGCAGCCGGTAAGTTCCTGGAAATGAAGTTAAGAAGGTTTCCAGTGTTAAAAGACGGTAAATTATTAGGCCAAATAAGTCAGCGTGATGTAATGCGTGCGGTGTTAAGTCTTAAAGACAGCACCTGGTAGAGTTTTTAATTTTTTAGACTTAACTGTGTGGTGTTGTAAATGGCATGAAGCGGTATTATTATGTAGTTTGCTTATATTATTTTACGGTTGGCATTACCAATGCTAAGCAACCACCGGTAGACAGCTTAAAGATGGCTCTTGACAGATCAGAGACCATTGAAGACAAGATTGATATTTACAATGCGTTGTGCCGCTACTATTGGTATCAGTCTTTAGATTCATCCAGTTTTTATTGCGATCTCGCCCAAGAATTATCAATTACACATAGTTATACTTTAGGTGAAGCTGTGGCCCGTTATAAAAAAGGCGTTATTGAAAGAATACAGGGCAACTACTTAAAAGCAGCTAAACATTACGTTGAATCACTAAGACTTAGTAAGGAAAACGGGTTTGACTACTATGTAGCCGCCAACTACAATGCACTGGGTGTATTATACAAAGTAACTGAGGAATGGGAAGAAGCCTTGAATTACTTTTTTCATGCCCTAGAAGTTTCCGAAACGAATCCTCGCAGTAAAAGCTCCATTTATAATAATATTGGTGAGATTTTCCTAAACCAAGGTAAGTACGACAGTGCACTACATTATTGTCAAATTTCTGCTCAATTGAGAGAAGATAGCCCGAACCCCTCCAATAAGATAAAGACATATATCAACCTGGGAGAAATATGGTTTAAACTTGCTCAACTTGATAGTGGCCGATATTATTTTGATCAAAGTGTAGATTTGGCCCTGGCCATTGAGGATAATTTGAATCAAGCCAAAGCTTATTTAGGATTAGCCAAAATTGCCATTGAGGAAAGTAATTTCCTTAGGTCAGTAGAATACTCACAAGTGGCTAAATCCATCACTACAAAAATAGGGGCACAGCAGGAGTATTTACAGTCACTTGAGCTACTAGCGGCAGGTTATAAAGCACTCAACCAGTATAAAATTGCTTTAGATTACTTTCAGGAATATTCTGACCTGAAAGCTGTATTAATAAATAATGCAAAAGCCAGAGAGATCAACCTGCTACAACTTCGTAATGCGGAAATTTGGAATGAATCCTTACAAAGTAAATTAGAGTTGCAAGAGGCTGAGTTAAGGGCTGAACGCAATCGTAATATTTTGATGATTGCAGGGGTTTTAATATTGCTGGTGCTTGCCATTCTATTCTTTGTATTATTTAGAGTAAAGCGATCTGTCACAAAAAAATTGAGGGCTAATTATGCAGAAATATCTAAACAAAATAACAGACTTAATGTGCTCAATAAAGATGTAGATGCTCGAAATAGAGCAATTCAAATACAAAATGCTGCCCTTACAAAAGCCAATGAGTTAAAGTCTAAGTTGATATCTATACTATCCCATGACTTAAGATCCCCTATCAATAGTTTATCAGCATTGTTACCGCTACTTGAGGCATCTTCAATTAGCCCGGAGGAGTTTCAAAAAATATTACCAGAATTGAAAAGCCGAGTAAATGTTACTCAAGACTTTTTGAATACCTTGCTTTACTGGGCCAAAACCCAAATACAGGAGGATAGCATAGAAGTAGAGCAAGTAAACGTTAAAGCTTTAATAGATGACACCATTGAACTTATGTTACCTCAATTGGAGCGTAAAAAGCTGCAAATAATTAATACAATAGACCCTGAATATTGTATTGAAACAGACAAAGCGATTTTAATGGTGATCATTAAAAACCTGCTGTCAAATGCTATTAAATTTTCTCATGAAGGGGGTAAGATCAAAGCTTATAATAACAATAATCAGGAAAACGGAATTTGCATTCAGGATTATGGAGTTGGTATTTCTGAGGAAATACGTTCCAGTATTTTTGATTTTAACTTTGGTCAGACTAGACCAGGTACTCAAGGTGAAATCGGCACTGGAATAGGCCTGAGCTTTGTTAAAGAATTGATGCACAAAATCAATGGAGATATTGATGTGGAAAGTGCAAAAGATGAAGGTAGTACGTTTTGTCTTTGTTTTGCTTAGACAAAATCAGTTGGGGCTTTTGCTCCTCTGGAAATAATATCTATATTAAAACTTTGTTAATAAACTACATCTATGCTAAATAAAGAATTAGAGCATTTTAGAAACCTTATTTCACTTGCCATGGCCGATGGTGTATTGGCCGATGCCGAGCGCGTATATTTATCCAAGATTGCTTTTCAGAAAGGTATTCCCCTTGATCGAATGAACCTTATGCTCGAAAGGGCAGGTGAATATGCATATTTAATTCCTCAAAATTTAGAAGAAAAAGGTAAGCAGTTAAACGAAATGATTCAGTTTGCTCTTGTTGATGGTGATTTTGCAAAGGCAGAAAAAGAGCTGATAGTCACCGTAGGCGAGCGACTAGGATACACCAAATCCGAAATAGAAGGGATGATTGAAAAATTTATGGTTTCTAAGTAGTTAAGTGTCCAAATACTTGTGGTTAAATAATTTTATCTTATTCTATAGTAAGAACAATAAAATTATAAATCATGACTAATTTAGATATTAAACACGATGTAGATAAGCACCTTTTCTTTGTAAAAGTAAAAGGAGGAAATGCCGAGCTCAAGTATGATCGCCACAAGGATAACTACCTTGTATATAAAGAAACGGTTGTGCCAAATGAATCTAGAAACATGGGGGTAGGTAGTGCGCTGGCCAAACATGCTTTAGATTTCGCGAAAGATCGAGATCTTAAAATCGTTCCTACCTGCTCATTTGTTGAAGCTTACATAAATGAGCATAAAGAATACCAGGAAATTCTTAAATAGTATCTATTGTCGGTACTCTGACATCGATTTATACTTCACCTTTCTGGGGTTTGTTATAACTTCAAATGATGCGTAAAAAATGCTCCTTAATCATTTTAATACTTTGTGCGGCTTTTGGTAATACTACTGCCGGTGGTGGGTGGCCACAGCCAAAAGGGGCCATTTACTTTAAGCTCAGCCAATGGTGGATAATCTATGACCAGTACTATGATGAAAATGGGATGGTTTTATCAGACAGGACACGAAGTATTGGGCATACAAGTATTTATGCAGAGTATGGCATAACAGATCGGTTTACAGCTATCGCATACATGCCCTTTTTTAGTAAGGCAACGTTGTTTGAGCAGCTAAACACACAATCAGGTAATATTGTAGAAGAAGGTGATAAAGTAACTTCGGTTGGAGATGCCCAGGTGGCAATAAAGTACAATTTGATTAATGATAAAACGGCACCCGTCAATATTTCTTTATCAACGATTCTGGGCATCCCGCTTGGAGAAAGTAATGGAGGCTATGATGGAACCCTGCAAACAGGAGATGGAGAATTTAATCAGATGCTCAGAGTAGATGCAAGTGGCTCAGTAAAGATTGGCAATTTGTACCCTTATTATTCAGTGTATGCGGCAGTAAACAACAGAAAGAAGGTTTTTCTGATGACTATAGACTAGGTGTAGAAGCTGGTCTGAACTTTTCTTTTGTTACTGCGCTATGTAAAGTGAGAAGTGTAAAATCATTTGATAATGGCAGTTTAAATGATCAATTGGTTGGAACAAACATAGGAGGGAACAATACTGAATTTGTAATGGTGGAGCCAGAAATGATATTGAATTTTAGCGACCATGTAGGTCTTTCGTTTACCTACTCAAAGCCTGTTTCTGGCAAACTTATTTTCTCAGAACCTTCTTATACTATTGGAATCTCCTATAAAAGCAATAAGTAATGTCACATAAGTATTACATATTTTTTCTTTTGTTGATTTTCATGGGATGTGAAGGTACCGATGAAGTATTTTTTATTGAAGACCCTGATATCGAGGAATGTAACTCGAGTGTCATATCATCAGGCAAGTATTATGAAAAGAATGACCGAACTTACTTGTACGCAGGCGAAGATTCAACAACACATTTTGACATCACAGAATGGTCTTTGAATGGGTGTTACCTTGAGAACGGGTTGGGGAGAGAGTACTTCCAGGCGTTGATTGAGCCTAGGTTCACTAGTCTTTCTAACGTAGCAGACGACTATGAAGATGCTATGGAGGCTTTGATTTTATTAAACAACGGTCAAACGAAAGTATACCCGTTTCGATTGCTAAGGCAGCATGAAATGATCAATGATGACGCGGATGGGACACCTGTTATGGCTGTTTATTGTTATCTAGCGGACCTTGTTGTGATTTATGAGCGCACTTATTGTAATAAAGAACTAACGTTTGCCGTAAGTGGATTTACCTATGGCGACCCCAACAGATACCAGGGTTTGTCGAGTTTTATTTTGTGGGATAGAAACTCAGAAAGCCTATGGTGGCCAATAAATAACAGTGGTGTTTCCGGAGTATTTCAGGGTACCACTTTACGTAAGTATAACCCAAGAAACTGGGGCCGAACTACAATGGGAGAGGTAAAGGAGACATACCCTAATGCGGTAGTACTGAAAAGAGGGCAATCTGTTGACTTACCCGTTAACGTTTCTAAAACTGATGGGTGTTAATAAGATCGCTATTATCGAACTGAAGTACTGAATAATGGTTTTATTTGCCAATCACTTAAAAAATAGGCCATGACCATTTCAGGAAATCTTATTGATATAGAGAATCAAGCAATCTACAAGGCGAGTATTACAGTCGTTGATGGTAAAATTGAAGCCATCAACAAGGTCGATACATGTGATGATCAATATATACTCCCTGGTTTTATAGATGCGCACGTACATGTCGAGAGTTCTATGCTGGTGCCTTCCGAATTTGCCAGAATGGCTGTTGTACATGGCACTGTTGCCACTATCTCAGATCCACACGAGATTGGTAACGTACTTGGGGTAGAGGGTGTAGAGTATATGATTGATAATGGCAATCAGGTACCCTTTAAATTTTACTTTGGAGCACCAAGTTGCGTACCTGCTACTCCATTTGAAACAGCCGGAGCAGAGATTAATGTAGAGCAGATCAAAAAACTTCTTGATAAACCAGAAATTGTATACCTCGCTGAAATGATGAACTGGCCCGGTGTGCTCAATGGTGACGAAACGGTGATGGCTAAAATAGCCGCGGCTAAAGAGCGAGGCAAGATCATTGATGGTCATGCACCCGGACTCAAAGGTGAGCAGGCTAAAGCTTATGCCGCAGCAGGCATAAGCACCGATCATGAATGCTTTACAGCTGAAGAAGCACTGGATAAGCTTAAGTGTGGGATGAAAATATTGATTAGAGAAGGCAGTGCGGCTAAAAATTTTGAAGCGCTGATTGATCTGATGCATGAGCATGCTGATGACATGATGTTTTGCTCTGATGATAAACATCCGGATAATCTGGAAGAAGGACATATCAACCTGTTGGTGAAACGCGCATTGGCAAAAGGAGTAGATCTATATAAAGTGTTAAAAGCGGCATGTATAAACCCAGTGAAGCACTATGGACTTGAAGTAGGGCTGTTAAAGGAAGGTGATCTGGCAGATTTCATTATTGTCGACAATCTGGAGACGTTTAAGGTAACGCAAACATTTATTAATGGGGACTCAGTGGCAGCAAATGGCAAGACCAATATAGCCTCTGTTCAGAACCGCATTATTAATAATTTCAATTCAAAACCTAAAAACATCGCTGACTTTGAGGTGCCTGCAAAAGGCAATAAAATCAGAGTTATCGAAGCGGAAGATGGTCAATTGATCACAAAGGAATCGCACCATTTAGCCAAAGTTAACTCAGGTAAAGTTATTTCAGATGTAGCTAATGATATCCTTAAATTTGCTGTGATCAACCGCTATGAAGATGCGAGGCCAGCTGTAAGTTTCATTAAGAATTTCGGACTCAAGGAAGGAGCAATTGCTTCTTCTGTAGGTCATGATTCACACAATATTTTAGTTGTTGGTGTTGATGATGAAAGCATAGCCAAGGCAGTGAATATGGTGATTGATGCAAAAGGAGGTGTGTCTGCTGTTGCTAAAAATGAAAGTATGATAGTTGAGCTTCCTGTTGGTGGAATTATGTCAGCTGAAGATGGCTATGAGGTGGCGAAAAAATATAAAGCCATTGATCGGTTTGCCAAACAAATGGGTAGCACGCTGGAGTCGCCATTTATGACTTTGTCATTTATGGCATTACTAGTAATACCACAGTTAAAACTTAGCGACAAAGGACTCTTTGATGGCTCTTCTTTTCAGTTTGTAGATACTTTTACTGACTAATGAAGCATCCTAACGACAGCTACTACTTAGTAGAGATTCAATACCTGGGCTTTCGGTTTCATGGCTGGCAATCACAACCAGGTGTGAAGACGGTACAAGGAATGGTCGAGCGTACCTTAAATTACATTTTGCCTGACAGAAAGCTTAAAGTGATTGGCATGAGTCGCACAGATGCTATGGTTTCAGCAAACTATGCAGCTTTTCAACTGATAGCAAGAGAGAATATTGATGAACAATGGTTTCTATCTGAATTTCAGAAGAATCTTCCTGCCGATATTCGGGTGATATCAATTAAGTCCGTTGACGCTACTTTCAATATCATACAGCAACCTAAAATCAAAGAATACAATTACCTGTTTAGTTTTGGAGAAAAATATCATCCATTCTGTGCTCCATTTATGGCCCACTTTCACCAGGCGCTGGACGTTGCGCAAATGCAAGAGGCAGCAAAATCTTTTGAAGGCCAGCATGATTTCAGTGGGTTTTGTGAAAGGTCCAATGCTCAACAAAGCACTGTGAGAGAAGTGACCCAGTGCCAGCTAAGTGTAAATGATGAGTTTACGGCTAGTTTCTTTCCTAAGGAGTCATACAAATTGGTGATTAAATCAAGTGGCTTTTTAAGGTACCAGATCAGGTACATCATGGGAGCAATTGTAGATGTGGGTCAAGGCGCGCTGTCAGTTAATGACATTCGGGAAGTGCTCTCAAATGGCGCAGAAAAAGCCATTGTTGGCAAAGCGCCAGCATCAGGTTTGGTTTTACAACAAGTATCGTTTATTGACTAGCGCATAGGTTGTTATAATAATCTACCATTGTAATGAGATCAATCTCGTTATTAAACCTCAGGTTATTGTCTTTTATAAACTTATTCATTGCCTTTTCATGACCTTCAAAGAACGGCATGTTCTTTCTTCTCCCTCCATTGATTTCTTCCAGTTGATTTTCTCCTTGTGTGAGAAAATATGTTTCAAAAACCCTAATCTCACTATCTGTATCATTGACAAGTGTAGGAGAGGTGCTTTCGCGTAAAGCGTAAACAAACTTCCGTTTTAGCAAGGTAAGCTCCCCGGAAGTGAGAACCTCTAAAAAACCATTGATTTTTTCATCAGATGCAAGAATAAATGCTGATCCATTGATGAATTCTGATGCTTTTAGTCGATCTGCATTATACCATTCAAACCTATCTATTTGATGGTGTGTAATATAATGGTAGCGGTTGTCAATAATTACTTCGATTTGATTTTTGAGCATATCGTACCTTAAATAGTACCCTTTTAAATACTCATCATTGGACAGGTATATGTTGCCCATCATCCAGTTGTTGTTCCAATAATATTTACTAAAACCTTGTAGTCGTGGTAGTTTAATATGAGTGGAAGGTGATAAAGAGTCTGGTACAAATAGCGGGTTTACAGCAGGTACTTGGGCCTCAATGTTTAGTTGAGACAGTAAGCAAAACATCAAAAGTATACATCGCATATGCTTGGGTACGGGCAATCTACACTATGGGTTATTTAATGGCTATGTATATGCACTTTTCTGTGTTTGTTAACTACGTAAAAGGCCATTATGCCTCTAAAAAGTAGCAAATGCACTAATCCCGCGATTAAAAACCAGGGAGACATGCCAAATGGCAGTTTTGAAATCAAAGGTTTTACAAACCCGACTACTTGACTAACAATAGGTGTGATTAGCCCTTGTTGCCATAGCATAAAGAGTCCAATAGATACAATCGCTAAAGCTATAAAACCCAGCATACCCAATATCACTTGTTTACGCACATGTTGTTTTCTTGACTTTTGAAGAGCCAATTCATTTACTTTATACATCACATTTGATGTGAAATGAGCTGTAGGAGTAGCTTCCACAGCTCCCTGGCTCAATATGTTTTTTATTTTATTATCGATATTTTCTTCACTTGCTTTCATCACACAATATCCTTTAATTCTGTTTTCAATAAACGGGTAAAAATACTTTCTAGTTTACCTCTGATACGTGAAAGTTTAACACGTACATTTACATGCGTAAGATTCGTAATTTCGGCAATTTCATGCATGTCTTTCTCATGTGTATAATACAGATTTACCAGTAGGGCGTCCTCTTCATTTAACTCGCTTAACGCCAACTTTACAAAATTTGATCGATCTTCCTGTACTAATCCTTCCATACTTTCAAACGTTGATCCAGATGAGTAATTATGGTGCTCGTCATTAATTTCAGAAGTCACCAACCGCTTCTTTTTTATTTTTGTTAGAGCAGTATTATATACAATCCTATACAACCAGGTAGAAAAAGAGGCTTCCTTTTTAAAGTTTTTCAGCCCGTTAAAGGCTTTCAAAAAAGCATCCTGAGCTACCTCTTCAGCATCTTCCTGATTTCTCACCACACGTAATGCCAGCGTGTAGGCCTTATCTTTATACCTTTCAACTAATTTTGAAAAAGCATCGGTATTTCCCTGGGAAACTAGTTCTATATAAAATAAGTCCTCTTTTGCCAACATCTGTCCGTTTTGACTACATCTCTTTATAAGGTGTTACAAGTTATTAGAAATTTATCTTAGGTGCGCGGTAAAAAATAAAAATTAAAAAAGTTTGTAACACCTGCTGTGGCGAGCTAGTCAAAAGGGGCAGAAAGCAAAACATGAAAACGCTAATCAGACATATCAGAAAAAATAGTGAGGCAATCATATGGTTGCTCGCTCTGACTGCCCTGGCAAGTATGGATCCTACGGCTGAGCATGTTTCTTTATGCCCATTAGCTAACCTTGGTTGGGAGTTTTGCCCAGGATGTGGCCTTGGTCACAGCATTGCATACATATTTAGAGGAGATTTTGTAGCCTCATTTGCAGCGCACCCTCTAGGGCTACCCGCTTTGATCATGTTAGTTTTTAGAATAAGTACACTAGTAGTTAATCAGAATGTTAAACTCAAAATAAATAGAAAATGAATAGATTATTGAAATTTTTGCCCGAAGTAACTGGAGAAGAGATGTCTTACATCCATAACATCACTAAAGAGCTGGATGATGCTCAAATGGAAACATTTGCTCATGTGTACCGAGCCAGAAGACGTGACCCACAAACCGTGTTAATCTTAGCCTTAGTTGGTCTGTTTGTAATTCCAGGTTTACAGCGTTTTTATGTAGACCAGATTGGCATGGGTATTTTATACCTCTTTACATTAGGATTATGCTTCATTGGTAGCATCATTGATATCATCAATTACAAAAGCCTTTCTCAAGAATACAATGCAAAAATTGCCCATGAAGCAATAGCTGCAGTAAGGAATTAAAAAATTGCTTGCAATAATTGAAGAAGCCCATTAGATTGGGCTTTTTTTATGGAAGAAAATAAACAAACATCCCACTGGCTTTTTAAACAAAGTAGTGAACTCGAAATATTAATCAGTGCAGCGATTGTGTTCGCAGCTGTTACTGTGAGTGGTATCGTTCCTGAATTTTTAGTTAAAGTAATAAACCTCAACGTACCGAACAGCTCACCATTTTTGGTGCTCTTTGCATTTATTTCACTTTTCTTAAGCACGCTGTTGCCGATAAGCATAGTTACACATTTTATTCTCAGGTTTTACTGGCTGTCTTTACTGGGTCTTAAGTCGGCTTTTGCGAAGCAAAACATAGAAAAACTGGATTTTGATAAAAAATATCTTAAAAGTAAAAAGTTCAAAGGGTTAGATAGACATATACTGAGTATAGACAAAATTGCAAGTGCGCTTTTTGCATTTTCATTTATGACCATCTTTATTTTTTGCTTTGGTATCATCATACCGTTCTCTATTTTATCCTTTATCGATGGAGAACTAATTAATGATATTATAGGTAATAATATCTTACGCTATCCAGCAATAGCTTTCTTCCTTTTATTTGCTTTTGCATGTCTTATTACACTCATAGATTTTTTGACGCTAGGTGCCGTTAAGAAGATTAAAAACAAATGGGTAGTTAAGTTCTATTACCCGATCAATAAATTTATGAACGTCATCACGTTGTCTTTCTTCTACAAAGACATTTATTACACTTTGGTGACGAATGTTTCAAAAAAGATATTAATACCAGTCTTGCCCATCTATTTAATCCTTGCTATTCTATTGCTCAATTCAGGTTATTATGAAAGCAAGATCTATACTGATGGTGATGTTTCTTTAAATTTCGCATCATCTCAGGCTTATCATTCAGCGGCATATGCAGACCAAATGACATCGAGAACAATCGTTTCAAGACCGTTTATCTCATCAGTGGTACAAACAGGAAATTTATTAAAACTATCTGTGCCACTTACTGAGAAAATAGATGATACACTCGTTGCATGTGATAGTGTCCAGGCAATACAGAGCCGAGGTGTTCATTGGCGAAAATGGATACAGATGGGGTGGAATAACCGAGATTTACCTGAAGGCTTCAGCAATCAGAAAAACATAGAAGCAGCACTAGCATGTTTTTCAGATGCAGTGACGGTCAAAATAGATACTTTGCTCTATGAGCAACCTATGTATAAGTTTGCCAAACATCAGCATCCTGATAAGCTTGTGATTGTGACCTATTTGGATATTGCTGATTTGCCTCGAGGTGATCATGTTTTACATTGTACTTTTAATATTCCAAATCGTACCTTTAGCATTCCGTTTGTTAAAGACTAATCAATGAGGGTAGGAATAATAGGAGGTGGTGCCGCGGGTTTCTTCGCGGCTTTTTCATGTAAGAAGCATCACCCTGATGCTGAGGTAATTATTTTTGAAAAAACCAGTAAAGTGCTGCAGAAAGTAAAAGTTTCTGGTGGAGGCAGGTGCAATGTTACCCATCATGCATTGAACATATCTCAATTGACCAAAAATTACCCCAGAGGTGCCAATCAGCTAAAGAAGTGTTTTGGTCATTTTAATGTGAAAAATACGATTACCTGGTTTGAAGAGCGAAATGTAGAGCTGAAGGTGGAAGAAGATAATAGAATGTTTCCGACTACCGATAGTTCTCAAACCATAATCAATTGCTTCATGGGTGAAGCCTCAAAACTGGGTACTCAAATTAAATATAAAACCCCAGTTTCATCCATCGTACCATCTGATGAAGGCTTTAAATTAGAGACTCCCGATGGAGCAATGTCATTTAATAAAGTGATTGTAGCTTCGGGTGGTAGTCCTATGAAGGAAGGATTACGATGGTTGGCTGATCTGGGTCATAAAATTGAGGATCCTGTGCCATCTCTATTTACATTTAACATACCTTCAGATCCCATAAAGGGACTTATGGGTTTGAGTGTTTCAGAAGCCTCAGTAAAAATTATAGGGACTAAATTACAATACAGTGGACCCGTGCTTATTACACATTGGGGCTTAAGTGGCCCTGCTGTACTTAAACTATCGGCATGGGGCGCTCGATATCTCTATGATCAAGGCTATAACTTTGCCATACAGGTGAATTGGATGGGAGAGCAATCAGAAGAAGATGCAAGATCACTTTTGCAAACACTCAGGTCGAGCAAAAAGCAAGTCGGAAATCAACGGATAGAATCAATACCCGCTCGGTTGTGGGGTTATTTATTACAAAAAATAGGTTTGCTTGAAAATATAAGATGGATTGATATAGATAAGAAATCCTTTAATCGATTGGTGAATGTGCTTGTCAATGATCAGTTTGAGGTGAAAGGAAAAACGACATTTAAAGAAGAGTTTGTAACGTGTGGAGGTATAAGTTTAGAGGATGTGGATTTTAAAACAATGCAAAGCCGAAAGGTTCCGGGCTTATACTTTACAGGTGAAATTCTTGATGTAGACGGTATTACCGGAGGTTTCAACTTTCAGGCGGCATGGTCAACAGCGTTTGTGGCCGGTATGCTGATGTCAAACAAATAAAGAAATTAACAGTTAATAAAGAAAACAAAAACTATCGATAGGTATGATTGCAGTAATTTCTCCAGCCAAAACATTAGATTTTGAAACTAAAGTGCCTCATGAGAGGACGCTGCCAATTTTTCAGAAAGAAGCATTGCAACTGATCGATGTACTCACTGATAAGACTGAAGAGGATGTGCAGGATCTAATGAGTATTAGTGAAAAACTGGCTACTTTAAATGTAGAACGCTACCATAACTTCACTAAAAAGAAAGACCCGAAACGTGCTAAACAAGCTGTTTTTGCTTTTCAGGGAGACGTGTACCAGGGATTAGAAGCAGGAGAGTTTAATGAGAAACAGGTGGCATTTGCTCAAGATCATTTAAGAATTTTATCCGGATTATACGGTGTGCTACGTCCGTTGGATTTGATACAGCCATATCGACTGGAAATGGGTACTCAACTTAATGTCAATGGGAGTAAAAACCTTTATGAGTTCTGGAATGAAAAGGTTGCCAAACAGCTGAAGAAGGATTTGAAAAAGCAAGGTGACAAAGTGATCATCAATTTGGCGTCTAAAGAGTATTTTAATGCTGTTGACACAAAAAAGTTAAAAGCAAAAATCATTGATGTTGATTTCAAGGATTATAAAAACGGAGAATATAAGATCATCTCATTTTACGCTAAAAAAGCACGTGGTTTGATGAGTAGGTATATCATTGATAATGAGATAGATGACGTTAATGATTTAAAGGGTTTTGACTATGAAGGCTATTATTATGATGATAACGGTTCCACCGATACTACGCTGGCCTTTAAAAGAAAATAATTAATGATTATTTAAAAGCCGTAATCTTCATAGTCGGGAGTAAACTCCTCTGGCTTTATCTTAGGGTTTAATTTGATATTTGTGAAGTTATAGCGTTCGTAAATCCCTATTTTATCTTCCACGATAATTTCTGAAGGCACCATTAGTTTTTTGTCAATGAATAACGTCATTCTGGGAGAGTAGTCATTCGGAATTTTAATGACATCCCCAGCCGATACATCCTCAAAATCTTCGATGTCAGGGTTTAGCTCCAAAATCATGAATGACGATATAAATCGCTCATTGGCTATTTTTAAGATATCTTCTTTAGGCTTTACCGTATATTCCAAAATTTTAAAATTTGGATTGTTGAAGTCGAGTTTCCAATAGGCTTTACCATCTATAGTTTCACTAGTCAGGCTTGAAATCTCATGGATGTTCATTTTATATTTATCAAAAAGGAATTCTAATATAGCTATGAAAGTATCAAAACCTGAATCAAGGATGGTATGATGCTGGCCCTTGGTCATCCGACTACCTGTTGGTGATAGCTTTACATTAAACCATGGAAACCCATTTGGATTGATTAAAGCTGTTTTATTACCTCCAATATATAATACCTCCAGCCCTTCGTCTGGCTCAATTTGCTTTGAATATACCTTAAAAGGCTCTTTCTGGAGTTTCACAGCTGCTATTTGCTTTTGAAGCACTCCATCAATACGCTCATACTTGGTCATTGTATAAGTCACGGTCTTCAGCGACTTCGTTTTCGCAAACATCGCATGTGCGATGCTATCAGCACTTTGACCTATAGCATGTGTCAGTGTGAGCAAGCAGATGATTGTTGTTATAAATAGACTCTTCATAGATTGACGTATCTTTCTAAGCTCCATTTTTTTATTCATAAGCGCATGTAATAATTACTTTTTCTTTTTCACTCCTCTAATGGGTTTTGCATCAAGCGGATTTTCCGGCCATTCATGCTTTGGATAACGCCCTCTAAGGTCTTTTCTTACTTCAAAGTAAGCATCTTTCCAAAAACTGTTTAGGTCTTCAGTAATCTGTACAAGCTTAAACCCTGGTGATAACAAGTGCATAATCACATTGTTCTTGCCACTATTGACAGTAGGTGTTTCTTGCATGCCAAAGACTTCCTGCAGTCTTACTGCCAAAATGGGTGGGGCACCTTCCTCATTATATTTTAAAGTGATATTTGATCCTGTTGGTACCTCAATTTTTTCCGGAGCCAAAGTTTCTAACTTTTGCTGAAGTTCATGAGGTAAGTTATAATGAAGCATATCTACAACATCAAGTTTTTTGAGTTGCTCTGGTGTTTTGACCTGGCTGAGATAGGGTTGCAGCCACTGGTCTACAGTAGATAGTGAAGTTTTTACCGATACATCAGGCCAATTTTGATCCGGATTCCATTTTCTTAGCGATAGTACTCTATTTTGCCATTGTACCACAGTTTCATTGAAACCTAAAAGCTGTTCTCCGTCTTGTTTGATAGCATTTATAATTGCCTGTGCTAGTTTACTTTCATCAGGATCAGGTAACGGAGTAGAGCGTAATACAATCGAGCCAATACGGAGGTCTTTTGTTGCAATTAATCCGCCTTTTCGAGTATTCCAGGTGATTATCTCTTTTTCTTTGACCATGGACGCGAGGTCTTTAGGATTAAGAGGCGCAGCCATAAAAATTTTACCCATCCCATCTCGTGCATCTATATGCGCCACGGCTAACCATGGCTCATGTGCGAGGTCATCTTTATGACCAGCCATGGCTAATCTTCCATTAGCCAATTGGAATTGTGCATTATTTCCTGGCCTTGAAGAGGCTATTCTCTCAGGGTAAGCATACGCAAGCAAAAGCCCGGTTTCATAAGCGTCAAACACACTATTTTCAACTTCAGCATTGAATAACCTTCTGTACTGTGCTGCGATTTTTTCTATCCGCCCGAATTTACCACCTGAATTGCCGTTGGCACGGTATCTTCTTAAAGCCTCAATTCTGAGGTTTATGTCAATGCCAGCTTCTTTAGTAAGCGGATCTTTTTCTTCGATTATTGCGGCAACATCTGTTGCCAAGCCAACAAGGCCTATACCATCTGCTTTGATGAGCATGTGAGCTATCCTGGGATGACAGGGCAGTTGGTGTATTTCCAGCCCATGTTCAGTGATCTGCCCATCTTCTAAAGCTTCCAATTCGTGAAGTACGTCAGAAGCTTGAGAAAGATGACCTGCCGGAGGTGGTGTAAGCCATGTCAACTGGTTGGCACTTGAGATTCCCCATTGTGCCAAATCAAGTACAAGAGGGGCAAGGTCTGCATCAATGATTTCAGGGTCGCGGTGTGCCTGTAGTCTTAGGTCAGTGGCTTTAGACCACATACGGTAACAGACGCCAGGCATTAGTCTGCCGGCACGTCCGGCTCTTTGGTCAGCAGCATCTTTGGTAATCAATACAGTTTCGAGCCTACTTAACCCAGAGTTGGGGTCGAATTTTGAGACTCGACTATATCCACAATCTACAACCACTGTAATACCCTGGATGGTTAAACTTGTCTCTGCTATAGAAGTTGCCAATACTACCTTGCGCTTTCCGTATTTGTCTGGTACAATCGCTCTATATTGCTTTTGCTGTGGCAGTTGGCCGTACAAAGGACATATAGAAAAATCAGGTAACTGTTTCCGCAGTATTTCCTCGCATTTTTTGATCTCTCCCTGGCCGGGAAGGAATACTAAAATATCGCCCTTTTGCTCTTTGGTAGTGGTTACTACTGTTTTTGCAGTGAGTTCTGGTAGCATAAACATATCCTGAGCATCTGTGTACTTGATGTCTACCGGATACTGCTTTCCTTTACTTTCAAGCACAGGAGCCTTCAAAAGATCTGATAGATTGGGCATATCGAGCGTGGCAGACATGATCACAATGCGCAGCTCAGGTCTGAGCACTTCTTGTGATTCACGTGAAAGCGCCAAGGCCACATCTGCATGGATACTCCTTTCGTGAAACTCATCAAAAATGATCATACCTACATCGGCAAGTTCATTATCACTGTGAAGCATTCTTGTTAAAATGCCTTCTGTTAGCACCTCGACTTTGGTCTCTTTACTTACTTTGCTCTCAAATCTTACCCGATAGCCGATTGTTTTACCTACAGGCTCTCCTAACAGGTCGGCCATTCTTGAAGCAATGGTCCTTGCAGCCAACCTCCTTGGCTCAAGCATCAAGATTTTTTTACCGTTCAGAAAGTTTTCTTCAAATAGCGCCAATGGAAGCAATGTACTTTTACCAGCCCCCGGAGGGGCAGAAATGATAAGTGTATTTTCCTTAGCCAGCGTTTGCTTTATGTCAGGAATTATATCTTTTACCGGAAGATCAATAGAGGAGTAATCAAATGCCATAGGGCTGCAAAAGTAATTAATTAGACCCATCGCAGCGATATAAATTTCAATTGCTTAGAGCGAAAAAATGGTTATATTAATGCCATAGTTATATTCTAAGAAGTCATGAAAGAAGTAGGAAGAAATGAGCCTTGCCCATGCGGGAGTGGAAAAAAGTACAAGCAGTGTCACATGAAGGTTGACAAAGAATCTACAAGTAGGAATAAGACATTCCTGATTGGAGCGATTCTACTCATTTTTGTGATTATCGCCATTGCCAATTTTTTTATTGATGTAAAACAGCAAGATACATCAACCAGACCTGAAGGCCCAGCGCCAGAAGGGAAAGTATGGTCTGAAGAACACGGGCACTATCACTAATGGTTAAGTCATAATGCCCGTATTGAATTTTGATTTATTTAAAGTCGTTGATGGCTTCGCTTAAATCATACACATCGGCATTATTGAGTTTACTGGCCACGATACTGGCCCCGGCAGCTGATCTGTATCCACCTGCACAGTGTATGACTACAGGCTTATCTGATTTAATTTCATCTGTTCGTTCGCGTAATTCCGGCAGCGGTATATTTACTGCATTTTCAAAAAACTTACCATCATTTACTTCTGAGACATTCCTTATATCCACAATGTTGTAAGCTTCAGGGTGCTTTTTAAAATGAGCTAGATCAAGAGTCTTGTCTTTATCAAGTCCTTCTTGTTCTTCCAGTAAAATCACTCCTTTAATTTTGGTTTCGTAACCAATTTTAGCAGCCCTTCTAACGGATTTTTCACCTTCAGTTTTTGTGTCTGCTACCAGATAAAACACTTCATCAGGCGATACAATAGAACCTAGCCAGGTTTCAAACTTTGCCTTATCACTGCTCATCTGTATATTGATGGCACCTTGTATGTGAGATTTTTTAAAGTCAGCTTCTTGCCTCACATCTATTACCAGACTGCTGTCTTCTATTTGATCAATATCAACAAACGTAAGGGCCTTATTGATACTTTCATTTAGAGAAATGGCCCCTTTCCTGTTTAACTCAACTTCGTAAGGGAAGTACTTCGGAATGAAAGACTGTCCTTCGAGGTAACTCTTAACAAATTTATCTTTTTCCTTAATTTGAAAAGCCCAGTTATTTTGCTTTTCCTTACCAATGGTGCTGTACAAATCAGGGCTCATGTTTTTACCACACAACGAGCCGGGACCGTGGGCGGGGTATACCGTTACACCGTCTTCCAATTCATTAAAGATATTATTGACTGTATTGTACATCATGTCCGCAAGCTCTTGTCGGCTTACCTGAATGTTACCTGTTCCTTCTCTTAAATCGGGCCGGCCAACATCTCCCACGAATAGCGAATCTCCCGTAAAAACAGCCACCTCTTTGCCTTCTTCATCCAACACCAGATATGAGTTGTGATCAGGTGAGTGACCAGGAGTGAAAAGCGTTTTTATGGTTGCTCTTCCAACCTTTACTTCATCGTCATGTTCAAGTGGTGAAAAGTCATAAGAAACACCCACTTTTGGGTTGATATAAATTGGAATATTTAATTGTTTGCTTAATTCTAAATGACTGCTGGCAAAGTCTGCATGGGGGTGCGTTTCAAAAACGGCAACAATTTTGGCTCCATGCTCTTTTGCGAAATCAAGATAAGGCTGTGGGTCCCTCGCAGGATCTATCAATGCTACTTCACCCTGACTTAAAATTGCATAGGAAGCGTGAGCCAGGGCATCGTCATATATTTGTTCTATTTTCATAATTATCTTTTTTTATTTAGTACAAAAATAGGATAGAGGCCAGTCTATAGTTGTAACAAATGTTACATTAAAACAAGAGTTCTTTAACGATCATAAACGACCCCATAACAAGGACAAACCATCCAAATGCCTTTTTAAGTTTACCACCATTAATGGCTTTAGAAAAGTGTGCACCTATAAAAATACCTACAACAGCGATAGATGTAAAGCCAGCTAAAAACAACCAATCAATCGGTTCCCCTGCCTGAATATCGCCAATAAATCCTATAAGTGATTTGGCCGCAATGATCAACAGAGAGGTGCCGACTGCCATTTTCATAGGTAGCTTGGCAAAAAGCACTAAAGCGGGAATGATTAGAAAACCTCCTCCAGCACCTACCAGGCCAGTGAGGACACCAACAACGATACCTTCTACTATAATAAGAGGGTAGTTAAATTTTGGTTCTTGTATGTTTTCATCTTCATTGGCTACCAGGTTTTTTCTCTGATTTCTTATCATTGAAATGGCAGCAAACACCATTAAAAAGGCGAATAATAGTAACACCCCAGTGTCTTTAGTTATACTAAAACCCAATACACTAAACCAATGTTGAGGTAAGGCAGGTACTATAATTAGTCGTGTGAGGTAAACAGAGATGAATGCAGGAATGGCAAAAACAACTCCTGTTTTGTAGCTCACTAATCCTTTTCTGGCAAAATTTAGCCCACCAATGAGAGCTGTTGTACCCACGATAAATAAGCTATATGCTGTGGCTAAAATGGGTTCGACACCCATTAGATAAACTAAAACTGGTACTGTGAGTATAGACCCACCGCCACCAATAAGCCCTAAAGACAGGCCAATAGCGGCTGCACCAATTAGGCCTAATATTTCTAATAAACTCATTTAGTGTGGTAATTTATTACGTAAAAGACCATAAACAAAAGTACCCAATGTTGCTCCGGCAATAACGATCAAAATAGGAATGTACCCCGCACCGGCCAACACATACATCGGTCCTGGGCAGGCTCCAGCAAGTGCCCAACCTAATCCAAATAAAATACCGCCATAAAGGTACCTTTTAAAACCAGGCTCTTTTGGGTTGAGCTGCATATTGTCACCTCTAAGAGGCTTTATCTTTCTTTTTTTTATGATTGCAATACCAGCTACGCCAAGTGCCAGGGCTGATCCTATGATGCCATACATATGAAAAGAGGCAAACTCAAACATTTCAAAAATTCTATACCATGAAGCAGCTTCTGATTTATATAAAACGATTCCGAAAAATACTCCTGTGAATAAATATACTAATATTCTCATGCTATTGATATGTTAAAAAATTAGGGGGAAAAACAAGTGTACCATAACGAGACCACCAATAAAAAAACCAACAACTGCAATAAGTGAAGGTAATTGTAAGTTGCTGAGGCCAGAAATTGCGTGACCTGAAGTACAACCACCTGCATACCTGGCACCAAAGCCAACTAAAAAACCACCTATGGTCAGTAAACCTAAGAAGTAAGGGTTGCTAAATACCTCGTTGCCGAAAAGCGCTTCTGGCATGTACCCATTAACGGCTATTTCATACTGGTCAAGTTGCTCAACGGCACTTGCACTTATTTGTACATCTGCTGTAAGGTAGTTTGCTCCAATATATCCACCGATAATGGCTCCCAAAACAACTACTAAGTTCCATCTATGGGCTTTCCAGTCATATCTAAAGAAATCGGAAAACTTGCCGGCTCCACCAATAGAGCATACAGTTCTTAGGTTAGATGACATGCCAAACTGCTTACCTGCAAATAGCAGGATAAACATGGTGAGTGCTATTAGTGGTCCTGAAACATACCACGGCCATGGCTGGCTGATGTAATCAATGATTGCTTGCATATTATATTATTGATTCTAATTCAAATTATATTTGGCAAACTTATCAGAAATACTAAGAGGCATTTGTAACATTTGTTACAATGGTAAGTTTACAACACTTCGATCTTATTGCGATGTTGTTCTATTTTACCCTCATTTTCAAGTTGCTTAAGAAGGCGTGATATAACTACACGTGAGGTATTGAGCTCTCGGGCAATTTGCTCATGCGTCTTATTGATTTCGTAAGATCCGGAGGCTTGTTTTTTGTCTAACAGGTATTTGTACAATCGCTCATCCATTTTCATGAAAGCTACACTGTCTATAGCTGTTAACAGTTCGTCAAATCTGTTTTGATATGCGTTGAATATAAATTTGCGGAATGCTGGGTATTTAGCGATCCATGCATTTAGCATAGCCATAGGTATCATCCATAAAGTGCTATCTTCTTCAGCCATTGCACTGAATGCACTTTTCTTATTTTCCATACAACAGGTGATCGACATGGCGCAAGTATCTCCGCCTTCGAGATAATAAAGAAATATTTCTCGACCATCGTCATCTTGCCGCATTACTTTGAGTGAGCCGGTGATTACCAATGGTATTTCACTGGTTGGCATGCCTGGTTTAATGATAGACGTTCCCGCACTTACCTTTTTGAGCCGACCATTTAACTTAAGCTCATCTATAAGCTGTGGCTCAAACCCGTTATCTATTAGTATTTGTTCTATGGTTAATTCCATTAGCTGCCGTGTGATTCGTTGACACGAAGGTAATTAATGTGCTATAAATTATCTGAAAGGATGCGTGATACCTTTTTAGCCTGGTTTTCAATGAACTGATATTCAGAAGGAAAGAATGGCGCATTTCTTGGTTTTATTGAAGAATAATTGAGCGTACCCCATACTTTATTGTTTACCATGATAGGTGTGCCAATATAAGCCCTTAGCTGTAATGCCAGATATACAGGGTGTTTCTGCATTTCCTTGATTTCAGCTACATCTTTAAATGTTTTGGTTACCCTCTGGTCATACACTTCTTTACAGTATGTGTCGTTTAAATCAAACTCAGCACCTTCCTCTATTTGCTCATAGGCTGAGTCGAGCGCAATAACACTGTATTGGTTATTTTTTATTTGGCTTATAATTCCAACATGTAAATCAAGGGCTTTGTTTCCTTCGGCAAGGATACTTCTCAAGTCGTCTAATTTATTCTTCATTAGTTGGTTTTTTAAACAGTCAAGTTATGGAATAAATTTATAAGATAGTAGCTATCTATTTTTATATACCTAACTTTGCATTTCATTTTAACACAGATTTTTTGAATAATTTTAGCAAACTAGGACTATCACCAAAAGTGTTGGAAGTCCTCGATCAAATGGGTTTTGAAAACCCAACCCCCATCCAGGAGCAAGCGATACCTCTTTTATTAAGCGATACACCCACAGATTTCATAGGCTTGGCCCAAACCGGTACTGGTAAAACAGCTGCATTTGGTTTGCCATTGATTGATTTGATTGATATTGATGATAGAAGCACGCAGGCCTTGATTATGGCGCCTACGAGAGAACTTGGTATGCAAACTGCCAAGCAGCTGGTGGATTTCACAAGTAATAACAAAAAACTCAATGTAGAGGTAGTTTATGGAGGAGCAGCCATAACTAATCAGATTAAAGCTTTAAAAAAGCCAACGCAGATAGTAGTCGCTACACCAGGTCGACTGTTGGATTTGATAAAACGTAAAGCCATCAAACTTGACGAGATCAAATATGTTGTGCTCGATGAAGCAGACGAAATGCTCAATATGGGCTTTAAAGAGGATATTGACGCCATCTTGTCGTTTACTCCTGAAGATAGAGTAACGTGGTTGTTTTCGGCCACTATGCCAGCTGACATAAGAAAGATTGTAAAAAAATATATGCGCTCTCCCAAAGAGGTCGCTATTAACACGCAGGAAAAAAGTAATAAAGATATTGCCCATAAATATGTAGTTACAAAGACTAAGGATAAGTTGGCAGCACTACGTAGGTTTTTAGATATGCAACCAGATATGCGTGGCATTTTATTCTGCCGTACCAGAAGGGAAACGCAAGAGATTGCAGATGAACTCGGTAACCTGGGCTACGGTGCAGAATCATTACATGGAGACCTTTCTCAAGCGCAAAGAGAGACTGTGATGAAGCGATTTAAAACACGATCTATGCAACTATTAGTGGCTACAGATGTAGCTGCCAGAGGTATTGATGTGAATGATTTGACACACGTAATTCATCATACTCTTCCCGATCAGTTAGAAAGCTATACCCACAGAAGTGGTAGAACGGGTAGAGCAGGTAAGAAAGGAACGTCTTTGGCACTCATCAATCCTAGAGAGGCTAAGAAAATCGAATTCCTTGAACGTAAGATTAGCGTAAAATTCGAACGTATCGAAGTGCCATCAATTGAGTCATTAAAGTATACAAGGATTAACAATTGGGCTAGCTTAATCGTGAATACCAAAGTAGATGACCAGGCTGATGAAATATTAGCACATCTACATGGGCAATTTGAAGGATTATCCAAAGAGGATTTATTGAAAAGGCTGATTACCACACAACTTGACCATCTTACTGTAGATGCAGGATCGGGCGATTTAAATGAGAGTACCTCATCAGACTCATCTAAGAAACGAGAAAGAAAAGGTACGTCTAATCGATTCTTTATCAATATCGGTACCATGGATGGCATCACCAATGCTGATTTATTGCATTACATTTCAGATATATCTGGCGTAGACAGAAGTAATTTCTCTGACTTTTCACTTCAAAAAAGCTGTTCATTTTTCAATGTAAAACCTGGTTTTGACAAGGGATTAAGTGAGTGTTTTGAAGGGGTAGAAGTTGAAGGAAGATCCATAAGAGTAAATAGAGATGATGAGGCTCCAGTAAAAAGTTCTGGTGGCGGTGGAAAGAAAGGCAATCGTGGTAGATCTGATAGATCTTCATCAAGAGGTGGAAGATCCGGAAAGGGTAGGAGTCATCGTGGCGGAGGCGGAGGTCGAAGAAGGCGTTGAATTATTAACAATATCAACCTCATTTAAAATTTAAAACCGGGTAATGCCCGGTTTTTTGTTATAAAACCATATTGAATAGTGACATGTGTGATAATCCATTATAATATTCTTATATTCATTACGAGTATTGTAATACTTTAATTTCCCTGTTTAATGCTTGCCAACTAAATGATTAACCTTCCTAAATTATCCAACTGGTTTGTTAGAAGGCCCATTACCACAGCTTTGTTGGTATTAATGGCTCTATTGGCGATGACTTATTACATCACCCAAGAGTATTATCAGTTACAATTACGAAACGCAAGTCGTGAGGCAGAGAATATTATGCTTTCTGCTGAAAAAAGCATCCAGCAAACTATTGATGTTAGTCACCTGGTAGCTCTGGAAGCTTCCATCGCTATAAACGATAATGGTGAGCTTGAAGATTTTGATTCAGTAGCTGAGTCTCTTATAGAAAGGTATCCGATTGTAAACGCAATACAAATGGTACCTGACGGGGTAATTTCATACTGCTACCCTCTGGAGGGTAATGAAAGTGTTATTGGCTATGATATACTGGCAGATTCTAGTGTGAACAGGGAGGCCTATAGAGCCATAGAGCGTAAGGAAATGTACTTTGCTGGTCCACTGGAGTTACGACAGGGAGGTATGGCTGTAATTGGCAGAATTCCTGTTTTTAGGCAAAATAAATTCTGGGGTTTTTCGGCAGTGATTATAATGCTTAATGATCTGTTGAATAATGCAGCGGCACTAGCCGATGATTATAACAAATACAGGTTAGATTTTAGTAAAGTAAATCCCAATACCAATGAGGAAGAGTTCTTTCTGGGAACAGAGAGATTTGAAAATGAAACTGTTTTTCAATCTACTTTTCTGTTGGCAGGGGAATGGACAATTTATCTCTATACAGATAACACCAAAAATGCATTGGCGATGTCGATACCTGTTGCATTAACGGGTATCTTTTGTTCATTTTTATTTGCCATCGCATTTGGTTTAATACTATTTAAATCAAAGCAGCAATACAGAGAAGTTGTACACCTTGCAGAAAAGAAAATCTATACATTTCTCAATAGAATTTCTGATGGGTTTATATCATTAGATGCTAACTGGAATTACATATATGCCAATGAAAATGCCGGCAAGTCTTCTGGTATGAAGAGCAAAGATTTAGTTGGTAATAACATCTGGAAACTTTTTCCTCAGTTAGTAGACGAACCTATCTATAAAGCCTATAAAGAGGCTATGGCAACTCAGGAGTTTAATCATTTTGAAGATTATTATGAACCCTTTGATACCTACTTTGAACATTTCATTTATCCTTCCAAAGACGGGTTATCTATATTTTTTAGAGATGTAACAGAAAAGAAAAGGCAAGAAAGAGAAATATATTTAGCTGAACAGCGGCTGTCTAATCATTTAAATCAATCACCCTTAGCGGTGATTGAATGGGATGAAAATTTTACAGTTTTAAAGTGGTCTCCCAAAGCTCAAGAGATTTTTGGTTGGACGGAAAAAGAAGCTGTAGGGAAATCAGTAGAGGAAATGAGACTAATCCACCAAGAAGACAAAGGAGTTGTTGGCGAGGTAATGGAAGAATTAAGTGCTCGACATATGGGCAACCAATCTTTAAATAAGAACCTCACCAAAGATGGTGAAGTGATTTACTGTCAGTGGTACAATTCAGTGGTTAAAAATGACGGAGGCAGTGTTGTTTTAATTATGTCGCTAGTGCAAAATGTTACAGCAAGCTATAAAGACAAAGAACGCTTGCTCGAATCAACCAGATTGCTTGAAGCCACTCAATCAATGGCAGATATTGGCAGTTGGAAACTCGATTTAAGCGAAAATAAACTTTTTTGGAGTAAGGAAATGTACAAAATCTACGGTGTAGATAAAGATTTTAAACCTACCCCTCAAAATGTAGCCCGGTTCCACGGGGGTACATATCAAGATGAATTAAAAAAAATATTTGAAAGTCAATCATCTAACACCCATACTAACGAAACAAAGTTGGTTACGAATAGTGGTGAGGTAAAGTGGGTACGAGCACACATTGAGAAATTACCGCATTCTGACAAAATAATATATCTAGGCTCTCTTCAGGATATTACAGAGTTAAGACGGGCCGAAGAGGAAAAATCTAAAGAGCAACAGCGCAAACTACAACAGCAAAAAGTATTGTTTGAGTTAAGCAAATTTGATGATGGCCTAAGCTTTAATGAAAAAATAGAACGAACATTAAAGATGTCAGCATCCATAATGAACTGCGAGAGACTAAGTTTTTGGGACTTGAATACTGATAAGGATACATTGAAGGCCATTAGATTATATGAGAACTCAAAAGAAAAGTTTAGTATACCTTCAGATTTAAATCAAGCTGATTTTCCAGCCTATTTCAGAAACATTGTTAATTTGAAAAATGATGGTCTTTTAGTTGCCAATGATGCACATACACATGAAGCAACGAAAGAATTTTCAGAATTATATTTGACGCCAAACAACATTACTTCAATGCTTGATATTCCTGTACATAGAGCCGGAGAATGTATTGGAGTGCTATGTCACGAGCATGTAAATACCCCAAGAACATGGACTGCTGATGAAATTACATTTGCTAAGTCTATCGCTGACATAATCTTTTTAATGATTGAAAGTGAAAACAGAAAACGTGCGGAAGAAAGCATCAGATTATCCGAAGCCAGGTACAAAGCACTCATTAAATCAAGTAATACAGGTGCGTGGGAATTTTTTATTGGTAAAAAAGAATTTTGGTGCAGTGATGAATATTTCACTATGCTGGGTTATGACCAGCAAAAATTTGAGCTAAAAGATGATGTGCTTACTCCATGGTTATCTTTACTTCACCCTGAAGATAGAAAGGAGGCTGACCTAAAATTTAAGGAATATGTTGATAAGCCAGAAGGTTCATATGAAAATGTATTTAGGATGCTTCACGCTGATGGCAACTATCGTTGGATATGGTCTAGAGGTTATTACATAAAGGATGAAAAAGATAACTCAAAGGGGAGGATTGTAGGAGCTCATATTGATATTACCGAAAGGAAGCAATTTGAAGAGGAGCTTAAAACAATCAATATCAGATTGAGAAAATTATCTGCGCATTTACAGACCGTTAGGGAAGAGGAGAGAACTCATATTGCTCGTGAAATCCATGACGAATTGGGGAATCAGTTGACGGGTCTAAAATTGGATCTGAGCAGATTGAAATCTGAGATAAAAGAATTGGAATCAAATGAGGACCTCGTGCAGAAGACAGATGATATGATAGAAAAAGTTGTGTCGACCATTACTGCAGTTAGAAAGATATCTTCAGATCTTAGGCCAAGCATACTCGATGATTTGGGATTAAAAGCAACCATTGAATGGCAGGCGCAACAGTTTGAGCAACGCTCAGGTATAAAATGTGATATGCAACTTAAAGACCTGAGTACTGAGCTATCAAAAGATGTCAACACTACTGTGTTTAGGATTTTTCAGGAATCACTCACAAACGTGATGAGACACGCACAGGCCTCGCAAGTGTCTGTAAAAATGTACGAATCCCATGATATGTTGATTATGAAAGTAACTGACAATGGTATCGGAATAAGTGATAAGAGAAAATATAACACAAGCTCATTGGGTTTGTTAGGAATGACTGAGCGTGCTGCAGTACTTAATGGCACCTTTAATATTGAAAATGACAATGGTAATGGTACGACTGCTACCTTAAAAATACCCGTAAATACAAACATTTTAGAAGAAACTAAGAATTAATGAATACTTTAAGATTAATTACAGTTGATGACTCTCAAGTAATAGCTGACCATGTTTCATTTTTGCTCACTAAACTTCCATGGATTGAATGGTTGGGTCACGCTTATAATTTGGATGAAGCCAGGCAGCTACTTAAGAAAAAGCAGCCTTCGGCCATCATTCTTGATATTCAAATGAAAGAAGAAAGCGGGCTGGATTTTTTAGCGGAGATTAAAGATACTATCAAAGATGTTGATGTAATCATGCTTAGCAACCATGAGTCGGAGCCTTATAGAACACGTAGTCGTGAACTTGGTGCAAATTTCTTCCTGGATAAATCAACCGAGTTTGAAAGTATACCGTCTATTTTAAGGATAATTTATAATCAACAAAAGATGCGAAAGTAATTAGACTATACTTCTACCAAGTCTTTTACAGGCTTATCTTGCGGGAGGATAACGCCTGGAGGTAAATCTAAAATAGGTTCTTCAAATACTTCCAATCCCCCTTCGTCATCGTTATCACTGCCATTATTTCTCTTTTTTGTCTTTAGCAATAAATATGACAGTGCTAAAAGATTGATTAGCAACACCAAGGCATAAAGTAGCTGGATATAAGTGATTTGCATGGTATAATGGTTTATACAACATGAACAGATTAATTAGTAATTGGTTTCAATTTTTAGGTGAAATAATACGTTCTGACAATGTGGCAATTTAAAAGACGAGTTGACAGTATTTAAACTTCGGCATACCTCTTGATGTTTAAACAACAAATCATAAAAAAAGAAACAAGTGCTATGCAGTACAGTAAAGATAAGGAGTGGGTTCGCGATGTGTTGAAAACTGCTGATATCACAAATGTGATAAATGGGGGTATGGCAGAACCACAAGTAAAAATTACCCAGCAAGCAGGTCAATATTTATTAAGGGTTTTCGTGCCCAGTGTTGATCCAAGAGAGTTTGATGTTGAAATCGTAGATAAGAAAGTAGTTGTGAACCATTGGCTACAATTCAAGCAAGAAAATGAATGGGTTGAATTCCCAAAAGTAGTAGCAGCCTTTCCAATCACACCAAATATCGATCATAGGAACATTACCGCTAGAAAGGTGGAGGATAGATTAGAAGTCATTATGCCTTTCAATGCGTTAGAAAGTGATTATAGACAACATATAGAAATTAAGCACTAGTAACTTTCACAAAGTCTATTTAAAGTCACCAGATTTCATTCATGGAGTTTGGTGACTTTTTTTATTATGAATACATCCAAAATAGTCTGACCTTTGTTAAAATTCACAATTCATGAAATTCGATCAGTACAGCATATCAGACACCTTAAAAGAAAATATCAATCAACTGGGATTCAAAAAGCCCACTGATATTCAGTTTAAGGCCATACCACATATTTTAAAAGGTGAGGATATACTGGCTATTGCTCAAACGGGAACAGGAAAAACAGCAGCCTTTGCCATACCCACTATTGACAATGTAATGAAAAACAAAATCAAGGGTAGGGCTGATGGTGTTAAGTGTCTCGTGATGGCGCCTACGCATGAATTGGCAATCCAAATAGAAGGAGTTTATAAATCACTGCTAAAGAAAACTAAGTTAAAAAGTCTTGGCATACATGGTGGAGTAGATCAAGATCCACAGATAGCCACCTTAGATAAGGGAGTGGATATTTTGGTAGCCACCCCTGGAAGAATGTTTGATTTGGTTAGCCAGGGAGCTTTAAAATTGCACCGAGTGGAAATACTCGTACTTGATGAGGCTGATCATATGCTGGATCTTGGTTTTATCAAAGACATACAAGACCTCATCAAACATCTGCCTAAAAAAAGACAGACCTTATTTTTCTCTGCAACAATTAATGAAAGGATTAAGAAACTAGCTTACTCGATTGTAAGCAAACCTATAAGAATTCAGGTTTCTCCTAAAAATCCTGTGGCCAAAAACATTGAACATGGTGTTGCATTCATTGAAATGGATGACAAGCGATTCTTTTTAGAAAATCTCATCAATAATCACCCTGACAGTAAGATGCTCGTTTTTGTACGCACGAAAGTAAGAGCTGAAAGGGTGAAGAAAGCCATGGAAAGAGTAGATATAGTCACTGATTCTATTCATAGTGATAAAGATCAGCAGGAGCGAGATAAAGTGATGTCGGCATTTAGAAAGGGCGATTTGAAAATACTCATTGCCACAGATGTAAGTGCGCGTGGCATTGACATTCCTAATGTAGATTATGTTGTAAACTACGATATGCCAGAGTCATCGGAAAATTATGTACACCGCGTAGGTAGGACGGGGAGAGGCAAACTGAAGGGGCAGGCCTTGTCTTTTTGTAGTGAGCAGGAGTTGGAAAATCTTGGAGAAATTGAGGCTAATTTGACAGAACCAATAGCCAGGTTGGAAATCGATGCATCTGATTACCAATACACGCTTGATATTTCGGAAGATAAGGCACCAAGTTGGCAGGCACTGATGAAAGAAGCAGAGCAAGAACAGCAGAGTTTTACTAAGAAGAGGAAAAAGAAAAAGAAGTAAACATTTCTCTTGAGAGAGTTCAATTATTAGAGAATTCTGTAAATTGCTGCATTGACCTAAACTAAAAAAACTAATAATCTTTGAATGGCTCTCTCTAAATTCATTGACTATTTCATCCATCCAAAGCGCTTTAGCAACCAGGAAGAGCTCAGAAGAGCAAGGCTTCTCATTAGAGGATCTTTCCTTACCAGTTTATTTTCTAACTCCTATTTGTGGTTGAGTGTATATTTTGAATTCGAAAAAGGCATTTATTTAATGCTTTTAAATGTATTGGGTTTCCTATTTCTACCCTTGCTGATCAAGACAAGAGTACACATTAATATAGTCGGTAACATTTACGTAGCCTTTGGGGCCTTTGCTGTAATAATGTTAGCCATATTTTCGGGTGGAATGCACTCAGCAATTTACCCTTGGATTGTATCGATTCCTATACTGGCATTGTTAATGGTTAATCGACTGTCGGCCAGTTTTTGGGGAGCCTTAGCGTTTATTGTTATGGTGGTTATAGGAGTAATGCAAGTGCAAGGCTTTGAATTTCCCGTTGAGTATAATCGCGAATTGAAGGATGTATGGTTCCTTGTGATTATGCCCGGTTTACTACTTATTCTCATGTTTGTCTCTTATATATTTGAGTTTAGTCTTTCACATGCATTGGGCAAGTTGAAAACTCAAAACGAACAACTCCTACAACAAAAGGAAACGATTGCCAACCAATCCAATGAATTATCAAGACTATTAGATGAAAAAGATTATATCATAAGAATACTAGCGCATGACCTCAGGAGCCCATTAAATAACATTAGAAGTCTTGTGCAGTTACATGAAGTCGATACTGATACGATACGAAAAAAAGAAACAATTAACAGAATTGATCATACCGTTACAAATGCTAAAGTTTTGGTAGATAAGGTGTTAGAGATGGATGCTTCTGAGCAAGTGTCAATGCAGATAACACTTGAGCCAGTCAGGTTTAATGAGGTTCTTGATTATATATCTGAAAGTCTGAGTGAAGTAGCTGAAAAGAAAAATATCAAGCTCATAATAAATAATAACGCAACTGAGGCAATCATTAATGCAGATCAGTCTTATTTAAGCCTGATTTTTGAAAATCTTGTCTCAAATAGCATCAAGTTTTCAGAACCTAATAAGCAGGTTATAATAAGATCATTTGTGCAAGGAGATAAATTGATCACAGAAGTTGAGGATCAAGGCCCAGGCATTAATAAGGAAGAGGAAGGGTTGCTATTTGGTAAATTCTCAAAACTCAGTAACAAACCAACCGCGGGTGAAAGCTCAACGGGTTTGGGGCTTGCCCTGGTGAAGCGTTACACAAACTTGCTTAATGGAGAAGTCGTGTATAAAGGCCCATCTGTCAATGGAGGGGCCGTATTTTTAGTAGAACTTCCGCTAGAGCAATAGTTAGGCTGCTTTAGGTGGAACTATATTTCGCTCTGTAGAAATCAGGAATTTACAATTGTTGACCCACTTTTTAGCAATCTCAAAATAATGTCCTTTTTGAAAAGGATCATCTTCTAAGCTGTCGTATATAGATATAATAGTCGAATGCCCTCGTTTAGATTTTAGTTCTATTAAAATTTCGTTTTTACTCGCACAAAGGTCGATAAAATTGATATTCTTAAGTTCCACAAAGGTTGTATTTATATTACTCAGATTACAATAAAGAAGCACCTTATGTGTTGTATCTATCGCAATACCTTTACTTGCCCATATTTCAAATGCCGACAGATGAAAATTATGGCTATTCATAAAATCTTTCAAAGATTTAAAAACCTTGTAATAGCTGCTTTTGCTGTAAAAATATAGGTATATGAAAGGGCTTAAAGTGGATACAATAACTATTACACTAATGATTATGTCAGATGTTTTCATGATTAAACGGATTATAATGCTTTGACGCAATCGTTGTTTAAAGTCACACTAACGCTGATATATTTTATTTAATGATAAATAATAGTTTATGAATTTTATTAAGTCTACCTTCGCACAACTAAAAGAGAAGGATCAATATTTATTGACATTGCCTAAAATAGATTTTCCCTTCCTACAAATAAATTAATACTAAAGGCAAATTTTTTATTAGCAGAACACAGAGATCCCCACTTTACAAAATGGTGTTCTCACCGTACGAATCTCACGATTTTTTCAACATTTCTGATTAATTCCTACATCGTTCTTAATTCAAAGCAAAAGCAGGTTAATTCCAGCAATGGAACTCTTTGCTAATGGTTTGTTGCTACAAACAAACATTTATGAATACTACAAAACCTAAAAGGAAGAGAAACAACGGTTTCTCAAAAAGTAATGCTAGTGGTGGTGCTTCAAGAAGAAGACCTGCCGCTAACCGAGGTAGCCGTAAAAAAGCGACCTCAACGATTGATCCTAATACATTAATCAAAAAAGCGGTAATTAAGGAAGAAACTAAATATGTTTCTCCCAGGTCATTCGATGAGATGGCCATTGCTCCAAATTTAAAGGCAAATTTGTATGAGAAAGGATTCAAAAATCCTACTCAAATACAAAACGATACTTTCGAGCACCTGATAGGTGGTCGTGATTTGTTAGGCGTAGCCAATACAGGTACAGGTAAAACGGGTGCATTTTTAATCCCAATTATCCACCAGTTACTGAATACAAAAGAGCCATTCCAAACTTTAGTGGTAGTTCCAACAAGGGAACTTGCACTTCAGGTTGAGCAGGAGTTTAGAACCTTAACTTATAAGTTAGGTCTATATTCTTCAAGCTTTATTGGTGGTACAAACGTGGGTGCAGACTTAAAGAAATTATCAAGAAAAAATCATTTGATTATAGGTACGCCAGGTCGCTTGATGGATATGGCTGACCGTGGAGCTTTAAGGCTTCAAAACATATCTACACTTGTATTGGATGAGTTTGACAGAATGCTCGACATGGGCTTTGTCAATGATATTAAGAAAATGGTCAAGATGATGAAGACCAGAAAACAAACAATGCTTTTCTCAGCGACTATTGATAAGACGCAGAAGTCATTGATTGCTGAACTTTTGAATAACCCTGTTGAAATTAAAGTCAGTAGCGGAACTAGCACAAGTGAGCAGATCGATCAGGATATCATAAGGGTACCTCAGGGTGCTGATAAATTTGTGATGTTGATGGACTTATTAAATGAGAGCCAGGCTCCGAAAGTATTAATCTTTGCTGAAACCAAAAGAATGGTTGATAAAGTAGGGAAGAAGCTTAACCAGTCAGGCATCAAAACTGATATCATTCATGGCGATAAGTCACAGAATTATAGAAGTAAAGCACTAGACAAATTTAAAAAAGGTAATGTGCAAATACTTGTAGCTACAGATGTAGCTGCCAGAGGTATTGATGTGAATAATATTTCACACGTAATCAATTACCAATTGCCATTGACATTTGACAGTTATGTACACCGTATTGGTAGAACTGGTAGAGCAGGCCAAACAGGTAAAGCATATACATTTATAGACTAAGAATATTTTTAACAATTAATAATTAATACAGTAATGAAAGAAGGAACAGTAAAATTTTTCAATAACTCGAAAGGGTTCGGTTTTATCGTAGAATCAGGTAGCAACGAAGATATCTTCGTACACGAAAGTGGCCTAGTTGATGACATTCAGGAGAATGACAAAGTAAAATTCGAAACTGAGATGGGAAGAAAAGGTATGAACGCAGTAAACGTTGAGTTGATCGACTAATTATTGCTTGATGATAAGTGAAAAGGCCATCCGCTAACTAGCGGATGGCCTTTTTTTATTCCTTTTTCAACTTCAATTTTGGCCTTGGCCCCCTCAGGTGTATGATCAAGCCATTCAGGAAGTTTCTCAAGATCTGATCGCCAGCTTCTACATACTTTGGGTGATCTTCACTTCTAAACATATCACCTAAAGCACCTTTTGAGATCTCAAAGTCCACCAACTTTAAAATATTGATGATGTCTTCATCTCTCAGCTTATGAGCGACTCTTAGTTTCTTTAGTATATCGTTGTTTGTTAGCATCAGTTTTTTTCGGTCATGTTGTGGTATACCTGCTGTACATCATCGTCTTCTTCGAGCTTTTCGAGTAACTTTTCTACATCGGCCAACTCTTCACCTTCAAGCTCCTTTGTTACGTTGGGGATACGCTCAAATCCTGAAGAAAGGATTTCCAGGCCTTTCTCTTCTAAAGCCTTTTGTATGCCACCATAACTTTCAAATGGTGCGTATATTATGATGCCATCCTCATCCTCAAAAACTTCTTCAGCGCCAAAATCGATAAGTTCTAATTCCAATTCCTCAATATCAATACCTTCCTGTGCAATTCTAAAGTTGCAGGTGTGATCAAACATAAATTCTACTGAGCCTGAAGTACCCAAGCTTCCGTTGCATTTGGAGAAGTAGCTTCTCACGTTGGCCACGGTTCGGTTGTTATTATCTGTAGCGGTTTCTACTAAGATTGCAATGCCATGAGGTGCATATCCTTCAAAAAGTGTCTCTTTATAATCGCCCTGGTCTTTATCAGTGGCTTTTTTAATCGCTCGCTCCACATTGTCTTTGGGCATGTTAGCCGTTTTGGCATTTTGAATGAGTGCTCTTAGGCGTGAGTTAGCGTCTGGGTCAGGACCACCGTCTTTTACGGCCATCGTAATGTCCTTACCTAACCTTGTGAAAGTTTTGGCCATCTGGCCCCAGCGCTTCATTTTACGCGCTTTACGAAATTCAAATGCTCTTCCCATTGCAATGTATTGTGTTAAAAGATGGCAAATATCTTGATTTTCACTATTCAATTTACAAAACAGCAAAACTTTTATGTCAGCTTTTGTTATAATGCCATATGAAACCAGCCAGTTTACCAGAATTAAGAAAGGAGCTAAAGGCAAGGGATGCAGATGAAATTATGCAGATATGCCTAAGGCTTGCACGGTTTAAGAAAGACAATAAAGAACTTTTAACCTATTTATTATTTGATGCTGACAATGAAGCAGGCTACATCGAAGAAATCAAATATGAAATTGACGACCTGATGGGTGAGATGAACACTAACCATATTTATTATGCAAAGAAGAGTCTGCGCAAAATAATGCGTAATCTCAATAAATATATCCGTTACTCCGGCAATAAGCAGACAGAAGTGGAAATACTGTTATATTTTGCAAAAGCAATGAAGGACTCTCCTGTGAACCTAAATAGAAGCTCTGTGTTGACCAACATGTTCGATCGGCTGATCGTTAAAATAGAAAAAGCATTAAAATCGCTACATGAAGATGTTCAGCTTGACTACAAGCACGAGCTTGCTGAGCTATAATTGACCTCTATGCTTAAAAGATTTTTTCTCTGGCTATTTAAATCTAAAAAATGGCAATTGATCACACCAGTCCCAAATGAGGCTAAAAACTGTGTGATGATAGCAGCGCCACATACGAGCAACTGGGATTTTGTTTATACCATGAGCGCATTAGATCAATTAGGTGTTAATCCTAGATTTACAATAAAGAAAGAGTTTAACAAATTTCCATTGAATGTGATTTTTAATGCCATGGGAGCGCTATGGATTGACCGTACTGCCAAAGGCGAGGGCGAGGAAAGGAAAAGTATGACCGAAATTATGGCTGATTTGTTCTTGAAGGCACAAGATCCACTATGTATGGTCGTAACGGTAGAAGGTACAAGAAGCAGAAATACTAAATGGAAAACAGGATTTTACTATGCCGCACTGGCAGCTGGTGTGCCCATATGTTTAGCATACATGGACTATGAAAAGCGTACGTGTGGAGTTTGTAGTTGCTTTAAACCTACCGGTGATATTGAAAAGGACATGCGGGCAATTATGGATTTTTACCGTGATAAAGTCGGCAAGCATCCAGAAAAATTTGCACTCGATGAGAGATATAAGGACTAACTACTAATTAAAAAACCTCTGCCAGCGAATGGGTAAAGTAATAATTATTTAGTTTTGCTCCCATGAGCGAATATCCCATCACATTACAAACAGACGAGCAGAAAATAGAATGCACCCAATCTTGTGATAAGATTGAAAGGTTTTTGGCAAAAAAAGGTGAGCACCTGACCATAGAAGAACTTAAGACTTTCTTAGATACAATGAACTACAGCTCCAAAGAAGTTGAGAGAGCGACTCTGCAGGAGGTTTACAAAGAGCTGGCAAGGGTAGGCATGTGTCTGGATATAAATTTAGAAGGCTCGGCTAAGTATGAGATCACCATGGAAATGGCCAAGTCGATGTGGATTATAGCACATGTAAAATACTTCACTGAATATATTCGTTCTAAAGGTGAAACTGAACTTTTGGATTATGCGGCCTCATGGCTTAAAATAATTTGTGAGCAAGAAGCCATGAATTATGGTGATGTGGAAAAATACATTTAGACATTCTCAAGATGGAGATCAAGTTATCAGATGACGGCAAGCATGGCAAATTCTATATCGAAGTAGAAGGTCAGGAGCAGGCGAAAATGACATTTACCTGGGCAGGCACAGATCGTATTATAATAGACCACACCGAAGTAGGAGATGCACTAAGAGGAAAAGGCGCTGGTAAGCAACTTGTGATCAAGGCAGTAGAGTTTGCTAGAAATAAAAATATTAAGATCATACCTCTGTGTCCTTTTGCCAAAAGCGTATTTGACAAGGTAGAGGAGATTAAGGATGTGTTGTAGTTAAACTACGCTTTCCTCACAAACTCAGACTTTAAGGCCATTGAACCAAAACCATCGATTTTGCAATCGATATTGTGGTCGCCATCAGTGAGTCTGATGTTTTTTACTTTAGTACCTGATTTGATAGGTTTAGGAGCGCCTTTTACGGGTAGGTCTTTGATTACTATCGCGCTATCTCCATCCTGTAATACATTTCCATTGACATCCTTGATCGTATCCTCTTTTACGACTTCTTCTAATTGAGATTGAGATTCTGGGTTCCACTCATGACCACATTCGGGGCACATTAGTGAAGTGCCGGTAGGGTAAGCATATTCAGATTTACATTCAGGACAAGGAGGGGTTTCAGACATGTTGTATGATTTTCAACAAATATAAATTAATAACCCATCTTTGTGCCTTTAGTGAGAACTTCCGTACCACTGAAACGTTACTTACCAAAACGAAAACATCATGATCGATTGGAATAAAGCCCTGGAATTAGCGCAAAAAGGTAATCTCAAGCCTGAGCGCAGAGTAGAAAAGACCGAGCAAGAATGGAAATCACAGCTTTCTCCTGAGGAGTTTAGAGTAACCAGACAGCATGGTACTGAACGAGCCTTTAGCTCGGAGATGTGTACTGCTTTTGAACCAGGTAAATACGCCTGTTTGTGCTGTGACACGCTACTCTTTGATTCAGCAGAGAAATTTGATAGTGGCACCGGGTGGCCATCTTTTTCGCAGCCAGTCAAAGAAAACGTGATTGCTTACCATGTTGATAACAGTTTCGGCATGCAGCGTGTCGAGGTTACTTGTAATGTATGCGATGCACACCTTGGGCATGTCTTTCCTGACGGTCCAAAACCCAGTGGCCTGAGGTATTGTGTAAATGCTATTTCTTTATCAAAAAGAAAAAAGGAAGTTTGATTTAATGTCTTTATTAGAAGTACAAGGAGTTGCCAAAAAACTTCATAAACATACACTTTTAGATAAGACTGGCTTTAAGTTAAAAGAGGGTGAGAAGCTCGGCATTGTAGGAGAAACAGGGTCAGGGAAAACAACGCTATTAAAAATCATTGCTGGTCTTATTCAGCCTACCTCAGGAAAAGTATTATTTAGGAATAAAAAGGTGCTAGGGCCGGACGAACAGTTAATTCCGGGGCACCCTAGAATAGGCTATCTATCGCAGCATTTTGAACTGCCAAAGTTTATAACGGTTGAAGACCACATATTCGATAGCTACAAGATCTCTGAGGAAGCTGTTGATCAACTTTATGCTACCTGTGATATCAAACACCTCATTCATAAGGATACACAACAGCTATCTGGAGGCGAAAAGCAACGCGTGGCGCTGGCCAGGATATTAAGAGATCAGCCTGAGTTGTTATTGCTAGACGAGCCCTTTTCAAATCTTGATCTTAATCACCAACGAATAATAAAAGAAGTACTAAACAATCTCGAAACGGCCTTTGACACTACACTAATTGTCGTTTCGCATGACCCACAGGATATATTATCATGGGCAGACCATATTTTGGTTATGAAAGAAGGTAAAATCATTCAATCAGGAGATCCGCAGGAGTTGTATGACAAACCCAAAAACGAATATATCGCAGGCCTTTTTGGTGATTATAACTTGATTCAACAAAAGGCCTTAAATCAACAACAAGTTCACCATCATGTCATCAATGGGAATTATCTTGTGAGACCAGCTCAAATAAAGCTTAATCCATCAAACACCGGTGGTTTGCAAGGTAATATTGAGAGTATAAAGTTTATGGGTGAAAATGATTCGGTGAAGGTTAAAGTAAATAGCAGCTTTGTAATACAAACAGTGTCTAGCGTTGGGAAATGGAAGGTAGGAGATAAAGTGAGTATTTCCTTTATCGAATAATGTGGTTTTAGTATTTTAAACAAATTAACTAGCTCTAGGTTAATTATTTATAACCAAATCGATAATAAGCTATTCGCATAGACTGCACAACTCTATATAGAAATACCTTAATACAGATCTTGACTGTTGGTACACTATTCTTAAGCTGCTCACCACAAGTGTCTAAGATAGATTTGCCTTACGATTCTCTGGAAAACTTTTCCCTTAGCGGAGAAAAAGATGTTCCAGCAGAGTGGTGGACAGTGTTTAATGACTCCAGTCTCAACCTGTTAGTTGACTCAGCCCTAAATAGTAACCTTGACTTAAATACGGTCTGGTATCAATTGCAACAAGCCAGAGCTACCGTTGCTATTAGTCGTTCCAATTTAATTCCTGCTGTAGATTTTCAAGCCAGGAGTGGTATCAGCAGACCTGAGCCGGACTTTGTGGGTGGTGAAAATGTACAGTTTTCAGTGGCGGCAAACTATGAACTCGATCTTTGGGGAAGGATTCGTTACAACCTTCATGCTGATCAATATAACTATGAGGCTAGTAAGTACGATTATAGAACCGCTGCGCTCTCACTAAGCGGTGAGGTAACATTGGCATGGTTTCGTCTAAAGGCCGCTAAGTTGCAGTACCAACTTGTGCTCGAGCAAATTGAAAATAATGAAAAAGTACTATCGCTCATTAGATCTAGATTTGCTAGTGGACAAATCAGAGGTGTAGATATTCTTCGTCAGCGTCAATTGATTGAGGCTACCCGGTCTCAAAAAATCAATTTAGAAACACAAATTGGTTTAATTCAAAACCAGATTGCAGTACTCACTGGTGTACCTCCGACAGATTCAATAAGCGTAGAAGAGACATTGCCTCAAATGCCGTCATTTCCAGATACCGGCATTCCAATGCAATTGATCAACAGGAGGCCGGATGTTTTAAGTGCTTATTACAGATTACAAGCATCGGATCGAAGCCTTGCCGCTGCCATAAGCAACAAATATCCGAGGTTAAACTTGTCATTGACTGCTGCATTTAGGTCAAATTCATTTGAAGGTTTACTTGAGTCTCAGGCATACACATTAACCGGGGGCATTTTAGCACCGCTTTTTTATGGAGGCCGATTAAATGCACAAGTAGATCAGGCAGAGGCGGTGAGAGGTCAGCAGTTAAATGTATACGGGCAAATTGTTTTGAATGCTTTTCAGGAAGTCGAAAATGCATTACTGCAAGAAACAAAGCAAGTAGAACAAATTGCAGCATTGGAGAGCCAGGTGGAAATGTCTGAAAAAGTGTACGGTCAGTTAAGGATTGAGTATCTCAACGGATCGTTACCCTATTTAGATGTTTTAGTAGCCCTTAATCAACAGCAGCAGCTTAAAAGGGACCTTATTGAGGCCAAGTTAGCATTGTTTGAGATTAGGGTAAGTCTGTATAGAGCGTTGGCCGGAGGTTTTGAATTGCCAAAAGAAATTGAAAATGAAAAATCATAATACAAGCTAGATGTCTACAAAGAATACAATATTAATAAGCATAGGTATTTTATTGGTAAGTGCGGGTGTTACGGCCATTGTCTTCTCTACAGAGCCTGAAGCACAAAGAGAAGGCGCCACAAAACGCACGGCCATGCTGGTAGACGTTATTGAAGTTGAACAAGGAGATTTTACCCCCACTGTTGTTGCTACGGGCACGGTTCAGCCGGCCAGAGACATCATGCTAAGCCCAAGGGTTGCTGGTGAGGTGTTGAGCATTTCAGATCAATTTGTACCTGGTTCTTTTGTGAAAAAAGGAACCGTATTGCTACAAATTGATCCTGCTGATTATAAAAACAATGTGCAATTAAGACAAAGTGATCTCTCTCTTGCTGAAGCAGATTTAAGCATAGAAATGGGGCGCCAGGATGTGGCGCAACAAGACTATGAGCTTGTAGGAAGTGAACTTTCTATGGAAAATAAAGAACTTGTCTTGAGAAAACCACAGCTACAATCTGCTAAAGCTAATGTAGCCTCGGCAGAAGCCTCACTTCAACAGGCAAAATTAGATTTGCAAAGAACAACCATTAGAGCACCTTTTGACGCACACATAATAAGCCGGAATGCAAATCAAGGATCGCAAGTGCAAGCAGGATCCACTATTGGTAGGTTAGTAGGAGTTGATGAGTATTGGGTGGTAGCTAATGTTCCCATTGCTAAAGTCAACAGATTAGAATTTGGTGCAGATGATAGTACCAAGGGTTCGAAAGTTAGCATTACAAGTGAAAGTAATTGGCCTTCAGGTCAATACCGGGAGGGCTATTTGTACAAACTCATTGGAGCTGTTGATGATCAAACAAGATTAGCAAGAGTTATTGTAAGGGTAGATGATCCATTGGCCACACGAGCGAAGTATGATACCATACCCAAATTGATGATAGGCACTTTTGTCGAAACAAATATTGAAGCCAGACCCTTGAAAGATGTAGTGAGGTTGAGCAGAGATTATTTACGGAAAAATGAAACGGTTTGGGTAATGAATGAAGGAAAGTTACAAATTAGGAAAGTGGCTATTCTTTTTGAGGATGCCCGCTACGCCTACATTACATCAGGGTTAAGCAAAGGAGATAAAGTTGTAACAACCAATCTTTCTACAGTTGTTGAGGGGTCAGACCTGCGAACAAAACCAGACGCATAGTCAAATAATGAAAAAGGATGAACATATCGATACTTCTAAAGGGGCGATAGCCTTTATGGCTAGAAACCCGATTATTGCGAATTTACTCATGTTTATATTGTTGGGTGGTGGGTTTTACACCATGTATACCATCCAAAAAGAGGTGTTTCCTCAGTTTCAGCTTGATATAGTAACGGTAAGTGTTCAATACCCGGGAGCAGCCCCGACAGAAGTGGAACAAGGTATATTACTGCCTGTAGAAGAAGCTATAAGAGGCATTCAAGGTATTAAGGAAGTTACTTCAAATGCAGATGAAGGCTCTGGTTCTATAGCTGTCGAACTTGTTGTCGGAACAGATCGCATGAAGGCTTTTCAGGATATCAATCAGGCTGTAAGCCGAATCCAAACTTTTCCGGATGACATTGAGCAGCCTCAAGTGAGTTTGCAAGACAGACAACGCGATGTTATGGAGATTGGTCTCTTTGGCGATGTTGATATCTGGACACTTAGAAAACTTGCCGAAAGGTTACGCAACAGACTTTTAAGTAATAATGAAATTACTCAGGTAGAAATTGGCAATGTGCCAGATTTCATCACGCATGTAGAAATACCTAGAAATAAGCTAAGGGAATATAATATTACTTTAGGCCAGGTAGCTAATCTTATCAGACAATCGAGTATGGATGTGCCAGCGGGAGCCATTGAAACTAAAGCAGGTGAAGTGCTACTCAGAATGGAAGAACGAAAAATATGGGCAGATGAATTCGCTGACATAGATATTGCTTCCTCTGAATCTGGTGCCACAGTGAAGCTTTCTGACATTGCTGAGATCACTGATGGTTTTGAGGAAACAGGCTTTCACGGACAATTTAACCAACAAAATTCTGTAGAACTTGAGGTTTTCAGAGTTGGAGACCAATCACCATTAAGAATAGAAGAAGTAGTAAAAGAGATATTGTCAGACTACGAGTCGACACTACCACCAGGTGTTAATGTAAGGATCGATAGTAATAGAGCAGAAGACTATCGTGAGAGGTTGTCATTACTCACAGGAAATGGCCTCATGGCCATAGTGATTGTTTTAGTGATCTTAGGCCTTTTTTTAGAATACAGACTTGCCTTTTGGGTAATGATGGGTATGTCAATTTCATTTATTGGGGCGATTATTTTCTTACCAGTTGTAGATGTGAGTGTGAATATGATATCTATGTTTGGCTTTCTGATAGTGTTGGGAATTGTGGTGGATGATGCCATTGTGGTAGGTGAAAATATCTATGAGTACAGACAACAGGGCTACAACTTTATGGATGCGGCTATTTTAGGGGCCAAAGATGTATCTAAACCCGTAATATTTAGTATTCTGACGACCATCATCGCCTTTGTTCCCTTGCTTTTTATTCCTGGTGAAACGGGTAAATACTGGTGGCCTTTGCCTGTAGTAGTGATTGTTGTTTTGTTAGTTTCTCTGTTCGAAGCATTATTTATTCTTCCTTCTCATGTGGCACACAAGCCTAAAAAGAAGGGCAATCGGCTGGTTAGAAAATTGGAGGTAGGACAACAGATGATAGCTCGTGGGTTCAACAACCTTGTAAACACCTACTACAGACCGTTTCTAGATTTTTGCTTGAAATACCGATACATCACTCTGAGCTCTGCATTGGCACTTTTACTGATGGTCGGTGGCTATGGATATAGCGATCATATGGGTATGATCATGATGCCAGAAGATGCGGCTGATGAAATCGAGTCTGGGGTGTCATTACCCGTGGGTACCACCACAGAGCAGGCGGCAAAAGTGGCTATTGAAATCACCAACTCTACGCAGGCTATGTTTGAGAAACATAATCTGTATGAAGTAGCCGATGGAATAAAAACCAATGTAAGAGGTAAAAATTTCATTGATGTAGAAATAGTAATGAAAGCTCCTGATCAACGAGACATGTCGGCAAAAGAGTTGATAGCCCTTTGGAGAGATAATATTGGGGATATTGAAGGTGTAGATCAGATTACTTTTGAGGCTGAACGAGGGCCTGGTGGATGGCAGCAGGACATTAGTGTGGATTTAAGTCATCCCGAAATAGATGTATTAGAAAAAGCCAGCCAGGCATTTTTCGAAAGAGTGGAGAGCTTTGAAGAAACCCGTGATGTAAACGATAATTATAACAAAGGAAAATCACAACTTGGCTTTGACTTATTACCTGAAGGTAGAAGTCTGGGTTTAACTCCGTCTTATGTTGGGCAGCAAGTGAGAGATGCATTTTTTGGTGCATTGGCTATCAGACAATTAAGAGGAATTAATGAAACCGAAATACGAGTAAAGCTTCCTCGTCACGAGCGTAAGGACCTTAATAACCTGGAAGATTTTATCATAAGAACTCCAAGTGGTACGGAAGTGCCACTGCTCAATGTGGTAAAAATGAGTGAGGGTGAAACATTTACTAACATCAATAGACGTGATGGGAAAAGGGTGGTAAGTGTTGGAATGGATGTGGAACCGGCCAATGCACAAACAAGAGTACTTAATGCATTGAAAAACGAAGTATTACCACAACTCAGAGCAGATTTCCCCGGTGTCACCTGGTCTTTTGAAGGAAGCCAGGCCGATATGCGTGAGTCAACCCAGGCTTTATGGTCAGGGTTTATCATTGCCATGATTATTATATTTACTCTATTGGCTGTTGCTCTTAATAATTACACCCAGCCGATTATAGTTATGCTCGCAATCCCTTTTGGTATTGTAGGAGCTGTTATCGGTCATATTATTTTGGGTTATGACCTGTCACTGGTAAGTCTTATGGGTGTCATAGCGCTATCAGGAGTGGTTGTTAATGATTCTCTCATTATGATTGATTTCGCTAACAAAAACAGAATAGATAAACCAGCTTACGAGGCCATTCATGAAGCCGGTATAAGACGATTTAGGCCAATTATGCTCACTACGCTCACCACATTTGGTGGTCTCACACCTATTATATTGGAGTCTTCACGACAAGCTACTCAACTCATACCTATGGCCATTTCACTTGGGTTCGGAATTGTATTTGCCACAACTATTATATTGATTATTGTTCCTTGCCTTTATATGACCCTCGATGATATCATTAAAGCAATAAAAGGTAAAGAAAGCCTTAAAGTAGCCCCTCAATAATTTAATGTAGGTTAAACTAATTGTCTGTTAATTCTTCAATTTAATTTGCCATATTAGCAATCTCCTTGAGACAAAGTTGTTTTGCTTTAAATGAGTCCTAAAACAAAAAGAAACTTCCAGCGAATACTCCCTTTTGGCCTTATCTGGTTGGTCTTTGGCTTGGCCTTTTTATACTCAGAATATGCTGCAACAGATAAATTTACTTATAAACCTGAAGGTGCCATCAGCCCGACTTGGGAGATTTTCCTTGTGGCAATTCCTGCTGTCTTTTCAGTAGGCATAATCATTGGTACTTTGGAGGTTTTTGTAATGGATAAGCTTTTGAATCGTAAAAGTTTTAAAGTTAAACTGCTATCAAAACTTACTATCTACGCCCTTTTGATGTTTGTAATAATTACTATTACATATCCGATAGTGGCTAGTATGCAACTTAACACTAGTATTTCTGATGCAGATGTATGGGATATGTACCTAAGCTTTCTCAACAGCACAACAAGTAGAAGTACAGCACTACAAATGGGCGTATCTCTGTTTGCTTCTCTCTTTTATTTCGAGATCAGCGAAAATATTGGTTCGAATATCATGTACAACTTCTTTACTGGCAAATATCACAAGCCAAGACAGGAACAACGTATTTTTATGTTTTTAGACATGAAGTCTTCCACGCCTATAGCTGAAAGCCTTGGCCATGTAAAGTACTTTGAGTTATTGCGGGATTATTACAATAATTTAACTCATGCCATAATTAAGAATCATGGTGAGATATACCAATACATAGGTGATGAAGTTGTTATTTCCTGGAAAGTTAACGGCCCTGAAACTAATACAAATTGTATTAAGTGCTATTTTGATATGAAAGATGCACTTCAGATGCGAGCTCAAGTTTTTAAGAAGCGCTATGGCGTAATACCTGATTTTAAAGCGGGTATCCACATAGGTGATGTCACGGTAGGTGAGGTGGGTGCGCTTAAAAAGGAGATTAGCTTTTCTGGTGATGTGCTCAATACCACCTCACGTATTCAAGGCTTATGTAATGTGCTTCATCAAGACTTACTTGTATCACAGGAGCTAATAGAAAATGTCCAGCTTGACAGTAGTTTTCAAGTGAAGGAACTGGGGTCACAGCCTTTGAGAGGCAAAGAGCACGAGATGGTATTATTCAGTATTGAAAAGCTTTAATGGAACTTACCTACCGCCAGCAATAAGCTGGCACCAATAATATAATAATACAAGTAAAATGAATGGCCAGGTATCGATATCATGAGGTTGGGACATTATATTGGACATCGTCAGAACTAACTCCTATTCTTATGAAATACACCATTGTACTTACCTGTTTAGTGGCTTGCTTTTACAATGCCACAGCCCAAGATGGCTTTACGCCAAAATCACTACAAGAACAACAGCAAATAGAAGCTGATTTCAAAGCCTCAGTTGATGCGGAAGCTTTTAAGAAGCATTTAAAGGCCTTAACTGCAAAACCTCATGTAGCGGGCAATAAGGCCAATGAAGATGTAAGAGATTACATGGCAAAAGTAATGCGAGAGGCTGGGTTGGATGTTGAGCTTTATCCATATGATATTTATATGTCAAAAGAACCTGGTGAATCAATTGTAGAGCTCGTGACACCTATTCGCCAGCCATTAAATCAGCAGGAAAATATTCTGGAAGACGATCCTTTTAGTGCAGATCCGAATTTATGGAAGGGGTGGAATGCTTATTCCGGGAGTGGCGATGTCACTGCTAATATCGTTTATGCCAACTTTGGTAGAAAGGAAGATTTTGAGCAACTGAAAGAGTTAGGAGTAGAGACCAAAGGAAAAATTATCATTGCACGTTATGGAGGTAATTTCAGAGGGTTTAAAGCAAAGTTTGCTGAAGCCAGCGGAGCTGCAGGTCTGATTATTTATACTGACCCAAAAGATGCGGGTTACGCCAGAGGACTTACTTTTCCCGAAGGGCCATATTATAATGAAAGCACCATTCAAAGAGGTTCTGTGCTTACTACAGACTTCACTGGTGACCCACTCACACCATTTGAACCAGCCTTGCCACTCGATGGTAAAAAGAAAGTTGAGCGCTTAGATCCTGCAAAAGCACAGCTACATACTATACCGGTCACTCCAATTTCTTATGGTGCTGCACAAAAAATACTGGAGTTAATGAAAGGCGAGCCTGTACCCAGCGAATGGCAGGGAGGATTACCCTTTACATACCGAGTTACTGGCGGTGAAACACTTAAAGTAAGACTTAAAGTTGACCAAAAACGTGATTTTGAGCGTGTATATAATGTAGTGGGTACATTGAAGGGAAGCGAATACCCTGATGAGTGGGTTATACTGGGCTGCCATTTTGATGCCTGGGGCCATGGAGCGACAGATCCTAATAGTGGCACATCTATGCTACTAAGTCTAAGTGAGACATTGGGTAAACTGGCAAAAGAAGGTAAACGACCAAAAAGGTCAATACTCATCGGCCATTGGGATGCTGAGGAGCATGGCGTAATAGGTTCTTCTGAGTGGGTGGAACAAATGCGCGACCAACTACAAGCTAAAGCCGTGGCTTACCTTAATTTTGATGGAGGCGTATCAGGCCAAAGTTTTAGAGCCTCATCAGCACCAACTTTGAAGCGATTGATTATGGAGTCGGCCAAAACTATTGATTATCCATATTCAGATAAAACGATCTATGAGGAGTGGGCAGGTGAAATGGAAGAACCGGGCATCGGAAACCTTGGTGGTGGCTCTGATCATATCGCTTTTTATATGCATGCAGGGGTGCCTTCTCTCAGCGGGGGCGCTGGTGGAACTACGGTCTATCATTCAAATTACGATGACTTTTATTACTATTCGAAGTTTGTTGACCCTGAGTTTAAAATGGGGCCAACGATTGAAAAACTAGTAGGCGTGATGAGCCTGAGACTGGCAAATGCCGACATTATCCCTTATGATGTGCCCCGTTATGCACAAGATCTGACGTTACACTTTGCTAATGCCGAAGAAAAGATCAAAGCGTTTAAAGAGAATTTCGAAGGCTTTAAAAAGTCAAAAGCTGCTATACAGACTTTAGAAGAAAAAGCAGCTCAATGGGCTGAAAGCTTAGATGCTTCACTGAAAGAGGGTACACTTTCCAAGAAACAAATAAAAGTGATCAATCAACAATTAATCGCATTGGAGAAAAGCTTTCTAGAGGAAAAAGGTATGTACTTCGGGGCCTGGTATAAATCACTTTACTCGGCCTCAGATCCATTTAGTGGCTATGCTTCGTGGATTCTACCGGGGTTGGAGTACGAGATTGCTTTGCAATCAGCTGATAGGTTAGAGGAATGGGACCAACGCTACAGTGCGGCTATCAATAGGCTTAATGATAAAATCGATGATCTAATCACTGTCTTGTAGGTATAACGTACACCATCGGGCGGCTCCAAGTCCGTCCGGTGGATATCATTTAATTAAGAGAGGTTGGCTCAAAAGTTACCCGTCATTCAGAACGCAGAATAGGTGCAATAAAACGATACTAAGACTCCACGCTTCGCTCTGAGTGGCGCATGATTTAGACTATTGAGACAACCTCTTTTAATTTTTTTTCTTAAGCAATCGCTTTAGCCTCTTCAGCTAACAATTCATTGCCATCTTCTACGCCAGCTTGTATAAACGTGTCAATCTTTTCATTACGTTTCAAGCCATTTTTCAACATCACACCCAACACTAATGTAACTCCAATGCGTGTACCTACTTTCTTAGCAGCAGTGTTAAATAAAGGCTCTAACTCTTCGTAATCTACTTTTTCTGCAAGCTTGATAATATTTGCTCTTGCATTAGCCAGTTTATCACCCGATAGGTTTGCGTATTTTTTACTGATCTTTTGTATTTCACCTAGCGGACTTCGCCCTTGTTGCTGTTGAGGATTGCCCTTTGGCTGGTTACCTTGTTGTTTAGGCTGATTATCATTTGGCTTTTGTTTAGCCCATGAGTCTCTCAAGCCCACTGTTTTATTAAATATCAATTTGTCGGCAGTTGCATCTTTATCTAAAGTAAAATAGCCTACACGCTGGAATTGAAATTTGTCGTCCATGCTGGCTTCTTTCAAGAAAGGCTCAACATATGCTTCTTTGATGATGTTAAGAGAGTTGGGGTTTACAAACTCCATAAAATCCTTACCTGGATGACTGTCAGGAGCTTCATCTAAAAATAGTCTGTCATACTCACGAACTTCCGCTTTTACGGCATGCGCTATTGAGACCCAATGCAAAGTGCCTTTTACCTTGCGCATACTGGCCTCGGTACCACTGCCAGATTTAGAATCTAAATCACATGTGCAGTGTATTTCAGTGATGTTACCATCATTATCTTTTACCACAGACTCTCCTTTAATGATATAGGCATTTTTTAACCGAACTTCCTTACCCAGTGTGAGTCTGAAGAATTTACTGCTAGCCACTTCTTTAAAGTCTTCCTTTTCGATGTATAGTTCTCGTGAGAAAGGAACTTCGTGAAATCCAGAATTCGGGTCTTCAGGGTTGTTTTCAGCCTCGAGCATTTCCACCTTTCCTTCAGGATAGTTCGTAATTACCAGTTTAACAGGGTCTAACACACCCATTACACGAGTGGCAGTATTATTAAGATCTTCTCTAATGCAATATTCCAATAACGATACGTCTGTAACACCATCTCGTTTTGTGATACCAGATACTTCGCTAAACTTTCTGATAGAAGCAGGTGTGTAACCTCTTCTTCTCAGACCAGAGATTGTAGGCATGCGAGGATCGTCCCAGCCGGCTACCGTTTTGGACTGCACCAGCTGCAACAATTTACGTTTACTCATCACGGTATAGCTTAAGTTACGTCTGGCAAACTCTCGTTGCTTCGGTCTTAGCTTATTGTCATCAAATATTTGGTCTATCAACCAGTCGTAAAGCTCACGATGTGATTTAAACTCCAACGTACAAATAGAGTGAGAAACCTGCTCTATGTAATCTGACTGACCATGTGCCCAGTCGTACATCGGGTAGATGCACCAGTCTGAACCTGTGCGATGGTGTGGCTTATTTACGATTCTATAGAGTAGGGGGTCACGCATGAGCATATTGGGTGAACTCATGTCGATTTTGGCTCTTAGTACATAAGTACCAGCCTCATACTCACCATTCTTCATCTTCTTAAATATTTCGAGATTCTCCTCTATGCTCTGGTCTCTGTATGGGCTGTTTGTTCCGGGTGTTGTAGGAGTTCCTTTTTGCTCGGCCATCACTTCCGCTGACTGTGGATCAACATAAGCCTTCCCCTTTTTAATGAGTATAATAGCCCAGTCGTACAACTGCTGAAAATAGTCAGACGTATAGCATTCTTCAGCCCATTCGAATCCAAGCCATTCTATGTCGCGCTTGATGGCATCTACAAATTCCTGTTCTTCTTTAGTTGGGTTAGTATCGTCAAACCGCAGGTTTACAGGGGCATTAAAGCTTTTACCTAATCCAAAATTAAGGCATATAGAAGCCGCATGCCCGATGTGTAAATACCCATTAGGCTCTGGAGGAAAACGAAAGCGTAGTTTATCTTTAGTAATCGCACCATTTTTTAAGTCCTCGGCAACGATTTGCTCTATAAAATTCAATGATTTTGATTTGTCTGTCATAGCTGGAAAATTCGCTCGCAAAATTACTGCAAATCGCTACAATTACAATCTTCTCAAGCAATAGGTTTTAAGTAGTCAGCTGCATTCACTTAAAACAACTAGCTTTGCCGAAAGTAAATTCTATGATGCCATTTGATGATTTTAAAATCAATAACCAGTTAAAGTCGGCCATAGCAGACCTGGGCTACACGACTGCTACACCAATACAAGAGCAGGCATTTCCTGTGATTGCATCGGGAAGTGATGTAGTAGGTATTTCTCAGACCGGTACAGGTAAGACACTGGCATACTTGCTACCTATGCTTCAGGAGTTGAAGTTTTCAAACAGCCTTAATCCACGCATCCTTATTTTAGTACCAACACGTGAACTTGTGACACAAGTAGAACAATCCATTAAACAGCTTACCAGTTATGTCACAGTAAGAACGCTGGGCATTTTTGGTGAATCGAACATTCGGTTACAAAAAGAAGCCCTGGTTGAGGGGCAGGATATAATTGTAGCGACTCCTGGAAGGTTATATGATTTGATGCTATCGCGAGCTGTATCGATGAAGGACATCAAAAAACTTGTGATTGATGAAGTTGATGTGATGTTGGATATGGGTTTTCGTGCGCAACTCAATAACATTTTTGATTTACTACCTGCAAAAAGGCAAAATATCATGTTCTCAGCTACCATGACAGATGATGTCAATACTTTGATTCATGATTTCTTTGACAGTCCATCAAAAATCACCATTGCAGTAAGTGGCACTCCGCTTGACAACATCAGGCAATGTAGTTATCCGGTTCACAACTTCAATACCAAGGTCAATCTGCTTATACATTTGTTGTCAAAAAAAGATGCCTTTAAAAAAGTACTGGTGTTTACTTCAAGCAAGCGAATGGCTGACAGATTATTTCAGAAGTTAGAAGATCATATCACAGCTTGCGATATTATTCATTCGAATAAAACACAAAACCACCGTATGCGAGTGGTTGAAGGGTTTGAAGCCGGAGAATTAAGGGTATTAATAGCCACAGACGTAATTGCGCGTGGGTTAGATTTCGATAAAGTGACTCACGTTATCAATTTTGATACACCTAAATACCCTGAAAATTATATGCACAGAATCGGCCGAACAGGTCGAGCAGATGAAAAAGGTGAAGCTGTTTTGTTTTATACTCCGGCAGAGGAAACTGCTAAGTTGGAGATTGAGCTGATGATGAACACAGAAATTCCAGTCATTCCATTTCCTGAACATATTGAGATCAACCGTGAGTTGATACCTGAAGAGCGTAAACCTGAAAAGCAAGGTAGCTATGGACGTGTTAAAAAGGTATTGCCAAAAGTGCCCGATGCTGAAAAGAAGGAGAAAAATAAAAAGGTGAATCTGGGTGGGAACTATAAGAAAAAGATGGCCGCTAAATATAAGAAGCCAAAGACTCGAGGCGATAAGTTTAAAAAGAAGCGGTGAGTCAGCAATCAGTCAATTTATACCACATACCGTTTGAGCAAATACTGAAAACGGTTGAAAAGAACCTGGAGCATAGTGTCTATGACTTTTCGCGACACATAATTCAGTTGATAGATCAGGATCATCAATCGCTTGGTTTTGTCAGGCTTCCGCTACATGTTGCCATTGGAAATGACCCATTAGAGGTTTTAGATCAACGGCCAACCATACTTTATCTGAGCATTGAATCTGGGAATGCGGCTTTATGCGTGATGCAGGGAAAACAAATGCACTATCACACTACCTTTTCGGCCTATATGTCTCGTAAAAAGCAAGGTTTCAGTCAAATCAAATACCTCAATAAAAAAGGCAAATCAAGAGCTGGCTCACGTGTAAGATTGGCAGCGACAGTAGAATTCTTTGAAAACATCAATACTTCTCTAACAGCACTTTTTGAAGAATACGATTTTGATAGAATTGCCATTAACTGCAATGCGACACTTATACCTTACTTACATCAATCAAAAGTAGCGTGTCCTTTTACCAAGAAAGATGAAAGACTGTATAAAATCCCATTACACATTCCTAAATCTAATTTTTCTAACCTCGAAGCCACAATAAAGAAGCTCATGGCGCCATGGCTTTTTTATGATACAACGCACGAGAAGCAGATTACAACTACTCTGGCTGACGTTGTGAGTAAATAACCAGATTCACTCCCTTTGTTGGTGTTTTCACCAAGTCACATCATTTATGTTGGTCAAAAGACCAACATAGGTAAACATTGGTAAAGAGTACCTAGAAAAATGCTTATATCATTTGTCTTTTTTAGCAATGATCCACACAGCATGTATGATACCAGGCACATAGCCCAGAATGGTAAGTAGTATGTTCAGCCAAAATGCTCCCCCAATACCCACAGTTAAAAAAAACACCTAAAGGAGGCAAAATTACTGCAAATATGATTCGAAGAATACTCATAAGTTTTGGTATAGTTTATTTTAAAAGTAGATAAACTTTTAGTTAATAAGCAAATTCCCTCACTTGTTGGTGTTGTCACCAACAAGTCACATCATTCCCTCACTTGTTGGTGTTTTTACTAACAAGATCGTATGACCACTCTAAGTGGTCTTACGAATGGTTTAGGGAATAATCCACGAGCCAACTACCTCAAATGTTCATTAAAAAAATCAATCGTTCTTTTCCAGGCTAAATCCGCAGCTTCCTTATCATACCTTCCTGTGGTATCATTGTGAAAGCCATGATTTACAACTGGATATATGTGCGCTGTGTATGTTTTATTATTAGCCTTAAGTGCTTGCTCGTATTCAGGCCAGCCGGCATTCACGCGTTCATCTAAACCAGCATATTGCAACAACAGTGGAGCGTTGATCTGATTCACATCATCAGTAGCCGGTTGCCCACCATAAAATGGAACCGCAGCTGCAAGTGTTGGCACTTTAACTGCCATCATATTTGATATCCATCCGCCAAAGCAAAAGCCAACTACACCTACCTGGCCAGTACATTCAGGATGGTTTTTAAGGTAGTCAAATGCTGCGATGAAGTCTTCCAGCATTTCATTCCTATCTCGCTTTCGCTGTAAGGCTCTGCCATCATCATCATTTCCGGGGTAGCCTCCCAAGGGAGTGAGTGCATCGGGAGCAATAGATATAAAACCCGCAAGAGCAGCCCTTCTCCCCACATCTGCAATGTGTGGGTTTAGGCCTCTATTTTCATGTACGACAATAATTCCCGGCAATTTACCGGTCGTAGTTTTCGGCCTGGAAAGCTGAGCCTTTATTTTACCTCCACCTTTTGGTGAGTTATAATGGATAAACTCAGTATTTAATCGAGGGTCATTTGCTGCTACCTGAATTTTATCCTGATAGTTTGGCATTACGAAACTGAGCAAAGTCGGTAGGGTAAGTCCACCAACGGCATAAGCCGACAGTTTCTCCATAAACTTTCTGCGGTCTATCTGATTATGGGCATAAGCATCATATAGATCAAATACTTCTTGTTTGATTTGGGTTTTGTCAATTTTGGTCATGTCGGAGTGCGTTTAGGTTTGCTCAAACAAGATATTGACAATTTCACATTATCACTAAGTTTTTTGTTTGAGTGGCTGTTCAATGTTTTCCTCTAACCTAAATCGATCTCCTTCTATTTGTAGTTCAACACCCCACTTTTGGAGTAATGGCTGCTCTAGTTCCATCTGACGATATTCATCAGGTGTCATGATAGCAATACCATATACGATCGGGTAATAACGCTGACAGGTAGGACAAGTGAGCAGACCTTCGTGTATTTCACCGTCTTCAAGTTCATTGTAAATTTTGATGTTCAAATCACCTTTATCAAAAGGACAGCATAATTTATCGAGTAGTGTGCGTTGCATGTTTAGTTATTGAGTTTGTGTTTTTTTAATTGCTTCTAGTTTTTCGATATAGTCTTTTACGGCTTTTTTTGGGCTTTCTGCATTCAGTATGCCAGAAATCACAGCTATTCCGTCAAAGGGAAGATCACGAAGCTGATCTAGGTTATTATGAGTTAAACCCCCAGACAAGAAAATAGAGCAGTCGATGATTTCACGAGCCTGTTTTATTTTATCCTGATCTACAATGTCACAAGTAGCCACAGATGGCGAAGGAAAAATAGCACAGAAACTAATATATGATACTATATTAGCTGCGGCCCATTGTATTCGTTCGAGGTCATTTCCCACGGTAATGCCAATGTAAGGCAGGTTTATCATTGATAACTGCTCAGGTGGATCATCAAAATGTACTCCATCCATATTGGCTCTTTGGGCCAGTTGCCAGTCATCATGCATAAGTACAGGCACCTCGTATGCATCAGTAAGCGATTTTACACTTTTAATAAATTCAAGCTTTTGATCTTCAGTGGTATGTTTAGGCCAATGATTCCATACCTGCACGATATTAATACCTCCCTCAAGTGCCATCTGCAGTTTTTGAAATAAACTTTCCCATGGCTGCTTGGGATCAATTACAAGATAAATACCTGCTAGTGGCTTCATTTTAGACCTGTATTTAATGCTGTAAAAAACGCTTCCCAATAAGGGTCAATACCGTCATAGTAGAAAGCTTTTGAGCTTTCATCGGTCTGTACTAAGAAGTTCTTTTCTTTAGTGAAAGTACCCACATGAGCAGCAGGTATATCTGCTTGTGACAAGGCATCCAGTAGTATTTTGTCAGTCCCTTTTTTTACGGACATTATCATCGATCCTGCTCCAATTGAAAGAAATGGGTCAATTTTAAATAGATCTGCTACTTGTTGCACTTCAGCGCTAACCTGTATTTTATCCGTGTGCACTTCGAACCCACAATCAGAGGCTGTGGCCATTTCATAAATGGCTCCTAATACACCACCTTCGGTTACATCATGCATAGCATGTAATTCTTGTTGTGGTTTCAAAACTTGAGAGGCCAGCAAGGCTTCCGGTAATACAGAAATTTGCCAGAAATTGTTAGCCACTTGCTCTTGGATGTGTTCACCACAATGTTGCTTTACATGTTCAGGAAAGGCCATTGCCAATAGAGCCGAGGAAGATATGGCGGCTTGCTTAGTCACGATGATACTATCGCCAGGCTGCGCACAATTACTGGTGATTACTTTGTCTTTTGGTCCGTGTAAAAACATAGTACCTCCACCTGCTATAGTAGATTCCTGACCAGGAATCTGACCGGTATGCCCGCCAGTGATGGCGATGTTGATCTCTTTACAAAGCTGATGTATGTGTTGCCAGTATTCTTCAAACTGCTCTCGAGGCAGGCTGGGAGGTAAATTCAACACAAATTGGACATACTGTGGAGCAAGTCCCGTTGTGCTCATATCATTAGCCAAAAGATGGACCGATAGCCATGCAGAAACTTTGATACCTAAAGATGGAATCAATGAAAGCGGGTCGCTCGATACTGCCAGCACCTGATCATTTCCAAGATCAATAATAGATGTATCTACACCAAACGAAGGGCCGCAGATCACTTCTTTGCGCTCAGCACCACATTGTCCGAAGATGTTTTCTTTGAAAACAGAGGCACTGATTTTACCAAATTGATTTTCAAATGCGCCCATTACACATCATTAAGTTGAACATGTAAACCAAAGAAATCTCCATAAGGTACATGCCATTGCTTTTTAGGAAACCAGTGAGGCAAGCCAGTAGCATTCCATCGAATGGTATAATCTCGATCAGGTAGTGCCTCAGCAATCAATGCCTTGAGTTTTTTCGGGGTATAGAAATTGGCTGTTACATAGTAGTTGTTTTTGCCAAAGGCTTGCTGTACTCTTCTGCGAATCAACTTGGGCGTATTTCTGTTCATCATACCGAAGATGATGCCGTATTTACCCACACGTACAGCTTCTTGGATAACCTTCACAGGATCTTTGTAATACTCAAAAGTGGTGACAAAAGCTAGCGCATCGAAGGTGTGGTCCTTGAAGGGCATGTGATGAGAATCAGCCAAAACAAGATCCCCATCGAATAGCTGTACGCCCTGAGCCAACATAAAAGGGGAGATGTCACCTCCTGTGGCTTCAATGCCTATTTCATGCCACCAACGCGTAAAGCGCGTGGTGCCACAACCAAACTCAAGCAGGCTTTTTACCCGGGTATCCTGCTTTATTAATCCTTCAAGGGTTTTCTTTTGCCAGACTTCCTGCTTTTTGTACGGCCCTTCATAGTAGTCTTCATAGTGGTCGGTGTCGTCACGGTTAAAGAACCATTCTTTGCGCCCTTGCCAATTGCGCAACTCACCTGTGGCTACGTCAAATTTTTCTTTTTTTATTAAGTCACTCATATGCTGTCGGTTACATCTGGGAGAGTCAGCTATGAATGGCGGGCCAGGTTGAAAGGAGGTACGCACAATTCCTACGCTGGCATTACCCAGATCAGGTTTTCGGGTATTTTCTCAGCTTCCGTTTAGGAGGCACCCCGTTGTGTTTTCAATGTTCGAAATTAAGCAGAAATGGGTAGGTGTCAAAGAGGGGAAGTTGATATTTAATGCATCAGGTAATTAAAAAGGCATACTTTTTATTAAAGAAAATAACTATCACTTAAATTTGTAGGTTGTAAACATTTCAAGAATTAATTAAACAGCAAAACTGTGAAAGATTATGCATTAAGAATTCACAGAAATTCTAATGAATATAAATATCAGAATAACCTCATTTAATTTAGGGTGTATCTTTACTTTCCTAATCCTTTTTGCATCCGAAAGTGTACTACAGTCTCAGTGTCTTACGACTTTTGATAAACTGTTACCAGAAGAGCAAATAACACCAAATCAAGGTTATGGATACACTATTTCTCGTCATAAAAATTATTTAGCTGTTGGTGCCTATGCCAGCGATTCTTTAGCATTAGATGCAGGATTAGTTCATATATATGAAGACTCAGGAGGCAGTTATAGTAAAGTAGCTACCATAGCTTCAAATCAAAACAGAGAAAGCTTCAGGTTTGGCATATCTATATATTTGTCGGAGAACTATCTTATTGTACTTGCTCAAAACCAACGTCTTTACTATCAGGAGGACGTTAAGCCTGTGTTGCATATTTATAAAAAGCCTGCCTCTGGTTGGGAAAACACGAACAATGCGTTTGTCATAAGAGGTCTGGACCTTGTTGGACATAGTGTTGATATTAAAATGTCTGAGGACGAATCTAAGATTTACATGACAGGTGTAGCCAAGGATTATGGAGGGGCATTAATATTAGTAAAAAATGGAAGTGAGTGGGACGATAGTTTTAACAAAGTAGAAATAGATACACCAGAAGAATTTAGAGAAGGCAATGCTCATGTCTATGATGGAAAACAACTGGCCTTACACGGAAACTATATGATGATATCAGATAGATTTGGATGGTATAATAATTCTAATGCAGTGACATATGTCTTTAAAGACCACGTGGGTGATGGCATCAGCTATACACCGGTGGCTCCACTTGTTGGTGATGAATTTGGGTGGACTTATGGACTACTAAATGTTGTAGTTGATGATAATTACACTTATCACTCCGCATTTGGTTCTGAAGGATCTTTACTTCATGTATTCCCTAAATCCACCGAATACCAGGAGGGTAATGATTACTACGAAATACCATATTCTCTCGATACCATACCAGTAATAGCAAGATCAATTAAACAAGATGAAGACTTTCTATATGTTACCGGTGAAAATCAAGACAGTACTTTAGGCTTTTACACCTTTGACAAGTCGCAGATGTTGAATCCTGGCTATATTCCGGAGAAATTAAATATAGGTAAGTTTAGCTTTAACTATGGCAATATTACACAAAGTGAAGTAAAAGGCGATTCTTTATTTATAGCAACAACAAATGAAGAGAAATTTGGAAGAGATCGGGGATCAGTAAAAATATATGACAAGAGTGGATCAACTATTCAACCGATAGATACGCTCTTCGAAGAATTTACCAGTGCTACAGAAAAGTATTATGGAAGCTCGGTTTATCAATTTAACGGCTTTTTGTTGGTTAGTAATTTTGGAGATGCAACGCTCAATGTACAAACTGGAGCAGTTGATGTACTTAAAAATAATGGAACAGCCTGGGTATATGACCAGAAAATTTTACCAACCGGCAACATAAATAGCTTTGATGATTTATTTGGATATAGTTTAGATCATTATGAACAAGATTTGGTGATTGGAGCTCCGGGTTTTGGAGCGGGTAAAGTATTCATTTATGAAAATGAAAATGCCAGCGGATTAAACTTAAATTTGAAACAAACATTAAACCCACCAGATACTCTGGGAAGGGTTGAATTTTTTGGTTCTGAGGTGGCTATTGGTGAAAATATTTTGGCAGTTTCCGCGCATGATAAAAATGAGACCGTAAAGTATAGTTTGCTGATTTATGAACGTTCTTCTCCCAATGCTCCATGGGTACTTTCAAACTATAAAGTGTTAACTAGTGTGAATATTTTTGATAAATCAAGTGCACTAAGTATAGAAATATCTGAGCGAGATGAAATTGTTGTAGGTGGAGAAATTTTATCTGAAGGTGTAGATATCTATGAAAAGAATGCTGAGAATAATTATGAAATAAAAGCAACACTTTCCCAGCCAAATGGGAGTCAGTTTGACCGATTCGGCAGTGAAATTAAGATCACTAAAAATCATATTTTTATTAGTGCTTTTGGTAAAGATTATGAAAGTAAGTCGAATGTGGGAGCGATTTATGTGTACGCAAAGCCTGCCACCGGTGATTGGAGCTCAACCGACAATGCAGTAGAAATTCTTCCTTATGATTTAATAGAAAATGGACTTTTTGGTTATTCTTTTGAGGTTGAGAAAAACACACTTTTGGTAGGTGCTTCAGGCGTTAATGAATACTTTGATGGAACGACATTCCTTCCTTATGATGAGCCGGGTGCGGCATATGTAATACAAGGTGTTACATATGATTGGACTGAAACCGTAGATTATCTTAAACTACAAGGAGAATCCTTAGCTGAAGCAGACAAATTTGGATACGGTCTAAGTTTAAGTAAGGACTTCTTTTTTGTTGGGGCGGTCAATGAGGATACCGAAAAGGGTTTTAATTCAGGAGCTGTTTATGCTATAAAAACACCTCCTTTGATCCAGCAAGTACCTCCAGTTTGTATAGACAATGAGGTTATTAACCTTTTTGAATATCCATATGGAGGCGTATGGGAAGGGCCTGGTATCATCGATCCTGAAGATGGTATTTTCGATCCTGAAATTGCTGGTTTAGGTACACATTTAATTACATATGAAACTGAAAATTGCGCTTATTTGGGCAAACTTAGAATAGAAGTTTTACCAAGTCTTGATTTAAATGTGGAGAGTGATCTTGAGCAATTGCTATGTTCTGAAAATATACCTGAATTAATGGTGTCTTTTGAATCCACCGTAAATTTTGAATGGTATTACAGTGAGTCAGGTGAAACGTTCAATTTAGTTTCAAGCGGTGTAGGCGATAGTTCAATTCACAGGGCTCAAAACCCAGGGTTTTATTATTGTCAAATTGATAACAGTGTTTGTACCAAAGAGTCCCCCCTCTTTACAATAAATAGTGGCGATTTAGAATTAAGAATTGAACCAGTACCAGCAGCCATTTGTGATGATGAATCTTTAATATTAGAAGCTACCCCACCAGGTGGTACATGGTTTGGGGTTGATGGTATAAGTAGCGATGGACAATGGAATCATAAAGGACTCCCAAATGGAATTTATAATATAAATTATTATAAAGGTAAAGATGGAATTTGTTATGACACTACCAGTATTCAAATCACCAAGGCCAATATAAAAAACGCGATTATAGAAAAACATAATAGTAATCTATGTTCCACAGGTTCTTCCCAAATATCATTTGAAGAAAATAATACTATAACGAATTGGGAATGGCATCAATTAGATGGTCAGCCAACAATAATTAATGGAAATGTAAATCCATTAAATATTAGTGTGAACGGCTCTTATAAGGCCATATATTCCAACGAGTTTTGCTCTTCAGAAAGTAATGTGCTACTTGTTGACGATAAAATCGAATTTGATTTTTTGCCTGATCAGAATGAGTACAATATTTGCGAAAACAGTGAAAATAACCCCCAGATTTCTATTCAAACAGATCCATCAGATGTTATCGCATGGTTCAAATATGATAGTATAGATAATCATTCATTTGTAGAAATAAATAGAGGTAATGCACTACAGGTACAAGGTACTGGTTGGTATAAAGCATATATTCAACAAAACAATTGCGATACATTAACTACAAGCAAATATGTTGATTATTATCCTGCTGATTCTGTCTTTGTACCTAATGTTGTTACTGCAAATAATGATGGTTATAATGATACTTTTGCCCCATACTTGGGCACCTATAAAAGTGCTCAATTTATTATCTATAATAGATATGGCAAAATAGTATATGACCAACTTGCCGAAAACAGTTCAATGTTGGAATGGTCACCAAAGGTATCTTCTGGAGTTTATTTTTGGTATATAAAGGTTAATGGTCCTTGTAATGCACAAAATTTAAAGGGCTCAGTTCAGGTATTAAAATAATATCAAACTGTATTTTTAATAGGCGCGTCTAGTGAAAACAGTTTGTTGAGAATTAATCAAGTCTCTATACTTTTCAATGATTAATAATTGAAAAGATCAATTGAATGATCGAAATTAAACCTCTCAATAATTGTAATCTATGACTGAGCTCTACGTTTTGCTGCTACAAAATATTAGGGAACTTGTGCCAATTAATGAAGAGGAGGCATTGCTGATTCAAGAGGCTTTTAAGCCAGTGCAAATTAATAAGAAAGATTTTTACATTCGAAAAGGAGATCTTTCCAGCCATATGAATTTTGTAGCTGATGGATGCCTGAAAGTCTATTCAATAGGAGAAAAAGATATGGAGCACATCTTGCAGTTTGGTATTACAGGCTGGTGGGTGAGTGATCTTTATGCCTACCTTACAGAATCTCCTTCTACACTTTTTATTCAGGCTATTACCGATAGTGTGGTATTACAAATACATCGAGACAGGCTCAATACGTTATATGATGAAGTACCTATGATGGATCGGTTTTTTCGAATTAAAACTCAAAATGGGTATGTCGCTTTGCAAGACCGAACCATACGCAGTATGAGTGAACCTGCCGAGCAGCGTTATAGTGAGTTTGTAAATCGATACCGTGATATGGAGCAGCAAATACCTCAATACATGATAGCTTCCTATTTAGGCATTACCCCTGAGCATTTGAGTGCCATACGAAAAAAAATGGCGGATAATATGCGTTCTTAAGATACCTTAAGGAAAATGGTTTTCGTGATGTGAAACTTTGTCATCAAAAGTTTTAATATCATGAATACAAGAACATTAATTATCGTATGGCTACTTACAACAGGCGCTGTCAAGGCACAGCAAATAGAAGTAGTAGGAAAAAGTCCCTGGGGTCCTGAAGATGAAATAGGCACTCTCAACATGATGTCTGAAGCCTCTCAACTTCAGGTGTTATCCCAAGTTAACTCAGGTAAAGCTTATGACCTGAGTGTCGATTATTTCGTAGGCATGCCAAGCTTCCATGCACTGGGAGACCCTGGCTACCAGTATTGGCTCACGCACACACCTCACGGCACTGTTGTTGACAACCCTAACGGTCTGGGTGAGAAGATGAACGAGAAAGTGAGCTATACAGGTGATGCTATCTCTATGTATACGCACATGGGTACACACATTGATGCGCTCAATCATTTTGGTCTCAATGGTAAAATATGGAATGGCTATACACCTGAAAAACACCTGGGAGACAAAGGGTGGAAGAAAACTGGTGCTGAAACCATACCTCCAATAATTGCCCGAGGTGTACTCCTTGATGTTGCCGCAGCTATTGGGCCTTTATCAAAAAACTATCGTATTACCGCAAATGATCTGCGACTCACATTGCAAAAGCAGCAGGTAACGTTGCGGCAAGGTGATGTCGTGTTAATTCGGACGGGTCAGGCCAGGTTTTATGAAGATGCCAATCACTATCTCGATAACTATCCCGGTATTAGCCTGGATGCGGTAAAATGGCTCGTAGAAGAGCAACAAATCATGTTGCTAGGAGCTGATAACCTGAGTTTAGAGGCTTTTCCGCCAGAGCGGGAAGATAACTGGGTGCCGGTGCATACCTATTTATTGGCAGAAAAAGGTGTGATGTTTATTGAGCAGATGTTTCTTGAAAGCATAGCTGAAGACAATGTTTATGAGTTTGCCTTCATTGCTGCTTCACTGAAACTTAAAGGTGCCAGTGGCTCTCCCATGCGACCTATAGCTATTCCTATTAATACAAAGTAATACCATCATGAATAGCCCTACTTTACTGCTACTGTCTTTTTCAGTAGGTATCATGGTGGTAATACAAGGTGGTATTAATGCCCGTTTAGGCCTAATGCTGAGCAACACATTATTAGCAACCTCTATAGCACTATTAACAAGTGCTGCTATCACACTTATTGCTTTTTTCATCACAGTGAAAGAGTACCCATCGCTTGATCACTTAAGGTCAATTCCAGTCTATTGGTTTCTGGGCGGTGTATTTAGCTTTCTGGCTTTATCGCTGTTTTACTATGTGATTCCCAGACTCGGAATTTCCACAGTAGTCACTTTTGGGCTTACCGGACAAATCATTTTTGCCTCCATTGCGGCCCATTATGGTTGGTTTGGTATGCCTGTAGAACTCATTTCTATCAAGAAAGTAATGGGTATGCTCATCATGATAGCGGGCCTCATCCTTATAAAATATTAAACATAAAAGAATGAATCTAATAGAAGAAAATATTCAAAATCTCGTCAACCTGTGGCGATTAGCTGGGCAGGTAGCAGGAGATCATATTGTTACAGCTCATTATGAGATGAGTGCAGTTACACAATCCGACTGGCCCAACAGAATCTGGTTTGAGGGAGATGTCAATGTGGCCGTGTTGGAGGAACTTGCCTGTCGATTCAGGCTACCAAACTTTACATTGCCCGTATGGAGCCCGACATTAGAAAGCAATGAGCTGGTTCTTCAGCTTCAAGGCTATGAACTCAAGTTTGAACAATACGCCATGTCGATACCCCTGAATACTATTGAAATTCCACATAAGTGGCTGAAACTGATAAAAGTAATTGATCAATCCATGGCCTACTTATGGTCTACTTTATTCACTAAAGCATTTGGCTACCTCATTCACCCTGAAACTGTAGTAAAAACCATGGAAGTAGTAGACTACTATGTCGCCATGTATGGTGCGCAGCCTGTTGGTACGGGGGTCATATTCTTTAGTGAAAAACACACAGCAGGGATACACTCGATGGGTATTGTACCCGAGATGAGAAGAAAAGGTTTTGCCCGCAATTTATTACTGCAACTACTTACCATTTCAAAACAAAAGGGGGGTCATTATGCCTTTTTACAAGCCTCAGACAGCGGCAAACCACTGTATCAGCAGGTGGGATTTAAAGAAGATTTTATCATTAAAAATTATATTAAAAGTTAACAATCGTGCAATTATTAGAAAATTTAAAATGGCGCTATGCCACTAAAATGTTTGATCCTGCCAGAAAGGTTGTAGATCAGAACTTGGAGAAACTCAAAGAAGCCGTAAGACTGTCAGTATCTTCTTATGGACTCCAGCTGTATAAGGTGTTTGTAATTGAAAATGAAGAGTTAAAAGAGGAGTTGAGAAAAGCTGCATATGATCAATCACAACTTACAGATGCTTCGCATGTATTCGTTTTCTGTAACTACACGAATAATTTCAACCATCGAGTAGATGAGTACATAGCCTTAGCGGCTAAGAATGCAACAGATATCGAAGGACTCAGAAATTATGGTGAATCCATTAAAGCTGCCATTGGAAGTATGGACCCACAGCAGCGGCAGAGCTGGTCAGAAAAACAGACTTATCTGGCTTTAAATAATCTATTAGTAGCCTGTGCTGAGTTGAAAATTGATGCATGCCCTATGGAAGGTTTTGACAAAAAGGCCTATAATGAGATTCTTGGCCTGGGTGAGATGGGCTTAAATGCCTCCGTAATTGCACCTGTAGGTTATAGATCAAAAACCGATCAATCCCAACACAGGCATAAAGTAAGGCGCCCTGCTAAGCAACTTTTCCAAACGATCTGAGCATGAAAAAGGAGATATTGGTTTGGTTTGCAGCGGCTTGTGCTGTCATATCAATAGTGGCAGTACAGGCGCTTTCTTATCAAAATACATTTAGCTATCTAAAGTTCGAGGATGAAAGCATCAGGTCAGTACACGGAATTGAGATCGAACTGAAAATTCCTCATGGATTTAAAAAGACTTCCATTCTCAATCATCAACCCAAATTTCACGAGCACCCTTTTAATGTATCTACTGCAGCGATTTACACTGATGATATCATCATCATGATGCACGCTGAATCAGTCACAGATCATTCGGGCTTCCTCAACTATAGCTACTTGGATTCTATACAATTGGCGGGTATAGGATTTACTACACAAGAGAGGTGTGTTGTGATTTCTGATGAACTCTTGAAAGAGGCGCGTGATCTTGGTTTTTTTCAGGGTGAGGGTTTTGATTTTTATCCGGCCATTTATATGAAGCAATTCTTTAAAACAACACAGGATGGTAATTATGAAGTTGTACTTACGTATGGTGAGCGAGTATGTAATTGTGAAGTCATGAATTTGGATGATAAATTCGAAACAGAATTTAGCCAAAGGTTGCTTCAAAAAGTAAACATAAAATACACTTATACAGGTGATTACGTTGATTAATTAAACAAAAAAAACTATGGTGTTAAATAATGAGAATGGTTGAGCAAAAGGTAATGGGGATTGTATAATGGAGGTTGGACCCTTGAAAATAAAAAAAAGCGTTAGATCTTTATGCAAAATTTGGTTCCTATTCTAAAGTAAATCTATTGTAAAGTGGTCTAATCAAGTTGACGGCAGTTAAATTTTAAGTCCTATTATTGCCCAAAAAATACATTACAGATGTACGACAATGCAGCATTTCCAGCTCCCTTGGAAGAAGAAATTTTCTCTCAATGGTTGGAACAAGGAAGAAAAGATAATATTGGCTATCGATTTATGGTGGTAGTATGGGATTCCTATGACTTAGCTTATCGGCCAGTATTTGTTGAAGATTTTGATGCGATGAATGAGTTTGGACGCTATGGAGATACGCCCAATCGTGAAGCTATGGTAGCTGCATACGACATCTATTCTGAAAGTAAGGTGGCATAACAACATGTTGCTTGCTCGTGCTGCCAAAAATTGCCAGTTTTGATTTCTTATGTTAACTGTAGACAATATTGTACTCGAATATACCAAGGCATCAGGTATCATTACGACAGCATCTGTGCAATCGCTGTGGAGAGGATATGGTGAGATTAAGCGCTATCACATGGAAGGAGGGAAGTACCCCAGTGTGATCGTCAAACACATACAGTTACCAGAACGGAGCGATCATCCGAGAGGGTGGAATACCAATATCTCACACCAGCGCAAATTAAAATCATATCAAGTTGAGAAAGCATGGTATGAGCAATATGCTCATAAAATTGCTAAAAACTGTAGTGTACCCAGCTGCTACCACGCCATTGAAAAGGGCTCTGAATTACTGTTAATCATGGAGGATCTCGATGCCAGTGGCTTTCCTATACGATTAACACCCCAAAGTATTGACTTGGTGTATGCAAAAAACTGCCTGACCTGGTTGGCATATTTTCATGCTAATTTTTTGGGTGTGGAGCCAGACGGACTTTGGCCTATCGGAACCTATTGGCACCTGGATACCCGACTCGATGAGTGGCAACGCATGGAGAATTTAACACTCAAGCAGGCGGCTAAAGGTATTGATCAGCGACTTAACAAGGCTAAATATCAGACATTGGTGCATGGTGATGCCAAGCTAGCCAACTTCTGTTTCAGCGAAACAGGAAACGTGGCTGCTGTGGACTTTCAGTATGTCGGTAAAGGGTGCGGTATCAAAGATGTGGCTTATTTCATAAGCAGTTGCTTCGAAGAAGAGGCATGTGAAAAGTATGAAAAAGAACTACTTTGTCATTACTTTAATCAACTTGAAGTAGCAATTGAAAATACGCCTGTATTTCAGTTGGTTAAAGAGGAGTGGAGTGACTTATATAAATATGCCTGGGCAGATTTTTACCGTTTTCTTGATGGTTGGAGTCCAGGTCATTGGAAGATGCATAACTATAGTAAGCGACTTACGAAACAGGTTGTTGATGAACTGAATCAATAGTTTGGTTTATCATAAAAATTACCGTTATTCCATTCATAAATCATTTCTCTTATGTCACAAGGAAGGCCTGGCGATCACCCAATTACTGATGTTTTATTTCATAACGCTTCTTATTTTACACCCGAAATTCGTGCTTTAATAAAAGAGGTCTATGATTTATCTCACAAGCACTTTAAGGTTTTCAATGACATAAACATTGATGCGGATTCATCTGAAGTAATTCATCAAAAACTATTGGCACTCAAAAAGAAGTTTGAAAGCGGAGAGGGTTGGTCGTAGCTATATTCACTTCTTCAGCAACCGCTCTAAGGCCGCTTCCCGATAAGTTCTACTGATAGGTAGCGTTCCTGACCCAACGGCTACCTGGTTGCCCTCTATGGTACTCACATGGCTGTTGTTGATCACATATTGCTTGTGTATCTGTGTAAACTGATGGTTAGGCAATTCTTCAATGAGCGCCTTGAGTGTATTATGTGTGATTACTTTTTCATCAGGAAGATGTAGTATCACATAATTCTGCATAGATTCCAGGTACAAAATCTCATCGAATTTCACTTTTTTTAGAGATTTATCTGTCTTCACAAAAAACGACTCTCTTGCTGTCTGTAGTTGTGATTTAGCCTTCTCCGCAGCTTTCAGAAAACGCTCAAAAGAAATGGGCTTCATGAGGTAATCAAGTACATCTAACTCAAATCCTGCCAGTGCATACTGATCATAAGCTGTTGTGAAAATTACTTTTGGAGGGTTTGACAGGCTTTTTACAAACTCAAGACCCGTGAGATGTGGCATTTCGATATCCAGAAAAAGCAGATCTGGTTTCAATTCATCCAGTTGTTGCAATAAGTCAAGCGCAGAGCTAAAAGAACCAACCAATTTAAGATAGGAGAGCTTTTCAACATATCCTGCAATCCCATCTCGGGCGAGTGGTTCATCGTCTACAATGCAACATCTTATGCTCATAGTATCGGTAAATTAAGTTTGGCATTATAAATATTGTCTGTCTCAGATATTTCAAAACTATGCTCCTGAGAATAGAGTAATTCTAACCTTCGCTTGAGGTTTTTCAATCCAATGCCTGAATGTGTACTATTGGTAGCTGTCTTTCTAAAGGTATTTTGAATTTCAAATTGGAGGTCACCATTGTGCTTTGTTAAAGACATTTTGATCCACGGACTGTCACCTTCCACATATTTAAAAGCATTTTCAACAAGCGTGATAAGTAAGTGAGGATATACCTGGCCATCAATGTTTTTTAGGTTTAAACCTAAAGTCAATTTCTCTCTTCTTGTTTTATGTACCTCGACATACAAATTGATAAAATCAACCTCTTTTGTAATCTCAACAAGCTTATTTTGATCTTGGTACAAGCTATATCGCAACAACTCCGATAGTTTTTCAACACTTTTTTTAGCCTCAGGTACACTCTGATCCATTTGGAAGTAAATGTTATTAAGGCCATTAAACAGAAAGTGCGGACTAAATTGTTCTCTTAGAAAATTTAGCTCGGTATGCAGTCTGTCGTTTTCAATTTGTTGTAGTTTCATCTTACTCTGTACGAAAGCCTGCACATAAAAATTACCTCTGCGAATGGCAAAATACAAGACAATATAAAGCGTAGGTATAATATTAATTTGGACAAAATCACTTAAAGAAAGGCCATCATCGGTAACTGCTGCCATAGGAATGATCGTACAATTGACAACCAGCAATGCGACACCGATAACCTTGAGTAACTCTTTGCTGAAGCGTTTGAAAGTAATTTCTGAGGCATCACTGATGAAGTATTTCTTTTCTTGTACACCAATAATGTAGGTAAATAGATACCCCACTAGAATGACACATGCAAATTCAATTACATTGATGTAAAGGGGTCTTTCCCAAAATTTAAAACCCTTGCCCATGGTATCGTTTACCACGCGCAAGGTGCCATAAATCATGAAACCGTATAAAGCTGGAAATATCTTATCCCACGCTGTTTTCATTGAAATTATATTATGCCGCTTTGTACTCGGCTCGTTCCTCCAAATTACTAAAGTCTTTTTGCTTTTCACTTTTGGGTAGTTCTTTTACACCAAACAGAAATCTCATGACTCGATATGGCCTGATAAGATATTCATAAATGACCACAGAAAGAATAAAACTGGCTGAACTTATAAATATGTATTTAGCCAAAATTCCTTCATCTACGAGCGTTACAATATAATAGCCAATGATAATAATAATCGTTTGGTGTAAAATGTAAAAGGGATAAATGGCCCGGTTAGCATATACCAACACCGGATGCGATTTATTTAAAAAGCGCTTGCCAAAAGAGAGCATCGCCAATAGCCACAGCCAACCTGAGAGGGGTAGCAAAAACAAATAGGCAAATTCAAGCATTGCATCCAGCTCTATCCTGTTCCATCTTACAATATTGATGAGTATGGTGCTAAGTATCGCTAAACCAGCTAAGGAGCGCGTATCCTTTTCTATTCTTACCCACATCGATGGAGCAGTACCTGCCAAATAGCCCGCAAGGAAAAAGGTGCCCCAGTATGTAAGCCATCCGCCATCATGGATTAAGTCGTTTGCTCGGTTGGTGTTAATGGTATAAGTGAGGTAAATGATAATAGTGGGTGCTACCAATATGATATATGCTAACCAGCCATTGTTTTTTATTACATTATTCACCCGCTTTTGTACGTTTTCTTTTCTCAAGTAAAGAAAAACAGGTAATAATATAGCTGAATAGATAAACAGGTACAGTACAAACCACATGTGGTGCCAGGATAGATTCCCTTCAGGGTAAGGTACAAAATTGAAAACTGTAGGGTAGAAGCTGAGGTAGTTGAAAGTAGCCCCGTTAAATATACGTTCGAAATATATCTGTGGGGGTACAATTATCAACATCGCGAAAACCAAAGGCACAAGCAACCGCAGTGAGCGTTCTTTGAGATATCGGCCAGAGGTTCTTTTTCTTAATGCAAGATAGCTGCCATAGCCAGAGATGAAAAACAGTAGAGGCATTCTAAACCTACTCAACCAGTCATTAAACTCAAGCCAGATGTAGCTGAGCTCGTTGTTTTTTATGTGCCAGCCCCATTCGGCAGCAAATATCATGGCCGTGTGAAAATATAGCACCAATATAATTGCTATTACCCTGAGCCAATCAATGTCGTGTCTTCGTTCCATAATTGTTGTTGTTTGCATTATGACTTCGAAGATGTGGGCAATTGTATTGGCAGTGAAATTTTATTGACAACACGCAGAAAAGCGTTGATAAAAGGCTGGTTTTACTAAAAAATAGTTTCTTATAAACCATAGAAGACACTCAAAGAGAAGGGGTGTAGTCAACCATAAATTCTTTAAGTCACAACATCACCACTACTGTAATTTCATCTCATTTTCTTGAATTGTTGCACAAACCTTTAATCTTAAAGGTAGTCAGGTCTTCCGACCTGACTCACTGGCCAAAGATGGGGTCGGAAGCAAAGTAAATAACAAGCCCTTGCCTACCTGCATTTTTAAAAGGTACGGAACACCTGCCAGGTTGGCCATTCCTACTTCATTCATTTCGGGTTGAGATTCAAGTGATTTAGCAAAAAATTCGTTTCATTAGTTTTTATATATTATTAACTTATCATTCTCAACCCGTTCTGCTACGCGGTATTTACCTACAAATGCTAAGAAAATGCCTGAATGGTTAATTGTTCTTCTTGTATTGGCTGGCGTTGCGACTGTCGCTGGGCTCCTCGTCAAAAGGAATCTTGCGGCCGATGCAAAGCGAGCTGCGCATCTGAAATCCATCGCTGAGAAGAAGGGACTCAGTTATTCCGAGGCAGTTGAATACACAACTGTACACAACAAGTTTAAATCGCTTCCCATTTTTCGAAAAGGTACGGACTTCCTGGTTGAAAATTATATGCACGGCAACCTGAATGGCGCTGACATTGTCATTTTTGATTATATGTATTGGCACGCCTATGAGACGCATAGAAGAGGTAGGAAGTCTCATCGGAGTGAGGGTAATAAAATAAGGCAAACACCCATTTGCCTTCACATAACGAATGCGAACATTCCCGCATTTGACATCACCATTAATTCTAATCTTTTTACCTACACCTCCTACCCTAATGGTGGGCTGGTCAAATTTGATGAGGAGAATGCCTTTACAAAAAACTACATCGTGAGGACCGCCTCGGAAGAGGATGTGGATAAGGTCAAGAAAATGATTTCGAAAGAGGTGCAGGATTTCCTGGTTCCTTTAAAAAACTTGAAAGTAGAGGCAGCAGGTGACGATCTACTGGTCACACAAACCAATATGCCAATCAAACACCCCGCACTTGACGGGTATATTATGGCTGCCATAGCCATGCAACCTATTCTTAAAGGTAATTCTTAGGTTTAATTTTAAACACCATACAATGGCCTGAAGAATATAACACCATTCTTTAGATTGTTCTTTGGATAGAAGGCTTAGGGATGATTTATCTTACAGGCACTTTAAGGTATTCAATGACATAAACATTGATGCGGATTCGTCTGAAGTAATTCATCAAAAACTAGTGGCACTCAAAAAGAAGTTTGAAAAGGGGGAAGGATGGTAGTTGTTATAGCAAGCCACCACTCCTGTAATTTCATCTCATTTTCTTGAATTGTTGCACAAACCTTTAAACTTTGCAACCGTTAGGGTAATTGTTTAACTACTTGAAAACACTATGAAGAAAATCTACAGCATTCTATTCAGTTTGTTCTTTATTATATCTCCTCTTTTTGCTCAGCAACCTACTCAGCCCAATGCAGCTGATATATTACTTAAACTTAAAAAACTCAACTTTTTGGGTACTGTTCTATATGTGGCTGCTCATCCTGATGATGAGAATACGCGTCTCATTGCATACATGGCCAATGAAAGATTGGCTAATACCGCCTATTTATCAATGACGCGTGGTGATGGTGGGCAAAACCTTGTGGGGCCTGAAATCAGAGAAGCATTAGGAGTTATTCGAACGCAAGAGCTTTTGGCAGCAAGAAGTATCGATGGCGGTCAGCAGTTTTTCACACGGGCCAATGATTTTGGTTACTCCAAATCTCCTGAAGAAACACAGGAAATTTGGGATCGGGAAAAAGCACTCTCTGATGTTGTATGGACATTTAGAAAGTTCCGACCTGATGTAATAATTACGAGATTTCCAACCAATGGAGGCGGGGGACATGGTCACCATACTACTTCTGCCATATTTGCTCATGAAGCCTTCGATTTAGCCGCAGATAAATCAAAATATACAGATCAGTTAGAACATGTAGAGCCATGGCAACCTAAGAGGCTATACCTTAACACTGGCAGGTGGTGGAATCCAGACATTAGTGCCGATGATAAAGGTGTGATCACTGTTGATGTTGGTGCTTACAACAACTTATTGGGTGAATCCTATACAGAAATGGCAGCTAGGAGCAGGAGTCAACATAAAAGTCAGGGATTTGGTGCTACTGGAAGCAGAGGTGAGCAGCTGGAATACTTAGAATATCGTAAGGGAGAGCAGGCACAAAATGATGTCTTTGAAGGAATTGAAACTTCATGGAGTAGGATTGAAGGAGGGGAAATGATAGGAAGAATGATTGATAAAATAATACAAGGTTATAATCCACAAAATCCAATAGCAATTGTAAAGCCTCTTTTAACAGTCAGAGAATCTGTAAGTCAATTGAAAAATGAACACTGGAAAGCCATTAAGCTCAATGAAATAGATGAGTTAATCAAGTCGGCACTAGGTTTATATATTGAAACTCGAGCTAGCGATTTTTCCATTGCACCAGGAGGTGAAGTAGAACTTAATGTTGAAGTGATAAATAGGTCCAGTGCATCAATTAATCTCATGAGTGTGAGTTATGGTGCAATCAAGGATACGACCGTAAATGCACAGCTCTCATCTAATAAGGAAGTGACGTGGGAAACACAGTTGGCTATTCCACAAGGTGCGCAATACAGTCAACCCTACTGGTTGAGGGAAGAGGGCACTCTGGGTATGTACCAGGTAAATGATCAGCAACTTATTGGTACACCTGAAAACCAACCCGCTGTTGTTGTCACATATACTTTGGATGTATTTGGGACGCCTTTAGAGTATAGCAGTCCGGTTGTTTACAAGTGGAACGATCCGGTAAAGGGTGAACAATACCGACCTTTTGTAATTACACCACCTGTTTTCGTCAACATTCCAGAATCAGTCTATATATTTTCTAATGAATCTGAAAGAAGTATTGATGTGACTGTAAAAGCAGGTGTAAATAATGCTGATGGAAAAGTAATGTTAAAATTACCAGAAGGATGGAGTGCCACACCGGCTTTTTATGACTATCAACTGGAGGCCAAAGGAGAAGAAGCAATATTTTCTTTTAAAGTAAAGCCACCGAAACAACAAAGTGAAGGCCAATTATCAGCTGTAGCTATTCAAAATGGCAAAGAGTACCATAAAAGTATTGCTACACTCGACTATGATCACATAAAAACACAGGTTTTGTTGCCAGATGCCTCAGCGAAAATAGTAAAACTTGATATTCAAAAATATGGACAAACTATAGGTTACATTGCAGGCGCAGGAGATGTTATTCCCTCAGCTTTACGTGAAATTGGGTATGAGGTATGGGAAATGAATGACGATGAGGTAACACCGGAAAATCTTGCCTCATTAGATGCCGTAGTTCTGGGTATTAGAGCGTTAAATACAAACGAACGTTTACCTTTCTTCATGGATGAGCTTCTAAAATACGTACATGATGGGGGCACATTGGTTATACAATACAACACCAGTCACCGTTTGAAAACAACCGAATTTGCTCCTTTTCCATTAGAACTTTCCAGAGATCGCGTGACGGATGAATTTGCTGAAGTGAAAATTCTGGAACCACAGCATCCGGTTATGAACGAACCAAATAAAATCACGCAAAATGATTTCTCTGGTTGGGTGCAGGAGCGAGGACTTTACTTTCCAGATACATGGGACAAACAATACAAGGCCATATTGGCAAGTAATGATAAAGGAGAAAGTGCTAAAAAAGGAGGGTTGCTAGTGGCAGAATATGGAAAAGGCCACTACATCTATACAGGTTATTCCTGGTTTAGAGAACTGCCAGCAGGTGTTCCTGGCGCATTTAGAATTTTTGTTAACCTTGTTTCATTGGGAAACAAGCCAGACAATACTAATAACTAACCTATGAGTGAAATAAAAAAAGAGAAAGAGGTACCCGTTGATCCACCACCTTTTTTAGGTAGTTGGAAAAATATTTACTGGTTGCTTATGGGTAACCTGGCCGTGTTAATCTTATTGTTCTATCTCTTTACCATTCACTTTTCATGAGCAGTATTGACTGGATTGTACTTTTCGGTACACTTATTTTTATTGTTGCTTATGGTGTTTGGAAGACTCGTGGTACCAATAGTATGGATAGCTACCTGCGAGGTGACACGTCAAAATGGTGGACAATTGGCCTCTCTATAATGGCTACACAAGCCAGCGCAATTACCTTTCTGTCTACACCGGGTCAAGCGTATACTGATGGCATGCGGTTTATCCAGTTTTATTTTGGGTTGCCACTTGCTATGATTCTTATTTCGGTATTTTTTCTACCGATTTATTATAAACTCAAAGTATATACAGCCTACGAGTATTTAGAGAGCAGATTTGATGTAAAAACCCGGATGCTGGCGGCTTTGATTTTCCTCATCCAAAGAGGTTTAGCAGCAGGTATTACTATTTATGCACCAGCTATCATATTATCTTCACTCCTTGATTGGAGACTTGGATATACTACACTAATTATTGGTGTTTTGGTGATCATATATACCGTCTCTGGTGGTACTAAGGCCGTTACTCAGACGCAAAAGCAACAAATGGCGGTGATGATGGGCGGGATGATTGCTGCGGGTGTTTTAGTTATTGTTTCGCTACCAGATAATGTTGGTTTTTTCGATGCCATGCATGTAGCTGGAAAAATGGGTAAGCTCAATGTTGTGAATTTTGACTTTGACTTAAGTGATAGATATAATTTCTGGTCTGGTATGACTGGGGCTGTTTTTCTTTTTATGTCCTATTTCGGCACTGATCAGTCACAAGTTCAGCGTTACTTATCAGGAAAATCGCTCTCAGAAAGCCGCCTGGGCCTAATGATGAACGGCCTGTTGAAAGTACCTATGCAGTTTATCATTCTCTTTATAGGTGCCATGGTTTTTGTTTTCTATCAATTCAATGCACCTCCGGTATTTTTCAATGACACGGTTGCGCAACAAGTTCGTGTTTCTGAACAGGGTGAGGCATTTACAGCGTTAGAAGACGAGTACAATAGTATTTTTGAGGAGAAAAGAAGGGCTGTAGACAACCTTGTTACAACAGTCGAAATTGGAGACGAGAAGTCGATTGATGTGGCCGCCAATACACTTAACTCTCTACAAGAATCTTCGGAAGAAGTAAGGACACAGGCAAAAGCTGTAATCCAACAAGCGCTGCCAGATGCTGAAACTAACGATAAGGACTACATATTTATGAACTTTGTCATGAATAATCTGCCTGTAGGTATTGTAGGCCTTTTATTTGCCGTGATTTTCTCAGCGGCCATGTCTTCTACATCATCGGAGCTAAATGCGTTGGGTTCTACGTCTGTAATTGACTTCTACAAGCGTAAGATCAACCAAAAAGCTTCGGATAAGCATTATTTACATTCGTCCAAGTTGTTTACGCTTGCGTGGGGTATTCTGGCTATCATATTTGCTTCATATTTATCGCTATTTGAAAACCTTATTCAGGCTGTTAACTTGATAGGTTCGCTTTTCTACCCCATTGTGTTGGGGATATTTGTTGTGGCATTTTTCTTCAAATACATAAAAGCCAATGCAGTATTTATTGCGGCAATTCTGAGTCAGGCTGTTATAATACTATTGCACTATTTAAATGTAAATGGGCAAGCAGGGTTCTTTACAATGGGTTTTCTGTGGTATAATGCCTTTGGGTGTGTGCTGGTAGTTTTAATAGGATTTATTATTCAAACAGGTATAAATCAGCAAAGGAATAGCTAAAATTAGAAACAAAAAAAGCCTGAACACGCTCATGTGCTCAGGCTTTTTTTTGGTTTTGGATTTTTCTTACTTCAATGAAGCAATCAAATCTTCATTTCTTTTTACATAACCAAAATCTCCACCTTCGTTGGCTTTAGCAATTTCGATAGATTTTTTAGCAGTCTCAATGGCTTCTTTTTTCTTGCCTAGCTTAGCTAAAATCTGCGCTTTCAAATGTATGTTCCAAAACTGACCTTTGGTGTTTTCATTAGCCAGGTACATGTTCATCCACTCTAAAGCTTTGTTCAAGTCTTTACCGGTAGAATAGTAGTAGTTGGCAGCTTGCACATAGTTTGCAGGGTTTACCTTTGTTTTTGCAGCGATTTCATTCATCACTTGTGCATCAAAATCCACAGTCATAGGCACTTTTATTGATACATCTGACCACATCATCTCAATATTAGCTGACGTATTGTCTTCGCTGATGTCTGAGATCATGAAAGTAAGTGTTTCAATCTTTCTGCCCAGTTTAGAAGCTTTTACTGTAGTTCTTAATACTTCCTTTTCTGTGTCATACGCACTTACATTGCCTCCAATGCTAAGGTCTGAATAAAGCATGAATGACCACTCGTTTTCACCAGGAATTGTGAAAATAAGATACTCACCTGCTTTCACATCAGTGCCTGCGATTTTAGCATCTGTACTAAGCGTAAGTTTAGATCCAGAGTTTGCACCTGTTCTCCATATTGAGCCATATTGCTCAAGGTATTGATCACCACTACCAAATATTTGACGGCCCTTCATTTTAGGTCGGTAGTAGTCAATGGTTACATCAGTAAGACCTACAGTAGAGCTTACTGAACCTTCCGGACTTGGTATTGGGGTTGAAATTTGAGCTTCTGCACCAAAGAAAATAAAAGCTGATGCAATTGCTGTAAGTAATGTTTTTTTCATGTTAATAATAGTTTTAGGTTTAATCATGGATTGATAACGAAATTTAACACTTTTAGTTGGGAAGAGCTTAAACAAACATGAAACTATCTCAAGCGTTTTATTTAAATGATAATGTTACAGAGGTTGCTAAGCATCTGCTTGGCAAAGTCTTATGTGTAAATATTAATGGGTCGATATTATCCGGAAAAATTGTTGAAACCGAAGCGTATTCTTACAAAGAAAAGGCATGTCATGCTTATAATGCCCGCTATACAAAGCGTACAGAAGTGTTATTCATGGAAGGTGGCACGGCATATGTTTATTTATGCTACGGTATCCATAAGTTATTCAATGTTGTAACTAATGTAGAAGGCGTGGCTGAAGCCGTGCTCATTAGGGCCTTGGAGCCAGTTGATAATGTTAAAATGATGCAAGAGAACAGAAAAATGATTAAAAATACTGCACTTACATCAGGGCCTGGTAAATTGTCTCAGGCAATGGGCATTAATTTAGATCATAACAGGCAGTCATTGACCAAAAGCAATGTCTGGATTGAAGATAGAAGATTAGATGTTGGTCAAGTTGAAAAAACACCAAGAATTGGAGTTGCCTACGCTATGGAAGATGCGCTGTTACCATGGAGGTTTATCGAAAAGGATAACCCATTTGTTAGCAAGGGCAATAACACTTATCATTTATAACACATCATATATAATATTGTATATTTGTCTAAAGCAAGATAGGCTACACTATGAATAAAATTATTTGCCCGGTAGATTTTTCAACTCCCTCTCTCAATGCTATTGAGTATGCTGTAGAAATTGGTAAAAAATTTCACTCTCAAATTACTTTATTTCATGTATTTACTGAACGCGACTTTAATAAAATAGTAGGAAAAGAGACGGTAGGTAAATCTTTTAAGGAACTGATGGCAATGGCCAAAAATCGCCTACAACGCCTAGCTGATAATATTAATGAAGAATGTGCCGGTCAACTAACTTGTAATGCACAACTTGAGTTAGGAGAGCTTCATGATAAGCTCGTGGACGCCATTGAAGTGGATGGACATGATGTTTTGGTAATGGGCACAACGGGCGTGAGTAGAACAGACGGTGTGTTTTTTGGAAGTAATACAGAAGAGGTGATCAGTGAGGTAAAAATACCAACGCTCTGTATTCCGCAGGAAGCTACATTCAATGGCTTTAATAAAATTGTGTATGCTTCTGATTTCATGAAAGAAGACAAACAGGCGATACAAGAGGTCATTTCATTCGCTACTGTATTCAATGCTCGAATTAGTGTTTTGCATATCAATTTAGGAGATAGCGATAAGGAGTATAATGATTTTGTCGATGATCTCAAGAGTTTCATACAATACAATAAAATAAGCTTCGTTAACAAAAAGTTTAAAGACAACATTGGCATGGGTATCGAAGAGTATATGCATGACGAGAATAGCGACCTTCTGGTTGTGTTTAGAAAGCAACGAAATTTTGTAGAAAGCATATTCCATAAAAGTTTGACAAAAATATTGTCATACTCTACGGATAAGCCGTTATTTGTGCTGAAACTGGAAGCCCATTAACAAAACATACTTTATGTCCCTGAAATATTTGCTGAGTGTCTTATTGTTGGTTGCAAATATTATTTCACAAGCTCAATCCAATCCGTTTAGCAAGTTAAATTCGGAGTATGATGAGCAGAACCCCATATTAGATTCTGATAATCAGATAATATATTTTACCAGAAGTAATCATCCAAAAAACGCTGGAGGAGAAAGTGATGCTGGAGACATTTGGTATAGTATTTTAGGTCCAACGGGTTGGTCTTCGCCAGTTAGAGCCGCTAACATTAATAGCTATGACTATAATGGTATAATTGACGTAACCAAAGAGCGGCTTATACTACACAACCATTATGCAACTGGCAGTTTTTTAAAGACACAAGGCATTTCAATAGCTAATAAATCTCAAAGTGGTTGGAGCGAGCCACAAAATATTCGTATACCATATTTTAAAAACCTTGGTAAATACTTTGGTGGAAGTTTGAGTCAAGATGGCAAAGTATTGATTCTTTCTATCGAAAGTTATGGGACTGTAGGAGCTGAAGACATCTATGTATGTTTTAAAAGTGACGATAAATGGAGCGAGCCTCAAAATATTGGTAGATTGATTAATACACCCTATCAGGAGTTCACCCCACATATTTATAAAGACAGCCTATTGTATTTTTCCAGTAACGGCCATGGGGGCAAAGGAAGTGCCGATGTTTTCGTTTCTAAACGTTTGGATGATACATGGCTTAACTGGTCAACACCTGAAAATGTCGAACAGATTAATACGGAAGGGAGAGAGTTAGGATACAGGCAATATGAGGGTTTTGCTATTTATACTTCGACAATTAATAGCGATGGCTATGGAGATATTAAATTTTACTCACCTTCAAATGATCAGGATACAATTTTTAATCAAGCTATCGACACAACAGTGGTTGTGGATATCAATGAGGTAGATGTTGCAGAATTAGATGAAAATGAAATCCTATTGTATGGTGAGGTTACGGCATCGAACGAAAATGAAGCATTTGCCCCAGTAGTAGCTGTTAAAACACGAGGGGGTAAAAAAATAAAAGCTAAATTAGATGCCAATATGTATCTGGTGAATTTGAAATCCCCAGAAAATTATGTGGTAACAGTTAGTGCTCCCGGATATATCACTCAACAAGAAAGCATTGATTTACAAAGTGCTACTGCTAAAAAGCTACAGGTTGATTTCAACTTGCAACCCATTGCATTAGGTACAAGGGTAAATCTCAAAAATGTACTTTTTAGACAATCAAAAGCTGAAATACTTTCTTCGTCATTTGATGAACTCAACCTTGTGGTAGAGATGATGCAACAGAACCCCTCGATGAAAATTAAGCTTGAAGGCCATACCGATAACAGGGGAGTAGCAAAGCATAACCTGAGGTTATCAAAACACCGGGTGGAAGCTGTTGAAGACTACCTTGTATCTAAAGGTATATCTTCAAATAGAATCAAAGGCAAAGGCTATGGAGGCTCAAAACCAATCGCAGATAACGAAGATCCTGAAAAGCGAAAGCTAAATAGGAGAGTTGAGTTTACAATTATTAAAGAGTAATCTTTAGAATCCCATAGCTGTGTCATCACCACGAGGATCGGCACCGCCTTCCAGCTGACCATTGCCCAGGACAAGTATTGCATCTACTCGCCCCATCTGACCTCTTTCTTTTACAATATTGGCTGCTCGGAAGGTTTACAGGAAATAACTAAACAAAACAGCAGTATTGCTGCGAGTGCATATAATTGTTTCATATAGAATAGGTTAAAATGTAATCTATACTTTTTCCTGTAAGATTTAAAGTAAAGTACCTAGGATATTCAATAGAATTCTATATATATTATAAAGAAATGATTGTAACTATGGAATCGGGGGTAAGGGCAAGAAAGTCGGCTAAAATCAAACTGGATATATTAATTGCTTCCACACAACTCCTTGGTAAAAAGTCATTTAGGGAACTATATGTTGATGACATATGCGAAAAATCTGGTGTATCAAAAGTTACCTTTTTTAAGTATTTTCCTCAAAAAGATGACGTTTTACTTTATTACTTACGTATTTGGTGTCTCGATAGAGCCATTGAATTTTATCATAACCCTCGGGAGGGATTAAATGGTATTTTTCATTTGATTGAAAAGTTGTCTGAAAGCTATGATAAAAATCCTGGACTAATTTTAAGCCTGATAAGTTACCTGACAAGCCTTCAAAGACCGCCTTCACCATTTCCGTTAAAAAGTATTGAGCGCGAGATGCTTTATCCTAATGATGAAGCTGTAAAGAAGATTGAATTGATGTCCATAGATCAGATGGTAGAAAAATTTTTACTGGAGGCCATATTCCAAAAGCAAATTATAGGGGTCAGCGACACTAAAGACATCTCAGGCCTATTCTTATCGGTAATTTATGGCACCATTATTACTGCACATTTAAGGCAGGTCAAGCCCATCAAAGTGTTATTTAAGAGAAATATTGAAAGTTTACTCAAAAAATTAGGCCCGCAGCAATACTAGCACATCAAGAAATAGCTCCTTCCTAAGGTATAACCAAGTGCTTCAAGGTAAGATTTGATCTTAACTTTACCCTCACGGTCACCCACATATGACAATACAAGTTCTTGACCTGTATATTTCGGTAGATTAGTATAATGCGTCACCTCTTTTGAAGCATAGGGCCCGGCTTTAACCTCCAGATAATTATTGATATTTATTCCCATTGAAAGGAGGGGAGCTATTTTCTTATCAACAGTCTTACCCGTACCAAAAACAAAAATGTCTTTTGCATTAAGGTCTAATTGTTTGTCTAAATAGCTTGCTTTTACCTTTTGAAATGATGTTACACTATAGTTGTCAGAATTACGCGTAATACGTTTAGCAAGGTCATACCATTTCAATACTGGTTGCTGTATTTTGTGAAACATAACTTTGTGATGGAATAGCCTCATCCAAAATTCATAATCTTCCGGAATTGGCTCTTCAGTATAGTTGCCGTATTTATCAATTAGATTTTTTCTGAACATGCTTGATGGATTTACAACAGGGGAGTCTTCAAAACGATTTAAAAACATTTCCTCATGACTTTGAAGGCTGTTTACCCAATCTACGTGTCTTGCATACCCTTCATTTTTATCTCGATTCCCGGCATACTCTACCAAACCACATACAACTTCGACCCTTGGGTCATTGTCTAATACATCAGCCTGTAAAGCGAACCTATCGGGGTAACTCCAGTCATCTGCATCCATGCGTGCGATGTACTGGCCTTTGCACTGCTTTAAACCTGCATTAAGGGCCTTCGGAAGGCCAACATGCGGCATGTCTATAATATGTAACCTTTTGTCTTTAAAAGCTTTTACAATTGGCATTGTACGGTCTGATGAGCCATCATTGACTAAGATGACCTCGAAGTCGGGATGAGTTTGATGGAAAATGCTATCGAGACACCTTTTTATGGTTTCTTCGGCATTAAATGCACTTATCAAAACCGAAACCTTAGGCACACTCAACGCTTAGATAATAATGATCTTATAAATAATTTGAAATCACTACGTTCCTTTTTAGAGGTAAGTAAGTCTCCAACTAGCCGCAGATAACCTTTAATTGTTACTTTGTTTTCCTTGGCGTCTAATGGTAGCTCTTCTGAGGGCTGCTTTTCGTTTGCCGATCGATTTTGCTCTGATTCGGATGGCTTCTTAGCCGGATCTAAGGCATCTGCATTTTTAAAGCTCGCTTTTGACCTTTCCTTATAGCCCAACTTTTCTTCCACAAGACCTTTGTTATTGTAGGCAATGGCATCCTCAGGATCCAAAGCTATAGTTTGCTCGTAATCCTGAATAGCACCTTCCAGGTCTCCCATACGCTCTTTAATAAAGGCTCTGCTGCTATATCTAAAAGGTTTTTTAGGTTCTAATTCTACCGCCCGATCCAAATCCTTCAACGCAGACTGGTTGTCACCCAATAGGTGAAAGGCCACTCCTCGTTCACTTAGAACAAAGGCATTCCCTGGTTGAAGCTTTACGAGCATATTAAAATCAGCTATCGCATTTTTAAAGTCTTGTAATTTAAAATGTGCCTTAGCTCGATTATATATTGCTTCAAAATGGTGTGGTTGTAGTACTATTGCTTTATCAAAATAGTTGATAGCCTCCGTAAATTGATTTTGATTACATAGGCTCATGCCTTTACTAAAATGATCCTGTGCTGTCTGGCTCATTTGTAGGGGGTTTTATTTCTTCAACTGATACACTATCCTGAACTACTTCCTTATTTTTAGGTTTCCTTTGTTTCGGTACTTTAACGGCTTTTGATCTTTTCAGTATCTTCTTTTTTACATACTTCACGCGCTTTTTACGCTTATCCTTAGCAGGATTATAAGCTCGATTGTAATTGTTCGGTTTTACATGACGTACCGTAGTGTAATTGGCACTGTTACATGCAAAGAGCCCAACGATAAAGACAAAGACAATAATGTAAATTTTCCTTCTCACGAGTTACAAAACTAAGATAATTTAGGAGATATAAATAAATGTTAAATATTCATTGTTTAGTATGAAGAATACAATTTTATTTGCGTCTTATTATATTTTAAATTTTTAATATTTTATCTAATGAGAAAACTTTTACTATTCATTTTGGTAGCTGCAGTTGGTCTTACTACTGCATGTAAAGATGAAGACCTGACGGTCACTTTAGTTGAAAACGGGAATTTGCAATTAACATTGGTAGACAACAATGGTAATCTTATTGCTGACGCAAAGGTCACACTTTATGATGAATCTTCTGAACTTGAAGAATTAACAACAACTGAAAATGGTTTAGCAGACTTTGGTAAGCTCAATGTTGGATCATATAGCGCTGTAGTTGAAGCTACTGTTAATGGAAAAGAGTACGAATTTAACAAAGGCATGCAAGTAGTAGCTGGAGCTACAAAGCAGTATGAGGCGAATGTTGAAAGCTATGTAGGAAACATCAGTTTACAGTTTAGAAATACAAGTAGTGGAAATATTGCCGAAGTAGAAGGCCTGCAAATCGCACTTGTTAGAAGAAATGATGCTTATTATGAAGCTGTTGATTTAAATGAATACCTGGCTTTATCTGTTGAAGACCAAAATTCTAACTCACAAGGAAAAGTAACTTTCGATGACATACCAGAAGGATCTTATGTCGCGATTTATCATGATGGTGAGAATATTATAAACTCATCGACTGTTTATGTTGATAAAGGTGACACTGATTACATAAGCTTTTACATTAATGTTGTTACAGCTGTGTTGAAAACAAAGTCTAGCTGGTCTGTAAGTTCAGTAGTTTCTCAAAATGATGGTTCTGCCGTGACTAACGATTATGTATCTATTACTTTTGATTACGAAAACGGCTCTATAACACTAGCAAGATCGGGTGGGTTATCTGATGTTACGGGGTCTTTCTCAGCTTATTCATCGTCAATTTATTTCTACTGGGACACATTATCTAGCTGGAGTGCTAATGTTGAAGATGTATCTTCAAATCAGCTTGTAATTGAATATTATGATTATAACTTAGGAGAGTCTGTTGTGATGACATTAAACTAAAAAGACTGTTTATAACAATTAAATAGCCGATTCGTAAGAATCGGCTTTTTTTATGTCATATGGTTGACCCTATTAGAAACTTACCTCAGGAGCATTTTCTGCACCTTGATCGGCTTCAAATAAAGGCTTTCTTTCAAAACCATACATTCCTGCTAACATATTCTTAGGGAAAGTCCTAATCACTTTATTATAATCAGTTGTAGCTTCATTATATCTTGTTCTGGCAACTGTAATTCGGTTTTCAGTACCTTCTAACTGTGCTTGTAAGTCTAAAAAGTTTTGGTTTGATTTCAAATCAGGGTAGCGTTCTACTGTAACTAAAAGCCTCGACAACGCACCACTCAATTGCCCCTGAGCTTGTTGAAATTGCTGAATTTTCGATGCATCTAAATTAGACGGATCAACCTGTATACTACTGGCCTTACTTCTCGCTTCTACTACACCTGTAAGTACTTCTTTTTCCTGTGCGGCAAAGCCTTTAACCGTATTGACAAGATTAGGAATTAGGTCTGCCCGCCTTTGATATTGTGCCTCTACATTTGCCCATGCATTCGATACATTTTCCTCTTTATTGACCATTGTGTTGTACGAACCAGCAAATATTTGATAGATAATAAACCCTACAACGGCTATAATTCCAAGAGTAATTAAAAGTCCTTTTTTCATAATTTTATTTAATATTTATTGATTCAAATTTAAACGATTATATTGCAATATATAAGATAATCACACTATTTACATACTACCACGTGCGACAAATCAATCTTCTCTTTACGATAATTATATTCATAGGTTACACTAGTTCATTTGCGCAAGAATTACAGCAAATACCAGAGCTAAAATCACCAGTTACTGATTTAACTAATACATTATCCGGCAACCAGATCAAGAACATAGAATCTGATATTCTGGGCTTTCAAAAAGAAACCGGCAGTCAGGTAGGTGTCTTGATCGTGGCCACCACAGAGCCTGAAGCTATTGAGCAATACAGTATAAGAGTTGTTGAGCAGTGGAAACTAGGGCGGGAAGGAATTGATGACGGTGTACTTTTAATTGTGGCTAAAAATGACCGAAAGATGCGCATAGAAGTAGGTTTTGGACTCGAGGGTGCAATACCCGATGCATACGCTAAAAGGGTGATTGAGCAAATTATTAAACCAGAATTCAGATCAGGAGACTTTTATCACGGCATAGCTAAAGGTGTGGCCGCTTTAGAAGATTTGATACGAGGAGAGGAGCTGCCAGAACCTACTCATGCCACACAAAGTAGTGAACAAAATAGCATTAGCAAATATTTAAATGGCCTTTTCCCAATACTAATTATAGTAGTAGCTATAGGAAATTTTGCATTAAAGAAAGTTCTTGGTAAAAAAGCTGGTTCAATTGTATTTGCAATTATTGTTCTCATTGCAGGCTGGTTATTATTTAATTTAATTATTGGATTTGTAATGTCCATAATTCTTACTGCCATAATGGGAAGTAGTGGTCGAGGGGGCCGTGGTGGTGGCGGAATGTGGTATGGAGGCGGCTTTAGTGGTGGTAGTGGTGGTAGCAGTTTTGGAGGTGGTTTTAGTGGCGGGGGCGGTAGCTTTGGGGGCGGTGGAGCCTCTGGAGGATGGTAATATGAATTAATATAACTATGAGAAATAGATTTAAATTTTCTGAAGAACAAAAACAACAAATAAAAGAAGCAATTAAAGACCTGGAATCTCATTCTTCGGGTGAAATTGTTCCTTATTTTACACATAAAAGTGATGACTATTTTGAAGCTCGCTGGAAGAGTGCCGTTTTATTAAGTGTATTTGGTGCCTTGTTGTTGGCCATTGCTTCATACACATGGATGTTACCCTTTGCGGTAACTCCTCTTGAAGATGCCATTTTTATTGGAGTATTAATGCTTATAGGTTTTTTTATTCCGGTTGTAATTCCGGCTTCTGTTCGTTTTTTACTTTCAGAAGATACACTTCACCTGCGGGTAATGAATCGTGCGATGTCAATATTCTTACAAGAAGAAGTGTTTAAAACTCGTGATAGAACAGGTGTACTAATCTACATAAGTGAGTTGGAGCACGAGGTTGTAGTACTGGCGGATTCAGGCATAAATGCTAAGGTAGCTTCGGAGGATTGGCAAAATATTACGCAATTAGTGATTGATGGTATTAAAGACAAACAAGTCGATAAAGGACTTATTAACGCTATAAATGCTTGTAAAAAACTTTTATTGGAGAATGGATTCACTGTCCGCTCAGATGACACTAACGAATTAAGTGATGAACTAAGGATAGACTAATTATGAGAATACTGATTACATCCGTGCTATTGTGCTTCACACTAGCTAGCATGGCACAAAAGGCACATGTATATTACCCAAGTGGTGATTTATATCAGGGCAATTCTCATATACTTGAACAAATTAACAAGGAATTTGATGAACATGAGCGTATTTATCATTTTACGCCATTTGCTGGCCGTGGGGATGATCTAACCACAGTAGGGTTCTTATTATTTACTGATTCTGCACTATGGGTTCAAACTTCTCGTAAAACGGTAATTGATTCTGCTATTGCGGCTTTTGATCTAAAAAAATTCTTTCAATCAAATGAGTTTCGAATTGAATTGGATGCTTTTATTTCGAAAGGAGTTTTAAATCGAATGTTTGTCGAAAGTACATTAGGTAGCCCCGAAAAGAAAAGAGTCATTAAAACTAAAGAGGGTGAATTTGATAGGTGGTTTTACCCTCACTTAGGTATTGATCTTATTTTAGAGAAAGATATTGTAACTCATTATATTCCTGTAGAAACGGAAAACTAATCTATCATAGAAAGCACCCAGGCATCTGGAAACTGAAATTGATCCAGTGTTCTGACTTCATCTCTAATCTGCCTTACTTCTTGAAGATCATCTGAAGTCTTCACATGGATGTAATAGGCATTTCTTTTTGAAACGTATCCAAATTCATTATCAAATCCAGCTTGTTTTAAACGTTCACTATACGTCCGGGCATTGTCAAGCTGGCTAAATACACCAACGATTACATAGTGACCAACAGCAAGCTCATTTGGATCTGACCCACGCTGAATTATGGTTCTTTCATTGACGTCATCATAAACTTCCGTAAGCTCTTCTTCAACTGCTTCAACCAATTCCTCTTCCTCTACAGGTACTGGCAGTTCAGACTGTATGGTATCTACAGGCTGCTCCGGCTCTTCAATCACAGGAGGTTCTGTTGCTATAGTATCAGTTGCAACAGTATCTGTTTCCACTTCTTCATCCTCATCTAAAGATTCGATAAACTCTTCCTCAGTCATTATATCCTCCGGTTCATCTTCCTCAACATCTTCTTTTTCCTCTTCAATTTCAGGCTTCTTAACCCTCCCAAAAACGAAATTAACACCTGTGTGTACTTCAGCAACACTAGCTCTTGACGGGTAGATTGCCGACATTACATGGTCTGTAGAGGTATAGACTTGCATTCCAGTTAATTTGAGCGTAAAGCCAGCACCGAAGCCAGTAAACTCCCCATTTACATAAGCAGTATTTACAACCATATTTAATATGCGTCCCAGTTTGAGATTATATGACAACGCAACACTCGGATTGACGTGGCCTTTAAAAAAATCAAAGTACACAAGAGCTCCAACATTATGTTTTTTACCAAGTGAATAATTAGCTCCTAAATACGTTTTGGGACGTAATGCTGATGAAAAAGAGACATCATCAGTCTCATTCATGTTATAAAGGCTCTCTACCGAGTCTATCTCAGCTTGTAGAAATTGGTCATTGGGATCCTTATTAACCAGGTCCAATAAATCAAAACCGCGATAGGTATAGGTAATTGGGTCAAGTTCATATGATCGTGTATAATCTGACCAGTTAATAAAACCTAAATCTTTAACAGAGGCTGAAAGGGTCAGTTTGTCATTTAGTGCAAATGTTGCTCCTAAATCAATGGCGGCCCCACGATTACCGTTATTTGTAAAGTAATCTACATAATCTGGGTCATTTTCATCTTCTAAGGCGATTCCTGCAGTATTTACAAGTATATTACCTGAAGCAACAGTAACAGAATCTGAGTCCACATGTATGAGTCCGCTAATTTCTTTTGTTTCTACAATGCCATGCCCTTGTAAATATTTTAATCTAGCCCCCAAAGTCAATTTATCATTGATTTGTCTGCTATAACCAATACCAATTTCATGGTATGAAGAACTTTTTAAACCAAAATTCTCTATTTTAAGATCGTTCCCGGCAATTCTTGGGTCGGCAGGTCCAATAATTGCCCACCTTACAAGGTCGCCTGAGTAATTAAATCTAAAATCGGTTACATGATTGATAGTAAAAGTAAAGTAGCTTTTCTTACCTCTCAGTCCAAAATAAAAGAGGCCAAGCTCCGTACTAGCTCCAAAACGTTGAATGTCTTTAACTTTACCTGGCAAGCCCAGTGTATCTAATATGAGATTGTCATTTACATCGTAAGTAAAATAATCATTGAATGATAGCCCATCGTTATCCACAGAAACTCTCATGGATGAGATAACTGGGAAACCTATAACCACTTTATGTTCTGGCATAAATGCCGGGTTAAGGTTATTTGACTGTGGTAGGCTTTTGTTGAGCTGGTATAATCCTAGATTACCTTGTGCGTAACTAAAAAATACCAGGCAATTAAGCGAAAAAATTAAAGCAACTACTTTAGCCATGAATTAAAAGTTGAGTTCAAGTTCAGATTCTATTCCCATGTTTACCTGCAAGTTGTTTGAAGGTGATATTTTAATGGGTACTGACCCACCGTTTGCAGTTTGTAACTGTACCCTCATAACAAGTTGTGTAGCCTGGTCGATGCGATCTATTTCATCAGCATCGATAAAAACACGATCATTCAACTCTCCAGGGGTGCTTGCAAAACCTTGTGCATCGATCTCTGCAGCAACCATTAGGCGGCCATTATTATCATCATACAATGAGTCCAGGATATTAGAGGCATCATCTAGGAAATATACCTGTAGACGTGCGTCTAAAGGGAAAGTATTGACAGTATTAACAATGAGTGTAGCTTCGTTTAATTCACTGATGCCATTACCATCAAAATCAAAAGTTTTGACCATTTGTAAAGCAGAAATGGTTCCACTCAATGGGATTTCGATATCTAAAAATATATCAATGACACTTTCAGCCAAAACAAAGTTATTGGCAATGTCATTGGGATCTATCTGCCCTGGAAAACGATATAAAAACTGTGAAGGGAAAGAGTTGAATACATCATTGAGGTTAGAATTGGTATTGTTAAAAGCTATTGAGGAAGTTTTGCTTTCACCTATTTCATTGAGATTAGGAGCATCAAGTAGGAAGGGGCTTTGGCTTGTTACAACATCACCAGTGAGTGCGATTACTGAGCCATCTTTGGCCTCAGCCCGTATTCAATCTATACCAAGTGCTACAGGCAAGCCAAAGCTATTGATAAATGATAATTCCAATCGAGGATCATCTAATTGGAAGGCTCCTTCGTTAATATTGTTGAATATATCAATATCAACAGATTTACGTGGGGTAGTAATGTTCCTGGTAGTAATATCGCCAAATATTCCGGCAAATCCGAGGTTAGCAAGACTGAAATTTACCCTCACTTCATCGGTATTTGAAACTGGAGTGCCTTCATTGGTTATCGTAATAGATGCTTCAAAACTAACCTCATTAGTACCACCTCCCATGGTTAACACCAGGCTTGCACCAGTAAGATCATCGGTGGCATTTACTGTTTGGTTGCTATTTGTCCCATCAAATGTCCACGACAAAGTTTGTGCTATAGACTGACCGTTCTGCTGTATCGAGTTAAATGTAATTGTGACATTCCCACTAACTGGGGCTTCTACTTCAACTGCAGACATTAAATCACCGGCAGATAGCCAAATGGAATCGAGCTGATCACCTCCAGAATTATTGATGTTAAATGTGGCAGACCTGGTAAAGGTTTGACTTCCATTAGTTGGAATAGCACTCATAGCTGCACCAGATACCACCAAATCAGGACTGGCTTGGTCCTCGACTACTAATAGTGAATCTGCTCCCTGAGAAATGATAGTGTCACTATAGGTAAGTAGGATCACCCCGTTTTCTTCAGTAATACTAGCCACTGAGTTACCTTCTCTCAGAAACTCCTCCATGGTAAAATTTGTGGATACTAAAGGTATGGCGACATCAGGGTTAAGTGTACCAATCTCAGCCTTATCAATATCTTCCAGCTCCTCAAGACAAGCGGTGAATAAGGTTGATATTAATATTAATGTGAAAAGTCTTTTCATATAATTACATTAGCTGATGCAGGTGTATACTTCGAAAATGGTAAATGTAAGTGGTTAATGACGTTAAAGTATCAAATTTTTTGTCATTCAATTTCTCGTAAAATAAAAAGCCCTGATCTTGAGATCAGGGCTATCCTTGCTAAGTACTTAATAATTAGTCAAGTGGGATAGTCTCTTGTTCCGATATCTTAATGAGTTTTTCATACTCCTCATTATTAAGATCTCTCTGAAAGAAATTAATTGGATTAACTGGCTTATAGTTAAACAACACCTCATAATGTAAATGAGCCGCTTGTGATCGACCGGTATTTCCTACATAACCTATTATATCACCTCTTTTTACGGATTGACCTCTTTTCACAATATACTTATGCATATGAGCATATCTCGTCTGATACCCATAACCATGGTTAATAAATACTACATTGCCATAAGTAGTAGATGGGTAAGCAGTAGTTACAATGCCATCACCTGTAGCATAAATTGGCGTTCCCGTAGGTGCAGTAAAATCAAGCCCTTCATGCGGATTCATTCTTTTTAAGATAGGATGCCATCTGGGGCCAAATGTAGTATGAAGTCTTGTTAGCTCTTTGTTATTAATGGGTTGAATGGCCGGACGTGCTGCCCACATTTTCTCTTTCTCTGTAATTAAGTTTGAAATTTGGTCGTAAGATTTACTCTGAATGTACAGCTTCTTTTTAATGTCATCTATGCTTTTATACGCATCTATAACCAATTGATTTTCTTCAAGTGACATTAGCCCTTCGTATTTATCATGACCACCAACACCACCTTCTCTTACTGTTGAAGGAATTGGATCGGTGTCTAGAATAACACGGTAAATTTTATCATCCTTAAACTGCAGCTCATTCACACTTGAATAAGCATTTACAAGATTGTCTTTCAGAATATTCCATTCTACCTTTAAATCATGATTCTCTGCCAATAGCCTTGACTCTTTAATAGGAGTGAAGTTTGCTCGATATAAATAAATAAGGCCTAATGCAATAATCAATGATACAGATAGGAAGCCTAAAATATTCAGGAACACGGCTTTACCTGTAGCCTTTATGGGCTCATACTTACAGGTCTCCGTGTTATAGTAATATCTTATTTTCGCCATGGGTTTTTCGTAGTTGTTTCAGGTTAAAAAATGAAATCAATCCAAGGACTGATTTTCCCTGTTAGCCAATGTCACAAGTTGGTTATACTCCTGATCATTGAGCTTTTGTATTAAAAAGTTAATCGGGTCTATTTTCTTATTGTCTTTAATTACTTCATAATGAACATGGGGAGCAACCGAGCCTCCGGTAGAACCAACATAACCTATTACCTGACCACGCTTCACCTGATCCCCAATTGATACATTCAACCCATCAAGATGGGCGTATTTTGTTACATAACCAAAACCATGGTCAATTTCTATATAATTACCATAGCCAGTTTCCAATGTGCTATTGTCTTTGGTGAGTGTAACTTCTCCGTTTCCGGTGGCAAACACAGGAGTGCCTCTAGGGGCCGCAAAGTCAATGCCTTCATGTTTTACACGACCTTTGTGAAATGGATTAATTCTCATGCCATATCCAGAAGACAGCCTGGTAAGTTCAGGGTTCGGAATCGGTTGAATGGCCGGCAATGAGCTTAGCAACCCTTCTTTTTCTTTAGCCAAATGCATAATTTCATCAAATGACTGATTTTGAATTCTTGCCTTTTTCTTGAGATTGTTTATCTTTTTAAAAGTGCTGATGACTAGTTTTTCATCTGCCAGACCTTTATCCATTATACGTTTGTATAACTCTGCTCCACCGCTACCAGCTTGTCTTATCTCATCAGCCAATGGCTCTGCTTCATATATCTTTCGGTAAATATTATTATCACGATCCTCCAAGGCAGCAATTACTTCAGAAACCTCGTCCATTTCGTCTTGTAAGGTATTGTAGTGTGATTTGAGCTCTTTATTTTCCTTTTTGAGCTGAATTTCAGAAGGAGATTCAAAATAGGCATTATATACCAGAAGTATGGCAACAGCGAAAACCAAGGCAACCGATAAAAAACCCATTAAATTCAGAAATACATCTGATAAAGTGACTTTTGCTCGTTCGTACTGGCAGGTATCTGTATTGTAGTAATATTTTATTCGCGCCATTAAATTACTAAGCTAAAAACTTATATTTTTGTGCTCTTTAAGTTGAAAAAATTAAAATCTTGCGAATGCCAACTATTTCAGACATCGCAATATATTAAAATTTCATTAAAAAACACGATAAGCCGCAAATTTACCAAAATTTTTAAGATTAAATGGATTCGAGGTCGATAAGGAGAAAGTTTCTAGAGTTTTTTGAAGACAAGCAACATAAAATAGTACCATCCGCGCCTTTAGTAAACAAAGATGACCCCACACTGATGTTTACAAATGCTGGTATGAATCAGTTTAAAGACTATTTTTTAGGTAACAAAATTATTACCAATTCAAGGGTAGCTGACACACAAAAATGCTTACGGGTTTCAGGAAAACACAATGACCTGGAAGAAGTAGGGCTGGATACTTACCATCACACGTTATTTGAGATGTTAGGCAACTGGTCTTTTGGAGATTATTTTAAAAAAGAAGCCATTGCCTGGGCATGGGAACTCCTGACCGATGTTTATAAATTACCTAAAGACAGGTTATATGTTTCTGTTTTTGGTGGTGACAAAGAAGATAAGCTAGAATTGGACCAGGAGGCATTTGATTATTGGAAAGAGATCATTGCAGAAGATAGAATCCTCTACGGCTCTAAAAAAGACAATTTCTGGGAAATGGGTGATACTGGTCCATGCGGTCCATGTTCTGAAATTCATATTGATTTAAGGCCTGATGTTGATCGTAAAAAAGTCGATGGCAAAACACTGGTTAATGAAGATCATCCATTGGTGGTAGAGATATGGAACCTAGTATTTATGGAATACAACAGGCAAGCCAGTGGTGAATTAAAAAACCTGCCAGCCAAGCATGTGGATACCGGTATGGGCTTTGAAAGGCTTTGCATGGCCATTCAAAACAAGCAATCCAACTACGAGACAGACGTTTTTACACCATTAATCGATCATATTATGTCCATATCTGGCAAAAAATATGGTGCTGATGAATCAACGGATATCGCAATGCGTGTAATATCTGACCATGTAAGAGCTATTGCTTTTGCGATAACCGATGGGCAACTGCCTTCAAATACTGGAGCAGGCTATGTGATTAGGCGCATTTTAAGGAGAGCCGTACGTTATGGGTTTACTTTCCTAAATCAAAAAGAGCCATTTATGTATAATATGGTTCCTCTGCTAGTAGACCAGTTTCATGATGTGTTTTCTGAAATTAAAACACAAAAAGACTTTATCATGAAAGTGATAGAGCAAGAAGAGACATCTTTTTTAAGGACGCTAGAAAATGGGCTTAAAAAGCTAGATAAGGTTAAAGCAGATCTTGGTCAAAGCAGTGAAAAAGTAATTGATGGCAAAATAGCTTTTGAATTGTATGACACCTATGGTTTTCCATTTGACCTTACATCGCTTATTGCACGAGAAAATGGGCGAAGCGTGGACGCTGAAGGGTTTGATAAAGAGATGTCACAGCAAAAATCTCGTTCGAAAGCTGATGCCGCCAAAGAAACTGGCGATTGGGAAGTCGTAAAACCTGGAGAAAACGTGGAGTTTGTAGGTTATGATAATATAGAAACTGAAAGCAATATATTACGCTACCGTAAACTCAAACAGAAAGGCAAAGAGATATTTCAGTTAGTACTCGACAAAACACCATTTTATGCGGAAAGTGGCGGCCAGGTAGGAGATACTGGCTATCTGGATAACGGTGAAGAAAAAATATCTGTGCTGGATACAAAAAAAGAAAACGAACTCATTGTCCATTTTGTAAATAAACTACCGGCCAACCTTGAAAAGGCTTCTAAAGCGGTTGTGAATTACAAGAAGCGGAAGCTTACAATGAATAACCATAGTGCGACACATTTGCTTCATGCTGCTCTTAGAGAAGTGTTAGGAACACATGTTGAGCAAAAAGGATCGTTGGTAAATGAGAAATTGTTAAGATTCGACTTTTCACACTTTCAGGCTATGACTGATGAAGAGCTTACTAAGGTTGAACAACTTGTGAATGAGAAAATCAGAGAAAATATCGAGCTGGATGAAAAGCGAAGCGTACCCTTAGCAGAAGCTAAGAAAATGGGCGCTATGGCATTGTTTGGTGAGAAATATGGCGATAGCGTACGTGTCATTTCGTTCGATCCAGCGTATTCTGTTGAGCTTTGTGGCGGTACACATGTTAAAGCTACCGGAAACATTGGCTTATTTAAGATTACCTCTGAAGGTTCAGTGGCTGCGGGAGTAAGAAGAATTGAAGCGATCACTGCAGAAGCAGCTGAAAAATTGGTTTACGAACAGCAATCATTAATACAGGAGCTTAAAGAAATGCTTAAAGCCCCAAAAGATGTAAAAAGTGCTGTCAAAACGTTGCTCGATCAAAAATCAGCATTAGAAAAAGAACTCAACAAGGCCAAAGCTGCTCAGGCCAAAGACATAAAAGGTGACCTGATAAAAGCTGCTGTTACTCAAAATGGAGTGAATAAGATCATTAGTAAAGTGACATTGCCAGATGCAGATGTTCTCAAACAACTGGCTTTTGACTTGAGAAAAGAGGTAGACGGTTTATTTATGGTATTGGCTGCTGATATTGCAGGGAAACCACAAATAGCAGTAGCTATATCTGACGCACTTGTAAAAGATAAGAACCTCAATGCTGGAAATATTATTAGAGACCTGGCAAAAAACATCAAAGGTGGGGGCGGTGGTCAGCCATTTTTCGCCACAGCAGGTGGTAAAGACATATCGGGTTTAGATAAAGTCGTAAGTGACGCTGAAAAACTAATCTGAACATTTCAGAATGGATAAGTCGATAAGAGAAAAATATACGGCAGTAATTGGTTTGGAAGTACATGCGCAACTTCAGACTAACACTAAAATATATAATTCTGACTCCACTGATTTTGGTGATTTACCAAACACCAATGTTGGTATAATCACTTTGGGTCATCCAGGTACTTTACCTAAGCTAAATAAAAAGGTAATTGAATACGCCATCAAAATGGGGTTAGCCTGTAAATCCGAGATTTCCAGAGATATGATCTTTGACAGAAAGAATTATTTCTATCCGGACTTGCCCAAAGGTTATCAAATTACACAGGACAGGACGCCCATTTGTGTTGGTGGCCAGGTGCTTGTCTCACCTAAAAACGCTCCTGAAAGAGAAATTAGCTTAAATCGTATTCATATTGAAGAGGATGCCGGTAAGTCTATCCATTTAGCTTCTGAAGCAGATACACTTGTCGATTTTAATAGGGCCGGTGTACCTCTCATTGAAATTGTAACAGAGCCTGATATCCACACTTCTGCTGAGGCTCACGCTTTTCTCTTTGAGGTAAGAAGATTGGTAAGATATCTCGAAATTTGTGATGGAGATATGGAAAAAGGGTCATTAAGATGTGATGCCAACATTTCAGTAATGCCTAAAGACTCCAAAACATTAGGCAAAAAGGTTGAGGTGAAAAACATGAACTCAATGAGGAATGTACAGCGGGCTATAGACCATGAAATCGAGCGGCAAATAAAATACATTGAAGAAGGCGGGCAGGTGATATCAGAAACCAGAACCTTCGATGCAAATACTGGAACTACCGCGGGCATGCGTACCAAAGAAGAGCTAAATGATTATAGATATTTCCCTGATCCAGACTTAAGCCCGGTTAAAGTATCTGAGGAATGGTTACGTGAAATTGAAGCGTCTATGCCAACCCTGCCTCGTGAATTATCTTCAAAATTCGTATCTCATTATCAGATTCCTGCATATGATGCGGAAGTCTTGACGGAATCCAAAGAAGTGGCGCAATATTTTGAGCAGATCTGTGCTAATACGACAAATTATAAAGCAGCTTCCAATTGGGTGATGGGACCTGTTAAGTCTTATTTAAATGAGAATGGCTTAGATATTTCGACATTTCCATTAAACCCTGAACTTATTACAGAGCTAATTAGTATGGTGGATAATAATCAGCTAAGTTTTTCAGTGGCTGCAAACAGAGTGTTTCCAGCTTTGCTTAAAACTAATCGAGAGTCTGCATTACAAGTAGCTACAAGCTTAAATCTGTTGCAGGAGAATGATTCACAGGCACTTAATGATGTTATTGATAAAGTGTTAAACGCAAACCCTGAAAAAGTTAAAGCGTACAAACATGGAAAAAAGGCACTTTTGGGTATGTTTATGGGCGAAATAATGAAAGAAAGTAAAGGTAAAGCAGATCCTAAGATGGCTAAGCAGTTATTACAGCAAAAATTAAACTAACATGAAACAATTACTATTATTGGTTTGGGTCACTGGTTTTTGTGTTGGGTGCACAAATGACGGTGTAGTGATTACAGGAAAAGTTAAAAATTACGATGGTAACGCCATCATACTAGAAAAAAAGGTAGGACTTATTTACAGAGAACTAGATACACTATTCATTAAAAAAGACAGCACTTTCAGAATTACAATCAAGAATGACGAACCTGATTACTATCGACTCAACTTTACTTATAGAAACAGGGTGCCAGTACTCGTTGGTTATGACGATTTCTATGTTGAAGTCGATGCTTCAAACATTAGAGGCAAGTATACGATTTCAGGCTCCTCAGATCATGAACTGATAGATGAGGTGAAATCGCTACATGCAAATTTCGGATCGCTAAAAGCAATTAAGACATTGAAGGGTCAGTATGAGAAAGCGAGTACTGAAGGAGACCAAAACTCAATGAAAGATGCTGAACAAAAGTATCAAAAAGCCATTGAGGAAAAAGATGAAATGATCAAGGAGGTCATATTAGAAGGCCTTGAAAATAAAGCTTATCTTGGAGCCGTTGAATTATTGTATAACAATGCATTACGACCAGATAAGCATATAGATATATTTCAAAAAGTAAGTGATACACTTAATGAAAAAATACCTGATGCTTCAATTACAAAAAGATTTACAACTTATGTACAGACCATTCAGCAAACGGTTAAACTTCAACAAAATGAATAAAATTATGTATCTCCTTTTAGCGATTATTATGATTAGTTGCTCGAATGCTAATCAAAGTAAGCAATCTTCAGAAGATACAATTACGCTTTCAGGTACTGTTGGCTATCCTCAGCAAAACGGGCTGATTATACTCGAGCGTTTTGAAGGTAATCAACCTACACCTATAGATACTTTAAAGTTAAACCCTGAAGATTATACATTTTCTAAAGAGGTGAATATTGAAACTCCAGGATATTTCAGATTGAACTTTTACAACCTTCAACAAGTACCGCTGATATTGGATAGCGATGATGTCCAGGTAAATGTTGATGGTAACGCCAGAAACGGCTTTTCCAGAGTGAGTGGATCTCGAGATCATGATTTTATCGCACTTGCACAGCAACTAATGCAAGAGCTACAATCTTCAGAGCAGGTACAGGCTATCAATCAGCAATTTGGTCAGGCAAGTGCGGCACAAGACCAACAAGCGATGGACTCTCTCAGAAAGGCTTATCTGAAGTTAGATGCTAATATGAAACAAGACCTGATTGCATCTATCGACACAATGGGTGCCTCTTTAGGTGTTATCGAAATTCTTAGAAATGGAAGAATGCTTGACAAAGACAAGCACTATGAAGTGTATAAAAATTATGCTGCATTACTAAAAGAGGAAATGCCTGAGGTGCCGTTGGCGCAAGAATTTGTAAAAGAGGTGGATCAAATGGGTAAGTTGGCAGTAGGTCAGGTGGCTCCTGACATTGCACTACCCAATCCAGATGGAGATACGGTAAGCTTATCTTCTTTAAGAGGAAACTACGTACTGGTTGATTTTTGGGCCAAATGGTGTAAGCCTTGTAGAATGGAGAACCCAAATGTTGTACGTATGTATAACAAGTATAACGACCAGGGCTTCGAAGTTTATGGTGTTTCGTTAGACAGAAAAAGAGAAGACTGGCTACAGGCTATTGAAGAAGATGGATTGCACTGGACTCAGGTTTCTGACTTGAAGTTTTGGAATAGCAAGGCGGCCGAAATCTACAATATCAAGGCCATACCTTTTGCATTGTTATTAGATCCTGAAGGAGTGATCATTGCAAAAAACCTCCGTGGGGCAGCACTGGAAGAGAAGTTAGCAGAAATCTTTGCTGATAAGTAACCATGAAACGCTTTTATAAGGAATTCAAAGAGTTTGCTGTTAAAGGCAGTGTTGTTGACCTCGCTATAGGTGTAGTGATAGGTACTGCCTTTAATAAAATAGTAAGTAGCCTTGTGAATGACGTGATCATGCCACCTTTTGGCTTGCTTTGGGGTTCTAAAGATTTTGCTAATTATAAATGGGTACTTAAAGCTGCGGAACTTGATGCAAATGGTACCCTCATAACCAATGAAGTAGCACTAAACCATGGCGCCTTTGGCGCCCATGTTTTAGATTTTATAATCATTGCCTTTTCGATATTTATCGTTCTAAAATTCATCAACTCGCTTAGAAGAAAGGCAGAAGATGAGGAAGAAACCTCAGTTCCAACACCGAAGGATATTCAGCTTTTGGTTGAAATCAGAGATCTTTTAAAGAAACAGAAGCAATAAACTATCCTACTTAAACCGTCTGCCCAGCATATAATTGCTCTCTTTCTTCCATAAACTTCTCATTGCTGATGTAGTCATCATACGTGCAAAGCTTATCCATATAGCCGTTTGGTCCTATTTCAATAATTCTATTGGCTATGGTATGTGTGAAGGTATGGTCATGAGAGGTAAACAATACGGTTCCAGGAAATTCTTTCAGCCCGTTGTTGAATGCTTCGATAGATTCTAGGTCTAAGTGGTTAGTCGGCTCGTCTAGCATCAATAAGTTAGCCTGCTGCAACATCATGCGCGATACCATACATCTTACTTTTTCCCCTCCAGATAGCACATTACACTTTTTAAAGGTCTCTTCTCCTGTAAAAAGCATTTTACCCAAGAAACCTCTGATGTATACTTCGTCTTTCTCGCCTTCAGTGTATTGTCTCAACCAATCGATCAGGTTTAGATCTGATTTGAAGAATTCCTCATTCTCATTTGGGAGATAAGCAGTAGTTATGGTCTGACCAAACTTAAAAGTACCATTATCAGCACGCTCCTCGTTATTCAAAATTTCAAATAATGCGGTAAGGGCAAGGCTATCTTTACTCAAGAAAGCTATTTTATCTCCTTTATTTACCATGAAATCTAACCCATTAAACAATGGCTTACCGTCTATTGATTTCGACAGGTCTTTCACTTCTAAAATCTGATCCCCGGCTTGTCTGGCTTGCTGGAATATGATGGCCGGATACCTTCTGGATGAAGGCTGAATATCATCTACATTGATCTTGTCTAACAGTTTTCTTCTACTGGTAGCCTGCTTCGATTTAGAGGCATTTGCACTAAATCGAGCTATAAATTCCTGTAATTCCTTTTTCTTTTCTTCCGCTTTTTTGTTGGCACTGCTTCGCTGAGATAGAGCCAATTGAGAAGACTCATACCAGAAAGAATAGTTACCGGTGAAGAGTTTTACCTGCTTAAAATCAATGTCAACAATGTGGGTACAAACCGTATCTAAGAAGTGACGGTCGTGAGATACAACTATAACCGTATTCTTAAACTCAAGTAAAAAGTCTTCCAACCACGCCACTGTATTGATATCCAGGTCGTTTGTTGGCTCATCAAGAATTAAAATATCAGGGTTACCAAATAATGCCTGAGCCAGTAGTACTCTTACCTTTTTGCTACCGGGCATGTCCTGCATGAGCTTGTAATGGTCTTCTTCAGCAATGCCCAATCCACTCAATAGGGCCGCAGCATCAGATTCAGCATTCCAACCATCCATTTCGGCAAACTCAGCCTCCAGTTCAGAAGCTTTAACGCCATCAGCTTCAGAAAAATCTGGCTTGGCATAGATAGCATCCTTTTCTTTCATGATCTTCCACAGTTGGCTATGGCCCATCATTACAGTATCCAGCACAGTATTTTCATCAAACTCAAAGTGATTTTGCTTCAATACGGCCATACGTTTGCCTGGCTCTATGGCTACTTGTCCACCATTAGGATCAATTTCACCAGAAAGGATTTTCAGGAAGGTAGATTTTCCGGCTCCATTGGCACCAATTACGCCATAGCAATTGCCCTGAACGAATTTGATGTTTACTTCATCGAAAAGTATACGTTTACCGTACTGTAGAGAAAGATTTTGTGCTGCTATCATGATACTGCTTCTTTTGAAGCCGCAAAGTTACACAGTTATTGGCACAATAGTGTTATTCCATCAAAAGATGAGAAAAAGGTTGTAACACTTCTTCAGTAAACAGCGTCAAACAGTATATGAGGTCATTGATTAAAAAAGTAAGTCTACTCATCGGGGTTGCCCTTTCGGTATTATTCCTACTCTTTGCATTTAATCAGATAGTTGGTCTCTACGCAAACCTGGTGGCAATAGACCAAATGCTGGCCATTGTGGTCACAGGCATTGTTGCTTCGATTGTAACGATATGCTTATGTATTCCATTCTACATTATTGTTCGCCTTCCCAAATCAATCAACTACGAAGAGGACCCAGAGACTTACCGAAACAAGCTTCAAAAACGACTAAGGCATAATAAAATAATTAAAGCAGAAGGCCTTAAGGTGGAATCGAATGAAGAAATGGAACAAGCAGTTGATCTGTTGAATAGTCACTCACAAAAGATCATAAAACAAACAGCCACTGCAGTATTTCTTTCTACAGCGATTTCTCAAAACGGCAAACTAGATGCACTTACGGTTTTGATTACACAATCAAGAATGATTTGGAAGGTGGCACATATCTATTGGCAGCGTCCAACTATCAAAGATATGTTTATGCTTTATGCTAATGTGGCTACTGCCGGATTGATCGCTTCAGAGATTGAAGATATTGACATCAGTCGGCAGGTTGAACCTGTCATTAATGCTTTACTCAAGAGCCCGGGAAGATCCATACCCGTTGTAGGTCATGCAGCACATATCATTACAGACTCTATTTTAGAAGGTTCAACCAATGCATTCCTCACTTTAAGGGTAGGTATTATTGCTCAAAAATATTGTGGCGCAACACACCCCAATTTGGACAAACGGACACTGAGAAAGAATGCATTTAGTCAGGCTTCTGTTATGTTAAGGGGTCTTGTGGTTGAGTCTTCCGGAAAAGTTGTGAAAAGTGTAGTGAAAGCCATGAAGGATGCAGGAAAGAGTACTATTAAAAACAGTGTAGACTCTTTGGGTAAAGCCGCAGGAAATGTGAAAACAACAGTAGGAGGGTGGCTTTCTAAAAAAGAAAAGGAAAAACTTGACTAATTACCGAAAGCCATGTCGTCTACTTCTAAAGTCTCATACCCTTGTTGGTGTTGTCACCAACAAGCAAAAGACCATATTGGGTATCTTTCTTGACGTTGGTTAAAAATCCAACATTGGGGGAAGGTATTACTCCATCATCATGCTGGTCAAAAGACCAACATGGGAGTGGTCATACCCTTATTGGTATTGTCACCAACAAGAATCAGATTTACACAAAATCCATATAATGAGTTAACATCTGATTGGGTTCATTGAATTCATAAAATCTAATGGAAGAATATCTATATCGTGTTGGATCGTCTGCTAGCATCCACTTACCCTGGCAAGGGTTATTGTGTAGATAATCTAACTTTTGCTCTAGCATTCTTCTTCCTCGAAGCTCTTTTGCTTGAGAGTTACGCTGCCAAACTTGGTATTTTCTATCCTTTTTATTTACCAATAGCAATTCTAATAAATCAGGCTCTTGATCTTTTAAATGAAATTTCAACACTTGAGCTGTGAATTTCATAAACCTTAATTGAAGGCTTGGTTTTAGTGGTAACCAAATTAAGTGAATGTGATTTGGCATAATCACATATCCGAATAATTTTACAGCATCATCATTCACTAAAAATTCTAATGAATTTAGAATTATTTCTTTTGATGGATCACTTTTTAAAATGGGCTTCCAATCTACAATGCTTGCTGTATAAAAATATATCCGATTTTCCTCCATCAATTAGACCTTATTGAAAACATCAATTGTGTTGGTCAAAAGACCAACACTGCGGTTTTGGTTATTTTTTCAATCTAAAGAAAGTAAATGGTGGGAGAATTTAAAAATAAGACCCCGTTGTTAATGTGTGTTGTCAACAACTATCAAAATAAACGCGTCTACGATGTTGGTCAAAAGACCAACATTGGGGCACACTCTTGTTGGTGTTGTCACCAACAAGCAAAAGACCATAATGTGTACCTTTCTATTATGTTGGTCAAAAGACCAACATAAGGGTTGGAAAAGCTAGATTAGGTTAAATTACTCCAGGTCATCAACTTCCAGGGCTTCTAGAATATCTGCCAAGGCATCATAATCTTTGTAACCTGGTCTTATTTCATTGCCACCTTGTAAAGCGATTCCGTATGCTTTAGTTTCTTCTAGGATGCTATCGACATTTTCTTCGGTGATTCCAGAACCAATGAAAACCTTGTGCTCCGTCCCAAGCTTTGTGATGATATGTATTTCTTCCTCAGTTAAAGCCTTATGGTGTGATTCAATTACCAAATAATCGGGATGAATATTTTCGATAGATAACCAGTCGGTAATGTCAATAGTAAGAATGACTGTAAAACCATCAAGTTGAAGTTGCTTTACCTGATCTTTATTTCTTATCTGCACATATTTGGTTCCATAATCTTGCAGCGTCATACGTACATCTTGCGTTTCATAATGTGAAAACTCACCTACAAAATCTACACCTGAAAGCCATTCGGTAAGTTCTTTAAATGTTTCTCGAGGAATATAATTATTATCTGTTTTTTCAAATCCAAAACCAATATAATTAACATGCATTCCTGCACAGTAGCGTGCATCACTTAGGTTATTTACAGAACTTATAAGTACGTGAGTCTTTAATGCCATATTTGAACGATCTATCTAATTACAAAGCTATAGCAAAAGCCTTATAATGAGAAATTAGATCAACAAAAATGAATTTTTTATACTACGAAAGCCTTATAATTGGTTAATGACAATTCCTTATCTTTGATTGGTATGTTGTGGAATTATATGAATAGAGTATTTACGGTTTGTTTGCTGCTATTATTAGCTTGTAGCGAGTCAACCATTGAACCTGATTTTCAACGAACGGGAGAGGAGTATTTCCCACTGGAAGTTGGTAACTACAGTATATATAATGTAGAATCGATAGAGTTTGATATCCTCGGTACCATCGATACAGCTGTTTTTCAATTGAAAAGTGAGGTTGTGGATTCCTTCGCAAGTCAAAACGGTGAAATTACTTACATTATCCACAGGCATACAAGAAATACTGAAAACGATCCCTGGGAGTTTCAAAGTGCCTGGTCAGCTTATCTAAACGCTAACCAGGCAGTACTTATTGAAGAAAATACACCTTTTCTTAAAATCACATTCCCTATTGAAAATGACCGTCAATGGGATGGTAACAGGCTCAATACTTTGGAGCAGGATGATTATGTTTTAGACAGTCTTGGTTCGGCTTATATAGCGCCTAATGATACTATTGAGAATACACTCACCATAATTCAAAGCGACAATCAGGATTTTATCATTCAACAAGACAAGCGAGTGGAAATCTACGGGCTGGATATCGGCTTGGTTTATAAGCAGTCATTATTACTTAGTTATTGCGCTGAACAAATTTGTATAGGTCTAGAAGAGATCGAAAGTGGATTTTCTTATACTCAAAAATTAGTCGAATATGGTGAGAATTAAACTTTTATTAATATTTATAATATTACCAATCTTTGCCACGGCACAGGTTAATAGGTACATGGTTTTCTTTACCGATAAAGATAATACACCTTATTCAATAGATCAGCCTGAACAATTTTTATCTCAAAAAGCTATTTCTCGAAGAATGAAAACTAATGTAGAAATAACGGAGGTAGACCTTCCTGTAGATCCAAGTTATGTTTCTGATTTAAAAGCAAACGGAATTGATGTTTTCTACACTACTAAATGGTTAAACGCTGTACTTATACAAACTGATGAGGCAAATTTAGACTTGATAAATAGCCTTAGTTATGTTTCATCAGTTGAGTATGTTGCTAAAAACCAAAGATTAAAATCTAACAATAGAAATGGTAAAATTAGTCGCACATTAGATCATACAATTGCTATTAATGCAAATCAGAATAAATCACTTGGTATTAATACCTTGCAACATGAAGGTTTCTTTGGGCAAGGAGTTAGCATTGCTTTTTTCGATAGTGGGTTTAAGAGAATAAATCATATAGAGGCGTTCAATCACTTATTTACAGATGATAGAATCGATTACATTTATAATTTTGTTGATAACTCTTTAGATGTTTTCAACTCAGAAGATCACGGAACTAAAGTGGTATCAATAGTTGCCGGAGTTATCACGAATGAATTTCAAGGAATTGCTCCTGAAGCCAACTATTTATTTTGTGTTACAGAAGACCCTCAAAGTGAATATAGGGTTGAAGAGTATAATTGGTTATTCGCTGCGGAAAAGGCAGACAGTGCTGGCGTTGATATTATAAATTCATCATTGGGCTACAGTTTTTACTTCTCAGATCCTACGATGGATTATTCTTTTGCTGAATTAAATGGGGAAACTACGGTTGTTACTAGAGCAGCTAATCTAGCGTCTCAAAGAGGAATATTGGTAGTAACAAGTGTTGGTAATGATGCGGACCCAATAAATACGGAAGGTCCTTGGGAAGAAATAAGCGCCCCGGCAGATGCTTTTAATATAATTTCGGTTGGGTCAACCACATATGATGGTTCAATTAGCAGTTTTAGTTCAAGAGGAAGCACAGCTGATGGTAGAATTAAGCCAGAATTGGTTGCCTTAGGTCAAAACGCAGTATTAATTAATGGACTTGGTAATATATTGAATCAAGCAGGAACTTCATTTTCGGCCCCACAAGTTGCAGGATTAGCGGTGCTTTTATGGCAGAAATATCCAGACTTAACCAACTTAGAGTTGCGAGATTTAATGCTTGATATGGGAGATAATTCCAGCAGTCCAAATAATATATTTGGATATGGTACACCGAATTATAATATTACCTTATCTCATAATAATTATAATGAAAAGACCTCTTTTCACATACAATCAAACCCGATTAAAAATGGCAAGCTTGTAGTTAAATTTGATAGTAAAGCAATGGATCAGGAGTTTTCGATATATGACGCAATGGGAAAGAGAATATCATCTCAAAAAATTCTTTCCGAATCACATTTGATTGATGTGGAAAATTGGCCCAGAGGATTATATTTATTATTAATTGAAGGAGGTCAAAAATCTGTTGAGAAGTTCATTATTAAATAATTGAATCAAGTCTATTCGCATATAGTATTTTTCTATCTTTGAACACATGAGTAAACCAATAATAGCCCCATCAATATTGGCAGCAGATTTTGCCAACTTACAGCAAGAAGTAGAAATGCTAAACAACAGTGAAGCCGACTGGATTCATGTTGATATCATGGATGGTATTTTTGTTCCTAATATTTCTTTTGGCATACCTGTAACAGAGGCTATTAATAAACATGCAAAGAAGCCTTTGGATGTACATTTGATGATAGAAAAGCCTGAAAACTATGTTGAGGCTTTTAAAAATGCAGGAGCAGAAATAATTTCTGTTCATTATGAAGCTTGTCCGCACTTACACAGAAATATACAGCAGATAAAAAACCTCGGGTGTAAAGCCGGTGTGGCTATAAACCCTCATACCAATATCGCCTTGTTGGAAGATACGATCATGGATATAGACCTTGTTTGCCTGATGTCAGTAAATCCTGGGTTTGGTGGTCAGTCGTTTATTGAAAATACATTTGATAAAGTAATTGCTCTCAAAGATATGATTGAAGAGGTTGGTGCCAGTACTTTGATAGAAATTGATGGAGGAGTTAATCAGGATAATGCTGAGGCATTGCTTGAAGCGGGGGCAGATGTATTGGTTGCAGGTAGTTTTGTATTCAAATCATCTAACCCGTCTGATACTATTTCGAAACTCAAAAACGTTAGATAGCAGTATCCAATTCTGCATGAAATTATTCCTTGGCTTTATATTTATAATCGTTGCTTCATCTGTTTGGGCTCAGGAGTATACCATATCAGGATTTGTAACTACCACAAATGATTCACCAATACCTGGGGCCAGTATTCTAATTTCGGATACTAAAACCGGCACACAATCAAACACTGAAGGTTCTTTTCAATTAGTTTATAAAGGCCAACCTAAAGATTCTATTACCCTAGTAGTTACTCACGTAGGCTACATTCCTTATAAACGGTTATTAACACTTACAGATGATATTGAACTTACCATCAGGCTCGAAGAGGATGTTTCTTTCCTTGATGCTATCGATATAGAAGGAGAGCGTCAAAGAGAAGAAGTAAGTGTTATCAAACTAAAGCCAAAAACAATTGAGGCCTTTCCCTCACCATTTCAGGATTTTAATAAAATTCTCAGCACGCTACCGGGAGTTGTAAGTAACAACGAGCTTTCGTCTTCTTATTCAGTTAGAGGTGGTAATTTTGATGAAAACCTGGTGTATGTTAATGATATACCTATCTATAGGCCTTTTTTAATCAGTAACGGTCAACAAGAAGGGTTGAGTTTTATTAATACCAATTTAGTTAACGATGTGAGCTTTTCAGCAGGTGGGTGGCAGCCAGTCTATGGAGACAAGTTGTCATCAGTATTAAATGTAACCTATAAAAAACCAAAGAAATTTGGTGCATCAGCTACGGCAAGTTTGTTAGGTGGATCCGCACATATCGAAGGCGCCAAAAACAGGCTATCTTATATCGCTGGGATTAGGCACAAATCCTCTCAATATTTACTCAACACCCTTGAAACACAAGGTGAATACCTGCCTAAATTTACGGATGTTCAGGGTTACATCAACTATAAAGTTGGACCTGCAACCAACCCTGAAAAAACTCAAATAGGCGTTTTGGGTGCATATGCACGGAATCGTTACCTGGTGGAACCAACCAGCAGAGAGACAGAGTTCGGTACTTTCACACAGACTTTAAAGCTATTTGTGGCCTTTGAAGGTGTTGAATTACTTGAATACGATACCTATCAGGGGGGAATAAAATTAACACATCAATTTAACGACAACTGGCTTACAAAAGTGATAACCTCTGGCGTATATGCCAGGGAGCGTGAGTTTACAGAAGTAGAAGGTGGTTACAGACTATGCGATGTAGACAAAAATATTGGGTCAGCTACATTTAATGACTGCATCATCACACGCGGCATCGGTACTAACTACGATTATGGTAGAAATACGCTTAACGCCCGTATTTTTAATACAGAAGTGAGAAACGAAATTCATTTAAATGATAAAAATGATTTAGGCTTTGGTTTTGGCTATGCCTATCAAAACATTGAAGATGAGCTTAGTGAATATAATTTTATTGATTCATCAGGGTTTGTATTAGAAAGTAATATTGAAAGCCTACAGTCAAAAAATGAGATTAGCACCTCTAACATTACCGGCTATGTTCAAAATACCACACAATTTAACTCCCGAACTTCAGCCACCTATGGTGCCAGATTTAACTACTATGACCTCAATGAACAATTGCTGCTAAGCCCTCGCGCACAGGTTTCATACCAACCTAACTGGGTGCGAGATATGATTTTTAAAGCTGCAGTTGGAGTCTATCAACAGCCACCATTCTATAGAGAGCTACGTGATTTTTCAGGTCAACTAAATAAACAACTCAAAGCGCAACGATCGATACATGTGATTGGAGGTGTAGATTATAACTTCAGATGGTGGAACAGGCCTTTTAAATTTATAGGAGAGGCCTATTATAAAAAGGCTTATAATGTTGTACCTTATGATATAGACAATGTAAAAGTTCGTTATTACGCTAACAATAATGCTGAAGCTTATGCGGCAGGTATTGATTTACGCGTAAGTGGTGAATTTATTGAAGATACGCAGTCATGGTTTAGTTTGGGAATACTGAATGTGCGAGAAAATGTTGAAGGCGATGGGAGAGGGTATATCAGGCGCCCGACAGACCAAAGGGTAAATGTTGGTGTTTTCTTTCAGGACCATCTACCCAACAACCCTACATTTAGGGTGAATATGAGCCTTCTTTTTGGTAGCGGATTGCCTTTTGGGCCACCAGATAGTTTTGAAAATAGAAACTCATTTAACGGAGATTCGTATAGAAGAGTCGACATAGGGTTTGCTAAACAATTCTATCTCAATAAAGAGAAATACAACGAAGAAAGATGGATACTAATCACGGCTGAGGTACTCAATTTATTGGGTACAAGTAATCCGATTTCTTATACATGGATAACGGACGTAACAAATACACAAATTGCAGTTCCTAATTCATTATCGGCAAGATTTTTGAATATAAAGCTTTCAGTAAAGATTTAAACAATTACAAATGAAATCAATCATAAAAATGACAGGAATGGCTATAGTAGCCAGCCTTGTATTAAGTGCCTGTTCACAACGAACTGTAACTCGAGTAGACCCTGACCAGCAAATTGATTTAAGTGGTCGATGGAACGATGTTGACTCAAAAAAAGTAGCCAATAAAACCGTACAGCAGTTTTTGAATAGCACCCGGTATGAACAGTATACTGCCGACAACGGCAAAACTCCCGCCATTATCGTAGGGTATATTAACAATAAGACCAGCGAACACATCGATGCAGACAACTTTATAAAGAAGTTTGAGATTGAAATCTTCAACTCAGGCCTAGCGGATTTGGTGGAATCAAGAGAATTTCGAGAAAGACTAAGAGAAGAACGTGCCGATCAGCAGGAATTTGCCTCTCCGGAATCCACTGCTAAATGGGGTAAAGAGTATGGCGCTGACTTGATGCTTTTTGGTACCATGACCTCTGAAACGGATACCTACAACAACAAAAAGGTGGTAAACTACATAGTGACATTATACCTAACGGATATTGAAACCAATAAGCGTGTTTGGTATGGTCAGGAAGAGATTAAAAAGTTTATAGAAAACTAGTGTAATTTATATATCCATCTGATGGCTCCAAGCTATCAGATGCTTTAAGCTCTTGTTAGTCACTCTTCCTACTTTTATAAGTAAAAATGCATAAACTTATTCAGTTTAAGTATCTGTATATCATATACTTACTATTATTCACTTCGTGTACCACATACTATGAAGTTAATCGTGAGTTTAATGCTGCTTTTGAACGTGGAAACCTGGAAGAGGCAGCAGCAATTATGGCTAAAAACAAAAAAGCTGCTAAAGGCAAGGCACGTTTTTTATACCTGGCCAATAGAGGAGTAGTGCTTTCGATGTTGGGCAACTATGAAGAAAGTAATCAATATTTAGAAGAGGCCTATATATTTACTGAAGACTACCAGGTAAACTATCTTAATGAAGCTGCTGCGCTACTTACTAACCCTAATGCGGTGGTATATAAGGGTGAAGACCATGAAAGACTCTTACTCTTATATTATAAAGCGATCAATTACTTACAAATGGGTAAGTATGACGAAGCATTGGTCGAATGTAAACGTCTAAATATCCGACTTCAACAACTTAGCGATAAGTATAAATCTGATAAGAAATATGACGAAGATGCGTTCATACATGTACTTATGGGCATCATCTATGAAGCTCAACGTGATTATAACAATGCCTTTATAGCTTATAGAAACGCTTTGGATATCTATAGAAATGATTACCAAGCAATGTTTCAGGTTTCTGTTCCTGATCAACTCAAAGAAGATATACTGCGCACAGCCTACCTGACAGGTTTCAATGAGGAATACAATCAGTATAAACGTGAGTTTGGTATGGAAGACTATGCTTATAAAGCAAATGAAGGTACTTTGGTATTCTTTTGGAACAATGGGCTAGGGCCATACAAAAGTGAATGGAGCATTAACTTTGCGGTCGTAGAAGGGCAGGGTGGAGTATTCAATTTTACCAACGAAGAGTATGGCTTTACTTTTCCGTTTTCAGTACCTGTATCTGAAGAAGAAAATAGATCTTCATTAAGTGACCTGGAGGTCTTTCGCGTTGCATTTCCAAAATATGTTGAGCGTGACAAGTTTTACAATAGTGCTTCCTTATATATTGATGGTGATAATTACAATTTAGACCTGGCTGAAGATGTTAATGCACTCGCATTCAAAACATTACGGCAACGTATGTTGTTAGAATTTGGAAGGAGTTTATTAAGAGTGGCTTTAAAGAAAGCCGCAGAAAAGCAGATTGAAAAAGAAAGTGAAGGCATTGCTGTGGCAGTAAGTTTCTTAAATGCACTTACAGAGAAGGCTGACACACGTAATTGGCAGACTTTGCCACATAGTATTCATTATACGCGTGTTCCGCTTAAGGAGGGACAAAATGAAGTAAAGCTCAAGTTGCAATCCCCTTATAATAATGGAACAGAAGAAAGAGTTTTCAATTATGACATTAATAGTGGAGAAACGGTATTTCAACCTTTTTATTCACTGGAATACAAGCATAAAATAAATTAACTCCCGCTAATTGGGTGATATTGAGCAAGTTTTATTTGAATGGCTTGATTAATAGTCCCAAAACCCGTTTATTCGGGGTTTTTAAAATTGAAATTAATTATTAACCAATAAAAACGAGTAGAAAATGAGGAAGTTAAGTTTGTTATTTGTTGCCCTTTTCACAGTAGTATCAGCCAACGTAATGGCTCAGGATGAGGATTACATCACACAGGAAAATTTAAGAAGATACGCCATGATTATGGAGGTTAAAGATGCCATGATTAGTGAAATAAGTGTTGCATTAAATGGCATGATTAAAAATCAGGAAGGTATTGATGGGAAAAGATACAACGAATTAAAGAAGGGTGAAGGTGAAGCAGCTACTGAATTTGAAACTAAATTCATGACAAACCTTAATGAAATGATTGAGGAACGTAAAGCTGCAATTGGCGAAGCTGTCAACTTAATGGCCACAAAAATGCTTCCTGATGGTGGTAAAGCTTATAATGCTATTAAAACTGCATTATCAGCTGACACTGAAGTAAAAGCACAATATGAAGCTATTCTTGTTCAGATTCAACTCGCTGACGAAGAAGTGTAAGCCATAAAGTTATTTATCTAAAAGCCTTTCTAATTGAATTAGAAAGGCTTTTTTGTTTCGTTTAGTCACTAAGTTTTGTATCATTTCTCAATAAGATTATCTTTTTTATTTTTATCATTATCTTTAGCAAGACTTTAAACTCATAACCACTAGCTATGTTCTCAGAAAACGAAATCGCCATCATGATCGAGATTCCAGAAGTTCTCGATGCAGTTACAGAGTTAAGGAAAGATTTTATAACCAATGAAGCCAACTTTTTAGAAATCAGCGAGCATGACTTTTTATCGCTTGTAATGATGACACCAACGGTGGGGATCGCAAAATCCAATGGCAGTATAAGCTTATTTGAGGAATTGGCACTTAATAAAATGGCTCGTAAGATGTCTAAGGGTGGATTTTTCATGAAAGTAGACCCCGTAGCACATGCCATGAAGTTTCTGATTAAGAATTTTGAGCCCTGGGAAGAGAAGTTTATCGAAGTTATTAAAATTTGTATGCGATCCACCTTTAACCTGGAGGACCTGAAACGAGAAAAGGTGGATGGGGACAGTTTTGGGATTGCTGTAATGCATACACCTTACCTATTTGTACGCTGTTTATCGTCATTCTTTCTTCACGATGATTCTGACATCGTTGAAGAAAGGCAAATTTCCAGTGTAGAATTTGACAAAGTAAAAGACATCGGAAAAAAACTTGGGCTTAGTGACTACCCAATTTTCAAGGCGTTTTGCAAGACCTTCGAGGTCAAGTAAGCGTTGATTAGTAAAGAATTGACATACTATTTTTTTAAATTGCATGTTTATTGATCAATGCGATTCAGGGCTGCTATATTATTTTTTGCAATTGTTGGCTTTTTCCTCACTTTGGGTGCTAATAAAGTACTTGCCCAGGATGATGATGAAGTTACAATCCCCCTCGACCACTTTTATGCTAAGCCTACCAACAACAGCGGTTTAAGAGCACTTTTAAGTAAGTTGCATTTCGGATTCAGCCCCGGTTATGGCCGCACATTTTATAAACAAGACCTATCTGATTTTGCCATTTTACAGCGACAGGATAGTGTGCCTATCATATTTAGTAAAGACTTAAATACAACAGGAGGCAACATTTCTTCTGGCTACAGCTATTGGTTTAATGATGTAATAGCTTCAGACTCCAGTATTAGTTTTAACCCAGCTACTGACTTTCTGGTGAATGGAGACACGTCTGACCTGGTATATAAGGCTCCAGGGTTTAGTATACCACTTACTGCTACAGTTCATGTGGAGTTTGATAGATATAAAATAGGCGCAGGATTTACCTTTGAGTATCATCGGCCGGGTCGCTTTGAGCCAAATTCATTTCAAAATGAGTTAAGTGGTTTCGACCCTAATTTTGGTAGTACTTTTTATAAAAAGTACTTTGCTGTAGTGGGAGCCAAGGTTTATAGATATTATGACTATGTACTAGCCGTTGATGCGCAGATAGGCGCATTTAATCTTTCAAAGAAATTTAATAAAGAAGTAATTCAGAAAGGTGTTTACTTCAACCTGGGAGCCACTATTGAGCGGCAAATGTCTGAATACTTCAGTCTGTTTGTTAGACCTTCCTACGACATTAAGAATTTTTCGGTAGAGTTACCTGAGACAGACCTGGTGGTAAACCATTCTATGAATGCCTTTTATATTTCTTTTGGATTTATTTACCGAATACCTGACTTAAAGAAGTGTTTTATCAAAAATTGCACAACACAAATCAACCACCAGCATGGTAATAAAGTGTATAGAAGTCGCATGCACCCGTTCTATAAATGGCAAAATCCACACCATGGCCAGAATTACCCCAACCTGATTAAATACAAGGGTAAGAATAAGAAAAAAATGAATGCTTATTAGGCCTCAGAGCTGAAGTCTCTCAAATAAGTAAAAACACTCATAATCAGCTCGTTAAATAGGGAATATTCCAAGATTTAATATGGCCTTCAAAGCTCAGCATTTGGGTTAACCAAAAAAGCCTGTAAATGTTTAATGTTAGTTGTTAATTGACCGTTGAATTCCGTAAATTCGCCTTAATTTTTAGATAACATAGGAATTTACAAAATACATGGCAGAAGGAGCAAATGAAAATATCATCCCGATTAATATAGAGGATGAAATGCGTGGTGCTTACATAGATTATTCTATGTCGGTAATTATCTCCAGGGCTTTACCAGATGTAAGAGATGGCCTTAAACCTGTGCACAGAAGAATCCTTTTTGGGATGCTCGAGCTGGGTGTTAATTATAATAAGTCTTATAAAAAATCAGCGAGAATTGTCGGTGAGGTATTAGGTAAGTATCACCCACATGGTGATACGGCTGTTTACGATACTATGGTGCGTATGGCACAAGATTGGTCATTGAGATACCCGCTCGTTGATGGGCAAGGTAACTTCGGATCGATCGATGGCGACTCTCCGGCAGCTATGCGTTATACTGAGGCAAGGCTGAAGCGTATCGCTGATGAGTTGCTTACGGATATCAACAAAAATACAGTAGATTTTTCTCCCAACTTTGACGATTCCTTAAAAGAGCCTACTGTACTTCCTGGTAAGCTACCTAACCTTTTGCTTAATGGAGCATCTGGTATTGCGGTGGGTATGGCTACTAACATGGCCCCTCATAACCTTACTGAGGTTGCCAATGGTATTGCGGCTTATATCGACAACAACGATATCACAATACCTGAGCTCATGGAACACGTTACGGCACCAGATTTTCCTACAGGTGCGACAATTTATGGTTACTCAGGCGTAAAAGATGCCTTTGAAACAGGCCGTGGACGTGTGTTGATGCGTGCAAAGGCGGAATTTGAAACGACCAAAACAGGTCGAGAGCAAATTATCGTTACCGAAATTCCATATATGGTAAACAAAGCCAGCATGATCGAAAAGACAGCGGCTTTGGTTAATGAAAAGAAAATTGATGGCATTTCAGATATCAGAGATGAATCTGATAGAAATGGTCTAAGGATCGTTTACGACCTGAAAAAGGATGCTATTCCAAACATTGTATTAAATCATTTATATAAATATACTCAGCTTCAATCATCATTTGGGGTTAACAACATTGCGTTGGTAAAAGGGCGTCCTATACAGCTCAACCTCAAAGACATGATTAAATACTACGTGGAGCACAGACACGAAGTAGTGATCAGAAGAACCGAGTATGAATTAGACGAGGCACAGAAAAGAGCGCACATCCTGGAAGGTTACCTCATCGCTCTAGATAATCTTGATGAAGTAATTGACCTCATTAGAAAAGCAAAAGACCCTGATACAGCCAAAGAAGGCTTAATCAAGAAATTCAAGCTTTCTGAAATACAGGCAAAGGCTATTCTTGAAATGAGATTGCAACGTCTTACAGGTCTTGAAAGAGACAAGATCCAGACCGAGTATGACGAGGTGATGAAGTTTATCGAAGAGCTTAAGTATATCTTAGAAAATGAAGATAGACGGATGGAGATCATCAAAGAAGAACTCCTCGAAGTAAAAGAAAGATACGGTGATGAGCGAAGAACGGAGATCGTTCACAGTGCTGATGACATCACTTATGAAGACATGATTCCTAATGATGAAATGGTAATTACTATTTCTCACCAGGGATATATCAAGCGTTCGCCACTAACAGAATACCGTACGCAGGGTAGAGGTGGTGTTGGTTCCAGAGGTGTAAGCACCAAAGATGATGACTTTACAGAGCATCTATTTGTTGCTAAAGCACATAACTACCTACTGATCTTCACAGAATATGGAAAAGTATTCTGGAAAAAAGTTTACGGTATACCAGAAGGAAGTAAAACTTCTAAAGGCCGAGCCATCCAAAACCTAATCAATATTGAGTCTGGTGATGTGGTACGAGCGGTAATTAATGTAGAAAGTCTTACTGACGAAGAATATGTGAGTAACAACTTCGTGATGATGTGTACTGAAAACGGTACCATTAAGAAGACGGCCCTGGAAGCTTACAGTCGACCTAGACAAAATGGTATAAATGCGATTACGGTAAAGGATGGTGACAAATTACTGGAAGCGAAACTTACAAATGGTGAAAACCACGTAGTGATTGCTAAGCGAATGGGTAAGGCAATTCATTTCCATGAGTCTGACGTGCGCAGTATGGGAAGAACGGCCTCTGGAGTAAGAGGAGTGACCCTTGAAAGCAAAGAAGACAAGGTTGTAGGAATGGTAATAATTGACCGTGAAGAATCTAACTTATTGGTTGTTTCTGAAAACGGATATGGTAAAAGGTCACTTGTTGAAGACTACAGAATCACAAAAAGAGGTGGTAAAGGTGTGAAGACCATCAACGTGACAGACAAAACTGGCAAGCTTGTTGCAATTAAAGAAGTAATTGATTCTGATGACTTGATGATCATCAACAGATCAGGTATTACGATCAGACTTGCTGTAGAAGATCTACGTGTAATGGGTAGAGCAACACAAGGAGTGAAGCTGATCAGGCTTGGTGATGATGACAAGATTTCATCTGTAGAGAAAATTGAAAAGATCGAGACCGTTGAAATTGAAGAAGAAGAAGGTGAAGACACAGCATCAGAAGGCAAAGATGAATCAACTGAAGATTCAAAAGAATAATTTAGTATATTGAAACCAATTAATTAGACACACAGAATACGTTATGAAAAAAGTTATTTTATTAGTTGCTATATGTTTTATGGCTGGCGCTGGGTATTCTCAGAAGAAACCCAAAATAAACAACGCTGAAAAGGCCAGGAGCGAGGGTAATTTAGCTGAAGCTAAGGAAATTGTAGATGCTGCTATTGAGCATGAAAAAACCAAGGACGATGGTAAAACATGGTACTACAGAGGTTTGGTATATGCATCTTTAGACACAACGCAAAATCCAGATTACCAAAATTTGGCTAATGATCCTTTAAAAATCGCTATGGAAGCTTTCGCAAAGGCGGATGAGATAGATCCTGAAGGAAGCAAGTATTATGTCAATAATGCTAATGGGTATCCTGTCTTGAAAGAGCAGCAAATCAGCACATTATGGGGGCACTTTTTGAACGAAGGAGTCCAGGCATACCAAAACTCCAACACGGATGATGCCGTGAAATATTTCACCAAAACACAGGTGATACAGCCAGAAGACACCACTGGTTATATCTATGCTGGACTTGCTGCTCAGTCTGGTAAAGACTATGAGACGGCAGCTAAGAACTACTATGTATTGATCGATGATCTTGACTACCATAGTGAAGATATCTATAAATCATTGATTTATATCGAAGGGACAGTAAATAAAGATGATGAAAAAACATTGGCACTTATCAGAAAAGCCAAAAAACAATTTCCAGACAATCTTGATTTTGCTAAATCAGAAATCAACGCATTAATAAAAATGGAAAAGATTGATGAAGCTCAGGCAGGGTTAGAAAAGGCTATTGAAAGTGAACCTGAAAATACTGACTTATACTTTACTTTAGGTGTAATGCATGAGGAATTGGGTAATACTGAAAAGGCTGCTGAAGCTTATAAAAAGGCACTCGAAATTGACCCTAATTATTACAATGCGGTGTATAACATGGCCGTACTTAATTTTAATACAGCGGTTAATTTGATTCAGGAGAAAAATAACCTGGGTATTTCATCTGCTGAGCAGAAAAAAGCTAAAGAGATTCAGAAGCAAATAGATGCTAAACTTAAAGCAGCGTTACCTCATTGGGAAAAAGCAAATGAGCTTCAGCCTAATGACAGAACTAACCTTGAGCAGCTTCAGTACATCTATAACCAGTTAAAAATGAAAGAGAAATTGGTGAAAGTCTCTAAGCAATTAGAAGCAATGGGCGAACCAGAACAATAGGTATAGAAAAAATCTAAAGAGAAAAGGGATTGGTATTTTATCAATCCCTTTTTTTATTATATTCAACCTTATAAATATTGAAGTATGAAACACACCTTAATCTTCTTATCACTCATATTTTGTTTGGCTTGTAACTCGTCATCACAAACCGAAGGTGAGTCTAAAACAACTCTAGAGGTAACTACTCAGGTTACGCTCAAAAATGTCAATACAGATGAGTTGAAGAAACTTATGGCCGATGAAAGCATACAGATAGTAGATGTAAGAACTCCTGAAGAAACGAATGCCGGATATATTGAAGGAGCCATGATAGGTATGGACTTTATCGCAGGAGAATTTGAGCAAAATCTTAGTAAACTTGATACAGCGAGGCCTGTTGTAGTGTATTGCGCCAGGGGAGGTCGTAGCGCCAAAGCAGCCGCTATCTTAAAGGAGAAGGGCTTTAAAACGATTTATGACTACACTGACGGCTATACTGGCTGGGCTAATCAGTAAATAAGCACACCTGCATACACTAACCCATGTCGGTGTTGTCACCAACAAGAAACCTGTTGGTCACAAGACCATCAATGGGTAATTCTGCGCTAGGCGTAGTTTACAACTACGCGAATATTTATGCTTCGTAGTTACAAACTACGAAGAACTGGCATACCATGTTGGTGTTTACACCAACATGGGAAGTGAAATTGTTGGTCAAAAGACCAACAATGGGTAGAAGTTCGGCCAGTTCAATAACCTTTCGAAACATCTACAAACAGATCATTTGTAATACCTGCATTAATGGCCTCCATAATTCGGTTGAAGCTGGATGCTACATCATCTGCTGTAGTTTTACTGGCATGATGCGGGGTTACAACAACCCCAGGGTGTGACCATAACGGGCTTGACGTAGACAGAGGCTCTTCTTCAAATACATCAAGTACAGCTTTGGTTATTTTACCCTCATCCAGCGCCTTTAGCAAGTCGTGCTGAACAACGGCTGTGCCTCTTCCTACATTGATAAAAAGACTGCCATTGCATGAAGTGAACAACTTTTCATCAAATAGGCCACTGGTTTCAGGAGTATTAGGCAACGTATTGATGATTACATTATATTGGCTATAATTTATGGGTTTAGTCAGCTGATGTATTTCATGAAAGCCTTCAACAAGCGTTCCTGAACGGTTTACACCATCAACTGTATGTACTAATGGCTGTAGTACTTGTGCAATGGACGAACCAATATTTCCAGTCCCAAATATCAATAGACGGGTTGTATTTAAATCTTTGAGCATGAGCGGAGCCCATTTTTGCTGCTGTTGGTTTTTGTTTACCTCATCTATTGATTTGATTGCATACAGCATATAGGCTAAGCAATATTCTGCCATTCTTGAGCCCATATAACCAGCCGTGCGGGTAAGTAAAATATCCTGGGGTAATGGTAGTTGCATGAAAGCATCGACACCGGCTCCAAAAGAATGTATCCATTTGATATGGGAGATGTCAATGTTGTCCTTGAGGCTAAAACCTGCAAATGCATTGTAGTTGTGCATCTGATCTGCCAACGCATCCTGAGTTTCAAAATACGTGCAATGAAAGGCAGGGTAGTGGCTATCGATTAGCGACTTAAATTCTTGTCCGAGCCGACCTGTAGTTGCAAATCTGTATGGATTCATACATCGAAAATAAAGAATTTAACTGACTAAAAGGTAGCAATCTTGGGGCTTCAACTAACATACTGAAATAAGCATATAACTACTTGTATTATAGCTATATACAAGCTATTAAATGAACTCATATATTAAGTGATGTAATAAAATGAGGTGAATTCAATAAACGTGCTTTAAGTCATTATAAACGCATTTTTTAATAAGTATTATAGATTAAACGGAATTTACTATCTTAATCTATCTTTTGGATAATCACTTTCAATCTATGGTTGGTAATCTCATACGCGTTCTAGGTTTTCTTATTACAATATTACCTTCTCTGGCCTACAGCCAGCAACAAATCACATTAGAGCAGCTTATCAATCATTTATTGATACAAGGTGATGGCGATTTGGAGCTCTCTCAAATGGAGATTTCCATTGTAAATAGCAAGCTCAAACGAAACAAAGGTGTATTCAACTATATTAATGATAAGCATAACCAACGCATTAATAAAGAGGGACTTATAACTATTAGTAGACGGGTTGTTTTAGATAACATCAGTTTCTCTGATCACTTGTACCTCAACCAATTTGATTTCCGGGAAGGTCTGGAAATACGCAACTGTAGGTTCAATGGATTAACTATCGATCAGGCCGCTGGCTATGATTTTGTATTTTATGACAATAGCTCTGACAATATTGTAGAGGTACTTAACTCAAGTTTTGAAAGGGTAGAGGTGAGTCAGAATAACATCGACTTTGGAATAATACTAGATGAGCTCAATGCCGCTCAGGTGAAGGTGGAGAATAACCAGATAAATAAAGGCGAAATTGATGTATTGGATAGTAAAATTTCCAATGGCAATGTATTGATTGGGGACAATAATGTACAGGCTATCATTGTTGAAGGCTGCGATATACAGCTGGGATTATATGGCGAATTTAACCATTACAAACTGCCAGGCACGCCCTCAGGCGACTTATACCTGACGGGAAACACATTCTCTGGTGATAGTACATCACGTTTTATACTCAATAAGGGCAGCTACCTCAACCTTGATATTCGAGAGAACAGCTTCACTACAAAGGTCTATTTCGCTGAAAACAACGTAACCGAGCGCTTTTTTCTTGTAAATAATGATTTTCAGCAAACGGTTTCTTTCGAAAAATTTCTTTTTTCTGAAATATGGAATGAATTGTATTGGGACCAGCTAAAGGGACATAAGTTGCGCTATATGGAATATGGCGCCCAAAATGAAGGGGATTTTGATAACGCTATCGCCTTCAAAAACCTCATTAACATCTATAAAGACATGCATTCGATCTTTATCTCACGAGGCGATCTGGAGTCGGCCAACGCATGCTATAGTGAGATGAAGGAGCTGCAAGGGCAGATGCTGAAGCATCGCTATGAGCAGGAGGGTACGTTTAATAGTCTCTTAAGATGGCAACTGAATGTACTACTCCGAATCTATACAAACCACGGTACAGATCCCGGATTAGCGGTACTGATGTCTTTCTATGTGATTTTAATTTTCTCTGTGCTGTATGTGTTTTTTCCATCTGAATGGGATGCAGATAGCAAAAATCGCCTTTTAGTAAGCTATGAGCAGGCCTTAAAGTCAAAAACAAAATCGTATTTAGGACCCATCATTGTAGTAGGGGGTTCTTTACTATTAACCGTTATAAATGCGATTACATTAAGTATCAATAGCTTTGTTACGCTTGGTTTTGGCTCGGTCCCCACCAAAGGATTTGCACGTTACTTGTGTATTGTCGAAGGATTTATTGGCTGGTTTTTACTCAGCATTTTCACTGTATCGTTGATTAATCAGGTACTTGCGTGAGGTGATTTAGATGTTAGAAGTTGGAGGATAGAGGTTGGAAGTTAATTGAGTTTATAGACCGTGAATTCGGCATCGTTTGATTCATCAATAACCGTGATTGATGTGCCTGGAATGTACTTAATCACGTAAGTATTACGTCTTTTAGTGGTTTTGAAGGTATTGGTTGACTTTCCATCATAGTCGCGTGTTACGATTTCATATATATCGCTGCCAATTGTAATATTACGTCCGTCAAATACAATTTTTGTGCTTTCTGCAGCACTGGCCATCACTTCGTTTGATGCAGCATCTAAAGTAGACACTTCAGAAGCCGTTATTGTACCTTTAAAACCCCTGCGGTCGTTGTTTTGTGCTTGTGTAGTGAAGCCTAATAAAATGACGAGTGTGGTAAATAGAATTCTTTTCATGACTTTGTATTTGCAATGTAACTACAATACCTATGCCAATATATGTAACAATTAGCAATTAGCAATGTACAGTGTACAATGTGTGCGCTTCAATTGCTGATAAGCTGTAAAAATTATTTAAGATTTTATTACCTTGTATACATGAAAAAGGGATGTGGCTTTATCTTTCTATCGATCATCGGGCTTACGGCCATCAGTATATTGTATTATACGCTGACACCGATTTTTAATGAAACCACTGCACCCGAGGAAAGTAGTACGTTGTATGCAACAGGCTATGTAGCTGATGTATTGGAGTTTACAGATGAAAATGTCTCAGGGTTGACTTATATCGTTCCGATAATGGAATTTACAGTGAATAGCTCGTTTATACTGGATACAGCATATCATTTAAGATCTCAGGTAGATTCAGGCGATATATACAGCGCACCGTTTGTACAGGGTGACCTTATAACGTTAGCTGTGAATACAAATGATTATGATAATTATGAAGTTGCAGCAGAGATAGACATGGTCAGTAGCCAGCTACAAGGCGCTATGAAAGAATACACTGTTGTGCTACTCATCATCGGTGGAATACTGCTGCTAGTTTTTTTACGTGGTCTAAGCAAGACCTTTGCTTACAAGGAGCCACCAGTCAGTGAACGTATGTGATAAGTAATATAGATAGAATGGGGAGGTGTCGTAAATTCTTATTTAACATAATATAAATTATATAACAATCATAGTGATTCCCGTAATACGAGGAACGAGTATTTACACATAATAACAGTTATCGGACTTCAGTACTATAACGGCAGTTATTATGTTAAGGGAATCACGGCCAATGCACCACCATGCTTTTTATATAATTGCTATTATGTCTGCGTTCGTTCCTCACTTGCTTTGCTCTCGGCAGCAAAGTAAATAGAACACACAAGCCAACCCTCCAAGATGTAGAATGAAAGTTTGTGCTACTAGCTGGGTTGTTATATAATTAGTCGTTATATTAAATAGCCGCTCGGCCAGCGCGCTGATTCCACCGCACGGCTTGCCCTGTCCAAACGGCTATTAATAGTTTTCCCACCCGCTTTTCCCGATAGCTATCGGGAAGTTGCAGCCCTATGCAAGAGATTCCCAGGCAAAGCTTGTCGTTCAAAATTTCGTTATTCGAGGAATTGTTCAATTCATTTTCAAATAAACGATTCTCAGCGATTAGGATTTTGCCTGTGATACACTTGCAAGCCAACCTGCCTGCCGTTGCACGAGCCACCGCGTGGTAGGCAGGCGCTTTGTTTGCCACTTGCACAGGCCTTTATGGCTCACAGGTTTATTAACTTTCATCTGTGTTCGCTTTTACCCTCAAGCCGGGTGGCTTTTCCTTTTTCATTCGATAAAAAGGAAACAAAAATCTTGGCAAAATAAAGCTTCAACCCTTAAGGCCGGACGCTGGCCCGCTATTTTACCGGGCTGGCGCGCCTTTCTAAATTCTATTTAACATAATAAATAACAACTGTCCAGACAATTTATTCGTAACAATGTTCAACGCTTTTATTGTGAAAGGCAAAGCCATCCACATTAATTGACGGAGTTATATGCCGAAGCAGATTCTTGAATGAGTCTTGCGGATGCAAAGCATCTGAAGTTGGGTAGAATTTAGCAACGCTATATTCAAAATGCCTTTCTTTTTCAGGGTAAGTTCTGTCTCTGTGGTAAGCTCAACCTTTTAAACTTATCGTTATGATCTTTCATATAAATAGGTGCTTAAAGGCGTTAAAAAAATCGATTAAGCTTTTGAGGGGCTTAATCACGGAGGCATTTTTGCTTTTTGAGGTTTTGCGCCTAATTTTAGGCTTATAGATTTTAAGCTCCACGTTTCAGTGGAGCTTTTTTATATTTCTTAGATCATCTTTTCAAAAGCATACTTCTCAACAAATTCCTTCATTGTCTGGGCATTCAAATTGATCCCATACTCAGGATTCTTAATTGCCGATTCTGTAAATAACTGATTTGGTTCATTCCAGACAGTGCTTGGAAATAAATACTTAGTAGGTTTCTGACCATCAACAAACAACACCAAACCAATCCAAAGATCATCTCTCAATCCTTGTTCAAGATCAGACTTAGCTACAAAAGCATAGTTCGTTTTCTCGATATTGATCTAACGACACAGGATATCATACTCTGATTCCCCTACTCGATTTATCACCTTAAAATGAACTCCGTTATGATTTACATAGCTCTGGATAACATGATGATTATCAGAGACCGTTTTCATAATGGTCTCTGCTAGCTGATCTAGCTTGGAGATGGGCGGAGTTGAGACCAGTCGTATTTCATTTTAAGCTTATTATGTTCCGATTATTTTTTCAAGGTTAGATTGAGTTGTATGGATGTATTTGGACAACCCTTTATCCTTTAGAATCTCATCAATTTTGTTAAAGAATTCATCAATAAGATCTACTCCGAGTTTATGCTTTTTATCAATAGAAGATTGATTTTTTTTCGAAACTACTTTATAATCTACATAAGGAATAAGTGAACGTAATGTATTAGGAAAATCAAAATACCATTCTCTATTTTCTTTTTTTTCGACAGTCAAAATATCTCTAGCTCTACCATGTCTTAGACTTAGGTTTATCTTCTTCATCTCATAATCACGCAATTTTAATTCTGCTTTTATCCTATCAATTGTATTATCAGATAGGTCGTCTAATTTATCTGGTGTGTAGATGCATATCTTGGGCTCTTCTTTATTCTCTAATAGTTGTATCACAAGTGGCTCGATAAAATTTTCAATATAACCATAGGCCAATGCATGCGCTGGGGAGAACTCGATTTCTTCGATTACCAGTGAGTAAAACTTGTTTAATAGCGCTATTAGAAGCATCAAACCTGCGAATAGGGCTTCACTTTCAATCGATGAAATTTCGACTTTGAACACCCATAGAATAAATGAAATAAAAGCTAAGCCATTTAATAAATTTTCTAAAATCTTTATAATTTTTGGATTATTTCGAAATATTGGAACCACTATCTTTCTCAACATATTAAAGCGTTAAAATCATTTTAAAATCTTCTTCCAATTGTCTTCTCCCAATGAGACTAAGACTTGCGATCAAATCCAGATGACATTTTTTAAATTTCTTTTCACTACCGCAGTAACACGGTTGATTTCGTCCTACATTATTATGATTTAGAACAATGGCTAGAACTTTTAATACTTCTGAATATTCAGCTGTTTGAATTTCCTCCAAATAGAATTGAGCAATCCCTGTGTTGTCATGTGAATACTCGCCATTAGCCCAGTCACCATACTCTTCAAAGTAAATCTGATTGGCCAAATACGGAATTGAGTATTTTTCTATGAAATCAGATATTGAAATACCACTTCTCGCCTCCAATATTTGCTTCTGCAAAATTGTAAGACAGCAGTTTCCATCCTCATAAATGTGACGATCAATCTCCCTCGGAATAATTCTACTAAGTTCTCTCATAGTAGGAAATCCGTGTGGATAATTGATAGGTATATCTATTCTAACATTAAACTCCCCTCTTAACTCCAAGTCTTTATCCAAAATATCAAGATAACCTTCCACACTTGTAGGTATACCGTTTTCATAATTTACATCTAATTCTGGATGACGTTTTTGAGTTGAAGCAATGTCAGCTTTTAGAAGTCTAATGTCAGAACTCTTCATTTTGCCCAGGGCTTACTCAAACTAGCTACCCCAGCCAACGAAGCTCTTTTAAATTCTGAATTTGATTCCTTATCTTCATCTTCAACAAGGGGAAATCTATCACCTAGACGTTTTCTCCAAAACTTACTAGCCCTTTTCCTACTATCGGTTTCAAGTGCCTCTTCTGCATCCTGAATGAATAAGTCAAGACTGTTCATAAAGTTGTCCTGAAAGACAGAATCATGGTCTTCAAATAAATCTTCGTGTGGAGTAGTAGGCATTTTACATTCCCAAGAGTATTCTAACTCAGATTGTATTTCCTCTAATGTTTCTTTCAAACAAAGATCATCTCTATCATTAAATTGTATACACTTTTCTGCAAGAATGGTCATAGAAAGACCGCTTGGCATACTGTGTCTCTTTTGATCCCCCCAAGCTTTTAGATACATCGATATTCTAACCAACTGTCCTTCAATATCTTTTTTAGCATTAAACCAATCAACAAATTCCTTTGGGTCATCATCTGCCCAACCATTATTTTTTACCGCTAGTTTTGGATGATCCATTTCATTTGTTTTATATAACACGGGAAGATCAATATGATAGTCTCCAGAGTAAATTACTCTAATACATTTCATTTTATGTTGTTGCCCCCCTGTGGTATGCCCTTCTACAGCATTGTATACCCACTTTTGTAATGTGGTCGATGTTACATCTGGTTCTCTTTCAAAATATACTCCATCGTCTAAATCTGCAGTATCATCTTTATACCTAATTCCGTTCTTCGTTTTATATGATCCTTGTATGAAGAATTTTGGTACATACTCTGGGTGGTTTTCCTTGAAATAATCCCTGATTTTTTTCCTCAAAGCATTTTTAGAGGTTTTCATTTTATCTTTCTTACTTGATAAAATTTTTATCTCCCTAAGAAATTTTTGAAATAGATCGTGTGTCTCAGCCATAACTTTTTTTGTTTGTAAGAATTGACACACAGCTATTCAATTCTTGATGTACATTTATGTTTATTATATTGTTTTTACTGTGTAGTGGTTAATGTCTCTAACGAACATCATTTAAGTAAAGTTCATTAGTTTGACATATTTATGTTAATAATTTAAAACATACGCGTATATAAATCGTTTAAATTAGTATTGTTTAACAATAAAGTGTAAAAGGAAGTGATTAAAGAAATTGTTATTGAAAATTATAAATCAATAAAGGATCGTGTTAGGATATCATTTGAACCTGAACCAATCAGAGAGTTTAGAGAGTCAAATGTGTATACAATAAATAATTATAATCTTGATTTATTGAAGTCAATTGCAGTGTTTGGACCTAATGCAAGTGGTAAAAGTAACATTGTCAAGGCTCTCAGTTTTATGCGGAGTTTCGTACTTGATTCAGCTTCGAATATTCGTGTAAACCAAGAGATATTTGTTGAACCATTCAAGCTAAACTTGAAGACATTAACTATGCCTACAACATTTGAGCTTAGTTTTGTTATGAATGAAAATCTATACAGATATGGGTTTCAAATAAATAAATCTCGAGTTATTAAGGAGTGGCTCTACCATTCACTTAAAACAAAGGAAGAGTTTTACTTTATTAGGGATGAAGAAGTTTTAAAACTAAACAATAATTTTTCTGAAGGATGGGGAAAGGAAAAATTGGTTCGCCAAAATGCTCTTTTTTTATCTACTGTTGCTCAATTAAATGGTCATATCTGTTCTGAGATATCTAATTGGTTTAAGAACCTGATTGTTCTGACAGACTCAAACATCTCACAATTCATAAACTACACTGCAGACTTGTATCAAAAAAATCGATTCAAGAAATATTTAAAAGAATTGTTTAAGGGTGCAGATTTTGATCTTGATGACATTGATGTCAAGCCAATTAAAGCAAGCGAAGACCAATTGATTTTCTTCAAAGACGATATTAAAAGTATATTAAGCGAACAATTGAAAAATAAGTTAGAAATACAAACTAAGCGTTTTATTAAAGATAAACATGGTGAAATTGTCGATGTTGCTACATTTGATTTAAGTGAAGAATCACAAGGTACTCAAAAATTCTTTTCATTAGCTGGCCCAATTATAAACAGTCTAATGAATGGATATCCTCTTATTATCGATGAATTTGATGCCAAGTTACACCCATCACTTTCAACATTTATTGTAGAACTGTACTGTCATAAGACTTTGAACCCACATGGTGCCCAATTATTTTTTGTAAGTCATGTTACAAATGTACTTAGTGCGAATTTGTTGAGAAGAGATCAAATTATTTTAGTCTCAAAAGATAGAATTCATGGTACCAGTATCAAAAAATTATATGATGATGGGATTAGAAAAGGCTCGAATTTCGAGAAAGAATACCGAAATAATGAATATGGATCGTTGCCAAACACAAGAATGAATCAACTCGATTTGCCATTCTAACAAATGGTTTACTAAGAAAACTCAAGAATTATGGAATATATAATGAACAGTAATTCCCATGACCCTGGAATGGTGTTTGAAGGACTTGTAAGATATGCTTATAATGATTGCTTTAGAAGAAAAGACCCATTGGGAATTGGAGATCAATCATGTTATAATTCTCGATTTGTGCCTGATGTAAATGAGAAAGGCGTTGAAGCAATTCAATATATTATTGATGGCCTGATTGAGAACAGAGTAAAAAACGAATCTCAAAAGAAAGAACTACTTGAACTTCGCGAATCTGTGACTCAAATGAAGCAGCGAAATGGAAGGTAGTGTAAACTAAACTCTGTCTGGTGTTCACCCCTTCAGGGGGCTAGCCCCCTGAAGGGGTGCGCTCCAAATCGAGCGGTAACCTGTCCCCAAATTTAATTGCTAATTGCTGAACGGTCAAGCCCCAGTTTTGTAGTGGCGATGTCCACTTTTTTTCAATGTTCCTTGTAGCTAAATATACAAGTTTTTTCAACGCCATGTCAGAAGTAAATGCGCCTTTTGTTTTAGTGACTTTTCTGATTTGACGATGATAGCCTTCCACGGCATTGGTGGTATATATCAATTTCCTAATTGGGGCGGTGTACTGAAAATAAGTGGTCAGCTTCTCCCAGTTGTTTCGCCAAGACTGTAGTACTTGGGGTACTTATTTTCCCATTTTCCGGCCAAATTGTCTAGCTCCATTGCCGCTATATCTTTGGTATCGGCACGGTAAACCAATTTAAGATCTTTCATAAAGGCCTTTTGGTCTTTACTGGCCACATACTTTATAGAATTACGGATTTGATGGACGATACAGCTCTGCACTTCAGCTTTTGGGTAAACACTTCGGATGGCCTCTGAAAAGCCTCTCAGGTTATCTGTACAGGCAATCAGGATATCCTTGAGTCCACGATTGTGTAGGTCACTAAGTACTTGCAGCCAAAAGTTAGCCCCTTCACTTTCTGACACATACATACCCAAAACTTCTTTCTTTCCTGCCGCATTTATACCTAAGATATTGTACAATGCCTTATGCTCTACCCTGCCTTCGCTACGCACCTTGTAATGCATCGCATCAAGCCATACAATGCAATAAACCGGTTCTAAAGGACGGTTTTGCCATGCTTTTACTTCCGGAATAATCCGGTCAGTAATTTGACTCAGCACCGTATGGGAAACTTCAGTATCATACATCTCCTTAATATGGGAACTGATATCGCGCAAGCTCATCCCAAGTCCATAAAGGCCGATAATCTTTTCCTCCAGGCTATCTGCCAATACTGTCTCACGCTTTTTGACGATCTGTGGGTCGAAGCTGCTATGGCGGTCTTGTGGGGTTTCTATCTCAAAACTCCCCGTAGAACTCTTTATGGTTTTTTTACCCTTGCCATTGCGTTTGTTGCCGCCATCGCGCTCATGCTCTGACAGGTGCTCCTCCATCTCTGATTCTAGAGCTGCTTCTAAAAATTGTTTTAGCATAGGTGCAAAAGCACCATCCTTCCCAAACAAAGACTGCCCAGACTTAAATTGTGCCAGGGCCTTGGCTTGTAGTTGATCTAATTCTTCTTGTGTCATATTCTGTCTAAAGTTAATTGTTAATTATTCCTTTAGACAGAGTTTAGTTTACAGTCTCAAATGGAATTGATCTTTTGCTCTACATTATAAAGATTATGGAGGATAGTTAATATAATCCGCACACATTTGCCATTACCTATCTCCTTCCCTATTACCCAAATGCCAAAAGAGTTTTAATAGCACACCCCACCCATTAAGATCACAAAAAATACCCAACCTTGGGTATTTGCCTTAATCTTTGTTCTCTCTACCTTGCAAAACCAAAGCGAAAAGAAAATTTAAATTGAATGACATGAGAAAGTTAACTATGTTGATTGCTCTAGTTTTTATTTCATATGACTTTATGGCTCAAGATTGTAGTATTTGTTCAGAGCCGCTAAAGTATGAGTACTTCACCGATCAATCAGCTAAGGAAGTTCATATTGCTTATTTAGAAACAATAAATCAACAAAATTACCGAGTAAAGAAAAGTGGAGTCGGAGCTAAATTAAGTGTTGTATATAGTGGTATACCTATTAATTTTTCAGGTGATTATAATAGTTTTAATCAATCTCGCTCATCATATTTCCAAAGGATTAATCACACTTATGATGAAAGTCAGTCCGAATCAAGATTTAGACAAGTAATGAACAACAATGGCTTTAAGTCATTTAATAACTGCATTGACGCATGTATGGGCAAGCCTGGCCTATTTATTTATTTAAAACATAATTTGGAGCAGCAAGCGGCATTTTATGTCAAGTATAATGGAGATCCGAATAATCCCGCAAAACTCAAGAGGTCAAAGGTTACAAATGCTTCAAAAAGTGATAAACTTAATGGCACCAAACTTTATCCAAATGGAGAAGAAACCTTCACATTCACAAAAAAAAGAATAACAGATACATCATTAGTTATTCTAAATAGCAATGTAGGAAGAACGGCTACATTGCCAATTCTTCCGCCTACCCCTACTAATCATCCTAATCCTGTTGAGTGTCCATCAATTTATGTTAAGCATTTTGTTAGCGATTGGTCTCCATCTGCTCAACATCCTGAGCATCAATTATCTGTACCAAACGAATACAAGATTTTAGGTGGTGGTGCCGAAGTTATTGAAACAAGTGTAGGTAATTTAATTATCGAATCATATCCAATAAATTCGCAAACTTGGAAAGTTAAAGCCAAAGACCATATGACACCCTCAGTGACAAAGATTAAAGTTCATGTTATGGCACTTTATGATCCGAATGACAATTTTGACGTAAGTATAACACATGCAACTGACGGTCAACCAAGCCAGCGACCAAGAGTACATATAGATGTAGAAAATGGATATACAATGACTGGTGGAGGTGCAAAAGTAAATTGGATCGGAGCGGGACAACTTTTGATTGCCTCATATCCAGAAGATCAGGATACATGGCATGTTGCATCAAAAGATCATCAAGCTGGAAATTTAGCAACAATAACAGGGTATGCTATTGGTATAAAAGCTAGACAAGATTCTTGTCCAATATTATCCGAGATTAGCGTTGAGACTAGTGGTATGGCTCAACATCCAAATGGTACAGTTAGATTGAGTGATAATAGCTATACATTAACCGGTGGGGGTGTAAATGTTATAGAGCGGGGTGCTGGAAGTTTATTATACCAGTCTTATCCCATCTTTGGTGAAAAAGAGACGGAATTAACTCAACAATGGTTTGGTAAGGCAAAGGATCATAATATTCCAGTTTTAACAAATATTCAAGTCTATGTCATTGGAATTAAAGTTGCCAGCGATAAGTATGCCGTCTTTGCAAACGAATATTAGGCTTGAAGGTATAAAATTTGATAATATGTGAAAGGAATGTGAATCGCACACATTTACCATTCCTACAGGCTCCCTCCTGCCAAAAATGTCAAAAGAGTGCTCAGTTTACGATAAAAATGAAGAGTGGTTTACGAAAAGAAAAGTCCAAACACACAACTATTAAAGCCAACGCAGAACCCCAAGCTAAGTAACATAACGCAAGGACATTATATAACATACATAGCAAATTCCGTAATACGAGGAACGAGTATTTACCATAAAATCAGTTATCGGATGCAGTACGATAACGTCTACGATTTTATGTTAAGGAATTTGCGGCTTAGCTTGTACCCATGTTTTTTATAAGCTGGTATACCTACCTTCACACGATAATTTTTCGTTGTCCAGGTTAGAAAATGATGAATATTTAAAGTGTTAACCTATGTAGCTAGGAAGTACCAACTCTGAATATAAGTCATTATCTATATAAGTCGCACACATTTAGAGGCTTACTTCCACTTCGTAATTGTGAATCGTCATCTGAATTTAAAACATGCATTCAGTTTATCGCTCACAGTTGCCATTTCCCACTACCCTTCCCTCCTGTCAAACCTGTCTGCCGACAGGTAGGAATGTCTAAAGAGTGCTACACTCCCGCTAAGTATAAAATGTAGTGCTTAGAAGTAAAAAGGCCGGCCTGCAGACTCGCTCTACGCAATAAACATTATATAACATTAGGATTTACGCTAAGAGCCCTTCCAACATGTGACGTAATATGGGGCGACATTTATGTGTACAGGGTGTGTAAAACGTACGATGCCTCCAGTCTGTAGCTTTTGTTGATTGACCCCACCAGAACTCTGCCATAGTCAATGGGGTTAATTGGTGTTTAAATGCATATTGCATCAACCTGGGCGCTGCACAGTCTCCGGCACCTCCGGGAGGATTAGCATGGTGCGTATCTTCGAATATCGCACGAAGACTCTTAGTCACCCCTGCCTGATTTAAGAAAAGGGTATTATCATAAATCTGATCATTCAGTGAATTACTATGCGCTTTTCTAGCCTGAATGAGCACTTTTCGTTGCTCTGAATTTTCAGTGTTATCTGCCAATCCCTTGATTTCATGATTAAAGTCTTCAATGACTTGCATTCCAGTATCTAAGAACTCTCCATTGAGTACCGATGGTACAAAGTCAAAGGAGAAATATTCGTTGTTTAGCTTACCTGAGCAGCCAGCGAGATAGCCTATGGCCCCATCAATGGCCTTTACTACCAGCACGCCTAACATTTTTTCAGAAACATCCGATATATGATTAAGCTTTTCCTGCAATTCGTTTGCAGCTCGTTGTGCTAATGGGTGTGGTGTTTTTTGATAAGGATTGGGAAAATGCTCCGGGATATCATGCGGTGCTACGGCAGACTGAAAAGGAAGAACTAAAGGATTGAAAGCAGACATCTTGAGGCGAAGCTACAACGAATGAATTGAATGAACCAACAAACTCGCTCACACTTACCATTCCCTCTCATCTTTCCTCCTGCCGTAGTTATCGGATACAATAAGGCTAAGGAGTTTACCGCTCGTATTGCCCACAAAAAAAGCCTTCCAGGTCTCCATAAAAGAAGATTTCCTGAAAGGCTAAACCACGCTAAACCTCACAAGTGATTTATCAAACACTACTTTTGGTTGAGGTGTGTTTGCTAGATGCGTTTTTAAATGCTTGGATAATTAAGCATTTTTCATTTCTCTTGCATAGTTTTCTCAAAACACGCAATAGACTACGATGAGGACACCCATGATAACTCCGGAAGGGATGGAAAAGCTGAAGGATGAGTTAGATCATCTCTGGCGGGTAGAACGCCCTGAAACAACAAAAAAAGTTTCCTGGGCTGCCAGCCTGGGTGATCGATCTGAAAATGCGGATTACCATTATAACAAAAAACGGCTGCGTGAAATTGACAGCCGTATACTTTATCTACGCAAGTGCATCGATGATTTTAAAGTGGTGCGCTACCACCCCCATCAGGAAGGTAAAGTAATGTTTGGTGCCTGGGTAGAAATTGAAAATATTGAAAAAGGCCTTAAAAAACGCCTACGCATTGTGGGCTATGAAGAGTTAATCGGTGCTAAAGACTATATTTCTATCGATTCACCGATGGCAAAGGCGTTGGTTAAGAAAGAGGTGGGCGATGTGGCCATCGTAAAAACCACTGCGGGTGAGTTTAAATGGCGCATCAATAAAATTGAATATGAGAAATGACTGGTCTGTGGTAATTTCAGAAATTTATTCACATCCTTGATTTCTTTGCCTACTTTCTTTATCACGAAAGAAAGTAGGAGGCCGTCCGCCTTAAGGATATAATTTGGCCCTCAAATGAGCCATGCTGTTCGTGGAAAACCAGCCCACTACTTGCTATTTTCAATGATCAAGGAAGGTCTAACTTGTATAAAGAAGGACGCCCAACTATCTACACCATGGATCGATTACAATAATTAGCCTTCTCAAAGTCCCTGATATTCATTGAAATAATAGGCACATCAGGTAGCATGGTTTTGAGCACTGATACGATGGCTCTGGAAAGATTGAGTTTTTGTTCATCTGTTCTGCCTTCCATGATATTGGCAAATACATGTGTGAAGCCATCTGCATCTCCGATATTGTAAAGTTTGAATGGGTTAATTCTAACCTTAATGTCCCCTTTTGCGAAGAGATTTGATGCATATGCAGTATCATATACCTTCTTCATAATGGTTTCCGGAGAAGCTTGGTTCAACACATTCTCAGAACAGTCAATTATAAAATGTGGCATGTTTTCTATTTTATTAACGTTATTTAGCTAATACCCAGCGAGTTTCCAGATATCTTCTTGTGAGTATTTACTTATTTCTAAAATACTATTTCCTGTATTATTAAGTGCTTTTTTCAATTACATATTTCCTGGTTTTAGAACCTATGCAAAGCCGCCCATCTGATGCTGACCTGATTACTGCTATAAAATTCACCATATAGATTACGGCTATTATTCAAACACACCTTTCCTGATCAGGTCGCTGTAGATCTTATTGATCTTATTTTGGCTGGCCTCCAAGTTAGCTTTGGAGGTATGAATTGCACCTCGGCCTAATACTAACTCATGTTCAAACTTCTTTGCTGAACCCAATAAAAAGCTGGCACTATGATCAGATGAAAATTCAACAGGTTGGTTTCCTTCTTCAAACACAATCAACTCTCCTACTGACGCTATGCGTTCACCACTCAACTGTCCCTCATAAACCATTATCCACATGATATCATGCGTTGCTGGTGGCATGTAGGTCCATTTCTCACCAGGCTTAAGGCTTACATCCAGGTAGTTCATATCATTAGGAGGAATAATTTCACTTTTTAACTCTTCATATGCTCCTAAGAGCACTTTAAACCGATCATTGCCACGTATTTTGTCAGATGTGACATACACACTCTTTGCATCAGCCGTTTCGAGTTCCGGAGGTAGTGATATCCACAATTGAAAACCGAGCGTAGGCTGATCCTTGAGCAGCATACCTTTGTGCCATGCTCCAGAGCCGGCCTGTAAATACTCAATATCCCCTGCCCTGAATGACACCTTATTTCCCGTGCTTTCCTCCAGATCACTCCCTCCTTCAATGTAATAGGTAAATGTGGCAATTCCTGCGTGTGGGTGCCAGCCAAAACCTGCCCCTTCAGGAGGAATTCCATGTATATAGTCCAGGAATACAAAAGGTTTAATAGCATTACCTATTCCTGATGGACTCACCAGGTTGGTGATCATGCCATGATGACCGTGGCCATTCGATCGATAGTTAATTGCTCTTTTCATTTTATTAAAATTTTGATGGGCTAAGTGCTTCTACCGTTTTAAAAGATAACTCAAAAAGGGCTATTTTTTCGTCCAGCTCTGATGCTAATTCCGGATTAGAAATCCCTTCGTTTGAGAAATTGTCGTAAAATGAGGGCAGTGTAAAATCAGCAACAATATTTCCTTCCATAAATGGGAAGTAAGATTTGGCCGCTGCAAGAACACTCGCACCCCCTCGGCCTCCAGGGGAAGTGGCCATTAACAGCATGGGTTTCCCTTTCCAAACTTTTATATCAATCCTGGAAAGCCAGTCGATAAGGTTTTTAAAAACTGCAGTGTATGAACCATTGTGTTCAGCCAATGAAATCACCAGTCCATCTGCAGACGCTACCATATCGTTGAATCGATAGGCACCTTCTGGTATCCCTTTTTCTTTTTCTGCATCGACACTGTATAGTGGCAACATGTATTCATTCAGGTCAATTACGTTAATAGAGGCATCAGCAACTTTACTGGCTGCATAAATGGCTAGCGTTTTATTGATAGATTTACTACTACTACTTGCTCCAAGTGCTATTATCTTTTTCATATTCTTATTTGTTTAAAAGTTTTACTAATCGAGTATCTACAGCATACTTTCCACTGCCATTTATTAAGACAACTGTCGCAATACCTATGATCAAAAGCGCATATTCGTAGCCTTCACCGGCTTGATTGCCATACCAGTTCATAAAAAAACCGTGCTCTAAATGAGTGGTAAAAATGATACCTATAAAAAGACCTGCAATGGCTAAAGACCATAATCTGCTTGCGAACCCAAGGATCAGGAAAATCGAGCCGTAGAACTCAATTATGATCACTGCAAAAGCAACAATCCAGGGCAGCTGCATTTGATTCATAAAAGCATCAACTGTACCTGCAAATCCATATCCTCCGAACCAGCCCAACATCTTTTGAGCTCCGTGAGGAAATAGTACGATTCCTAGTGTAAGGCGAGCCATGAGTGCTCCCCAATTACTTTCCGTGTTTAGCATTTTGTTAATCATCATATCTATGTTTATTTATTGGTTAGAAATATTTTTCGAACGAATACACCCGGTGATGTTCGGGTTACTGGCGAACCACCATACTGATCAAAGTCGATAGCCAGTCCAAACTGTGTGGCTTGTTTATCAACCCCTATTCTTAACTGTTGAAAGCTCCTGGTGTGGTTTGAGAACTTTTCCCAGTTGGTCAGCATTTGTGCGCTGAACAATAGCTTCCAATCCTCTTTTACAGGCAAGGTCAACTGCATCTGTAAAAACACCTCACCATTCATTAGCCTCGTTTGCTCAACGTGAGCTATGGTTGGAATTGCGGTGAACACAAAATGTGGTGATTGAAAAGTGTATAAGAGAGATAGCCTTTGAGAGAAGCCTGCCACGCTGTTATAATACAAACCGGGCCCAATCGAAATAGCTTTACTGATGTTCCAGTATACAGTAGTATGGACACCAGCTTCATCAAACATTGTGCTTTCTTGTTGATGGTATTTTTGAAAGAAGGCTAACGTGCCAACAGAAAAGCTACCATCTGCTGTGAGTGGTCTTAATGAGAAAGATGTAAAGTCTGTTTTCTTCAGTCCTGAAGCCAACTCCAGCTGCGTGATCTGCGCCATTCCTCCATGGGCAATAGCGATAAAAATAAGGGTCAAAAGGGTATTTCTCTTTGCCATGATACAAAGGAGGCGCCTTCTGTATCACGAAAAAATAAAGTAGTTTAAGAAAAACTAGCGTTTGCTCATCTTGCTTCTAATCATGCTTAAAAACTCTGGAGTGATTCCCAGATAGGCCGCCAGGTCCTTTAGCTTAATGCGATTGGCTATATGCGGATATTTATTCAAGAAGGTTTCATAACGCTCTTCTGCAGTTAATGAAATGCCTTGATTGGCTCTTCCTATATAACTCACCAAGGATCGTTGGTACAGGTTTCTATAAAAACGTTCGAATTTTGGTATTTCATGAAACAGGCGTTCAAAGCTTTCTTTCGATATCATTAAAAACTCTGTGTCTTCCAACGCTTTAATGAAATAAGTGGATGGTTGCTGTAGCATGAAACTTGCCATATCTCCCGTCCAGTAGTCTTCAATAGCAAACATCGATACATGTTCAGCTCCATTTCGATCTATAGAATAGACTTTAAGGCAGCCTTTAGTGATAAAATATTCATACTTTGTAATCTTGCCAGGTCGCAATACGAACTCCTTACGCTTGGCACTTCCTTTTTTTAAAAGCGATTTAAATAGCTCCTTCTCTTCATCGGTAAGATCGATAAAACGAGCTACATTGTTAAAAATTAAATCGTAAGGTGATTTGGATGCCTGAGCTTTCATCGAAATAAAAATAGGAAGATATTAGTTTAAACACCAACAAGGACTTTTGTTAATATCAATAATAGCTATTCTCATTTTTTACTATCTTCAAGATACATCTAAAGCATTCATAGCCAATGAGCTATATCTCCATCAGTCTTTATGAGAAAATTGTTAATCATGGGTTAGCAGAAGGCCTTTCTAAAGAAGACCTGTCTGGCATTCCAGTCTCCTTTGAGAAAATGGAGCGGCTACAGGCAGTACCTTCAGAACAGTTTTTTATGACTCATGAAATACTGGATGACAAGCTGGGTCCGGGTTTTGCGGTTCGAGTTGGTCAGGAAATGAAAATTGAGGATTATGGCGTATTGGGCTTATCATGGCGTACCTGCTCCTGGGCGGGTGAGATATTTGATCGGAGCGAGCGGTATTTTAAGCTTCTATCGGATACCTACCTTTTTAAAGTAGAGAAAGGTAACAAATACTCTGAAATTTACCTGTTTCGTGATGCACACCGTAGAGGGGTCGAACTTTCTAACGAAGCTACTTTTTCAGCCAGTGTAGTAGTGCTGCAAGCCATGACTGAAACAGACATAGCACCTACTTTGGTTAAATTCAAGCACTCCCCCCCTACTTCTATGGCAAGTCACACGCAGGCTTTTGGTTGTGAGGTTTTATTCAACCAAAAAGAAAATGTGCTCATCTATAAAACCAAAGACCTGGAAACAAAAACTGCCAAATCTGATAAACATATCAATCGGTTTTTAGTTGACCGTGTGCAGGAAGTAACAGCAGGCATAGAGAGCAGCATCCTCAAATTCACGAATGATGTGGAGCAACTCATTATGGAAGCCCTGCCAAGCGGCATCCCCAGTGTAGTGCATATCGCAGAGCAGATGGGCATGAGTAATCGCACGCTCACCCGAAGGCTGGCAGAAGAAGGTGTAACTTTTCGTGATATTATCAGGAAGACTCAGGTAGAAATCGCTAAAGATCTACTTGTAAATTCAAATCGAAGTATTGGAGAAATTGCCTTTGAAACCGGATTCTCCGAACAAAGCGCATTTAACAGGGCATTTAAGCGCTGGACCAACTTGAATCCACTGGAATATCGCTCTAAATAGCCAATTGGCTCAAAGTGTCAAAAACTTGGCTTAAACGGTCAAGTGTTCCATACAGCAAGTGTTCAACTTTACATCATAATAAAAATGAAGTAATGATGAGCGATTTTTCCTTTCAACATCTGGTACACCTTGCCGCCCTATTAATAATAGGTCTGGCAGGTGGGTTTTTCTATACCTGGCAGGTCTCTGTCATCCAGGGCACGTTGAAGGTTACTGACGCTTCCTATCTGGAAACAATGAAATCAATCAATAAAGAAATTTTAAACCCATTTTTCTTCATCATATTTTTCGGGGCATTGGTTATTTCACTTCTGGATGCTGCTCTTCATATTTATTCTGACTGGAACAGCACAGCAACACTTTTCATAACTCTGGCAGCCATAGCGTATGCCCTCACATTTGGAATAACTGCCTTTGGAAATGTTCCACTTAACAATGCATTAGAATCTCTAAATCTATCTGCATTAGACATCAAAGAACTTAAAGACTTTCGAAGCTATTACGAAGTAACATGGAATAAATACCATCTCTGGCGTACATGGACTTCTGTACTCGCTTTTGTATTTACAATTATTGGAACTATAAACTCAAAATAAAATGACACACAACATCTTAGTAATCGGTGGCACCGGTAAGACCGGTAGCCGCGTAGTTGAAAACTTAACTAAACTGGGCCATGATGTAACCATTGGCTCAAGAAACGGAAATCCCGCTTTTGATTGGAACGACCCAGGCACCTATGCGCCTGCACTTAAAGGTATGGACAGGGCATACATTGTTTACTATCCTGATCTGGCCGTACCAGGTGCCAGAACTGCTATCGAACAGCTAACAGCTGCAGCGCTGAAAGAGGGACTCGAAAAAGTAGTTCTCCTATCAGGAAAAGGAGAAACTGAAGCCGAAGCCTGCGAAGAAATTGTAGCTCATTCCGGCCTGAATTTCACTTTGGTGAGAGCCTCATGGTTCAACCAGAACTTTAGTGAAGGAGCCTTTAGAGATTTTATTCTGGCGGGACAGGTGGCCCTACCCATGCCGGATGCTGAAATACCTTTTGTAGATGTGAATGACATCGCTGATGTAGTTACAAAAGTCTTGTTGGATGATTCGTACAACGGTCAGACTATTACAGTTACCGGTCCACGAAAAATGACTTTTAAACAAGTGGTAGAAACAATGGCTAAGGCAACGGGTAAAGAAATTCTCTATCAGCCCATCTCGATTGAAGAATTTAAGGCAGGTATGAAGGCTGCCGGTTTACCGGATTCTTATGTTTGGCTTTTCGGCTACTTATTTCAAGAGGTATTAGGCAATCCTGATAATCAGGAGGTTTCCAATGACATAGAAAAAGTGTTGGGAAGAAAGGCAATTGATTTTAAAGAATTTGCCGAGAAGACCGCTGCATCGGGCATCTGGAATGAGGAAATTCCACAAAGCATATAAACTGAGCGATTATGAAAAGCTTACACTTCAAACAAGTTGTCATCAGTTCTGTAGTAGTTTACATCATTGGAATTACCGCTTTTGTAAGTTCTTACTTTGTTGAGATTTTAGAAAATGCAGACCAACAGGCAAACTATGTTTTGATGATGGCCATCATACCTGCAGCGCTAATCGGTGCACATATCTATTACAGAAAAGGTTATAAAACCAATGGATTTGAGTTGGGAATAATGATGTTTATTGGTGCCATGATTCTGGATGCTTTAATCACAGTTCCGGTTTTTATCATTCCCAATGGTGGGGATTACTTATCCTTCTTTGGAGACCTGGGATTTTGGTTAATCGCAGTTGAATACATAAGTGTTGTAGCTGCATATTGGCAAATTGAAAGAGCCATTACAAAAACTAATCGACCAAGGAATTAAACTAAATTGCACACTATATAATTAATTTTTCATTAGATTTTATCTAAAATCCTAATCTCAGGTACTACTTTAGGTTGTGAGCAAGAGATTATTTATTCAAAGCATCTACTATAACACATAACGTTTCCGTCATCTAAGCACTTTTTCAGAAGATTGTTTTTGAATTAATCTAAGTCATGAGCATCTTTTCCCTTTAACGATCTATATCTCTCTGTATAATAAGGATCATCACTCAACTCAGTAGCTTTTTTGATGTATTTCAATGCATTAGGAATGTCATCCTGGCTTTCATAATATTCGGCCATAGAATCATAAGCATTGGTGCTTTCAGGATAATACTTGATAACTAGTTCAAAATACATTTTCGCCTTCTCTGTTTGCTCCATCTCTAAATTCATATAGGCTAACATATTCAATAATTCTTCCGGGAAGGCTGGTTCTGAGTAGCCAAAATGCTTTAGTAGCTTCTCTTCCCTGTACTTAACCATGGCAAGAAGCTCTTCTGTAGAGCTATCAAAGGAGTTTATTTTGTCCGTATTTTCCATTTGGTACCATTCAAAAAGAGAGATCAATCCATCCATTATAGAAGGAAAAGGAACCGTTCCGTGGATGTCATTCGGATAAAATTTCCAATCAAAAGCTAACCCATTGGCAGCATTTTCCTTTATCATATTTGAGAAGCCAATATTAGAGCGTGGAAATAAGGTGTAATCTGTACTGTCCTCCATTACATTGTCAATGGTGATCTCAGAATTCTGCATATGTAATTGGCCACTTAAAGAAATAAATAAGGCTTTGTTTTTATACTGCTGATTTTTAAATATTTCTTCCGATTCTTTTATTAGTCTTTGGTTGTCCCAATCAAGACTTGGATCGATTGCCAGGTAATTAGCAAATAAATTTGGTTGATGTGTCAATGTAGAAATCGTAAATAACCCTCCATAGGAATGACCAATGAGCGTTCTATACTTAGTGACAGGGTATTTGCTCTCAACAAAAGGAATCAGTTCCTTTTGGATAAACTTTCTAAAATTGTCGGCCCCTCCATTCTTTTCGGTGAAAGGCATCCCGTATTTTGTTGTAATTGTTGATGTGGTGAGGTCTCGAACCCTGTTTTTTTCATTAGCAATGCCCACCAGAACCATCTCAGGTGTAAAACCACCGCTATAATAATTTTGAACATCATTTACGGTAGGGAGAAAGATTTCTCCATCTAAAATGAATGTTACAGGGTATTTTTGATTTTTATCGGCATTATAGCTAGAAGGTACTTGCACATAAATCTTTCTTGACTCTTCAAGAATTTCTGAGTAAAGACTATCTACAATACCCACTATTTGCAAAAACTGTTGATTTTGATTTACCTGAGCTTTTACGAATTGTTGAAAGATAATAATTAGCCCTATTGTCAATACTATTTTTAACCCTTTTGTCATTTTATTGCTTTTCGCTGTTATTATGATTTTTATTGCTCAATCCAATGTGCATTGTCAATACTTGTGGGAATCCTGACTATTTAGACTAAATCCTAAAAATTCCACCCTAAGTAAATCTGTGGCTCCAAAAGAAAGTAGTTTCTCCATTTATCGTCCAGCTCCTTAAATCCAGCAGGAGCATTGTTATCAGACGTCCAAAGCATACAATTAATCTGTGGTTCTATGAAAAAATGTTTTTTCTTACCAAATGCGATATGGTAGCCCAAATGATACGAAGTATAAAGTTTAAAACCATTTTTAATTTTATTACCGTCCAGATCCAAATAGGTTTGAAATTGCGGCAGCACTTCAGCAGTTGCAAATAGCCCCTTCCATAGCATTCGTTGGTACGTTAAGCCTACACCAAATGTTCGCACATGACCCGGATAGTATTCACTTTCTGATTCTATCTTATCCAAAAGACCATCCCACCATGTGATTCCCATTGGCTGAAACAATCTAAAGTGGGCAAGCTTCACTCCTATGATGTTCTTATTATCCAGGTTCCGTTTTACATGAAGCTCTAAGTGTTGTACACTTGTGCGGTCGTTCCATTTATCCACGATAAGTCCTTCAGGAACAAAATAAGGTACACTTACCCTCCATTTATGGTTTATTACAGCAGTTTCTGTATTAATCTGCTTGCTACTTTGAGCAAAAACACCAATTGAACATGATGTTAAAAGGATGATTAGTAAGTTTTTCATGGTTAGATTGTTTTATATTAGAACTTTTTAAGTTTTGAACTGCCGTATTCATTCATTTGCGAAAGCAAATATTTCGTTTGGCTAACCGATTTCTAACAGATTGACATTACAATGATAAAGTGAAAAAGCAGGTCAATCGTCCTGAAATGAGATTGCGTACTTATCGGTGATTTTTAGGACGTTTTAAGAAATTGTTCTTATCAGCCTACAACTACTGTTGTACTGTTGGCAGGAATGGGCTTCTTGCTTGTTATTTAATTTGGAAACTATTTATTTTAATTGATTATTTAAAAAAGTTGATAAGTCAAAAATCCATTGCTGTACTTCCACTTGAGAATCTTAGCTCAGATCCTGAAAATGAATATTTCTCTGATGGAATGACGGAAGAAATCATCAATGCGTTGAGCAAGATTGATGGTTTAAAAGTGACAGCAAGGACATCTTCCTTTGTTTTTAAGGATAAAAAAGAAGACGTCCGAATTATTGGAAACCGATTGGGGGTTAGCACAGTACTTGAAGGTAGTATCAGGAAACTAGATGAACGTATACGAATCACTGTTCAGCTCATCAGAACCGACAATGGTTTTCATATATGGTCGGAGAATTTTGACAGACAGTTAGCGGATATTTTTGAATTGCAAGACGAGGTGAGTTTGTTGATTGCGGAGAAGATTAGGGAGAACTTCGGTCATCTAAACCTTGAAGATCATTTGGTGAAGGCCCCAACCTCCAACCTGCATGCTTACAATACATATTTAAAGGCTCGTTACAACCATTTAAAATGGGACGAGGAAGGCATTAAAAAAGCTACAGCTCTTTATTCAGAGTGTATTGGAATAGATCCCGGGTATGCAGATCCTCATTTTGGATTAGCTTATTGTTTTACCATGGCCGGATCGTGGTGGCCAGATCCTGAATTATTAAAGCAGGCAGCAATTCATATACTAGAAGGATTCAAATTAGACGATCAGTCTGAGCTTGGCTATTATGCGCAAGCTACCTTAAGTTTCTGGGGGCATTGGGACTTTCAAAAGGCACAGGAAAATTATATTAAGGCCATACAACTCAACCCTACCTATACAGAAGCTGAAGAAGGCCTTGTTGAGTTATATACGGCAACCGGAGATTTTGAAAGTGCTTTAAAGCATGTAGAAAAAATCCTCAATATCAATCCGCTTTCCCCAAATCACTACTTTACCAAAGCCAATATTTTTTACTTAAAACACGACTTTATTCAAGCGGAGAACTTCGCTGACCAGGCGCTATTTATTGATCCCAACTTTACCCATGCTATTGCGATGAAACAGCTGTGTTTAATTCATGGAGGGAAACGAGAAGCATTGACAAATTACCTCACCACAACACCTCTGGCAGAAAGACCTAATGCTTGTGAAATGCTTTATGATTTAATGAATAAAACTAAACCAATTGACGAAGCTGATATAGATAATATGGTAAATGAAGAAGGAGCAATTACTTTATTTCCATGGAATCTATTTATCAACACACAGGCTAATCGAATGGGTAAAGCTGAAGCGGAACTGACTGATGCCGTACAGCGAAGATTGGGCCAATACGTCAATTTTAAACACACACCACTGCTCCAACCTTTACATGCCCATATGGAGTTTCAAAAGTTAGCCGCGGATAATTTAATAGGGAGTGTTTCAAACTCAACGCTTGCAGGTATAGAAGAAAAAGTTCCTATTCTTTCCAGGGAAGAGGCTCAACCTTATATAGATAGCCTGACAGAACTGATGGAAAAACAAGCTGCATATTTAGATGGCCAAATTACTTTGAGATCAACGGCAGCAATGATTAACCTTTCTCCTAATAAGCTATCTTTTTTACTCAATAAGTTTGTAGGTAAAAACTTCAACGAATTTGTCAACGGATATCGGCTTGAAACTTTTAAGGAAAAAGCACTTGATTCCAGTAACAGTCACCTTACCCTTCTTGGTTTAGCCTTTGATAGTGGGTTTACCTCTAAGTCAGTATTCAATGACTTCTTCAAGAAAAAAATGGGCCTGACACCAAAGGCCTGGGTCAAGCGACAAAACAAGTAGTCATAAAATCTGCTCAAACTGCATCAGTTACAGCGCATCATCAAAGCTTATTTTGTTAGCTAGGGCATTCTTGATAATTAAAATCTCACTTGCGAGAAGATTATCCACGAACAGTGCGGCTTATTTGAGGCGAGAACGGCAGGCAGCCTAAGGTGCCGCTAATGGCGTTTTGAGCGGAAAATGAGCTTTGTTCGTGGTGCCTTTTCTTTTGGGCAAGCAAAAGAAAATGAACTATAGAGTTAAAACCCAAAAAAGTAGCTAAACCACGGAATTTTGAGGTTTGCGCCCCAAAACTCATTAATAAAAAGTAGCCCTATATTGATTTAAACTATTTTTTTTTGCGAAAAACAATTATCAAGTACAACCTAGCTACAGTTTATTTTACATAATACATTTCCAATTCTCCCTTTCCCTTTGCAAATATTTTTCCACGAGAAAAACATGTAAAGTCGTTTTTTATCAGCTTATAGGTGGATGAAGATATATTTATTTTACCCGCTTCGCCAGCGGACTCTATCCTGCTGGCTGTATTTATCGTGTCTCCAAAAAGATCGTATGCAAATTTCTTTTTGCCTACAACACCTGCTACTACGGTTCCTGAATGGATCCCAACTCTCATTCTCCACATTATTTCATGGCTTTTATTCCTCTCTTCAAGGTAGGATAACATCATTTGCGCTGCTCTAATACAGTTTGCAGCATGATATGTTCGATCTTTTTCAAGGCCACATGCGGCCATATATGCATCACCAATTGTTTCAATCTTCTCAACTTCTGTTTCTTCCATTATTTCATCGAATCGGCCAAATATGTCATTGAGTTCATTGACCAGAGTGATTGCCGAAATGGATGCAACGAGCTCCGTAAAACCTACAAAATCAGTAAAAAGTATAGTAACTTCCTTGTGCCTTTTAGGAATTGTCTTACCGCTTTCCTTTAAGTCTCTGACTATGTTTGCTGGTAAAATATTGTGCAAAAGATCATCTGATTTTTGCTGTTCAGCCATTAAAGATTTCTCTGAAAGATCTATTAGAACAGACATACTCGATATGAGTATGAGGCAGATAAAACCAGTAATGCTGATATTGACAATTTGTGATATGTAAGGATCTAATTCACCAAAATAAGCAGTAAGGTTGGATTGAAACACTACAGTAAAAATTAATGTTAGGTAAGCTAGAATACTAAAAACATGGGCTATTCCCCTTGCCTTTCGGGGGAATGTCATATACGGTAAGATAATAATAAGGAAACAAACGACTGCCACACCTGAGGAATATCCTAACAAATATAGAAACAAGAGAACGGACATATAAGACGCCAGAATAAGCCATATGGAAGCCAGGATACGCCACCCTTGTCTGTTAAATATTAAAACCATTAGAAACATTAATCCCAACAAAGCATTGCTCCCATAAATCACTGGTGCGCCTGTGAGAAAAAGTGCAATTAGCACCCAAATGGCATTATAAATTACTCCTAAGACGGATGCAATATTCGTTACACGCAAATATCTTATTTCAGTAAAGGGGGAGTTGTAATTAACACCAATGTCAACCATTCTTTGAAAGAATTTAGATTTGTTTTTATCATACGTTGACATTGATTCTTCTTAATTTCTTTGCATTAATACATTTTTTCAATTGTTGCTAATGTAAAACTATTAATCCGTGCCGTTCTAAGTGTGTCAGCTTGTGGGAGCGCATGATTGATAGCAGTTATTGAACTCAACCTTTGGTAGCTAAAGTGTAACCGGAAGTATATTGCTCAAAAATGTCTATAATTATGAGCAAAATACATAAAAATTATGGATGGCTCAACACCCGTCCGTATTCAGCCAAGATTGTGAGCAAAAAAAGTCCAAGGCTTATAATTTTTAGTCTATTTAATGCTTACTTAGTTCAGCAATTAGTACAATCTACACACATATTTTTACTTGATATGCCATTAACAGACAACCTGATATAATTAAAATATTAATTGCCGCTCGTAATATCGTTTTGGTTATCCCTTACGTCCACAATGACCAAAGCATTGATCTTTTAAAGCCACGCTCAACTTGCATCTAAGTAACATGCACGGTAAAACCTCACCTTCCCTCCTACAAATAATAAATGCATAAATAAAGTTAACTACCCTCATTTATATTAATATATTATGAATTAATTGACTTTAGTATAATTATTTAATACATTGAATAGATAAAGCTACTCCTATACCAAATTTGGTAAGTATGCCTGCCAAGGTGAAAACATATTTTGCTATTGTCGCTTTCTTTTTTTTACAGCCATCTCTGGCACAAGAAGTAAAAATTGAGAAGGTAGAACTACAGGGAAATAATGTAGTGATCCACTACAACCTGTTGGATCAAAACACTGACCGAAAATATTCATTGCATCTTTATACGTCCCGGGATAATTATGTACAACCCATGGAAATGGTAGACGGTGATATTGGTGTAGACATTTCAGTAGGTGAAAATAAAAAAGTTATCTGGAATGTAAACAAAGAGTTTGGAGAAGACTTTCAGGGGGACCTGGCAATTGAACTTAAAGGAACTATATATATTCCATTCGTTAGCCTTGATGGGTTTGAACAATACGAAGTTTTAAAAAGAGGCAAACCTTATGACTTTACCTGGTCGGGAGGTCGAGGAGATAATGTGCTCAATTTTGAATTGTACAGAGGAGAAACTAAAGTTAAAGTATTTGAGGAGCGTCCAAATGTCGGAAACACTCAGCTTACAATTCCGACAGATGTGAAGCCGGGCAAAGGTTATTGGTTTAAAATAAGTGATAAACGCAACAGAGATGAAGTTGTGCATACCGGTACTTTCGTTGTACAACGAAAGTTGCCTCTAATCCTAAAAGTAGGGTTAGGAGCGATAGTTGTTGGAGTAACAGGATATTTGTTAGGTTCCGACAACTCACAAGAAGAACCTGATATACCCGAGCCACCATTACCTCAGCGTGAATGAAAAGGCTCATATTTCTATTACAAATTCTACTAACCTGCCAGCTTGGGCTTGCACAAACCGTTGTTAGCCTTGTAGAACCTTCTTCTTCCGTTTCAGGAAATGAAATTACTATATACGGTGCCGGTTTTGTGACGACACCAGCAAATAATACAGTTACTTTCGATGGTACTAATGCCGTGGTTAATTCCGCTACTACAACAGTGCTAACTGTTGCTGTTCCTTCATTAACAGTGGGACCAACTCAAGTGGTGGTTTCCAATGTAAATGGCACCTCTCAAGCAGTCTATAATTTTACAACGATTGAGGCTGATGAAGGTGGTACTTTTGTTGATGCCACTTTTCATGATGCCGGTAACCCATTTAGAGATATAATAACCGCTGATTTTGATAATGATGACATCGTGGATGTGGCAGGTACGAACCTCAATGGCATCACTTATATCTCTTTAGGCGATGGGGACGGTACTTTTACAAACTCCGCATCTGTTTCTAAAGGTACTAACCTCGCTGTAGGCGACTTTGATAACGATGGTAATACTGACCTTGTGGTTGCTAATGCTATAGATGGTGATGTAAGTATTATCACGGGTGATGGAGACGGCACATTTGGTACTCCAAATGACTATGCTGTAGGTTCATTTCCTATAGGTATCATGGCTGCCGATTTCGACAGAGACGGAGATCTGGATGTAGCCGTGTCTAATTTTTCAGATGATGATGTTAGCGTTCTTTTAGGTGATGGTAGTGGAGGTTTGGGTACAGCCACTGATTTACCGGTTGGTGATCAGCCCCTGGAACTTGTGGCCGCAGACTTTACCAACGATGGAATCCTCGACCTGGTGGTTACCAATAGTAATGACGACAATGTGAGTGTGTTAGTTGGAAATGGAAGCGGTGGCTTTGGTACTGCAACCGATTTTAATGTCGGCAACAGGCCAGAGGGAATTGCAGCAGCAGACTTTAATGATGATGGTGATCTTGATATTGCAGTTGCCAATAGTTTTGATCACAACGTTAGCATTTTACTTGGTGATGGCACCGGCTCTTTTGGAAGTGCTGACAATTTTGCTACCAGTAACGGTCCAAATGGCATAGTAAGCAGTGATTTTAATGGAGATGGCATCATCGATCTGGCGACAAGCAATAATGGCTCAACTGACAATATCAGTCTTTTGATTGGTAATGGAGATGGTACATTTAAGACTGCCAAAAATTTTGACGCAGGCCCCGACCCTACTGGTTTGGCCTTCGGTGATGTTGATAGTGACGGCATTATAGACATTCTTGTCGGGGGGAATGACAACACCGACAATGTAACGATCCTAATCGGTGAGTCTCCTGTAAAAAATAACGTTACAACTGTAAATAATTCCTTTCCCTCATTTTCGATAGCGGGTGAAGAGATTATTTTGTTAGGAGCAGCGTTTGACCTCACTCCTGGTAACAACACGGTTACCGTTGATGGTGTGGATGCCGTGGTTAGCAATGTTGTTTCAGAACGAGAAATGCAGGTGACTATGCCTTCCCTTGCAGCGGGTCCTGCTGCGATAGTTGTAGATAACGCCAATGGTACTTCTTCCAATGTTGTTAATCACACTTTGCTAAGGGCTAATGCAGGAGGTGTATTTGGAAATGTAATTACCATAAGTGCCGGAGGGTCAGCTACAGGAATAGTTCAGGGAGACTTTAATGGGGATGGTGTAGTTGATCTGGTGACTGCCAATAAAAATGATGATAATATAAGTATTTTAATAGGCAATGATGACGGCACCTTTCAAACAGCCAACAACTTTGCTGCGGGTATAGAATCTCAGCAAATAATAAGTGGAGATTTTGACGTAAACGGTACACTAGATGTTGCAATGGCGAATGGTTTTTCGAGTAATATAACCATTCTGGACGGCAATGGTGATGGTACATTTGGTTCTCCAGAAAATTATTCTGCCTCAACACCCCTTGATCTTGCGGCAGGTGATTTTAATAACAATGGGTTTTTAGATTTTGCTGTAGCCAACATTGGCGATAATGTAGGCATTTTACTCAACAATGGTGATGGTACATTCGCGACACAAGTGATTTATAGTGCCGGTGACCAGCCTGAAGGTATAACCGTTGGTGATTTTGATGGAGACGGTAACCTTGATATTGCTACTGCCAACTCACTTGGAGATAATTGCAGTATACTTATTGGAAATGGTGATGGGACGTTTGAAGCATTTGTGAACTACAATACAAACAATGCTTCAACGGATGTTACATCCGGAGACTTTAACAATGATGGCGACCTGGACCTTGCAGTGGGAGGTGCCAATTTAAGTATTTTATTAGGTGTTGGTGATGGGACTTTTAACGCAGCGGTAAACTATGCTGCTACGTTTTCGAATCATGTTAATGTTGGAGACTTCAACGGTGATGGTATCCAGGATATATTAGCAGGTGGTATTGACCTTTTTGTAGGAATTGGCGATGGTACATTTGAAGATGCTGTCAATTACTCAGTAGGATCAGTGGTCGATTGTGTTATAGGGGATTTTGATTCCAACGGTTTGCTCGATATTGCATCTGTATCCAGTAATGATATCAGAACGCTTATTAATCAATTTGGGCCTACCATTTTTAAGATAGAAAACAATGGGGCAATTGCCGGTGATATGGTTGAGATCACTGGGCATGGCTTCAGTACAGTGATAGGCAACAATACAGTGACCTTTGATGGCACTTCGGCTTCTATAAATAGCGCTACGGAAGAAACGCTTAGTGTAACGGTACCTGTAGTTGCAACAGGACCAGTAGAAGTAGTTGTGTCTACCCAATTTGGTGAGTCCAATTCCCACATCTTTTATGTAATAGAAGCTGGTAGCGGTGGAGGTCTTCGGGACGAAGATAATAGTACACTGGAATCTATACCTGCTGGTGAGGTCATTATTCCTGGTGGAGTGACTTTAGCTGATTTTAACAATGATGGTATCGAGGATGCTGCCACTGTCAATGACTTCATAGGTAATGGCAGTGTAATAGTGCTGATTGCAGATGGCAGTGGACAATTTACACAGACTGACTATTACACAACTAGTGATGACCCGCGTGATATCCTTGCAGCAGATTTTAACTCAGATGGAAACATAGATATAGCAACATCCAATTTTGACGATGGTGAAGTCGGAATATCTCTTGGTAATGGAGATGGTACTTTTGGAATACCTACCGCTTATGTGTTGGAAGAAGGTTTGTTTCCCTCAGGAGCCAGCCATTTTACTTCGGGAGACTTTAATGGCGATGGCATCGTAGATATTGTCGCTTCCAGGTCTGACGACAATCTGGCCATCCTATTTGGCTTTGGAGATGGAACCTTTAGCCTACCAACGGAGATTTTTGTGGGGGATAGCGGAGATATCCTTACGGGGGAGTTTACCAGCGATGGGATTACAGATATACTCATATGTTTGTTTTCTACCGATAAAGTTGTGGTTTTACCTGGCAATGGAGATGGCACCTTTGATCCTGCTGTGAATACAAACTCAGGAGATATGCCATTAGAAGGCGCTACTGGAGACTTTGATGATGACAGCATTACCGACTTACTCGTAACCCATTCCATTGATCAGCGGATAGGTATTTTTATTGGAGCAGGCAATGGCTCATTTTCAACACCTGATTATTATAATATCACTGGTTTTGGTCAACCTATAGATCTGGTCATTGGTGATATGAACGGAAATGGTATTGATGATATCGTACTAGCCGCAACCTCTGGCGTCAGCTTAATTCCTGGTAACGGTGATGGCACATTTCAGACTGAAGAGGAGTTTGGTTTTGGTTCTGAAGATGTGCAACTGGCTGATGTAGATGGTGATGGAATATTAGATGTGATTAAGATAAATTCATCGAGCTCCAGTAATTTTACTGTTTTTATCGGTGCCAATACAGGAACTGATATCACTGGATTTTCACTAGCTGAAGAAGTTGCTACTGCCATAATTGACGCAAACAATCATACCGTAACGGCTGAGGTGGCAGCGGGCACAGATGTTTCCGCCCTTTCCCCTACTATATCGCTGTCTCAAGATGCCACCGTATTTCCACTTAGCGGATCGCAGAGAGATTTTAGCAGTACGGTAAACTATACTGTAACTGCCGATGATCAAAACACCATGCAGCAATGGTCAGCTGATGTTATTGCTGTGCCAGAAACAACAGTCCTGACCCTAAATACCATAGATCAAACTACAGCAAACCTTAGCTGGGGGGTACCCGCTTTTACAGATAGCTTTGAACTGGAGATTTCCACTAGTTCTGATTTTTCTAGTTTCATTACAGGGTACGACCCCATGGTACTTGACAATGCTACCGTCACAGAAAGTGTGAGCTCCCTGAATGCAGGTACTCGCTATTATGCCCGTATCAGAGCGCTAAACAGTCTCGGGTCGGCATCGACAAATTCTATTACTGCAGAAATACTTACGCTTCCCGAAACGCCAGTGCTCAATATGGTTGCCAATGGAGACCTTGAACAGACTTCAGCATCAATTAGTTGGACTGCTGTAAGCGGCATCGTCAATGACTATCAGGTTGAGGTATCTTCAACGGACTTTGATATTACTACTACCCTTCTACCCGATTACCCACTCACAGTCGCAGGTTCTGCTGTTGTCATTGGAGAAGACCTTGGCACCAATGGGCTCACACCGGGTACAAACTACTGGTGCAGGGTCAGCGCTCGTAATGATTCCGGGGAGTCTCCAAACTCCAATGTGGAAGCCATTTTAACCAAGCCAGTAACACCGACTTTAAATGTACCTCTCCTATCAGAAATAGAACAAACTTCAGCAACTGTTAGCTGGGATGCGGTCTCCGGAATCGTAGATAACTACAGAATGGACGTATCAGATGATAATTTTACGACATATGTCGATGGGTTTGAAGATGTGCTCATAGCTGATGAATCTATAGAAATTACTGGTCTATCTCCCGGTACAGTATATGAAGTACGTCTTAGGTCTGAAAACAGCTCTGGACAGTCAGAAAACTCTATGGTAATCAGCGTGCTTACCAAACCAGCTACACCAGATCTAAATAATATTGCCATTTCCGATATCCAACAAGCCAGCGCGGAAGTGAGCTGGCCAACTGTCTCAGGAGTGGTGGATAATTACATCATAGAAGTATCGAGCACAGACTTTTCATCACCACAGCTATTGGACGGTTATCCTGCCACGGTATCGGGCACTACTTTTAATATTGGCATTGATAATGACACCGAGCCACTGTCTGGTGGGAGTACCTACTGGGTGCGTATACGCTCAGTAAATGCTTCGGGCGAGTCTCCAAATTCGGCTGTCGAGATGTTTTTAACAAAACCAGCGACTCCAACTCTTAACAATGCGTCCGACATTACACAAACATCAGCCACTATCTCGTGGGATGCCGTATCAGGAGCGGTTGATGATTATCGGTTGGATGTTTCTCAAGATGATTTTCAGACATTTATTTCAGGGTTTAATGGAGCTGTTATTGGCACCACAACTACCGATCTTACCGAACTTTCACCTGGACTAACATACGAAGCAAGGGTACGCGCCAACAATGCCTCCGGACAGTCAACTAATTCTAATGTAATTGAATTTCTTACTATTCCGGCCAACCCAACAGCCACTGCGGCTGCCGCTATTACTTCAGGTTCATTCCAGGCTACCTGGAATGCCGTAGCCGGGGCAGCATACTATCAGCTGGAGGTTTCTGATGATGATTTTTCTTCTCTGATTGTTGATGAAACCGTTACTGGGCAGCTATTTCAGGATGTTACAGGGCTTTCGACAAATAATGAGTATAAATATCGTCTGAGCGCAGGAAATGCAACCGGTGCTTCAGGTTATTCCAATGAAGTGACTGTTACAACCTCATCAAACACTTCACCACTGGGTTTGGATATTAGTTTTACCGAGCTTTTTAACGTTGAACAGGCAAGTACAGACGTAGAAATTTCCGTGAATGGCGGTGAAGGACCCATTACAGTCGTGGCGAGGTACAAAGGTCTTGTGGGCAATGACTTTAGTACTGACGAAGTTTTGACGGGCAGTAATGGCGAATATACATTTACAATTAATGCCGAAATGTTAGACGAAATGGGCATTGCATTTGAAATAGAGGCCAGCGACATTAATAATAGCCTTATTGAAGAGGGCAAGTTGTATTTGGCATTTAATGACAGCCAGAGCCCGGCAGTTGCATTTGAAAGGTTTGGTGGCACCGCCTCTACATGGAACATCTTTTCAATACCATATGAACTGGACAACACTTCAATTCAAAATGTATTTGAAAATTACAACCCCTCTGAACACAGGAAAAGTTGGCGTGTAATGCGCTACAGAAACAACTCAAATGATTACGTTGACTTTAATAACGGACAAAATACACTTGGCGAGGCCTATTGGTTTAACGCAAAAGACGATCTCCCAATCAACATCGGAGCGGGACAAGTAAATACTACAATACCATTTCCTTTGGCCTTACTACAGGGTTGGAACATGATTGGGAATCCATATAACGTACCCATATCTTGGGATCAGGTACTGATAGATAACGGAAACCCACCGGGAGTTGAAGGGCTTTTTGTTTTCAATGGCACTGAACAATCTTCTATCAATATGATGGCCCCGTTTTCAGGTGGCTTTGTATGGACTGATGAGCAGGTAACATTTAATATTTCACCCATATCTGCTGCTTCTGGCGGACGTATTGGCGAAAGTGAAGAAACTAAGCATACCAGCAAGTTTAACAGTGATCAGGATTGGCAGCTTATGTTTAGCTATAATGGACAGAGTTTAGGAGGCTTTGGGATGCACCCCAACGCAGTTGAGCTGAAAGATGAGTATGATGCCATGACTTTACCAAGATTTGTGGCCTATACAGAGCTTTACACTGTGAGAGAAGCCTATTTCTACCCTTGGTTTTCCACAGATGTTGTACCATCATATACCGATTATGTGTGGGATTTTACGTTAGCTTCAAACATAAGTAAGGACAAGTCTTACCTGCAATGGGACAATAGTCTTCTGGCACAAAGTGAGTCTCAATGGTATTTGCTTGATAAAATCAATGGAAGGCTTGTAGATATGAAAGTGGAAAATTTAATTCAGATAGACCTTAGCCAACATGATTTTGAATTTGAAGTGCATTTTAATTCTGATGGTGGGCCGATATTACCAGGCCAAATTATTTTAGGTCGTGCATTTCCAAATCCTGCTACACATAAAGTAATTATTCCATTAGCCATCCCAGAAGAATTAGATGCTGGCACAATTGATCTATCTATCTATGATATCGATGGTAAAAAAGTCAAAACCTTGATTAGCGATGAGGTGAATGCCGGATATCACGAATATGAATGGGTATTAGATGGAGATACCAGCCCGGGACTTTACATCTATCAGGTAGTGTTCCAGAAAAATCAGGAGCCAGTACAGAGAAAACTTATAATAAGATGAAAAGGTATCTTATAATCTTACTGCTATACTGCATCGGCAACATTGAAGTTTGCGCTCAAGTAGTTAGCGACAGAACAAATAAAATAACAATAAGCAATACTCAAATAAATACTGTATTGCCAGAAATTACATGGATATACCCACGGCTAGAGTATACGAACAGCCAGGTGAATGAAATAGAACTGAAGGCAACCGTTGTCAGCGATCTAAAGCTAAAAGATGTTTCAATAGCGGTCAAATCGAAACCAGATGGTCAGCCAATAGCGAAAAAGGCTATTGAAATAAATGAAAATGGCCTTGAATCGACAATTGAGACCAGTCTTTTTCTCAACGATGGCCAGAATTATATTGAAATAATCGCTGAGAACATAGACGGTGGAATTGTTAAGGACTTCAGATCGATAATTGTTGGTATGGATGCCATAAGCGATGCTATAGCTATTGATAGGAAAGATTATGCCTTACTTTTTGCTACTGACAAGTATGATAATTGGAACGACCTGGTAAATCCTATATATGATGCAGAAACTATTGCCGCAGAATTGGAACAGCTATACGGATTTGAAGTTGAAGTGGTGAAGAATGCATCTCAGGATAAGGTATTTACAAAGCTCAGGGAGTACGCTCAGAAAAATTTTAAGCCACAGGATCAGCTCTTTATATTTTTTGCCGGTCACGGACAGTATGACGATACATTTGGAGAAGGGTACGTTGTGGCGAGCAATTCATTGACTAGTGACCCGGGTAAAAACACATATATATCTCACAACCGCCTGAGGAGTATAATTAACAACATTTCCAGTTCACATATATTTTTGGCGATGGATGTGTGCTTTGGCGGCACGTTTGATGAAGCCCTGGCATCTAAAAGAGCCTTATCTGATGACATTGATAATACGGAATTTATTGTAAAGAAATTATCTATCCCTACGAGAAAATACCTTACCAGTGGAAGTAAGGAATATGTTTCAGATGGTATTCCAGGAAAGCACTCCCCTTTTGCTTTACGTTTTCTTGAAGCCCTCAAATCAAATGGTGGCGAGGACAGAATTCTCACACTAGTAGAGCTAAATACATACATGCAAAAATTAATAACAACACCACGCTATGGTGGTTTTGGAAATGATGAACAGGGAAGTGAGTTTTTATTTATAGCGAGATGATGATTTACAAACGCATGAATTGGTTTGGAATGAATTCTTCTACCTGGCTATAAATACCATTGCTTTCCGGGGAAAGGAATAACACTTCGCTACCCTCCTTCCAACCCGCATCAGCCTCAGCGTAAGAAGTAATGCAAATTCCAAAAGATCAATTTTGAACAATGATATCGATAGATATATAGTCACCGGCATCAAGGTAATCGCCATCAGTATTAACGTCTACTGCGGAGCGTATGATTAAGGCTCCTTTTTTACTTCCGCCTGATTTATCAGCATCCGTTTCAAATACGAGCACATCCCCGACCTGAAGTTCAGTGATTGTAGAGAACTCGCTTCCTCCCTGATCAAAAATAATTAGCAAATCCAATTCTGAAGCTAAATCATCAAAATCCTCAGCTGTTGCTTCCGCCACAAGTTTAAGGACCGTTCGATTTCTATTGGTCCAATTAAGACCAGAGGCCGTAAAATCATACCAATTTTCTACACCGTCTGAGGGAGATGCCAGTGTAATACCATCCACCGAGAAGTAATGAAAACCAAAGTCTATGGTTGTTTCCAGGTTAGCATCACTGCTCACATCCGATGCTGAATATGTTGTACCAGTAGTGGTTGAGACAAATGATTTGGATGTATTATCGAATAACGGCCCCTCTAAAACAACGCCTGTGAACTTAGCCGCGGCTACAAATTCATCAACGAAAAAAGAAAACTGCTGCTCCTGGATTTGATTTCGCGTATCTATGACCTCAAAATAGATGGTCACATTAGCTCCATTTAGTGATTCATCGATTGAAAAACTAAAGTTCACTGTGCCACTTGTAGGATTGGGGTCCAGCCCTAAATCAACAGGAGTTTGCATTGTTTTAGCCCCAAGTACGCCATCCACTTCAATCGTATAGTTCAGCTCAGCTAAACCCTCTTCGCTCACAAAAGTGACCGTTGCATTTGCCGTCTCTCCTACTTCATAGCTGTTATCTGAATCTGTACTTGTTATTTCTAATGATAATGTACCCTGATCTATTATGATACTCGAATCAGATGAACAAAATGTTAAAGTAAGCAGGCAGACTAAGGATGAAATGAGGGTAAGGGCCTGGCGTTCCATGGCATGAGATTTTAATTGGCAGTTATTAAAGTTATTGATTTCCAGTGTCTTATCAAAGATAAAATCATGATGAAAAACTCAATAGTACAGTTACTACCTAAAACTTCCTGCATCGGAAACGAAGCATTTACTCAGCTATAAACAATATTTCTTATTATTCATTTTTTTTAAAATTACCTGAGAATAGGATTATCCAAATTAAGAATTATTATAATCTTCTACCATTCTGGTGAGCGCCTCTAGCGCATCCATTTGTAAGCTGGATTCGAAGACAGGACCCTTCGTAAAGAAGGTTTTGAAGCCATACACATTTTGGCATAAGCTTCCTATTAAAGGCTCTTCAACTTCATTTCATAGGCTTGAAGCTGGTCGTCATTATTAGCTTTGGCTAGCTTGATCGCCTCTCTGTAGTGGGCTTTGGCTTTTGATACCTCATTTTCAAGCGCATAGGCACCACCCAGACCCGCATGCATTACAGTCATGAATTTAGGGTCAGGATACTCATTGAGTCCACGTGTGAAATATTCAATGGCGTGCGCAGCATCTTCATATTTCAGGTAGAACTGTCCAAGACGGTTTTGCCAGTAGGCTGAAGCGTATCGAGGTGTAGAAAGTACGTCTTTAAACTCATTCATAAAAAGATCAAAAGACGCGAAGTCATCCTGCTTCCAGGCCAACCAAATCAGGCTGTTTTTTGTAGATGCATCTATATTTGGGTCAGTGCCAAAACGCTCACTTCGTGCCTTAAAGTAGGCTTTTAATGCGGGTAAGCCGCCTTCATCATAAAATTCTTTTGTTCCGCTAAATACTTTAGAACCATAATTGTGGTAATAAAACCTAAGTCCCTGATATAGTGAAGTGTAGGCAAGTGATTCATGTATTTCCTGATTGAACAACCCATAGGTCCATTCCAGGTTATTTATCGTTTGAGCAGACAACTTTTCAGCCAGGCCGTCTGAGGAACTGACTGTATATATGTCTTTTTCTGTATTGGCTACATAGAGGTACAGTGGCTTTCCGTCATATAATTGGAATGACTCCAGCATTTCTTCGTTTACATAACCGCCATTTGAGACAATAAAACCTGAAAACAATGGGCTTTTCTGGAATAAAAACTCACAAACCATATATGACGGGTTTTCCCATCCGAATACAATTCGTTCATCGGTAGTCCTATAGTGCTGATCCACAAAATGAGTGAGATCTTCTTGCACGTACTTGGTTAGGGCATTCCAGTGATTGAAATGCAAGCTATCGTGATAACTTCGGGATTTGTAGTCCACGCCTACTACAATCATTTCAGGAAGCAAATCATCGCCACGTAGCGTCTCTTGTATGGCCACGCCATTCAAGAAAAACCATTGCCCATCAAGAATGTATAAGACTGGATACGTTTTATCTCCCTGATAGTATGATTTGGGCAGGTATACCTGAATATTCTCCTCACTCTGCAAGTATTTGGATGGCACATTTACGGTATAGCTGATATCTGGTTGCGCATAAAGTAATATAGTGGGGCATAGCAATAATACTGAAACGAATATTTTGATCATTGTAAGTTGTCTGGTAGTTAAGATTTAAAGGAACTATACATCTTACGGCATTAGCGGGTTGAAGTTTCCGAAGTTCCAGATAATTATGAGAGCCGTATTCATTAACTGGTAATTGCAAGCGCGCTGTGGCGTGATTCAAACAAAGGATTCCATACCAATTGGTCTAGAACACGATTTCTTTATCGGAATTGAATGAAGGCCATTTAAGAGCAGTGTCGTATCAGGCTGAGGTACTCGAAGCCTCAGTTCATTAACTGGTAATTGCGAGCCAAGCAGACAATCCCTAATTTAGAGATTGCTTCGCTCGTACCTACTCGTAATAACCAGGATTAGAGAGTCAGTGTGGGCTCAGTTTTCGGCCATAGTTATGGCTTATTATAATCTTCTACCATTTTTGTGAGTGCCTCTAGCGCATCCATTTGGAAGCTGGATTCGAAGACAGGCCCCTTGGTAAATAAGGTTCTGAAGCCATACACATCTTTGGCATAATTCATTAATACCGTTCTGTTATCACCTACCAGTTTTTTAATATTTATCGTAGATAGATTTACTGGATTTTCCTCTCCTTTTTGAGCTAAAATTTCAAAGTTGTTTTCCTGCCATTCGGCATATTCAGCATCACTCACCTTCGTACGGTCAGGTAAATTAGAACTTACAAAACCCTGTGTATGGTGATGTTTTTTAAGAACAGTAATTTTTCCTTCTGTAGCTACACTTCGGTGAAAAAGGTTAATGATAAAGGAAGTCTTTCAGTTAACTATACGTTAAAATCGTTGCATTTCAGCAAACAACAACTCTAATTCGGCTTTCGTTTTATTGATAGTCTTCGCCAAATGGGTCAACATATTTTCTTTCTGCCCTTCTTTATATTCAAAATCCTGATCCTTAAGCATAGGAAATCTCCATTTAAGCATTACTTTCTGCTCTCTCCAGCTTCTAACAATGTTCATATTCGCTTTCTGAAAAAAGGTAGTATCTCATCTTCACGAAGTGTCAAGTCTTTTTTTGCGGGATTATAGGGATAACTGCAGAAGTAGATTCGCTGATTAAAGTTACTTACTACCAGCTTTACAGTCGGGGCATTTTTTGAGCATACTTCCTGCCCTATTTTATATTTATATTCCATTGATTTTTTAAAGTCGTTTTGCACGTTATGCGGTGCAGCTTTTATCGTAATTATTAATAGCAATGTCGAGAATGATTATTTAACCATTCTATTGACAATTACTTTCCCAGGGGTTGAAATATATATGCCTATTCAATAGATCTTTTCCCCTCACGTTTAGCCTTCTTGGCAGCTCTCTTCTCTTTCAGGGTTTTGGTGGGCTCTGTTTTATCTTTTTTGGCTTTCCCTTCTTTTTCTTTAGACATGTTGTGTGCAATTAATTTTGCTGTAAAGTTCAACACTGTTGCCACCATATATATTACATATTTAACAACCCGTGTTACATAAATCACATGTTTCGGGCTTGACCGCGTATACCCAATGGGTCGATGCTACAGATAGGTCTACAGATCTTCCAGATTCTGCTTACGCTTGTCTTTTAAGTTTTTATAAAAGGTAGGTGTAAGTCCGGTGATTTTTTTGAATTGATTGGACAGATGGGCTACGCTGCTATAGTGGAGTATATATGCTATCTCCGTAAGCGATAATTCATCATAAATCAATAATTCCTTTACACGTTCTATCTTATTGATAATTATATATTGCTGGATTGTAATCCCTTTTACTTCAGAAAAGGTATTAGCCAGGTAGGTATAATCATAGCCTAATTTTTCACTTATGTAATCAGAGTAATTCACTTTGGGCAGCTCATCACTGTGATGAATCATTTCTGTGATGACATTTTTAATTTTTTCAATAAGAATGCTCTTTTTGTCATCTAATAACTCCAAGCCTGATTTCGACAGGTTTTCTTTTAACTGCTCACGTTGATGGCTAGAAATGTCTTCCAAGACTTCTATCATCCCTAGTTGGACATTTGCATACATGATCCCAAGTTGCTTTAACTCTTCCTGAACCATCAATTTGCATCGCAAACTGACCATGTATTTGATATATAATTTTATACTCATCGGCTGGCATTCAACTTACATCTATTAAACGTTATAACCTTGGGTAAGAGCTACTTTTCATTTTCAATATTTGCCAAGATCTGAATGATGTTGACCGTCTTACCTAACTCAAACTGCATGGCCGCTAAGATGCTGTGGACTGCAATTAACTCTCGTTGTACCAGCTTGCCTTCAGCAATGCTGTTTTTCAATACTGATAGGGCAGCATTGTAACCCGAAGATTCGTAAGCAATTAATACCTGAACTGCATTTTCCTCTGGAGTTTTGAGCCTTGGTTTAGGTGTATACCCCAACTGCTTTACCATAGCTTCTGCCAATGGCCAGACTGACCAAGGATTTTGCCCTGTGATCAGGTTTCCATCCTGAACCACATTTTCTAAATACATAAAGCCTTCGTTGAAAGTAGCTCCTTGTTCTATAAGCTTATCTTGAAGCATAAATGGAAAAACTTCAGGCGCATCAGGGATTAAAAACAACTCTTCGGCATTGGTGAAACCACTGGTCGTCTTCCCTTCGAGTAATGACCTTCCATTATTGAGCGTAACATTTACTAATGCTGCCGGTCCATGGCACACCGCGCCAATTACTTTACCTGTTTCATAGTATTGTGTCACCAGACTTTGAATAGCAGTGTTCTCAGGGAAGTCAAACATTGTGCCCTTCCCTCCTACAAAATAAACTGCCTCGTATTGTTCAGGGTCAACTTCATTTAAAGGTATCGTATGCTTGATTTTTCGTTGTGCTGTGGTATCGTTGATGAAGGCATAATCAAACTTCCACATATCGTCCTCGTCAATTACAACCGGGGCATTACCTCCTTTTGGGCTGGCTACCTCTACTTCAAATCCGTTGGCAGTGAAAACGTAATATGCTCTGGCTAATTCTGAAAGTTCGTATCCTGTGGGTTTTTCTGTTTTCCCCAAGATTGAATGGCTGGTAACAACAGCTAATATTTTGCCTCGGTGTAGCACATAATCTTCAGCTAAATAGGGTATTTCAGCAGGCAAGGTGTTTTCAACGCCTTTTGTGAATGCACGATCATGCTTAATAAGTCCGATAAACCAGTAACCAAAAAGTGTTACTGAAACAATAATTGCAAGTAGACTCGCAATGGAGCCAAGGATGATTTTTCTTTTTTTCGACATATCTGTTTGTTTTTTTGACAAACAAAGCCCGAAAGAGTATCAGAATCTATCTAAATGATCATTTCAATAACCTAAATGATCATTTTATTGCTGCTTGAGATACGCAGCAGGCGTTTTTCCTAACTGACTTTTGAAATTGGTGTTAAAGCTTGAGATGCTGTTAAAACCTACTTCATAAGCAATCGATGAAATGGTGTAGCTTTTGAATCGCTCATCAGTCAGGAGATGTGCAGCTTCTTCAATTCGGTAATGGTTTACAAATGCATTGAAGTTTTTTCCCGTTTTTTGATTGATAGTCATTGACAAAACCTGTGGAGTTACATTAAGGCTTTTACTCAAAGACTTTAGGTTTATTTCAGGGTTTTTGAATAGCTTTTCCTTTTCCATCAGCACCAATAGCTCATCGAAAAGCTGGGTAGATTTTTCCTGAGAAACTGCGGTAGTACTGTATTTTGCCTTGTGGATTTCTTCCAGGTATCCTTTCCGGATCACAATAAAGCTTACTACATAAACAACCAAAGAGTAGAGTATCGGTCCTAAGATATAAGGTACTATTTCATCAATCAGATTAAAGAAATACACGATCCAAATAGCAAAGAGTGAGTACACCAGCAGTTTTAAAAAAGCACTGGTGTTAGATGCTAATCCAGCCTGTTGTTGTTTTCTGATAAAAAGTAAACTGATTGTTAAATACACCAGGAATTGCAGGTAGTAACCAAGAAAGATTACCACAAACAATACTTTAGGGAGCGTTTGTGATAGTTCTTTGTTAAGCCAAAAACCAAATAATACACCCAAAAGTGCAGGTAAAAAGTGAATGAGATGTTTTCGGTTTAAGGAGAAGCCGCGTAGGCTGCAGCTTTTGGCAAACAGGTAAAACAAAGGGCCAATGGCAAGCATTGTAGCCAGACCTATAAAAATAAGCTCCACGGCTAAATCATCAGTAAACTCTAAGAAGACAGACTTACCGATGCGAAAGGCTAAAATGAGCAACAAAAGACTTAGCAACTGGTTTGATAGCCGACTTCCTTTTTGGTAGTTCCAAAGAAAAATGGCGAGGAATAGTCCATGCACTGTACCTAACCCGCTTATGATAACAAGGATTATATCTCCTGATGACATCCAACAAAAGTATTCAAAAACCTAATTGGAAATAAGAGTTAGGTATATAAAAGCTTGAATATGCCCGTATTGTTTTTGTTAAAGTATTGATAGTAAAGCAATTAAATCAATGCATTTTACTTAGACTTTAACTGCCTGCACCAACAGATGCGCTGCTCTTAAACCACAGAAATCCTGACCTTCTTACTTTTAAGCTTTACGTTATCTACTTTTTTGATTTTATCGATTTGTGAAGCGTCAATGGCAACAAAGGCACAATCATGTTTTAGCTCAATCGTACCTACCTCTTCCATACTCAGTCCTGCTTGCTTTATGAATAGACCGGCTATATCACCCTTAGAGATCTTATCTTTTCTGCCTCCGGAAATAAAAACCGTTTTCCACTGTGACCCATCCTGTGACTCAATATTGCTGATCTCTTCAGCTTCAGCTTCAATAAAATGTGGCAGTCCCTCCTTCTCCCATTTGATTACAAAAGCGGTACCCTCACTGTGCATACGTGCGGTCCTGCCATTCCTGTGGATAAATTCCTGGGAGCGCTGAGGAAGATGGTAGTGTATGATGTACTTGATCTCCGGAACATCGATGCCTCTTGCGGCAAGGTCAGTGGCTAGTAAAATCTTATAGGTACCATTTCTGAATTTTATAAGCGCCCTTTCTCTTTCCTTTTGTTCTATGCCACCGTAAAAGGTACCGTGACTGATGTTATGTTCTGCTAAATGCTGGCTGACACGGTCAATACTTTCTTTATAGTTACAAAATACGATTACTGGTTGGTTGCCTATTTGCTTTAATGTCTCCACCAGGGTGTCTATCTTATCTTTAGCAGGAGATGTTATGACTTTTATTTTAAGCTTATTTTCATTCTCATCAGCAAATGTGAGCGTTTTGGGTTGCTTCAAACCTACAAACCGAGGTACGTTCAGAGACTTTGTCGCTGACGTTAATATTTTCTTTTTAAGATTTGGGAGAGCCGCGAGGAGCTCTTTCATTTCTGATTCAAAACCCACTTCTAACGATTTATCGAATTCGTCAAGTACAAGGTAATGAATGTCAGTAGTGGAAAATGTCTTCCTTCTGAAGTGATCCGCCACTCTTCCGGGCGTACCAATTAATATAGACGGCCTGTGTTTTAACTCTGTCTTATCTTTAGAAAACTGTGTTCCTCCATATACCGCATTGATTTTCAATCCTGAACCCATCGTTCTTGCCACCTGTTCAATTTGGATGACAAGTTCTCGTGTGGGAGCTATTATTAGTACTTGAATTTCGGCATTCTCCGGGTCCAGTAATTCTAAAAGAGGAAGTAGGAATGCCAGGGTTTTACCTGTACCTGTTGGAGACAGTAAAACCACTTCTGATTCGCCACTGATAGCCTGCTCGGCTTCTTTTTGCATCTCGTTGAGCTCGATACCCAACTTTTTTAATATACGCTCCTGATCCTTTAATTCTGACATGATGCAAAGGTAGTGCTTATTATCTTTACAGTCTCTTCAAAGTCACGCTTGTGTTTATAAATCGTATAATTATTAGTTGGTGGAATTGGACATGCATACAAAATCAATGGTGAATACCACATTCAAAGAAAAACAATTCTCACTCTTTCTCATAGAAAAGATTCTTTTTTGCTAACGGGTGCTCTTGTAGAAAATGCCTATAAGCATCTTTAGCAGGTACTTTTTTGATCGTTTTACTGCAGCATGGAATACACTCATATTTAGGATATGTTACTTTCTAGTTTTTGCAATAACAATGACGGTTTTTAGCAAAGTTTTAGATAGGGTTGATGCCATGGACTTAGGTATATTTCAAGGCTTAAACCGCTAAATGGCTATCGTATATACACATTTATGTTACTTCAACAATTCTTATTTAGAGACCAAGCTGTCAGGACAAATTATTTTCTGTTTATAAAAGCAATCTTCTCGAGTCTTTGAAACGGCAAGACTGTATTGTAGATCTAATAACTTGTTTAAGTTTTCTAAACTATCCATTTTCAAACTCCAATATACCTCTTGTTCCAATTCCTTTTTTTTCTTTATTTGATCAAGGTTAGTTATTTCAGCACGCAGTTTTGTATGAGGATCAAAAATATTATAGCCCACCAAGGCAATCGTTAAACTGATTATTGAAAGACCTACCCAAATATTGGCACGTTTTAACCGGACTTTTTTATCTGACACTATTTTGAGAAAGCTTCTGATAATACTTGGTATGTGATTGGGATCTGCTGCATATTCATCAGATGAACTCGGCATAGATACACAAGCACATAAATATTTCGCATACATAATTATTATGATGGGCTGGGCAACAGATATTAATTGTCGCCAATCAGAACTTAGCAAATTGAACAAGGCTGCAACGGTAAAAACAGAAGTATAAACACCCCAAATCCATGTTAAAAACTTGTCCAGTCTATCAGCCGCGGCAACACGATTTTCAATGCTAGATGAAACCCCATTTTTCGCAAAATTAAGCCAAAATTCTTTAGATATACCTGACATTAGTTTTCTACTTTCTCAAAATCAACTGGGAAATTGTATGAGCTCGTATGTTGTGGATCTCCTTCACAAGGAACATCAACCGTCTTGGGAGTAATAACTTTATCCAAGGCTTGCTTCGATTCGATTAAAAGGCGAACCGGATAATAATATACGGGCTCACCACAAATGTTGCAGGTTGTACGATATGTTTCTATTTCTGACATTTTTTTTAAACTATAATTTTATGTTGCTTTTAAATTTTAATGAGTTGATTAACTTTCTATCAAAAGTTTCTCAGAAAACACTCACAATTAAATCCTTAAGGTCACTAACAGTGAGCCTATCGTTCGTGTTACTGTCAGAACCATAATATAAGCTAAGCCCTTTATATTTTACTTCCGTGATATTGGCTTGACCATCAAATCGCAATATTAAATATGTCAATAACTGACTTGCTACTTCAATCTTGTCAAACCTAAACAACTCCTTATTGTGCAGGTATTCTACCCATACTCTTTTTGAAAAATCATTTTTTAGAAGAGAATAAACCTTTTGTTTTAATTCGTTGACTTCTAAAACATTCACAGAACTAGCTACCAGACTAGGGTCCTCTAGAACATGAAACTTTACCTTATGCTCTGCTTCATTCGAAGCACTACTTTTTTTGATAACTTCCCGATACTTAAAGCGATAGCTCAAAGTGCCGGTGATGTTTGTACTAGGAAAACCAGGAGGTGGGGCATACATATAATAGTGAGAGATTGAGAGTTTGTCATCATCTCTTAAAAGTTCATTGTTTTCAAAAAGTCTACCCAATCTGAATAATTTTTGTGTTATGACATTCTTTGATCTTAATAAAACTTCTACTTGAATTTTATCATCTAAATTAAGGTTTGGTGCACCTTGTTGTATAAGAGTTATTGATCTATTGGATATGTTTCCTTTTAGAGCAATCCTTCGTTCTGTGATTTTCTTTTCTTCCGTGATCGTTCTGGATGTACTGTAAGAAGTGCTTAAGTTCCCCTTGTTTGATGTTGTGTTACCATTTTGTTTGGATCTCGAATCTCCCATGCTAACAATACGCTGTCCATCATTCAAGGTATCGATTGCAGAACTTGTGCTTCCAGTTGATACTATGGTCGAGCCAGTTCCCGCCAATTCGAAACCAGCACTTAAGGCAAAATTCCTATTTCTTGTTAATCCAATGTTACCAAAATCAACTACCTCATATTTCGTATTCAAGTTCACGAATGACAAAAACTCAATATCCGCTGTTACATCTAAACTAAGGCTAATTATAATTTCGGCAATTCTACCCTTTTTACTGGCTCCATGTAAAACATCTCTGACATCAAATTCAAAAACTTTGCTGTAGAGGTTTTTACGTACGACTAGCGGTGGCTTTGACGATGGCCGTTTGGTTTTGCATGAATAGCATAATAAATCATTGATGCTTTTACTTTTAAACGTATCTACCTCTGCTTCTTTCAAATATGCTTTTATAAATTCTTTTTGAACACCTGTATCTAAAGTATGAAAGCTATAACTCTTAGGTTTAGAGGAACTCACAATAACCATTTTAGCAATGCCGACATTATTGAAAGTGACTTTAACTAAACTATCAGCTTCCGTCATCCGCTCAATAGGATATGTACCAACTAGTTTTTTATAGTGTTTGGACAATTTACTTTGAGCGCCTAACTGTGCTGCAATTAACAGAAGAGTAATTATTATAACGAATCTCATGGGCTTGGTTTTCTTTTCACTTTACCATCTGTTTTGTTACCTAGTGCATCTACACATTCAATAATCGAAGGATCACATGGAACTCGGTTATCTTTTAATATGGTCGTGGTACCTGAATAATACAATATTGAGGTCGGGCAAGAATTAAACTCCTGATCTACTATTAACCAATTGGGGCCCAGATCACCTATAACTACAATTATGTCTCTGTTCATAATTTTCGATTTATGTAGCACTCTTATTTTGCAAGAGACGAAATTATAAGATACATGTAAATACCCAACCTTGGGCATTTTGTATCAAGAGGCAAATAAGGTTAGACCAAATTAAAGGCTAATGAGTACTGGAAGAGTTGATGTAATGAACGCGTTTCTAACTTTCTAATAATGTTTTTTCGGTGCTGTTCAACGGTACATCGGCTAATAAAGAGTCTTTCACTAATCTTGGGGTTATTATACCCCTCGGCAATCAATGTGAGTATTTCAACTTCTCTGGGTGTGAGCGCATTGAATCTTGTTTGGTGTTGTGTCTTGAATAGCTCTTGGCGTCTGATTCGTATAAGTTTATGACCTAATGAAGATAAATCGCTATTTCTGGAGGGTGATCTATATTTTAACATAACTCAAACCGATAGACGCGTGTATCAATTTAAGAACTTTCCGGTTTCGCTAACCGTGCAAATTTATGCTTAACCTACATATGTAATAGATTTCTTACTATTGACAATCCCTAGTTAGTTAAAAACACCTACAATTTTGAATAAAAACACCTAATAGCTTATCGTGTGTCGACAATCTTTATAAAAATTTTACCTACCTTGTACCTCTTTTAAAACACTTAAACCTATAAATATGAAATTAGAATCAATAACCCCGAACCTGATGGTTGAAGATGTCCGTCAAACAATAAATTACTATCATGGCGTATTGGGGTTTAAAACAATAAGCATGTCACCCGAAGGTGCTGATGAATTGGTAAGAGCAGTAGTTAAAAAGGGTAATGCCAAAATTATGTTTCAAAGTGAAGATAGTCTTAAAAAAGAGCTGCCAGAATTAAGACATGATGAGCCTGCGGGTGGTTTCACCATAAACTTTGAAATGACCGGAGTGAATGAGTATTATGATTATTTATACATCTCGTCTGATGTGGTTGATCAAATTCGTGATACAAAATATGGTACTCGACAGTTTACAATTAGAGATGTAAATGGCTACTACCTTACCTTTGCAGAAAAAATATAGACGCAGCATTTGATCCTGAACATAAAAAAATCCCGAAGCACATGTCTCCGGGATTTCAGGTCAAAAAATACTCAACAAACAAGTATTACCTCCATGCAACTACCTCGTAGTAGTGCAAATGACTGTGGCTATTTAAATGATCATGCATGGAAAAGTTTATTACCAGTTCATTTCCATCCAAAAATCCATTTCCTTCAATGTGATATCCGTTCACAACTTGTTCCGGAATATAAAGGTCATACCCTTCTACCTCAGCCAACACTTCAAGGCCTACTCCATAGAAATTCCTGATAAAGATTGTATGCGGGTAATTTGCAGACTTTACGATATTAAAGCTATATTCGGAATATGTCCCATCAGTTTTATCGTACTCTTCAACATCATAGAAACCTATGTAATGGTTTCTTATATCATGTGTAGGTACTGGTTCTTCAACTACAATTACCTCACATGATACCATCAGTACAAAAACCGGGAATATTAATAATAGTCGTTTCATAACCTTGTTGTTTGTTGACAACGAGGGTAAAACAATTATGAGGCCAAATAATTTTAGGTAACCATAATTACCAGTATATCAATTACTTAAAAACATATTTTCATGTCAATAATCAGTATTAACCAGGGTTACTACTTTCCCCTACCCTTTAGAATATTCGGAGGGGCCTTACCTGTATTTAGCCTGGTATTTTTAACACAAAGCAACTACATATTGGCTGCGTTAGGAGTTGTGATGGCATTCTTGTTATTGACCACTAAATACCAAATTATACTTGACCTGGAGAAGAGAAACTACTTTGAGCATTTGTGGATTCTCGGTTTTAAGCGAGGTGAAATTATAAACTATGATCGTATCGAAAAACTTGTGATAGGTAATCGTAATAAATCTAAAACCTATAACTCAAGAGGTTCTACAAACACTGTAAGGTATACTGCATACTATCTGTGTTTGTTTATCGATGGAAATCGAGTGGAGTTGTTGGAGTCTGAGAAGGAAGAAAAAGTTGATACGCTGAAATCAAAATTAGGAAAAGTCCTTGAACAGCTCGAAGTTGAGGATTTAAGAAGTTAAGCCACAGGTAGTTGATATAACAAGCTATATTTTACCAAATGGTTCGTCATTTAGATAGAAATCACCGCTCTCATCCACAAATATCTTGACTTTAGATAACTGGTCTTTGGCTTTATTTTCTATAAAGATATAATAGGCATGGGGCTCAACCCTATCTTTTATATCGTCAGAATATCCCATATCAAACTCAAGAATATCTAAATTTTTCACCTTTTTAGCTTTAACAATACCCCCTCTAAGATTAACAACTCTTACTCTAAAGGCATCTTCTGGTAGGTTGGTAAATGTAAAATTTACCTTAACATAAGGCAGCAAATCAGCAGAATAAGGTGTTTTTTCAGTAAAAGTGACTTTATTTTTGTCAGGTGGGGGTTTGCTCTTAAAGTCATAATCGAGTTCAAATTCAAAATCTGCCAGTGGTAAAAACGGAACCTCCTGACAGTACGCATTAGTTCCTACAAATACAAACAGCACTATTATCAACTTTCTCATATTGGAATCTACGAAATTTATCCGATGCCGGTTAGTTATTATATGTATATTAATAGCACTACTCTTAATACAAAGGATGTTGATGTTCAAAAAAGTTAATGTTTTCGTGACACTTTCGTGATACCCATAGGCGAAATTGTGCTTTCAACAAGGACAAAAAAAATGGGCGAACGTAATCTATATCCAAACAGTCAAATAACAAATTTGCACGAGTTGGTGGGTAATTTACACTTACAAAACAGTGACGAAAAATCGTTTATAAGACTTAAAAAGGGCCACAACATATACATTCCAGGTCAAGCGGCCAATTATCTATATGTTGTAGTAAAAGGAAGTGTAAAGACTTGTACCTATTTAGAAAATGGTCAGGAGTTGGTAGGGTCTATCTTGAGAGAGGGTGACCTTTTTGGGGAAGAGAGTCTCCAGGATAATCATGTACGATTGTCATATGCTCTTAGCAGGGAAAAGTCTACAATTATTTATAGGCTTCATACAGCAAACTTTTGGAGTGCAATTAAAACTGATCATAAGCTGTGCATGGAAGTGATCGAACTATTATCTAAAAGAATAACTACTTCGGAGGAAGAAAAAAGAAGACTCAAATATATCTCGGCAAGTCAGAAAATGATGGCGTACCTAAGACACATGGCAAAAAAATCTGGAATTAAAGTTGGTTTCGAAACTGTATTTGAAAATAACCTCACCCATAAGGAGCTTGGGAGTTTGTTGGGTGTTTCTCGTCAAACGGTAACTTCTCTTCTAAATGATTTTAAAAGAGCTAACCTGATCAATTTTGATAAAAAGAGAATCTTGATTCGTGATGTTGAAGCCTTAAGGGTTTGAGCGGATTGCTGATACCCTCAGGCATGCCGCACCTCTCTTTGCGAACCGTGTACCTCGGTTTCAAACCAACTTCGTTGATTGAAATTTAAATTGATTTAAATGAAAAATGCCTCACACTTATGTGCGAGGCATTTACAATTTAGAGCCTCCAGTCGGATTCGAACCAACGACCCACGCATTACAAGTGCGTTGCTCTGGCCAACTGAGCTATGGAGGCAAAATGTGTGTTTTCTTCTCTTTTGAAGACGCTTATTTGTGTTAAGCGAGTGCAAATGTAATGCTTGAAATTTTATTTCCAAACATCTCGAAGAAAAATTTTATCAAGCCGTTCGAACAATTTTCAATTGTTGTTTTAAGCTCTTCAATTGGTGCTGTGCAGATTCTATTTTTTCTAGAAATTCATCCTTCATTTTATCTGCAGTTTTCGAGTCAGCGAAGAATTCGATGTTGTTTTTCCAAAGCGCAATGTCACTTTCTACTTTGCTAATCTGCTTCCTGATCGATTGCTCTTTACGGTACAACTTCTGATCTGCATTTGGCCCTTGTACAATTCGATTAAGCTGATTTTCCAGCCTAATGCGCTGTCTATCCTCATTGCTTATTCCTTCCAGGCTATTGATATATTTATCAACTGCTTCAGCATATTTGCTTTTTATCTCAGAGATGTTTTTTCGAGGTACGAATCCAAGATCAAGATACTTATCTCTTAGTTCTCTGAATGTATCGAGGTCGTCTGACTTTTCTTTAGCCATTTTTTCGATTTCATCACATATCGCCACTTTAGCATCATAATTCTTTTCAAACTCTTTCTCAAGCTCTTTATTGTTGGCTCTTTTATTTTCAAAGAATTTATCCGCAGCAGCTTTAAATTCATGATATATCCCACGCTTTTTCTCAGGTACCGGCCCAATATCTCTCCACTGATTTTGAAGACGTTTGAAGGCATCCGCTGTCTTTTGCCAGTCTGTACTATCCTGCATGGCTATAGCCTGCTCAAGCAGCTCTTGTTTCTTCTCAAGGTTCTCTTCCCTGCCTGCATCCAGTTTCTTAAAGAAGGCATTTTTGTTATTAAAGAAACCTTTAAATGAAGACCAGAAATTCTTATTCACTTCTTTAGCCTTAGCCCTTGGCAAACCACCAGTAGCTTCCCACTTCTTTTGGATTGCTATGATTTCTTTCGTCTTATTATTCCATTCCTTGATGCGATCGGAGTCGAAATCTAAGAAGGACTTTACTTCCTCTACCAGTTGTTCCTTAACTTTCAGGTTTTCATCAAGGTCTTTTTTGAGTTGCTCAACAAATCCCTTTCTCCTCTCATAAACTGCGTCAGAGGCAGCTTTAAACCTTTGCCATAACGGCTCCTGGTCATCTTTAGGAACGGGGCCAATATGTTTAAATTCGTGGTGAAGCTCATTTAATTCCTTAATGGCCTCCTTCATATTCTCCTCATTGGCCAAGTTTTCAGCACGCTCACAAAGCTCAAGTTTACCTTCAAGGTTTTTCTTCCTGTCAAGCTCTTTCAGTTCGAAATAAATCGACCTGTTATCATAAAAGCGGTCAATTAAGGCATTGTAATTGGCCCAAAGTGTACGGTTGTAAGCACCAGGCACGGGACCTATCCCTTTCCATTCATTTTGTATGGCTTTGAATTCGTCAAAGCTAATATTTGTCTCCTCAGAGTCAACAAAGTCTCTTAGCTGCTCAAGAAGTTCTTGCTTGCGTTTGAGATTCTTTTCTTTTTGCTGCTCCCGGTCTTTAACAAACTCAGACTTTCTATCTTTAATAAGCTTTAAATTGGCATCAAACCTGTTGTTGAGTTCATCATTTTTAAACTCAAAATCTTCTTTGATACCCCCATCAGCAATAAATTTCTTTAAAGCCTCTTCTTTTTCAGCATTTCTTATTTCATCGAATAATGGCTTGATCTCTCTAACTATTTTGTCAGACCGCATGATGCGATCATCTTTTGCCAGAGACTTTATAAGCTCTACAAGCTCTTCTTTAGATAGGCTGGTATAGTCGACTTCGTCATCCTCATGTTCGTCATCCTCATGATCTTTTTCTTCAAGATCCTCTTCGGAGTCGAGTTTCTTATCATCAGCGTCTTTATTGGCGGGCTCCTCTTCTTTCACTTCTGCACTTTCAGCCTGAACCGAATCATCCGGTGCTGCGTCCTCTTGTTTTGTAGTTGCTGCGGGTTCTTCTGACGTACCTTCAGCTATTGGGGCTTCGTCATTAGTAGTTTCGTTCTTTTGTTCTTCAGTCTCATTCTGAGCTGACTCCTGCTCTTGAGCAGTACTGTTCTCCGCGTCCTTAATATCCTTCTCTATATCCATTATTCAGTATTCGATTACAATCCTAATAACTGTAAAATTAGCAAAATCATTCAATTTAATCTCGGGTCGGTGGGGTAATTTGAGTAGATACTAAACCTACCTCCGAGTAATTTTAAAAGTGTTTTCCACAAGGCTTCATTATCGAGGTCAAAAACTAGGTCTGGTGTAGCATTGGGGGCTACAATCCATGAATTAGCCTCAAGTTCTTCAACAAGCTGCCCAGATGACCAACCCGAATATCCTACAAAAAACCTAAAGTCTTCAGGCTTTATCTGTTTGGTGTCAATTAAAACAAGCAATTGCTCAAAATTACCGCCCCAATACAGGCCATTACCTATATCAACGCCTCCTTCTAAGTAATCGGCCCTGTGAATAAAATGTAAGGTATCCTGCTGCACCGGGCCTCCGATATACACTTTCTCTTCAAAGTTTTTGATATCTTCTATGATATCTTCCAGGGCTACACCCGATATTTTGTTTAATACAAAACCAAAAGACCCTTCCTCATTATGCTCGCACAGTAGTATCACCGTACGCTCAAAGTTTGGATCAGGAAGAAACGGCTCTGAAATCAGAAAGCTCCCTTTTGTAGGCTTGTGGCTATTATTAAACTTAAAATAATCCATGTTAATGCAACGCAGCTTTGAGCGGCAGCTGTTGTAGCACTTCCGCTTCAGCGTTATTTAATTCTTCTAACCTCGTGTATACTTCATTCTTATCAAAATAATTAAGCGCCATTTTCACAAAAATATTTCCATGCTTAGCCTCTGATGCCCAAAGGTTATGATAGAATTTTTTTAGTTCACCTTCCTCTAAATTTTCATAGACAAGGCGAAATCTTTCAGCTCCTCTGCACTCAATAATTGAGGCCAATAGCAGTCGATCCATAAAGCGTTCATCTACTGTAGAGCGGCACCGATCTACTAATTGCTTCACATAAATATCCTGACCCATTTGTGCCGGTAATTGAACCCCACGAGCCTCCATGATTTCATATACAGATCTGAAATGCTCCAATTCCTCAACAGCTGTATCAATGAGCTCAGGAATGATCTCAAGCCTGTCCGGATACTTCGCCACAAAACTCATGGCCATGGCCGAGGCCTTACGCTCACAATTGGCATGGTCTTGTAAGAAAGCATCAAAGTCTGCCATTACTGTATCCACCCAATCTTTACTGCTTTCGCATGCCAACTCTATACTAAGTTTCATTTATTTTTATCTTTTTAAATCAGATGTATAATGAGTATTTATAAAAACTCAATCTTACAGATAAGTTAATAAATATTAAAGGGTGTAACTGCTTTATTGCTAATTTTGATGATGTATGACAAATAAGATTTCTGACATTCGCAGCGATTATAAAAAACACAAACTTGACGAAAAGCATGTGTTGAATAATCCCATAAAGCAATTTGAAAAATGGTTTGAAGAAGCCCTGGTGAGCGCTGTTATGGAACCAACAGCCATGAACCTGGCCACAGTGAGCAAAAGCAATACGCCTGCTTCTCGAATTGTCCTTTTGAAAGATATTGCAAATGATGGCTTTGTGTTTTATACAAATTACCAAAGCAATAAAGGCAAAGAACTAGAAGAAAACCCTCAGGCAGCACTCACTTTTTTTTGGCCTGAACTAGAACGCCAAGTACGCATACAAGGTGTAGTAGAAAAAGTATCAAAAGAGAAGTCTGAAGCTTACTTTAAAAGTAGGCCGCGGGAAAGTCAAATAGGCGCCTGGGCTTCACCACAAAGTGCCGTAATAGCCGATCGTAAAATTCTGGAAGACCGAGAAAAGCAACTAAGTGATAGATTTGCTAAAAATGAAGACTTACCTAAACCCGAGCAATGGGGTGGCTATTTGCTAAAACCTTTGGCGATGGAGTTTTGGCAAGGTCGGCCTAGTAGACTCCACGATCGGTTGATTTATACACTCGAGACCAACAATTGGAAAATAAGCAGGCTTGCCCCTTGAGTGTTTACCTGGAAAGATACGCCTGGCCAAAATCATATATTCAACAACCACCCAGGCCTGATACCAATATTATTGTAACAATTCCCTGTTACAATGAGCAATCTCTAATCCCATGTTTTGAAAGCCTTTTACTTTGTGAACTACCGGCTGGATCTTCAGTAGAGGTAATTGCCATTGTTAACGAGTCAGAGGATGAGGCTCAATCGATTGTTGACACAAATAAAACATGCTATAAAGAAGCCTGTGCATGGATTAAAAGTAATTCTTCTAACGACTTACGCTTTTTTCTACTATACGAACAGTTGCCAAAAAAGCATGCGGGTGTTGGGCTGGCTAGAAAAATTGCCATGGACGAGGCGGTCAAACGTTTTGAAGCAATCGGAAAAAGTGATGGAGTAATCGTATGCTACGATGTTGATTGTACATGTGATCCAAATTATCTAAAGAGCATAGATCAATTCTTTCGTGACAACTCCAAATGCCCCGGGGCATCCATATACTTTGAGCACCCTACCTCAGGAGATGCCCCTGATGAAAATTATAAGGCCATTATCGACTATGAGTTGTTTCTACGCTATTATGTAAATGCATTGAGGTATGCAGGTCATATGCATGCCTATGAAACGATCGGTTCGAGTATGGCAGTAAGGGCCGATGCGTACCAAAAACAAGGCGGAATGAACAGGCGTAAAGCTGGGGAAGACTTCTATTTTCTTCAAAAAATAATACCCATGGGTCATTTCGGGGAAATCAATAATACACGGGTTATCCCTTCCCCTCGCAAGTCTGAACGCGTGCCTTTTGGTACTGGCAGAGCCGTAAATCAGTGGATAGAACAACAAGCTTTAGAAACGTATGCCTTACAGGGCTTTGATGACTTGAAAGACTTTTTGCAAGAGGTAGAATCTTTTTATCAAATAACAGAGGCAAGACTAAACCAACTGTTAAGCATTTTACCTCCCAGCATTTCTCAATTTTTAACTACTGTAGATTTTAAGAGTGAATTGCAGAGAATAAATAAAAACGCTAATTCTCTCAGTGTCTTTTACACGCAGTTCTATGCTTGGTTTGATGGGTTCAAAGCGCTTAAATATATTCACTTTGCCAGAGATCATTTTTATCCCAATCAACCAGTATTTGAGGTGGCCAGGGATTTAATTGAAAAAATCTACTCAACCATAGATGATGAAATTTCACCACTACAATTGCTGCAAATATATCGGGAATTAGATCGGGAATACTCCTACTTTAAACAATAGGCCTGGTTATTATACCTGGAAATTATATTTTCTCCAATTTTAGCTTCGATGTTACTTACATGCGCTTCTACAGAATTGGCAAAAAGATAAACGTCCGAGCCCCAAATATTATGTAGGATTCTGTCTTTGCTAATAACTTTTTTAGGGTTTTGCGCTAAAAAATACAATAACTCAAACTCATGACGTGGTAGCGATATCTTCTTATTCTTATAAAAGACAATATATTCCATTCGATCGATATGTAAGTCACCCAGATTTATTTGTTGCACACACTTTCTGATCACGAGGTTATTTCTTAAAACGGTCTCAACTTTATGTGTAAGTGCTCTAAGCCCCGTAATTTTCTCAATATAGTCATCGCCTCCTGATGCTAAAGCTTCAACTTGTAAATATTGCTCAGGCTTGGCGGTAAGAAAGAAAATGTAAGTGCCGTCAAATTCTTCATGCTGTCTTAGAACATTACACACCTCTATACCATTAAGTTTTGGCATCATTATATCAAGTATAATAAGGTCTGGGTTAAATATCCTGGCCCTTGTAAGGGCATTGGCACTATTTAATTCTGCAGCAACAAGGTAGCCCTCCATTTCCAGATTGTACTTGAGTAAATCGAGAATGTCATTATCATCGTCAATGATAAGTATTTTGTGTTGTGATTTAGCCATACTTATACTCAGCAATTAACTTTTCAATGATATTTTCGGTCTGGTCAGGATAGTCAATATGTAAAGGTTGTGCTTTTTCAACCCACCTTTTAATATCCATCACCGCACATGTATTAAGTTTAGTTAATACAGAAACACCCATTTGCTCTAATGCTACAGCATTGCACGTTTGTTCATACTGGTTCTTCATGGGTATTACCATCAATTTTTTGCCCAGATATAAGGCTTCAGATGGTGTTTCAAACCCAGCACCACATAATACACCTTCACAGCTTATCAGGCTTTCATTAAATGAACGTGATCCCACTGGCCTGACACTTACATTTTGTCGATCATAGGCAACTTTTGTGTGTTTAGAAAACACTTCCCACTTCACATCTCTGATATTATGTAGTATGCCAATTAAAGTTTCGTCTGCATAAGCCGGCAAGTAGACGGTATAGTGGCCAAAATTTTTAACATTGGCGTTTCTTAAACTTTGCTTGACTATTGGTGTGTATATATTGTCATCAAATGCCGAGAAATGAAACCCATAGTGTTTATCTGCCGGGGCATATTTATAAATAATTGCCTTACCAATTGGGTCTTTAAATTTTGGTTCAGGGCAATTTTTAGAGAGTAGAGCCGATTGGTGACTCAACGCTACGCACCTTCTTTTCTTTAGTCTGGCCGACCATGCCGTGATTGGCTCAAAGTCATTCACCACCAAATCATATTGTTCAATAGGGAAGTCTTTAATTTCCCTGTAGACCCGCTTAGAAGAGTTCTTCGTAAAGGTTTTTGTAATATCAACACCTCCCTTTTTACCAAAGTAAAACCCAAACCCCTGAGACTTGTATTTTACTTCTTTGTTTAAGCCGATCTCTACCTGAGCACCACTCACCATATAATCAACTTTGCCAAATTTTTCCAAAACAGGCCCGACTTCAACTGCTCTACTCATATGGCCGTTGCCTGTTCCTTGTATTGCGTATAAAATGTTCATCGCTGGCTGTTTACTGTTAAGAATTCATTGACCATATCAGAAAATATCTCTTCATTGTTAAGCATAATGTTGCTCTTCTTATTCACTTTAATAGCCTGGGCGGTGAGGTCTTCCGTGAAATTGTAAATCCTCCATTCCTTATTGTTGTATTCTAAAGCGGTAAGATTTTCCACCCAATCGCCTGAGTTGAGATACATCACCTCTCCTTTCTCGGTTGTGATGTTTCTCATTTGTGGGTGATGTATATGGCCACAGACTACATAGTCGTAGGCATTACTTATGGCAATATCAGCGGCAGTTGTTTCAAAATCGTTGATGAATTTTATTGCTGATTTAACGCTATCCTTTATGCGTTTTGAAAGTGATATTTTACTCTTGCCTACAAGTTTAAGTAGGAAATTTACTAATGTATTTAAAAGTATAAGCGTATCATATCCAATGGCCCCAAGTTTAGCCAACCATTTAGAGTGTTGCATGGTAACATCAAAAACGTCTCCATGAAATATCCACACTTTTTTACCATCCAGATTTAATACAGCCTTGTTTTCAATACTGAATGAACCCAGGTTAAAGCCAACAAATTTGCGAAGCATTTCATCATGATTGCCTGTGATATAGATTACTTCTGTACCTTTCGTCAATAGGCCCGTGATATGCTTCACTATCTGCATGTGAGATTTTGGCCAGTACCTTTTACTAAACTGCCACATATCTATGATGTCACCGTTTAGTATGAGTTTTTTGGGTTTAATTGATTTTAAATAGCGTAGTAAATCTTCTGCATGGCAGCCATAAGTACCCAGGTGTACATCTGAAATAATGACGAGCTCGACTGGTCTTTTTTCTTCTTCCATATCAGTAATTAAAGAGCGGGTAATTATAAAAGAAGGGCACGCTAAGTGTTATCAATTGAAACCCAAAGGGCCCTTCCTAATCCCTACATTACAAATGTATAATCGAGCTATTACCTGCACTTCATGTGGCATTTATCTAAACATTATGATTAGTTGTAGGTATATTACTTCAATATGATTAGTGTTAACTAATTTTGATGTCTTCATCATATAGTAAGTCTTATTAGGCATGAAACAGTTTTTCTTTACACCAGGTCCATCTCAATTGTATTTCACGGTTGAATCTCATTTAAAACAAGCACTTAAGGAGCAAGTGCCTTCTATCTCCCACAGAAGTGGCACTTTTAAGTACATCTACAAACACACGGTTACTGGTTTAAAGCAATTACTAAACCTCAATGATAATCAGCACATAGTTTTTACAGCATCTGCTACAGAGGTCTGGGAAAGAATCGGATTTAACCTAATTGAACGAGAATCTTTTCACCTGGTTAATGGCGCATTCTCTAAAAAATTTAAGACAACAATAGACCAACTGGGCAAAAGTGCTTTAATGTCTGAGGCCGATGATGGAAAAGTAGTAGATATTAATAAATTATTGGTGCCCGAAAGTGCCGAACTCATTTCAATAACACAAAATGAAACGAGCACAGGAGCATCTCAACCGCTGGAAGACATCTATAGTCTAAGAAAAGCCTTCCCGAATCAACTCATTGCAGTAGATATGGTCTCTGCCGCCCCATCAGTAGCATTGGATTATAGCCAGGTAGATACAGCATACTTTTCAGTACAAAAATGTTTTGGATTACCTGCAGGTCTTGGAGTATGGGTTATCAATCAAAGGTGCATCGATAAATGTGAGCAACTTCTTAACAATGGCCATACTATTGGTAGCTATCATAGTTTGCCAGTAATGCTCGAGCAAGCTTTGAAATACCAAACTCCTGAGACACCAAATGTTTTGAATATATACTTGCTGGGAAAGGTTGTTGAAGACATGCTCAATAAAGACCTTGATCAGATTAGAAGAGAAATTGATTATAAAGCTGCAGTGCTTTATCAGGCGTTTGAGCAGGCTGCCTACCTTCAACCTTTTGTTAAATCAGAGAAACACAGATCAAAAACAACACCAGTTGCTAATTCAGACATACCCTCTTCCAGTATCATAAAGCACTTTACTAAAAAAGGTATTGTTTTAGGGGCCGGTTATGGTAAGTACAAGGACAATCATTTGCGTATCGCCAACTTCCCTACACACTCAAAAGAGCACATTGAAATGATTGCAGATGGCCTTTGTGAGCTAAAATAATAAACCTATAAAGATTTTAATTGTTGTAGTAACTGGTAACTTTGCAGCAAATTTTAGTTTATTAACATAATGGAACCTTTCAAGGAAATACTAGTCGGATTAGACACTTCAGCATTGGATGAAACGCTGCTTAAATATGCGGCATACATTACAGATAATAGTTCGGCTGAAAGAGTGACTTTTGTTAATATGATTCGTAACCTCAATATACCTACTGAGGTAAAAAAGGAATTTCCACATTTGATCGAAAGTGCCTTAGATGAACGTAAAAAGCTTATCAAGGATTCTATTGACACACACTTTAAACCAACTAAAAAGGTAAAGACCAAAATTCTGGTTAAGAAAGGTCAGGCGCCTATGTTGCTTGAAGAAGCGAAAAAATCAAACGCAGATCTGATTATTATTGGACAGAAAAAGACGCTTGATGGCACAGGTGTTACAACACTTCGATTAGCCAGACGCGCGGACTGTAATTTACTCATCGTACCTGAAAATGTTTCGCCTAAAGCTGATAGAATTCTAGTACCGGTTGATTTCTCTAAACATGCCAAACTAGCCCTTGAGCAGACCATTGATTTTGTGGTAAAAACAGGAAGCAATAGTGAGATTGTTTGTCAGAACGTATATGCAGTGCCTGCAGGCTATCATTATACAGGCAAATCTTTTGATGAGTTTGCCGAAATCATGAAGAAAAATGCTCAGTCTAACTTTGAGAAATTTATAAAGAAAATCGATAAGCGTGATGCTAATTTGAAGGACGTCTACTCTCTGGATACGAATGACAACCTGGCAAGCGACATTTATGATCTTGCTGATGAAATCAACCCTGATTTCATAGTAATTGGCGCTAAAGGCAGAACGGCCGCAGCAGCATTATTTTTAGGTAGTTTGGCAGAAAAAATGGTGAACGAAAAAATGAGCCACCCACTACTTGTTGTCAGGTTTAAGGGTAAAAATGCTGGTGTATTCGAAACACTAAGAGAGTTTTAAAAGCAACTTCCCTCCTTTTCACTTTTTTATTTTCCTAAATTAAACCTTCGATGGGTCGGGTGGTCTAAACCCCGAACCTTACTCGTAATACTCTTGGAAGATAAAGAACTCATTGAAAAATTAAGCAATGATGAAAGTCGTAATTTCGGCTTTAATCAGCTGGTGAGAAAATACCAGGAACGCATCTATTGGCATGTCCGTAAGATGGTAATTGACCATGAAGATACCAATGATTTGGTGCAGGACATATTTGTAAAGGTTTATAAAAACCTGAGCAAATTCAGACAAGACGCACAATTGTTTACTTGGATCTACCGAATTGCTACCAATGAGTGCCTTAACTTTCTAAGTAAAAAACGAAAAAGATTCTTTTTACCGATTGGAGATGTTGAGGGGGAGCTTAATAGAAAGTTGGACTCCTCCCCTCATATTGATGGTGAAGTGGTCCAAATAAAACTTCAAAAGGCATTATTGAAACTACCTGACAAACAAAGACTGGTGTTTAATATGAAGTATTTTGATGATATGAAGTATGATGAAATATCTACTATAACTGACACTAGTGTTGGTGCCCTCAAAGCCAGTTATCACCACGCAGTAAAAAAAATCGAAGAATATTTAAAAGATGATTAAACCTTTGCCAAGTACATAAGTCAAAGGAAAGAGAAAAAGTGTATTGCTATGAAACTCGAAGACATAAAAAAACAAAATATTCACAAAGTACCAGATAAGTACTTTGATGAATTGCCTTTGAAAATTCAGTCTAAGATTGCTGAGGAATCAAAGCCTAAGAATTGGGTGGTTACCTACGGATTACGATATGCACTACCTGCCATACTTTTAATAGCGATTACTGTGTATGTGATTATAAAGCCTTCGACAACAGCAAGTCCTGAGCAGTTATTAGCCCAGGTAAGCACAGAAGAATTAATATCATACCTGGAAGCATCTGATATTACCACAGAAGAAATAGTGGAAAGCCTCGAGCTCTCAGATATTGACTTTGAGTTTTATGAAAATGAAACAGAGCTGGTAGATGAGTTGGACATGTCTGAAGATGAGCTGGACGCACTAATTAACGATTTTGAAACTGAAGATATTTTATAGATAAAGCCATGAAAAAATTAACACTAACATTTCTAATGATGGCGCTTTTCATCACGGGCTATGGCCAGGAAGTAAGTGCCCGTGAAAAAATAGAAAGTGCCCGCATAGCACTCATTACTGATCGCCTGGGCTTAACGCCTGAGCAAGCTGAAAAATTTTGGCCACTGTATAATGAGTTTAAATTAAAAAACGAAAGCCTTAAAAAGGAGTATGAAACCGCAAGGGCTAAAATTGACCCTAAAACAGCAACTGACCAGGAGAAACGCGAACTGCTTAATTTAGGACTGAATCTTAAGGAGCAAAAAGTAAGCCTTGAAAAAGATTACTCACAGAGAATGCTGAGAGTCATTTCAGCTCAGCAAATGATGTCCTTAAGAAAAGCCGAGGATGATTTCAGAAGAATGATCTTAGAGCAATTGCAAAAGAGAAGGTTACAACAAGGACGTAGGAATCAAATCCGTGATCGGGTAAAGGATCGAAGAAATGGTGATGGTGGTAATTAAATAACTGATGGTAAAAGTTGGTCTCATTACTTTAATTCTAAGCATTCCTTTTTGTGTATTCAGCCAAAGCGAAGATACATTTACTGCCGAAGAACAAGCTGAGTTAGATGCATTGGATCAATATCTGTCGGGTATTGATTCAGCTTCTATTATAGGGTTGTTAGATAGTCTTATCCGGTTAGAAAATGAACTCAATCGATCACAAATTGCAATAAAAATTGGTTACAACAACGAATCTATTTCCGATAAACGAGAATCACTTGGTAATGAGAGTGGTATGTACAGTGGCCTTAGTTATTACCATAAAAGTGGTTTTTTTGTAGATGCTACGGCTTTTCTAAACTCTCAATTTCAGCCTGCTTACTATCTCACAAACACAAGTGTAGGATATCTCGGAACACTAGGTGAACACTGGACTTATAACGCCAGTTATGAGCACTATTTCTTCAACAGCAGTGCCGAAGATGAATATATTGTTTTCCCATATACAGATGGGTTGAATGCCAGTATGTATTTCATAACCTCCTATGTAGAAACTGGGTTTGATTACTCCATCATTTTTGGTGATGACCCTACCGCTCATCGTTTGAGTTTCAACATGATAGGAAATATAAAAGTAAAAGGGTTCTCATTTGTTGACAGGATTAGTTTCAGACCAACTATGAATGTTCTTTTTGGCAACCAGGTGATTACATCAATATTTGTAGATAGAAGATTTTTACTGCCCTCACGTAGATTTGTTTTGGTAGAGGAAAATGCCTTCGGACTCATGAATCTTGGGTTTTTATTACCTGCATATTTTACAATAGGCAACCTCAATGTAGGCGTGTCATATCAATTTAATTTACCACAGGAGTTACCGGGAGAAGATCTGCCCTACTCCAACTCCAAAGTATTGAACTTAAGCCTCTCATATTTTATCAAACTGTAAAATCAATTTTGCTGATAATTGATAGCTTTGGGCCATGACCAGCCATCTCACGCTTTATCAGCTTAACAATCTTGTCAAGCAGACATTAGATAGCAATCTGGCGCCTTCCTATTGGGTGGTAGCCGAAATTAGTGAGCTGCGTACTAATTATAAAGGCCATTGTTATTTAGAGCTTGTTGAAAAAGAAGATGAGCAGGTAATTGCCAAAACACGGGCGACTATCTGGGCCTATACTTACCGAAATCTGTCTACCTGGTTTGAAGGCATGACAGGCAAGGCCCTTCAGCCTGGTTTGAAAATCCTTTGCAATGTAGCGATACAATATCACGAGCTGTACGGTTTTAGTGTCAACATTAAAGATATTGATGCCAACTTCACGCTTGGAGAAAGAGCACGGAAACGCAAAGAAATCATAGACAAGCTCATTGCAGATGGTGTCTATGAAATGAATAAAATGCTCAGTCTGCCAACTGTACCTCAGAGAATTGCCGTTATAAGTTCTCCCACCGCTGCTGGTTACGGAGATTTCATGAACCAGCTGGAAGCTAACGACAAAGGTTATCAATTTAACATTACACTGTTTAAGTCTACAGTACAAGGAGACCAGGCAGCAGATTCTATTATTCAGGCCCTTCATCGTATCCATGAAAAAGCAGACAACTTTGATTTGGTATGCCTGATCAGAGGTGGAGGATCACAGATTGATCTGGATTGTTTTGATAATTATGAGTTAAGCGCACATGTAGCACAATTCCCACTGCCAGTATTAACAGGGATCGGGCACGAAAGGGATGAAACTATATGCGATCTGGTAGCTCATACTAAGCTAAAAACACCAACTGCTGTTGCGGAATTTCTGGTCAATGGTATGCGCTCTGTTGATGAGTTACTTGATAGGTATTTTAGTCAGGTGTATCATTCTACACAGGCTCAGTTATCCGTTCATCAAAAAGATTTGGACAGCAAGACTCATCGTATTAAGAGTGCGTCCAGAGATTTAGTAAGGCAGCATACGCTAAAAATAGGCTATTTAAGAGATAGGATTAAAACACACTCCAAACTGCAGCTAAAAGCAAATAGCCTCTTGATAGATCGACTTGAAAATCATTTAAATTTAATTAATCCATTAACCATTCTTGAACGAGGTTATACACTTACAATTCACGATGGTAAGCGGTTGTCAAAGGCTTCTAAAATAAAGCAGGGAGATGAAATTGTAACTGTGACAGCTCAACAACAACTAAAAAGTAAAGTCACTCAAATCAAAGATAATAATGAGTAAAAAAGTTAGTTATAAATCAGCATTGGCTGAGATAGAGACAATCATTGAAAAAATAGAAAGTGATGAGCCAGACATCGATGAACTTAGTGAGTTGGTTACAAAAGCAGCAAAGCTTATCAAGCAATGCAAGGCCAAACTAAAAGGCACCGAGAAAAACCTCAACGACACTTTAGAAGAATTGGAATAAAACCATTTTTTATAATAAGGGTAATTTGATAATTTGGACACCCTAATATTCAGGAACTAAAAAACCAAAACATGAAAAGATTATATTCACTGGCTGTAGTAGCCTTTTTATCAGTATCAACGCTCATAGCGCAACCTACGTCTATGGAATACTGGCAACAACGTGTTGAGTATTCGATGGATATTGATATGGATGTCTCCACACACCGTTTTACAGGTAAGCAGACCATCACCTATTTCAACAACTCACCTGATACGCTTACTAAAGTATACTACCATTTGTACTTCAATGCCTTTCAACCAGGTAGTATGATGGATATGCGCTCTTTAAATATTGCAGATCCCGACAGAAGAGTGGGTGATAGAATTTCAAAGTTGAAAGATGATGAAATTGGCTACCAACATGTGCAGTCTCTTAAGCAGGATGGCAAAGCCACAACCTATAAAGTTGATGGCACCATACTCGAAGTACGACTTAACAAGCCCATTTTGCCAAACGCAAAAGCTAAATTAGAAATGGAATTTGAAGGCCAGGTGCCAACGCAAATCCGTAGATCTGGTAGAGATAACGCTGAAGGAATTTCTTACTCCATGTCTCAATGGTACCCTAAGTTAGCTGAATACGACTACCTTGGCTGGCACACCAACCCATATATAGGAAGAGAGTTTCATGGTGTTTGGGGTGATTTTGATGTAAAAATCGCCATTGATCAAACATATACTGTAGGTGGAACAGGGTACCTTCAAAATGCTAAAGATATCGGTCACGGCTATGACGGAGTAGCAGAAAAACAAACTGGCAAAAATGGTAAACTAACCTGGCACTTTAAGGCGCCTAATGTACATGATTTTATGTGGGCTGCCGACCCTGACTATAAGCACACAACGGCTAAAGTTCCAAACGGTCCTACACTACACTTCCTTTACCAGGAAACAGAAGAGAATAAAGAAAACTGGGAAAAGCTTCCTGGTATGATGGTTAAAGCCATGGAATTTTTAAGTAAAAACTTTGGTAAATACCCTTACGAACAGTATTCGTTTATTCAAGGTGGAGACGGTGGAATGGAATACCCAATGGCTACCCTAATTACTGGTAACAGAAGCTTCAACAGCCTGCTAGGTGTATCTGTGCATGAGTTATTACATAGCTGGTATCAAGGCGTTTTGGCTACAAATGAAAGCTTATACTCATGGATGGACGAGGGTTTCACTTCATATGTTTCTGATATTACGATGAAGCATTTACAAGACCCTGAAGGAACAGGGAACCCTCATGCAGGTTCTTACGGTGGCTACTTCTACCAGGCCAGCAGTGGAGATGAAGAGCCATTGACCACTCATGCTGATCATTATCAAACAAACAGATCATATGGTATCAATTCTTATTCTAAAGGAGCAGTATTCTTACATCAGTTAAGTTATATCATTGGCCAAGATGCTTTTATGAAAGGTATGAGAAGGTACTACAACACCTGGAAATTTAAGCATCCAACTTCTATCGACTTTATCAGAGTGATGGAAAAAGAGTCAGGCATTCAACTCGATTGGTACCTTGAGCATTTCGTGTACACTACAAATCAAATCGATTATGGCATTAAAACCGTCCTGGGTACAACTGACGCTACTTATATTACGCTTGAGCGAGTTAAAGAAATGATGATGCCTGTAGATTTGCATGTGGAATACACAGATGGAAGTAAAGAAATCTTCTATATTCCTTTAAGAATTATGAGAGGTGCAAAAAATGTTGAAGATATGGATACACAACGTATGTTATTAGAAGAGTGGCCGTGGACCAACCCTACATACACGCTTAAAATCAACAAAAAGGCATCCGAGATTAAGCGTATTGAAATTGACGCTACACAAAGAATGGCTGATATCGACAGGTCTAACAATGAATTAGATTTTGCCGAAAATATGTCACCATATTCTGACCCAACTAAATAAGATACACCCAAGCGTCAGGCCTTAATTGCCTGACGCTTTTTTTAATAATTAACATCAGATGACAAAGCAGGAGGCTCAAAAAAGAATTGAAGACTTATCTGAGCAAATTAATCATTACAATAATCAATATTATCAAAATCACACTTCTGAGATTTCTGACCTTGAATTTGATAAACTCTTAGAAGAGCTTATTGCTCTTGAAGAGAAGTACCCTGACTTAAAAAAAGAAGACTCACCTACCCAACGTGTTGGCGGTACCATTACCAAAGAATTTGAAACGGTATACCATAAGTACCCGATGCTTTCGCTTAGCAATACTTACTCAAAAGAAGAGTTGGAAGATTTTGATAAGCGTGTGGCAAAAGGTCTGGGCACCGATGACTATGAGTATTTCTGCGAACTTAAGTTCGATGGTGTAGCCCTTAGTTTGACTTACGAAAATGGTCTGTTAAGCCGCGGTGTTACCAGAGGAGATGGTACACGAGGAGATAATATCACTAATAATGTAAGAACCATTCGCTCGTTGCCATTAAAAGTAAAAGGAGACAAATTCCCTGCAATATTTGAAGCAAGAGGTGAGGCATATATGCCCAAAGATGTCTTTACAAGACTAAATAAGGAAAGGGTATCAAACGATGAAGAACCCTATGCAAATGCCAGAAATACGACCTCTGGCACACTTAAAATGCAGGATTCGTCAATAGTGGCTAAGCGGAGCCTGGATTGTTTTCTATACTCATTAAATGGTGATGATTTAGGTGTTGAAACACACAGCGAAGCTATCAAGTTGTTAGAAGATATGGGTTTCAATGTATCCCCTACTTATCGCAAATGCAAGACTATTGATCAGGTGTTTGACTACATAGAGGAGTGGGAAACAAAAAGACTTGAACTCCCGCTTGAAACGGATGGTATTGTAATAAAAATCAATAGTATCGCACAACAGCAAGAGTTAGGTTTTACAGCTAAAAGCCCAAGATGGGCGATTGCGTACAAATACAAAGCAGAAAATGCAGCCACACGCTTAGAAGATATCACTTACCAGGTTGGTAGAACTGGTGCAATTACCCCGGTTGCGGAATTACAACCTGTATTGCTGGCAGGTACGACAGTAAAACGCGCTTCCTTACATAATGCTAATGAGATAGACAGATTGGATCTCCGTATTGGCGACATGGTTTTCGTTGAAAAAGGGGGTGAAATAATACCAAAGGTAACAGGCGTTGACCTCACCGCCCGAACTCCCAACCTCAAGCCACTAGAATATATAAGCAAGTGCCCTGAGTGTGGAACTGAGCTCATTAGAGTTGAAGGAGAAGCAGTCCATTATTGTCCGAATAGCAAAGGGTGTCCGCCACAAATTAAAGGTCGTATTGAGCATTTTATACAGCGAAAAGCCATGGACATCGATAGTATAGGTGAGCGTACCATCCATATGTTATATGAAAAAGGCCTCGTGAATAGCCCTGCTGATCTATATGCATTGAGTTATGATGATATTTTTCAACTGGAAGGGTTTAAAGACCTTAGTACCAAAAATGTACTCAAAGGAATTGAAGCCTCAAAAGAAGTCCCTTTTGAAAGTGTTTTATTTGGTATGGGAATAAGGTTTGTTGGTAAAACAGTGGCAGAAAAGCTCGCCTCCCATTTTAAAAATATCGACAATTTATCTACTGCAACTTATGACGAGTTAATTGCGGTTCCCGAAATAGGTGAAAGAATAGCCAACAGCTTGTTAGCGTTTTTTAAAGAAGCTGCCAACCAGGAAGAAGTGAACAAGTTGAAACAAGCCGGAGTACAATTAGCATATGTAGCGGAAGAAACTACACTTACCTCAAATGTGTTGGAAGACCAGTCTTTTGTCATCTCGGGGGTATTTGAAAACTACGGACGTGATGAGTTAAAAGAAGTTATAAAAAGTAATGGCGGTAAGGTAATTTCCGCTATTTCAGGTAAATTAGATTATCTCTTAGCGGGAGATAAAATGGGACCTGCTAAAAGAGAAAAAGCAGAAAAGCTGGGGGTGAAAATAATCTCAGAAAAAGAGTTTAACGATATGATAAACATTGCCTGATGGTAAACAAGACTTTACTTTCTTATAAAACAAAGTCATTTGTAAAGAAAAATACTGCGCAAAGAAGCAGTATGGCATATAATAGTGCAGAGACCATTGGTATTGTTTTTAGTATAGATGATGAGAAAAAACACGAAAGCATAAAACGCCTGATTCATTCTTTAGAAAATGACGGCAAGAAAGTAGAAGTACTTGCCTACCTTCCTAAAAAGAAAGATAATCATGAGTTTCTATTTGATTTTTTTACAGTAAAAGATCTAAACTTCTGGGGTAGTTTCACCTCCCATAAAGTTGAGCAATTTGCTGCAAAAACGTTTGATTACTTATTCTATATTGACTTGGAAAGCAATGCTTTTATCCGCAACATTCTGGCTATGAGCAAGGCTAAATGTCGCGTAGGTAAGTTCAATGAAGAAAATGAACCCTTTTGCGAGATGATGATTCAGACCGCAAACAACATCGACAATCTGGTCGATGAAATGTATAAATACACTAAAATACTCTCTTAATAATGGAAAAGCTACACGGAACTGGCGTGGCTTTGGTCACGCCTTTTGATGTTGATAAAAATGTAGATTATAATGGGCTAAAAAGCCTTTTAAAATACACAGCAGACAAAGGCGTTGACTATTATGTCGTTCAAGGTACCACAGGAGAATCCGCAACTACAACCTCAGACGAAAAAGCTGAAATATTGCAGTTTGTAAAGGACAATAATGATAGCAATCTACCTATTGTGTACGGTATAGGTGGCAACAATACGCATGCTGTCATTGACACAATAAAATCAACAAACCTAAATGGCGTTGATGCTATATTATCGGTAAGTCCATATTACAACAAACCCTCACAAGAAGGCATATATCAGCACTATACAGCCATTGCTGATGTCAGTCCCGTTCCGGTTATTCTTTACAATGTACCCGGGCGTACAATGTCAAACATCAGTGCCCAAACTACGCTTAGGCTAGCGCAACACAAAAATATCATTGGTGTAAAAGAGGCTTCAGGGAATTTAGAACAGGCCATGGAGATTAGTAAAAATAAGCCTAATGACTTTATGCTTATATCAGGTGACGACCTGCTCACAGGACCCTTGTATTCGGTTGGTGCCGTTGGAGTGATATCTGTATTGGCAAACCCTTTTGCAGATCTTTTCAAGGCCATGAAAGACGGAGCCTTTAGCAGTGATTACAAAAAAGTACAGGACGCGTTGTTCCAATTGCTTGAAATCAACCCATTGATGTACGCAGAAAGTAATCCTGTAGGTGTAAAAGAGGCATTATCTGCGCTTGACGTATGTCAAAATTATGTAAGACTTCCATTGGTAGAGGCATCTGAGGCGTTGCGTAAAGATATCAAAGCCTGTTTATCGGCCATGTCTAAATAATCAAAGCCCCGATTGATTGTGTGCTAATCTGGAATGTTTCCTATATTCGCAGCGGTCGTTCTGACTGTTCCGCACGAGGATCCTTCATATATTTGTGCAACAATAAATCAATCTTATGGCTCATTGGAAAAAATTATCCCCGGAGGATATACAGCAACGCATATTTGGTGCTTTAAAAGAAAATGTAAATTACTATGAACAAAACATCCTTGGCGTACCTGCCTCACATTTAGATGATAAGGTATTTTATCAGGATGCGCCTTTTTTAAGCAATGCCCCCTACCTATCGACACTCATTCACAACCCAAACCATATTGGTTGTCATACACTAGGTACATCAGAAAGCTTTTTTAAGGGCACTCAGGAGGTTGAAAAAGAAGTTATTGCTATATGTGCTGAAAACATCCTCAATGCCGAGGAAGGTAGCATCGATGGATATGTGGCATCTGGTGGTACCGAGGCCAATATGCAGGCCGCATGGGTCTATCGCAATTATTTTAAAGAAGAATGTGAGGCCACAAATAATGAAATTGTCATTCTTACTTCTGCTGACTGTCATTATTCTTCAACAAAAGCAGCCAATGTGCTCAATATTGACTGTGTAAAAATACCAGTCACTGACTCAACACGACAAATTGATGCTAACGCATTGACCAAAATTATTACTGAGCAACAAGCATCAGGTAAAAAGTATTTTATAGTTATAGCTAATATGATGACAACGATGTTTGGCTCCGTTGATGATGTAGATGTATATACAGAAGCATTAGAAGAAGCGGACGTTACTTACAAACTACATGTTGATGGCGCCTATGGTGGTTTCTTCTATCCTTTCGCTGCTAGTAATACAAACCTTGATTTCAGTAACCCTAAAGTAAGTTCAGTAACACTTGACGCACATAAAATGCTTCAGGCTCCTTATGGCACAGGTATTTTTCTTGCGAGAAAAGGGCTCATCTCTTATGCCATGACTAAAGACGCTAGCTATGTGGAAGGCGAAGACTACACATTGATAGGAAGCAGATCAGGAGCTAATGCGGTAGCCATCTGGATGATATTAATGACCTATGGCCCACATGGATGGTTTGAAAAGATATTGGTATTGCTCAACCGGGCCAAATGGCTTTGTGATCATTTGGATGACCTTGGCATAGAATATTTCAGCCATCCTGAATCTAATATTGTTACGATGAAAAGTAAACACATTCCATCAGCGCTTGCTAAAAAATATGGATTAGTACCTGATAACCATCATCAACCTGAGTGGTACAAAGTAGTTATCATGGATCATGTTACTATAGAAAAAATGGAGCCATTCATCAAAGAGTTAAGTGGTAATTGATCTCTAAATATTCAATACAGATTGAAATATTGGCATCAATTATGTTATTTGCTATTGAAAACAGAAATACGATATGAAGAAATTATACCCATACATTTTCATTTTTATGCTACCAGTACTGTTTTTAGATTGCAGCTCTGGTAAAAAAGCATATGAGCAAGGAGACTATTACGAAGCCGTTTTAAAAGCTGTGAACAGACTAAGGCAAAAACCTTCTCATAAAAAATCCAGAGAAACGCTAAAGAAAAGTTATCCTCTGGCAGTACAAACATTGCAAAGTGCAGCTAATAACAGTTCTAGCAGCAATGCTCCGTTTAAATACAGAGATGCACTATACGCCTATCAGAAAATCAATAATATGGCTGAGGAAATCAAGAGATCCCCAGGGGCCTTAAGGGTAGTGCCAAGACCAGAAACATTTTATCCTAAAGTGGCCGCTTTGAAACAGCAGGCGGCTGAAGAAAGCTACAGTGCAGGACTTATTGCCATGGGCCGTAAAACACGAGAAGATGCTAAGGATGCGTATTACTTATTTCAGGATGCCAATAAGTTCATCCCTGGGTATAAAGAGGTACGCCAGAAAATGGATGAAGCACTGTTTGAAGCAACGCTTAAAATTGTTTTTGAGCAGATTCCTGTACCAACCAGGTACGATTTAAGTGCAAGGTTTTTTCAGGACAAAATTGAGGAGTATCTCAATACACAATACAGGAGCAATATTTTTGTGAGATTCTATTCGCCTCGAGAGGCAGAGCGTGAGAACCTGCCATATGTAGACCATTTCTTACGATTACAGTTTGACGACTTTGTAGTTGGAGAAACTCATACAGAACGCAATACCGAGACTGTAAGCCGGGATAGTGTAAAAGTAGGAACGGTAACTCTCGAAGACGGAACAACTGTTGACGCTTACAACACGGTTTACGCAAAAATCACTACTTATAAGAAAGTGGTTAGTTCTAAAGGTCTTTTCAGTATGCGAATTGTAGATGCAGGAAACAAGGCCGTTCTTTCACACCAAAAATTCCCAGGCCAATTTGATTGGTATACTCAGTGGGGAAGCTTTAATGGAGATGAAAGGGCATTGACTGAAGAGGAGCTTGAGATCTGCCAACAAAATGAAGTGGCTCCACCCCCACCTCAAGATCTGTTTATTGAGTTTACACGACCCATTTATGATCAATTGATTGCTGCGGTAAATGATTTTTATCGGAGGTATTAGCAGCAGCCATTATACATTCACCAGGTGACTAGGAGTCACCCGGTGAATTTGTAAAAGCCCAATTTTACCTTTTACCTTTTCGCCTGAAATTACCTTGTCTACCCGATGACTTCTTTGGGTTATATGCTGGCCCCTCACCTATACTTGAAGGCACTTTTGCCTTTGCAACAGGGTCACCAAGAAGTTCTTCTATCTGCAAAAACTTGCTCTGTTCCTTTTCATTGATAAAAGTAAATGCCACACCCTTAGCAGCTGCGCGAGCCGTTCGACCAATTCTGTGAATATAATCCTCGCCATCATTAGGCACATCATAATTTATTACCAGGTCAATGTCTTCTACATCAATACCACGAGAAAGAATATCAGTAGCCACTAATATGTTGAGTTCTCTGTTTTTAAACTCTCTCAACACTTTCTCACGTTCTTTTTGATCCAAATCAGAATGGATATCCTGTGAAGAGAATTTCATCTTTTGAAGCTCCTTATTAAGATCCTTGGCACTGGTTTTTGTTGAGCAGAAAACAATTACACTCTTCAGTTTCTTGGCAGATAGAATATGCTTTACTAATGGGATTTTTTGATTGTTATAAACCACAAAGGCAGCCTGAACCACCCGCTCTGCAGGTTTTGATATAGCTATATTTATTTCTTCCGGTTCGTTTAATATTTTCTTGGCCAGCTCTCTCATTTTATTTGGCATGGTAGCCGAAAACAATAGATTCTGGCGCTTTTTAGGCATGAATGATATGATCTTCATTATATCATCATTGAAGCCCATGTCAAGCATCCTATCGGCCTCATCTAAAATGAGTGTTTCTAATTGATCAATTTTAACATAACCCATATTTAAGTGGGCAATGAGTCTTCCAGGTGTTCCTATCACTACATCGGCCCCTTCAGAAAGGGCTTTCTTTTCTCTATTAAAAGAATTGCCATCACCGCCTCCATAAACTGCAATTGAGCTTACATCGGTATAGTATGATAATCCTTCCAGCTGTTGGTCGATTTGTACGGCTAGCTCTCTCGTAGGTACCACAACCAGTGCCTGGATATGACCGTCATGTTTTTTTGATTGTATTATCTTATGCATCACAGGTAATAGAAATGCTGCTGTTTTACCAGTTCCTGTTTGTGCAGATGCTATAATGTCTTTTCCTTGTAGGATTACCGGAATGGCTTGTTCCTGTACTGCGGTGGCTTCTTTAAATCCTATGGCGTCAATTCCTTCTATAAGCTTGTCATCAAGCCCGATTTCCTCAAATTTCAATAGTGTCTAATTTTAGTTTATCTCTCGCAATTTGGCATAAAATATTATCATTGCATTGCGATAATGCAAATGATTACAGCATTTAATTATTTACGATGTTCAAACAGGTGATTTTTGATTGTGATGGGGTATTGGTGGATACAGAAATAGTAGCCGCACAAGTAATGGTAAAGAAGCTTAGTGAGCAAGGTATCAATATCACCACAGACCATTATTTCAAAACTTATACAGGCTCTACCTTCTCAGGCATATTCATAAAACTGTTACCAGGTTTGTCGTCAAATAGACTCGCGGAATTAGTAAATGAATGTGAAAATGCTGTTTATGAGCGTTTGATACCTATAAAAGGCATGGTAGAAGTGGTAAATAGTATCGCACTACCTAAAGCGGTCGTTTCTAATAGCTACTTATGGCAAGTCAATAAAGCGATCACGACACTCGGCCTTGATGAAAGCATAAAACATAAATTTTCATCTGAAATGGTTGCCCGACCAAAGCCAGCACCGGATGTCTACATTCATGCGGCTGAAGGAACTGGCTATAAACCTGGAGAGTGTCTTGTAATTGAAGACAGCAAAAGTGGAGTTATTGCAGCTGTATCTGCAGGAATGACAGTTGTTGGGTTTACTGGAGGGAGTCACATCCAACCAGGGCATGCAGAGGCACTCATTAAAAAAGGAGCAGTTAAAACAGCTTCTTCTGCTGATGAACTACTCCTTGTTATCAATGGTATGTAATAATTAACTCACTTCTTGCTTAAACTCTGTAATATCAGAAGCAAATAACATAATTTTTGCTATTGACCCATCTCTATTTTTGATCGGTGCATAGTTTTCTCTCACAAATAGCGTAGCTCCTGTTTTAGACATTCTCCTGAACTCTCCTTTCTTGACAATACCAGAGGTTAAATCTCTCCAGAACAACTTGTAGTCCTCAGAGGTCTTCTCGTCTTTATGCACAAAGATGCGGTGATGCTCACCCATGATTTCATCTTTATAATACCCCATCATATCCAGGAAGTTTTGATTGACATTAGAAATTTTTCCTTCCGGATCAAACTCAGCCATCGCCACAGATTGGTTGATGGCGTCCATGGTATTTTCAGCCTCAGACTGTCCACGTTGCATTTCTTCCTGAGTGGCCTGAAGTTCTTCCATGTTCTGACGCATTTCCTCTTCCTGTGATCTCATCTGCTCGGTCATCTCCTGAGACTCTTCTAACAATCGTTGCGTTTTTGCATTTATTTTAACCGATGAAACGGTAGATGCGATACTTTCGGCTATCTTTTCGACAAACTCCTTTTCATTTTCATCAAAATCTTTGAATGAGGCCACCTCAACTACACCATAGATTTCTTCATTGACTTTCAAAGGCACTATAAGTATGCAAGACGGATTGGCATCTCCAAGTCCAGAAGTAATTCTAATGTAATTATCTGGCACGTCAGTAAGGTATACCGTATCCATTTCTTGCCAGACCTGACCTGCAAGACCTTCTCCTCTATAAACTTTCTGATCTACATACTTTTTCTTGTCCCATGCATAGCAGGCCATTAGACTCATAAACGGCTCATCCTCCGTATCATCGATTATATATAAACCACCTTGATTTGCTTCGAGATACTTTACTAAATTTCTAATAATATCATCGGCTAGTTTGGCAAGATTATCATTGTTCTTTCTAAGGATATCGCCAAATTTGGCTAACCCTTCCGTAGACCAATTACGCTTTTTATCCTCTTCAGCGACACGTGACAGGTTTGTACGCATATCTAACAAGGCATTTCCTAGTACATCTTCATCACTTAGAGGCTTAAAGTCTGACCCGTAATTACCTTTACCGATATTTTCTGCAAATAAGGTGGTTTCCCTTAGGCCTTTGATCAGGTTATCCATGGCAATGGCCATTTCCCCAATTTCATCCCTATTAAACCTCTTGCCTTTATCTTCAACAAGTTCTCCTCTGCCAAGTTTCACCACTATGTCTTTGATATAATTAATCGGTTTTGTGATGGATCGAGTAATAAAATAAGCACTCAGCAAGCCAATAATTACAATAATTACCCCTAGTGTAATTGTAATACTAATTAGCTGATTAACAGAGCTTTGAAGGTCACTATTTGAAGCTTCAGTGATCTCTTGTTGTCTTACGGCCACATCTTCCAATAAGGTACTAATAGAGGCAGCCATAGGTATGACCTGGCTGTCTATGGCATCTTCACCCAGAAATCTGGTAATAGGATCCTCATAGTTTTCGAAAGTAACCAGTTGCCCCATCACCTCTTGTTCTATTTCCAGCATTTTCTCAAACTCAACCATGGCTGAGTCAATTAAAATACGTTGGCTATCAGATTGCCATTCAGGTTTAAGGTTTTCCAACCTTTCTTTAAGTGCCGGGTATTCAAAGTTGTGTAGGTCTTTCAAAGCCTCCTTATCGTCAGTATTGCTTTGTAGGTAGACCCAGTTGGTAATAAGCATTTTAGATCGGGTCACCATCAATATAAAATCGTTGATAGCTTCTTTTGACGGTTGAATGACGTTGGAGTCACGTTCTACAGCCTGGTCAATTTTATTACCGGTATCAAACACGATCGCTGCATTCACCACAAAAAGTATAATCAGGAGTAAGAATCCACCAAAAATTTTATTCCCAATCTTTAATCTTATTTTACGCATATGCTTAATGTAGAATTAATTTCTTCAAATTATATAACAATTGCCAATTTAGCCAACTCTGCCGATACTTTTAAATTTTCTCGATCCATTGCACTTTGATTTAACTCAAACACAAGTCGACCATTTCTAACAACAAAATTGATATTACTACCTTCCAGACCAAATCCTTCTTCCTCCGAAACTAGTAGTGTATTAGTATTTTTTGTGTGTTCTATAACAGATGCCATGTCATTGGTTGCTCCTTTTCCTATAAACAACATATGTGTTTGCTTAACCTCTGATGGGCTATTAAACTGTTTTAAAACAATATTTCTCGCTCCGGCTTTCTTGGTATCTGCCATCTTTTGTAAATGTTCAGTAGCTGGAGATTCACCAAGTACACCGATTACAAAATCTCCTGAAGATGTATTGTCAGGCCACTTTATGTATTTAATAAATTGATACATGTAAACGGCATGCAGTTGGTAGTTTTGCCCCACCGCCTGAAATGATATTATCAGCACACCTATAAAAAAGAATAACCGCTTCATAAATTAAATTCCGACCTCACCAGTACAGTAAAAGCCTATACTGTTTTCAAAAAAGCAATATAAACCAATTAGATTAAAATAGCCTACTACGATTTACTAAAATTTGTCTTGATTTTGACAAATGAAAGCAAACCCCCTGCATTATTGAACTTTACAATTACAATTCAGTTTATTAGGGTAAATAAGAAAACTATGAATAATCGAATTTCAATACTATTCACACTCATACTATTGGTAAGTGCAATATCATGCAGCCAAAGTCAACAGTCTGAAGAAAAATCAACCAGCATGTCATATAAAATTGAAAAATCAGAAAATGAATGGAAAGCTCAGCTGACTGCAGAAGAATATAATATACTGAGAGAAAAGGGTACTGAACGTGCATTTTCGGGTGAATTCTGGGACCATAAAGAAAAGGGCGTGTATGTATGTGGTGGTTGCCAATTGGCGTTATTTGATTCTAAAACAAAATTTAAGTCAGGTACGGGTTGGCCTAGCTATTACGAACCAGTAAATGACGACAATGTGGCCATAGTGAAGGATACTACTTTAGGTATGGTAAGAGAAGAAGTAGTTTGTGCCAGATGTGGTGGTCATTTAGGCCATGTATTTGCTGACGGACCAGAGCCCACGGGCTTGAGGTACTGCATCAATAGCGCCTCACTTGATTTTGTGGGTAAAGAAAAGAAATGAGTCGTAAGCTATAAGCTACAAGTCGTAAGCAGTGAGCTGCAAGTTGTAAATGAATGTACATACCTAAATAGCGAAAGTTGACCGTTTTGGTTACTAAACATTATTCATTCCATCGGGTGGCTTCAAGCCCATCCGATGGTTTATGAGCTTTTCCTATCCCCTCACCCAAAGTTGGTCTTTTGACCAACTTCTTACTCTTAACAGATACTATCGGTTGGCAACGGTGAGTTTGTTGATGGACTCCCAACAATCAGACAAATCACAAAACTTCATTTCTCAAATCGCCTATTTCTCTATCTTTACAGCTCCCAAAAAGCTAAACGGTTTGAAATACGATATTATCATCATTGGAGCAGGTATTGTTGGACTTGCTACCGCCCTTAAAATAAAAGAAAAAAGGCCTCATTCGAAGGTCCTTATCCTTGACAAAGAAGATAAACTAGCCACACACCAAACCGGACACAACAGCGGTGTGATTCATTCAGGACTGTATTATAAACCCGGTAGTTTAAAAGCCACTAACTGTATCCATGGCTACAACATGTTGGTTGACTTTTGCAAAACGCATGAAGTACCTTTTGAGCTGTGCGGAAAGATCGTGGTGGCTACTTCACAGGAAGAAATACCACTATTAGAAAACCTATATAATAGAGGCACTGAAAATGGCCTGAAAGGCATCAAACACCTCAATGAGTCTCAACTCAAGGAATATGAACCTCATGTAAATGGTGTTTCAGGTCTATTTGTACCTCAAACAGGCATTGTCGATTATAGCGTTGTAGCTGAAAAATACGCTGAGCTGATACAGCAACAAGGTGGTGACATTCACCTTAACGAACGTGTGATCAAAATCAGAACGGGTGAGTCGCAGACGGAGGTTATCACTCCAAAGAACAGTTACCGATGTGACCTGGTGGTAAACTGCTCAGGTTTATATTCAGATAAGGTAGCCAAGTTTACAGGTCAGCATTTGAATGTAAAAATCATTCCGTTTAGAGGTGAATATTTCAAGCTAACGCCTGAGAAAGAATATTTAGTAAAAAATCTAATCTATCCAGTGCCTGATCCAAACTTTCCTTTCCTTGGGGTACACTTCACCCGAATGATGAAAGGTGGTATTGAAGCAGGACCAAATGCGGTATTGGCCTTCCAACGAGAAGGGTACAAAAAGTCAGATATCAATCTAACCGAATTGGCGGAGTCCTTAGCGTGGCCAGGGTTCCAGAAGGTAGCTATGAAATATTGGAAAACCGGAATGGGTGAAATGTATCGTTCTTTTTCTAAGTCGGCTTTTACAAAGGCCTTGCAAAAACTCATGCCAGAGCTCACTGAGAATGATTTAGTACCCGGAGGTGCTGGCGTAAGAGCCCAGGCCTGTGACCGCAATGGCGGATTGATTGATGACTTCTTAATTCTCGAGAATGAGTATGCTGTAAATGTATGCAATGCTCCTTCCCCTGCAGCGACCTCTTCCTTATCGATTGGTGACACGGTGGCTGATAAGGTTATTGCTAGGTTTAATTAATATACAGGTAATTGCGAGCGCAGCGCGTCAATCCTTATTTTACCAATGCTGGTCTTTTGACCAACATCATCCTATAGTTTGTTGGTGACAACAATAACATATAGAGAGTCTCATTTCATTTACTGGTGATTGCGAGCGCAGCGCAGCAATCCCTATTTGGAACGAGATTGCTTCACTCGTTCCTCGTTCGCAATTACCAGTTTTAAAAGAAGTGGTCATGATCTTAATCATTATCACATGGACTTACGTAATTGGTAAAGATTTCTCTGCTAAAGCTGCGAAATGACTTGTGGTTATAACACTTAGCGCAGCTCCTTAAGCTTCTGTTTCCAAGCGGGCTTTTGCTGCTTTTTTAAGCTATTGATGTAAAATCCAAAACGAATGTTAAACCGTTTAGGATAGGGGCTTTCAGTGCTACTGTAAAGTACATTATACAACGCATGCACATCACCATTAAGCAAACCCCCAATCTTATAGTCTTTTCCAAGGCCTATCAGCAATCCGGGAAGCCATGAGCGAGAGGGGTTTCCATTGTTGTCTAGACTATTTACCCTCAAAAGCTCTCCGGTTGCACGGGTATAAAAGCCTTTATACACATCATAATTAAACGAAATACGGGGCCCATAAGTACGTGACTTAAGCTTCACTGACTTTTCATCGGTATTAAAATTTACCCTAAGCATATAACCAGCCCAGGCTAATAGCTTAGTATTGACCTGGAAGCCTATAATTGGAGTAACATCAAAGTTTGTGAGCTCTCCACGGGTAATTTCCCAATTCAATCCAAACTTGAGCCGATTGCGAAAACTTTTATCCTTCAATGCATGTGGCTTGTATTTCGCTAGCGAATCACCAAGTGAAATACTATCTGGCTTATACTTCAATAAATCTAACTGCGCGGCTGCCACCTGTTCTTTGTACTTACTCAACACATCGTTAGCCACGTATTTTGATTTTTCTAAAATCCGTTGTTTTACAAGTTCTTCGTTTTGATATTTTTCTGCAAAGTTGGCTTGCTCCTCCATTTCCTTTTGCAATGCCTCCATTGCCTCTTTGTTTTCATCGAAACCTTCAATGCCACTCGCATCTAAAGCCTCTTCACCAGCCCGCTGCTCGATATCCTCCCAATCACCCTCTTTGGCTTTAGCAACCTCTTCATTAACAGCAACAGCCTCTTCCTTTAGCTCCTTAGCTTTACCTATTTCATCAATAGCATTGACCTTTGTTTTCTGTTTTTCAATAGTTTCTTCCGGAATACTGCTTATCTCTTCAGATTTTTTACTCACAGCATCTAATTCTTCTGCAAGAGGGTTTTCCATCTGGTCTAATGGATTGTCAACTTCATTTAACAAAGGCTTTTCACTTCCTTCAATAGACATATCACCTTGCTCTACACCCGGAATATCAGTTTCGGGCAGTTTTTCTCCTACATTTGCTAGAGACTCATCGGGCAACTTTTCCTCTATGGATGCCAGACGCTCGTCTTTGGCTTCGAGCTTTTGTGTGAGCTTATCTTTTCCTTCCATGATTTTATCTTCCGATTTGGATTGCAACTCAGTGAGTTTTGCTTTCACGCGGTCTGGATAGTGGTTGATTAAGCTATCGAGTTTTTTTTGGTATTTGTCGGTAGGTAAATTCAATGCCGACAAACTATCAATCTTATGCTGTGTTGCAGATGTAATAGAATCTATTTTGGCAAGTTGAGGTGGAGATGTTAGACTATCTAACTTAGCATCTATATGTTCATTAACAGCACCTAGTGTATCCGTATCCAGATTACCAATAGCATCCAGCTTACCCTCAGCTTGCTCTTGTAAGCTGTCCAACTCCTGAGCAGTAGCTATAGCTCCTACTAGGAGCAGGACAATGCATAAAATCGATTTGAGATAGCTCATGATTTGCAAATATATCGCTATTGGTTGGGGTTGTGAAATACATGGTGAATTATTGCCAATATATGTCAGGCCTCAGTGTTCATCCCGAGGAATTCGAGGGATCTTTTAGTTCAAAGATCCCTCCATAAAGTCGGGATGACAGGAGTCAGCTGAATGTCAGGCTGAGGTACTCGAAGTCTTTGTCAACGAGACCCTGAAACGATTTCAAGGTAACAAGACTGTTTTAGAACCATCGGGCGGCTTTAGGCCCGTCCGGTGGTGACAAAATGTAGTCTTAGTTTGTTGGTGACAACACCAACAAAAGGAGAGAGGAACGAGGCAGTCTCTTCTCATTCACTGGTGATTGCGAGCACAGCGCGGCAATCCCTATTTAGAACGAGATTGCTTCGCTCGTACCTCACTCGCAATAACCAGTTTAAAATAGGCAGTCATCCCGCAGGGATCTTTACTGCTATCACAAGGATTTGCCAATTGGTAAAGATTTCTCTGCTAAAGCTGCGAAATGACTTGCGGGCCGTGTTACAAACACATACTATTTGCATATCTCTAAAAGTAGCGTCAGGCTGAGGTTCTCGAAGCCTTTCTAATACGCTCGTCACTGCGAGGCACGAAGCAGTCTCTTTTATTTCACTGGTAATTGCGAGTGCAGCGTGGCAATCCTTATTTTACCATTGTTGGTCTTTTGACCGACTTAAAGGATGTGTCTTGTTTGGGACAACACCAACAAGGGGGAAGTCTTGCAGGACGTAAAGTCCGAGCTAAAAGCTCGAACTAGCCGCTTTTTTATTACACTCGGACTAGCTGGGGGGCAATTCTTTTTACTCTTCTGGTCGTAGCATCCGCTACGACCTAAATCACATTACTCAATATAAAGCAGGTCTATCTTTCCCTGGATACCCTTTTCATAGCTTGCACAACTACTCCAAACCCAACTGCTGGGGTCATCAACAAATCCTGCTTCAACTGGGTTATTATGAACATATGCTAGCCTTTGATCCATTAAAGCATTGCTACTCAACTCTATTGGATGATTATTTTGCTGCCACAGTTGAAACGATGAATTTCTTTTATTCTTCTTACCTGCCCTTTCAAACATCCATATCAACCATTCCTTTCTGCTTTCGGAAGTGCTGTCATTTATAGCATGCTTTAATTTTGTTGATGTAAAGCTCTTGAAATCACGAAGCGTATCCGATAAGCTTTTACCAGCACCGACACTCAGTATTAAATGGATGTGGCTGGTCATGATGCAATATGCATGAACTCTCAGTCCTTTATTTTGCTGACAGTATTTCAGGCTATCGATAATAATCTCTTTGTATACATCGCGGATAAATAAATCTATCCAATTGATCACGGTTATAGTTACAAAATGTATAGCCTGTTGGTCTCGAATAGCATATTTTCTGCCCATAAAGTAAAGTTAAACAAAGTAGAAATTTTATTGGAATCTCTATGGACTTGAAGTTATTAGTCATATTACTCTGCTGGTCGTAGCGTCCGCTACGACTTTAAATATATAGCTGCTTGTAATTGATTAAGATTAACGAGCGGACGCTCTTATTCATTATAGGTCGTAGGACCGTTGCACTTAACCTACGACCAGTGGGTTCGTAGGACCGTTGCACTTAACCTACGACCAGTGGGTGCGGACGCTCTTATTCATTATAGGTCGTAGGACCGTTGCACTTAACCTACGACCAGTGGGTCTAATCTATTATTTTTATTAATCTATAAACTAAGATATCTATACTAAATACTACACCTACTTTTATTAATGCTCTAAAGATCATTATTGTTAATATTGGTATATTTTTTTTTGTCTTTGACAAGCCCGTCTCAATCATAAGCAATAATGGAAACCCGTAATAAAAATAATTGACATGTTCAATGGGAATCTTAATTAGCAGAGCCAAAATAAACTGAGAAAATTTTATGAATACATAAAAAAAACTATAGACTAATACCAACTCAAACACTCTTATAAAAACATCATATAAATCAAATTTTTTTAACTTAAAAAAATCAGGATCATTTACTTTTTCAATAGCTAGTTGATCAAAAAAATTGAATATAATATTGGTCAAATTGATCATACTTTATTATTTATTCTGGCGTAGATTTCCATAAAGTATTGAGTATACTCCATGACGGTGGTCCGGTAGGGTCTAACGGTATGAAAGGTTCTGATTGTCGCATTAACAACCTGTTAGTGCCCATTCTATATTTTAAAACTTCACTTTGAAAACTTCTAATAGCCGATCTTAAAAAAGGGTGACGAGCGTACAAAGTATTAATTGTTCCCGATCTTACTGCTCTGAAACCTAAGTTACCTAAAGTTACTGAAACTGCACCTAGTGATGACACGGCAACACCATTTAATTTAATATAGGAAAATGTTGCCAATGCATTTAAGTTATTTGCAACGATGATAACAGTGGGAGCAACTGCCTCAATTCCAGTGGCAACACCAAGTGTAGCATCTCCTAGCATTGTACCAACTACTGGAGCTGCAAGTGTCATACTTATAGCATTAGCTCCTGCTCCGGCAAATGTGTCAAATTCTCTTTTCCATTGAGTTTCGTAGAAGTGTGAATTGTCTGGCGAGGTTCTAAATAGCCAATCCATGCCAAAAGATAGACCCCTCTGAGCGCGATCATAACGTTGTTTTTCCATAAAAGACATCCTAGATCCGGTAATAACTACTTCTCCAATCATTGCATCTTTGTCACAATTTGGACAACCATCAGTTCCTCCATTAGGATCTACTCTATTTATAGGATCATTACCAAAAGAAACATAAGGTGAAGGATATTGTCTAAATGGATCAGTCACTAACCACCTACCTATCACGGCATCATACATCCTTAACTCAAAACTATTCCAGCCCGTCTCGGCATCTTCCATGGCAAACTGGCCCTGGTAGCCGTAGTTGTAATACTGACCGAAGGCTATTTGTTGAGCACGGGCTGTAACTGCATCAATATCTTTTACTTTTTGCTGCTGCATAAGCATGTTTAGCTCACTTACAGTCATCGATTTAGTAAATATATGCATTTCATCCAGGCCTGTTGCGTAACTATCAACATTTTGCCTGGCTACTAATATTGGGCTGTCGGTGTCGTTGAATGCAAAACCCGTCTCAAATGGCAACTCAGCTGTTTTATTACCATTGATATACAACTCAAAGGTATCTCCCCGCCTCATCATGGCTACATGTGTCCACGCCAAGAAGGAATCGTAGTTGTAGTTAAACAAAAAGGTAGCTGGTGACCCGGTAGTAGGGGTCATACTTCCGGTATTGCTTTGCTGTTCAGGTACTATCTCCCCTTCACTACCCGGCACCTGGTTTACTACAAAAGCCAGGTTAGTTCCCTGTATAACACCTGCTTTAAAAAGTGTTAGCATTTCTTTGTTACCACCCACCCCATCTAGGTTTTTCAACCAGAAGGTCACGGTAAAGTCATTGCCACCAAACTCCACTGCAGGTGCATCTGCTATCTCAATGGCACCGGTGCCGTCTATGGCTACAGCGTTCTCAGCTTCTCCATCTACTCCTGTTTCATAAGTTATATTATCACCAATTACCATGTTGCTATTGCTACTCCTATCTTCCAGGCTGCGGTTAAACGCGAGGTGAAGGCCTTGTGCTTCCTCAAGGCTTTGCTTGTCATTATTGGCTTGTTCGAAATAACTGTTTGGTGTATTGGTCCTGCGCATCACCATACCAAACGGGTAATAGTCCGTGGCCTGGGTCACTACTTTTTGAGTAAGTGTAACACTCATATCATCAAACCATACTTTTGAACCTGAAGCTTCATTATCAACATAAATAAGTACATAACCATCTTCAGGTGCTTCGTAATCAATACTCAGATGATTCCAAGAAACGGAAGATGGACCTGCATTGGCCTCAAAGCCGCCAGCTCCATTTATTATCTCAAATGAGGCATCCACATACTCAAAATTTTCGTTAAACTGAATAATATTTAAACCAGCAGTCATGATTTTCTTACGCTGGGTTTCTAATCCAATAACCGCAGCATACAAAGCTTCGATTTCTGCAGCTGCTTGTGCCAACGTAAGTTCTCCTGAGGTTGATAATACCAAGTCGTCTATTGAACCTAAAAGACCTCCAGCAGGAAATAGGTAATCATTGGCTATCTCATACTTACCAAAAACCTCACTGTAAATCTTATCACCGCCATTTACTTTAAGCAAAACTGTTGGCCCGATTGTTCTCTGAGAGCTGCCGTCTAAATAAATAGCATTGTCAGGGTCGCTAACGACATCTGTATTCGTATGATTAAGCGCATCTTCGACATTAAGAATTTCTGTTTCGAACAAATTTTCAAAATACTGCATCTCCTCTACCCTTGGGTTGGTGTAGTCAGCTGCCCCATTGTCTTCCATAGTAGCGGTAAAGTTTACAATGTTGCGCTTAGCTACAGCTCTTACATTTCCTAAATGGTCAGTAAGTTCGTAGGCTGTAGAGCCATCTTGTTGAGGGTAGTACACCCCTACCTTGCCTGAGCCATATACCGGTACTTCGGTTTGTGCCAGGGTGCTCTCTTCGGTATCTTCTTCGTACATGCTCATTACGTTGCCCGAAGCATCACGGATGTACCAGGTAATGATACCCGTTTCTTCATTGTGTGAAGAAAGTCTAAAACCACGGTCGTCATAGGTATAACTTACCTTGCGTTGTGTTTTAGCAGCATCGGCATATACTGCAGTTACTTTACCGGTTACATCATACTCCACGTACTTGTTTTTGCCATCTTCTCTAATCTCTTCTTCAAGTTGACCAACACTGTTATAATGATAGTCTCCATATATACCTGCCCCCAGCACGTTGTTTATCACCTTGTCCAACTGGTTGTCTTGTTGTGCAGTGATGTCAGGTGTGTCATCAGACTTGTCAATATTATATTTATAGGTAAAGTCATGAATTTTATTGCTGTGATGGTCATACCGCTTGAGTGTTTGAACATTGCCATTGGCATCATAACTGAGGTTATTTAGACGATATTTGTTGGTTGTGGTCTCAATGCCCGTGGCTCCTTCCAAACCCCATACCGCTTGAGTAAGCTGGTACTTATTATCATAATCAAAAAGGTAGATACCTTCATATGGCCCGTCAGTGGTACCTTCTGGTTGGGCGGTACGCCATTTCATAGCCGTAATGTTGCCATTGTAGAGTGGTTGCAGAGTAAAGTCAGCTGGCACATCGTCCAGCTCCTCTTTTACTTCAAAAGTCGAGCTATAGATGGTTACGCCTGTGGCCCAATCGTTGGTCATTGCACATCGGTACTTGTCACCATAAACGGCACCATCGGTTTGTAAGTTCGACTCATCGGGTGCACCCAGGCTCACCCAGGCGCTGCCATTCCACTTTTGCCAGTCGTAGTGCGTATGCTCACCCCCTGCCCGATCGTTTACAATGATGCGGTCACCGCCAGCGGCTATTTTAATGGTGTTGGCCGGGCTGTTTTGTGGAGCGTAGGTGAAAGTATTAAATGGATGCGCATCAGGGCCTGTAAGATTTTTTTCAAGCTCAATGAATGTGAGTTGGTTGTTAGACACTAGCAGTTTAAGAGAGCCAACATTAGCCAGCTCTTTTAATGAAACTAACTGTGATAAATCGTTGCCATAAGCATAAAGTCGACTTAAATTATTCAGGCTAGCAATCGATGCAGGAATACTTCCGGTTAGCTCATTATTATTGACATATAAGTATTTTAGTTTTGCTAAGCTTCCAATTTCTTCTGGAAGACTTCCCGAAACCTTTGATCGGTCTACCTTAAGCACTTCAAGTTCTGAAAAATCTCCAATCCACAGAGGTAGGCTACCATTTATAAATGTATTAGAAAGTGAGAGGTTTTTGAGTTGAGTGAGACTTTGTATCCAATACGGAAACTCTGTAAAACCAAAATTGGATTCAAAGTCTTGAAGCACCAAAACTTCTAGGTTTGTTAAACTATTGAGATCTGGAAATGTACCGGCAAATTCATTGCTGCTTAAATTAAGATGAGTTAGCTGTGTCAATGAATTTATTTCAGCAGGTACACTCCCTACTAAGCCTACATTATTCAAAGTCAGCTGACTTAGGTTAGAAAGATTACTTAATGCAGTAGGTAAGCTACTACTGATTGAATTACTTCCAATGTTCAGAACTTCCAGCCCTGTTAAAGTCCATAATGAGTTGGGCAGGTCATTACTCGAAGTTAGATTATTGTTGTACAAGTCAATATGTATAACGTCTCCCTCTTCCACGGTAATTCCATACCAACCTACTACCTGATCGATATATTTAACCTGGTTCCATCCGGCCTCATTGCTTGGCCAACCGGTATTATCAGTCCAGTTGTCACCATCGGTGCTTTCATAAATATCGCGCAGTGCTTGTATTTCTGTGGCATCGAGTACTTGTCCTATTTCTCTTTTTAGCTTGATTTCAGAAGAGTAAATCTCTACACCCGGAAATGCACTGTTTGTCATTTTACATCTGTAGCTACGCCCGTTGAGCGTCTCCGCGGGGTTGTCTAACAACAGGTTTTCTGTAGTCTCACCGATATCATTCCACACGCCACCATTGAGAAATTGCCACTGGTATTGGGTGTTGGCCCCACCTGATCGGTCGTTGACCAACGTAGTAGGCTGCTCGGCAATGTAGTTATGCTCAATGAATTCCGTAGGGTTAGCCAGCGGGTCATAAGTGAAGGTGGCTATGGGTTGGTTTTCTTCTAGCGCTGCAAAAGATACCATTGTCTCTTTCACATCTAACTGCTGCATATTAGCTGCTAATGTAAAATCAGGCACTTGGCTAATGCCGGTATTATGACCTAAAAACACCTGCTTCAATTTAGAATTGGTAGTAATGGCAGGCACCACACCAGAAAAATCATTATGGGAAGCATAAAAATATTGCAAGTTCGGTAAATTGATAATATTCGATGGTATCTCTCCAGAGAATGAATTACCTGAATGAATTTGGAAAACTTCCAGTTTAGTCATCCCACCTAGCGCTGCGGGTAAAGGCCCGCTCATATTATTATTCCAAAGTTTCAAAGTCTTTAAATTGGAAAGATTACCAAAAGAGGCTGGAATTGAGCCTGTCAATTGATTTCGATCTAGCTCAAGATGTGTAAGGTTTGTAAGATTGCCTATTTCGTCAGGTATTGTACCACTGAATTTATTCACTTGCAAACGTGCTTTCTCCAGTTTTATTAAATTTCCCAGGCTGCCTGGTAAGCTCCCTGTTAAGTCATTATTAAAGAATATTAGAGTATGTAGGTTAGTAAGATTGCCTATATCAGAAGGAATTTCGCCTGTTAACCCGCATTGCTCCAAAATCAACTTCTCTAAAGAAGTCATACTTGTAATCCAGGCTGGTATTGTACCCCCCAGATTGTTTTTCGAAAGGATAAGCTCCTTGAGTGTCAATACACTTAAATCAGGAATACCGCCTGTGAGGGTATTTCCATGTAAATACAGCAATTCCAGTGCATTTAAATTTACTAATGAAGCAGGAATTGTACCTATAAGATTGTTCGCAGCCAGCTGAATGGATGTAATATCACCATTGGCCACTGTTACACCATACCAACCACTCACCTGGTCGATGGAAGTAATCACATCCCATTCAGCCTCAGTGGCAGGCCAGCCGGTGTTGTCTGTCCAGTTAGCGCCATCGGTACTGTTGTAAAGGTCGCGGAGGGTGGTTATCTCTGCAGCATCCAAGGCATCACCTTGCTCCGCAGGTATTGCATTTTGCGGATTATAAGTAAAGTAGTTAAAATTATGACTACCATCAGGGTTGAGGTTGGCATCGATATTAGCTTGAGGGATATGATTATTATGTACTTTCACTGAAAGGCCACTACTATTCGGATGATTATTTAATACGGAAAGAGCGGTAAACTGATTTGAGTAAACTGACAATGTATTTAGATTTGTGATACTTGACCAATCAATAGCCAATGTGCCTGTCAGTTGGTTACGATCTAAATTTAATCGTGTGAGATTTATCAAATTGCTAAAACTTTTGGGAAGATTTCCACTAATACTATTTTGACTTAGGTAGAGTGTTTGTAATTCAGACAAATTGCCTAATTCTTCTGGAATAAACCCGCTCAGGTTATTATTCTGAAGGTAAATTGTGGTTAAACTACTACAATTACCTATCTCATCTGGTATTTGACCAGAAAGACTTGCATCAAGTATACTTAAATACCTCAATTCATTTAATTGGCCAATCGTAGTAGGAATTGATCCAGTAATATTCTGATAACCAGCATCAAAATGAACCAAGTTTGTCAAGTTTCCAATTGAAGCTGGGATCTCGCCTGATAGCTGATTTCCTCCAACAGACAAGTGAGTAAGGTTAAGAGCGTTTCCAATATTGTCAGGAATGATTCCTGTTAATTGATTATTGCTAATGGTAATATTTTTTAGTGTCAAAATATTAAATATCTCGTTTGGAATCTCACCAGATAGTTGATTACCCGATAATAATAAATACTCTAACCCACCAAGCTCACTAATTGAAATCGGAATACTTCCACTAAGTTGATTGGTTGTCAAATGTTTACCTAAGCTTAATCTGGTAAGACTTTTAAGGTTACCAATTGATTCTGGTATTGTACCAATAAGTGAGTTATCATTAAGGTTCACTTCAGTAATATCACCATCAACCACCGTTACGCCATACCAACCACTCACCTGGTCGATGGAAGTAATGGCATCCCACTCCGCAGCAGTACTGGGCCAGCCAGTATTGTTAGTCCAGTTGGCGCCACCGGTACTATTGTAGAGGTCACTTAGCGCCCTTAACTCTGGAATAAATGAGTTTAGACAAAGTCCAAATGTAGATGTAGAGTCAGTAGACCCTCCTCTAGCTACAGAAAGATAATACCAATTACCTATAGTTAATTCAGTTGATTTCACCTTCGTGCCATTAAAACGTACCGCGTCTAGCTCGTTATCATTTTCATCAAACAGACCAATAATTTGTCCCGATATTGTTCCCTTTTGCAACTCAATTTCAACACCTGATTGCAGTGCTTGAAACTTAAACCAAACATCGGGACGGTGATGAGCATATACGCTAGGCTTGGGTCCATCAACTGAAGCGTGATAATTATCATATGCTTCAGAAGCTGAACACCAATTTACCAGCTCACTTAAAATCAAGGCATCTTCTTTAAAATCATTACCGATATCATCGTTAACACACAACTTGAAGGACGCTTCATTACTGCCTCCTACTGAAAGATAGTACCACTCACCCGGGATCAATTGATTACTTGCTAATTGATACCCCATATTAAATCTTGTGGCATCAACTTCGTTATTATTGGCATCAAAAAGGGCCATTACATAATTGGAAAGATTCTGAGCATCACTATTTGGAATAGTTATCTGGATACCATTGGTTTTAGCTTGAAATTTAAACCAAACGTTGTTTCTTAAATTGGTATATATTGATGGAATAGGTCCATCTTGAGTAGCTCCTACATTATTGAATTGCCCATCTTCAGAACACCATTTTGTGGTGTTGGTTAACAACATAGCGTCAGCTTTTGCATCGTGACTTGCACCTTTAACCGTTAAACCAAAAGGACCACGATATAACGCTTGCGTTTCTGTATGGTCTACAGAGAGGTAGTACCAGTCTCCAACTACCAAATCTGTTTTGCCTAATTCAATAGTACCACTGGTTTGCCCATCAGTACGACAGCTGATTTCATTTAAATTGACATCCCATAGCGTCATACTGGTCTTGGCTCTACCTAATAGATATATGGTGATTTGAGGTGAAGTTGCCTGGAATTTAAACCACACATTACTGAGTGGTGATAAATTATTGCATGAGGCTGCAGGGCCATCACCTGTCATACCTTTGGTATTGTATGCATCTGCAGCGGATGACCAATCAGTGGTGTGGGGTATTTCTAACGCTCCCTCCTTGAAATTATAGGTGTTGCTATTACGCACCCTTAAACCAAATGGGCCGCGATATACCCCTTGTGGTTCTGTGTGATCTACTGAGAGATAGTACCAGTCCCCTACCACCATATCTGTTTTTCCTAATTCAATAGTACCACTGGTTTGCCCATCTGTATGGCACGTGATTTCATTTAAATTCGCATCCCATAACGTCATACTGGTCTTGGCTCTACCTAATAGATCTATGGTGATTTGAGGTGAAGTTGCTTGAAACTTAAACCACACATTACTGAATGGAGACAAATTATTACATGACGTTACCGGGCCATCACCGGTCATTCCTTTGGTGGTATAGGCATCGGGTGCTGAAGACCAATCGGTGGTATGAGGTATTTCTATTGCTCCTTCAATAAAGTCATAGGTGTTATCATCTCTGATGCGCAAAGTAAAGTTACCTCGATAAACTCCCTGTGTTGCAGTATGATCTACAGATACATAATACCAATTGCCTATCGTTAAATTTGTATTCCCCAGTTCTATGTAACCGTTTGTAAGATTGTCATTTTCACATACCAACTCATTATAGTTTGCATCCCAAAGGGTTAGGCTTGCCTTTGTTATACCTTCAAGATCTAGCGTCACCTGAGCAGATGTGGCCTGAAATTTAAACCAGCCATTGGCCAGTGGAGATTCACTGTTACATGAAGTTGGCGCTCCATCTCCTGTTAAGCCAACCGTTGAAAATGCACCTGTTTCAGATACCCAATCAGACGTATGAGGTATCTCTACCGCACTTTCACGATAATCAAAACAATTAGCCGGGTCACTCGCCAATCCTGCCAAAGTTGTAATCTCTGTTGAAGATAATGCCGTAGTATAGATTTGAAACTGGTCCAGGCGACCATCATAAGGCAATGTGAGATCACCATTTAGATTAACAAACTGCCCCATTGTCAGTGGGTGGTCACTTGGGCCAGAGGCAAAGTACTGTATCGAAGTTTCGGTGCCATCTTGAACACCATCTACATAAAACCGAATAGATGTACCATCTCCTACAACCGCAACATGATGCCAGTTGGTGTCATTAATGGTGTTTTTTGCCCCTAACGCGAGATTAACAGTTCCTGCTTCGCCAATGGATGTAGTCATTCTTAGCTGGTGATCTCCATATTGGCCGCCATATGTGTCATACATAAAGCCAAAACCTTTAAAAGCAGTAGTACCACTTGTGCCAAAAAACACACTTCTTTTACTTAAATCGTTGATTTTTACCCAACCGACTATGGTAAATACCCCTGTATTTTGTACAAAGGCAAGGTCATTTTCTGATCCAGTAATTTCTACATAATCATCCACCCCATCAAAACTCAATGCCTGACCATTGTACCCTTCAGCCCAGGTGGCGCCAGATATGGTACCATTTAGCGTTCCGATGTTGTCGGCTAAGGTGGTGCCGCTGCAGTTGTTGAAATTGTACTCCGCAACGGGTGTTTGGGCAGAATTTGTGTTTACAATCCCGCAGAGTAAAAAGCAAATAGGTAATAGGTTTTTCATGTGTAATATCATTTTAGCCCTGCGAGGCGTCAACGTTTTCTTTTAGGTTTTGCAGCTTTTCTTTATACATCGGTTGTTCCGCACTATGTTGTTTAAGCTGATTATCGATTATTGGCTCCATTACAAATGGTCGGTAGAGTTCCATCAGTTGCGCTATATCTGTTTTGTTATGGATCATATCAGCAGGCAGCTGATGGAACAGATTCGGTTTTGGAGCAGGGTCCAGATGAGCTATGCTAAACAATGACGACATGTCGTTATTGTAATAGTTAAGCAACAAACTAAAGGCATCGTCCATAAAACCCGCTTCATCTGTCAGATCATCTGGGTTGTTGATGCTTTGTAGCCAACCATTGATATCATACACAAAGTCTATCCCTTGCATGTTGCCACCTAACTCTACACGCTTCAACGGACCGTGCATGTAGTATTCATAGTGCGCTTGCAGCTGTGCTAAGTCATTGTTTGCTATATTATCAACTGGCAATTCTTCAGTGCTGGTATACACGCTACTCAAGCGCTTGTCTGCATCATAGGTGTAGTAGTGATAGAACTGCTCTTTTATACCTGTAGCCTGATAAGCTTCAAAGTCAACCCTCAATACATTCCCTAAAAAGTCGTACTCATATTCCATCAGGAAGGTGCGGTCCATACCATCGGGCTTTTGCGCCTTCCAGGTAACACGACCTTGTTCATCATAACTGTACCAGGTGGTGATGTGATCATTGTTCGTGTAAGAAACTGCTCCCATTACGAATTCTTGCTTATATTCTACTGGTAAATTAGGTATTTGTGTTACAGCCTCATCATAAAATGTACTCACTCTATCGTGGACAAAGAAGTCATCCAAAGGTTGAGCTCCTGGCGGAGGATCATTCCATAAACCTCCTTTTCTTGTTGTGTTTTCCAAAATGCCTCGTAAAGCCACATTATTGAAAGAATTAAATTGATTACCACTTTTTGGTTCGAATTCACCAGACATTATTGGTCTTCCTAATGGGTCATAGTTGGTAAATGAAAAAGAACCATATAGTCCTTTCTTTTTTTGTTTTGAATTCTGAGAAAATCGAATACTACCATCTTTGCGATACATATATTCGGTAGTCCCGGCATCTGGTTCTGTGGTAGAAAGCAACCAACCCTGATGATTGTAGGTATAGGTCGTTTTATCAATTTTGTCTAATGCAACGCCAGCCCTGTATTGCTCGAGTCCATTAGGCGATATACTGCATAAGAGTCGACCTGCATTGTCGTAGTAGTTGTAAGAAGCGTCTCCAAATTTTACAGTATAAGTAAGTGTCAATTTGCCACTTACTACTTCAGCCCGATAGAAACCAGGTGCAAGAGAGGCCGGTTTACCTAATGGGTCATCATTCATCATATTTCTTATGGAAAATGATGTCGTTCCTGAATAGGTTATTGGTGAGTTTACAGTTAAGTAGAAATAAACAAAGTCTGATAGTGACCCGTCTAATAATTCATTGGTCTTCACCTGGTCGATGATTTCATCCACCCCATATGAGGCTGACATCAACACACGCTCACCTCGATCAGCTACCGAGAAGCTATAGTGCCCATTTCGGTCTCGGCCTAATGATACCACAGCCTCGCTATTGAGGTGGTCAGTAGAGGTGGTAAAACCCGGATATAATTGCTCGCGGATATCAAAATATTCCTCCAGTTCGTTGGTAACACTATAAGTACCTGCTTTAGACACATGACCTCCGCCTATACGTAAAACCTCACCGGGGGCACCAGCTTTTTTCACTTCCCCCGAGCCATCCGTGTAAAATTGTTTCCTAGAATAAGGATAAGCTGTTACGGGTACATTTTCCTCCCAAGTGTTGTTTTCGCTATAGTACCAGCCAAGAGATCCTTCAATTGTATTTTGTATTGGATCCGGGTTAGTTATCTTTCCCTCTAAATCAAAGTTCTCGTAATTGTACTTTTTGTTGTTATGACTTATGAATTTTGTGTTATACGAAAAGAATGAGATACCTGAGGGTGCAGAAAGAGTGTTTAGTACAACGCGATCATGTTTGCCAGATATTACACCATTAACAAGCACGTTTGACAGACTCAAATTTTTAACCTGTTTTTGAATCATCCGTCCTGTCAAATCATAATACACCTTTTGGGATCTATACAGTCCATTTTGATCCAGCCAATCTTGCTGAATCCAATTCATCATATCATCACAACTTTCCAGGACGTGTACCGTCAGGTCAAGACTTTCAGTACTACAACCATCAAGTGATCCTGTTACCGAAACATTGAATATACCTGATGAAATATCAAATGGGCTCAAATTAAACCTGTTTCCACTACCTGCTGTTTGACCACTACGTTTCCATTCATAAGTATATCCCTCAAGTGTTTTCTCTAGTTCAATCCATTTATTTTCACCAATACATGTGGTATACTCTAACTCCCCAAGTGCTGGGGTTGAAAGAGCTTCTTTCACATCAATTGTAACAATGTCAGAAAAAGAAGAGATACCACAAGATGTAACTTTACGCTTGAATGAAGTTGTGATTTCTAAAGTCCCTGGGCTGTAATTCTCGTCAAAACCGACAGGATCTCCCCAACCCTCATCTCCCTCTTTTTGCTTATACCATTTAAATGAATAGTTCTCACCATCACCTCCTTGAGGTGGACTAGACTCTCTAATTTGACCTGGGTTTTCCCCATAACAAATAGACTCCGTTACAGGAGACTCAATAGACCCGCTTTCCACATCACTGACGTGGATATAAACTATAGTACTTGTTGCTGTGTTGGCACCATCGCAAGAGGTGCTCGTAGCCTCCCTCTTAACCCTTGTTGTTTCGTCTATTGGCTCAATAAAAATATATTCATTTGGGTCAGTATTAGAGTGGTTATGCATAGTTGGAGCATCATCCCAATTTCCTCCATTTACACTGAATTTCCACTTATAACTAAAGTTTCCATTCCCTCCAGTAGCCAGTCTGTCATTGACTAACTTCTCAGGTATAGTACCTGCACATATTCGTTGATCCCCTCCTGTGTTAGAAGATTTTATACGTCCACCACTCGAAGAGCTAATCACCTCAACGGTAGCAAAAACCCAATTACTTGGGCATGTGAAATTATTTTCATTAATGATTCTGAACTTAAGCTGGTATACACCTGAAGTGGAGAAATTCCTGCTATAACTATCATCAAACCTTTCTGTAGGAAGACCATCATCGGACTGCATTTCAATTTTATTAAATGTTTGATCAAAATTTGGGTCTGAAAAAGTAAAAAGGGCTGTACCAGACCCACAGATTCTGACATACGCATCGCTTGTAAAAACGGGAGGCTCAGCCTTTTCACTAATATCTACATATACCTCCTTTACACTTCCCCAGCAAGTGCCACGCTTCGATCTTATGTAATAATAACCGGATTCAGTTACACGATAGTCAGCAGCATCAACAGGTGCGTAATCTTGGCCTTGATCATCTTGATCTTGCCAATGCCACTCGGGGTCACCATCATATTCATCAGGATTATATGAAAGGTATTTGTCACCACATTCATTTTCTGTCACATTGGGCAGTAGAGGTGCTGCTGGAGGCCTTTCTATGGTAACATTCACAGCTTTATAATTATAACTTAAAACAACGTCACTACTACAAGTATTTTCTGTATAAAGGTGGTATGTTCCGCTTTGTGAGATACCCAACCTTGCTCCCCTACCTATTCGTGTACTACCTTTATACCAGGTAAATAGATGTGCATATTCTGACGGAGGATCATGATAGGTGATGGTCAAAGTTGCTGAATTGCTACAATCACCACCGATATAGCCAAAATCTAAGGGCGTTGGATCAGGAGGAACTTCACATCCTCCTTCATCACCATCACCTGGAGGAGGTGGTGGTGGCGGAGCATTTTGATCGCTTTGAGCGGCTAACTCTCCAACCACGGCAAATAATATTACAAAAATGGGTAGTATGTATTTTAATTTATTCTTCATTAGATCATTTTTTTGATCACCTATCACTCTTCGTTACGAGCATAGTTAATCGTATGCTCTCTGGTTTTTACTTTACCATATTTGAAAGACTCTCTATATGTGGATTTGAGTCTACCCATTGCATCGTACTCATAATGTGTATAGATATTATTTGCATCTAGTATGTAGCTGAGCTCACCCCATTGATTGTAAACATAACTCGTCATATTGGCATCTATGGGATGTACGCGGAAGTCATCCCAGTAAATGGTGGTAGAGGACGCACCTTTATAGGCTATGGTTAAGTTTCCACTTCCTGAGTAGGGTATGTCGATATTATGCAAATACCAGCCCCCTGCTTGATTATCGCTCGTTGAAGTAAGTGTTTGCTCGTTACCTGCACCAATAGTGTATTTTAATATAGCATCAGGCTGAGTGGACCAAATGCTGGCTCGATATTTTCGTCCCTCTCTAGGGCTTTGTACAACGAACTTAAAAGGGTTATCTGTATCGGTAGTTATTATTGAATGCTCCCCGGTATGAGCATTCTCACTAGTAATTGTGCCTCCTGGCTTCAGTACATCACCACCAAACCTACCTCCACTTAATTCATCCTCTGCCCCACTGAAGGCAAATTCATGATACTCAGCATTGGCCACTGTAGCGAACACCTGCTCTTGTTTACTATCCATTTTAGTAGCTGCGAAATTGCCATTTACATCTTTGGCTTCAAGTGCATGTGAGTAAACATCATACAATGTTATCTCACTATTTTTTTGCCACTGGTCTGAAGAAGGCTCCTGGCCATGCGCCCATGCATCAAATGTGTTTGCTTCAAAATTGCTATAAGGATACAGGCCATCTGTTTGCGTAGTGAGGTCTACATCATTGCCTAGGTAAGTGTAAGAGCGGTGTTTGCGGTATACATCATTACGCTGTACTGTGCCAGTTACACTTGTACCAGGCATTAGTGTGCCTCCTAATTCATTAAGTTTAAAGGCCTGTTCTTCAGTATCCCAATTTCTAATGCTAAAGTATAAATTTCGGTTAACATCCTTAAAAACCACTTTATCGCCTACATTGAAAGTAGATTGAGGCACATCTAGAAAAAAGTTTGGATAATTTATTGTAAACGTCTCTCTGTACAGAGTGGCTGGAATTTCATTGTTATCGATTAAGTTCTGTTCATTATCTAGTTGTAAGTGTTCGTTAGACCAGGTTTGAACAGCAGCAGAAAGTAATCCCACTGGAGTCTGATTCAATTCATTATCTACTTGATACGATTTTGTAGCAGCATTTTGAACTAACATGTTTGCCCCACCATACATTGCCAGTCCCATCCCTGGGTATTTGTGATAAGCGGGAATTGACTCGGTAATATAAGTATTGCCATAACCATCTGTGGACAGGGTTTTGGTCACACTTCCCGAATAGAAATCAAAAGCCAAGTTTTTAGTGGTGGTAGTTATTCCTGTTAAATAATTGATGTTCGTTTGGCCTGTTTTGACACTTGGGTATTTGATCTTAGAAAAAATACCTCCGTATAATTTATAAATTGCAAACTCTTTAAATAGTGCCCTTGCATCAATAAAGGTTTCCTGGAGTTTTCCTTGATTATTAAGATTATTTTCTAATCTTAGTTCGTATTCTCCATTTGACAGATCATCATGGAGATAACTTTGCGTCATACTTGAAATTTTTTTACCCTCTACAGAAAAACTAGTTATGGATTTCAATTGTCCAATCTTAGCAGTAAAGTCTTTTAATTTAATTTCTTTTAATTTTGACCTATCATGCTCCATGGAGAAATCTAAATCCATATCAACTCTTTCAATCAAACCATCAGGTATATCCAATTCACTTGCTTCATGAACTAGCATATCAGTATTAAATACTTCAAACTCGTATATAGAGTAGGTTGGGTTAAACTCAACATCTTTTAAATTGTTTCGAGCGACACCTTCTTTGACCGTAACATATTTGTACATAACCCCTGGAGCTGGCACTTCACTCTGTAATGCCATTAACTCTGAGAATTTATTATACAAAACTGATCTAAAAGTTCCTGCTACAGTTGAATTGTCATCATAATCATCGTTTAGTAAATACTTATCCAAAACCTTGGGTGCATAGGATGTAACACCTGAACTTAATTCAGGATCAATTGCATCATTATAATTATATGTTGTTAGGTGACTTTTATTTGAAAATTTATCATTAATGCTCAGTTTTTCAACTCTTAACCCTCCACCGGCAATAGTATTATTTGACTTATACACAATCAGATTTCCAGATTTATAGTATCTAATTTTGTATCTTTCACAACCTTCACCTCCTCCAGGTGGAGGGGGTCTATGTTCAGTAAAAGTGCTATCTGTTATTTCAATATTTTCATTATACGTACTATTGTTTTTTTCAGGCTCGTAACACTCATAACCATCATTTTCATCGTTAAAATAATGTCTAATATTAAAATATTGAGATAAACATTTTGACCTAACAGTAATAGAATTACCCCCAACCTGCTCGACAACACCAGATAATCCAGACCTCACCTTAGGATATAAGGTGTAGCCCATGTCATTACACATTTCTTCACCTTCAGTTAACATAAATAAAAAATATGCCTTGTCACCGATTTCATAAAAATATTCAGCATTGTCAAAATCTTCTCCTAATGTTACCGTAGTAAGGTGATCATCAGGATTAAATGAAATGTTTGAAATAACTAATGGATAGTTTCTAGATAGAACTGCTTGCCCATATTCGTCTGACTCATAATTAATATCAATTGAATTACCTAAGGGACTAGTTACTCTTCGTAAACTCCAAACATCTACATGATTTTTAGATACGGTTGTTCTAATTCGATCAATATGATCGTTACCCATTTTAAAATAATCACCTTTGTACATACCCCACTCGTCATAATTCTCAACATTAAATGGAGGGTTCTTTGTGGTTTGAAAGTCAATATCTCCACTCGAAAGTTTATTTTTTCCCAAATATTGAATTAAATAATTGCCATCAGAATTCAGTGAGTATACAGTTGCAAAGCACTTGCTGCTAGAATTGTTAAAAGTTATTATATCACCAATTTCCAACTCATCATTCTGAGTCCTTAATTCATAACGATTGATATTACTCAATTTGTCATTTATCTCATGAACGGTTCCTTTTCCGCTTATTAAATACTGATTTTCGTATTCAAATTTTATAGAAGGTATAATTGACTCACCCGATCTTCCCTTAAATAGAACAGATTTTAAAGACAGCCTTCCATTCAAATCATAGGCTGATGGGTCGACAGAAGGAGTATTATCATTCTCGAGGGATGAGTGACTAAAACTATTAACTGTTTCCGGACTTAAATAGTCATTATCAGAATTAAAGACAATTACTTTTAACGCGTTGTTTTCATCAATTTCTTCTAAATCTGATATATCCAAAACATTGTTTGGTGTTTGCTGAACAATCTCTTTATTTTCTATAATTGGTCCTTCATTAACATACCCTTGAGAATTATAACCTATTATAGTTGACTCTATCGAAAATGATTGGCTAAATCTTGAACCATTATCTTTTTGGAACTCTTCGTAGCCATTCTCCATCAATATTATCTTTGACAACTTCAATGAGCTAACTGGTTTTGGAGTATAGTTTATCGTTTTTGTTTTATAACCATTAGAAGCTCCACTTTGTCCATAATACCACATGTTTGAAAGTACTTTAGGTATAAACCCTCCGGATTTATTATTTTGACCTATTGCTTCACTGAATTCGGTAGCATTTCGAGTACTATACTGTCTATCTCTAAAAACCCTTAGGCTACTTTTCGCATCATCTCTAATATCTTTCACAAACCATGCAGTATGTGTTTTAGTACGAACTGCATCCAAGTAGTATAATTCTTTTATACCTTCAGAAAAGTTCTTCCAATTAGTATCAATATCTAACTCCATGTCAATACCAGGAGACCTCCAAACATATTGATCCGTCCATTTTCCATATTCAAATTCGACCCAGTATCCCCAATCACTTGCATCCAAACCAGTACTACCTCTATCTACGTAATCAGGGCCCGTTATTGCTGTCAACATCCACGTATAAGCATATTGAGTAGGTTTAGAATGATAATTGAAAGTTAATTGATCTTCAACATCTCTCCTCTCAGAATAGTAAAACTCATTGCTAGAATAAACAGGTAATGAGTAATGATAAGTAACTCCACTTTCATTAGTTATTTGATATCCTCCAATTTGCTCATCTATAGTTGAACTTCTATCAAATCCAGTAGCTGTTGCTTCTATGAATGCGTGTGGATTATTTTTAATTTGTGAATTTTTAAAATAACTGACATTTTTTGATCCAGCTAAATTATTATCAACAATGCCATCATCGCCATTTTCACCAGTTAATGGCTCATTTCTAAAACTATAACTAAGTGGTAATGAATTTTCATCTGTAGTATTGTAATCAAATTCCTCATGTTCATATTCATATTTATTTGAGAAATCTCCTATGAATCTAAATTGCATTGGATGGTTACCATAATCAACTTGAGTAGGCACATGAATTACATCGTAAATTTCATCCTCATCATCTATATGCCATTTATTTTTTCTGTATATATGCTTTCGAAAACCATGAGGTGAAATACTCCCAGATATGCCCTGGGCCTGTACATTGTAATTATCATAAGCAAGAAAAGTTCCATGTAAATAAGTATCTGGATCATTTCTATATGCCATTGTACTTAAAGTTGGAAGAGAATAACTATCATAAGCATTGTCATTAAAGGTGGTTAACCCTACAGGGCTAGTTGGATTGTAAAGTGCTCCATGACTTTCAACCCAATCTAACTCATCAATCCAATATCGTTTATATTTATAACCGAGATATAAGAAGGGTATTGGAAGAACGAAGCTCTTATCTGAGGTGTTTATCTTGCCAGTTTGTCCACTATTAACATTAATTCCTCCTACCCCAACGTTAAGATTTGCTTTTGCATTTTCTGATGAAATTGATGCATCTAAAACGCTTAAACTGGTACTAGCATAAGCAGATACTGATTTGAAATCTGTTACTATACCAACACTGGCCGAGCTACTTCCTGAGGATGCTGTTGCACTAACACCTGCGGAAGGGTTCCCCCAGGGATCTACTGAAAAATTAATTCCTGCTCCTAATTTTACACTTCCGTTATCAACGAGGTTAACACCGAGTTTTGCAAATCCCCCCACACCAAATCCCTGATAGGTATCCACACCTATTGACACTCCTTGAGAATACCCAACTCCCCCAAACCCATAATTAATACCAATATCAACCTGATGAGTTTCGCCACCCTCCCAATAGAATCTTGAATTCTGTATTGCTCCATCATGATCATCAGCAAAACCATTTACATGTCTATTTATTGAACCAGGGTTAAGTGTCCAACCAAGGCCGACCCATGATGCTTCCTCTTTTGCAAGAATTCCCGCATGGTAGGATAGAGATATTGGATAACCACCATGAGGACCGGGTACTTCTAGCAAAGGAAGGTTATATACAAAGTCTCCTGATAAAGGATTCACCATATCAGTTGTATCCACAGGTTCAAAACTTGTTGCCTCTGGTGCGGTTGGTCCTGAGGTTAGTGCCATGGCCACATGAGGGAGCACAATATCCGCTACCATCTCCAGTAAGAAGAAGATGGCTATGATTTTGGTGAGTTTTCTTTTTCTAAACATACTTTATATCAATTGGCAGTTAACCTTGTTGTTTTTCGATTATTTCAAATTTTATTTTTGGAGCTTTATCCAGCCCTTTACGGTCAAACCTGAAGACTTGTCTGCCGAGCCCCATACCAAACTCTTGTAAATTAAATTGTACCCAATCGTCATCCTGAGACTTTTCTTTACTAAAAACAAACATCAGATTGGTGGCGCCTCCCATGCCGTAAGTCCTGGGAAATACATAATCCGCTACTGGAATGGTATCCTGAGAGGTCGTGGTAAGGTTGGTGTATTGTCCCATCCTAAAAGAAAGTACCTGTACTAATTCACTAAACTGTCCGAAACCCTCAGATTTATACAGTGCCTCCTCTTTTTCTTTGGAAAGGCTTAAAATAAAATAGTCATAAGGGCTATACTTTTCTTGTAGTCGGGTGTATTCCTTTTGAGCTATCTGGGTGTTATCTCCATTTTCCTGGAGTATTAGTAAGTCAGTGGGCTTGTAATAGACTTGTATTTTATAGTCTTTGTATTCCCTGGTTTTAGACAGGCCGTTGTTTTCATCGAGCACGTAATTCAACAACTCCTCCTTATCCATATGTGAAGGTGTGCATGCGACTAAACAGGTTATCCAACAAAGACAAACAAGTGATATGCGATATTTTGCTAAGTACTGCACTACTCCTGGCCTGTGTATCTTTTATTAAGGCCTTCCAGCACCTCATCGGTTATATTCAATCCATCAACAGCATAGGCGATATTACCATACTCTGTGGCTGCGAATATGATACGATAACCGTGTTTTTTGCCATACTCTTCGATGTAGGCATTTACTTCTTCCAATACTTGTTGGGTCATTTGGCCGTCTTCTTGTCCGGCCTTATTCTGTATAGCTTTTTGGTAATCGGCTAATTGTTTTTGTTTGGTGCGAATCAGCTCTCTGGAAAGTTCTTTTTCCTTTGTAGTCATGGAGACACTTTCTTTTTCGTAATCTTTGATGGCTTGTTGTACGTCATTGGCCAATGTGTCAACATTGGCTTTCCATACACTGGCTTTTTGTTGATAGGCTTTGCGTGCATCTATCATACCTTGGTAATTATTAATTAACCGACCAGATTCGATGTAAACCGTACGTTGTGCAGAAAAATGTAAGTAATAAAGGCTACCAAGGCCAATAAAAAGGAGAGTAAACAGCGCCAACTGTATAGACTTGTTCATGTAAGGTTTTGGTTCTCAGGTTTTAAATAATACAGATTGCAAACCTATGTCCATATAAATTAGATTACAAAGCAATATCGCCCACTTTCTTACATAGTATTTATTTTATATTTTATGTAACAATACTTGTTTCATGTGCCTTTACTTTAAATTTCTGGTTTCGTTTATTACATTTTTAACTCAAACCTTACACGTTGTTTCAACATTGAAATAAAGAAAAATTGCATGATATTTAACAATGTCCGAGCACTATGCCTGTTCCTTTCGTGAAATGAGACCTCAAATTCAGTAGTCTGACCACTTGGAGTGGTCTAGCGTTTCATGAATGTTTTAACTTATCATTACTTCAAAGGTCCCTCCATAAAGTCGGGATGACGGCAATTATTTGATTGTCAGGCTGAGGTTTTCTCCTTACCAATGTTGGTCTTTTGACCAACGTTAAAGGCGTAGCATTTTTGATTTATTGGTGACAACACTAACAAAGGGAAGGTTGTCATCCCGCCAGGGATCTTTACCACTCCTGCAAGTCATGCTGAGTGATAACGAAGCAACTAACCCTTTGTCACTGCGAGGCACGAAGCAGTCTCGTTATTTATTTATTTGTATTCCTTACTCAAAAGATTGCTTCGCTCGTTCCTCACTCGCAATGACTAGTTTTGAAAGAAGTGGTCATTCCGAGGAATTCGAGGGATCTTTTAATTTTTGATTTGCCTTCTATTCAAAGATCCCTCCATAAAGTCGGGATGACGGCAGTTATTTGATTGTCAGGCTGAGGTTTTCTCCTATTTTTGCGGCTTATGTTTTCAAACCTATCATCGATACTTAATAAGTCATTTTTGGCCATACTTCTACTTGGGTTGATTAGCTCATGTAAAGTAAGTCAACAAACTAGTACATCCGACCAGGGTGCAGTTACTAAAGATACGGTACTGCAAGATTCTGTAGTGTTACAGATCTACACACAAGACTCTGTAGAAATAGCCGTTTCTCGTGTGTTAAAAGACACGGTTTCTATCATTGGTGTGGGTGATATTATGATGGGCACTAACTTCCCCGAAGACCACTATTTGCCGCCTAATCAAGGTAGAGACTTATTAAGCGATGTAGACTCAATATTACAATCAGCTGACATCACTTTCGGAAACTTAGAAGGTGTAATACTCAATGAAGGTGGTGACCCGAAATACTGTCGCGACCCTAAGGTGTGCTACATTTTTAGATCGCCCGAGTACATGTTGCAAAACTTAAAAAATGCTGGTTTTGATGTAATGAGCACTGCCAATAATCATGCAGGTGATTTTGGTACGCCAGGGAGAGAAAATACCATGAGGGTCTTAGATTCCTTAGAAATTTATCATGCAGGGTTGCAATCTAGGCCATATGTCACTTTTCAAAAAGAAGGTATGAAATATGGCTTCGCAGCCTTTGCTCCCAATACCGGCACCATGAGTATCAACGATATACCGGGAGCTAAAGCCATCGTAGCCCACCTTGACTCCATCACAGATATTGTCATTGTATCATTCCATGGAGGTGCAGAAGGCAGCAAATATCAGCGTGTTGAAAGAAAGACCGAATATTTTTATGGAGAGAACCGTGGGAATGTTTATCGGTTTGCACACGAACTCATTGATAGCGGTGCGGATATAATTTTTGGTCACGGACCTCATGTAACCCGAGCAGTTGAAGTGTACAAAAACAGATTTATAGCCTACAGTTTAGGCAATTTTTGCACTTATGCACGTTTTAACCTTCGAGGTGATAATGGCCTCGCTCCTATTGTTAATGTTTTTACAAATAGTTACGGTGAGTTTTTGCATGCACAGGTGACACCAGTGATACAATATGCTCCTGGTGGGCCCAGGATTGATCACAAGGCTAGAGTAATAGAGCGATTGCAATACCTTACATCAAAAGATTTCCCCGAAGTGAAAATAAAAATTGACGATAGCGGTTTAATTACTTATATTCAAGATTAACCTCGGACGAAACTGACACTATAAGACGAATAGTCAGGGTTAATTGTGACAAAATACTTACAAAAGTATTTTCGACAATAAGTCAAAATTGAATTAATCGGTTAAATTTGAACATGCCTTACAAAGAAAAAGCCATAGAGAAGAAATATTATGCCATTGGTGAAGTTGCCGCCAAGTTTAATGTTGCTACCTCTCTTATTCGGTTTTGGGAAAGTGAGTTTGATATTATCAAGCCAAAGAAAAACAGAAAAGGCAATCGACAATTCACCAAAGAAGATATCGAAAACGTAAAGCTCATTTACCACCTGGTTAAAGAGAAAGGCTTTACCCTTCAAGGTGCTAAGGACATGCTTAGGAATGATTCTGATTCCATTAAAGACAAAATGGATATGATTGAATCACTCACCAAAGTGAAAGCATTTTTAAAAGAGATCAAGCAGCAACTACACTAGTTTTCAACTATGGATCAAAACCGGTTATCTCAACTGGCACTGAATTTTATCCCCGGAATTGGTAGTTACAGCATCAAGCAGCTCATTAGTTATTGTGGGTCTGCAGAAGCAGTTTTTAAGACAAATAAGAGGAAGCTTTTAAAAATCCCAGGCATTGGCCCCACAGCTGCGGACCTTATCATAAATCAAAAACCATTTGAAAAAGCAGAGACAGAATTAACAAGAGCCGACAAAGAAGGTGTTGAAGTATTACTTTATACGGATAAAGCCTATCCGCAACGTTTAAAACATATTAATGATGCGCCAACACTCTTATATTACAAAGGCAATGCTGACCTGAATAAAACAAAAGTTGTCTCCATTGTAGGTACTCGAAAAGCCACGTCTTACGGGAAAGAATTCACAGAACATCTGGTGAATGAGCTCAAAGCACACGATGCACTTGTCATAAGTGGCCTGGCTTATGGCATAGATATTTGTGCGCATAAAGCAGCTCTTTCAAACGAATTGGATACAGTGGGTGTAATGGCTAGTGGTATTAACATCGTTTACCCTTCGGTTCACCGAGAAGTTTCACAAAAAATGCTCACTCAAGGTGGCTTACTCACCGAGCACAGCTATGATGTAAAGCCTGATCCTCATAAGTTTCCTGCCAGAAATAGAATCATTGCTGGCCTGGCCGATGCAGTAGTTATTGTTGAAGCCGCTAAAAAAGGTGGCGCTCTGATTACTGCTGAAGTAGCCAACGGATACAATAGAGATGTATTTGCTGTGCCTGGTAATATCGGAGAAGCATATTCAGAAGGATGCAACAACCTTATTAAATCTAACAAAGCTCACTTGCTCACTGGGATAAAAGACATTGAGTACATTATGAATTGGGAGGCATCTCAAAATACGCATAGCAAAGCGCTTGACTTATCTGGTTTAGCCCAACCGGAGCTCACCGTTGTAAAGCACCTGACAGAGCATAAAAATGGTATATTGCTTGACAACCTGAGTTGGCAAACTGAAATGCCAGTCAATCAATTAGCCTCAATATTACTGAACCTGGAGTTTAAAGGGTTCGTAAATTCCTTACCCGGTAAGCGTTTCAAGCTTGCATCTGTCAAATGATTGATAACTATTACCACATACTAGGACTCAACGAATTTGCCTCTATAGCTGATGTAAAACTTGCTTATAGAGAGATGGCTAAAAAGTATCATCCGGACCGTAATCCTGACAAGCCGGATTTTGAAGAAAAGTTTAAGAGAATAAGTGCCGCTTATCAGGTGCTTTCAGACCTGGACAAAAAAGCAGATTACGATGGTAAGTTAATTTATAACAAACAGCGCAATCACAGGGTTAAAGCACCAAAAACGTACCCAAGGTACGCACCACGAGAATCATATTACGCCAAAAAGAGACGTCAATACACTCCGATGGCTTGGATGTATGGCAAAATCTTCATAATTGGCCTCATAATGGCGGTTGTATTGATACCTCTTACACTATTGTATCAGTCATCTGTACGTTATTATGAAAACGGCCTGGAAGCCTACGACAAAGGAGATCTATCCAACGCCTTGGCAAATTTCAATAATGCCATTACCAGATTTGGTGGCAGATCATTACAGGCTGGTATTAGATCTAGTGAAATATATATTTATGAATTAGGCGATTATACCAAGGGAAGAATATTTGCAAATAAGGGCCTTGAATTTGCTGAATCAGATCAGAACTATGCATACCTCTTTTTTTTACGAGGAATAGCTCACTATGGAGAAAACAACACAGTACAAGCCCTTGCTGATTACCATCGAGCTGATTCCCTCAATTATCACCAGGACAGCATTCAGTTAAAACTAGGCCTCCTAAATACTTTTGGCCTAAATAAATTTTATGACGGAGAAAAAAACTTTAACTATCTGATTGATAGACAAGTTAAAACCGAAACTGCCTGGTTTGGCAAAGCATGGTGCCAACAAGAGTTAAATCATTACAAAAGTGCCATTGATAGCTATACAAATGTTATTGCAGCAAATAGCAATCACTCTTTGGCCTTTTTCTACAGAGGTCAAAATTTACTCACACTAAAAGACTCAGCACAGGCCTGTGCTGACTTTGAAAAAGCCATGCAGCTCGGCTACTCAAGAGCCCATTCTTACTATAACTTTTATTGTCAAAGCGATAGCGTATCAGCTATCAATTAAGCATTAGGCACATGATACTGTAACACTGTGCGTATGTGAATCACCTGCACTTGACTCAACCGTAATAGAGCTGTTAGACTGCAGTGTAGCAAAATCAGATTCTGTAATTGTTACGGAATGATTGTGCCCGGAGCTTCCCATAATAGAGTATGTTTTTGCAGTGCCAGCAGCAACATCTTCTTTTGATACGGTCAAGCTATGTCCGTGATTTGAGCCGATACTTACATTGGTTCCATTCTCCAGGCAGTTGGCACTCGTACCACCTCCCCCAGAGCCACCACCACTTCCTCCTGATCCGCTTCCTCCCCCGGTATTTGTTGGAGTAGGTTCACTATCATCTCCACAGGCAACCATAGCCCCGGCTATTGGTAAAATTGCTGTTGCTGTCATCGTTCGCTTGATAAATTCTTTTCTATCCATACTAATAAGATTTTAAATTGACTGATCCTTTGGTGAGAGCACGGAAGCCGATGGATAGAGGTTGCCTCAAGAAAAATATTTTCTCAGACACTTAAGATATTCTATATAAAAAGCATAAAAAAAGGCTCGGGAACCACCCCGAGCCTAACCACGAAAAAACCCCGATTACCACTTAGTTATTCACCAGTAGTTTCGTATAATCTGTGATTGCACTTTTCACGAATCACATCGTAGGCATTAAGGTCGCCTAACTCACCTGCTTTACTCAAGTCAAGGCATCCTTGTTGCACCTGACCAAAGTCTAGTCTTAGCGTACCTCTTAAGAAGTATGCATCAATGTTTTTGGGATTAAGTTCAATTATTTTCGAACAATCTGTGATGGCATCCTGGTAAGCTTCCAGTTTATGTTTGGCCTGGCCCCTTTTATAATAGGCATCTATATTATCGCTGTCTAGCTCTATTGATGTGGTAAAATCAGCTATAGCTCCGTAGTAATCCTGTAATTCAAATTTCAAGATTCCTCTGGCAAAATATCCATCAGCAAAATCTTTATTAAGCTCTACTGATATATTATAATCGCGCATGGCACCATGTAAATCGTCAAAGGCTTCTTTGATTTTACCGCGCATAAAATATGCCTGGTAATAATCTTTTTCAATCTCAATAGCCTTGTTGAAATTTATAATAGCCTCCATGTACTGACGTTTTTCATAGAGACTTTTGCCGGTAGTTGTTAACTCTTCTGCAGACTGAGCGGTTGCCCCAGCTGTAGCTAATAAAATGGCGAATACGATAATGGGTAATTTCTTCATGTGATTCTTTTTTAACAATCACACGATTACCAAAAGGATGCCTAAAATTTCAAGGGACTTAAAATCAGCTGTATCTCGTGAAAATGGCAGATGCAGTCTTCATCGACTGTGCCAACTTCTCTGAATCTATTCCCAATTCGAGATTTTTATTCTCAAAATAGGAAATAATTGTTTCGGTAGCAATGTTACCAACAAGTTCATCTTTAGCCATAGGACAGCCACCATATCCATTAATAGCCCCATCAAATCGTCTGCAGCCCGCAGCATAAGCAGCGCTGATTTTTTCAATAGCAGTGGCCGGATTAGAATGTAAATGCGCTCCAAATTCTACCTTAGGATATTGTTTGATCAGATTTTCATATAAATAGGTGATGTTTTCTTCATTTGACACTCCAATAGTATCTGCTAATGAAATAATCTCTATTCCCATTGAAGCTAGTATATCGGTAAACTTAGCAACAACATCGACACTATAAGGGTCGTCATAAGGATTGCCAAATCCCATAGAAATGTATGAGACTAGCTTTTTATCATGCTTTACGCATAAACTCTGTACTTTATCAAGTGTGTTAAGTGCTTCTACGATCGATTTATTTGTATTTCTTAATTGAAAGGTTTCTGAAATAGAAAAGGGAAAACCCAAATAATTAATCTCCTCAAATTGAACCGCATCTTCAGCACCTCTTGTGTTGGCTATAATGGCAAGTAGCTTTGTGGAAGTGCTGTCCAACTTAAGCGCTTTGAGCACATCACCAGTATCCTTCATTTGAGGGATAGCCTTAGGAGAAACAAAGCTTCCGAAATCTATGGTGTCAAAACCAACCTGTAACAGCTCATTGATGTAATTGGCTTTAACCTCTGTAGGTATAAAATCATGGATGCCTTGCATGGCATCTCTCGGACATTCTATTATCTTCATAGCTCAAAGATATTTCATCGACAACTATGGTCAAAACCAACCGCTCACCGAACATATGGACAATTGACCTATTCGATCTAAAATAATCAATATGATTCGCTTAGATTTAATTTTTAATTAAATTGGAAATGCTATGCCATTAACACCTTTGACAGGAACATTAGGAACAAAAAGAGCAGCGCATCTTCTTAGAAGAGCCACTTTTGGAGGTACTAAGGCAGACATCGACACATTTGCGGGGCTTACTGCCGCAGAAGCCGTTTCAAGGCTCTTTGATACTACAATCGAAGATGTTCCCTTGCCTTTGGATACTGAGACCGGGCAAGAGTGGATTTCCACTGGAGCCATTGAAGATGTTACCTCGGGAGATGATGAGCTCAGAGACTATTTTAAAAGATGGTTTGTCGGCCTAATGATGGGTATTGGCAACACAATTGACAGTCAAAAGCTGGCGTATACAACCCGGGAAAAACTCACGCTTTTTTTGCACATCCATTTTACAACTATGGATGAGAAAGTTAGAAACAGTAGAGCACTGTATTTTCAAAACGTGCTGTTTCGTTTGTTTGCCTTTGATCAAGATGATCGCATGGTAGATATTACTGATGAAGACACCGGTGATGTTACCACCGAAGTTGCACCAACCAATTTTAAAGAGCTTACCAAAAAGATTTGTGTAGACAATGCCATGCTAAGGTTTCTTGATGGCAATCAAAATGTTCAGGGAAGTCCCAACGAAAACTATGCCCGTGAAATGTTTGAACTTTATACCATTGGCAGAGGGCTTGAAGCCAGGGTAAATGGCATGCCTCCCTCAGGTGATGGCGATTATTTTACATTTACAGAGCAGGATGTACAGGCTGCGGCCCGAGTACTTACAGGCTTTAAGTTTGATGATACGTTTGCTAACATCGATCAATACACCGGCCTGCCACGAGGCACTGCCGAACCAGGCCAACACACAACAGATTCATCAGCCAAAACTTTTAGTACATACTTTGATAGTGTTACGATTGACCAGGATCCAGCACTCTTGGATGCAGGAGGCAATCCTACCGAGGAAAGTATGCTTGACGAGATCAGTCAATTGATTGATATGATCTTTGACCGGGAGGAAACAGCTCGGCATATATGCAGAAAGCTATATCGATTTTATGTTTACTATGAAATTGATGAACCCTTAGACGATGATATTATCGCCAATATGGCAGCTACACTTATCGCTAATGATTATAAAATACAACCACTGCTGGAAGAACTCTTTCAAAGCGAGCACTTCTACGAAGCCGTTGCAGGAAATCAGGATGACAAGTTTGGAGGAATCATTAAATCACCGCTAGATCTAATTCTCAATTCACTGACATTCTTCGACTTTCAACTACCCACATACGACACAGACCTGGCTAATTTTTACGATGTTACTGGGAGTTTGCTCGATCAGATGAGTAGCATGGGTATGAACTTTTACGAACCATTTGAAGTCGCAGGTTATGTAGCATACCATCAATACCCTATTTACAATAGAAATTGGATATCAACTAACTATCTTACTTTGAGATATAATTTTATTAGAGAAATATTCAATCAAAACCCACAATTGCCCTATGACTATGTAAAAGACAATTTCAATACAGAAGCAATGGATGGCAAGCAGTTAATCATTGCACTATCTTCTTACCTCTATCCATTTGCTGAAAATCTAAATTTTGAGGCAGATGGCGGTGACCTCACCAAAGAAAGGATAAGATATTTCCTACAAACATTCTTGCAGTTTACTGATTACTCAGATACACCCATGGTTACACAAGCTAATGACGACTGGGTAAGTTTATATACTGATGATGCTAATTATCTGGAAGCCGGGGAATACCTCAGACGCTTATTTAATTCAATGTTGCAATCACCTGAGTATCAACTTTTTTAATTATGAAAAGAAGAAATTTTCTCAAGTCTATACCCGCGTTGGCAGCCGGAGGATCATTTACCCTTAACAATTTATCTGTGAGGGCCATGTCGAAGCAGAGCCCATTTTTGCGGCTTGCAGAGCAAAGTGATAATGATCGGGTGATGGTAATCATACAACTCCATGGTGGTAATGACGGCCTTAACACCGTTATTCCAGTGGATAATTATGATCAGTATTATAGTAGAAGGGCCAATATTGCTATCCCGGCAAAGAATAGCATTAGAAAATATATACCTCTGGATAGTACATTGCCCCTGGCCGATCAGGTAGGCTTACACCCAGACATGATTGGGGCTAAGGACCTATATGACAAAGGCCGAATGTCGGTAGTTCAGGGCGTTTCTTACCCTAACAATAACGGCTCACATTTTAGAGGCAGAGATATTTGGTTTATGGGAGGTGGCTTTGATGATTATTACTCATCGGGCTGGATTGGAAGGTATCTGCAACAGCAATTTGCCCCTAAAACGTATCCGGATGATTTTCCTAACCCTGAGATGGAAGATCCGCTGGCTATAGAAATTGGCAGTGACGTCTCTTTAATTTTTCACCAGCAAGGTAATATACCAACTTCAATATCATTGCCAGGCAACCCTCAAGGCTTTGCCAATTTAGTCGATAGCTTAGAAGGCTTCGATGACAAGCTGGTAGACCCAAGAGGCAAACCCCCAACATTTTTAGACAACTCACCTTATGGAAAGGAGTTAAACTGGATACTTGGCCTGGAAGATAAGTCGGAAGATTATGCACAGCGTATGTTGGAAGTCTATAATAACTCATCAGAAACCACGGTAACTTATCCAGATAAATACCCTTTCAATGCACCTTCGGGTAGCTTGACCAATAGATTAACTCCCCAACTGCAATTAGTTGCGCGATTAATTGCAGGTGGAGCAAAAACCAAAGCATATCTCGTTAGAATTGGCGGTTTTGATACACATGCCGACCAGGTAGAGAGTTATGACCCGACAATGGGAGCCCATGCCGCCTTGATGTATCACCTGACATCAGCAATGAATGCCTTCCAGGCAGACTTACGAACACGTGGTTTAGAAGAAAGAGTGCTATCCGTAACTACTTCTGAATTTGGAAGGAGAATAGCCAGTAACGGAAGTTATGGCACGGATCACGGTACAGGTGGTCCAATGTTTATTTTCGGCAAAGGAGTGCAACCAGGAGTGGTGGGTACCAATGATGATTTGTCTGGAAATAACGTTGCCATGCAGCACGACTATAGACAGGTGTTTGCTAATTTATTAAAGGACTGGATGCTCGTGGATGAAGAGACCATAAATAATGATATCTTCTTCGGCAACTTTATAAATGGCCCTAAAGAAGATGGTACTGGGAACTATACTCCTCTCCCACTGGCTCAACAACAAATCACTGGTACGGGTAGCTTTTTCAGTACACGTTTTGAGCTCAGTCAGGCCTTTCCAAATCCTGCCAAAGAATTTTCTAATATCAGATATAAAATCAACACCACAGGGCACGTATTATTGAAGCTTGTCGATAACAAAGGGCAAACCATAAAGACATTTGTCAATGAATCTAAACCCCAGGGTGAGCACGAAGTAAGGATTGATCTAACTGGTGTTAGACCGGGAATATACTTTTATCAGATAGAATCTGGCATACTCAAAAAAACCAAAAAACTCATTATTATCCCTTAACCATGATAAAACCAACTTTGACATTGTTGTGCCTCATCTTTCTGCTGCCTATGGCAAGTGAAGCGCAACGTAAAAAGAAAAGTAAAACTTACCCTGTCTACGATGTGCCTAAGAGGCCATCAGCCAACGAATCATTTTTAAAAACACAATGGTGGTTAGGCTTTAAAGCCGGAGCTAATTCGACAGCTGCTTCTCCTGAAACCAGGTTTTCTGGTTTTAGTCCGATTAACTACAATGCAACTGAAAATGAAAAAAGCTATGACGATTATGAAGGAGTGACTGGACATGCAGGCTTAGAAATCACTTTTTACCATCATGGATGGTCTTTTAGTTTGCAGCCCAATTACCGTAGACAACAATTTACTTACGGCAATGACTATACATGGGAAGAGACAAACAACCCTGACAATAGCCTGGTATTGAATTATAGTCAAAATCACTTACTTGATTACATCGAGCTGCCTTTTTTCATCAAATATGACATCACACAGACTTCATTCAGGCCGTTTATTCAGATTGGTGCCTATTACGCCACACTTGTAAATGCTCAAAAATCTGTTGAAATATCAGGAACTGATTTTGCATCAGGTAATGCAGGGCCATTCGAGACTCAGGAGTTGATTATAGGTGCCAATGACTTGTTTTTAAAATCATCTACCGGATTGGCCGGGGGTGTTGGCTTCAGCTATGACTTTTGGAATGTAAGGCTCGTTTTTGATGCCACCTATCGCTATGGTTTAAACAATGTGGTGGATGTTAAAAATAGATATGCCATCAATGAACTCGCCAGCATTGGTGACGCTATGGACGACATAAAACTTAAAAATATTTCGATCTCAATAGGATGCGTATTCCCACTAAGATTTATTAGTGAAGGTTATCAATCTACTAATTAAAGAAAGCAATGAAAAGATATCTTTTACTACTACTTGCCCCTGCCATACTACTTATAAATGCGTGCGACATTTCAGACAATGATGCACTACCTAAAGAGTCATTTTTAAAAATTTTCGATGATGATAGCTTCGAAGCATCATTTATTCCAATTGATGTAAAGGAAACCTCAAAAGGTGATTTTATTGTTTTAGGCGCTACACGTTTAGAAGAGTCTGATTTTACTGGAATTTTTCTTATTAAAACCGATTCAGATGGTCAGTTTATTACCCAACTGGATTTACCAAGCGATTTAATACACCCAATTGGTGATCTCATTGAAATAGACAATAAGTTCTATTTCGCAGCAATGAATAATATCAGTTGGCAGGCTAACATTATTGAAGTGTCTACCGATAGTCTAACTATTAACTCAAGTCCTATTGGTGGTCTCAGCTACCCACTACACCTAAAACAAGAAGGTAGTGAGCTCATTCTACTGTCTTATGACAATGATGATAAAAACTCCGTTATATCAGTGATAGATCAAACTGGTGCAGTTTTAAATTCACAGGCCCTTACCATTGGTGCCGGAGCTGATGTAGAAGCACCAATCATAGAACATTTTACCAGAAGTGGTCGTCAACTACCCTTCTTCGTTGGCAAAACAGAGGGCATTTATTTCTTTAATGGGTTTTATAATTACACGCTCTCACTAGTTTTTACAGACCTGAATGGAGATGGTGAGGATGGTGTTTTGCAAGGCCAAAGAGATGATGGTGGTATAAGTGCCGCTTTGCATCTCGATGGTTCAAGATTTGCATTTTCCAGATTTAACTTTGGTGACAATTACCTGCTTCCTGCGAGTAATGTTGAAGTGTTTGGCACAACTTCTTCGACCGACATGGAGGGCAACCCATTTCCTGAGTTAATTCCTAATGCACCTGTGGTAATAAAGTCGGTAGAAATCAATGGTGATGAAGTGACTTTATATGCCAGCAATACCAAAGGCGGTCAAATAGTACTGCTTGCTTACAACAATAATGGTGATTTGCTTGGCAGCAAATATATTGGCTTCTCAACACCCTATGAGATCTCTGACTTTACTCAAACAGCAGATGGCGGTTTGGCCATTACAGGTACAGTTTATGTGGCAGGAAGGTTTGCTCGAGTCTTCTTAAATAAACTCTCTAAAGAGGAGCTAGCGGAAATCATTTAATGTAATAAATCTCTGTAAATGAGGCTATAATCTGTATATTCAAAGTATGAAAGTACTCCCCTCCTTTGTATTTACTGTCTGTTTATCCATTTCGGGTTTCGCACAAGATGCAGCTGGTCTTTGGGAAGGTTACTCGACTTATGGCAAAAAGCAATATACTTTTAAGCTTAATCTTCACCAACAAGGAAAAGTAATAACTGGCTCAGGTACTATACATAATAAGAAGGACTCTTCCAGCTACTATCTCACGGGCACAATTGAGGGCAATACATTAAACCTTTCAGCAAGCTCATTCATTTACAAAAATAGCATCCTTCATTGCTTACCAAAGCTCAATCTTGAACTCAACGGAAATAAACTAGAGGGTAAATATGGCCCAAATGCCGTATGGGGTGGTTGCCTTGTAAGTGGAAATATTAATGTTGATCGCATTGCTGATGAACAGCCAGATGAACCTACAACATATACCACCCAACAGGTCGTAAAAATCGATGATTTTGAAGGCACTTCGCTCATCAATGAACTGAAAACGAGAAACTATTACGCGTTGGTAGTAGCGATAAATGATTACCCAGATGCTGATATACCAACACTTAGCAAGCCTATAAGCGATGCCTCACAACTTATACAAACGCTGCAAACACAATATACCTTTAAAGATCAACACACCACATTTTTACAAAACCCTACACGCTCTCAATTAATTGAAGCATTTGATAAGCTATCTAAAGAAATAACAGATCGGGACAACCTGCTCATCTTTTATGCCGGCCATGGTATTTGGGATGAAAGGCTAAAACAAGGCTTTTGGTTGCCAACAGATGCTTCCAAAGCCTCTAAAGCTCAATGGCTGTCTAACGGCACCATCAGAGATTATATACGAGCCATCAACTCAAAACATACCTTATTGATTACAGATGCCTGCTTTGGAGGGAGTATTTTAAAAGAGCGGGCGGTCTTCTTTAATGGCAAAGCTATGCTGGAGATGTATAAACGCCCAAGCCGAAAAGCCATGACCAGTGGTGCACTCACCACAGTTCCTGATGAAAGTGTCTTCATCAAATATCTGGTTAAAAACCTGACCAACAACCCCTCCCCACTTATATCTGCCGAGCAAATTTTCGGTGATTTCAAAGTAGCAGTGATCAACAATAGTGAAACCGGCCAGGTACCTCAATATGGCGCCATTACCCTTGCCGGTGATGAGGGTGGTGATTTTATATTTTTGAGAAGAGATGCATTAGAATAACTCCTTTGCTACATTATATACCGGATCTGACTTACCCATAGAGTAATAATGCAATACTGGAACACCGTATTTCATTAACTCTTTAGACTGCTGAATACACCACTCGATGCCTACTACTTTGGCTTCTTTATTGTCTTTACATTTTTCCACCGCATCAGCTAAATCTTCCGGTATGTCAATATGAAAAAATCTTGGAAGTACCGTAATGTGTTTCTTGGTAGTTATTGGTTTTAATCCCGGTATAATAGGCACATTAATACCTGCTTCACGACACTTTTCTACGAACTCGAAGTACTTCTGATTGTCATAAAACATTTGTGTCACTATATAATCCGCCCCGTTCTCCACCTTCATTTTAAGGTATTTTAGGTCAATCTTAAGATTAGGTGCTGTGTAGTGTTTCTCTGGATAGCCGGCTACACCTATGCAAAAGTTGGTGGCCGTTGCATTTTGAAGTTCGTCATCCAGGTATTTACCACAATTCATATTGACCACCTGATCAAGCAGATCTGATGCATACCTATGCCCATCGGGCTCAGCAACAAACATAGCTTCAGTTTTAATGGCATCACCCTGTAATAACAAGACATTCTCAATACCCAGAAAGTCCAGATCGATCAGTGCGTTTTCCGTTTCTTCTTTGTTAAACCCACCGCAGATTATATGTGGCACCGCATCTACTTCATAGCGGTTCTTTATGGCGGCACATATACCCACTGTCCCAGGTCTTTTTCTTATTGACTTGCGCTCAAGTAGCCCATTCTCACGCTTCTTATAGACATATTCTTCCCTATGGTAAGTAACATCTATAAATGGGGGTTTAAACTCCATTAAAGGATCAATATGGTTAAATAAGTTCTGAATATTTTCACCCTTAAGTGGGGGTAGTATTTCAAAACTAAATAGTGTGTTTTCAGCCTTATTTAAATGTTCTGTTACTTTCATAGGTATGATTCATTATTCTAAATTCTTAATTCTCCGCTCTATTTATAATTAAGGTTTGGTGCTAACCATTTTTCCATGTCTTCTAAGGCCATTTCTTTCCTTGCCGCATAATCTTTCACCTGATCTTTTGAAATGTCCCCTAAACCAAAATATTTTGATTCAGGGTGTGAAAAATAAAATCCACTGACTGCTGCAGCTGGATACATGGCATAGGAATCGGTTAACTCAATCCCTGTGTTCTTCTCAACTTCCAATAAATCAAATAAGATTCTCTTTTCAGTATGATCGGGACAAGCAGGATAACCAGGCGCAGGTCTTATTCCCTGATACTTTTCTTTAATCAACTCGTCATTTGCCAGTCCCTCGTCAGGTGCATAGCCCCATAGCTCTTTTCTTACTTTTTCGTGCATAAGCTCAGCAAAAGCCTCTGCCAATCGGTCGGCCAGTGCTTTTACCATGATGATCTTATAATCATCGTGGTCTGCCGTATACTTTTCAATTAACTTTTCTATACCAATACCAGCCGTCACTGCAAATCCTCCCACATAATCGGTTGCATCTGTGCTTTGAGGTGCTACATAATCAGACAACGAAATGTTTGGCAAACCCTTCCCCTTCTTCCCTTGTTGTCTTAAAAAATGAAATGTTACATCTCCATGACCTGTATTAAGAACCACATCGTCTCCTAATGCATTTGCCGGGTAAATCCCAACTACAGCATTGGCCTGTAATAATTTATTTTCAATAATTTCATCAAGCATTTCCTGGGCCTCATCAAACAGTTTCTTTGCTTCTTTTCCGATGGTTTGGTTATCAAATATGGTCGGGTATTTTCCTTTCAACATCCAGGTTTGAAAGAATGGTGTCCAGTCTATGTATTTTCTTATTTCGTCCAATGGGTAGTCTTCATAAGCCTTATTACCAATTAATTTAGGCTTATATGGCTGAAAACCTTCCCAACTGATCTTAACACGGTTATTTCTGGCTTCATCAATACTTATATAAGTCTTATTACTTTTTCGATTTGCGTGGCTTTCTCTCAGTGCCTGATACTCATCCTTGGTTTTTGATTTAAATTGGCTCTTCGTTCTTGTATTAATCAATTCACCCGCCACAGGCACACTTCTTGAAGCATCCAAAACATGTACGACTGTGCCATTATATTCAGGATCTATTTTTACTGCCGTATGAATCCTTGATGTTGTAGCTCCACCGATTAGCAATGGAATATCGAAGCTCTGCTTTTGCATCTCACTGGCCACAAGCACCATTTCATCTAAGGAAGGGGTGATAAGGCCGCTTAATCCTATAGCCGATACGTTCTCTTCCTTAGCCTTTGCAAGTATTTTATCAGCCGGCACCATTACACCCATATCAATAATTTCATAGTTATTGCAAGCCAACACTACACCTACAATGTTTTTACCGATATCATGCACATCGCCCTTTACGGTGGCCAATAGAATTTTAGCAGCTGTTTCAGTCGATTTGTTTCTAAGTTTTTCTTCTTCCAAATACGGTTGCAACCAAGCCACAGACTTTTTCATCACACGTGCACTTTTTACTACCTGTGGTAAAAACATCTTGCCTGAGCCAAACAGATCCCCTACTACGTTCATACCATCCATTAAGGGGCCTTCTATTACATCTATCGGTTTGGAATATTTCTGTAAAGCTTCAGCAGTGTCTTCCTCGATATATTCCAAAATTCCTTTAACCAGAGAATGCGACAATCGATCTTCTACTGATTCCTTTCTCCACGAATCATCTTTTTGTTTCTTTTTACCCGCACTTTTAACCGTTTCAGCATATTCAAGCAGTCTCTCTGTGGCGTCTTCCCTTCTATTTAGCAATACATCTTCAACAAAAGTCATTAGCTCCTTAGGCACTTCGTCATAGACTTCAAGCATGGTAGGATTTACAATACCCATGTCCATGCCGTGGTTGATAGCGTGGTATAGAAAAGAAGCATGCATAGCTTCCCGCACAGCATTATTTCCTCTAAATGAAAAAGAGACATTACTTACGCCACCACTTACATGTACACCAGTTAAATTTTCCTTTATCCATTGAGTGGCTCTGAAGAAATCGAGTGCATTATTTACATGCTCGTCCATCCCTGTAGCCACAGGAAAGATATTTGGATCAAAAATGATATCTTCTTTTGGGAATCGGACCTTTGTAATTAGCAGATCGTAGGATCTTTTACAAATTTCGATTCTCCTTTGGTAATTGTCTGCCTGTCCCTTTTCATCAAAGGCCATAATCACCACAGCTGCCCCATAATTTCTGATGATTTTAGCCTGGTTTAGAAATGCTTCCTCTCCTTCCTTAAGACTAATAGAGTTAACTATACCCTTTCCTTGTAGACATTTAAGTCCTGCTTCTATAATATGCCACTTAGAAGAATCAATCATGATGGGCACACGAGCAATATCGGGTTCGGCAGCGATGAGATTGAGAAAGGTGACCATGGCATTTTCACCATCTAACATGCCTTCATCCATGTTGATGTCAATTATTTGTGCTCCCCCTTCTACTTGTTCCCTGGCCACCTCCAGGGCTTCTTCATAATTTTCCTCTTTGATCAGCCTAAGAAATTTGCGCGAACCTGTGACATTGGTACGTTCGCCAATGTTGATAAAATTAGTTTCAGCAGTAGCAATAAGTGGCTCCAGACCACTTAACCTTAATATCGACTTATGTTGTTTTAGCATTAATACTTCTCATTCAAAACAAAAAAAGCTCCCCTGACAAGTCAGGGGAGCTTTTAAATGTATTTAGCTTCTTTTAATACCTGCTTATCTTTTCCCGCTTAAAACGGAATTGGATTTAGCACCTTTCACGCCAATGACGTGACGGTTGCTAAGGTTTCACAGGGCCAAGTCCCTCCACCTTTCATGATAAGTGTTAGCCGTAAATATATAATATTAACGGCTAGAAAAATTAGGATTCAAAAAAAGGGAAAGACTTTAAGCCTATCCCTTTTTTTGAGAATCTGAACAGATTATCCTTGATTCTTTTTGTCTTGTACTTCTATTCTGATTTCTTGAGCAAGGTTCTTTATTTCCTGCATTCCTTTTCTTACTCTAGTACCAGCAGCATTGTTGCTTTTATCGTAGAATTTCTCAAAGTCTGATTCTAAAGAAGCTACTAAATCTCTAATTTGTTCAAATCTTTTCATACTTGATTAATTTTTAAGTTGTTGAATAATTCCTGTTTTAATTCGATGGGCAATATAGTCAAAATGTTTATAATTCAACCAAAAACCGATCTTTTTTTAAATTTTTACTTGGTAATTGCAATAATTTCTTCCCTACGGTAAATCCCGTCATCCAATTTTTTCTTAACAGAAGCAAATGCCTCAATTGTTTCTTTAACGTCATCTAACGTATGTACTGCTGTTGGAATGAGTCTTAACATGATCACATCCTTTGGTACAACAGGATATATTACCATAGAGCAGAAGATGTTGTAATTCTCTCTAAGATCCATAGCCATGTTAGCAGCCTCACCCAAACCACCATGGAATAATACAGGCGTTACACATGATGTTGTGGTGCCTATATTAAACCCTTGTTCTTTAAGACCTGACTGTAGTGCATTTACTACCTTCCAAAGGTCATCTTTTAAAGATGGGTCATTTTTCAATAATTCAAGACGCTTAAGTGCTCCTATTACTAAAGGCATAGGTAGCGATTTGGCAAAAATTTGAGACCTTACAGTATATCTTAAATATTCAATAATTGATTTGTTACCCCCAACAAATGCACCAATGCTTGCCATTGATTTTGCAAATGTTGAAAAGTAGATATCAATACCGTCCTGCACGCCTTGTGCTTCGCCAGTACCAGCTCCGGTTTTACCTAATGTACCAAAACCATGTGCATCATCTACAAAAAGTCTAAATTGATATTTTTTCTTTAATTCGATAATGTCTTTTAGGTTACCCTGGTTTCCAGACATACCAAATACACCTTCAGTGATAAGCAAAATACCACCACCTGTTTCATCAGTGATTTTCTTTGCTCTCTGAAGCTGTTTCTCACAGTTCTCTATATTGTTGTGCGGGAAAACAAAGCGTTTACCCATGTGTAGTCTAACACCGTCTAATATACAAGCGTGAGATTCTCCATCATATACGATAACATCCTTACGGTCAACGCAAGCATCAATGATAGATAGAACTCCCTGATAACCGTAATTAAGGAGCATTACAGCTTCTTTGTCTATAAACTCAGCTAGTTTATCTTCAAGCTCTATGTGATGTACTGAGTTACCAGACATCATTCTTGCACCCATTGGGTATGCAAGTCCCCACCTGGCCGCTGCATCAGCATCTGCCTTTCTCACTTCCGGGTGATTGGCCAGACCGAGGTAGTTATTTAAACTCCATGTTAATACTTCTTTTCCATTAAATTTCATTCTAGGAGCGATATCGCCCTCTAGTTTTGGGAACATAAAATAATCCTTGGGAAGATGCGAATGCTGTCCCAAATCACCTTGCTCTACTTTTAACTTATCAAAAATGTCCACTACTATTGGTTTTTATTATGTAAATGTTGCTTCAGTTCAAAAAACACACAAATCTAACACTAATCTGGTTCTTGTCAAAAGTGCCTTATCATTTTAATTACGCATACTGATTTAGATAATTTTAATTATTTGGTTAGCATTGTGCTATTAACACCAGCGTTAAAATTATGGCTAAAATTAAGAAAATACTTATCGCCAACCGTGGCGAAATCGCTTTAAGAATAATAAGATCGGCAAAAGAAATGGGTATAGCAACTGTGGCTGTCTTTAGTGAGGCCGATAGAAACGCTTTGCACGTAAGATATGCCGATGAAGCGGTATGCATCGGACCAGCTGCTTCAGCCGAATCTTACCTTCGTACAGATAAACTAATAAAGGTATGTAAGGATCTAAATGTTGATGCCATACACCCTGGTTATGGCTTCTTGTCTGAGAATGCAGGCTTTGCAAAAGAAGTAACAAATAATAACATCATATTCATTGGCCCCTCTCCCGATGCCATCAGTGTAATGGGAAGTAAGCTTGCTGCAAAAGCAGCTGTCGCCAAGTACGATGTACCTCTGGTGCCGGGAACAGAAGAAGCCATCACAGATGTATCAGAGGCTAAGAAAATTGCTAAAGAAATAGGCTATCCTATCCTTATTAAGGCCAGTGCTGGTGGCGGAGGTAAAGGAATGCGTATTGTAGAAGAGGAAGCAGATTTTGAAAGCCAAATGGATCGTGCAGTAAGTGAGGCTAAATCTGCCTTTGGAGATGGGGCGGTATTTATTGAAAAATTTGTAACGTCACCTAAGCATATAGAGTTTCAAATTCTAGGAGATACACATGGCAATATTGTTCATTTATTTGAGCGCGAATGTTCGGTGCAAAGAAGACATCAAAAAGTAATCGAAGAGGCTCCTTCAGCCGTTTTGACTGAAGAGAAAAGAAAAGCTATGGGTGAAGCCGCAATTGGTGTAGCTAAAGCTTGTAATTATTATGGCGCTGGTACGGTAGAATTTATCGTTGATGACAAACTTAATTTCTACTTCCTTGAAATGAATACACGCCTGCAGGTTGAACATCCTGTTACTGAAGAAATCACAGGCATTGACCTTGTCAAAGAACAAATTAGAATTGCCGAAGGCGAAGCATTACCATTTACTCAGGAAGACCTTAAATTTACAGGTCATGCCATTGAATTAAGGGTTTATGCAGAGGATCCTTCTAATAACTTCTTACCTGATATTGGCAAGCTTGAAACATATAACAGGCCACAAGGACCTGGTGTACGAGTGGATGATGGGTTTGAGCAAGGCATGGATATTCCGATTCATTATGACCCTATGATTGCTAAATTGGTCACATTTGCCGACACCAGAGAATTGGCCATCAAGCGTATGTTAAGAGCTATTGCTGAGTATGATATTTCCGGTATCGAAACGACTTTGGCGTTTGGTGAATTCGTGCTAAACCATGAATCGTTTATCTCAGGAAAGTTTGACACCAAGTTTGTAGAGAACTACTTCACACCAGAAAAACTCAAAGGAAAAAATGCTAAAGAAGAGCAGGAAATAGCTGGTGTACTGGCTGCAATGCTTGTCAAAGAAACCAAGCAAGGTGTGGAACAATCCACACAAAGCAATACCGGATCACAAAACAAATGGAAAAGAAGAGCCTGGAGAAACCAATAATTTATGGCTGAAATTAAACCCCTGAGAGCCTGGAGATACAACGATGAACTGGCTCAGAATATTGATGAACTCACCTCTCCCCTTTTTGATGTTGTATCTGAAAAGCAAAGAGAAAAGCTTTATCAAAACCCTTATAATAGTATCCACCTTTCAGTACCAAAAGGTGATAATGCATTTGAAAACGCAAAGGACCTCTTAAAAAGCTGGAAGGAGAATGGCGCCATTCTACAAGATGATCTTCCTGGTATTTATGTCTATTATCAATATTTTTCATTGGCCGGGAGCGATAAAGCTTATTGTCGTAAAGGTTTCATCTGCAACATTAGAGCCTATGATTGGAATGAAAAAGACAGCATGATTTTAAGGCATGAGAACACAATGCCCAAATCTGTTAATGATCGTGTAGATGTGTTAGACAAGACACAGCTCAACGTAAGCCCAACACACGGGCTTTATACCGATCCTACGTTTGAGTTAGAGCAGTACATGGACGAAAGCATGGAAAATCCTATCTACGAAACAGAGGACTATCAAGGGGTCAGAGATGTGTTAAGCGTCATTCATGATGCTAAAGTTATCAGTAGGTTTATTGATATGATCAATGATAAACGCATCATATTAGCTGATGGTCACCATAGATATGAAGGCTCACTCATGTACAAAAAGCGTCAGGAAGAAAATAATCCTCATCATACAGGAAATGAAGGCTATAATTATCACCTGATGTTTCTGACCAATACCGAAGCAGATGATCTAAGGATTTTGCCTACACATCGCTTACTCAATGGCTTCAAAAACTTTAGCAAGGACGATATGCTTAAGAAGTTTGAGGAAGACTTTATCATCAAACCCGTTGAAGAGGCGCATACTGTCAATGAGATAATCCTCGGTAAGCAATGGGCTTTCGGTATATTATTCAAAGACAGCGCAGTAAAGATCAGGCTAAAACCTGAATCGTATGAGAAATTAGCCTGGAATTTTCCAGATGAAGTTAAACAGCTGGATCTTACAGTCATGCATTACTTTATATTTGAAAAGATTCTAGGTATACCAGGAAAGGAACAGAGGGACTCTGAGCTGATCACATTTGACAGAAGCTTTAGTGATTGTCTGGCTAAAGTAATTAGAGAAGAAGCGCAAATGGCAGTGATTACCAAAGACATTTCCATGCAAGATGTAAAGAAGGTCTGTATGAGCGGCTATACCATGCCTCAAAAATCAACCTATTTTTATCCAAAAGTGATCTGTGGTTTCTTATTTAGCTCTATAAAAGATGATGAATTTGCCATGCCCCCTTATTCTTGCTTCTAAGTCACCAAGAAGGCAACAGCTTTTGCGTGATGCAGGGTTTGATTTTGAAGTATTGACCAAAGACATTGATGAGTCTTATCCAGATGCTTTAGATACAACCGAGGTGGCAAAATTCATTGCAGAGAGAAAATCTGAGGCGTTTGCTAAAGAGGTAGATGAAAATATCGTTATCACCTCAGATACAGTAGTCATTTATGGTGATAAGGTATTGGGCAAACCTGCTGATAGAGGTGAAGCCATCGAAATGATTCGTATGATGTCTGGAGATTCACATTTAGTAATCTCTGCTGTATGTATTGCACATAAGGACAAAAGAGTTGTATTCGATGACACCACCAGGGTTTATTTTAAGGAGCTTACCCAATCTGAAATTGAACATTACGTAGATACGTACAAACCTTACGACAAAGCAGGTGCCTACGGCATTCAGGAGTGGATTGGTATGATAGGAATTACTAAGATAGAAGGCTCTTATTTTAATGTAGTCGGATTGCCTGTGCAGAAGGTGTATGAGGCTTTAGGGCAGTTTAAATAATCTCAATCTTCTCAGTAGTCCCTATCCCAAATTTAGTCTTTACAACTTTATTTTTGCGGGTATTTTTTCTAATTGCAAGATTTCTTTCAAGAGACTCTTTTGTTTTATAGCCTCTTGCATGATCAAGGTGTAAGCATATCGCTCGATGCCTAATTTGCTTTCCCTTAACTCCATAATTCTCTAAACGCTCGCCAATTTCACGATCTGGACCTCCATAGCGCATGCGTTCGTCATACCCGTTGATGTGCAACAAATCCTTCTTCCAGGCTGATGTATTACAATTATTAAAAGAAGCATTGGCTGGTGTTATATAGTCAAGGAAATCAGCCCATTTACCTTGAGCACCTAGCTTTCTTAATTGAGAACTGCCTGTGAGCCCTTGAGATTTTAGCCATTGTACATCAAAGCATCTGCCTGATGCTATGTCTTCTTGAGTGATATGCTTGCTTAACTCCATCGGTAACTTACAATAGCCACCACTTAGAAAACGACCTTCTTCTAAGTACTTTAGATGTGTTGAAATAAAGTCATTTCTAGGAATGCAATCACCATCAGTAAATAAGATGTATTCATACTTTGCCTCTTGAATAGCTACATTAAGGATTGTCTGACGCCTATAGCCTTTATCTTCGTGCCATAAGTGATTGATATCCAGACTTCTTTTTGCTTTGAATCGATCAATTACGGCCTTTGTTTCCTGACCAGAACCATCATCAGCAATAATGATTTCAAATTCTTTAAAAAGTTGCTGCTCATACCCCCAGAGTACTTTTTCAAGCCACTCAGGCATGTTATAAGTTGCTATTATAACTGTTACTGGAATATTTCTCATTTCTTTTGATTCCTATTTAACTCCCAAAGTCTGGCATACTTCAAAAAGTTCAGATAAGCAGTGACTGCACTAAATATGAACCCATAATAACCATCTAAAAAACCTAATCTGAGTATATACTTTCTGAAAAACTTATACCAAGGGCTAAGTATCAGATGGAATATAAAGTTGGCCTTTTTACCTTTCTGAAACTTGGCATTTGCAGCGATTATGGCAAATTTCTTCACCTGCTCGAAATGCTCCTCTAAGTTATCGTAAGCATAGTGCAATATATCACCTTTAAGCTTTTGAGTTTTTGCTGAAGGCTGCATAATCACCTTATCATGAGGATTTGTACCACCCCATTTGCCTTTTGTCCGATCCCACAACCTCAATTTCTTATCTGGGTACCAAGATCTTTTTAACCATGCTCCGCAATAGTTGTTTAACCTGGCAAATACAAAACCATCGGCTGTCCAGTTATTTTTCGCTGTAAGAATGGAGGCTTTCATTTGCTCAGATACTCTCTCATCGGCATCCAATGACAACACAACATCATATTGAGCCTGCTCCATCGCATAGTTTTTCTGCTCAATGTGACCATCAAATTTATACTGAATAAACTTTACATTTAATGCTTCGCATATTTTTGGGGTACCATCAGTACTAAAAGAGTCTACCACTAGCACTTCATCAACGATGCCTTGAAGCGACTCAATGCAAGCCTTGATATTTCGCTCTTCATTGTAGGTGATGATAACACCAGAAATCATAACTGAATTAGACACAGTAACTTAAAAGGTACGTTTAAGTTTATTCTTTACAGCCTTCATGATAGGCCATCTATTGAGTTTAAATTCATAGAATCGAGGTAATACAGCATTGAGCATTTTGGGATTCTCTACGAATCTTTCTTCAAGTTTGGGATACTTGCCTAATTCACTCTTCTTTACATAGATGAATGTATTTTGGGCGTACCACATTTCTATTTTATCATCTTCCCAAACCTCAGGTCTCACACAATCAATAATTACATACCCTTCTTTTTCGAAAATTTCCTTCCAATAAATAGGCCACTGTTCATTAACATGATGCTTTCCTCCCTGCAACGGTATAGCTGCTGAAAATAATACCACAGGGGCATGTTGTGTTAAATTTTTTACAAACTGTACGGCAGATTCCTTATGAATATGCTCGGCCACTTCAAGCGAAATAGCCAGGTCAAATGATTGTTTGGCATCAAATGGCTTTTCCAAATCTGCTTTCGTAAAGTCACTTTGCTCAATAACTAAGTTGGACTCATCCACCCATTGTCCCTCTACTCCAAAGACCTTTTCTATTCCTTTTTCCTGAAACACCTTAAGCCAGGTACCTACACCACAGCCAACATCAATTACACTTTTGGGAGCTACCCAATCATTGACAAGGTCAATAATCCTATTTGCTGAATAATGTGTATTGGTATGTCTTGATTGGTAGAATTTATCTTCGTACTTAGCCATTGGATTTGTTTAAATAAAAAATGCCCTTACAAATATAAGGGCATTTTGCTTTGATTACTATAAGATCGCTATTCTTCCGAGGATTCCTCTTCTTCAGTTTCCTCTTTTTTATTTGATTTCTTATTCTTATCTCCTTTGGACTCGACAAGGTCTCCGTCTTCTAATCTTTTCGAAACAACAAGGAAAGGACCCGACACCACTCTATCTCCATCTTCCAGACCGCTTGTGATTTCTATGTTTTCATAATCACTAATGCCTGTTTCTACCTCTTTCATTTTGGCTGCCCCTTCTTCAAACACAAACACTACTTCTTTAGTCTCTTGGTTAACTGGGGTTTTTGTTTCGGCTTCTTCAGCATCCTCATCACCATCTCTTCCAAATTTCTTTTTATTTGGGTCGCGTGTAGTTACTGCTGAAAGTGGTACAGATAGGACGTTGCTCTTACTGTTGGTAATAATATCAACACTAGCCGTCATCCCGGGTCTAAATGGGTATTTGTTACCTTCTTCTACTAAATCAGCATAGGATGAGTTGAGTATTCTTATTCTCACCTCAAACTCTGTTACAGCATCCGCAGAAACTTTATCATTGGCTGTATTGGCAATAGCTGTCACTATACCTTTGAACTCTTTCTCTAAATGTGAGTAAGAATCAACATCAATAATGGCCGTGTCCCCCAATGTTACCCTGATGATATCATTTTCGTTTACATCTACCCTAACTTCCATTTTGTTAAGATCTGCAATACGCATGATCTCAGTACCCTGAAATTGTTGCGTACCCAGTACAGTTTCACCCTGTTCTACATTGAGTTTAGAAACAGTACCGCTCATAGGAGCTGTAACAGTTGTTCTCCTTAAATTCTCTTGTTGCTGAGAAAGCGAGGCCTCACTACTCTTAACAATATATTTAGCAGCCTCCACTGACTCTTTTGCTGAAGTAAGATCATTTTTAGCCACCTCATAGTTCTGCTGAGCTAACTGCCAATCAGCCTCTGAAATTACTTTCTCTTCATAAAGCTTCTTTTGTCTTTCATAATCTTGCTCAGCTCTTGTAAAAGTTGCTTTAGATCTAGCTAATGACGCCTTAGATGACGCTAAATTTGCTTTTTGTTGATTTAAAGAAGCTCTTGACTGTTCAACAGCAGCTACGAAATTATCAGGCCTTACTTTTGCAAGTATATCACCTTCACTTACGGCATCACCTTCCTCTACGTTAAGTTCTATTAATTCGCCAGACACTTCCGGACTTAAATTTACTTCGATAACTGGTTGAACCATACCCGAGGCACTTACTTTTTCCGTGATAGAAACACGCTTTACCTCTGTAAGCTCAACTTCTATTGATTTGGTTTGACCTATCCAGCCAGCTGATTTGCCGACAACAACGAATACGATAAGAAGAATAACTCCTCCTATCAGATAGTATAACCACTTATTTGATTTTTGTTTTTTAGCCATTGTTTAAAAATCTAAAGGTTTTCCTTGATAAAAATCTAAAATTTTGAGTTTAAATATATAGTCGTATTTGGCTCTAATAAAATCGGATAGAGCTTGATTATAATTATTTTCAGCAACAGTATAGTCAGTAATATTTGCTGCACCAGCCTCTCGCTGCTTGGTTAAATTGTCAAACAGTTGCTTAGTCGATTCTACTTGCCTCTCACTACTCCTATAGGTCTGAAGAGCTGCCTGAGCATTTAAATATGCCTGCTCAACCTGCTGACGTAAATTGTTTTTGGTTTCGAGTTCGTTAAGTTCAGCCCGCTCATTATTTATTTTAGCTACTTGTATAGATTGCCTAACTCTGAAATTGTTAAATATTGGCACATTCAAGTTAAACCCAACATTTTGTCCTAGGTTATTATCTAATTGATCACTAAAGCTAAATGCTTCATTTTGATTGTTGTAACGTGTATCAACTCCGACAAATGCAGTAATACTAGGTAATCTACCTCCTTTTGCAGCTGACAAACCTAATTCACTTGCCTCAATTCTTAATTCCGCAGCCTTGATTATAGGTTGAGTGGTCAAGGCTTCATTGTAAATTGCTTCTGAATTCAACGCAGGGATTGTGAAATTTTCTGGTTCGAGCTCAGGCACTACAATATCGAAGTTAGGGTTGTACGGCAATTGTATTAGCTGCATCAACTGTAGTTTGGCAAGGTTATAATCGTTTTGCCTGTTAACAAGATTAGTTTCATTAGTTGCAAGCTGTGCTTCTGCCTGTAACTTATCAGCTATTGCCAACGCTCCATTTTCAACCAATATATTGGTTCTTCTTGCTTGTTCTTTTGATGTAGAAAGCAGCAGTCTTGCGGCCTCCATAAGTTCTTTTGTAAATATTACCTGTAAGTATGCCTGCGCTACATTGAGCCCCACATCATTTTTAGCTTGAATAAGATCAGCAATTGAAGCTTCGACTAAAAAACTATTCTGCTTAATCGAATTATAATTTGCAAAACCATCAAATAACGTCACATTCGCACTCAAGCCAAAGGTATTTGTTCTGGAGTCAAGGTCTGTAATTAAATTGGTTACAGGGTTTACATTCTGCCCAAAATTATAGGCATGAGAGGCTCTACCATTAATTGACGGAGCCAACTGCCCCTTACTTTGAGTTAAGGCAGCCTCATTTTGTATAATGTTTAAATTTGATCTTTTTACATTGATATTATTTTTAAGCGCATAATCTATGCACTCCTGCAATGTCCACTTATCACCATCCTGGGCTGTTGCTAAACCCGTAATGAGTAAAAATGCAATCAGTAACTTTAGTTTGTTCATATAATTGACCTTGTTATTATAAATCGATATCCGGTATATAAATTACTTCCTTTATCCAACTTAGACTCTTCATGTACTCAAGTGTTACAGGTTTGAGTCCGCTGTCCATTTCTATAACCTGACAAGCTATGTCATTTTTACCTTTTCTGGAGACAGACATGGTTGCAATATTGCAATCATCATGATTTAGAATATTTGCGATATAAGCAATGCTGCCACGCTTGTCATCGGCCTTAAGTATGAGTGTGTGCAGGTTTGCTGAGAAATTAGCATTAAAGCCATCAAGCTCTGCAATATTAATCACACCCCCTCCTTTACTTTCACCCATGACTTCAATTTTTCTCCCATCCTTCTCAAGGTTTAATTTAATCGAATTAGGATGTAAGGTTGACGCATTTCCCACTGACTTGAATGTATATTCCATACCGGCTTCTTCAGCAAAATCAAAAGATTTTCGAATCCTGTCATCATCCGTTTTAAAGTCAAGTAGGCCAGCAATAATTGCCTTGTCGCTACCATGCCCTTCATAAGTTCTTGCAAAAGAGTTATAAAAGGTAATAACAGCCTTTTCTGGCGTTCCTCCAAGTACACGAATTGCGGCCCTGGCGATTCTTACTACTCCAGCGGTATGTGAGCTAGACGGGCCGATCATCACCGGGCCGATCATATCAAATACACTGCTCTTCTCTGCCATAATTATAGAATGTTATCAGTTTCAATATTAATGATAAATTTACCATCACTAATTACTAATCATTATAAATGGTTGTTTTTGTACTTGAAGCCCCAAATTGGGTGATTAAGCTAAAACAAATCGCCATTATTGTTCAAAATTGAGAGATTTAGGCTGAAATACTAAACTATGAAAGTACTTTTTGATGGTAAGTGGATTGAAGATAAAATTGAATTGTCAGTATTAGATCGAGGCCTACAGTTTGGTGATGGACTCTTCGAAACCATAGCCGTTCGCAATGGAGAAGCGAAATATCTAAAGTATCACTTAGAGAGGCTGGCTAAAGGAGCTGATAAATTGAATTTATCTCTGGAAACAGATGATTTCGAAAATCAAATTGAATTAGTACTAAATGAGAACCATCTTCTTGATGGAAGTTTAAAGTTAATGGTCTGGAGAAAATATGCTGCCGCTAAGGGATATGATTTCGGTACTACTGAAAGTCAGTATTTACTCATTCCTAAACAACATCATTCTATTGATGAAATCATTAAGAAAGCCGGGTTTGCCAAAAATATCACCTTCATTTATTCCTCACTCTCAGGCTTTAAAACTATGAATGCGCTACCCTATATATTAGCTGCAAATGAAAGGAAACTTCGAAAGTTAGATGAGCTTATTGTACTTAATACCGAAGGATATATATGCGAATGCGTATCGTCAAACATTTTTTGGCTTAAGGATAATGTCTATCATACCCCTCCGCTGTCATCTGGGTGTCTTGATGGCGTAATGAGGCGAGTACTTATCGAGAGAATGGTAAAAGCTGAGGTGAAAATTCAGGAGTCTCTGTCTACACAAGAGGAGCTATTATCTGCCGAAGCTATTTTCACAACTAACAGTAACGGCATTCGATTTATTGAAAGGCTGGAAAATAATAGTTTTGATGTTGCTATTGTAAAAAGCAAACTTGCGCATCTAGGTTTTTGATTTATCTATTTGTCTATGAACTTCCTCACGCTCCTCTGCGTCTGTTGATTCGATTTCTTCATTTAGACTTACATCAACATGATTTATAGCAATAGAAATAGGGAAATGATCCGAACCTATATTTTCATGCACCTTCATACTTACCAAATGAAAATGATCACTTACAAAGAAATGATCTAAAGGCCATTTAATAGGATACCTGGCGTGAAAAGTATTATAAAAACTTCGACCTTTTCTTGGATCGAGCAGGCCGCTCAACTTTTGAAAGATTCTGGTGCTTTTAGACCATGCCACATCGTTTAAGTCTCCAGCTACCACTGTGGGAACACTTGGGTCACTGTTTATTTCTTTTGCCAATAAGTATAGTTCTGCATCTCTCTCGGTTGATCTATAATTTTCTGTTGGACTTGGCGGCTCTGGATGCACTCCATAAAACTGTATCTCTCTCCCCGATTTTAAAACAATTTTAGTTTTTACTGACGGAATATCATTTTTAACCAAATATCGTATTTCGGCATCTCTCAGTGCCAGTTTTGAGTAGAATAAGAGACCGTACATATTATCCAATGGCTTCTTTAAGCTATAGGCAAACGTGCTTTCCAACTCCTTCAAATCTTCCTGCCACCTGCTATTGGTTTCAACAAGCAACAATACATCTGGATTTTCTTTTTGAATTAATTCTAATAGTTTGCTGCTATCAGTATTAGGCTGATAAACATTTGATACAAGTACTTTTAAATCACATTTTTGGTTGTTGTTGGCATTTTTAATCTCTTTTTTAGCCATAAAGGTATATGGCAAAATTAATTTGGACTGGTATACAGCCACTCCTGCTACTGCGATGATAAAACCTAAATTATAATAGGAGTTAAAGTCCAACCATATGATCGAGCAAGCAATAACACCTGCACCCAACACTAAAAACTGAAGTTGAGGAAAATCAAAAAACCTAACGATCCAATGATCAATTTTTAAGAACTTAATAAGGCTACATAATATAAATAATGTGCCAAGACAATAGATAATAGTGGATGCCTCCAAGTCTGATATATTTAGTTATATTTATTACTTATGCTATCTAAAAACGAAAACAATGATTAGCATTTTAACTAATAAAGCATGAAAATAAAAAAGCTCCTTGTAATAGCATTATCTATTTTGGCATTAGGAGCAATAACGATTCTACTATTTGCAAATAATTGGGCAGAAAAGGCACTTAATGAACAGATATCTTCTATCTCCGGTATAAAATACGATTCTCTCGACATCAATATAGCTGATAAAGAGATTACATTATACAACACCTCTATAAACATACCGACAGTCTCTGCATCTATTGATCGTATTTCAGCAGATGGCTTAAGTATTTATCAAATTATTGCAAATGATAAAATTTCACTTTCTACCCTCAACTTGGAAGGAGTAAGCCTTGAATATAAACCGGGAAACGAAAATGCAATTGAGAGTAAGAGTAAAATGCCGGATTTTATAATAGATCGTTTAGAATTAAATAAAGGTAATGCCATAATTACTACTCCAAAGAACAACCAGGCTGCGTTTAAATTTGATATTGGCATAAGCAATATTGATAAAGATGATCTTAAAAATTCCATGTTGATCGCAAATAAGATCGAATTTGCAGAAATACGAGATCTTATTTATACAACCTCCAATCATTACTATAATGCAGGCGCCAGGTTGATACAATTAGAAAAAAATATCATTGGGTTAGACTCGGTCTATGTTAAAAGTAATTTCGAAAAATACGAGTTAGGAAGGCATGTAGGACACGAAATTGATTGGTATGATTTTCAAAGTGATTCCATATTGATTTCTGTAAAAAATATGGAGCAACTCATAAACCAGCATGAAGCAGAAGCTGTCGTAATTCACAATCCGACATTCATTGCATTTAGAGATAAGAGATTACCATTCCCAGAGGGCAAAAGAGGTAAATTACTCAAAGAAATACTTGCTAATAGTAAATATTCATTTGGTATAGATCTGCTAGAAATCAAGGGTGGTAAGGCCACTTATCAGGAGTATGTAAAGTCAGGTGATGGGCCAGGCGAGGTTACTTTTGAGCAATTTAATGCTACTTTCGAAAATCTCTACACGTATGACAAGCAGTTTGATAAGCAACCCAGGTTAAAAGCTCGAACTTTACTATATGGTAAAAGCACTCTATTTGCAGATATTTCTTTTCCCTTACGTAAGTCACAGCCCACTTTTGTAACAGGCGTACTGCATGCAATGGATTTAAGGCATTTCAACCACATGTTAAAGTATGTTGCTTTTACTGAACTAGAAGAGGGTACATTAGATAGTTTAACCTTTAACTTTTCGTATACCTCAAACACATCTGAAGGTCAGATGCACTTTGGATACAAAGACCTTAAAATTGATTTTCTAAATAAGCATGATGCTAAAACGGGTGGTTTTCTAAATGAGTTAAAAGGTTTTGTGGCTAACACATTTGTAGTTAGGCGTAACAATCCAGAAACTCATGGTAAATTCAGAGTTGGCGAAATATCAGCACAGCGCAAAGTTGAAAAATCTATGTTCAACTTTTGGTGGCAATCCATATTGAGCGGCTTTAGATCTAGCACAGGAGTACAACCAGCTGAAGAAAAGATCAATCGCTAGACTACAATAATTTTACCCTAGACAGCGATAGGTGCCTTGATGCTTGGATGTGCTTCGTAGTTAACCAGTTCAAAATCTTCAAACTTATAGTCGAATATTGAAGCAGGCTTTCTCTTAATTTCTAATTGAGGTAATGCCATTGGCTCTCGTGAAAGTTGTAATTGAGCCTGGTCAATATGGTTAGAATACAGATGGACATCACCGCCTGTCCAGACAAAATCCCCTGGCTTTAAGTCACACTGCTGAGCAAACATATGTACAAGCAAAGCATATGAGGATATATTAAAAGGCACACCTAAGAAATAATCTGCACTACGCTGATATAACTGACACGACAACTTGCCATCAGCAACATAAAATTGAAATAATGCATGACATGGCGGTAAAGCCATCTTATCAACCTCGCTTGGATTCCAGGCGCTAACGATATGCCTCCGTGAATTAGGGTTATTTTTTATCTGATTAATAACATTGGTTATCTGGTCTACCGTACCACCATGAGGTGTAGGCCAGCTTCTCCATTGGTGACCATATACCGGTCCTAAATCTCCATTTTCGTCTGCCCATTCATCCCAAATAGATACACCATTTTCTTTGAGATATTTAATGTTGGTATCACCACTTAAAAACCACAGTAACTCGTGTATTATAGACCTTAAATGCAACTTTTTTGTAGTTAGGACAGGGAAACCTTCACTTAAGTCAAATCTCAATTGCCTTCCAAATACCGAAATAGTACCAGTGCCTGTTCTATCTCCTTTTTCATTCCCATTATCAAGAATGTCTTGCATCAAATCTAAATACTGCTTCATAGTGTTTTTATTATGACTTTAAAGTTATGAAAATACTCAAAGCATTCAACTGTTGTTAATGGATTCGTTTCATCAACAAAATGGGGTGCGAACACCACAAAAATAAATTAGTATTAAATGTAAGATTTTAAAGAAATAATTTATTATATTGATTTTCAATTAGTTAAGCAACCTGTACTCTCACACAATTTAAATGGTAAAGTATTTGAACAAAATGAGGTACTATGAGATTTTTAAACTTCCTTGAAACCAAAAAACATAAGCAGCTTATCAAATCTGTTAGGGCTTATTATAATCAAGAATCAACATCGATTCCTTATAACGCAAATCAAATTCAAAAAACAATAGATTGGCTTCAACAATCAGGTAGTGATGAGAATAAATTGCTCGCTGAAAAATTGAATATGGCTAAGCAAATTGCTCGACCTGAAAAGATTAGTACAAAAGCTCTGGTTTTATAAAACTCTCCTATCTTCGGAGTGTTAACGTTACGTAAACGTAATACTCCATGAACAAAACAATAGCCCGCTGGGCAGTTGTCCTCGTAATTCTTATAAGTCTATTTCTAGGCTACTTTATTAAAGATCTCAAATTCAATTATGTATTTGAAGACTTCTTTCCGGTTGATGACCCGGACCTGACCTACTATCAGGAGTTTAAAGAAATGTTTAGTAATGACAACGACTATCTACTCATAGGCCTTGTCAATCATCCTACAATTTTTGAAAAGAAGTTTCTTATTGATCTGGACAGTCTCGTTAAATCATTAAAAACTATCGAGAATGTATCGGATATTAATGCTTTAACAACCATAGAAAAACCTGTCATAAGCCCAGCGGGATTGTTTGAAATTCCCGTTATACATCCCTCAAGCCCCGATAGATACAAAAGTGACAGTATACGTATTTACAAAAATGAATTGTTGGTTGAATCAATAGTTTCAGAAGATGGGGCTGCCACAGCTATCCTTTTAAGACATGACTTTCTAAGTACCAAGGAGGGCGCTGATTCCTTAGTAAATAGAGTTGAGAAGGTTTTAACTGAGTATAGTTTTGAAAAATATTATATAGCGGGAAAAACCTATGCTCAAGGAGTTTTTATAAATAAGATGAAAACGGAGCTAGCCGTATTTCTTTCAGCAAGCATTGTATTAGTCATTATATTTCTGGCATTTGCTTATCGAAGCTGGTGGGGTGTTTTAGTGCCTCTTTTGGTAGTGCTCCTTGCGACAGTGTGGATACTTGGTTTAATGGGTTTAACAGGAAAAACTCTGGATATTTTGATGGTACTGCTGCCCACTATCATGTTTGTAGTGGGAATGTCAGATGTAGTGCATATCATGACCAAATACATCGAGCAGCTTCGATTAGGTTTTACTAAGATAGAATCAATTAAAACTACCTTTAAGGAAGTAGGTATCGCCACTTTTCTTACTTCACTTACTACATCTATCGGGTTTTTAACACTTTTTACCGCAAGTATAGCTCCCATACAGGAATTTGGGCTATATACAGCAATAGGTGTATTCCTGGCTTTTATTGTTGCCTTTGCATTGCTTCCCTCCTGCCTGGTCTTTTTAGATCCCCCGAAGGTTTCTAAAAAGGTTTTGAACCGATCGGCATGGTTTGGAATGCTAAGTAAAAGTTATCTCTATGTATTAAAGAATGGCAAAAAAGTAATCTTAATCAATATTATACTTACAGCAATCGCAGTTTATGGTGTGTCGATGATTGTGATCAATACTTACCTGATTGAAGACCTTCCGGATGATGCACCCCTGAAGCAATCATTTACTTTTTTCGATGAAAATTTTGGTGGGAGCCGGCCTTTTGAAGTCACCGCAACTGTTGATTCAAACAGCAGTGTTTATGATCCTGAAGTTTTACATGAAATACAAAAAGTAGAAGCTTACTTAAAAGCTGATTTCCAGGCTGGTAATGTAGTATCACCAGTAACCTTGGTTAAAGGAATGACACAGGCAATAAATGGAGGAGTGACTGATGCTTATCGAATGCCTGAAAGTAAGAAAGAATGGAGCCGTATAAATAAGTACATTAAAAGAAGTTCTCCAAGGGCTTCATCAACATATAAAATCACCGCAAAACAAGAAACGGTAGGTAGAATCTCTGCACGGGTTGGAGATGTGGGAAGTAAAGTATCATTAGCAAGAACCGAAGAGCTAAAAGCATACATTGCAACACATACCGATACTGCTCTTGTAGACTTTCAGATTACCGGCACTTCCAATCTTATTGACAAGAACAATGAATACTTATCCGAAAATATGTTTCAAGGCTTAGGGATTGCTTTTGGTGTAGTGGCAATAATAGCCGGCCTTATGTTTAAATCTCTTCGAATGGTGTTGATTACCTTAATTCCAAATGTAATACCTTTAATATTGGTTGCTGGTATCATGGGAATTTTTGGTATTACTCTTAAGCTGAGTACCTCAATAATATTCACTATTGCATTTGGTATAGCTGTAGATGATACAATTCACTTTATTAGCAAATTAAAAATTGAGCTGAATAAGGGAAAATCTGTATTGTACGCATTGAAAAGAACATATTTATCAACAGGAAAGGCCATTATAGTTACGAGCATGATACTGTCAGCTGGTTTTCTTACGTTGTTACTCTCCTCATTTGGAGGAACATTTTATACTGGATTGCTTATTGGGCTTACCCTCATGTTTGCGCTAATCATTGACTTAACACTATTGCCGGTATTGATTGTCTATTTTTACAAACTAAACAAATAGGATTTCGTTTATCAGATCATGCGCTATAAGCGACCCATTCTAATATTAACAATTACCGCTGTTGGGCTATTAATAATAGCGTTTAATGCGGCTAATAGGCCAGATACAAAAATTGATGGTGTGAGTCTGGTGGCTCCTCCAAACCCCATTGACAGTTTTGAACTGTATTCTGTAAATAAAATCAATGCTGGTTGGGTCGCTGTAATTCCCTATGCCTTTAGCAGACCTGGCAAGCCAGAGGTTAATTTTGACTATGAGAGGCAATGGTGGGGTGAGAAACCAGAAGGAACCGTTAAGACCATACAAATGGCTAAAGCGCTCAATTTAAACGTCATGTTAAAACCACATGTTTGGGTGAGAGGGCAAGGATGGGCAGGAGATTTTGACCTCGAAACTGAAGAAGATTGGTTGGTCTGGGAAGGCAATTATCGTAACTATATAGTTTCATTTGCTAAAATTGCCGATTCCATGAATGTTGAAATGCTTTGTATAGGCACCGAGTTCAGAAGACCTGCCAAAGAAAGACCTGCATTTTGGAAAGGCCTAATTAAAGAAATCAGAAGCTTTTATAGTGGAAAAATTACCTACGCTGCCAATTGGGATAATTATCAAAATATTTCTTTTTGGGGTGAGTTAGATTATATAGGTATTGATGCATACTTTCCTTTATCAGAAGCCAAAACTCCAAGTGTTGAAGAAATCAAAGCAGGATGGCAAGCCCCTTTGCAAGAAATAGAAACATTCCAGGCAACTTACCAAAGCCCCGTACTTTTTACAGAGTTTGGATTTCAAAGCATTGACTATGCCACCGCTGGTCATTGGAAATACAATCAAGATACATTGAATATTAACCTAGACGCTCAGGCCTTTGCTTATGAAGGCACCTACCAGGCACTTAAAGAAAGGGAATGGTTTGCCGGAGGTTTTTTATGGAAATGGCACGCCTGGCATGATAAATACGGTGGTCCTGATTGTAAGAGGTATACTCCCCAAAATAAACCCGCACAAGATATCATAGCCAAATGGTATAAATAAAAAAGGCCGTAGTTACCTACGGCCTCCAGAGAACATTTACCGAACCTTAATCTACAGTAACCTCTTCTCTATTACCATCTACTGTAATTTCCACTCGCTTATCACACTCGCCATCACCAAAGTCTATCGTTATAATTTTATTGTCTGTTGTGATCACCTTAGTGCCTGCAACTGGCAACCTACCTCTTCTACTTACTCGACAGGCTCTTTTGTAGACTAAAGTATCAGTAATTACCATATCATAATTCACGTCTCTTCTGGTTTTACCGTTGGCTGTACCAGTTACATGATGCTCATCGTTCAGAGGGTTGTTGGCATTTACCCAAACTCTTACTTTATCAACCTCTCTTGTTGCATTAGTACCATCTGGCCAAATTACCTCACCACCTACCAGTGTAATATGATAAGTCGGATAATCTTCCAATGACTCAGAAATATTCTCCAGGGTTCTAACACCTTTTATTTCAATATTATTGATTGAATAATCAACCAGAGTAGTCACAATTTTAGAGCCGGGCACCAGTTTACCACCCATATATTCAACAATAATTTTACCCTTACGCACATTTCCATTCCTGTCTATACAGCCATCACCAAAGTCAAGCGTAATGGTACCCGAGTGCTTATCTCCTTCAAATGAAAATACATCTTCACAAAAGCGATCATCATCGGGATTTTCAGCAATTTTACCTCCATCGTTAGCTGCTGAAAATTGGATGCTTAGAGAGGCAATATCATCAACATCTTCATATACTGCATCGATTTCCGCCTCACTTATAGCTGCTTCTTCACTTTCATTTGATATTAAATCAAGCTCGCTATCATTACAAGCCACCGCAAACATTCCAATGGCTACCAACAGCCATGTTTTCTTCATCAATAAATTCACAATCGTTTTCATAGTTCTATTTCTTTTCGTTTGTTTTGCCCCTTTGATTGAAAAAATAGCCCAAGGTTTAAAACGGAATAAAATATTTATGAGTAAACGATTAATAGAAGTGCTTACAAGCCATAGAGGGTCTTTTGCTCATGTTACTCCATTTGACCTCAACACTGACAATCCTTTCATCTTTGATTTGTCAAAAAGCAATGTAGACCTTGAGAAGGTCGACTTAAATGATGAAGGTGCTTTCAACGACTACATTTTCAGTACATTGGAAAGCAACAACACTGAAGTAGGTCTGGGGAGGTATAATGAGGATCGGGAGATCTATAAAAGAAGTGAGGTGTTTGGCGGTAATAAGGTTAGGTCACTACACTTAGGTATAGATATTTGGGCTGAAGCCGGCACTGCCGTTTTCGCTCCGTTAGATGGTAAAGTGCATAGTTTTAAGAACAATAATGCCCACGCAGACTATGGGCCAACTATCATTCTTCAGCACGAATTAGATGGCGTAAAATTCTTTACGCTCTATGGGCACTTAAGCATCACCTCATTGGGCGATAAATCGATAGGAATGGAAATAAAAAAAGGAGAGCAATTTGCCTCCTTCGGTGCTTATAATGAAAATGTACATTGGCCACCGCACTTACATTTTCAGATTATCTCAAATATGGATAACAAGTTTGGTGACTTCCCTGGTGTGGCAGCCAAAGCCGAGAAACAAATCTATCTGGAGCTTTGCCCCGATCCAAATATGATTCTCAATGCCAACTGTTTAAATGCTAGTTAGCATTTTGCTTAACTACTTCTACAGGGCAGTTTACTTTAATACATTTTCCGTGCCCTTCCAGGCAAAATAAATCTCCAATTGTATGGGCACCATTGATACCAACGACAATCAGGTCGATGTGATTTTTGTCTAAGTATTTGAGAATTCCTTTCTCAAAATCCGCCAGTTTTATTTCCGGGCGAATAGTAACACCTCGACTGTCGATCTTGTGAATAAGTTCAGATAATTTCTCTTCACTTTCTTTCAGTTCATTGATGGCATGAGATAACTCAGATTCCTTCGACTTAGAAGGTGGATTAACGATGTTGATAAGATGTATCTCTGAGTTGTTTTTACTGGCAATATCGATTGCCTTTTGTAAACCTACCTGCGCTGCCTCACTGAAATCCATAGGAACCAGTATATGCTCCATAATCTTCGTTGGTTTATATAATAAGAGGTATAGACGTTTGCCTATACCTCAAGTTAAGTAAAATTATTTGTTAGATGCAAATGCAGTAAACATCCAATGCGATTTCTCCATCTTCTTAATGAATGAATTAATCATATCTTCAGTACCTACATCACCAACTTCAATAGCTGCATCAGCGACATCTACCATGTATGACAATAGTATCTCGAAGTCTCTTAAAACTTCAGCTACCATTTCCATACCGGTAAGTTCTTTTTCTGTTTCTTTGATTTCAGACATTTCCAAATACTCTTTTAAAGTACTTGTTGGTTGGTAACCAAATACCCTTACTCTTTCAGCTATCTCGTCTATATTATTAAAGGCTTCTTCATATTGCTCTTCAAATTTCTCATGAATATCAAAGAAATCAGAACCCTTAACATTCCAGTGATAATTTCTTAATTTCTGAAAATGGACATGATAATTGGCCAACAGTTCATTCATTGCACTGACTAACTCTGCAGTTTCAAGTTTGGAAAAGCCTAATTTTTTATAGGCCCATAATCTATTAGCTTTCTTTTCTTTCTTTAAATCTTCAGTCTTAACACTCATGTCTTATAGTTATTTTATATTCTACTTTTTACCTTTTAAGGTGCAAAATGTGTGCAATAGTTATAAATAACGTTGAGGGTGTTTAAACACACCCTGTCAAGAAGCCGTTTGAGTAATAATTGAGAAAACTGTGGAATTGATTCCTCTTTATTAAATATATCTAAATGATTTTTTTCTCGATATAAGCACTATTTAGAATGCTTAGTGCTCCCATATATCGAAGCTTAAATGAAATAAGGTCACCTACCTTATAATTTCTTCGAGTTTTACCCAGGTCAATTACCAACATATCACTACTGGCACCGGTAACTTCTACCTTTTGGTCATCTGGAATCAAATACTCAGGAGAAATATCGAGCAAGCCGATGTCTATGATAGCTCTGTAAGAGGTCTTGCCATAATCGTCTTCATTGATTTCTGTGACATCGCCAGAAGGATTTTCTGCTAGCTCACCCATAGGCACCTTAGGCTTCTCATATAGTTCAATGATTTCTGCGTGTAACTTAAAGACATCATCCTTCATGCCTTTTACAGTCTTCATAGTAAAGAGATTCAAGCCAAAGAAAAGGATCTCTCCCACCCTAAAGTGATTTATACCCAATGGTCGCATGCGTTTTAGCAGTAAAGGTATAGTTACCGAGGTACCGCCAGATACCCATGGGATCTTTCTGTCGAATTTGGCCTCTATTACCTGCTCATATAGGCTAAGCTGAATCAGCTTGTCTTGCGATGGCATTACTCCATGCAGGCAGTTTAAATTAGTACCAAGACCAATCACTTCGATATTGGGAAGTTCAAAAATGTCAGAATAAAACTCTATTACATTCTCTCCCAAGACGCCCTCTCTAAGGTCACCCATTTCAATCATAATGATGATCTTATGCACTTTATCCTGCCTTTTCGCCTCTTTGGATAATAGTTTAATGGTTTCTAATGAGGTATTAAAGCTTACATCGGCATACCTGATTAGATTTTTTATGCTCCTTTTTGCGGGTGGTTTGATATAAACTGTTTGCACAGAATCATCGATTTGTTTGACCGCTTTAAGATTACTTATTCTTGAGTCATGGATTTCCTTGACACCTAAATTAATTACCTCCTGCAAGTATGCCTTGTTACCACAAAGTAGTTTTGTTACCACACCCCAGTCTATATCTCTATCCTCAAATAGTTTGCCCAGGAAGTCGTAATTATGTTTTAGTCTATCTCTATAAAGTTCTAAAAATGCCATTTGCTTAATCTACTAAATATCTCGGAATATTCATGGGTAGTCTGGTAAGCAACTCATAATTAAGCTGATTACTCAACTCACCAAAAGCACTCACCGTAATTTCTACACCACTGTCTACTCCTATTAAAATTACATCATCCCCCACATTAACATTGGGTACATCTGTGATATCCATCATCAACATGTTCATATTCACAATGCCTATCACACCGACCCTTCGGCCATTTATCAATACTCTACCCTGATTACTTAACTCACGACTGTAACCATGTGCATAACCCACAGGTACAGCTGCTACTTTCATATTTTGTTGCGCCAAAAAGCTCGTTCCATAACCTATAAATTCACCAGTCTTCACATGTTTAACGCTCATCACGGTACTTTTCCATGATATAACCCGTCTCAGCGGATCTTGTTTATCCTTATGATTGCGAGCTTTTGCTAAATAGTCGATAAATACTTCTCTACTTGGCCAGAAACCATACTGAAGAATACCTACTCTTACCATATCCATTCTTGTTTTCGGGTAAGACATGGTTGCAGCAGAACAAGCTGTATGTCGCATCTTAGGCGTGATACCCTGACCAATCAGCCATTGATGCAGCTTTTTAAATGTTTTAATTTGTTTTTGAACCCTTACATGATTGGCAACGCTTTCTGCGCCAGCATAATGGGTACAAACACCTGCTACATCGATAAATTCACTATTAGACTTTATTAGCTCAACAAGAGGCACTAATTCTTTAGCATTGAAGCCTGTTCTATTAAAACCTGTTTCAAATTCAATATGAATTTTAGCCTTTTTATTATGCCGTTTTGCATGTGTCAATGCTTCTTTTACACGCTCGATTTCAAAGACAAAAAAGTGGACATCCTCTTGGATTACCCACTCCATATCTTCTTTGGCTATCTCACCCATAATGAGTACCGGGCTGTTTTGAGTGCTTGCTTTCTTTACCCTTTTGGCTTCATCAGAGCTAAACACGGAAAAATGATCAAAACCAACAGATTCGGCCAAGGGGATATACTCTTCAATTCCATGGCCGTAAGCATTGCCTTTCACCACAGCCGAAAGTTTAACCTCTGGCTCAATACGAGACCTCAAAAATTCAAAGTTTGTCTTCAATGCTTCTTTACTCAGATAAATCTTTGAAGTGCTGCCCATGTTAATAAACCAGTTGTTTTAAAATACCGTCAAACATTTTAATTCCATGATCCATAATATCGTCAGGAAAATCATAATCCGGATTATGTAAAGATGGTGTTTCTTCACCAGATCCTAGTCCAAACATAGCTCCTTTATAAGCCTGACTAAATAGACCAAAGTCTTCGCTCCATCTAAATGGAGCCTCCAGGTATTGGGTTTCGAAACCATTTTTACTCGCTGCGTTTTCTATCAACTCTACGCAATCAGGTGAATTAATTGTGCTACTAAATACTTCTGTATCTGCTATATCACAAGACAAGTTGTGCTTCTTACTTATTTCCTCACATATTTTCCTTGCCGTGTTATCTAGGGTTATTAAATCTTTGTCTTTATAAGCCCTTAACGTGGCCATGACCACGGCTTGTCCGGGGGTAGTTCCAAATGCTCGTTCTCCAATTTTGGCATGTACTATTGTTACAAGGCTAAAATCTTCGAGCTCATTAATAGTATCTGGCAGCACTTTTATTTGCTGAATTATTTCTGCCACGGCTTGAGCAGGACTTATGCCATTCTCAGGCTCTGCTGCATGAGATGTTTTCCCATCCAATTCAATTATTATTCCTTTAGATGCAGAGGCAAAAGTTTCCTTTTTAAGTATTATTTCACCTTTTGGATAGCCTGGGAGGTTGTGTAATGCAAAAATATACTCATGCTGTATATCTTCAAATTTTGAGTCATTAAGCATAGCTTCAGCACCTTGTCCTGTTTCTTCGGCTGGTTGAAACAAAAGATTTACTTTGCCCTTCTTAGGTTTCTCTTTAGCTAAAATTTTAGCTAAGGCCGCCACCATCATCATGTGTCCATCATGTCCACACAAATGACCAGTGTTTTGCTTAGTAGATTTATACTCCAGATCACTTATTTCCTGGATGGGCAAACCATCCAATTCGGCACGAATAGTTACGGACGGCCCTTCTTCTTCACCTTTCCATTGAGCAATAAGCCCATGCCCACCTATTTCAGATATAATCTGATCTGGGTTAAATTGACTTAAAAATTTCTTGATTCTATCGGCAGTTTCTTTCTCTTCTCCTGAAACCTCAGGATACTGGTGAATCTCCTGCCGTAAACTGATGATGTCTTGCAGGTCTATGTTAGTCATGTATTCAATAAGGTTATTTATTCAACCTCATTTCCAGGTACTTATTGGTAAAGCCCAATTTCTCATACAATATTTTCGCTGGGTTGTGAGGCTCTACATGAAGTGCAATGTTACCATCCGCTTTGTCTATGGCTTTCTTCATAAGCTCTTTGCCTATACCCTGTCCTCTGTAATCACCATGCATGGCTATATACACGAGAATATTTTCTGGAATATAACCGGCCATACCCGTACGATTCATTACTACTGCCCCGATAACCTTACCATTATCTCTTGCGGTGACTACGTAGCCCCCAGGAGTTACACCACTATCCAGTGCATAGTCAATGGCTTTCTTAATATCTTCTTTTTTATCCCCGAACTCGTCCAGGTGGTTAAAAAGAAACTCAGCGACCTCATCGCGCTGTACCAATCCTATTGTCTCTGCGGGTGTTAATATTTCGTATTTGATCATTCTATTTATTTCTGTTTTGGGTATAATAATGAAAGTACAATAAATACTATAGCCGAAGCTGCGATACCAAACACATTAGGATCTAAACTAAACGGCAACCTAAAATAAGTATCAATAGTATCAAAAGAAATTATTTGAGCTGAATTTACAGCGTTAATCACCTTACCAGGGCTTAAATTTTCAACAGATATATGAGATAAATCCACCCTTGCTCCTAATGTATTAAAAACGCTCAAAACTTCACTTTTGTTTAATGTTGTGGCAAGTGTTACTTTATTAGCCTGTAATACTGCTGTAATAATACCACCTGTAAGCATTCCTCCTAATGCTCCTGTTGGGCTGCTTCTTTTCCAAAAAAGTGCTCCGAGTATAGGAATAAAAAGCCCGGAAACCATAAAAGCATAACTGTAGAGCATTAGACTCAGCACATTTTCCATAACGCTTGCAATCAATAGCGCAAGAATACCAATGGCTAAGGTTACAATTTGAGATAGCCTCAATACGGACTTTTCGGTATTAAACTTATTGGTGAATTTTTGAATAAAGTCTGATACAATATTTCCAGATGATGCCATAAGACAACTATCGGCCGTTGATAGGATCGCAGAAAAATATGCTGACATCATTAGACCTAAAAGGCCTACGGGTAAGATCGTTCTTAATAACATTGGCAGGCCCTGCTCGGGGTCAGTCTCAGCAATATTTGCAGCTCCCAGGTAATCAAACATACCCTGATCGGCAGCTACTCTGGCAAAAAGACCTAAAGCCACTCCCATAAAAGCCATAATCGGCCACTCAAACAACCCTGCGATGTACCAGGCTTTCTTGGCTGTTTTAACATCCTTACTTGCATATATCCGTTGGTAAAGGGTCATCCCCACAAACCAAATTGGAATGATAGTAACCCCCCAGTACACTACATCTTGCCAGGCGATATTACTCATTGATATCATTTCTGGCTTCACAGTACTCGTCACTCCTTCCCAGCCACCTATAGCATGATATGAGAGCGGTATACCTATAAATATTAGTCCGGAAAGTAATATTATCCACTGGATGGTATCCGTGTAAATTACAGCCTTTATGCCACCCATTACTGTGTATACCACCGCGATTGACCCCATGATAATTAAAGCTGTAGAAATATCTAACCCTTGAAAAGTGCCAGATGCCAATTTAGCTCCCGCTAAAATCTGAGAACTTGTAAAGCCGGCATAGCCAATGGCTGAAATTATTGCGGCTGTAATTGCCACTTTCTTATCAAAAAAGTAATCGTAGATCTGTGGCATAGTGTGAAACTTGCTAAAAGCAGGATTGCCTCTAACTACCGGGATGAGAAACACTGCAGCTAACCAGGCGCCAATAAGCCCTGTAAAAAGCATCCAACTACCTGAAAGGCCCATGGTAAAACCAAGACCCCCGAGGCCAATGGAAAAACCACCACCCACATCAGTAGCCACAACACTTAAGCCTATATGCCAACTCGACATGCCCCGACCTCCGACGTAATAATCATCTAACCCTTTATTTTTCCTTAAAAAGAAAAATCCAACGCCTAACATGGCTATCATATAGATGACGAAGATCGCCAGATCGATTATATGCATGCAATAATTTTAATTTCTACTCAAACAATTAAAGCGGCAAAAATAGGAATATATAGCATAAAATCCATTTTTAAGCGATTAATCTGAATTATGGAATGATAATAGTTTGTGTACAAAGTAATTGGTAAAAAATTATCTTTTTGGTGGACCTGCGGTAAGTTCATCAATTGTAAGTAAAGCCGAAGCATCTACATCTTCAATCTCCATGAACTTAATGATTAGGTCAAAAGCACTTTCTAACTCTTCAAACTGCGTGGTAGATAACTTTTGTAGTTTTTCGCTTAATCTCTGATGCATCAGTTGAGGCGTACTTTTCAGCAGCTTGGTGCCCGAAGATGTGAGGGTGATATAGGTAACCCGTCTGTCATTCTGATTAGGAATTTTGGCTACCCACCCTTTTTTCTCGAGCCTCGAGATAATGCCTGTAAGTGTGCTTGAATTTAAGTTTAAGTATTTGGCAAGCTCAGTATGTGTAGCCTTATAATCTGAGAGGTTGTTTAGATAGTTCAAAGCCAATAATTGCGGTATTGATAAACCAAACTCCTTTTGTATTCGTTTAGACTCGAGATTAACCGAGCGAATAATTTTTCTAATATTGATAAGTACACTTGTGGAATCCAAAACGTGCTATATTTGATTTTTTCAAAGTTAGAAAAAGATTTAAATTTAGTTTTTCACTTTTGATAAACCCTATGTTTAGACTGACTTTTATTCTTGTAATCATTAGTCTTTGTACTGCACAAGCTCAAAATGAGATTAAAATTGCAAAGCTAAAATATGATGGTGGAGGCGATTGGTATGCAAATAAAACTGCCCTACCTAACTTAATTGAGTTTGCCAAACGAGAAACAGGTATCAACTTCGAGCTGGAAGACGATGTAGTTGATGTAAGTTCACCCGACTTATTTTTGTACCCTTATGTTTATATGACAGGACATGGCAATGTGGTTTTTTCTGACAGTGAAGCTGAAAATTTAAGAAAATATCTCGAAGCTGGAGGTTTTCTTCATATAGATGATAACTATGGCCTTGATCAGTTTATCAGATTAGAAATGAAAAAGGTATTTCCTGAATTGGAATTTGTGGAACTGCCATTTGATCACCCTATTTATCATCAGAAGTTTAGCTTTAAAAATGGCTTACCTAAAATTCACGAACACGACAGTAAACCGGCTCAAGGCTTTGGTCTAATCTATAAGGGACGCTTAGTATGTTTCTATAGCTATGAGTCAGACTTAGGTAACGGCTGGGAAGATCAAAGTATCCATAATGATCCTCAATCCAAAAGATTAGAGGCTTTGCAGATGGGCACGAATATTCTTACCTACTCCTTCACACAGTATCAATAAGATTATTAATTCACACAATTGTGGAATAATGTCCCCTACTTAAGTCAATTTGATAGTTCCCAGGCAAAGATTATCACCTTGGCATGCTTATTACATATTACTATTCAAACCAATAGAAATGTATTATGAGTAATTTATTATATCTTTTAGCATTAATATTAATTATCGGATGGTTGCTCGGCTTCTTTTATTTTAGTCTGGGCGCATTAGTCCATGTTCTACTTGTATTTGCAGTAATTGCAATTCTCTTTAGGCTAATAAGAGGAAGAGGCATTTAAACAAAATTAATAACGTACAAGGAAACACTGACCATGGGAAATTTACTCTCATGGTTATTTTTTATTTGATATAACTAACTTTATAGTTGTATAACTAAAACTTTAGTATTATACTTGTAATACGTTGCAACTAAAATAATATAATACATGAAAGAATTGACCCGTGCTGAAGAGCAAATCATGCAAATACTCTGGCAAATAAAAAAAGGATTTGTTCGAGACATTATGGACGAAATGCCAGAACCAAAACCTGCTTACAATACAGTTTCAACTATTGTAAGGATATTGGAGCAAAAGGGGTTTGTATCACATAAAGCGTTTGGGAAATCACATGAGTATTTTCCTGTAATTGAAAAAGCAAAATACAGCAAATTCTTTTTAAATAACTTCGTTTCCGGCTATTTCAGCGGTTCTTTTGAGAAAATGGTTTCCTTCTTTGCTAAAGAAAATGACCTAAACATAGAAGAGGTAGATGAGCTGATGAAGCACATTAAAGATGATCTAAAAGGCAAAAAAGATGACTAGTTATATTAATTATTTCATAGAAGTCAATTGCTGCTTACTAGTGGTTGGTTTGCTCTATTGGTTATTGCTTAAAAATGATTCCGATATAAGGTTCAGACGTATATTTATACTCTCAGGTGTTATTATATCACTTATAGCTCCCCTACTGCAGCTAAGTAACCTGAGCCTTTTTGAATCTTCTACTTTATCAGAAATACCCACCACCATACTACCTGAGCTAGTCATTGGACAACAAAGCAGCGATACTCAATTACCAAATGATGGAATGAGGTATGTTCCTATGGGTTATCTGGTCATCTCAATAATACTGCTACAGGTATTCCTATTTCAATTGATGCAGGTAGCCTGGTTTACACTATCACGTAAAACACAAATTAAGAAAGAGGGCTATTATTATATTATTGAAACCAATGGTACATTGCCCACCTTCTCCTTTTTCAACTTATTGTTTTTTGATAATTCTATCCCGCTTTCTGACACAGAAAAAGCGAAAGTTATGTACCATGAGATGATACACATTAAACAGTTACATAGCCTCGATGTAATCATTCTAGAAATCTCAAAAATATTGATGTGGGTAAACCCTATTGCCTGGTACCTAAGAAAAGAAATTCAAGATGTACACGAATATTTGGCCGATGAAACGGTCATAAAAAATACTGAAGCGCAGCAGTACAAAAGTCTATTGGCTAAGATGGCCTTAAGTAAGGCCCATCTAGCCATTGGACACCATTTTAACAAATCTAAAACGCTAAAACGAATTAAAATGATGGATCAAGTTAAATCAAAAGTAAAAACATGGAAGCCATTATTAGCATTTCCGCTAATGGCTGCTATCATCTTCATTGTAAGTTGTAACGACCAGGTGATGGATGACATTGACACGGCCATGGAAACTGCAAGCCAAAAAGATGTGCCAGCCAACTTGCAACAAAAGATGACTGAATTAGAACAAAAATATCCTGATGCCGAGCTGGTATATATTGAGGTTGAAGGTTCTTCTGAAGCAGCGATGAAACGTTTAAAGGATGTCGACCCAAACAGTATTGCATTTATGAATGTAGACAAATCTGAAAATACCATTGGAATAATTTTAAATCGCAATGGTCCGATTAAAAGTGTGGTAGATCAACAAACAGAAGTATTTACAATTGTAGAAGAATCTGCCATGCCTCCAGGAGGTTATGCTGCCTTTTATGAAAGAATGTCATCTACTTTGAAGTATCCTGCCCAGGCCAAAAAAGAAGGTATCGAAGGTAAAGTGTATGTTCAATTTATTGTTGACAAGACAGGCAAGCTTACTGACTACAAAGTAATGAAAGGCATTGGCGCTGGCTGTGATGCGGCTGCAATTGCTGCCTTTGAGCAGTTAAATGAAACATGGTCTGCTCCTACTCAAAGGGGTGTCGCAGTAAAGCAAAGGATCATACTTCCTATCACATTCAAACTTGGAAATGATTCTAAAGAATCCGAAGGATAAACAACCAAAAATGGTTTACAGGTTGTGACAAGAAAAGCTGATCAAAAATGGTCAGCTTTTTCTTTTACTAATTTTTTCTAATTCTGATATCATTTTCGCCTATAACCAGTCCTTTATGCAGGCTAGGGTTACCATTTATCTGAATATCAGAAGCACCTATTGCCCAAAGCTGAAGTAAGCCCGAGACGCTGAGGTTTAAGTTATTTTCACCAATTGCATTGGCTTTGGTTCTTACAACATCAAAATTATTACTGACTATACTGTTTTCACCAATAGTCTTAATTTTCTGATTGTTTGCTGCTCCAGACTTTATTTCTAACTCGTTTTCTCCAATCAGCACGGTCTTTAGCTTATTGGTGTTAACCCCCTCCATTCGAATTTTAGATGTGCCGTAAGCCTTTAAAACTAACTTCTTGTCGTTTTCTAAATCAGATAATATGGTGAGACGCTCCTCACCTCTTACTTCAATTTTCTTGATATCCACATAAGTGATTCTTGCCTTTACAAGTACATCCTCTGAGTACATAGGATATTTAAATCCATATTTTTCCTTCTTGTACCTTGTTGTAATACGTGCATCTTCAAGGAAGATTGCCAGTCTATTGCTTTTGACTTCAATATGTACCTTAGCATCATCCACATTGAAAACCTCCCAGGTGATGGATTCAGACTCCCCTTTCACCAGTTCGACCTCGATTTTGGGACTTATCGTAATCTTATTAAATGTGCTAAGTGACTGGCTATTTTGAGCTATCGCAGCATATGAAATGGCTGAGCAAACAAGTAGTGTAATAAATTTCATGGTGTAATTTAGTTAAATTGACAATCATAAGATGCCAAAGTGATCCCATGGGTTGCACGGCACACGAATTATTTTCTAACTTCATAATCATGGCAGAGCAAATTAAGCAAGTGAAAATTAAAGTACAGAGCAATCCAGGTGAGGTGACAGGTGCATACCTAATTCCTGACAAAATGCAGGCTTTCATATTATTGGCTCATGGTGCAGGTGCTGGCATGCACCACCCCTTTATGGTTACGCTTGCTGAGGAATTAAACAAACTAAACATAGGCACGCTGAGATATAACCTTCCCTACATGGAAGCTGGAAAGAAGTTTCCCGGATCGCCAAAACATAGCATCGAAGGAATAAATGCTGCTCTTAAACATGTTACAAATATGGTTGATAGACAGACCCCTGTTTTCCTGTCGGGTAAATCTTATGGTGGGCGCATGTCTTCCCATGTTGCTGAACAATTAGACAATGGGTCTGTGGCCGGTTTGATTTACTATGGATTTCCCCTTCATGCACCGGGCAAGCCAGACATTAAGCGAGCCAGCCATTTAGTAAATATTGATATTCCCATGTTGTTTCTTCAAGGCAGCAATGATAACTTGGCAGATCAAGCACTGCTTAACCAAGTAACGGAAGAACTAGATCAAACAACTGTCAAGTATTATGAGCATGCAGACCACTCATTTAAGCGACCTAAGAAAATTACTAAGGAAAGTTTAATACCTCAGCTGGCCAAAGACACCTCAGAATGGATAGATCAAGTATCATAAAAGCAGTCTTTATTCTACTAACCATTGGTTCACTCTTTGGGTTACCAATCCATGTAGATGCACAACCTGATACTATATTTATAAAAAATTATAATAACGCAGACTATCAGGCCGCAGGCTTAAATTATACTGGAATTAAATCATCAGAGGGGCATTTTTATTTTGCGAATGAAAATGGTGTTTTAAGGTATGATGGTAGTAGATGGCAACTTATCCCTATAAAAAACTTTGCCGCAGCTTTTGCCTTGGCTGAGGGTCATGACGGAAGAGTTTATGTAGGTAGCCTTAATGAATTCGGCTATTTACAAAAATCTAATGGTGGCTATGAATATGTGTCAATTTCAGATGGAAAACCAAAAGCAACTGAAGAAATCTGGCAAATTATAGTTTCAGGAAATAATATTTACTTTGCCAGTTACGAGGGTTTATACATGTATGATGGCGATAGTTTGACATTTATCGACCTTCCTGATGCGCATATTTTTGCTGTAGGAGACAAAGTAGTAGCCTCGCAATTTGAAGGTGGTATTTACGAAATAATAGGTACAACGCCCGTTTTAAAGAATGAGGACCTCCAGATGAAAGATGACGCAGCCTACGCAATTACTCCCACAGTTGAATCTGACAAATACATCTTAATGACATCTGAAAGCGGTATATATGAGTTAGACACATTAAATTTCAAACTTTCAAAAATACTAACTTCATCAAGCGAATTAAATACCAAAGGTATATATGATGCAGCACCCGTTTATGATAGCCTATATGCAGTTGCTACCTGGTATGGAGGGTTATATTTGATTAATAGAGGAGGTGAGATTTTACTGCGAGTTGATAAAAATTACGGGTTGTCGTCTAATGAAACTCGAGAGCTTTTTATAGACCAAAGGGGTCATGTATGGGTGACCACGATTGCCGGAATAAGCCATTTATATTGGGAAAGTGCAGAACTTAAAAATGAGTTTAAGGCCGTTACAGAAATTCAAGCTAACTATTCCTACAAACGCGACTCATCCATTTCCGGAGTTGCCTATTACTTTTCAACGCCCGGCTACGAAAGCTTTGAAATAGAGTATAAATATTATCTTGACGGGTTTGAAGATGACTTTTCTGAATGGTCTAAGGAAACTAAAAAGGAGTATACCAATCTCGATGGTGGTAAATATGAGTTTAAAGTTAAGGCACGGCTTCCCAACGGCACAGAAACTGAAGTTGCCCAAAGCAATTTTTATATACCCACACCCTGGTATCTAAATATGTGGCTGATAGGTAGTGCTATCCTATTTGTCGGATTGTTTGTATTTGTCGTATACCGAATTAGAACAAAAAGACTTAAAAACCTAAATCTAAGATTGGAAAAAATCATTGTCAATCGGACTGAAGAGTTAGTTGAGCAACGCGAGCAGCTTAAAATGATCAATAAGGAACTTAAGATAACGAATTCCGAGCTAGATAACTTCGTATATAGGTCTTCACATAACCTCGTTGCTCCTCTGAAGTCACTTAGAGGATTGGTTAATCTGGCTCGCATTGAAGATACTAATGACAAGCTTACACCCTACTTAGACAAGATGGACACCAGTGTGTTAAAGCTGGAAGAATTTATTAAGAGCATCATGGAGTATTCTACTAATACCAAAAGTGAACTCAGATTGCAAAAGATTCCCTTTGATGGTGTGATCAATAGCATAACAGAAGATCTGAGGTTTTATAAAAATGCAGATAAAATCAAATTAATTAAGAATTACAATCCTGAATTTACCCTTAAATCTGACATCAAAAGACTACATATTGTATTAAGTAATTTGATTACAAATTGTATCAAATACCATAATTATGATCAGGAAAATCCCTTTATTGAAGTCGGTGCTAAATCAGACGATGAAAAGGTAGAGATTCTGGTAAAGGACAACGGACTAGGAATAGATGAAGAGCACTTAAAACATATTTTTAACATGTTTTATCGCGCTTCAGAAAATGGCGATGGATCGGGTTTAGGTCTATATATAGTACAAGATACGTTGGAGATTTTGAATGGAGGCATCTCAGTTAAATCTAAAGTTGGCAAGGGTACAACGTTTACTATTTTGCTTCCTTCAAATTCGTAGCGTTTACTTTTTATTACTTAATGGTATTAACCCCATAATATTCTTATTTTTATATTTTATTAATCAATTCTAATTCAAACCAGTTATGAAATTATTATCAAAGTTATTATTCATGTTTTCTATAGTGGCTCTCATTACGGCCTGTGGTAGTGATGATGAAGCACCAGCACCTAATATTGAAAATGCAGAGTTGGCATTCTCAGCTCAAAACCCTCCTATCGAGATTCCTTCTGGCTTATCTTCATCATCAGACCAGAATGCATCTCAGATAAATAGTCAATTGCTACTTGTAAATTCCGTTTCTAGTATTTTCGCCTCATTTGAAGCACCATCAGGTGCAGAAAAATCAAATACTCCTGTGGGTAGAAAATCTAATAACGGCAGAGTAGCCGCAACACAAGAAAATGTGGTGGTTTACACATACACAGCAACTACTAATGATGGCCAGGGCAACTCTGTAACTGTATCAGTAGCATACCAAATCACTGACACAGGTGATGATTACGTATTTGAGCTATTCTACAAATTTGATGGAGGTGATTACATCCCTTATCTCTATGCGCAAGAATCTAAATCTTCTTTAAGAGAAGGCTATTTAGTTGTGTACAACATTTTTGATGATGAAAACCCAGGTACAGAGTCTTTGATAAGATTTGATTGGGAAGAAAATAGTGCAGGTGTATTTAACTTTAGTTACGACATATTTACTGCAAGAGTGGAATTAGTGGTGAACCCTGATAACTCTGGTACTATGGAGATCTTTAATGATGGCGTAAGAACTTTCAGAGGCACATGGAATGCAGCAGGTACTGAAGGTACTTTTACTTATTACAATGAAGATGGAAGTGTAAGCAGTAGCGGTAGCTGGACTGCATAATTTTTGACACACATTAAAAAAGGCTTATTCAATGATTGAATAAGCCTTTTTTAATGCTTTCGTTTTCCATTTACATAGCCTTTTTCTGGCTTTGATCCACATTCTTTTTGCCAGCTTTTTTCATTGGCTTTTTCTTCATTTCAATAGCATTTCCATAGGCCGGATTAATTTCATGCAAAGCAGCTGAAAGCTTATTGATCAACGCTTTGCTTTCCTTGTCATTCTGCTTTTTGAGATAATCAATAGCCTCTTCTACAGATGAGCACAATGTGTTTAAAGCACCACTTCTGTCGTTTGATTTATCGACATTCTCTTTAATGGTGTGAAAATGTCCTTTAAGTATAAGATCGATAGTAGATTCCATAATAATAGTATTAACCGTGTGAACTCATTGTTTTCTGAAGGCTATGAATCAGTCTGTTAACTTGTTCATGATCATCATCAATGAGTAGCTTATATTGTTTAAGTATCCTTATTGCTTCCTGAAATTCGTTTTCTAAAGCCAAAACAAGCCCTAAATTATAATAGGCGCTGGCAAATTCCGGTTCTATTTCTAAAACCAATTCGTAATGTATTTTGGCCAGCCCTCTATTACCTACTTCTGAGTAAACATTGGCCAGGTTATAGTGAGCTTCATAGTGTCTAGGGTCCAACTTCAGGCTCTTAGTAAAGTAGTCTATGGCTTTCGAGAAGTTGTGATCTACGGACTCAATGATGCCCAAATTACAATATGCATCTGCCGCTGAGTCATTAGTTTTTACAGCTTTTAAGTAAAACTCCCGTGCTTTATCATTTTCACCTCTTTCATCTAATGTCAGTGCATATTCAAAGTCACTTTCATGACTTCTCATCTGTACAACTTTAGCTTCGGCAGGTTGTGTCTTAAATAAATTTAACTGACCATAGTCTTCCAGGTCGACTTTCTTACGTTTTTTAACACGCTTATAGCCTAGCCTGCTATTACTGGTTAATGGAAATTTTACTACTTTGGTCATTATTTTTCCTTTAGCACAAAACTATAGGATTAGCTCGCCTTTTTCTTGGCAGCTTTTTCTTTCTTTTTGCCTGTGGCCTTTTTCATAGGTTTCTTCTGAGACTTGGCCTGATCGATACTTTCTTTTAAGGCCGTCATTATATCAACCACTTCAGGTTCTTCTTCTGATACTGTAACAATTTCTTTACCTTCTATTTTAGCATCAATCATTTCCCTCAATGCCTCTTTGTACCGATCTGTTGTATCTATGTCTTTAAAGTCTTTGGCCATAGTGTCTACAAGTGTCTTTGCCATCTTTAGCTGATCCTTATCAGCATCACTTACTTCATCAATCTTAGGCACTTCTTTCATGCTCCTCACCTCTTCCGGGTTTCTGAGTTTATACAACATGAGACCTCCATCATTGGGTGTGAGTAAAACAATACTCTCCTTCTCGCGCAACACTACTTTACCAACTCCAATTTTACCTGACTCTTTGAGTGTATGCATCAACAACGCGTAAGTTTTAGCAGCGACATCTCCATCGGGACCTATAAAGTAAGGTGAATCATAAAGTGTAGGGTGTATCTCATTGGCATCAACGAAGCCGTCAATCTCAATAACTTTGGTGCTTTTTAGCTTTATTTTTTCAAAATCTTCTGATTCAATGATCACATACTGACCAGGCTCATATTGATATCCCTTAACTATATCCTCATTCTTCAATTTATCGCCAGTGACTTTATCTACCTTGTCATAACCCACCGGGTTTTTAGTTTCTTTAGACAGTTGATTAAAACGGATGGTCTGTGCAGAATCAATTGCATTATAAATACGAATTGGGATTGTGACCAATGAAAATCGAATATGTCCTTTCCAGATAGCTCTCATGGCAAGAATTATTTATAGTAAGTTACAAAAATTAACGTGTAAGATCACGTTAGGTTTAGTTTAAAAAATTGCAAGTAGCACTATAAATATAGTCATCTAAAGGATAGATAATCAACTTATTAAATAATTATTTTCAAAAATTTTCACTACCAGAACTTTCTACTTCCTATAGTCAACGGACTTAAACTTACCAGTAGCATCAATCACATTTGTTTCTTTGCCTGGTACTATATCGGTGTTATGCGCAGCCTCACACAGCCAATGGTCTCCTGCCCTAGTGCAGACAAAAGTGAATATGTTATACCTGTCTTGAGGTTGTTGTGTTTCACCAACTGGAGTCTGTCCTGTAAGTCTAAATTTAGCATGCAATACAGTAATATTTTCAGACAAAACTCTTTTCTTAACTCGAAGTTAACTTTAATGAGGATTCATTAAAAATGACGTCTAATCCATATTTATGAGCCTTTTCTATATCTATTCGCGTGTGCCACCATAGCCCACTACGTTAACAAACTCAGCGTCTTCTTTAAATAATGAAGCTATACCGGCAGCATCTTTTTGGTTCCAAAACTCAACAAATAATTTTGGAATGTCTTCAGGTTCTTCTGCTCGTTTGTTATTCATTTTAAGTCTTCTCTAAGTTTTATAAAAACAGGATCGCGCAAAGTCCCGTTATTGGTAATCATTGAATATTCAACTTCACAGACAAGGTTTGGCTCGATCCATGTAGATATTTTTTCATCCATTATTTTACCCTTGACATACTGCTCTGTTTTTGACTGTTTTTTAAGAATTTTTGTGAACTCAGTCATAGATTTATCAGTAAACCCACTACCAACCTTTCCTCTGTAAACCCATTGGTCTTTTACTTTTTCTGCAAGATGAAGACCACCAAATTGTTTTTCACGATCACCTTTTCCGGTAGAATACCCCACTATATACAGATCAATCGTATTTCTTACTTTAACCTTTATCCATACCGAAGACCTTTTACCCGGATAATATTTACCGTTCGTTTCTTTGGCCATTATACCCTCAAGTCCCATTTTTTTTGCCGCATCAAACAGCTCTTGACCCTCTTCTACAATTTCACTCACACGATAGGCTCCTCCTTTTCGTATCGAGTCGACCATCCATTCTCTTCGTCTTAAAAACGGCTCATTTATAAGTGATCTCCCGTCCAGGTAAATACAGTCAAACACATAAGCAAAGGCCGGGTGTTTTACAGCTGCACGCTCTATATCACCTTCCGTTTTACGTTGCATACGATGAATAACATTTCTAAAACTCGGTTTACCTGTTTTATCAAAGCAAACTATCTCAGCATCAAATACCGCTGAAGTCACCCGGAAAGCCTCTTCTGGTATGTTTAATTCAGGAAATTGATCAGTAAGGTCGACATGGTTTCTGCTAAAAATCTTAACATTTCCTTCATCTAATAAAATCATTGCTCTTATTCCATCCCATTTTACTTCATATACCAGGTCGTCACGGGTTGGCACCTGCTTCATACTGTCAGCCAGCATCGGTTCAGGTGGCTTTTCAGGCCATGGAAATTGAGGGTTATTCACTCGCTCCAAAAGCCACTCTTTCTGCTCATTGATAGGATATATACGATACTCAGCCGTGATCTGGCGACTATTGAGGTTAAAGTATAGTCCACCGTCTTTTTTGATTTTTGTAATTTCATGCCTCCCATTGGCATACACCCACATTTTACCACCCCCGTACTGCCCTTTGGGTATTTCACCCTCAAAAGTTATATATTCCATTGGATGATCTTCTGTGGCAACAGCCAAGCGTTTAACACCAGGTCTTGGTGGCAAACCTTTGGGTACCGCCCATGATCTAAGTACACCATCCTTTTCTAACCTTAAGTCGTAATGCAAATGCGAGGCATGATGCCTGTGAACAACAAAGCCTGTATTATCTCCACCTTCATAAAGTCCTTTAGGTTCAGGCGTTTTCGCAAAGTCGCGCTTCTTTTCATATTCAGCCAACTGCTCTGGCGACTTATGCCTGGGGTTTTCTCCTAGCTTTTTTTTATTATTTGTATGTTTTCTATGGGTATGTATCTCGACCGCATAGGCTGCCATTCCCTCCCATGCATCACCATCTGAATTGATTTTATCAGGTACAGTAAAAATTGTAAAATCTTGAGAAGATTGTATCGATTCCAATTCTTCCCACGTAATAGGTAAGGCAACCGGAGCGCCTTCACGGCCTCTAAGGCTGTAGGCTCCAATAATAGTCTGACTTGTTCTGTTTCTATAAATATCAATCAGTACACGGCCTTTCCTTGCATCTTTCTTTATATGTAGCGTGGTGTTTTTATTGCTCTTAACAAAAGGCTGGGCTACACCTTTTGCAGCCTCAAAACATTCATCAAATGAGTTTTGTGGAATCACAGGAGTAATAATGTGAAGCCCCTTACCACCTGTTGTCTTCACAAAAACCTCATACCCATATCCCTCTATATGCTCCTTTAAATCAAAAGCAATTGCTTTTAGTTGCTCAAAGCTATAACCCTCCGGAGGGTCCAAGTCATAAACGATGTAGTCCGGACAATCATAATTTGGCTTTTTACCATGCATCTGATGCAGCTCAAGGCAAGCGAGGTTGGCCAGCCAAACTAACGATGCTTCATCGGTAGGCACTATGTAATCCTTTTTACTTTCCCTTCCCAGTGATACATACTCAATCCAGTCGGGAGCCCAATCGGGTCTATTCTTCTGAAAGAATTGCTCACCATGGATACCATCTGGAAACCTGACTAATGACAGACCGCGGCCTTTTAAATGAGATAGAATCGTGGGGGCTATTGACAAGTAATACTGCACAACCTCGGCCTTTAGCACCTCTGGTTCATGATACAGAGGTTTCTTAAGGTTTGACAACTCTAATTTGTGCTTACCAACTTGAACGAATTGAGACGATCGGGCCATTACCGGAATTTAATGAATATTTATATATTCCGTGACAAAGCGATTGCTCTTATCCATAAATAATGTAGTTCATCGGAAGCTTAAACAATTTCCAAGAATAGTGCCTTGAATCTACTTTAAAAAGTATTAGTATTGATTAACCAAAACCCAATTATGAAACTTCGTAGACCAACTTTCACGGATATTTTTGCAAATATCCTTGGCATATGTGCTATTACGGCAATAGCAAGTGGTATTGTGATTTCCTACTTGTTTTTTGAATTTACAACCAAAGAAAATCCCACCTTCTGGCAAGAGCCACAAAATTTCAGTGTAATTGGAGAGTTTTTAGGAGGAACAGTGGGGTCTATATGGGCTTTAGCTGGAGTTATTCTGTTTTTTCTCGCGCTCATCTACCAAAAGCATGAGCTTGTGCTACAGAGAGAGGAGCTCAAAGAAAGCAGGATAATAATGGAAAGTCAGTCAAAGACCATTGCCATACAACAGTTTGAAAATACCTTTTTCCAACTGCTCAATTTCCACATTAACGCTACCAATAATATAAGAGACATAGTTAAGGGCTCTAATGGCAAGAGTACAAATGCTTTTCAAGCCATACTCAAAGACTTCAAAAAAGAAGTTTCAGCACTTAAAAGAAGAAAAAAATCAGATGGTAGCCACCTGGTAATTGATGACGACTCTTTTGAAGCCTGCTTTAAAACAGTTTTTGAAGGTTATAAAAACACTTTCCAGCATTATCTGGAAAATTACAAATCATTGGTGTTATTAGTTGAAGATAAAAGTCACGATCCAGAGTTTTACTTTACCATACTTAAGTCACACTTTACCGAGCAAGAGGTGCTTGTACAGTTTTACTATGCCATACTATACGCAAAGGATGAAAAACTGACCAAGACTGCCGAGAAGTACAACCTGTTTCAAAAATTGAATATCAGAGCGATTTCGGAAATAGATAGCTATCATCTTAAGAAGATTGACAGCAATGCTTACGCAAGGGAATCTAAGAAAGAAACCTCTGAGTCATAAAAACTTAGGCCTGGGAATATTCAACCCGCAGCGTTCATTAAGTTTTTCAATAAAGTAGTCAGCTGTTTTTGGAGTATGCGTTTCATTTTCCTGATGCGCGTAAAAGTACAATTCTTCCAGGCCCTGATCTATCCATTGCTTGACACGATCCACCCAATCATCTAATCGCTTAAAATCAGTCGGGTCCAGGTTATACCCATTAAATCTTACAAACGCTTTAGGGGTTGTCAATCTTTGATGTAAAATGTCTCTTCTACCGGCCACGTCAGTAATTACCGTACCTATGCCTTTTTGACTTAATAAATCAAACATTTCATCCTTAACAGTTTCGTCAGAAAACCACGAGTCATGTCGCATTTCTATAAATAATGGGTAATCTGCAGGTATTACTTGAAGGTAATCTTCGACCCGCTCAAGGTACTTACCTGCAAAATTTTCAGGTAACTGAAGAAATACAGACCCTAAACTCTCACCAAACAATAATGAGGTCTCTACAAAGTAGTCTGTATATCGCTTGGCGTCATCATTTAGCCGCTTAATGTGTGTGATACTTCTATTCACCTTAGGGCTAAACTTAAATCCGTCAGGAGCTCTGGAAACCCAATCTTCAACACTATTCTTCTTTATAGAATAGAAAGTTGTGTTCATTTCAATCGCGTTGAAATTTTTTACATACTCATCGAGAAATTCCTTGTCTTTAGTACCGGATGGATATATAAGGTCTACCCATTCTTTTCTACCCCACTTAGCACAACCTACAAATACTTTTGGAGTTTTGGCTTTTGACTTAGCCAGTATTTTAGATGTTTCAGGGTGATCCGGAGGCAGACTAAGGTCTAAACTTTGTAATTCATCTTGTGCGACTTTACCGAATTTCATAACTCAAGCATTGATGAATACTTAAATTATCGAATATTTGGTACAAAAACTATTTGTAAACTCGCTTTGCTCGATTGGCAAACAATTCTATAAATGCTTTGAGGCCATTGAAATATAAAATCACAAATAGAACGACACTCATCACCCAGATGACACTGATATTGAAAAACAACGTGTCATAAAAGCCGCCTGCAAAATGCTTTTTTGGAGCATAGAATTTCACCCTGAAATCAAACAAGTGAGCAGGCTCATGATCATCAAAATAAACCGGATAAATTTTCTGAATGAGGTGGTCGTCTAACTCAATAACCCTGTAAATGGTGTTGATGCTCTTTAATTCTGTCTGTATGGCTTCATTTTGATAAGTGAGCCTTAGCGAATCAAATTTCTGGCGATCTTCTTCCGTACGTGTCAGACTATCTGTGATACTCACCTTTTGAGCGAAAGCCTGATTGTATTGATTGACATAAAGCTGTTTTAAAGTAGACAGGAATGCCGCTGTATTTAGATAAGTACTGGAATCAAACTTTTCAAGTATCAGTTCATCCATATATGCAAACTTATCCTGCCCTACCAATTCGAGCTCCTCACCTATTTCATTTCGCAACAAGGCCAACGACTTTCTCATCTTAGGTGCTTCGCCAGAGAGTCGCCTTCGCATATTATTAAACACATAAGTAAGCTCTGACTCCAATCTTGGTACATAATACAACTTTTTATATTCTGCATTTGCTGCCATTTTATCAATCTCATAGAAAATTTTGTCGAAGCGATTATCCTTAAATTGCGTAACCACAGCAGCTTCAAAAGCCCATCTTGAGGCCATAAACTCACCTACCAAAGGTACACCGTCTAACGAGCTTACCTTCGGATTAAACTTATCAAAATTGATTACCACGCCACTCAGTATGAGTTGTGGGATGAGCAATAAAGGAATAAGGATATAGATGGTAACAGCCGAGTTAAAAGTGGCTGAAATATTCAGACCCAACACATTAGCAAAAGCTGCACAACTAAATAATATTACCCACAAACTGAAGTTCATCCCATAAACCTCCAATACCCAGTTTCCAATAAGTACAAATGAACCCGTTTGGATGGCTGAGATGGTAAATAGTACAATAATCTTTGCTGTTAGATAACTACTTCTGCTTAAGTTGAGAAATCGTTCGCGTTTTCGAAGTTTTCGATCTCTGAAAATCTCTTCGGCACTTACTGTAAGTCCCATAAAAAGTGCTACAATAATGCTTATAAAGAAATAAACCGGGATATTATCATTTGCATAAAATGAGTAGACCGGATTATCCTTTTCGATGGTGGAGTAGTACTTCATTAAAAACCCCACAAACAATGCTAAAATAGGTGCTTGAAGCAGGTTAATAATTAAATATTGGGTATTTGACAGCTTTGATTTGACATCACGGGTTGCATATACTTTTAGCTGCTTATACCAATTAGGTATATCCTGAGATACCTCTATTTTTTTCTTAGCATGCGTGATTTTTGGCAGTTTAATATTGTCTTTAAAGTACTGATACCACTGACCAGGTGAAACCTTACGCGTTTTAGTAAATCGACCATACTCATTAACCACTCGTGTCTCTATGATGCTAAATATTTGTTCCGGGTTAATGTTACCACACTCCGGGCATGAGCTCTGCTTTTTATTGGCCGCATTGATAATTTCTTTGAAATAAGAGACTGCCTCTACCGGGTTGCCATAATAAATCTGAAGACCACCTACATCGAGAATGAGTAGGTTGTCAAACATTTTAAAAATATCTGATGAAGGCTGATGAATCACTACAAAGACCATTTTACCTCTAAGAGAAAGCTCTTTGAGCAAGTCCATGATGTTTTCAGAGTCTTGAGAAGACAGGCCGGAAGTAGGTTCATCAACAAACAAAACACTGGGCTCCCGTAGTAATTCAAGACCGATGTTTACACGTTTTCGTTGGCCACCGCTGATAGTTTTATCTAGTGGTGAACCCACTTTTAAATGTTGAATATCAATGAGGCCTAGACTTAAAAGCGTTTGGTCTACTATCTCTGTAATTTCCTTATCATTATACTGGTCAAAACACAGTTTGGCCGCGTAGTATAAGTTTTCAAAAACAGTGAGCTCACCCAGTAGCAGGTCATCTTGAGGAATATATCCAACAACACCCTCAACTTCCTTTGGAGTTTCATGGATGTTTACACCATTAATCACCACCCTTCCGCTTGATGGTTTCTCAGTACCATTAATAACATTAAGTAATGTAGATTTCCCAGAACCACTGGCTCCCATTATACCAATGAGCTTTCCTCCTTTTTCAGAAATATTTACATTCTGCAAACCGGCTCTTCCATTCTTAAAATGAAAGAATATGTGCTCTGCTGTAAGTGTAATGGGCTGCTCTGCTCCTTCTCTGAAAAATTGGCTAACTACATCGCTATAGTAAATGGTGCTTATTTTATTACCTCTTACTGAGCTTCCTGTAGGGAAAACATCGATTTTCCGACTTTTAAGTGACTGTCCATTTAACGATAAAACAGATATTCCGATGTATTTAATAAAATAGCTTTCTATGTCTTCAAGTCTGAGTATGGCAATAAGACCTGTGAGATTCTTTTCTACTAAACGTGGGCCATCTATTTCGTATTCTCCAGAACCCTCATCTATAATTAAGATGTTTTTGTCTGAGAGTACGTCAAGGTCTTCACCTAAAACAAATCCGCGAAGAGCCATCATATCATTACGTGAAATCTTTAAAGCTTCACCTATGTAATGGATCAGATTACCCTGACGTTCAGAAATATCCCCATCAGCGTAAACAAGTTCTATGATTTTAATCACTAATACAGCCTTTTGCTGCATGGTAAGTGCTTTATTCACCTGTTTGGTGATGGCCATTATTTTGGCCCAATCATCGACAAATTCAAGTGTCTGGTCATCGATGTTTTCGAGCTCTTCCTTTTGACTTATTTCAATCTCAGAGCAATGTGAATCAAATAGAGCTAAATAATGACCTATTGCTTCCTGATTGAGGTGCACTGAAAGAAATTCTATAATATTCTCACGTTCAGCTTCTGTAACTCTCTCTTTAGCTACAATGGCAAAAAGTTGAATAATGGCCTTTAAAAGCTCTTCGCTCATTTAAAAAATGTTTATTAAAAAGACAGTATGAAGTAATAAAAGGTTACACTCCAAAACAACTGCTTATTGGTTTATTTCTGATTCCTTTTCCTCTCCACTAAACCTATCTTTAACTTTTACACTCCTAAAAACAGGGTCTGCTGATTGTAAAATCTTATTTTTTAAATCTTGTGGGTAGCTGTTATTGCTAAAGAGAAACTGCCTGATGATCACGTCAGCTTCATAAGAACTGTGACCACTCAACATACTGTCGAGCCAACGTTTAGGAAAAAATATATCCCCAGTCGTTTTAATTTCTTCCAGTAATTCTAGTCCTGGCTTTATAAACTCAAGCGCGCTCTCCGATCTTAAAGGATGATTTAAGTAGGCCATGGCCTCAATTACCCACTCTTCATTTTCCCTATTAACGGGATCTTTCAGGCTATTAAAAAATTGCTTCCTACTCTCAAAGTCTTCAGCTAATGATTGCCTTACAAACTCAAACCTCTTTTTTCTATCAGGATTAGTAATGCGTGCATATTGGTTATCAAGTAATGCTTTGGGATCATCTACTCGCAGTGCAAGAGACTGGGCCAGCTTTATGTAGTCATTTTCTGATAACTCCAACCCCTCGACTTCCATTTCTTCACTCCAAATACTAGTAAGTAACTGTACTCCATTTGCTGTAATCACAATATCCCTCAGTGAATTGAAATAGGAAGACTGGATTTGATCATTGGTAGTACCAATGGCCATGTTTAACAATAGCCCCTCCAGTTTTGGAGCTATTTCTTGTCGTTGCTCTTTAGTTAAGTATCGCCAATAGATCTCTTCAACCATATTAAGCATATACTCAGCTACTAATTCATTACTCTCTTTTGGCAGGTTTTCCAATAAATGTCCCATTAGCACAGTAGGTTTTCTTTGCTCCCTTAATAACAGCTCATTTAAATTAATCCACAATGCGCCACGCAATACAGGTGGGTAATCTAGCATGTTTGTAATGAAATGCTCCAGGCTCTGCGGGCCCATGTTAAACATGCCATACCCCTTACCATCTGCGTTGGTAAATAGATAGTCTAATACAGGCATCCCTTCGACCTCTTTAAAACCATAGTTGATGTCACCAGTTACTTCATAAGTTGTATCTGCTGAGCCAAACAGAACAGTCAGCTTTTGCGGCCACATACCCTGGATATCTGACTCAGGTACTCTGCTCCATAATTTAAAGCTTTCTGTAACATCATCATCTTCCCGCAAGCGATAATAAATTACTGGCATTCCAGGTGTCAAAACCCATGTTTTATTCCAGAACTTAATATTGTAATCCGTATTCTTACCAAGTATTTCAAGCAGCTCAGACCAGTTGGCATTACCATATGCATATGTTGTTAAATACTCTTGAATACCTTTTCTGAAATTTTCCTCACCCACATTTTCTTCAAGCATACGCATGACAATTGGTGCCTTTTGGTATATGATGCTTCCATATAATGATCCGGCATTCTTTAAGTTGGTGAGTTTCTGCTTTATGGGATGTGTACCCATGGTGCGGTCTACACTATATGCCCCGGGGTAATGAGACATCAAAAACTTGAGGTCATGATTAATCTCTTCAAATTGTGGATTTACGATCTTGGCGGCCATAAAATTGGCGAAAACCTCCTTTAGCCAAACATCATCAAACCACTCCATCGTTACTAAATTGCCAAACCACATATGACTCACCTCATGTGCAATAAGTCTTGCTCTTGACAACTCCTGATTAAGCGTTGCTGATTCTTCAAGAAAGAGGCTTGAAGCTTTATAGAAAATCGAGCCAGGGTGCTCCATACCGCCATATTGAAATGATGGAATTAGCACAAAGGACATATGTCCAAAAGGTTGTGTTTGCCCGGTGTATTCTTCCAACCAATTTAATGACTTAACATGCCAATCAAATATGTCATCTATATTCTCTGCTACCTTCACAGAATCTGTCTCTCTATGCAGCAAAGACATTTCACGCCCATCTACTTCCCGGGTTATTCTATTGAATTCGCCAGCAGCAAATGCAAATAGGTAGCTGCTTATCTTTTTTGTAGGCTCAAAGGTTAACTCTTTAGAATTTCCGCTCTCAACCTCATTTGCTAACCTTCCATTTGCCAGTGCTTCCCACTCTTTGGGAATAGTAAGTGACAGATTGTAAACTGCTTTTAAGTCAGGCTGATCAAATAATGGGAAACAAGTGGACGCTCGCTCTGGCACAAACAGCGTGTACAAAAAATCTTCCTTTCTGTTGAGCGATTGCTCGCCCGCAGTAAACTCTATAGATAGGGTATTTATGTCTGTTAAAAGCGACTCATCAATTATCAAATGCTCTTGCTTATAGTCTATAGAAGCTTCAGTTCCATTAACCATAATTGCATGTATATTTGACGGATCACTATTAAAGTCTAATAGCAGTGGATGGCCAGACTTTGAGTAATTAAATGTGATCTCTACCTGCCCAGGTATCTGTGACGATTTTTCTTCTGGTATTTCAAAATGTAAGGTGTACTCAAGTTCAGAAACTGCCTTTTTTCTTAACTCAGCTAGTTCTTTAGAGATACCGGGTGCTATGAGGTTTTCATCAACCTGAGAACATGCACCAGATAAACCAATCATAATGAGGCCTACCCATACATAAAGACAACAAATTTTTCTCATTCCATAAACATACTCAATTTGCCTTAATTAAAGTATGCCATTTACATGAGCGATAAATTATTGTAATGAACGCAGCGTTGAAAGTCCGCCATCAATACCAAACACCTGTCCAGTAATCCATTTTGCGTCTGTTGATAATAAATATGAAGCCAATGAAGCTATATCTTTAGCATCTCCTACCGCCTTCAATGGATGTCTTTTAGCTGACTTCTCCATTTTATCAGTACTGCTTAATAACTGACTGGCCATAGGTGTATCGGTAATTGAAGGCGCTATCATATTTACTCTGATTTTTGGCGCAAACTCAGCCGCTAATGATTTACCTAACCCTTCAACGGCACCTTTTGCTGCTGCAGTTGAAGCATGGTAAGGCATCCCTTGACCAACGGCTACGGTACTAAAAAGTACTACTGAGGCATTCTCTGATTTTTTCAAATGAGGTTCGAAAGCCTTTATGGCTTTTGCCGCTCCTAAAACATTAATTTTAAAATCTTCTAAAAAATCATCGTCTTTTAACGCTTTAAATGGTTTGAGATTTATCGATCCCGGGCAATAAACCAAACCATCTACCACTTCTAAATCTATTGCATTGAAGTCATCTTTTAACACATCTAATGAAATATGATGAATGCCATCTGCTAAATCATCATTGTTTTTTCTGGAAATGACGGTTACTGCATCACCATTACTCATTAATTTATTTGCTAATGCAAGACCAATTCCAGAAGTACCACCTACTATCACATAATTTGCCATATTGTTATTTATTTTTCAGATAGAACTAGAATTATGAGAAATTGTTTAAGGCATGTGTTAGCTGTCTGACAAACAATTTCATCATCTGTTGGTTAGCTTTGTTCAAAATATAAAACCATGAAAAAAATAGTCATTATAATATTTGCGGCAGGGCTTTTTGCAAGTTGCCAGCCACAATCAAAAGAAAACAACAATCAATCTGAACAAGATCAGGAGAAACAACCCACCTCTATTGATATGACACAATACCCTGAGTTGCTTCAAAAGGCATTGGAAGCGCACGGAGGGTTAGACACATGGAAAAGTTATGCTGCCCTTTCATACGACATTTCATGGGCCAACAAGGATGGAAGTGAAAACCACTTGACCAACTTATACAACAGAAAAGTGCTGATTGACAGAGATTCTGTTAAAATCGGATTTGACGGAGATCAGGTTTGGGTTTCTCCAGACCTTGCGTCTTTTGGTAACGGTTCACCAAGGTTTTATCACAATCTTTACTTCTACTTCTTTGGCATTCCTTATTTGTTGGCGGATCCTGGCATCAACTATGAAGATCAAGGTATAAAAACCATTCAAGGTAAAGACTACAGGGCTTTAAAAGTATCATATAATGAAGGAGTGGGTGATTCAGACGAAGATCTTTACATAGCATTATTCAACCCAGAATCTTACAAGTTAGAAGTGCTACTATACACTGTTACCTACTTTTCAGGTGAAAAATCAGAAAGCTACAATGCACTAAAATACCCTGATTGGAAAAATGTCGGAGGTTTGTTATTACCTACAACTATCAAAGGCCATAAATATGCCGCTGATACTTTAGGTGACCTAAGGTATGAAGTATCGTTTAGTAATATCAGTTTGGATGTGGAAGCTCCAAGTGAGACATTATTTCAAATACCCGAGAACGCTGAAATTGATAGTCTCAAATCTGAGTAAAACTAAAAGCCCTGATGAGTCATCGGGGCTTTTAATTTCTACAATTTCTTTAACTCCATATCGCTTAGCTCCAAGTTGAGGGCTTTAGTACTTATCTGTAACTCTCGTATGGATATGGCTAAAGAAAACATTAGTAGCACCATACTTAACCCAAAGGTATAATTACCCCAATTTACAGCATCTTGAAATAGCATAAACATACTTAGTATGCAAAGGAAAAAACTTGATGCGCCAAATACCTGCATACCTTTTATTAAGCTCAGCCTTGTTCTTAAATTTTGTATCTGACCTATAATTAAGTCATGGTTCGGGTTCTCCTGATGCTTTTTGTGCAAGTTTCTAATGAGTGTGGCTATGGCCAAGAACCTGTTGGTATAGGCCAATAGCAATAAGGATATTGCCGGAAACAACAATGCAGGAGTAGTTATATTTATCGACATGATTTAAATTATTTTATTACTTTCGTGATGTAACCATTTCAAAATCCTAAAAACATGAATTACGCACTTAAGTTTCAAATTAAAAAACTGATAGTTATTCTTCTATTGATCGTGCCGGCATCATCCTATGCTCAATCACATGAAGACAATGCTCTACTTTGGGAAATCTCAGGCAATGGACTTGAGCAACCATCTTATATATTTGGAATACTTAAGTTTATCCCTTCTGACGATTATTTTCTACCTGAAACGGTCAATGAAAAACTTAAAGCCTGCGAAATACTTTCGACAGAGACCTTACTGGATCACCATGCCAAGCATGAGCTAAATAATGCGGCTCACCTACCACACCATGAGTCCATTGATGAATACCTCACAGAGGCTGAATATGATAAATTACATGACATATTTCATGATAGACTGGGTGTAAGCAACATCAAATTTAATCTGGTGTATAAAAAATTCAAGCCAATCATGTTATCTACCACAATGACAAGATTGGCAGTGGGTGATGTCCATTTTTATGAACTAGACTTAATTGCCAAAGCGCAGGAAAATGATATGTTGACTCTAGGCCTCGAAACTGTTGAGAGAGAAGTGGAAGCTTTGGAGAAATTTCCACTTGATGCTCAGGTGCTGGCTTTAAAGCATTCATTAGAAAACTTTGACCTGCAGGTCGAAAACTATAAAACCTTAGTTAAGGCGTATAAAACTGGCGATCTACACAAGACACTGGAGTATTTTATGCATCCTGTTGAACAGAATGAAGCATTTAGAAAGCATTTTATCGTTCAAAGAAATAAAGAATGGATTCCTAAAATGAAAAGCTATATGCAACAAGCTCCTACATTCTTTGCTTTAGGCACTTCTCATCTCCCGGAAGACTCTGGTGTTTTGCATTTGCTTGCCGAAGAGGGTTATACGGTTAAGCCCATACCACTTAACTAGTAGCTATAAAAGGTCTTTCAGGTTAGAAACCCCCAGGTTTCTATCTTTTGTAAATCCTTCACCATATTTCACACCGATCGAATGTCCGAGTTCTATACCTCGTGATTCGAGCATTTCCAAAAATTGGGGTGATGAAATATAGGTTTCCGGTTCTTCATTGTTAGGATCAAAAAATTGAGACTTGAATGCTTTGATAGCTTCCATTTTAGTCTCCCAGTGATCACTGACGTCTACAATAAAGTCTGGGGTAATGAATTGACTCTGAATGTAATGATATACTGCTCTTGGTCTCCATGGTTTTTGATCATTGCCATCATCATCCTTTGTTTTCACCTTAGACAAGCCAGATAGAAAACATGCATCAACTACTAATTTCGATGCTCGCCCATGGTCGGGATGTCTATCGTAAATGGCATTCGCTAGTATAACTTCTGGTCTGTACTTTCTAATCGACTTTACCACCTCATGCTGATGTGCCTTGTCATTGACAAAATAAGCGTCAAAAAAGCCTAAGTTATCTCTTACAGACAATCCCAAAATCTCAGCAGAGTTTTTCGCTTCCGTGTCGCGTATTTCAGGAGTCCCTCTGGTACCCATCTCGCCACGGGTAAGGTCAACTACCCCTACCTTATCCCCCTTGCTTATATGCATAGCCAAAGTGCCGGCACAACTTAATTCGGTGTCATCGGGATGAGCTGCAAAAGCCAGAATATCTAATTTCATAGATCAATGTTTAAACGATAAAAATACAAATTATCAGTTGCTTAGCCTAAAAGCAATATTAATACTTCTCTGTTTTATTTATTTAAGTATTGTTAATTTAAAGCATGAAGAAATCATTAATTCTCCTTTTTGTGTTTGTGTCATGTGTGATACAAGCTCAACCCAATACTGAAATTTATGTTTTTGACCTTATAAAAGCAGATTCAAACTATACAATACACAACCCCATTAATGTTACCCATCAAAACCCCGGGTATGATAACCAGCCTTACTTTACCGATAAGGGTGACCTGCTTTTTGTGTCTACACGACAAGGCCAAACTGATGTAGCCCGGGTAGGTATGGAAGACTTTAAGTGGACATGGCTTACGGCTACGCCCGGAAGCGAATACTCCCCGACTCAATTACCTGGAAGCACTGCATTCTCAGCGATTAACCTTGAGAAAGATGGTACACAGCTACTTTGGAAATATCCACCAAATGGCAAGCCCGAAGTGATCATACCTGACTTAATTATAGGCTATCATTGTTGGTTTGATAGTAAAACATTAGTCTCCTTTGTGTTGGGAGATCCATCGACATTGCAGGTATGTGATTCAATCACTAAAGCATGTAAAACATATGGTAAGAATATTGGTCGGTCATTGCACAAAATACCCGGTCAACCCAAAGTAAGTTTTATTAGTAAAGAAAAAGAGCACTGGGAAATACTATCACTCGACCCTGCTTCAGGAAAAACTGAGTAAATTACAAAAACCATTAAAGATTCTGAAGATATGTGCTGGGCTCCTAATGGCACAATATTCATGGGCAAAAATGATCAATTGTACTCTTTTAACCCATCAGTTGATGCTGATTGGAAACTAGTGACATATAATAAGAGCAAAATTTTTACACAAGACAATAACCCTTTAAAGTCAATAACTCGAATTACCATTAACCCAACAGGAAATAAGATTGCTGTTGTGGTTGAGCAATAAAAAAGTCACCTCAGATAAACCCGAAGTGACTTAATTTTAATGGAATTAATGAAGCTTTAAGCCGGCTCCATTTCTCTTTCCTGAAGGAACCTTTCTGCATCTAATGCGCCCATACAACCAGTACCAGCGGCAGTTACCGCTTGTCTGTATACTTTGTCCGCAGCATCGCCTGTTGCAAATACACCTTCTACATTTGTTTTAGAGCTACCAGGTTTTACTTTTAAATAACCTGTCTCATCCATGTCAAGATAGTTCTTAAAAATATCAGTGTTTGGTTTATGGCCAATCGCCACAAAGAAACCTTCAATCTCTAATTCTTTCTTCTCTTTCGTTTGATTATTAATTACTCTAACACCCTGTACATTATCGCCATCACCTAAAATTTCATCGGTCTCAGTATTCCACAACACCTCAATATTAGGTGTATTTAATACACGCTTCTGCATGATTTTAGAAGCTCTCATTTCATCTCTTCTAACCAATAAGTACACTTTTGGGCAAAGGTTAGCTAAATAGGTGGCCTCTTCAGCAGCGGTATCACCACCACCTACAACAGCTACTGTCTTACCTTTATAGAAGAAACCGTCACAAACAGCACAAGCAGATACACCTTTGTTGTAGTACTTTTGCTCCGATGGTAGTCCAAGATATTTTGCACTCGCACCAGTAGCTATTACAACGGACTCTGCTTCAATGTCATATTTATCATCGACTGTTGCTTTGTGAGGGTAGCCAGAGAAGTCAACGGCTGTAACCATTCCATATCTAACATCAGTACCAAATCGCTCAGCCTGCTTTTGGAAATCTACCATCATTTGAGGCCCATTGATGCCATCAGGGTAACCTGGGTAATTCTCCACGTCATTGGTAGTTGTAAGCTGTCCGCCTGGTTCACCGCCAGTAACCATTACAGGATTGAGTCCTGCTCTTGCTGCATAAATTGCGGCCGTATATCCGGCAGGCCCCGAACCGATGATAAGTACTTTTACTTTTTCTTGTTCCATTTATTATCAGTTTTTCAATTCTAAAGTGCTAACACCAATTGCCGACTTTGAGTTTACAATCACAATGTAATTCATCGCATTGTCGGCTGCGTTGCAAATATAAAAAAATAGGTCTCAACTATATCGCATAGCTGAGACCTATCATTGAATATTAATCAAGCTTACCCAAGGTATGGCTTCAAAGCCTTACTTCTTGATGTATGCCTAAGTCTTCTTATTGCTTTTTCTTTAATTTGTCTCACACGTTCTCGAGTAAGACTAAATTTCTCACCTATCTCCTCCAGGGTCATAGAGTGCTCTCCATTCAAACCAAAGTACAATGTAATTACATCGGCTTCTCTTTGTGTAAGTGTAGATAGTGCCCGCTGTACTTCCCTTCTTAAAGAGTCATTCATCAACTCATTGTCAGGCGTCTCTTCGAGTTCATTTTCTAATACGTCTAACAAGCTGTTTTCCTCTCCTGAAACAAATGGTGCATCCATAGAAACGTGACGACCCGAAATTTTCATGGTATCAACCACTTCTGCAGTTGTTACTTCTAAAACTTCTGCCAACTCATCAGGAGACGGTTCGCGTTCATACTTTTGCTCTAGTTCAGAAAATGTTTTTGAAATTTTATTTAGAGAGCCTACCCTGTTTAAAGGAAGCCTTACAATTCTAGATTGCTCTGCAAGTGCTTGCAGTATTGATTGCCTGATCCACCAAACGGCATATGATATAAACTTAAATCCACGTGTTTCGTCAAATCGCTGTGCCGCTTTAATTAGCCCAAGATTACCTTCATTGATTAAGTCACCCAGTGATAGTCCTTGATTTTGGTATTGTTTAGCTACTGAAACTACAAATCTAAGATTGGCTTTTGTAAGTTTCTCCAGCGCCAGTTGATCACCCTCTCTAATTCTTTGTGCCAGTTCAACCTCTTCATCAGGTGTAAGTAAATCAACCTTGCCAATTTCCTGCAGATACTTGTCGAGAGATTGGCTTTCCCGGTTTGTAATCTGCTTACTTATCTTAAGCTGTCTCATTGAGTGGGTGCTAAATTTTTAACATTTAGATCGAAGATCAATACCAATGTTAAAGAATTTCGACCCAAACTACAATAGTTAAGAACTAAAAATAATGAGTCTATACTATAAAAAAAAGGCAGTAACCTCACTTGAGATTACTGCCCTTTGATATATCAAAAAAGCCTTTTTAGTTGCTATTTTCTTCTTTTTTCTCAGGTTTTGGGAGTAAAACTTTTCTAGAAAGTCTGAATTTTCCAGTCTTCTTATCAACTTCGATAAGTTTAACTTTCACTTCTTCTCCAACTTCCATAACACCTTCCATGTTTTCTACACGTTCCCACTTAATCTCAGAAATATGTAGTAAACCGTCTTTACCAGGCATAAATTCAATGAATGCACCAAATGGCATGATTGATTTTACTTTACCATCATATACTTCTCCTACTTCAGGAACTGCTACAATGGCTTTGATTCTTCCCATGGCGTCATCCATAGCTGTTTTATCAACAGCAAAGACACTTACATGACCTTTTCTATCTACCTCTTCGATAACAACAGTCGCTCCAGTTTCTTTTTGGATCTCCTGAATTACTTTACCACCTGGTCCTATAACCGCGCCAATCATATCTTGGTCGATTACTAGCATTTCAGATCTAGGTGCATTCGGTTTAAGATCACCTCTAGGTGCTTCAATGGTTTTCTTCATTTCATTGAGAATATGAAGCCTTCCTTCTCTTGCCTGCTCCAACGCTTCTTTCAAAACATCGTACGAAAGACCATCCACTTTAATGTCCATCTGAGTCGCTGTTATACCTTTCTCAGTACCTGTAACTTTAAAGTCCATATCTCCTAAATGATCTTCATCACCCAGAATATCAGAAAGAATTGCATGGTTTTTCCCATCTGAGATCATACCCATGGCAATACCTGACACAGGTCGTTTGATCTGAATACCAGCATCCATCATTGCTAATGCCCCTGCACAAACAGTTGCCATAGAAGATGAGCCATTAGACTCAAGGATGTCAGACACAATGCGTATTGTATATGGGTTTTCTTCCGGAAGCACAACTTTTAAAGCTCTCCAGGCAAGATTACCATGTCCTACTTCTCTACGTCCAGGACCTCTGTTAGGTCTTACTTCACCTGTTGAAAAACCAGGGAAGTTGTAGTGAAGCATAAATTTATTAGAACCAGAAATCATTGCTCCATCAACTAATTGCTCATCCATTTTGGTACCCAACGTAACTGTACTCAATGACTGAGTTTCACCACGTGTGAAAAGGGCTGAACCGTGTGTTGACGGTAGAAAATCTACTTCTGAAGCTATTGAACGTACTTCGTTAAACTTACGTCCATCAAGTCTTTTCTTATCCTCAAGAGCTAATTTTCTACAGGCATCCTTCTGAATACCTTTGAAATATTTGCTTATTAAGCCAGGGTCAACTTCATTATCTTCAGGCAAAGCATCAACGTATTCCTCTTTAAGCGCTTTAAATGCTTCAGAGCGATCGTCTTTATTGTTCATTTGCTTCTGTGCAATGCTATAAGCTTTGTCAAAAAGCTTGGCTTGCATATCTGCTTTTAGCTCTTCATCGTTTGTCTCATGCGAGTACTCACGCTTTTCTGTCTTTCCTGTTTCTTTTGTAAGTTCCATCTGAACCTTACACATCTCTTTAATGGTCTCGTGAGCAACTTTGATGGCCTCAAGCATATCATCTTCAGACACTTCATCCATTTCTCCTTCAACCATCAATATGTTATCTACAGTAGCAGCTACAATAAGGTCTAGATCAGCATTCACTTTGTCTTCCATTGAAGGGTTTACGACAAATTTGCCATCTATGCGAGCAACTCTTGCTTCTGAAATAGGGCCATTGAATGGAATATCTGAAACTGACAATGCAGCTGAGGCTGCTAAAGCAGCTAATGCGTCTGGTGGGGCACTCTGATCTGCAGAGATCAACTGAATCATTATTTGAGTATCCGCATGATAGTCATCATTGAACATAGGGCGTATAGCTCTATCAACTAATCGACATATAAGTACTTCATAGTCGGAAAGTCTACCTTCCCTTTTCAAAAATCCTCCAGGTACTTTACCTGCTGATGCGAATTTTTCCTGGTAGTCTACTGACAAAGGCAAGAAGTCTACCCCTTCTTTGGCTTCTTTGCTTGAAACTACTGTTGCGAGTAGCATGGTATCTCCCATTCTCACGACTACAGATCCATCAGCCTGCTTGGCCAACTTACCTGTTTCAATTGAGATGGTTCTACCATCTGGTAGATTAATGGTTTTGTTAATTACATTGAATTGCATATAAATTGTTTATTTAAATAATTGTCCTTTAAGGAATTGCATTGTACAAATCCGGACTTTCTGTTGCATTAAAAGGCAAAAAGGGAACCTAATGTAGATTCCCTTTTTTCTTATTTTCTTAATTTGAGCTCTGCGATAATTGCTCTGTATCTTTCGATGTCTGTTTTGTGAAGGAAGTTAAGTAATTTTCTTCTCTTACCTACTAACCTTAAAAGACCCTGCTGTGTTGAGTAGTCTTTTTTGTTTTTCTTCATGTGCTGAGTCAAATGAGTGATGCGGTGGGTAAAAAGTGCAATCTGAGACTCAGGTGACCCTGTATCTGTTTTTGACTTTAACCGACCATGATTTTCAAACAACTCCTGTTTCTTCTCCTTTTGTAAATACATGCTTAGTTAAATTATTATGTGTTCTATAAATTAAACCGCAAATTTAGATAGAGCAATGCTAATTAGCAAGTTACTCTGTTTCTTTATTTGCATTTTTACGCGAGTTGAACCACCTCTTTAGCTTATCAAGTAAAACTTTATAAAAATCAGCCTCAAAGATTCTGGCATCATTTCGGGCCTGTCTTAAGAAAATAAGACCTATGGGTAACAATACAAAGTTGGCAGACCAAATGGCATAAACCGGCTCAATGATGTCTTGTTTAGCATATTTTTCACCTGTCATGGTGAGTACGTAGTAAACTATAAAGAATAATATAGACACCAAAACAGGAATACCTAAACCTCCCCTTTTTATAATTGCCCCCAGCGGAGCACCAATTAAAAACATAATGATACATGCTACAGAGTTGGCTAGTATTTTATGCCATTGGATGTCATAAACGTTTTTATTGTAAATCAGGCGATCTATTCTGCTATTAAAAGACTGCACTTTACTTTTAGTTTGTCTTACCAGATTTAAAGCAGTCTGCATCTCCTTTTCATCTACATCTTTATGAAAAAGACTATCAGCCAGTTCTTCTGTAGTTAGTGTGTCTTTTTTTATTTTCCTTCTGAGATTAATCCGCCCGGGTCTATTGCGCTTAATGTCATCTGGATCTAGCTTTTCAGACTGCACTTCCTGCAATGCCTTTTGTGTAAGATTCTTTGTAATGGTCGGTCTTTTCTTGTTTTGATTCTTTTGAGCTATTGCTTTATTTCGAAGTTTATTTGCCTCATTCGCCTGATTTTTCTTTTGCCTGTTTATTTTCTTATCGGTTACCCCTAAGTCTTCATTCTGTGCGACTTTAACTCTAGGTGTTTCTGGCTGAAGTGCTCTAATTGAATCATTCTTCTCCTTTTCCTCTGCTCTTTTTATTGAATCTTCACGCTGTCTAATAGCTGCCTCAACCAACTCTATACTGTCTAGTTCCTGCTTGAAAGATTGTAACTCTGATGGCATGGATACCGAGTCTTCTCTTAGGTGGTAATAGAAAGAAACCGGCATTTGCTCATAGATTTCCACCTTTTTTTCTAACACATCTCTATTTACCGAGTCTACATCATTTGTCAATTGGCTCAGGTTTCTCATTATTCTATTTCCCTCAAACAGACTCTTATCCGTTCTGTCTAATGCAAATGAGGACAAGTCTAATATAAACTCACTTTTATCAAAACTGCTGCGGTAGAAGGTAGCCTTTTTAGGACCCGAAGCATTAGTCTTGTCGTCTTCACCATAAGTATGACCATCGAAAAGTTCAAGCTTTAGGTAGCGATCATTAAAGAAAGTATACATTTTACCACTATCTGCGATAGTTACTTTCTTATTGCCGCTAAGGTTTCTATGGTCATAGATGATTACATCTTTTAAAGTACTTCCATCTTCAAATTTCTTATCTACTTTAATGCTGAAATCTGGTATTCCATTGTAAAAGGTTCCCTCTTTCAGGTCGAGAGCGGGTTTCTTTTGTTTTATATCATATAGTAGACTGTACGCTTCCAGTGCCGCTTTGGGTACGAAGTAATTATTTGAATAATAGGCAAAGACCGTGAGTCCTAATACGAAAACAAAAATGGGCAATAATGCACGTAGTAAGGAGATACCTGCACTTTTGATTGCGGTAAGCTCGAAATGCTCTCCAAGATTTCCGAAAGTCATCAAAGAAGATAGTAACACCGCCAAAGGCATGGCAATTGGCGTCATAAACACGGCAAAATAGAACAACAATTGTCCTAACACTTCAATGCCCAAGTCCTTGCCCACAATATCATCGAAATATTTGAGCATGTGCTGAGTGAGTAGAATAAATACTACTACAAGAAATGTCAGGAAAAATGGCCCTAAAAAGGATGAAATTATAAGTTTGTCAATCTTCTTCATTACCACATCTTCTTAACAAAAAGAGGGCCAAAATTAATGAATAAAGATACTAAAGGTATTATCCTCCTACGGTTTCTTTTAAACCATCGATCAAACCCTCCCACATGTCAAATAATTCTTCATTATCGTCCATTTCGGAATAGTCTGTAATTTTTATAAAAACTGTTTGAGTGAGTTCGTTTACATCCAATCTAATTTCAAAATAAGCGGGATCTTCAGCATCTGCCTCAGTCTCGGGGATAAACTCAAATTTTACGTACGAGTTGGTTCTGTGGGATACCATTTTTGCTTTATGGTCTTCCTCATCCCAAATAAAATTAAAAACCTTGTCTTCGTTAATGGTTACATCATCGGCAAACCATTGGGAAAGGCCGCTTGCAGAACTAATGTATGGATAGAGCATCTTCTTCGATGCATTAATTTCAAAATCTGTCGTAAACAAATACTTACTCATAAGTCCCTTCTTAAGTTTTTTTAATATATATCATTTTTGTGATATGAACAACTAAATAATTTTTAAAACGCTTTGGAATTTCCAGATCAATCTTTGTAAGTTTGCGCTCCATTTAGTTGATCAGATAACGTTTGATCAGGGCATTGGCGGAAAGCTAAGATATTATTCCGAAATTAAAAATATAAATATGGCGAGGTAGCTTCCCGATAGCGATCGGGGTTACGAACGAAAGGATTCATAACCGCCAGTTGGCGGACGGCAGTTAAACGAACTGCCTATTTACTTTATAAAATGATAATATGGCGGGGTAGCTCAGATGGTTAGAGCGCAGGATTCATAACCCTGAGGTCGGCAGTTCGATTCTGCTCCCCGCTACTGTAAAAGCAGCTCAATTATTGGGCTGCTTTTTTTCTTACAGGAACTTTTAAAATGTATTTGACGGCTAATCTTTTTTACTCAAATGCAATCCCGTGAGCCCTCATTTCCACTTCAGATGCAATGGCATATTGTGTTTATTTTGTAAATTACTGATATAAGCCAAAATAACATAAACCATGAAAAATTGCCTTTTCCTTGCCATTTTGACACTTGCCAGCTGTGGTAGCAGTGGCGAACAGTCAGCCGATGATACTCAAAACGAAGTTACAGCCAAATCTGGCGGTCACTCTTGCCTCTGGGAGATGGGAGACGCCCCCGAGCAATTATTGACTATGCAAGAAGCCTCGAGCTTAACGGGACTAGCTGTTGAAGCGTTAGACCAAGATGCGAATCCTAAATATCAAAATATACAATACGAATGGGATGGCGGCCGTAAGAAAGAACTCACTATGGGTGGAAAAAAGCTTCCAATAGATGCGAAAGATTTTGTTGCTGTTAATGTGAAGCAACTGACGGAAAAGAAGCTTAACCCAAGATGGAATAAAGACAATAATCCACTCACTCCAATGGAGTATTTTGATAAGTTTCATGGAGGCGTGAGCGAGGATGCGAAGGAAACCATACAAGAGGAGATTGACAAACAAAAGCCAGAACATGCCGAAGATGCCAAGAAAGTAGTTGGCATGATCAAGTTTGAGGGCTATCAGGAGTATGACCGACTGGGCGACAAGGCATATAGCCAGGTGAATGCCAGTGCTGAGAAGGCGGCCGGCCTACGCCAAACCGAACTTACTTTTCTTCATGGAAATGTGGTTGTTACCGTTGTGGTAGATGTTTCTGATGACGATGAGGACGATCGGGTAATGGCCGAAAAAATAGCACGGGCTGTTGCGCAAAAGTGTGGATAGGTTTAAATATTCTTACCATCCATCAATTTTATTTAGAATAATTCTTAATAGTACTTGTTTGTGATTTGAGGTGGGTGTAATTTCGCCACTCAAATGAAAATCACTACAAAACCAATAAAATCCTGGGTGGCTCTAGCCATAGTTTTTATGGCAGTGGGCACCGTTGCAGAGTTACTGCTGCTCTCACACTATGAAGATACCTGGCAGCTTTTACCAATCATCATTATTGGTTTGAGTATGGTTTTGATGGTCATTGTTAGTCAGAGCCGTTCGACTTTGGCACTTCAGACTTTTAAGGTTTTACTTGTGACCTGTGCGCTAAGTGGTGTACTTGGCGCTTATTTTCATTTACAGGCTAACATGGAATTTGAAATGGAACTCCACCCAACTCAATCATGGACGACATCATTTATAGAAAGTCTATCTGGCGCTTTACCGGCCTTAGCTCCAGGCAGCATGATATTATTTGGACTTATTGGATACATATATATATTACTAATTAAACAAACCAGATTAAAATGAAACTATTGACAAAATCACTTGTGATTATATTATTGGCTTTTATAGTGGCTTGTCAGCCAAAAGCTTCTGAAGAAAATGTAGATGCTGATTCTACAGCAACTGAAACAAACGCTGAAGATGAAGTTGTGGCAGAGATTGCTACCACTATGATCAACCCTAACCTTGCCACTGAAGAGGAGCTTACTGCTGCTGGACTCAGTGAAACATTGGTTAGCCAGGTACTTGAGCAACGCCCATTTATCGATATGATGGATCTACATAATTTGGCAAGTCAGGAACTTGACAGTGCCGAACTAGTAGCTCTTTATGGAAAAATGTTCGTCCCCTTCAATTTGAACACAACTGATGAAGATAACTTCAAAATTATACCGGGTGTAGGTAGCCGCATGGCGCATGAGTTTGAAGAATATCGTCCTTATTCAAAACTATCCCAGTTTAGAAAAGAGATTGGCAAGTATGTCGATGACGAAGAGGTGGCTAGGCTTGAGCAGTACATTTTTGTACCAGTAGAACTCAACACAGCTACAGAAGAAGATATTTTAGCGTTGCCTGGAGTTGGCAAACGTATGGCTCATGAGTTTGAAGAGTATAGACCTTACGAAAATATGGAGCAGTTTCGTAAAGAAATTGGCAAGTATGTCGATGACAAGGAGTTGGCCCGTCTGGAGCGATTCGTTTACCTGAAATAACAATAAAAATTAATAATTAAGAGGGCGTTTAAATGCGCCCTCTTTTTTTTAGACCATTAGCCTTCACATATCACCTTGGCTTCACTATTTTAGCGTGCTAAACGGACACACAATATGCTACCTAAAATAGATCCCACAACTACCGAAGCCTGGCAGAAACTCAAAACTCATTTCGAAGAAATTCACCCTCAACAGCTTCGGGAGCTTTTCAAAACTGACCCAGACAGGTTTTCAAAATTCAGCCTGACTTTTGAAGATATTTTAGTTGATTTCTCAAAAAATAGAATCAATAGTACCACACTTAAGCTTCTGACTTCATTAGCTGAAGAGGTTCAACTCAAAGATGCTATCGACAGCATGTTTAATGGAGCTTTGATTAATGAAACCGAAGGTAGGGCTGTATTGCACACAGCACTTCGTAATCAATCTGAAGAGAGTGTATCTCTGAATGACAAGGATGTGATGCCGGCTGTGCGAAAGGTACTCAATCAGGTAGAAGTATTTGCTAACAAAGTAACTAACGGTGAGTGGCTGGGTTACTCACAGCAACCAATAAAGAGCATTGTAAATATTGGCATTGGTGGCTCCGACCTCGGTCCTGTAATGGTTACTGAAGCGTTAAAACCCTATAAGGTAGACGGCATTGAAACCCATTTTGTATCCAATGTGGATGGTAGCCATATTGCTGAAATTCTTAAGAAAGTAGACCCGGCCTCTACCCTATTTATGATTGCCTCTAAAACATTTACCACACAGGAAACCATGACCAATGCCCATACGGCTCGTGATTGGTTCTTAAACAATGGTGGTGACGAAGAGGCCATTAAAAAACACTTTGTAGCCATCTCAACCAACAAAGAAGCTGTAACGGCCTTTGGTATAGATAGCCAAAACATGTTTGAATTTTGGGATTGGGTTGGGGGCCGATATTCATTGTGGTCTTCTATTGGTCTTTCTATCGCCTGCACTATTGGCTTTGATAATTTCAAAGACTTGCTCAAAGGGGCTCATGCCATGGATCAGCATTTCAAAAATGCTGAATTTGATAAAAACATACCCGTCATATTAGGGCTGCTTGGTGTATGGTATAACAATTTCTTTGGCGCTGAGTCACATGCTATTTTACCATATGACCAATACATGCATCGTTTTGCTGCATATTTCCAACAAGGTGACATGGAAAGTAACGGTAAGTCGGTTGATCGAACCGGCAAGCAAGTGACTTACCAAACAGGGCCTATCATATGGGGTGAACCTGGCACAAACGGACAGCATGCTTTTTATCAATTAATACATCAGGGCACCAAACTTATACCCTGCGATTTTTTAGCTCCAGCTGTCAGTCATAATCCAATTGGAGATCATCATGACAAACTCATGGCCAACTTCTTTGCCCAGACCGAAGCATTGATGAATGGCAAAACAAAAGAGGAGGCAGAACAGGATTTAGTCGCTGGTGGTGCCTCTGCTAAAGAAATTGATCAGCTTGTCAACTACAAGGTATTTGAAGGAAACAAGCCCACAAACTCTATTTTATTTAAGCAACTTACCCCACACACATTAGGAAGTCTAATTGCCATGTACGAGCATAAAATTTTTGTTCAGGGTGTGGTATGGAACATATTCAGCTTTGACCAATGGGGCGTAGAACTTGGTAAACAATTAGCTAAAAGTATCCTGCCTGAATTGCAGAATGATCAGAATATTACAGGCCATGATGCTTCGACTAATGGGTTAATCAATCAATTTAAATCTTTTAAGAAATAGCTTATTTAACTAGATTAATTGCTAAAAAAGGTCACTAACATATCATCCAAAAATGTTTGCCATGAGGGTATGTTGTGACCAGTAGACTGCTCTTTAAAAACAACCGACACATTAGAGTTTTTAAATGCATCTGCCAACTCAACCGCATCATTATACCAGATATAATCATAAATAGCGCCTGTTATAAAAACATTATCAGGTTCATTATCAAAACCTTCAATCTCAACGATAAAATCACTTACAGATGTAGGGTGAATTGCTGGAGAAAACACGCCTACTTTAGAGAATAATGGGGTGCTATGTGAAAGGTAAAGTGCAGATAATCCACCTCTGGAAAAACCAATTACCGCACGATTGCCCCTATTACTATTGGTTGCATAGGTACTATCAATATATGGGATAAGTTCATTCTCAAAATATCGTCTATAACCACTGTCACCACGGTATTCCTTACCTCTGATTACAGGATTATCAAATACAGCAATGAGGGGTCTTATTTTTCCTGAATCAATCAATCCATCTAATACTTCTGCCGCATGCATGTCATTTAAGTGAAATGAACCATCATGAAAGTACACCACAGGCAAAGCACGAAGCGCTTGATAATTTGGCGGAGTATAAATAAAGACAGACCTTGTATGTTTTAGCTCCTTACTCTCAAACTTTTTCTTTGACACCTCCCCTTTTATTAAGGTAGTATTAATGTGAGTTTGTTTTGCTGAAGGCATCTGGATATAAGACACCAATTCACCAAAATTATTTCTTGCGTTTGAATTTAGAGGATCAAGCTCTTCTTTATTTCCAAGCCTATATTTATAGTTTAATACTGCATCATCAGCGAGCTTCTTTTTCATGAAATACCAATTCGTATTACTTAATTGGGTCATTTTACCTAATGTTTTATCTTCAATATATCTTGGATTTAGGAAACCATTAAAATCAGCCAAGAGCTCCGGCTCATCGCCCTTACCATTAACTAGAAAAATCACCTCAGTCCCCTCAATTATTGGAAAATTTTGAATCTTGCCTACAAAATCAATAATAACATCTTCATGGCTACTTAGAGCTGACACCTCTAGCTTTTCAATAAGTTTCTGAAAAGATTGGGCCTTCAGATAAAGTGTTGAACAAAGGATTAAAAGTACGGTAACAGCATATCGCATATTTAATATTACTAATTTAACTGTGGCGAGTTTTGTTATTTAGATAGACGACATGCATTGATATATCTAAACCTAATCGTGCATGATCAAAAAAAATTAGAAAAAATGAAACCTTTATCGTAATTTTACGATTACTACAACAATGGGACTTACTAAAGCAGATAAATTTACAACGAAACAAAACGAACTAGCCAAATTGGCTAAGGCATTGGGTCACCCTGCGCGTGTAGCAATTATTGAATTTTTAGCAAAATCAAAATCATGCGTGTGTGGTGATATCGTTGAAGAGCTTCCCCTTTCGCAATCTACAGTTTCACAACATTTGAAAGAACTCAAAAATGCTGGCCTGATAAAAGGTACCATTGAAGGACCAAGCGTGTGTTACTGTATTAATACGGAAGTGTGGAAATTTGCTCAAGACACTTTTGCCGGAATGTTTTCCTCTTATGTTGAAGAGGAAGGTTGTTGTTAAAAAAATTTGCTTTATCTCATCGTAATATTACGATTTAGTTATTTTTTTATTTTAATTTTGAACCAATAATTAGTTATGAAAAATTTAGAAACATTTCCAAGAATGCACGTCAGCTACTATGTGAGCGACTTAAGCAAAACGATAGATTTTTATACCAAGTTCTTTGAGGTTGAGCCGGTGAAAGTAAAAGAAAGTTATGCTAAATACATTCTTACTGCTCCGTCTTTAAACATTTCATTTATTGAAAATCCTTCTGCAGTAAATAAAGATGCGGCACACTTCGGTATTGAAGTAAATGACCAGCAAATTTTGGGTCAGAAACTGGGCAATGCGATGCATCATAACCTGCCAATTGACAGGGAAAAGGACGTGGAGTGTTGCTATGCTAAGCAAGACAAATTTTGGGTGACTGATCCAGATGGGTATAAATGGGAAGTTTATCAATTCCTTGAAGACTCTGAAGGGCTTGAGTCAAGCGCAAACGCAAGTGAATGTTGTGCGCCCAAATCAGAACTTGAAGCGGCCACATTGAGTAAATGAGAGAATTGAAGCAATATACAGCTGAATTAATTGGAACTTTTGCCTTGGTGTTTTGCGGCACCGGGGCAATTGTTATTAATGAAGTGACAGGGGGTACTGTTAGTCATTTAGGAATAGCTGCTACATTTGGGGCTATTGTTACCGCTGTCATTTATTCTATTGGCGAACAATCCGGAGCACATATCAATCCGGCTGTTACTATTGCATTTTATCTTTCGGGGCGACTAAAGCTTAAGAAAGTGTTGCCCTACATTACCTTTCAGGTAACGGGGGCACTATTGGCGAGTTTATTGGTCTGGTATTTATTCCCGCAAAATGAATTACTGGGTACAACCCTTCCTGCTTTTGAAGTGAAGCAAACCTTTATTCTGGAAGTTCTACTTACCTTTATTTTGATGTTTGTCATTATTCAGGTTTCAACGGGATCTAAAGAACAGGGTCTTTTGGCAGGTATAGCCATTGGCCTGGTAGTGTTTTTAGAAGCTGCATTTGCCGGCCCTATTACAGGGGCCTCAATGAATCCTGCCCGCTCTATTGGGCCAGCAATTGTAAGTGGCCATATGGAACACCTTTGGGTTTATATTGCAGCTCCTGTACTTGGGGCAGGTTTAAGCATTGCCGTTTGGAAATTTTTAAAACCGCATAATGACAAAGCTTGATCAAACACATTTAAACCAGGTTTACACATTACTGCGAGCTTCAAACCTGATGACCGAAGATATTGATCTAAGTATACATCAGCTTTTCGGTGAACTGCAAGGTGAAAATTTAATAGCCATGGCAGCATTAGAGGTGTATGGCACTAATGCGCTACTACGTTCTGTAGCAGTTGACACCAACCATAAAAATGCTGGCTACGGAAAATCAATGGTGATAGATGTAGAGGCTGATGCATTACAAAATGGAATCTCAAATATCTACTTACTCACAGAAACAGCAGGCAATTTTTTTAACAAGCTAGGGTACGAACAAATTGATAGAAGTTCAGTACCTAAAGAAATCTTAAAAACCACACAATTTGCAGAACTATGCCCACAAAGCGCAGTCTGCATGACTAAAAAACTAAATGATGAATAAAAATATATTAGTACTTTGCACAGGCAACTCATGTCGTAGCCAGATAGCTCATGGATACCTTACATCCCTAGCAAATGACGGCCATAAAATTTATAGCGCTGGAGTAGAAACACATGGTGTTAACCCAAAAGCCATCAAAGTGATGGCGCATGATGGTATTGACATAAGTAATCACACATCAAACCACATTGATGAATATAGTGATGTTGCATTCGACTATGTAATTACCGTTTGTGATAACGCTAAAGAAAGGTGCCCCTACTTCCCTACGCAAGCGATAAAGCTTCACCAAAATTTTCCCGATCCTGCAAAGGCAACAGGATCCGAGGAAGAAATCATGGCTGAGTTTGTAAAGGTTAGAGAAATGATAAAGGAATATGCAAAGCAGTTTGTCACGGACAACAAACTAGTTTAAAACAATTATTCCAAATCCATCCGATATTGCACAATGCGATAGGTTTCTTCAAAGCCTATAGCATTGTGAAATTGCTGGGCCTCCAGATTATCCAATTCACTGTCAGAGGCAATTTCAGAGCATCCTCTACTTTTCCCCCAAGATTTGGCTTCATTAAGTATTCTTCTTCCGTATCCTTTACCTCTATATTCCCCTACGATATAAATACCTTCAATATATGCCACTGGAGTTGTCAGACACCCGTCAACAAAGTTTCTTAAAGACACTTCCAATAGGCCAACCTCCTTATCGCCCTCAAAAACAATGAAAGACTCCCTCCATTCTTTGTCGTTGGCTATCAGTAACATCTCATCTTCCTGAAAATCTTCTGGGAGCTCATTATAAAGCGCTTGCCGCATCCTTTTCCACGAAGCTTTATGCTCAAAAGCAGATACTAATTTCATGATTTGTGTTTTCAATCTGTTGCAAAATAATTATTTAAAGAATGCCTTTTATTAGATTTGAATTAAGGTTTACTTAGTCACATAAGGCAAACAAAACGCAAGGTTTTCTTCAATATAATATTATGGCAAACGGTAAGAAAAATTTTATTATAGATTTTGATAGCACATTCACTCAAGTAGAGGCATTAGATGTACTCGGTGAAATTGCATTATCCGATTCGCCAGACAAATCCGAGAGGCTTAAAAAAATCAAAGACATTACCGATGAGGGCATGAACGGCAGCCTTACTTTTCGAGATTCTCTGGAGCAACGTATTAAGTTATTAAATGCCAATAAGAATCACTTACCTAAATTGGTTGAAGAGCTGAAAAAACAAGTTTCTAAGTCATTTAAGCGAAATATTGACTTCTTCGACAAGCATCGTGACCGTGTTTTTATAGTATCCAATGGGTTTACTGATTTCATCGTACCCATCGTTACAGACTACCACATCAAAGCTGAGAATGTTTATGCCAACAGTTTCAAGTTTGATGATAACGGCAACATTGTAGGTTACGACAAAGACAATGTGCTATCGTCTAATAACGGTAAGGTTGAGCAGCTTAAAAGACTTGATCTAAAGGGTGATGTGTATGTAATTGGTGATGGCTACACGGATTATGAAATTAAGGCAGCAGGCCTTGCTAATAAATTTTATGCCTTTACAGAAAATGTTAACCGTGATAGCGTTACCGACAAGGCAGACCACGTGACACCGAGTTTGGATGAGTTTTTATATTTAAACAAACTCAACACTGCTATTTCGTATCCTAAAAACCGCATCAATGTATTGCTATTAGAAAATGTGCACCCCAAAGCCATTGAATTGATGAAGTATGAAGGGTATAATGTTGAAGTATATCCATCGGGCCTTGATGAAGAAGAACTGGCTACAAAAATCAAAAATGTTTCAATCCTTGGCATAAGGTCGAAGACACAGGTTACCGCTAAAGTATTAGCAAACGCCAACCGACTGATAGCCATTGGAGCTTTTTGCATAGGAACCAATCAAATCGATTTAGAAGCTTGTTTAAAGAAAGGGGTATCCGTTTTTAATGCCCCATTTAGTAATACGCGATCTGTGGTAGAGTTGGCCATTGCTGAAATCATAATACTGATGCGTAAACTTTTTGACAGATCAGCCGCTATGCATCAAGGCAAATGGGATAAATCAGCTCGAGGTAGCTTTGAAATACGTGGTAAAAACCTGGGGATAATAGGCTATGGTAACATTGGCGCACAGCTATCGGTACTTGCCGAGTCTTTAGGCCTCAATGTGATGTATTATGATATAGAAGAAAAACTTGCACTTGGCAACGCCACGAAATGCAGCAGTCTAACTGAATTGCTGCAGCGATCAGATATCATCTCTCTCCATGTAGATGGCCGAGAGTCCAATGAAAATATGATCGGTAAACGGGAATTCCAACAAATGAAAGATGATGTTATTTTCATAAACCTAAGCCGTGGTCATGTGGTAGACATACCGGCATTGAAAGACAATATCGAAAGCGGAAAAATTGCTGGTGCAGCTGTTGATGTATTTCCAGAAGAGCCGAAAAGTAATGATGAAGAATTTATTTCAGAATTACGTCAATTGCCAAATACCATATTATCACCTCATATTGGAGGTAGTACTATCGAAGCGCAAGAAAATATTGCCGGGTTTGTACCTAATAAAATCATGGATTACATCAATACAGGGAGTACATCCAATAGTGTAAACTTCCCTAACCTGCAGCTTCCAGCCTTAGAAAATGCTCACAGATTGATTCATATACATGAAAACGTACCCGGTATACTTGCGAAAATCAACCAGGTATTGGCTGATCATGAAATAAATATCGTTGGGCAGTACCTCAAAACCAATGAAACTATTGGGTATGTAATTACTGACATCGATAAAGAGTATGATAGGGAGCTGATCAGAACATTGCGATCCATTGAGCATACCATTAAATTCAGGGTACTCTATTAATGAACAAGTTTCAAAAGCTCAAATTTCATTCAGTAAATGACTTTCTTGCGCACTTACCGGCTGGTGAACTGGACATCGTAGAAAGCCTGAGAGATTTGATTTTACAAACCCTACCAGACGCCACTGAAAAGCTTGCCTACAATGTACCGTTCTACTATTTAAACAAACGCGTTTGTTACATTTGGCCAGCCAGTGTACCCTGGGGTGGCCTCACAGAGGGTGTTTCACTAGGGTTTTGTCAAGCCATGCTTTATGATAAGTTGTCGGAAAAGTTGCATTTCGGAGAAAAGAAAGAAATTGGAACCCTACTTATTAAATCACATCAGGGTATTGATAAAGCATTAATCTTACGACTACTTGAAAAAGGAAAACAGGTGGATAGAGAACTTTCGGAGCAATAAAAAACCCACAGAGAAAGTTTATTTAAACCCCTGATTTGTCAGGATTTGAGCTGCTTTACAACTTCGGCCTTCCACTGTTAACCTGCTCAAAGAACGAGGTCACGCAAAGCGTGATGAGGCCTGGCCTAGGAAAAAAGCTTCACTCGGTATAGTATTAGTGTTAGGTTTAAAAAACGATTTTCCCTGTAGGTAAAGCAAATTTAACTGATAAAAGTTACAATCTATGTACGATTATCATGTTCATCATTAAAAATACCGCGTTGATCGAAATTATTATATTTAATCAGGCATAAGCCCTTATTTAGCTTTCATAATCAAACAAAAAATATCATGAAAAGGCTAACATACATCCTCATAAGTTGCTCATTACTTTTAAGCTCCTGTGTTTATTCTCTATTCCCTATTTATACAAAAGACACACTTGTATACGATGAGCAATTGATAGGAACCTTCCAGAGTGATGACGGAACCATTTCTATAACTAAAGCAGAACACTCCAAAAGTTTTAACCTGAACACATCAAAAGCTCAAGGGAAAGTAAAAGTGACTGAAAATGTCAGTGAGGAAGACTCTGCAAAAGACATCTATGATAATAATCGGTTTGGTGGATATAAATTTATCATTGAAGAAGACGGTGAAATTTATAAATACAAAGCACATTTGGTTGATATCGCAGACGAGCATTACCTAAATCTTACCTATTTAAAAGATGATCCCAATGATCTAGACCCTTTAGGCGTATACCTATACCCTGTGCATACTTTTATGAAAGTCTCTTTTAACAAAAATCAATTGTCATTAACTCAATTTGATGTTGGTAAATTGCATGATCTCTTCAGGAAAAACATGATTAGGTTGAGGCATGAATTTGTAATCGATCCAATCATCGAGGAAGAAGATCCTGATGCAGGAGAAATTATTATCACTGCTAAACCAGAGGAAATTCAGCAATTCATTATGACTTACTCAAAAGACCCTTCTGTATTTGATAAGGAACAAGTATACTCGCGAATTTAATGAATCGATTAATCTACGTTCTATTTACTAAAAGGTGGTTGCAGCACAGTATATTCTGGCTACTATCACTGTTTATTATCAGCTGGTACTTTTCCATTTCCAATCAGGTTAAGGTTGTCGATGTAATCTACGGGCTATTTTTTCATATTTGCCTTGTACCGTTGGTGTACATCAACCTAAGAATATGTATACCTAGGCTTTTTAAACAAGACAGGTATGTTTTGTATATAATCGCCACTATCGCGAACATAGTCATTGGCTATGGACTCCACCAGTTCACATTTGATATTTTGATTCCCGCTCTTCCAATAGACTATTATATGGTCTCTTTTACCGATTTCTGGATACCAGCAGTCATATTTTCAATATACATTTTCATTTCTTCCTTATTAAGTCTTTCTAAGTCGTGGTTTTTAATAGAACAACTAAAATCTCAAAACACTAAAGTTGAATTGGAAAATCTAAGACTTCAAATCAATCCTCATTTCCTACTCAATGCGTTGAACTCCATATATGGCTTGTCCTTAAAAAAAGATGATCAGACCCCTGAGGCTATTTTACAGTTGAGCGGTTTTCTAAAGCATATGCTCTATGAAAAACAAAAATTTATCACACTAAGCGATGAAAAAGAACACATTGAGAATTATGTTGCCATACAAAAATTAAGGCTTAAAAATCAAGCTCAAGTGGATATATCAATAGATATAGAAGACGATTCTCAGGAGATTATTCCATTTGTACTTCTTACATTTATCGAAAATGCATTTAAGCACAGCGACATCACTGAAAATCCAGAAGGTTTTATAGCAATTACATTAACACACAAGGGTGATTACATAGCATTTGTGGCTCGAAATAGCTTTAAGTCAAAAGATAATTTTGATCTGGGTATCGGGTTAAATAATGCCAAAAGCAGACTGAGTCATTATTATGGAGAGAAATACGAGCTTCAGTCCAATATTAAAGGAAGTATTTATGAGGTTTCATTAAGGATTAATTTATGATAAAAGCTTTATTAGTAGAAGATGAGCCGATCGCTGTTGAAATTCTAAGCAACTTCATTAATAACTTAGAAGAAATCGAACTGGTAGCAGTGAAAAATGATGCGAATTCTGCAATGAAATGGATTTATGACAATGATGTTGATGTCATCTTTCAGGATATTAACTTACCTCAGGGTAATGGCATTGATTTAATTAAGTCTTTACCCAACCCACCAGCTATTGTATTTACAACAGCCTATCCTGAACATGCCGTGGACGGGTTTGAGTTAAATGCCATAGACTATCTTGTGAAACCAATCGCTTTCGAACGGTTTAAGGCCGCGGTAGAAAAGGTAAAATCCAGGCTTAACTCAAAAACGATAGATAAATTATCTTTTAAAGCCAATAACAGAACCTACCTTATTGACCGAAATGATATCATTTATTTTCAGAGTGCAGGAGATTATGTTAAAGTGAATACTGCCGACTTAAAAATAGTTGTTAATACCACTATGAAGCACCTTGAATCGCTAAAACAGCCATTTCTTCGGGTGCACAAATCATTTATTATCAATACACAATACGTTAATTTTCTGGAGGGCAACCTAGTGAAGTTGGCTGGGGAAAGCATCCCGATTGGGGCAAGTTATAAACAAAGTGTATTAGATCACTTTAAGTAAACTGAAATTTGAGGTACTTTATATCAGCTCCCAAAGCAGCATGTTTCTTTTCGTACCTGGTCTTTATCCCATGGCAATCAGGTTCTAATGCTGAGTTATAAACGTCAAAAGTGTATTCCAAATTCCTGATGTCTTTGCGGCCTTTAATCACCTCCAGGCTATACTCAAAAAGCTCGGTATTGTCTGTTTTCAAACGAACCCAGCCATCCTTTTTGATTACATTCTTATAAATATCTAAAAAGCGATTGTTAGTTAATCTGCGCTTTTCATCACGATCCTTAGGTCTTGGATCAGGAAAAGTGATCCAAATTTCTGATACCTCACCCGTGGCGAAGAATTTTTCAAGCAGCTGAATTTTTGTACGTAAGAAGGCAACATTTTCAAGTTGTTCCTCAATGGCCATACTACTACCCTTCCATATTCTATCTCCTTTGATGTCAATACCAATAAAGTTCTGCTCTGGAAACATGCGTGCAAGTCCGACACTATACTCACCACGGCCGCAAGCCAGCTCTATGGTAATCGGATTTTCATTTTTAAATTGATAAGAGTTCCACTGCCCTTTGATCTTCTCATACATCTCCTTGCCGGGCTCAAGCACATTGTATCGCTTGGCTACCTCAGCAAACCTTTTAAGTTTTGCTCTACTCATATTGGCTATTTTGACTGCAAAGTAAGGGCTTGTAGGCGTTTTTTACAACAATTCTATTTCTGCGACAGTGAAAGTACTACCCCCTATGAAAATCAAATCATCTTTAGAGGCATTGCTTTGAGCTGCAAGAAAAGCATCTTTTACAGATTGGTAACTCGAGCCAATCAAACCTACCTCCTGAGCTTTTACTTCAAGTTCAGTGACTGACAAAGCCCTTGGTATTTCTGCCTGACAAAAATAATAGGCAGCATCAGTAGGTAATAATCGAAGAATTGGAGTTACATCTTTATCATTCACAGTACCCCAAACAATATGGAGTTTGTTATACACTTCACGATTAAGCTGACTTATTATCAGCTCCACACCTGCATGATTGTGACCAACATCACAAATTACTCGTGGTTGCTCCTGTACGACCTGCCAACGGCCTTTAAGCGAGGTGTTTTTGACCATATTCACAATTCCGCTCACTATATTTTGCTCACTTATATGATAGCTTTTAGATCTTAACACATCGATTAAACTAAGCACTCCGGGTAAGTTATTTTCCTGATAAACAGGAAGATATGTGTTATCTAATGAAAATAGTGGTTTTCCATTTTTCATAACTTCTACACCATTAGCTAATGAACAGTGATAATCATCTTGAGCAAATTTAATAGGTGCATTTCTCAATTGAGCCACTTCTTTAAATACAGGTACCGTTTCATCCTGCTTCTCACTTATAACTACAGGGATACCTTCTTTGATAATTCCAGCTTTCTCTTTTGCTATTGTCGATAAATCATTACCCAGCCATTGCTGGTGATCCATGCTAATATTTGTGATTAAGGCTGCCTCTGGTAATATAATATTTGTTGAGTCAAGTCTGCCGCCCATACCCACTTCAATAACTGCAATATCTACCTGCTCTTGAGCAAAGTAGTCAAAGGCCATAGCCACAGTAATTTCGAAAAAAGATGGTTTTACCGTTTCAATTAAACCCCGATTCCTATTTACAAAATCCATCACATCGGTCGAGCGCATCTCACGACCATCGATTTTAATGCGTTCTGTAAAATTCTTAAGATGTGGTGAGGTATATAAGCCTATTTTATAGCCAGCTTCCTGCAAAATTGAGGCTGTGTAATGAGAAGTGCTACCTTTCCCATTTGTTCCTGCAATGTGGATTGATTTAAATTTCGTTTCCGGATTTCCTAACGCATCACAAAGTGCAATGGTGTTGGTTAAGTCTTTCTTATATGCTGCACCACCAATACGTTGAAACATTGGCAATTGGGTGTATAGAAAGTCTAATACAGAAGCGTAGTCTTCGAACTTATTAATCATATACCCGCAAAAATGCGTAAATGATTGATGGAAAAATAAAGCTTACTTTGATTTAATACTAAAAGTAACGGTTCCTTTGGTTAGTGCTTTAGTAACTGTACCAGAACTTGTTTTACTAAATGAAATTTGTCTAAGCTGATCTTCGTAAAACTTGGCCACTGACATCGAAACACCTGTTTCTTTAATTTGAGTTCTTAGCACTTCTCCATTGTCATCAATCCAAAAATCTATTATAACTTGACCGTTTTCAGAGCTATCATCTTTATCATTTGGCACCTCATCCCATATCCATCCGACAATACTTAAGGCAGGTCCGCCACCTCCACCTTGCTCACCATACAAAGCTCTAGAGTCGAGACTTCCTTGTTCATCACCTTTATCACCTTCTTTATCGATATTATCTCCTTGATTTGAGTTTTGAGGGGCTTCACTTTCGCCATCTTTGCCTTTGGCACCAGTATCAGGTTGTTTCTCTGGTTGCTTTTCTTCTACTTTCGGCTTTTTTGGTTCTTCTTTTTTCGTTTCTTCTACTGGTTGTTTTTCCTCTTTTGGAGTGTTATCAACCACATCCGGGCTGGATTGTGTATTATCAGTTGTCTGGGGTTGTTCGGCCTGTTCTTCAACAGGGGTTTCTTCAACCACATCAGTTTCCTCAACTGGCTCTTCTATAACTTCTTCAGGTAATTCTTCAGGTGCCGCTTCGTCTTCCTCAGGAGATTCTAAAGTCTCAGTCTCTGGCTGCACATTACCTGTACCGACATCCGAAGTGCCAAAATTCAGTTCAATGCCATACTCAGGAATAGGTGGATCGGGTTCTTTCCAGGCTATTACAAATAGGAAAGCCAGCAATAATAACAGGTGGAATGCACCCGATATTATCAAACCTACTTTCCTATTTTTTTCTTCTTGTTTCAACCTAATTTGGTTTTGTAGCAATGGAAACCTTAGCCTCTAACGCTGTAGCAATACCAGCCACATCAACAAGGTGCTCAGAAGCCACGCTTTTATCAATATGTAGTACAACTACACCTTCATTACCCGTTAGCTTTCTTTTTAGTTCCCCTTCCAGCATAGCTTTGCTTACCTTTTTATCGTTTACATAATAATCGAGGTCAGCGGTAATAGTCACAGAAACTTTTTGTAGCTCAACAGTAGAAGCTTTGCTTGACGGTAAGTTAACTGGTAGCCCCGATGGTGTAATAAATGAAGATGTGAGCATAAAGAATATCAATAACAGAAAGATAATGTCTGTCATTGATGACATGCTAAACATGGGTTCTACATTATGTTTGGATTTGAGTGACATATAATTCTATCCTTTCTTATTCTTTTTAGCCTTTTTAATCCTTTGCAATTCTTCAATATCCGACTGATCCCTTAAGCGATTTGAAGCTTTTTTCGCCATGATTAATTCTCTATAATCAACAACAGAAACTAATATTTCGTCATCTATTTCAACTTTTATAGAATTATCATAAGCTTCATGAAAGTCCAATCCTTTGCAGGCGGTCATTACATCTATTTGTATTGGGCTAACGCCAAATGTAAAAACATCGTATTTTGAACGATCTTGAAAATTATTTAATATCTCCATTTCGCCCATGTGCATTCCAAAGTCCAAATGAACCTTTTTTAACTTATGATGATTTTCTTGCGTTGGATTAACAAAAATGTCCATATCTCCGGTTGACCTTCTATAGCCATGTAAATTGACGGCTAAGCCTCCAACTAAAACATACTCTACTTCATACTTATTTAACAATTGTATATATTCTACAAAGTCTTTATTAAAAATCACTTCACACTCTTTTTCGTGCTGAGAATATAGCTTTATTTAACCTTGAGGTTGTACTGATACCATGGTTAACACAATTCAACCTCCATGACTCTTGCAGACGTTCAATTGGAGATTTTTTCAATGCCCAAAACAAAATGTCTTGCTCGTCCTTTTCTTTAATCTTTCCAGCATAAGTAGGTCTTCTTTCCATCTCTAATTATGTTCAAAATTCAAAATTTTAGATTACAAATAAGATATTTTAAATTCAGGCTTAAACTCATTTCAATTAAAACATCAAATTTCGAATATCTATCTGGGCTCCTGCAACAGGTCAATAAAATCAACTGAGTTGTACTCCATTTTATGAACCACCTTTTGTACTCTGGAAACCAGGTAATTGTATCCTATATAAGCTAAGATACCTACAAACAGACCGGCTGCAGTAGTAACCATCGCAGTATATATCCCCTCAGAAAGCAATTTAGGACTCACTGAGCCCTCTTCCTGGGCAATGGCTATGAATGACTGTATCATACCAATTACTGTACCTAAAAAGCCAAGCATTGGCGCTGCACCTGAGATTGTTGCCAGTAATGCCAGGTTTTTTTCAAGCTTGAAAATCTCAATTTTACCTACATTTTCAATCGATACCTCAATATTCTTTAAAGGGCTTCCAATTCTCGACACTCCCTTTTCGATCATTTTGGCTATTGGTGAGTCATACTGTCCGCAAAGCACCTTAGCGCCATTGATGTCTCCTTTTTCCACCCTATCTCTTATACCACTCATGAAATCGTCTGGTGTCTTTGCTGCTTTATTTATTGTCAACACGCGTTCAGCAAAAATATAAACAGCCATAGCAGACAAAATGAAAATCGGTATCATCATAAAACCTCCTTGTAAAAGGAGGTCTAATATTGATACCGTATCGGATTGGGTCGCTATGGTGTTTACTGTATCTTGTGCAGTAGTTATTTGTGCTATAATCATTAATCTAATTAGTATTTAATTACCCAAACGCCATCACCGTACTGACTCTTCATGTCATCAGCCTCAGCTTGTGCTTCAGCCCATGTACCATGACCACTAAGTGCAATTCGGTGAAATTTACTTTTCCCAAATGGCTTTATAATATACGTGCCAATGCCCTCTGATTTTTTCTTTTCGGCATAATCCATTGCCAAATCATCGTCAATAGCACTAGAAATTACCACATAATAACGTCCGGTTCTTTCAGAAAGTATTTCTATTGTACCTTCTTTCTTTTCTTCTTCAGCAGCAGCTGCCTCAGCAGCACGTTGAGCGGCTAATTCTTCCTGACGTTGTTTTTCTGCAGCTGCGGCTGCAGCTTGTTGCCTTTGTCTCTCTGCCTCTTTTTGTTGTTCTATTTTTGCTTTTTCTGCCGCTGCTCTCTTAGGCGACTCAAAGCCAAACCACCAAATTGCTCCACCAGCAAGTAAAAGAACAATCACCAAAGCTATTATTTTAGGAGCCATTGAATCATCCCCTTTCGGTGGTGTGTAGCTTCCAGGTACATACTCTTGTTCTGGTTCTGAAGTTGAGCTTTCTTCTACATCAGTTGACGATGCCATTGCATAAACATCTTCTTTTTCCTCTTGAGGCTCTTCAGTAGAATCAGTTGACTCTTCCTGTTCTTCCTCTCTGTTGATGGGCTCATAATCCACATCTGGTAAACCGAAATTATCATCAGCTTCATTGATATCGCCTTGCGATTCCTGATTTATATCTTCGTCTTTATCTATATCTTCTTTTTTCTTCTTTGCCATGTTGGTTGAAAGGTTATAGGTGTTTTAAAGCAATAAGTCTTACAAAACTAATGTAATTTTTAACTGTAGCAAATCAAATAAAATCTGCATCAACATTCCAATATAGGTAATATTTATGAAATATAAACTCGTGAATGTGGCTAAAAACTGTAAGTAACGCCAGCCATGAATTGAAGTTGCCTGGACGGATAGCGATAAAATTGTTCGTAGCTCTGACTAAAAATGTTGTTGAACTGAACAAACGCAGACACCTTACTTGAAATAAGGTAGTCTGCTTTTAAATTAAGGTCAAAACCAGGATCTAAAGTGACTGTTTCTCCTCCATTATTAAAATCAATGGCATTTATACCTCCAAATGCATAAAAATCAGCGCCTAACAATAGTTTGTCATACAAATTGTAAGTTGATAGAAGTGAAAATTGATAGTTAGGTCTATGCCATGCTTCATCTCCTATTGACTCATTTACATCATAACCAAAATAGTCGCCCCTCAAAGTAGCTCTCAATTTATCGTTAGTAACCGATATTTCTCCAAAAACGTTAGCAACTGCTGTATTTTCCGGATCGTAGGCTACTACAAACCTTGATTGATCAGTTGGATCATTGATGAAATAATGCAGATTCTGATAGTTAGCTAAACTAAAACCAGCACCAAAGCCTATTTTGCTGGTGACTTTACCCTCTAATCCAGCATAAAAATCAAAGGTTTTATGATTATGAAAAACTTGTTGATTGGATTGTAAGTATGGATTGGCGGCAACAAGACTGTTATAGGTTTGTTTTTGAATATCACCACTTATCCCTGCGTATACTTTCAAATAGTCAGACAGATCATAACTTGCTTTTGCTAAAGGAAAGAAATGCAACTCATCTGCGCCACCCAAGGTATCATCTTCATAAATAGCATTGAATCCTGCTTCAATGTTAATACCACTTACTTCAAATAAAACCAACGGTTTAAGTTTTAGTAAATTTCTTGTGGTATTCAGTAACTCATCTTCTCTGGATATTAAATTATACTCCGCTTTAAGACTAACCGATGCATCATCACTAAAACTATACGAAGTGCTTAAGTCAGCTCCAAAGATGCCTTCTTTAGCTTCAAAGTCATCAGAAGTATTTTGATAGCTAACACCTAAATTATAACCAACCGCAGATGACTTATCAGTATTTGATATTGATGTAGCCATTCTAACGGTATTGTAAATTTGCCTAATAGAGTCTGCTCCCACTTCCACACCATCATCATACCCATAGAAATGAAACTTATCTCTGTCGTAATTTAATTCTCCACTAAGTGTCGCGATTTTACCAAAGGCCTTACCAAATAGATCAACACCAAAATTACCTGAACCAGAATTCTCATCATCAACGGGGCCAGTTTTTGAATTTAAATAATTCACGTGTGCTCCATAGGCATACTGATTGTTTCTTTTACTATTGAAAAAACCTTCAAAATAAGGAGTGGTATAATTGCCGAACCCAGCTTTTACATAGTTTCCATATAACTTAGAAATTGGCTGGTCCTTTATCCTGAGTGGTCGCATTTTGAGATCGAGAGCAGGCAACGTAAAATTGATTGTGTTAAAATAATAAGTCACCTCATCGCCACCGTCTCCAATGTTTACTGGTGCGATCTTATCGAAGTTTCTATTTGCACGTGGCAGAGTGATCTCCAGGTCTTTGATAATCTCTATCTCAACGTCTTCAATTTCACCATCATTTTCCCAATCCTCCTGTGCCATAAGTGGCAGGGATATCAATAAAAAAACTACCAAAAAACCTAAAATTCTCACCTGCATGAACGATAGATTTTGTCTATTACAATATTTTATGATGCTGTTAATCAATTGTTTAATTATCAAATATTAATGTATCAGTTTCAGTATTTCTATCAGCTCCCTGTCTTCCTTCCAATTTTTTAATTTCCTGAAGTTTTTGTCGGGCCTTCTCTTTTATTGTCTCTAATGGAAACTTTTCTATAATAGATTGAAGCGTACCTTTTGCCTGAAAAAAGTCATCGAGTGCTACATAGTTATCCGCCAGTAAAAGGTATGATTTACCTACCCATTCCTTATAAATATTAAAGCTGCTATTTAGCTCGATAAGTGCTTCAATTGACTTTTGATATTCGCCTTGTTTGTAGAGCAACTCCCCTAACAGGTATTGTGCTTCCGCACCATATTCATCTTTAGCAGTGTTTAAAGTATTTATAAACTCATCCTGAGCATTCTCCAAATCACCGGCCTTCATAGCTGCTTTTCCTAAATACAATGAAGCTTTATTCTGTGAACTGATATTTACGTTTCCTTTTTCAAGTATAAGTTCTGCATAGTGCTTGGTAGAATCATACCTTTCTAAATTGAAGTACGACTCCATGAGACCAGACCATGCATAATACTGTTCCTTTTTCGTTTGAGCTGCATCTACCAATTGATAGTAGAAGTATATCGCATTTTCAAAACGATTGCTTTTAAACTCAAGCTCGGCTACCCTATTTATTACTTTGCTTAACGGGCTATAACTTTTAGCAGCAAGTATCTCATTATAGTACTTTAGAGCTTCTTCATTTTTTTGGAGCCTGTAATACGACTCCGCAATATAATATTTAGCCTCTGGCACCCTACCTGATTCGTTATAAGTGTTAATGTATGCTTTAAAGCTTTCAATTGACTTGTTATAGTTAAGATTGAAGTATTGATTTTTAGCTGTTTCAAACTCTACACTCTCCAACCCCTTCTTATCTGGATTGGACTTTTTGTAGTTCGCTAAATACTGATCAAACTGATCTGCTTTGCCTTGCAGGTTAAGTACCTCCTGCAAAGGAAGTAAGGCCTCTTCTGCTGCAGAATGTGTAGCGAATTTTGTTAATACCGCTACATAGTCATTAATGGATTGCTCGTAATTTTTCAAGTTATAATTGGAAGATGCCCTGCGCATATAGGCATAAGGTATAAACTGACTTGTCGGTTTTTTCTGAATTAGATCAGTAAACTCCTGTACCGCTCGTTGATAATCTCCATTTTCGAAATTTAACTGTGCTTTTCTAAAGAGCGCATCATCAATATATCTCGAATGAGTATAATTTCTGATAATATAATTAAACTGGCCTACAGCTGCATCTGAAGACCCTTGCAAGCTATGAACGATCCCAGCTTGTAGATGGGCATAGTCATTGTCTACATTATTCAACTCAATAGCCTGATTGTAATACCTTAAGGCACTATTGTAGTTTTTAGCCACATAGTAACAATCAGCTAATCTCAACAAGGCATCATCATAATACCCCTCACCTGCTTTAGTTTTTTTGACATAAGCGTCAAACTGTGATAATGCTTTTGGGTATTCTTTGGTGTTATAATATGCATAACCCAAACCATAATTGGCCTGCTTTATTACCGGATCCTGGCTGGGTACGTTTGTATTTATGGTTTGCTGATAATAAGGTATGGCTTCCTTGTATTTCCTTGCCACGCTATATGCCTCACCTACCCAAAGACTTGCCTGAGCTTTAAATTTTTCATCTAATGTGTATTTGAGTGATTTATTAAATGTCGCAATTGCTTGTCTGTATTCACCTTTATTAAACAGATCCATTCCTTTGAGAAAGGTGGCTTTTTGATACACAACTTTTTGGCGATTGTTAGGTGTGGGTTGACTTTCTATATACTCAATGGCCAGATTATAATTATTGGAATTTAAATAAGCAGCAGATAATAAATCCCCAACTTCCTCCCTATGCTTGCTCTGAGGATATTTTTCTAAAAACGTCCTGGCTCCTTCGATGGCTTCTTCTACTCTTCCCAGATCATAACTTACTTTTACATATTGAAATGCACTCTCCTGACTAAGTTCATTATTAAACTTACTTCTACGGGCATTATCAAAGGCAGTAATAGCATAGATCTTATTTCCTTCTTTTAGATATAGTACGCCTAAGTAATATGAGGCGTATACGCCAATTTCATCAGTAATCGAGGCCACTTGCTTAAAGTTGGATATCGCTTCTTGATTATTCCCAACCTTATAATACGCATAGCCCATTCGATACCTCACATCCAAAGGTGGGTTTTGAATGCCTTGCTGGTAACGCTCATAGTATTTTATGGCATCTTGATAATTACCTTGTTTAGAAAGTGCTTCCGCTGCAAGCAAATAAAAATCTCTTTGATTTACCCTCGTCCCACTATTCAACACTTGCTGACTATAAGTCAGCAATTCGTCATATCGGCCTTGTTTATAATACAAATCAGCCAACATACCTGGAACAACACTTTTATATGCAGGGTCTTGTTCGGCTTTTTTTAAATCTGCAACTGCCTCATCATATTTTCCCTGTTCGTACTCGATATACCCTGCATAATAGTTTGATGCCGGGCCATACTCCCCTTTTTCATTTTTTAATGCATTAAAAAAGTCAATGGACTTATCAAAGTCTCTTTGAGCAAAATAGGCGTATCCCAATTTAAACCTTGTTTCAGTCCTTTGGTCTTTACTTACAAGTGACAGTCTTACTTTAGATAAGTACTCGGTAGCCTTATTGTAATTCTTATCTTGAAAGTAGAAGTTACCTAATTCAAAATAAGCCAGGGAAGCCTTAGGGTGATTTTTGTGCTCTTTAATGAATGATGAGATGAGCTTCTCACCATCTTTATGGTATAGACTTAAGGCTGAGTAAGCGACATAATATTCAGCATCTGGCCTGTGCACACCATTTTCTGCGTTCTCTAAATAGTTTTCGAAAGTTGATCTGGCAGCTGCATAATTATTCTTATCTAAAAGCTCAAGACCGTTTCTGTATATCTCGTCAGCAGTAGCGTAATAAGCAGTATTCTGTGCAATGCAAACATTTACTAAGAGTAGTAACAGCAAGGAGGCCAATAGTCTATGATGCATAGATTAATTTGAATTTGATAGTCGTTGATGGTTATAACGAATAACTTACTAAAAGTTATATATCTTATTAATTTTCAAATCAAAGGTAATGATTCAGGTGCCAATTTCTGAAACCACTAATGTATTAATTTGAAGATCAACTCCTTCAACACTTGCCCATCAGTTGCTGAAACATTGTCCACTCCTTTAGACTTCAAGTCTGCTGTCTTAATGAAGTGAATATTATTAATGATTTGAGGTAGTGCATAGTTTCTACTTGCAGTGATGTAATCCTTCACAAAATATGGGTTTACCCGCAACACAGAGGCTAAGTTTCGCTCTGACCGATCTTTAGTACCATGCACCATAAGCAGTTTACTATAAAAGGAAAATAGTGTAGCTATTATTGGTATGATTGGGTTGTTCTTAGGGTTAGACTCAAAATAGTTTACAATTTTGTTCGCCTTAACCACATCTTTAATCATGAGCGCTTTTTGCAACTCAAACACATTGTAATCTTTACTTATACCAACATGTTTTTGTACATGGGATTCGTCAATTTTTATTTTGTCTTTAAAATTGATCAACATCTTGTCAATTTCATTTGAAAGACGCTCCAGATCATTTCCAATAGACTCAGCCAACATTTGAATGGCCTTAGGAGTAGCTTCAAATCCTTTTCTTTTTATATAGGATTCAACCCAGGTTGGCACCTGGTTGTCATAGAGCTTTTTAGTAGTAACTGTTACTGCTTTTTTATCTATGAGTTTACCAAGTGCTTTACGCTTATCAAGTGTTTTTTTCTTATGACAAAATACCAATAAAGTAGTTGCGGCAGGGTTATTAAGGTAGTCGATCAATAACTTTTGACCTTGTTCTTTATTGATATCCCCTATTTGTTGGGCTTCTTTTACAATTACCACCTGCCTTTCTGACATCATGGGAAACCTTCTTGCATGAGTCAATACGTCACTCATACTGACATCACGACCGTAAACCACCGTTTGGTTAAAACCTTTTTCAGTTTCAGTGAGTACATGGTCTTCAATATAATCGGCTATCAAGTCTATGTAATAGGTCTCTTCACCTTGTAAAAAATATACTGGTGCATATTTCTTTTGTTTAATTTCTCCTAAAACCTGATCTGGTGTATTTGCCATAGAAAGTCTGTTAATCGGATCAAATCTAAAGAAGAAGTGTTAAAACTTCACGAGCAAACGACTTTAGATTTTAAAAATAGATAATGGGTCATTTTTTCTACAAAAAACATGACAATACCACACCTTAATTTAAATCTATACGTTAAACAGACACACCAGATGCATACTTCATTTTGGTACGATTTATGACATCTAATATTTAAATCAAAAACAATCGAAACATGAAAAAATTATTAAATCAACTAGTATTATTTAGTGCCATAGGAGGCACACTATTTTTGGCATCTTGTGGTAGTGACGATCCGGAGCCTGTAATTGATGGACCAACAATTTCAGCTGAATTGACATCAGGTCAAACTGTTGAAAATGGAATCATTGAAGCTTCATCAGGAGCAGTTTTATCATTTGATGTTGATATTTCAGCCCCTGGCGGTTTTAACACACTTAGAGTAACAAACTCTACAACAGGTGATGTAGTTACTGAAATCAATCGGAATGATTTAGGTTTAGATGCAGGTATTGTGGTCGTACCTACAATTACAACTGCATTAACCCTTCCATCTGTTAACACAAATACTTTTATTGATGTAGAATTTTTGGTGGTTGATGATAACAATACAACAGCTACTGAAAATATTACGATTGAAATTTTAGCTGAACCAAATGTTGACATTTATGATGCATTTTTATTAGCTGCACCTTTAGGTGATGGATCATCAGATACATTCTTCTCAACTAACAATGGAGTTTTATATTCAGATGATGACGTGATCAACTCTACTGACAACCTTTCTGCTAATATTGACTTTGGTTATTATTATGGAGAGACAAATCTTGCATCAATTGCAGGAATCGAGGCATACCCTACTAACGTAGTGAATGTTGACGCTTGGAATTTTCAAAATGCAACCTTGTTTAGAACATCTACTATGTCTGAAGCCGACTTTGATGCTATTGGTGAATTTGACTCTGATGAACTAGCAGCTGAATATGAAGTTGCATCTGCGGAAGCTGGCCAAAAGAATCAATTATCTGCTGGTACTATTTTAGCCTTTAAAACTGACGCAACTAAAGATGGCGGTAGTAAGTTTGGCTTACTTAAAGTAGTATCTGTTTCTGGAACTGACGGTCAGGGTGATGGAATCAATATTGAGGTAAAAGTAGCTAAATAATTATAAAGCTATAAATAATATAAAACCCCGCTAGTCGGGGTTTTTTTATGCCTTAGAAAACCACCTTTACTAGAAAATATCTCCTTAAAGGTATGTTGTCATGAGCCTCACCATTAAACAAGTAGAAAGGTTCCAATCGCCCTGGCAGTTTCTAAAATATTGAGCCCAGTAATTTTTTGTTACCAAAACTATCCCTCTTATTCCTTGACCCAATTAAAGCCAAACCTTATCACTAAAGGTTTATCATAGATACCTGCCTGGTTATCATGTATAAAATTATACATCAGTGCTACCTGAGCCTGTACTTTGTTAAATAATTTCATTTTACGGCCGATCCCTAGGAAAAAGCCAGGTTGCCACTTTTTACTTGATACTTCTTCATTCTTTATTTTTTTATGCATCATTTCAAACTCTGAAGCCGCAAAAAAGCCTTTAGCCAAGTCAAAGTTTACAAACCACCTTCCTCCTGAAATAGACACTGAATCTGGGCTACCTAGCCGATGGTTAAGGTGAATGCCCGTAATCCACTTTTTTGATAATTTATAACCTATACTAGCGGATAGATCTACCGTGAGTGGCTTAGTTTCCAGTATATTAAAATTACCTCCGAGTACCATTCTATTACCAAGCGGTTCGCCTTTAAGCGAGTTACGTTTTACTGCCGTAGACAGATCATTAGAATTTACCACCTTGCTATATTTACCTTTCAACTTATTGAGTTGATCAAAATGCCTGCTTTTCTGAGCTAATTGCATGGCCTCTTCCTTTGCCATTTCTAAGGCTTGTTCTTTATTAATTTTACCGCTATCTAATGGTATTTCTGAGGTGTTGAAATAGTCATTTTTAAGCTCACTGGCAGAAGCTTTGTTTTTATCAAGTGCTGCAAACTCTTCCTGAGACCTTAGCTCAGACTCTGCTTTCGCAACAGCTTTCTGTTTGACTATCGCTTGATTGGTGCTATCCCTTAGCCCTGAGTCTAATTTTAAACCCTTTACAGCAAGTAACTCATTGACTTCTTCAGGTTTTTCAACCTCATCCAATTCTTGTTTTGCTTTTTCAATGGCTTGTTCTTTGATGGTAGAGTCGGGTTTAATCGCCAATGTCTCATCTACAAAATCGGGCTTTTCTAACTCTTTTGTTTTTTCTAGAGCCTTTTCTTTGACCTTAGCTACTAGCAAAGACTCCTCTCTTTCACGCTGAAATTCTTCAATTATGGCCAGGTTATTTGTTTCCTGATCAATTTCCAGGGCATTTAATGCCTGATCTTTTACCTCTGAAGAGTCTATTTTTATGTTATGATTGTCAGCGACTCTTGAAAGACTATCTGCACGCTCTTTCCATAGCTTTCGTGTTTTTCGGGCATGACGAGCGCTGTCTTTAGTATAGAATTTTTTATAGAGTTTAAGTTTTCTTTCAGGGGTAGTTGCTTTATTAATTTTGTCCTTATGTTTTTCTGATAGTTCAATATTTTGCGATATAGCAGTCTGCAACGAGAATAACATTGCAAGAATTAATGAAATACAATGTACTTCGTATTTAAAAATCATTCTCGTCTACTTTTGTCTTAATTTATAAAATGAGCACATTTACTTGAGCTCCAGTTTCGCTGAAATCCAGCTTAATTGATTCCAAATAACTCCTCTTGGATGAGCTTAGATGCATCATCTTTTAAAATTTTTACTGCTTCAAACAAATACTTCGAATTGCACTCTTTTAGAATTCTCAGAGACACTAAACGCAGATACTCATCATCATCGATTAATTTTTTGTATGCATGCTCACAAGCTCTTTCTGCGGAAACATCTGCTAATGCTAATAATGCTATTCTTTGGACATATTTGTCTTCATCAAAACTGATCATTTCTTCCAGCAGGCTAATCTTATTTGATATATCTGATTCTCTTAAAAATTCTGCTATTTGCCATCGAGTTTGTGGCATGTAAAATTTATACGCCAGCCTCACGAAATCTCGTTGAGTACGATAAAGTTTGATCAATTCATCTAATGCATTACCGCTTTCATTGTCTATCCCTACAAATTCTAAAATACTAGTCAAGCGCTCGGAATCTGAATCCCTCTTATACTGTTCCAATTCTTTCCAAAAGGACTTTTCTAGCCTTATCCAATCAGGGTAATATGTTTCCCACTCAACGGGTAAGTTTTTACTAGGCATCAACCCACTTGCATACTGGGCTGGAGTTACTTCAGCCCAACTCCAAAATTTATCTAATTGAATTCCTAAACTCACAGAAGATCTTTTTCTTTCTTTTCAAGAAATGTTTCTAAATTCGAATATAAAGATTGGTCACTTTTAACTAATTCTTCATTTGGCATATAATAAATAAACTTTTCTCATTCAACAGGATAATTAAACCGAGCCCATAAACTTTCAATTTCCAATAATTTTTCTTTTACATTAATATTTTTTTGCTACTTCCTTCAAATAGCCTAATTGCCATAGCTCATATGCTTTTGGCTTTTGGACTCGAACAGACTTACATTATCATCACAGATATGCATTCTTTTTCAAAATTTCGATAAACAACTCTCGTGAATCCTTATGACATTCCAACTCAACAAGAATTTCATCATCTACCTTACCCAGTTTACCAGAATATGCCAGCGTTAGAATTTCGCTAGAATCTATAAAATTGTTTCTAAAACCAATTAGAACAGTTAGCCAATTTAAATCGATATTATTTTTAGCTAGTATATTCATTAAATAACCTTGTATTCCTTTTAAAATAAGTTGGTAATGAACATTTTTTAAATCTCTTATTCTCTCCTTTTAGGTAAGAGGCACTTGAAGCACGGATAAAATATATAAATATTTTGAAGTAGGCTTTTCTTTTGCCTTAGCAATTATTTCATCTATTTGATGATTATATTTCCTAGGATTAAGGAGATAGAGAAAAAAACAAGGTACTAGCAAACCATCTTCACATTTTTTTAAAATATTAAGAACATCATTTTCGGTCAATTCCTCTCCCAATGAAATGTGATCAAAGTACTTTTTCCAGAAAATAGGTTCCGCATTCTTTGAAAACAATATGATTGACTGATTCAATAATAAATTATATCTGTCGGAACCAATTGAAAGCCATTTATCTGATATTCCATATTGATCTCTAAAAGCAAATTCGGATGAAACCTGCCAGTAGAGAAAAGCCAAATTAATAAATGCATCAATTGTCTCTTCTCTTTTAATTGATTCTTCATAAAGCTCTATTGCATTTACATATTCCTGATTAATATCTTTTTGTAAAGCTTGATTAAAGTATTTCATCTTACAAAATTTATAGGATTAACACCTCCATTAATTATTTGTCCATTTCTTATGAACACCCATACTTGCCCTTGACTAAATGTTTGAGTATAGACTCGTACTCCTGCTTTAGCAGCTTGTTGCGGTATTAGCCCAACCGTGGCAGCATCAACTCTTAAATTGGCAGGATTGCTAGCAACTTTTTGAAATAATTCTAAATACCTTGCTTGTGAGGCTGCAGTAGAAGGATTTACATGGCCCGGAGCATCTCTAAAAATATGTCCTAGTCTTGGTGCAGTTTTATCAACGGTTACAGTTTTTCCAGTAAAATCATTTTTACCTACTTTCAAACCATTTGCATTGAGAGGGTCATCGGCATTTTGTACAACTTGATTGCTCGAACTTTTAATGTCAACTTTCGCCAATGTTCTGTCACTTGCAGATTGAGAGGTTTTAAGAGGAGAAGCTCCTTTTCTGACAACGGTTGGTCCTACAGGAGTTGGTCTTACAGCACCTGTCCAGAAATTTCTTCCTTTCAATACTGCTGATGTTCCCTGGAACATACCGCCTGTAATACCACCAATTAATGCTCCTGTACCAGCTCCAATCATACCATTGCCAAAACCTTCCTGAAAACTACCTCCGTCCAACCACGTATTTCCTGCTCCTAGGGCAAATCCACTTATTGCTCCCCCAACAGCTCCAATTGCTGCTCCTCCGAGAGCTCCTGTGCCAAGTGCAGCGGTAGCAGCAGGGGCAACGGCAGCGGCTCCAAGAGAAGCAGCTGCTCCAGCTACGAACCCCACGCCAAAACTTCCTGCTACATCCCAGAAGCTATCTCCGTCCTCATACCGAGAGGCTGCATTTATTGCTCCTGTAATTACACCTACTATTGCTGGTACAACAAACCAAGCCAATTCCCCGTCAGGGTCAACCATCATCATGGGGTTGTTGCCCATGCCATTAAAAGGGCTGGCAAATTGGCCTTGCGGGTCTATCGCCAGGAATCTACCTGTGGCAGGGTCATACATCCTGGCATGGAAGTCATAGAGGTTTACTTCCTCTTCCAATTGTTTACCCTGGTAGAGGTATTGCATGTCAGCTATGCCTTCATTTTCATAATAGTTAAATGGCATGCCAAAAGGATAATAGTCTGAGGCCTGTGTCACCTGTAATGCCGTACTGGTGGTTTGGTGCACGATCGTTAAATCATCAAAATATACTTCTGCACTTGGTACCGTACTCTCATTGGCTACGTACACAAACATATATCCTGCACCAGGGCTTTCTACTTCTAGCGATAAGCGCTGCAAACGGTTATGACCATTAGTTGTAACTTCTTCATAGCCAAACTGAGGGTTTTCAAAATTCTCATCAAAGTAGATGTAATTAAGATAGGCCTTAGGCACATTATTATGCTCATCTACACTAGCCGAAAATACAGGTAAAGCATTATTAAGTGCACTTACTGCACTGGCCAGCTCTGGTTGTACAGCCAGATCGAGTGATGTAGTAAGCGCTCCCGCCAGGTCCGATAGCACGGCATTATTACCTCCTGTGCCTTCAATGTACCCCGCATACACTTCCATACTAATTTTATCTCCTGCGCCTACTTCAAGCACTTTGGCCGGGCCAATGGCTTGCGTTGATCCATTTAACCTAGCTACTTTATTCGGGGAAGTTTCTTTAACACCTGGTAAGGTATGGTTATAGCTTGGCAAGAAAGTACGTGTAGCATCTACATTGTCAAAGTGTGTGTTTTCTGTAGTAGCAAAGGCATCTTCCATGGTAGCTTTGTAAACAAAGGTCTCTGGCAGTAATCCAAAAGCAACTCGTTGATTACCTAAATGGTCGGTAAGGGTGTACTCATAGTAATACGCATCTCGTATTTTGATTGCTCTCCCATGGCTCGTTGCTACCGATACAATCTGTCCATCTACATATTGTATACCTCCTACATTGTCTATTACTTTTTCAGTAGTTCCACCTGTACTGTAGGTTGTACCCAGCTTAGCTCCGGTGGCATCATATAAGTAAGAGATCAATTTGGAGCCATGGGTAATCGATTCGGTAAGGCTCAGCTTGTTGTATGCAAAAGCTGTAATCGATCTGTTAAGATCATAACTCATATTACCTGCTGCATCATAGCCATAATCATCGATGCCGGCCGTGCCATTGTTAAACCCTTCACTGCTTCCAGCATCTTCTACGCGGATTAATCTATTACCCTCATAGTGTAAGGTTAAGTCATCAAGTAATTGTCTTGTTCCATTGATTTGACCATAGCGCTGTATACGCTCTACATTACCATGCTCATCGTATGCATAGCTTACGTCAAACAAGCCAGCATCACTCTGATAATTTGATCCTGCCCCATATTTGGCTTCATTCAACTGATCAAACTTGTCATAAGTTAGTCCATAAGCTTTCTCCTTTTTTCCCTGGTCAGGGAAATCGGCATTCCACTTTACAGCAGTTAGTTTGCCATCATAGTCAAGGTCAACAGCACTTCCTGCTACGTTGAGTTGCTCATCACCATACACCAACTCTAAGCCAAACAAGTCGTTATCATCATCATTATTTGCCGCTGCTGTGAGGGTAGAGTTATTGATCGACTTACTTCTGCCTTCAATATCATATCGATAGTCTACCGATTGAAGAAACTGACCTGATGAAGACTCATGTATATTTTTCTCTATGACTTGCCCGAGTGCATTGTAGCTGTAAGCGGCCATAAGGACGCGAGGGCCACTATCTATGGTATGGTATTCTCTCAGTAGCCTGCCAGCATGGTCGTACTCACTCTCTTCAAGAATGCGTACTGCATCTGTCGTGCTTGTATGGTTCAGCAATGTTTTAGTTACATTCCCCGTAAAATCATAAGCTAAAGTAAGCCTGTCAATCCCCCCTAAATGATTTTCACTTATAATTTGAGTCGGCTGTCCATCAATATCAAAGTAAGTCACTGTGTTTAACCAGTGATCACTGTCTAATATTTTTACTTTTGTGGCCGTAGGTAGATCATTTAGTGACAGTGGTGATTTTAAAGGATCAAATCCTGCGGGTTTTTGGTAGGTATAATCATGCCCTTCGGCATCCCAACCTGTATTGTTTAAGTAGTCATAACTATCATAGTAGGACAAAATAAGCAGGTCTGATTCTGTTGTAGTTGTCGGATATGTTCTCGATAAAGTGTAGCCTATACCTGAGCTGTTAGTTTGCTCAAAACGTATAGTATGTGCAGCGGTTTCCGTTCGTAACTGATCGACCGTCTTTCCAGGCGTGTAAACCCCGAACATCACTGCACGGTTGTACTGGTCGTATTTTATAAACGACCACTGGTCACTCATGCCCTGTACCGCACTTTGGCTGAGTACCTGACGGCCCCACTTATCATAGATAAAATAGCTCCACCCGGCACCCGGCTTTTTTTCAGCGATGAGTCTTCCCTTTTGATCATATTCAAAACGAAAGGCATACATATCCAGTTGGCTCTCCGTGATGCTTTCTAAAGCAGCCAATTTTGGTGGAAGAATAAAAATGAGATTATTTAAATCATCATAGACATAGTGTGTCTCACGCCATATTTCTACAGTTCTTGTTATAGTCAATGGCGCAGAGGCGCAATCACCTGTTTCCGGATCAATAAGACAGGGACCTTCTTCTTCTATCTCTTCTGTTCTATCAAACACTTTCGATACTATGGTGTTGCCATGCAAATCTTTATAAACCCTGTTGCGCTTACCCTCAGGGCTTATCATTTCACTAAAGCGAAGTATATTTGTTTTATAAGAACTAGTAGTGATCAAACCAGTTGCAGATGTTCTCCACTTTTTCACATCTGTGCCTGTATTGGTTCCAGTATTCACCTGCAGAAATTTATCATTGGTAATATATCGGTCGCCAACACCATACACCTTACTAGACCTACCTAACACTGAGGGCTCAAACGTCACTTTGTTGTAAGGCTTAGTTTCACCGGGTATGGTCACGGTAGTGCCATTATAAAAAGTATTCAATTGACTTTCCCAGTTTGTTTGAAACGCCCCTGTAGTATTGTCAGTAACAAAAGGCAGGTAATTTAATTGCTGCCTCCCATATTCATCATACACTGCTGAAGAGACAATATCATTACCATCAGGAGAATTACCCATACTAATATTCTGTATTGTTCTCCCCAGTGCATCGGTGTATGTAACGCTGCTGGAAACTTCTCCATCGGATAAATTGCTTACAGATGCTTTATCTTTAACCTCTACCCGTGGTACTTCAACCTTAGATATATTTTTTACCTGTGCAAAAAGTGTTGAAGAACCAATGGTAACTATTGATATAAGTAAAATTTTCTTCATAATCGATTAAAAAGGGTTTTCTAATAAAGGTCCAGTTGGTCTTGGTTCTTCTATTAATTGCAAAATTCCATTTCCATTGACACCTCTCGAATTTGTACCAGAGGTTTTGTTTGAGCTCACGGAGATACTCCCTCCATAAAATGTTCTGGCCGTAGGACGAAAAGTAATGGTTACGTTCCTATATGCCCCAGGAGCTATGTTACCCGACCAATTCCCTGAAAATCCTGCTGGAGATATAATTCCATTGATCGTCAGAGTGGTAGTACCATCATTATAAATTCTCAGGTTACGTGTCGCTAAAGTATTCACAGGCACATCTCCAAAAGATAAATTACCTGTTAACCGAATGACTCTTGTACCGAGACCCTGCCCACTAATGTTTCTAGTGTGTGTACCAGAGGTTTTATTAGAGTGGACAGTAACTTTTCCACTATAATTAGCTCCACTTGTTGTGGGACGGAAGGTCATAGTTACGTTTTTATATGACCCGGCAGCAATTGTACCACTCCAGCTCCCACTAAAACCACCTGGAGATGAAATGGAATTGACGGTAAGCGTGCTGTTGCCATCATTGTAGATTCTCAAATTACGAGTAACCGAGGTGTTTGGAGTTACCTCCCCAAAACTCAAATTACCCGTCAACCTGACAATTCTGGTTTTACGTCCGGCTCCCGTTGTTGCAATACTATTTGTTCCAGAAGTTGCATTTGAGATTAATGAAAGATTTCCATTATAATTAGTTGGAGCAAGAGGTTTGAATTCCACTCTCAGTTGCTCTGACTCACCTGGAGAAAGTGTAATTGAATTTGAGAGTGTATTTGACCCTACAGGTTCATTAATTTCACCCTCCTCAATCAGTACGGGTTCGTCACCACTTGGAGTTGGGCTACCCAATGACCAAAATCCGCCTTCATACCCATTTGGAAAAGAAATATCTGAGATATTTAAATTACTATTTCCCTGGTTGGTAATCGTCAAAAATTTCGAGGTCGTAGAACCTACATCCTTGGTGCCAAAGTTCAAGTCTCCTGCAATTGAAATAATTCGAGAGGGAACGCCTCGTCCAGAGGCTGAAATACTGGCATTGCCACTGGTTTTATTGGAACTAACAACAATATTACCAGAGTAGTTAGCAACATTATTTGCGCGAAAGTTAACTTGAATTGTCACACTATTACCTGGATCAATAGCTATCATACCAAGAACTGGTTCTTCCTCTCCAATTGGCTGTGGGGATTCTCCTCCACTACCATCTTCCAGTGGGATGATTGAAGGGGATTCTCCAGAAAACCCAAATGGGTATTCGATCGCAAAAACATTTAATGTACTATTACCCGTATTAGTTATAGTAAAATCGCGCTGATAATCCTGACCAGTTTGAACATCTCCAAATGCCAGGTTTCCTGCTAGCTGTATTGTTCTGGTGACGGTTCCTCTTCCAGTCACAGAAATGGTGTTTGAGCCTCCTGTTTTATTCGATGAAACACTTAAATTGCCCTGATAAAGGATTGGTTCGATAGGATTAAAATCTACCGGCACAGTCACCGAACCTCCAGGAGAAACAGTACCCGTCCAGTTTGCAACGTATCCACTTGGTGCAGCAATACTAGTGACATTCAATGGTGAATTTCCATTATTAGTTATTATCAAATTCCTAGAAGTGTTTGTACCAGGGTCGATAGTACCAAAGTCCAGATTCCCGCTAAGCGCAATAAGTCTTGTTTTTCTTCCTGAACCCGAAATTGATTGAGTATCTGACCCATCGGTTAGGTCCCCATTGAATATTAGATTTCCATTATAATCGATCGGGCTTGTCGGATTAAATACAACGCGCATGGTTCTACTCTCTCCAGTGCCAAGTGTAATTGGGCCATCAATATACATGTCCTCTAAGGTTATTTCAGTGTTGATTTCTTCCTCACCAATGATCAAATCCCCTTCAGGGCCTACTTCTTCAATTGGCACCGGAATATTATTTAACCAATCAACTTCATACCCATTAGGTACCTCGATTGAATTAATCGTCAAGGTCTCATTACCTGTATTTCTTACCTCGATAATTTTAGTATTTGTAGAACCAACATTTAAAGTACCAAACGCTAGACTCTCACTTAATGAAACTGTTCTTTCTGGCTTTCCACTTCCACTAAGTTGTATATAATTGACACCGTCAGTATGGTTGCCATTAATTAAGACATTGCCTAAATATTCAATGGGATTTTGTGGATTAAAATTAACAGTCAATTCATAAAAATTACCGGGCTGGATAGTAAAGGCCACTGGCCCACCCAATAATGGCTCATCTATTATTTCTTCTCGCTGTAAAGGCTCTCCATTACCATCTAAAAGACTTCCATCTTCATCTATCAATATTCTACCACCATCAACTACAGGTCCATCCTCAAATGGTCCGCTATAAGCATTTGGATATTCAATATTCCAGACTGAAAGTGCATCATTACCTTCATTATAAATACGAATCAATACCTCTTGACTTGTACCAGTGGGTATTTCACCAAAATCAAAATAATGCTGTTCGGCTCCACTGACCACAGCGTTAACTGTTATTATTCTAATCGCCTTTCCTTTACCGTAAACTGAAAGTTGGTTTTTACCACTCGAGTTATCGGCATTAATAATCATATTGCCATAGTAATATCTGTCAGCGGTTGGATTAAATGTGATATCCACCTTCTCAAATTCACCCGGAGCTATCGTTCCTGAAAAATTGCCTGTAAAACCATTCGGCATGGTTAGACTACTAATGGTTAAAGTTTCAAACCCATCATTTCGAAGTTCTATCTTTTTTGTCAAGGATTCATTAAGTAAGACCTCGTCAAAATCTAAATCTCCATGAACACTCAATCTCCTGGTATCATTGTGGTAATAGTTGCTAAACTTACTGATGATATTTTTTTCATGATCCCTGATAATTTCTAGACGATCAAACTGATCATACTCATAATAGGTAGTAAGATTGTTTACATCGGTTTCAGAAATTTTCTTATTATATCTATCATAAGAGACAGTAGCAATTCTTGCGTCCAGGGGAACGGCCCTGATCTGGTCAACATAAATATTACTACCACCAATAGGTTCATTACCATTAATAATTCTCTCTACAAATTGCCAGTTCTGGCTACCATTTTTCTGCCAAAATGTTAATTTATATGCACCTGTTGGAACTACTACCGTAAATGGTCCAATATGACTACGTTCACCAGTCTTCGCTGCGGCAGTAGTTCCAGCACTATTTTCAAAATCATTATAATATACCTGATTATATCTTGCGTTAGACGCAGACCATATAGGTAAGCCTTCTTCATTTAATCCAGCTGATGCAAAAACTCCTTGATTATCTTTGGTTTCCAATACTCTACCCAAATTGTCTCGTTGTGTAATTTTAGAAGTCATAGCCCAATTGCTAAGCTGCTCCGTGGTGCTGTGCCAGTTACTAAAATCAGGTGATCCGCTACGCTCCCAAACATAACTTCTACTTAGCCTTGGGTTTACAGTGCTTCCTGTAAATATGCTCGCAGTAGCAGCTATAACAATTCCATTTTTAGTTGTTTTGGTATGAATTACAGGTGTAAGTAAGTTGATTGATTTAGAAGGATCATATACCTCCCACCAGTAAGTCAGATCCCGGACAATCGTATTGACAAGAGAAGAACCTGATCTTATATAAGATTCAACTCGTGTTTTCAAACCTGTGTTTAAATCATAAGTTAATTTTTGGTGTTGTTCAATGCCTTCGTTTTGCGAAATAGATTGAACGGGACGAACAAAATAGCCTTGAGACTGCAACTCAGTATCGCAATAAATCGATTTTTCAAAAACTTTATATGAGGTTTTGGATGTGGATATTAATTGGCCTTCCCCATCATAAAGTCTCTGTGCATATGGAAGACCCATACATAAGGCATATAGTTGATTAGTATTCCCACCATTGTCTATCGGAAATGCCATGGCCGATTCAGAAGAGTTCAAACCATTAAAAAAGTAATGTTCGGTATAACCTAAAGCTTTACTATCGTCACCCGGGAAGACTGTCACTTTATTGAAACTAGGCGTGCGTCCATCTTCAGCCAGCAGTCCAGTTGTAAAGTCATATTCGAAATTAATATTTAGAGGCTGATCTGTGCCTTCAATTGATATACTTTTCACGGGGTGAACTATTGGTGAGTCTTTAGCTTTGAAATTTGCAATACGATGTAAATAGAATTTCCTGACATCATTAGCATCAGGCACACTATACGATTCTTCACCTTTCCATGAAACAACAATATTCTGTGATAATAATATCGAATTATTCTCATCTCGAATTAATCTACTATTTGAAGTGATCTTTGTGGATCGAAATTTAGATTGATCATTTAGATGAAAATTTATAATATCTTGGAATGAACCAAGAGAGGGCTTGCCGATATGATAAGTTCCCATATTAGCCTTATGACCATTTTTATTAGGAAAAAGCTCGAAACTCCAATCAAAATAAGACGGAGTCTCAGAGTTTTCGACTAAGTTCCACCACCCATTATTTGACCTAAAATAATAAGTTGACCCAATAACTAGTGACCTGTGATCGGCAAATGCCGCTGTTATTTTACCAGTCCTATTTTGATTATGAAACCAGTCATAATATTCATATGACCTGTTAAGTGACTTTTTCACTTTCCAGGTCAGAGTATTTGGGTCAAACTCGTTAATTTTTGAGTAGTTATCATCAGAGCTTAAAACCATGTTGTTACCAAAAACTACCGGAGATTCGGTATCGGTAAATAATTTAGATTTCCAATCCACACCATCAAAAGCAAAACTTTTCATTTGATCGGTGTGTAAAAAAGTAGCTATCGAATTGCCTGTAATAATTACAGGATTTATATCATGATAGCCCACGCCTGTATTGGTCATCTTCACATTTTCGAAATTTTCATCCCAGTGATAAATGAACTCATTGCCTCCTTCGGCCATCACGGTGGCAAAGCTATTAGATGCATACCAAAAAGATTCCTTTTCGGTATTGGTATTCATTCCAGGATTATGAGGAAATCTCTTGTCCTTCCAAAGTCCATCCTCATCTAAATACAATACCTCAACTACATCTGTACCCGTTGTGGCGTGACGCAAAATATAATTGCTGGCATTGGCATAATAAACAAGCTCCTTAAATGGCAGATTAAACGCTATCTTTTCATAGTTCCAGCTTCTTCCCTGAAGTCGGTATGTATGCAGATCAGCGTCTCGTCTCTCACCTACTGCCACGTAATCCTCGCCAATTAGCAGTTTCGGTTTATCAGAACCAACATCAATTGTATGTTTGTATTCAATCCAATTTTCAGAGTTCTTTTCATCCTTCAAGTAAATAAACAATTTGTAATTATTCCCAGAGTACATCGGTTTGAGGATTGCAAAAAAGTCCTTACTAGTCTTAAATTCAAAATCTTGTTTACCATCCACCATTCTAACATTACCTATACTTGTCAAGTATTCACTTTTCCACCTTCCGTCCCATCTGTAGGCATAAAGCTTAACGTCTCTATCTCCGTTGTGATGATTACCTCCGTATAGTTGTCGCCATGTAACAGCCACATAATCGTTTGTGGTTTTTACTACTGGCTCTGCATAATTACTTGGAGCATTTATCTCCTCATCTAGCTTAGAAAGAGATAAAGAGTTTACATCTCCCGATGAATAGGACTGTGTGTATGGATTCCAATGACGAGAATAAAAATTGAAATTAATCTGAGCACCTGTTGGGGTAACAACGCGATCCAAAATGTAGGACAGACTTTGGTCTTTGGGTTGAGAATATTCAATTGTCCTGTCTTTGTAATTGAAGGTTGTTGCAGGGTGGGATATGCCATTTTTTGTTTCTTTAGTTACTGACCTAAGCAATCTTTTAGTTTTATTTCCCGAGCCTTTAAATTCATAGTCAAAAACAAAAGTAGACTGTATGAAATCGGAACTATTTTTGACTTTAATTCTACTTACATATTTTCTCTCATAAAATTCTTGATATCCATCAATAACATCAGAACCATTTTCTTTATGAGGCTCCATATATTCAGAACTCATTTTATTTCCGTAAATAAATTCAACCGACCTTCCTAAGGGATCTTCAATTTTTGAGATATAAGAAGCTTCAGTTTGCTCCTTCCCTGAATTACCCCCTATTTTTTGATTTACATTTAAATATGTAAATTTTATAGCATCATTTTCGAGATTTTTAACTTCTGATAAGTTCCAGGAGAATGCTTGTTGACTTTGATTATCAGTTCTTGAACTATTACCAATCCAATTACCCCACCTTATCAAATATTGAATTGTATTTCTGCCTGAGTTCTTATCTCCATAGATAAACCTAAGGCCATTCTCCTTTGTGATTTCCCAACTATCAGTACCCTTAAAATATTTAATTGTCCAAAAATTGTAACTTTTAGTTTTATAAAACTTTATAGTTGCTCCATCAGATGTCAAAATTAATTTATTAGAACTACCCCCCTCAATAAGATAATAATCATCATCAGATCTGGTACCTGTACCTTTATGATCGGTAACTATTTTAGGAATATTCATTTGCCAACCCATTCCTAAAATACCTGTTGGTGCATCTAGATTCCATATTTCGGATTGCCAAGCCACTCCTATTGAGCTATAAGCAATCGATACATTCATACTCAACCCACCTGGTGAAGGAATATTTATCAAATTGAGAGGTAAATTTATCGATCCGTTATAAAGATTTACGGAGTTTTGAATAGACCCAATTTGATTCGGGGAGATATTGAATGGATCTATTTCAGGGGCGCTTGAAACAAACCTATCCTGACCTAAAGAAAGACTACAATAAATAAAGCCTGAAAGAACTAATAGACAACTTCTCAGCATAATTTTTTAAAATGAAAATTAAAGCCTCAAAGCTAGCTTGACTTACATCTTAAAAAAAATCTATTTTATTACATTTATTACATGGCATCAATCACATATATTATATAATATAACCAACATATATACCTCTACTAGACTTATTCCATTATCATTAATCACCAATTGATCAATACCTTACATGATGTTTAAACATTCAATCCATCAATCTTCTCTAATTTTTTTCTTAATTTTTTAAAATATGTCTTTACCTCTTTTTATATCTGAAACTTATGGCCGTCCATACACCCACCATCGCTCCAAATAAATGGCTCTCCCATGAGATATATGGGCTTGATGGAAGCACTCCATAGAATATCCCACCATATAAAAACAGGACTATCACAGAGATAAACAGAGACTGGAAGTCACGTTTAAATAAACCGTAAAATATTAGAAAACTGGCAAGCCCGTAAATAAGTCCGCTGGCACCAATATGAATGTTAGGTCTGGCAAAAAGCCATACTAAAATATTTGTAACTATGTAACACCTGATAAACACAGCAGGTGCCAATCTATGGTAGTAAAAAAACAAAACCGACCCTAAAAATAGCAGCGGTACAGTATTAGATATTAAATGTATTACTCCTCCATGTAAAATTGGGGCAAATAAAATTCCAATTAAGCCAAAAAGCTCTCTTGGGTGGATTCCAAAAATTCCAAGATCATATCCCGATTGGCGTTCTACATAGTAAACTAACCACATTAAAAAAACCAACCGAAATGGTGGTACCGAGCTTCCAATAATCGTACGGCTTCCTGCCATTACGATTGAATTAATTTAAAATTGGCTTTTGGTATCAATTAACTCGTAGGGTCCTTAATCATATTCAACCCAATGAGTTTAGATTCCTCATAGCCTACGGCCATATAACCAAGTACACCACCAGAAGCTTCAGCTATTTTTTTGGCCATATCCTTTATGCTGAAATAAAACTCTTCAGAAAATTTAGGATCAAGTTTTGGAAAGATTTCATTTACTTTTTCTAACTCCTCAATGATCACAGGGTTTCTCTCACTTGATTCAGCCGGCAATTGAGAAATCATTATTTTCATCTTATCTTCAAAATCACGGCCAGCCTCCTTATAAAACTCAATCAGATCTTCACGAGCTTTTGTCTGCTTAATTTTAGATAAACTCACGGCTTGCTTTATCTCCGATTTATCAATGGTTCCATCTGCCCCGGCAATTAAAATTGACACCAACACTGGTACTTTTAGCATGGTTTCAATTTCTTCTTCAGAGAGGTTTTTAAATTCATCAATCATAGCCAAATAATATAGTTAAACAAGAACTCTAAAATAGTTTATTAATTATTTTAATGTTCAATTTGAGCGTCAAAATAATTTGAATTAAATCAATTTCATAATCAAATCTGTTTTTCATTCCCAATTTGGGTCTAGGTTAGTCATAAATTAATTATATTAAAACTTCAAACCTCAAAACCACGACTAATCTATGTATGATAAAGATCCGGTTAAGATTTTTGTAGTAGAGGACGACCCTGCCTACACTAAGTTTTTACAATATGTACTCAGTCTTAATCCAGACTTTGAAGTATCCGTATTTGAAGATGGTAAAAGTTGTATTGATAACCTCTACAAAAAACCCTCAATCATAACATTAGATTATACATTACCTGATTTACCGGGTGAAAAAGTGCTTAAAGAAATAAAAGCATTTGATAGTAACATTCAGGTCATCATAATATCAGCCCAGGAGAAAATTGGAACTGCTGTTGAATTATTGAAGCTAGGAGCATATGATTATATTATTAAAGATGAAGAAACCAAGGATCGATTATTAAATACAATCAACAATGCACGGAAGAACATTTCTCTCGTTCGAGAAATAGACTACCTCAAGCAGGAAATTAGTGAAAAATATGAGTTTGACAAAAGTATTGTAGGCAATAGCCCCCCTTTAAAAAAGGTGTTTAGTTTGCTTGAAAAAGCGGTGAAAACAAATATCACAGTAAGTATAACTGGTGAAACAGGTACTGGAAAAGAATTAGTAGCAAAAGCCATCCATTACAACTCAAAACGAAAGAAAAAACCCTTCATAGCTGTAAACATTGCTGCTATTCCATCAGAATTAATAGAAAGTGAGCTTTTTGGACATGAAAAGGGTGCTTTTACAGGAGCGAATACAAGACGCATCGGTAAGTTCGAAGAAGCCGAAGGAGGAACCCTTTTTCTCGATGAAATTGGAGAAATGGACCTCAATCTTCAAGCCAAATTACTTCGTGTACTCCAGGAACGTGAGCTAGTAAGGATCGGAGGCAATGACATGATCAAGCTTGATATCAGGCTTATTGTGGCTACGCATAGAGATCTTGGTGAAGAAGTGAAAAACGGCAACTTCAGAGAAGATTTATATTACAGATTGCTTGGTCTACCTGTGCATTTACCACCATTGCGAGATAGAGGAAAAGACATTGTAATTTTAGCTAAATACTTCTTACAAAAATTTGCCAAAGACAATGACCTTGCTTCGTTGAAATTTGCTCCGGAAACACAGGAAAAGTTAATGAACTACCCCTACCCTGGGAATGTCCGTGAACTACGATCCGTCATTGAGCTTGCTGCTGTTATGACCAATGGAGAATTAATTGAGCCCGAAGACATTAATTTCAATAGTATCTCAAAAGAAACTAACTTTCTATTCGAAGAAATGTCGCTTAAAGACTACACCTTTAAAATCATAAGATACTATCTGGAAAAATATGACAACAACGTCATTCTTGTAGCCAAAAAGCTAGATATTGGTAAGTCCACTATTTATCGATACCTAAAAGAAATGGAGGAAGCTGCACTTTAATGGACTCAAATAATTTACACGAATATGTCACTAAAGGCAGTTTTTATAAAGCTGTGGTTGAAGATGGTTCAGATATCATATTTATCGTTGATTATAACGGTAACATACTCTATCATAATCCTTCAGTTGAGGAAACCTTAGGTCATGCACCTGGCAGTTTAGTTAATCAAAACTTCTTTGATTATATCGAACCAGAGACTCTTAAAGCGTTACAAAAGGAATTTAATAAAAGTACTACCAAGCCTTACGATGAAAGTATTGAGTTTAGGTTTCTATGTGATGATGGAACATTTAAGTACCTGGAGTTTAACTCCATTAATCTCAAACACAAAGAAGGTATTGAAGGCTTAATATTGGACTGTCGTGATATTACTCAAAGAAAAAAGGATGCTGAAGAACTGCTAAGAGCGCAAAAAGCCAAAGAACAGTTTCTTGCCAATATGAGCCACGAAATCAGAACGCCTATCAATGGTATTGCAGGAATGGCCAACCTCCTATCAACGACCTCTTCTGAAGACGATAAGAAAAAGTATATAAACGCAATTAAAAACTCTACTGAAAACCTGAAGGTAATTATCAATGACATCCTGGATTTATCAGTTATTGAATCTGGTAAATTGAAATTTGAAAAGATTGGCTTTAATATTAAATACCAGCTAGGTGCCATCATGGATACCTTTCAGTTTCAGTGTAAAGAAAAAGGTATTGACATCAGTTACACTATTTCTGATGAAGCTGATACAGTATTTTTAGGAGATCCTGTGAGACTCAATCAGATATTAATCAATTTGATTAGTAATGCTGTTAAGTTCACACATATAGGTGAAATTAAAGTAAATGTCACACTTGAGCGAAAGCAAGACAAAGTGCATTACATAAAGTTTGAAGTCTCAGATACTGGAGTTGGAATACCTCAGGAAAAAATTCACCATATTTTTGAAAGCTTTACACAAGCTGACGAGAGCGTAACCAGAAGATATGGTGGTACTGGTTTAGGACTTTCCATTGTTAAGCAACTTGTTGAATTGCAAGATGGAGAATTATATGTGCAAAGTGAAGAAAGCAAAGGCACTACTTTTACTTTCATTATTCCTTATGAATCAGGACAGATTCAGGACCTTGTACAACCAGAGCACCGAAGCAGTAAAGCGGCATTAAGTCATTCGTTTGAAGGGTATAAAATTCTACTTGTCGAGGACAATGACATTAACCGGCTATACGCCTTAAATATTCTTAAAAAATGGAAATGTACCGTAGATGGAGCAGAAAATGGATACATCGCCTTAGAGAAATTGCGCAGCAATGAATATGATATCATTTTGATGGATATACAGATGCCCATTATGGATGGTTATGAAGCCACCAAAAACATTAGAAACACATTTCCTGCTCCAAAAAATAAAATTCCAATAATTGCACTTACTGCTAATGCCATAAAAGGTGATAATGAAAAGTGTCTGGAACTAGGTATGAATGACTATTTGCCTAAACCTTTTCAACCTGAAGATCTATTTGCATCAATCTCTAAGTTTGCCAAAGATCAACAAGGACCAGAGGATGAAACAGCTACAAAAACAGAATCTAAGGAGCAATTAACTGACTTGACTTATCTTAAAAATGTTTGCAATGGTGACAAAGTATTTATGAGAGAAATGGTGGAGACATTTATAAGTAATACTCCGTCAGCAATTAATGAAATGCAAAAATGGGCAAATAGTGCTGATTGGCTTAAAATAGGGCAAACAGCGCATAGAATTAAACCCTCAATTGCTTTCATGGGCCTGGAATCTTTGAAGCCAACAATACAAAAACTGGAAACATATGGTAAGGAAAATGATAACACTGATCAAATTCCAGCACTAATTAATGCCTTGTCAGAAGAGTGTAAAATTGCCATAAGAGAATTAAATAGTCTGCTAGAAAATGACTTTTCAAGTTAATTGTATGAGAAAGGCACAGGTTATTTTTCTAATTAACGCCAAAGGCTTTAAAAGCGAATCTCTTCGAAATAAGTTAGAATCGTTAACTCAATGTAAAGTTTATGATTTTATAAATTTTGAAGAGGCATCAATATATACACCCTTAAAACCTGATTTAATAATATATTCATCACACCAAACTCATGACTTAGATCGCTTTAAGTTTAAGAAACAGTTCAAATTGATTGACATCGCGGCAAAAGCCAACCAAGAGGGAAAGCAACATATCCGTAAACACTCCAACCTAAATGAGCTTCTAGACACCATATAGGTACAACAAATTAAACAGGAAAAATCACTTATTCCCTATTCATCACCGCCAGTTTTCTATATATAAGCGGCTTATCAGATTTACCGATAACTACATAATAAATGCCATTTGCTAAATCGCGGGTACTTGTTGAGTAGTGCCCATCAACAAAGTTTATATCTCCTTCAAGTAAAGTAACACCTCGCTGATCAACAATTTTCCAATTATAATCATCTAGTTCATTAGTATTCAAAGCAAAGTTCAAGACTCCATTAGCAGGGTTAGGGTAAATTTCAATATTCTTCACTTGAGAAATTATATCATCATCAATTCCTGTTACTGTTCTCTCATCTTTTTCAGGCGCTTTAACAACTGCAGCACCATAAATCTCTCTGGTGGTTTTATCCTGCACAAATGCAACCAGAGTTAAATTAGATGGATCAAATATTTCTACATCTACATTCCATTCAGCATTAACGGTTGATTGTGTTCCTGGAGTCCAGCTAATATTTAACGTTTCACCCTGACCTCCAAGTATCAATTTCTTAAGCACATTATTATATGTAATGCCATTATAATCTATTCCGTTTTCAATTACAGCTAACTGAACATTGATCTGATCAGTAAATGTGATATTGGATGTGACTGTAATAGTAGCAGACATAACATCACCAGCACTTGCCAAAGTATCAATTGACAAATCAAACTGAGGGTCCTCCAATGACCTTCTATCTATATCCAATTCTGTAATAGCAAAAGGAATTCCATTAAACTGATTTCCATCTAACACGGCACTTGGTGCCTGAGATACACCATAAAATAATGATCTTGCACTAGGATCTCCTGTGTTATCAAGGTAGAAAGGGTCATTCCCAGAGTCATCTATGTGATAATGCAATATGGAAAAATCGGTGGCTCCATTGGTTGTCAATTGGTCCTGCCTGATATCTTCAAGATGCTGATTTGCCTGATTACCACTATTCCTTTCGGTATCAGTAAAATTCTCAACAAGCACTAGACGTTTCTTCTCCCCTACATAGACGTTATCAAACGCAAATCCATTTCTTTGTTCAGCCGAATTGTCAGAATTACTACCAAATGCAACTCTTAGTAACACATTAGTTAATCCTTTTACAGCATTTAAATTATGGCTTACTCGTATCCATGTTAAGCCGGAGTCATCTTCTGGTGTTAAATCTTCAGTACTACCGGTCCATCCAAATCCAAATGGTTGATCTCCAGGCTTAGCTGAAATTGAATTAGAATTATACCAGTTGATACCCCCATCTTCTACCAGGGAACCAATATTTTCCCAGGTAACACCACCGTCAACTGAATACTGTAATACTGCTCCATCAAACCCTTCGTCAGTTGAACTGGCCACATCCATGCTGATCATTGGTCGTTCTACAAGTGACAAATCAAAGCATGGGCCGTTTACCCAACTTTGTTCATTATTGTAGTAAGAATCTGTATTAGCACCAGTCCACCAGAAACCATCACCGCTATATTTAGGCAAAATTTCACCAGCACCACTAGCTGAATACAACCAACTATTATCACTAATTTGAGATGTATCTCTTAAGAGTTCTACTTCCTCTGCCCAGTCTCCATCATTTAAGTCAAAATTCACCTCATAAGGAAAATCATCGATTCGTGTTTGAGGCAAGATGTCAATATTCTGAACAAAATCTTTAGAACATCCTTCAGCTGTATTTGCAGTAAGAACCACATCATAATCACCTACATCATTATATCTATGTTCAGGGTTGGCAAAGGTTCCAACTGTTTCAGAGCCATCTGGATGCGTAATATTTACAGGATCCGTACCTAATCCAGATATGCTGTTTCCATCATCAAAATCCCAGTTATACACCAGGTTATTCTGATCACCAATATCAAGAATGGTTTGATTATTAAAGGCGGTAAAATCACCATTACAAACGCTCTGCCAGTTGAAGAACACATCTGGTACAGAACCAATTGTAATGATCGCCTCATGAGTTGCCGTACATCTAAACCCATTGGCCTCTGAAGTAACTGTTAAAACTATTCTTTTATCGCCTGGTACACTGAATTGAATTTCAGGATTTTGATCTGATGAGGCCCCAACAATAACTCCGTTATCATCAAAGAACGACCAATCCCATTCCACCAATGAAGCTGTCCATACTGAATTATCTACAGTAGTTAAGTCCGTAAATTCTATTGGCTCATCAAAACATAAATTGACAGGTGTAAAATCCACATCAGGGTTAGGATATACCTCATAGGTTATATCAGCGCTATTAGTAGCATTATTTTCGTCTGTGAACGTGTATGTTAATATATGAGTACCAATTCCTGCTGTAGATGGTGTAAATTCATAGTCATCACCACCAATATTTGCCACGCCAGTACCGGTCCAAACACCTCCTGTTGGTGTAGCCTCTAATAAGTCGGGATCATCAAAGAAACAAACTTGAACATTATCATTCCCAATTTCAATGTTCGGCTTACCGTTGATAAATACCGAGTCAGTAGCCGAATTAACACAACCGGTAGAAGGGTCTGTATATGTATACGTAACAAAATTAAATACACCCACGGTACCTCCTGGAGGGTTAAAGCTATTTCCAGAAATACCATCACCTGAGAAAATACCTCCTGAAGGAGAGCCAGTTAAGCTAATTGCTGGATCATTTTCAGCGACTGAATCCGGTAAACCACCAAAAGATACTGTCGGTAGATCATTAATAATCACAGTAATTTGATCTGAAGCCGCTGTACATGGGCCGGCCCCATCAGGGTCATCAGAAGTAAGTGTAAAGGTTACAAATCCATTAGTACTATCGGTCTGATTAAATGTATATTCTATAGTCTCACCATCAATAACTGGATTACTACTATAACCACCTGGATCATTATTACCTCCTGTCCAGGTACCAGAAGTTGCTGAACCGGTAAGCGAAGCGGTTAATTCAATAACACCTGCATCTGCGCAAATTTCATAGTCAAATCCAGCAAATACCACTGGTTGTGGATTTACCGTTACAGTCACATCCTCGAACGCTCCATCACAATTGTTAGCCGAAGGCGTAATTCTATATGTCACAGAACCCGGAGGTGAGCTACTATTAACAAATAAAGTCTGGTTTATCAGAGTTCCTGAACCGTTGGTGGCTCCAGATACAGAATTTATATTGCTAATTACTTGCCAGCTGAAACTAGTCCCTGATACACTGTTTGGGTTTGACAATGAAATACTTGTTGTCTCACCAGAGCAGAGTGTCTCATCTCCTGTTGTAGCTAAGGTTGGTGTTGGATTTACAGTAACAATTACATTCTTGCTATTCCCATTACATCCGCTTGCCGCTGGAGTAATAGTATAGGTAACTGACTGTGGTGTGTTTGATGCATTATTTAACATTTGTGCAATAGTATAAACATCTGCTCCCCCTGAGTTACCTGCCGTTGCTCCAACAGAGTTTGCAGAAACTGTCCAAGAGTATGAAGTTCCCGGAACAGCATTTGGATTAGTTAGATCAATATTGGTAGTCTCTCCATCACAAATAGTTTGAGTTTCAACGGAAGTAGCCAATGTCGGAATCGGATTTACATCAATATTTACAATTTGAGTTGAAGGATTTACACAGTTATTTAATGATACTTCAAATTCAAAAGTTACTGTCTCAGCCATATTTGAAGTATTCGTCAATTGCCGTGAAATATTAGCTCCATTTAGATAAGTTGATCCAACTGCAGGCACTCCTACAATTGAAGGAGACGCTGTTACGTTAATAAGTTCTATTACAGCACCCGAGGTAGTCGAACTAATATCTATATCTGTCAATTCTTCTGAACAAAGCACAGCTGCATTGTTTGTTACAGTAAATGTAGGCGCAGGACTTACTGTAACAGTTACAAATTGACTAGCAGTTGCAGCAACCGGACACCCATCAGTTGTAGTCACATTGAACTCATAGATTACATCAATGGCAGCTGTTGTAGTATTATTTAAAGTTTCAGCAATATTTGCTCCATCAGTAAATTTATCACCAGCAGTTAATGTTCCTCCCGTTACAGCTCCATAGGTAACATCTACTAGGTTAATTTCAGCATTTACTGTTGGAGTGTTAAGTGTGATGTCAGTGATGTCTCCTGAACAAATCTCATCGGTATTATTCGTAATGCTCAGGGATGGGTTAGGATTTACAGTAACAACAATATCAAAATCATTGCCTTCACAGAATGTTGTACCTGGTCCTGTAGGTGTTACAGTATAGGTAATATCAATAGCTGCATTCGTATTATTTAATGGTGCGTCATCAATGTCACCCATGCCACCACTTCCATTGTCTCCAAACCAGACAAATGTAGATCCAGCTACATTAGTAGTAGGAGTAATTGACAGCATAGTGCCCGCACAAACCTCATATGTTCCTGCTGGCACAGCATTACCAACAGGAATAGGATCAACAACTACCGTTCTTGAAATTGAAGCACCTGGACATCCGTTAGAAGATGGGGTAATAATATATTCCACAGATCCTCCAGCAGTACTCGAAAGTGTTTGAGCAATAACATTACCTGAACTAGCCGCTTGTCCACTTACCGTGCCTGTAACCGTACCAATTGTCCAACTGAAAGCTGTCCCAGAAACACCATTCGGGTTAGATATTAAAATATTTGTTGTTTCTCCATCACAAATGGCATATGAAGCTGAGTTGGTAGTTACATCTGGAACTTCATGCACCGTTAAGGCTTTTGTATCGACCGCATCGGCACATGAGCCATTGCCACTTACTGTTAAGGTTAAGGTCACTACACTGCCTCCATCTGCTGCTACCGGGTTGTAGGTAGGCGTTAAAGTCGTTTCTGTGCCCGCACTGATCGTG